>Ga0209571_1000030_pt1 | contig 374805 bp, 368 predicted proteins | sample EBPBio102011_DNA_FD_185866 | JGI IMG/M metagenome (GOLD analysis project Ga0209571, IMG submission 185866) | Wastewater treatment Type I Accumulibacter community from EBPR Bioreactor in Madison, WI, USA - Reactor 1_1/10/2011_ DNA (SPAdes)... | ecosystem: Engineered > Bioreactor > EBPR >... | reverse complement strand
TTCGAACATATCTACCGCCACCACCGCCGGTACCGCATCACCGAAGGCGCCGAGGAAATCCAGATCCGAAAAGTCGCAGCCTACCTCCTCGGGTACCTCGGCCCCAGAAAAGATACCCTCGGGAAAATCTGACCGGGCTGGACTCTCCTCTTCCGACTGGCGCATGATCGACGCAAAGGATGGAAGAGGAGAGAGTCATGGCCGAGGCCGATCGCGCAGCCGAGACCGCGTCGTTCCGGATTTACCGGGGCATCGACGCGCCCGATCTCAACGAAACCGAAAAGATGACCCTCGCGGGGCTGACCCCGATCGTCGAGGCGGGCATCGGCCGCTGGGTCGCGGCGGGCGTCGGCGAAGGCAATGTCACCAAGGTGCTGTTTTCGCTGCCGCACATGAGCCTGACCTATGCCTGGTTCAAAAGCGGCTTCGCCTTGCCGCTGCACAGTCACGACGCCGACTGTCTTTATTATATCATCGCCGGATCGCTGAAACTGGGGACCGAGGAGCTTGGGTCCGGCGACGGTTTCTTCGTCGGCCGTGACGTCCCCTATACCTACAAGCCCGGCCCCGACGGGGTCGAGGTGCTGGAGTTCCGGACGGTCGATGCGTTCGACATGAAGTTTCAGGGACGAACCGAGGCCTATTGGGACAAGATAGTCGCCGGCATGGACACCGCGCGGCCGCACTGGGACGACGAGGCGCCGCCGTCGCAGCGCCCGCCGCACTGACGCCGCCTCAGCGTTTGCGCACGAATTCGGCGCGCAGGACCAGCCCCTTGATGCCGTCGTGGCGGCAGTCGATTTCCTGCGCGTCCCCGGTCAGCCGGATCGACTTGATCACCGTGCCGACCTTCAGCGTCTGTCCCGCGCCCTTCACCTGAAGGTCCTTGACCAAAACCACCGAGTCGCCATCGGTCAGCAGGTTGCCGACCGCGTCGCGTACTTCGGGCCCCGCCGCAGCGGCGGTGGCCCGCGCTTCGGCCTCGCTCGCGGGCAGCCATTCGCCGCTCGCTTCGTCATAGACATAATCTTCATCGCTCATTGCCGCTCCCTGCGCCCGGAAAGCGGCGCGGTCAATCGCGCTTGGCATCCAGCGAATCCATGATAGGTTTCTTCCTGAAACGAAAAAATGGGAGAGTCGGGATGCATGATCTGGTGATACGCGGCGGCACCGTCGTCGATGGTTCGGGCGGAAAGCCCTTTGTCGCGGATGTCGCGATCGACGGTGATCGCATTGTCGCGGTGGGCGAAAATCTCGGCGCGGGCCGCGAAGAAGTCGACGCCGCCGGCAAGGTCGTCACTCCCGGCTTCGTCGATGTTCACACCCATTATGACGGGCAGGCGACGTGGGACGCCGAAATGGCGCCGTCGAGTTGGCACGGCGTCACCACGGTCGTGATGGGCAATTGCGGCGTCGGCTTCGCTCCCGCCAAGCCCGACCGCCACGAATGGCTGATCAGCCTGATGGAAGGGGTCGAGGATATTCCCGGCACCGCGCTCGCCGAGGGGATGAGCTGGGACTGGGAGACCTTCCCCGAATATATGGACGCGCTCGAACGGCTGCCGCGCACCGTCGACGTCGCATGCCACGTCCCGCACGGCGCGGTCCGCGCCTATGTGCTCGGCGATCGTGAAAAGCCCGGCGCGATCCCGACCGACGCCGACATCGCGGAGATGTCGCGCATCGTCGAGGAAGGCGTGCGCGCGGGCGCGCTCGGCTTTTCGACCAGCCGCACCGTTCTGCACAAGTCGGTCGATGGCGAGCTGGTCCCCGGCACCACCGCGACCGCCGAGGAACTGGTCGCGATCGGCCGCGCGATGGGCCGCGTCGGCTATGGCGTGTTCGAAATGGCCAGCGACATGAAGCGCGAGTGGAACGAGTTCCAGTGGATGGGCGACCTCAGCCGCGAAACCGGCCTGCCGGTAACCTTCGCCGCGCTTCAGTCGATCGCCAAGGAGCTGCCGCTGGAAGAGCAGATTTCGGAGATGCGCAAACAGAATGCGACCGGCGCGAATATCGTCGCGCAGATCGCGCTGCGCGGCAACGGCGTGATCATGGCGTGGCAGGGAACGGTACACCCGTTCCGGTTCAAGCCGGCATGGAACGAGATCATCGACCTCTCATGGGACCAGCAGCTCGCGAAGCTGAAGGATCCTGCCTTCAAGAAGCGCATGATCGAGGAAGCGAATGTCTGGCCCGAAAGCGACATCCTCGATTTCCTGATGGTCGTGGCCGAAGGCTGGCCGGTCCAGTTCGAGATGGACCCCGATTTCAACTATGAGCCCAAGATGGACGAAAGCATCGCCCATCGTGCGGCGGCGGCGGGCGTCAGCGCCTCCGAATATGCCTATGAGCTGTTGATGAAGGACGATGGAAAGGGCTTCATCTATTTCCCGATCCTCAACTATCGCGACGGCAACCTCAATTTCCTCGAGGATCTACAGGCGTCGGACGACACGGTGAACAGCCTGTCCGACGGCGGCGCGCATTGCGGGACGATCTGCGACGCGGCCTCGCCGACCTTCATGCTCCAGCATTGGGTGCGCGACCGCGCAGGGCAGCGGATCGCGCTGGAACATGCGGTGAAGCGCCAGTGCCGCGACACGGCGATGCTCTATGGCCTCGAGGATCGCGGCGTGCTGGCGCCCGGCTATCTCGCCGACCTCAATATCATCGACATGGACGCGCTGAAACTTGGCAAACCATGGCTTGCCTTCGACCTGCCGGCGGGCGGCAAGCGCCTGCTGCAAAAGGCCGACGGCTATGTCGCGACGATCAAGTCGGGCGTCGTCACCTTCAAGGATGGCGAAATGCAGGGTCCGACTCCGGGCGGCGTGATCCGCGGTCCGCAGCGCGTCGAAATGGCGATGGCGGCGGAATAATGCGCGCAGTCCAGGTTCGCGCGCCCGCCTCGCTCGATACGCTGACGCCGACCGATCTTCCCGACCCCGGCAATCCGGGGCCGGGAGAGATTCGGGTGCGGCTGGCGGCCTCTTCGCTCAACTATCACGACTTTGCCGTGGTGACGGGGATGATCCCCGCCGCCGACGGCCGCATCCCGATGTCGGACGGCGCGGGGCAGGTCGAGGCGGTGGGCGAGGGGGTGACCGGCTTCAAGCCGGGGGACCTTGTCGTCTCGCTCTTCTTTCCCGACTGGAATGACGGTGCACCGCCGACGAGCGCCTTTACCCGCGTGCCGGGCGACGGGATCGACGGCTATGCCCGCGAGGTGGTGGTGACGCCCGAACATTGGTTCACGCACGCGCCCAGGGGCTATTCGGCTGCCGAGGCCGCGACGCTGACCTGCGCCGGGCTGACCGCGTGGCGCGCGCTGTTCGTCGACGGCGCGACGCAGCCGGGATCGACGGTGCTGGTGCAGGGCACCGGCGGCGTGTCGGTCTTTGCGCTGCAATTCGCGAAAGCCGCGGGCGCGCGGGTGATCGCGACCAGCTCGTCGGATGCAAAGCTCGACCGGATGAAGGCGCTGGGTGCCGACGACCTCATAAACTATCGCGACGTTCCGGCCTGGGGCGTCAAGGCGCTTGAGCTCACCGGCGGGCGCGGGGTCGATACGGTGGTGGAGATCGGCGGTGCCGGAACGCTCGACCAGTCGATGATCGCGACGCGCGTCGGCGGCCATGTCGCGCTGATCGGCGTGCTTGCCGGGTTCGCGGGGCCGGTGCAGACCGCGCTGCTGATGGCGAAGAACCTGCGCGTTCAGGGACTGACCGTGGGCAGCCGCAAGCAACAGCTCGACATGATCGCGGGGATCGAAGCGAACCGGATCAAGCCGGTACTCGACCGCCATTTCCCGCTCGAAAAGCTCGCCGACGCGTTCCGCCATCAGGCGTCGAACACGCATTTCGGAAAGATCATCGTCGAAATTTAGGCCCTAACGCCCCAACAACTCCCCCGGCAGCGTGGGTTCGCTGATGATCTTTGCCATCCGGCGCCACATTTCGTCGCGCCCGGGTTTACCGCGTTCGATATACGCGCGCACGAGCTGCTCGCCGAGGCCGTAGTTGATGACATAGCTGCGATATTGTTCGGTGAAGCGCACCGACTGGTCGGCGCGCTCGGGCGAAACGAGCATATATTTCTGCGTCAATGCCACCGCGGTCGGGCGATCGATCGCGCCGTCGAGATATTGTTGCGCGATCGTCAGCCGCGCGCCCGACGCGCGCTTGATCGCGTCGAGGAGCTGCCAATAGCGATCGTCCGACGGCACCGCGATCTCGGCAAGCGGCATCAGCACGTCGCGCTCGGTATCGGCGCGGCTCTCGGCCGGGAAGGCGAGGTCGATGCCGTAATTGGCGCTGCCCTCGGCAATCAGACTTTGCGGGCTGTAGAGCGGATAGACGCTGAACTCGCTCCACCCGCGCCCCTTCGCAAGCTGTTCCTCCAGCTTCATGTTGAGCAGGTGATGGCCGGGATATCCCTCGTGGCACCCGAGGTCGAGTGCGCGCGAAAGGCGGATCGGCAGGTCGGTGTTGACCTGGATCAGGCTGTGATAGCCGCCCTGATAATAATTATAGCCGCTCCAGCTTTTCCCGGTGACGAATTCGAGGCGAAAGCTTTCGCTCGCCGGCATCGGAATATGCGCCGCACTGCGTCCCCGACACCGTGCGATTGCAGCCTCGAACACCTTTTGCAGCCGATCCTTGGGGATGGTGAAGCGGTCGAGATAGCTCTCCACCCGCTGCCATAACGGGCCGTCGCCGGGACGAGCGCCTCGACCTTCGCGAGATCGGCGTCGTAGCTTGCGAGCGGCCTAAGCCGCGGACGGATGCCGAACAGCCGCTCGGCCTCGTCGACGAACGCGAAGCGCGTTCCCTGCATCATCAACAGCCGCGTTTCGGCGGCGCGGAGCTGCGCGCGAAGGAAAGCGGCGCGGCGGCGCTCCATCGGATCGGACAGGCGGCGCGCGGCGACGTCGAGCCGCGCCATCAACTCGCGCGTCGCGGTGATCAGCGCGGCCTTGTCGCGCGGCGCTGCCTCGGCCGCCGCCTTGATGTCGGCGGGGCCGTAATAGGCGTCGATATAGCCGTCCTCATGCGTCCCGATTTCCAGGCTGAGGCGGACATAGGCGGCGGCGATCTCGTCCATCGCCTGCGCCGATGCCGGGGTGCGGCGAACGTCGATGGTCGCAACGTCGGTGGCCGGATTGGGCAGCCTGGTTTCGGTCGTCGCGCAAGCGGCGAGCGACAGCGTCAACAACAGGGCGGCAGCGCGTTTCATGGTCGTACCTCTATCCCCTGCACATCGCCGTCGGTCGCGATCTCGCTGGCTTCCTCGACTTCGACTGCGGCGTGATCGGGATGCCGCGGCGCGATACGTAGCAGCGTGTAGCCGGTCAGCGCAGCGGCGACCGATCCCATCAAGATTCCGATCTTCGCCTCGTCGATCAGCGCCGGCGCTTCAGGGAAGGCGAGGCCGCCGATGAACAGGCTCATCGTAAAGCCGATGCCGCAAAGCACGGCAACCGCATAGATTTGCATCCATGTCGCGCCGCGCAGCTGGCCCGCGATACCCAATCTGACCGACAACCAGATGCTGCCGAAAATCCCGATCTGCTTGCCGAAGAACAGGCCTGCCGCGATGCCGAGCGGCAGTGGGGCGAAGAGCTGATCGACCCCGAGGCCGCGGATGTCGACCCCTGCGTTGGCAAAGCCGAACAACGGGACGATCGCGAAGCCGACCCACGGATGAAGCCCATGCTCAAGGCGGTGGAGCGGCGAGGTGGCGCTGTCGGGTGTGCCGGGCGTGCGCTCGATGGGAATGCTGGTCGCGGCGAGGACGCCGGCGATCGTCGCATGCACGCCGGAGAGCAGCATCGCGTACCAGAGCATCGCAAAGAGCAGCATGTACACGAGGAGGGTCTTTACCCCCCTGCGATTGCAGAGAAACATGATGCCGAGCAGGGCCATCGCGGCGCCGAGGGCGAAGAGATTGATCTTCGCCGTATAGAAGAGCGCGATGATCGCGACGGCGCCCATATCGTCGACGATCGCCACCGTGACCAGGAACAGCTTGAGCGATGTCGGCGCGCGACTGCCGAGCAGCGCGAGTACGCCCATCGCAAAGGCGATGTCGGTGGCGGCGGGGATCGCCCAGCCTTTGGCAAGGCCCTCGGTCCCGCCGGCGATGAATATATAGAACACCGCCGGCACCGCCATGCCGGCGGCGGCGGCGATCATCGGCAGGCGCCGCTGGTCCCAGCTTGCAAGCCTGCCATCGACGAACTCACGTTTGATCTCGAGACCGACGAGTAGGAAGAAGAGGGCCATCAGCCCGTCGTTGATCCACAGATGCACCGTCATGGGGCCGAGCTTGTCGGTCAGGGTCGGCCCGGTCGCGGCGTGGATCAGGTGGTGATAGGCTTCACCCAGCGGGCTGTTCGCAACAATCAGCGCCAATATGGCGGAAAAAATCAGCAAAATACCCCCTGCGCTTTCGCTGGCCAGGAAGGCGCGGAGGACGGAGGAATTGGCGGAATTGCTAGACATCGGCTTAATGGCGTGCGCTTTTTTCATGGTGGAGGAGCGTCTCCTCCTAGCCGCCGCGTTCGATGGCGTCACTCTTTACAATGACAGACTGCCGGTTACCCAATGCCCCTCCGGCGTTGGGGGGCCATCACAGGATCGGGGCGAACCGGGTGGATCTGACGGCCGCGTGGCTGGAATGGCTGGTGCATGGCGCGGGCGGCGAGTTGATGCTCTTCGCGTCGGTCGGGATCCTGCTGATCGGGGTCGACGATCTGTTGTTCGACCTGCTGTGGCTTTATGCGGGCAGGGGTAAGGTCAGGCCCCCGTCGAATAAGAGCGAGCACGAACCGCTCGAAGGAAAATTCGCCATTTTCGTTCCCGCATGGGATGAGGCCGCGGTGCTGGCGTCGACCCTCAGCCGGACCCTCGATGCCTGGGATGGCGAGGATTTCAGGCTCTATGTCGGCTGTTATCCGAATGACGTACCGACGCTTCTTTCCATATCGCCGCTGATTGCGCGCGATGCCCGGTTGAGGCTGGTCATCGCCGAGAGCGCGGGACCGACGACCAAGGGCGACAATCTCAATCAGATATGGACCGCGCTTGGCGAGGACGAGCGCGCCGACGGGATGCGCTTCGCGGCGGTGGTGCTCCATGACGCCGAAGATGTGGTGCATCGCGAGGAACTGGCGCTGTATCGCCGCTACCTGGACCGGCACGCCATGGTGCAGATACCCGTGGTGCCGCTGGTCGACTCCCGGTCGCGGTGGATCGGCGGCCATTATTGCGACGAGTTTGCGGAGGCGCACGGCAAGGAGTTGGCGCTTCGTTCGCGGCTGGGTGTCGCGCTCCCTTCCGCCGGCGTCGGAACTGCTCTGACGCGCGACGCAGTATCGCTGCTCGCGCTCGAGCGCGGCGGAAAGCCCTTCCGCGCGGACAGCCTGACCGAGGATTATGAGGTCGGGATCTTGATCGGTGCCTATGGGCTGAAGGCCTGCTTCGTCGATGCCGTCGACGCGATGGGCGAACGCATTGTCTCGCGCGGGGAATTTCCGGATCGTTTCGACAGCGCCGTCCGGCAGAAGGCGCGTTGGATTGCAGGAATTGCGTTTGCGGGATGGGATCATCTCGGGTGGCCGGGCTCGCGGTTCAGCGAGCGGCACGTTCCCGCGGCGCGCATCTGGCTGGCGCGCTGGATGCTGTGGCGCGACCGCCGCGCGCCGCTCGCTGCGCTTATCCTGCTGGCCGCCTATGCCGGGCTGATACTGAGCGCATTCGGACCGGTGGGCGAAGGCCTGTTCGATTGGGAAGATGTGGCGGTCGGCGAGCCAATGCGCGGGCTTCTGGCGTCCAACATCATGCTCTTGGCGTGGCGACTTGCAATGCGCGTTCATTTCACGGCGCGTTGCTATGGTGTTCGGGAGGCCTTGCGCGCCATGCCGCGGGCGTTCGTGTCGAACTGTATCGCGATATTGTCGGCGCGGCGCGCGGCCGCCCTGTATTGGGGAATGCTGCGTTCGGGCAGAGTGGTCTGGGACAAGACCGATCGCCGCGAAGCCGGAGGAGCCGCATCGACCAGCCTGCTGCCGCGGGCGACGACGCCATGATGAAGCTGGAGCCCGATGTTCGCCGCGGCGCAGGCGCGTTGAGGTTCCTGCTGTTGTTTCTTTGCGGCTGGGTCGCGCTGCGGGTCATGATGCTGTGGCACTCGGATGTGTCGTTCGCGCCCGATGCGGCGGGCGCATCTTGGACGCCGCCGTCGCTGTTCGTCATGTCTGACCCGGATAATCTCAGCGTGTCGGCGCGTGTCGAAGGCAAGGCACCTCGGCGTCGGGACGCGCTGTCCCGGGAGCGTGGCTCTGCCGTGCTCCAGGTTTCTCCAGCTGTCGCTGTCGGCCGGAGCGTAAGCCATGGTAAGGCCCTGCCTGAACCGGTGATCGGTCTCGTGCCGGAGTCGATCGCCGCGACCGCTCCCATCGGCCCATATCAGCGGCTCGGGCAGCCGGCGGCGCTTGCGCGATCGACGTCGGGCGCGATCGGACCCTATTGGATGCAGCGGTCGCTTGCCGGCTGGTCGCTCGGCAGCTGGGTCTATCTGCGAGAGGGTTCGGGCGGCGCGACCAGAGCGATCGGGTCAGCTAGCCAGCTTGGGGGATCGCAGGCGGGCGTGCGGCTCAGCTACGGCTTTGGCGGTGATGGGCGACTGCGTGGCTATGGCCGCGCAACGGTCGCGATCGAGCGACCTCGGCAGCGCGAGCTTGCCGTGGGATTGGCGCTCGCACCGGTCCGGCATTGGCCGATCGACGTCGCGGTCGAGCAGCGCATCGCAATCGGCAGCGAAGGGCGGACGGCGCTGGCCGTCATGGCGACGGGCGGCGTGAGCGATGTGGTCCTGCCCGCTGGTTTGCGCCTCGGCGCTCATGCCCAGGCGGGTGTCGTGGGCACGCGGCGGCGCGACGGGTTTGCCGATGGCGCGGCGGTGATCGACCACCGGTTCGGGCTTGATGAGCGCGCACCCTTTCGGGTCGGTGCGCTGGTTGCCGCCGCCGTCCAGCCCGGCGCTGCGCGGGTGGATGTCGGGCCGCGGCTTACGCTCAGGCTTCCCGAGCTCGGGAAAGGCAGCCGGGTCGCGCTCGATTGGCGGCAACGTATCGCGGGCGACGCACGGCCTGAAAGCGGCGTTGCCCTCACGCTGGCGGCCGACTTCTGATGCGCAGGGAAATTTAGCTGTCGCAGCCGATTCCCCGGCCGGCAAAAATGCTCTAGGGTCGCGGGACTCGGCGCAGTTTTGCGACGCCGACGCATGTTTCGGGGCCCATGGATCTCTATCTTCCAGTCGCCAATCTGTCGGTCAACGCGCTGGTCATCATCCTGCTCGGCGGCGGTGTCGGCTTCCTGTCGGGAATGTTCGGCGTCGGCGGCGGCTTTCTGACGACGCCGCTGCTGATCTTTTACGGCATTCCGCCGACGGTCGCGGCGGCATCGGCTGCGACGCAGGTGACGGGCGCGAGCGTGTCGGGCGCGCTGGCGCATTTCGAGCGCGACGGCGTCGATGTGCGGATGGGCCTGGTCCTGATCGCCGGCGGCCTGTTGGGATCGTTGATCGGCGCGGGGCTGTTCGAACTGCTGACCGCCTGGGGCCAGATCGATACGGCGATTTCGATCCTCTATGTCCTCATGCTCGGCACGGTCGGCGGCTTCATGGCGCGCGAGGCCTGGGGCGCGCTACGCGCGGCGCGGTCGGGTCTGCCCGCGCCCGCGCGCAAGCGGCGCCACCATCCGATGGTCGCCAACCTGCCGCTGCGCTGGCGCTTTTACCGTTCGGGTCTTTATATCTCGCCGCTCGCGCCGCTGCTGCTCGGCATGGCGGTCGGCGTGCTGACGATGCTGCTGGGGGTCGGTGGCGGCTTCATCATGGTCCCCGCGATGCTCTATCTGCTCGGCATGGGGACGCAGGTCGTGGTCGGCACCTCGCTGTTCCAGATCCTGTTCGTCACGATCGCGACGACGATGGTCCACGCGCTGACGACCGGAGCGGTCGACATCGTGCTCGCGGGGTTGCTGCTGCTCGGCAGCGTCACCGGCGCACAGGTCGGCGCGCGCTTCGCGCAAAGGGTGAAGCCCGAATATCTGCGCATGGCGCTGGCGGTGATCGTGCTGCTCGTCGCGGCGCGAATGGCGGTCGGGCTCTTCATCCGGCCCGACGAAATCTATACGGTGCAATGACGCTGCTGCGCGCCTTGGCTGCCGTACTGGCGCTGCTCGTCGCGGGCCCCGCCGTCCGGGCTGCCGACCCGCGGCTGGTGCCCGACGTGTCGAGCCGCGCGATCGACATCCAGTACAGCTTCACCGGCGAGGAATTGTTGCTGTTTGGCGCGATCCTCTATCCGGGCCAGCGCCTCCCCGACGACCGCGCCGACATCGTCGTGGTGCTGAAAGGGCCGGTGCGCCCGATCGTGCTGCGCGAGAAGCGCCGCGTCGCGGGTATGTGGGTCAACGCGAGCAGCATCCGGATGCGCACCTCCCCCGGCTTTTATGCGATCGGGTCGTCGCGGCCGATCGACAAGCTCGTCGATGAACGCACCGCCGCGATCTTCGAGCTTGGGCTCAATAATCTTTCGATGTCGCCGACCGGATTTTCGGAGGCGAGAAAGCTGCAACGCTTCGAGGGCGGGTTGATCGACCTTTATCGCCGCATGGGGCTCTTCTATGAAAATCCGGCGGCGGTCGAGATTACCGAGGGTGTGCTTTACCGCGCGCGCATCCCGGTGCCGGCCCGCGTTCCGGTGGGCACCTATCGCGCCGAAACCTATCTGATCAGCCGTGGCCGCGTGCTGGCGGTCGCATCGCGCGACGTACAGATCCGCAAGGCCGGTTTCGAACGCTTCGTCGCCTTGGCCGCGCAGCGCCACGGCTTCCTTTATGGCCTTGCCGCAGTCGCGCTGTCGCTGCTGCTCGGCTACGCCGCATCGGCCATTTTCCGCCGCCGCTGAGCCGTTGCCGCGTTTAGCATAAGCGCTTTGTTTACCCTCGCCTGCGATAACCGGCCCCGGGACACATATATGGCGGGGCTTGATATGGATATGCAAAGCGGCGGTTTTCCCGCCGGAGATTCGACAGCGGTTCAGCATGTGCGGCTTGCGGGGGGCGGTACGGCCGCGGCAGTCGCGACCGTCGCGACGCACCATCGCGATGATCTGTTGATCGGCGAAGTCATTGATATCTCTGGGTCCGCTTCGCGCATCCTGATCGATTCCGCCGCGGTTGGACAGCTTTCGACCTCGTCCGACGCCGCCGTTGCCATGGCGGGCCAGGTCGGCGCGCAGGTCAAGATTCGCGTCGGCAACACCTGGCTTCTCGCCAGCATCCGCGACCAGCAGCTGCACGAACGCGGCGAGGGGCTGATCGTGGCGACGATCGACTTCCTGGGCGAAGGCGACGAAGAAAAGATCACGGGCCGCATCCATAATTTCCGCCGCGGCGTGACGCGCTATCCGATCCCGGGCAGCCAATGCTATGCGGCGACCAGCCACGACCTCAAACAGATCTATGCCGCCGACGAGCGCGCGCATGTCGAAATCGGCACCGTCTATCCGACCAAGGATATTCGCGGTTCGCTGTATGTCGATGCGATGCTGGGCAAGCATTTCGCGCTGCTCGGCTCGACCGGTACGGGTAAGTCGACCAGCGCCGCGCTGATCCTCCACAAGATCTGCGAACTCGCGCCGCAGGGTCATATCGTGATGATCGACCCGCACGGCGAATATTCGGCGGCATTCAAGGGCACCGGCGCGCTGTTCGACGTCGACAACCTTGCGATGCCTTATTGGCTGATGAACTTCGAGGAGCATTGCGAAGTCTTCATCACCGCTCAGGGCCGCGATCGCCAGGCCGATTGCGACGTTCTCGCGCGCTGTCTGTTGCAGGCGCGCATGAAGAACCGCCTGGCGGAGGGGATGACCAAGATCACGGTGGATTCGCCGATCCCCTATCTGCTCTCCGACCTGCTCAACATCCTGCAGAACGAGATGGGCAAGCTCGACAAGGCGACCTCGTCCGCGCCCTTCATGCGCATCAAGGGCAAGATCGAGGAAATGCGGGCTGACCCGCGGTACAATTTCATGTTCTCCGGCATGCTCGTCGCCGACACGATGGCGGGCTTTCTGGGCAAGATCTTCCGCCTGCCGTCGGACGGCCGGCCGATCTCGATCATCGACGTGTCGGGCGTGCCGTCGGACATCACCGGCGTCGTCGTCGCGGTGCTTTCGCGCCTGACCTTCGACTATGCGATCTGGTCGCGCGGCGAGCCGCAGCGGCCGATCCTGCTGGTTTGCGAGGAGGCCCACCGCTACATCCCGTCAAAGGACGTCGGAGGCGGACAGGCGGTGCGCAAGATCCTGGAGCGTATCGCCAAGGAAGGCCGTAAATACGGCGTGTCGCTGGGTCTGATCACCCAGCGCCCGTCCGACCTTGCCGAAGGCGTGCTGTCGCAGTGCGGCACGATCATCTCGATGCGCCTCAACAACGAGCGCGACCAGCATTTCGTGAAAGCGGCGATGCCCGAAGGCGCGCGCGGTTTCATCGACTCGATCCCGGCGCTCCGCAACCGCGAATGCATCGTTTGCGGCGAAGGCGTGTCGATCCCTATCCGCGTCTATCTGGACACGCTGGAAGAGGACAAGCGCCCGGCGTCGAGCGATCCGCTCTTCTCGAAACTGTGGCGCGAGACCGGCGGCGAAGCCGAAATCCTGGAACGCGTGGTCAAGCGCTGGCGCAGCCAGGGACGCTGATTTTCTTCGCTCTATGACGAATGCGGCGCCGGTGGTGCCGCATCCGGCATTGGTCAGACAAGAAACATCAGCCCTGCGGCGGCTCCCAAAGCTCGATCGGATTGCCTTCGGGATCGTGAACGCGCGCAAAGCGGCCGACCGAGGGGTCGTCCCATTCGGGCTTGGTGATGATCTCGTCCCCCGCCGCACGAAACGGTGCCAGCACCGCGTCCAGATCGTCGACGCGGAGGTTCAGCATGTGCTGCCGGTCTGCGGGGAAATAGTCGGTGTCCGCCTTGAACGGCGAAAAGACGAGCGGCCCGGCGGTGACGTTCCACACCCACTGGTTCGGCGGGACGCTGTCGTCGGCGCTGCAGCCGCCGCCGACGCCGAGCCGTTCGCGATACCAGGCGCTGAGTTTTTCGGGGTCGCGCGAGCGGAAAAAGAGCCCGCCGATGCCTTTCACATGTCCCATGCTTGCCTCCCTTTATCGGTGACGCGAGGAGACTAGGCGGCTTCGGTCAGCGAATCCACTCCCCGCTCTTCTGGAATTCCTCGCGGATCTGGCCCGACTGGTTGAGCCGCGGATCGGCATAGGTCGGGGCAGGCGTCGCGGCGGGCGCGGTCGGCGCGGCGGCGGCCGGCGCGGACATCGCCCCCGGCATCGGTGCCGGCGCGACATCGGGAAGCGGTGCGGCAGGGCCGGCGAGCGCCGCGACCGGTCCGGCGCCGGGCGCGATGCCCTGTCCCTTCAGAATCGCGAGTTGCTGCGCGACGGGCAGATAAGGTCCGGGCACGGGCTCACGGCCCAGATAGGGCGCGCGGAAGGCGTCGGGCATGCCCCAGCGGCCGCGCCAGCGGTGGAAGATATGCGCGCCGACGATGTTCGTCATGACCAGGCTCTTGCCCCAGCGCGGCCAGATCGCGGTGGTGTGATAATGGGTGGCCAGGCCGACGCCCGGGAAGACATAGCCGCCCAGCGCGGCGGCGGCGATGCGGCTGGCGCGCAGCCAGTTGCGCTTTTCGGGCGCACGCGCCATCGCGCCGTCGCACGAGAAGGTGAACTGACACACGCCCGCGCGCTGCGATCCCTGAAAGACGACGCCGCAGATCGTGTTGGGAAAGCTCGGGTGGCGCGCGCGATTGATGATCACCTGCGCGACGCCGCGCATCCCGTCGTCGCTTTCGGACGCCGCCTCATAATAGATCGCCGAGGTCAGGCAGTAATGCGCCCGCTCGCGGTCGAGCGCGGTGAGGCCGCGAAAGACATAGGGCTTGGCGGGGGGGCCGACGAAGGCCTCCTGCTGAAGCTGCGTCGGGGTCAGCGGCGCGGTCGCGGTCGCATCGGCATAGCCGACGCTGTCCGGGCTGGGCAGCGTCGGATCGATCTTGAGCGCGTCCTCATAGGTGTCGGCGTTCATCACCGCCCAGCGCGTCGGATCATAGGTCTTGAAGCTCAGCGGGACGGTGACGCTATACGGTCCGAAGCCGCGCGGGCGATATTGGCCGCTCGACAGCGCGAGCGCGAGGCAGGCGACGACGACGACCGCGACGAGCAGGCCCCAATATTCACGCCCCGGCCCCGCCGGCTTTACCGGCTGCGGATCGCGCCACGTCGAGCGGGCAGAAAGGGTCAGTTCGGGCTTCATCGCGGTGCGTCAAAATCTCCGCGACCGATTCGCACGGTCGCTCTCACCCTGCCTTATGCCCTGAAACGCCAATAAATTGTTTCGCTGTGTGTTTGCTGTACCGCATGGGGACAGGCGCGTCGTGACCGGTGCGCGCAAAATCAAGGATTTGGTCTGCGCGGTTTGGCGTGGACGAAGCTGTTTTTGATCTTCGGATCGCTTGCGACCGATTGCTGACGTTCAACTAGATGATTCGAGGTGTGACGGGCTTTCGATCATCGGGATGTTCCCCGATGATGATAAGATCGAGCAACATCTCAAACCTATCGGCGACGGGAAGCTCGTCGTGAACCGACGCGAGATATTCTGACCGGCTTCGAATGGTTGCGGCCGCTTGCCGCAGCGAACGAAGGATTTGCTTCGAAACGACGCTCACTTCTCGAAGGTCTTGGGCTTTGTCCGAGATGTGATTGTAGAGCGCTTCGAACGCCGCGCGATCAAACGTGTCGGCGGTTGCAAGCCTACCAGTAGCGCGCTCTTCCAACTGCTCAAGTTCGAGATCATAGTCGTTGGCGCTCATACAGATTGCGTAACAACAAATATGTCTGCTTCCCACCCCAAAGCCGCCGGCGCCCTCGAAAATAGGCCTTTCCTACAATATCCGGCTATGTCAGCGCCGATCCCGGCTCTTTCATTCAGTGAACAAACGCGGCCCCCGCCGGCCTTCTCACGACTGCGCGCGTCCAACACATTGGGTGGTGCAGATCGCGGAGCGCACAGGGCTGAACTTTCCTGAACTTTGGAATGGAGGAACGTCCGTTCTCCACCCCAAAGCCGCCAGATAGTCCGCACCCAGCCGCGCGCCCCTCCGTGATCCCCGGCGAAGGCCGGGGTCCAGGGCGTTAGAAAACCGGCGCTGCGTGGTTACGCTCTGGGCCCCGGCTTTCGCCGGGGATCACAAGGGGGCGCTGGCGCCGAGGGTCATGTGGGGTGCTTGCGGTCGAGGGCGGCCACAGGGAGGATCGCTTCCTCGTCACCCCGGACTTGATCCGGGGTCCATGCTTCGGCCGCTGTTATGGATCCCGGATCAAGTCCGGGATGACGAAGCTGTGGGAAGCGAGGTTTCCTTGCGATCGATTGCGGACGTGCCTTACCAGCGGCGTCCGTTGACCTTTGTCCGGCAATGGTAACATGCTGACTGCGTGCCATCATGATTATACCATTCGTGATGGCCGCCTGCCTGTTCGCAATCAGCACCCTTGGGCGCCAAGCCTAATGCCCAAAAAGGTAAATGCTGTCGCAGCCAGGTCCGGCGCCTATAAGGCTGGCTCGAATAAAATGTCGCATCGACCATCGGGCAACAATAGGCGCGCCTGAGGCAGCTTTCCACCCCATCACTATCATCGCCCGGCCCGGTGCATTAGGCCTCTGTTGACGTCGATCGCCTATATCCTGCCGTATGACCGATTCCGGCATCCCCGCCTATCGACGCAGCGCGCGGAGCGATTATCGCATGTGGCTGTTGCTCGTCTTCGGGCTGATCTTTTTCTGGGCCGGATCGATGGTCCGGCCCGAAGAGAATTGCAGCGAGGACGGGCGCGAATGTGCGCCCTGGCTGGTGCCGCTGGCGCAGGGCTTCGGTGCTTTGGTTGCGCTGGGGGCGGGGCTCAACATGCTGGCCAATCCGCGCCGCGGAAGCGGGGTCGATCCCGCCACCGGCGAGCTCGTCTGGTGGCAGGGGCGCATCGGCGCAGGTGGCGGCGACGAGGGGCGCATCCACCCGTCCGAGATCGGCAAGCTGCGCATCGTCCGCAAGGATGAGGGCGATGACGAGGTTCATCTGTACGACCGCGCGGGCAATCGGCTCTTCTGGTTTGACCAGGAGGTGATCCCCTGGCCCTATGAGCGTTGGGCCGAAAAGCTGGCGAAGGCGTGGCCGCAGGTCGAGATAGAGATCGTCGACTAGCGCGTCTCGACGGTCAGATGCTCGATCTCGTGCACCGGCCGCAGGCGCTGGCAGACCGTTTCGCGCGTCGTGCCGACCACGCTGACGATCGCGGCGTGCGCGCCCGGGCCGACCCGCCAGACGTGAAGGTCGGTGATCGTCGCGTCGCCCGGCCCCTCGACCAGCGAGCGGATTTCGGTTTCCAGCCCGGCATCGGTTGCGTCGAGCAGCACTGCGCCGGTGTCGCGCATCAGCGACCAGGACCAGACCGCGATGACGATCGCGCCCACGACGCCCATCGCCGGGTCGAGCCATACCCAGCCCAGGTAGCGCCCGCCGACCAGCGCGGCGATCGCGAGTACCGATGTCAGGGCGTCGGCGATGACATGGAGATAGGCCGAGCGGAGATTGTTGTCCTTTTCGTGCGCGTGCGCGTGGTCGTCGCCATGCTCATGACCATGTGCATGATCATGATCGTGCGAATGGCCGTGCTCATGATCATGTCCGTGACCGAGAAGCAGCGCGCTGACGATATTCACGCCCAGCCCGATGATCGCGATGATCGTCGCTTCGCCAAAGGCGACCGGGCGGGGATCGACAAGGCGGATCGCCGATTCATAGGCGATGCCGATGGCGACGATGCCGAGCACGAGCGCCGAGGCGAAGCCCGCAAGGTCGCCGACCTTGCCGGTGCCGAAGGTGTAGCGTCCGCTTTCGGCGTGATGCTTGGCGTAGCGATAGGCAAGCGCGGCGATGCCGAGCGCCCCGGCGTGCGTCGCCATGTGGAAGCCGTCGGCGAGCAGCGCCATCGAGTTGAAGGCGATGCCCGCCGCAATCTCCCCCACCATCATCACGGCGGTGAGCAGCACGACCCACAGCGTGCGGCGCGCATTTTCGTCATGCCGCTTGCCCAGATAGACATGGCTGTGCGTCAGGGCATCGATTTGGCTGTCGAGCGACATTCTTCCCCCTATTTGGCGCTTATTTGGCGTAGCGGCGGATCGCCGCGAGCAATTCGGCGCCGCCTTGCGCGCGCTCCGCGTCGGACAGGCCGGCCGCGACGACATGCGATTGCAGATGGTCGGCGACCAGCTCGTCCATCAGCCCCGCGACCGCGCCGCGCACGCCCGCGACCTGATGCAGGATCGCCGCGCATCCGGCTTCGCCCGCGATCGCCCGCTCGATCGCGGCGATCTGTCCCGCGATCCGGCGCGTGCGGGCAAGAAGCGGGTCCTTGTTGCTGTGCGTGTGTGACATAGGATACCCCCCTATCCTATATGGCGCATATTGGCAATCCGGCGCCGCGGCATCTGGCTGGCGCGGTTCGCAAAGGATATTGCCGAATGGTCCGTCGACGCCTTCCTCCCATTCTCCCCTTGCCGACTCCCCGGAAGAAGCCTATATGCGCCCTACTTCTTGACATGGTGAGCCAGTTGGGACGTCGGGGCCGCGGGCCGCGGCGGCAATTCCCGCATGCTTTCCGGTCAACCGATTCGGGAATTTCATTTGGTCGATCTGGACGCCCTCAATGCGATCATCGCGCCTGAAGCCGAGGCGATGGGCCTTGCGCTCGTGCGCGTCGCTTTCTTCGGCGGCGAGAGCGACCCGACGCTGCAGGTGATGGCCGAGCGGCCGGACACGCGCCAGCTGACCATCGACGATTGCGCCGACCTGTCGCGCCGCATTTCCGACCGGCTCGACGCGCTGGAAGAGGCGGGCAAGGACCCGATCGACATCGCCTATCGGCTGGAAGTGTCGTCGCCCGGCATCGACCGGCCGCTGACGCGCCCCGCCGACTTCGCCGACTGGGCGGGGCATGAGGCGCGCATCGCGCTGAAGGAAAAGCGCGACGGGCGTCAGCGCTTCAACGGCGAGCTGATCGGCATCGACGGCGACGTCGTCACGATTTCGGATAAGGAAGGGGTGGAACACAAGCTGCCGTTCGACGCGATCGACACGGCCAAGCTGGTCCTCACCGACAAATTGATTGCCGCAACCGTCCCGCTTTCGATCGAAGGCGCCGACGAAATGGAAGAAGAAGGACAGGACTGATGGCCACTGCCATTTCCGCCAACAAGGCCGAGCTGCTCGCGATCGCCAATAGCGTCGCCAGCGAGAAGATGATCGACAAGGGCATCGTCATCGAAGCCATCGAGGAAGCGATCCAGCGCGCCGCGCGCGCCCGCTATGGCGCCGAGAACGACATCCGTGCCAAGCTCGACCCGCAGACCGGCGACCTTCGCCTGTGGCGCGTCGTCGAGGTGGTCGAGGCCGTCGACGATTATTTCAAGCAGGTCGACCTGGCGTCGGGCCAGAAGCTGCAGAAGGACGCGAAGGTCGGCGATTTCATCGTCGATCCGCTGCCGGCGGTCGACCTTGGCCGCATCGACGCCCAGTCGGCGAAGCAGGTGATCTTTCAGAAGGTCCGCGAAGCCGACCGCGAGCGCCAGTATGAGGAATTCAAGGACCGCGCGAGCGAGATCATCACCGGCGTCGTCAAGTCGGTCGAGTTCGGTCACATCGTCGTCAACCTGGGCCGCGCCGAAGGCGTGATCCGCCGCGACCAGCAGATCCCGCGCGAACTGATGCGCGTCGGCGACCGCGTCCGCGCCCTGATCCTGTCGGTGCGCCGCGAAAACCGCGGCCCGCAGATTTTCCTGAGCCGCGCGCACCCCGACTTCATGAAGAAGCTGTTCGCGCAGGAAGTGCCCGAAATCTATGACGGCATCATCGAGATCAAGGCCGCTGCCCGCGACCCGGGTTCGCGCGCGAAGATCGGCGTGATCAGCTATGACGGCTCGATCGACCCCGTCGGCGCGTGCGTCGGCATGAAGGGCAGCCGCGTTCAGGCGGTCGTCCAGGAAATGCAGGGCGAAAAGATCGACATCATCCCCTGGTCCGAAGATACGGCGACCTTCGTCGTCAACGCGCTTCAGCCCGCGACGGTGCAGCGCGTGGTCATCGACGAGGATGACGGCCGCATCGAAGTCGTCGTTCCCGACGATCAGCTGAGCCTCGCGATCGGCCGCCGCGGCCAGAACGTCCGTCTCGCCAGCCAGCTCACCGGCAGCCAGATCGACATCATGACCGAGGCCGACGCCAGCGAAAAGCGCCAGCGCGAATTCGTCGAACGCTCGACGATGTTCCAGGAAGAGCTCGACGTCGACGAAACGCTCGCGCAGCTCCTCGTCGCCGAAGGCTTCGGCGAGTTGGAAGAAGTCGCCTATGTGCCGATCGACGAATTGGCGAGCATCGAAGGCTTCGACGACGAGCTGGCCGAGGAACTGCAGAGCCGCGCGACCGAAGCGCTCGAACGCCGCGAAGAAGCCTCGCGTCAGGAACGCCGCGCACTCGGCGTCGAGGACGCTCTGGCAGATATCCCGCACCTGACCGAGGCGATGCTCGTCGTGCTCGGCAAGGCGGGGATCAAGACGCTCGACGACCTGGCCGACCTGGCGACCGACGAACTGATCGCCAAGAAGCGGCAGGACAACCGCCGTGGCCCGGCGCGCAGCGAGCGCGCCGAGGACAAGGGCGGCGTGCTGGGCGAATATGGCCTGTCGGAAGAGCAGGGCAACGAGATCATCATGGCGGCGCGTGCGCACTGGTTCGAAGACGAGCCGGCGACCGACGAGCCGCAAGCCGGGGAGGCCGCCGATGCGGACCCCGCGCAATGATCAGCTAAGCGAAACCGGCCGCGCGGGTAAGCGCGGGGAGCATGTGCCCGAAAGGCGCTGCGTGGTGACCGGCGAAGTGGCGCCGGCCGAACGGCTCGTGCGCCTGGCGCTCGGGCCCGACGGCGTCATCGCGCCCGATGTGCTCGGCAAGGCGCCGGGACGCGGGGCGTGGGTCGGCGTGACGCGCGCCGAACTGGAAGCCGCGCAGGCGAAGGGCAAGCTCAAGGGCGGGCTGTCGCGCGCGCTGCACGAAGGCAACATCACGATCCCCGACGATCTTGGCGAACGGATCGAGGCACAGCTTCGGCGCGCGACGCTCGACCGGCTGGGTCTGGAATCGCGTTCGGGCACGCTGATCAGCGGCAATGAAAAGATCGAGCAGGCGGCACGGCGCGGACAGGTTCGCCTGCTCCTCCACGCGAGCGATGCCGGCGAGGATGGTCGCAAGAAACTCGCCCAGGCATGGCGCGTCGGCGAGGATGACGAAGGCTCCGGCCGCGAAGGGATGATCTTGCCGGTGGACCGGCAATCCCTATCTATGGCATTGGGGCGTGAAAATGCGGTGCATCTGGGCGTAACCGACGCCCGCGCCGCAGACCGGGTGCTGGCGCATTTGAGCCGCTGGCAGTTTTTCACCGGATGGAGTAGGGACGCGGCCAACCGCGTTACCGAAATGGATTCCCGCATTGCGGGTGATGGGGCGGCGTCCACGGAGTCCGGCACGGATTCCGAGGTTTCGGGCGCGTATTGAAGGAATAAGAAGTTTCGATGAGTGACGAACAGGACAAGCCGACCCTTACCCGCAAGCCGTTGGGGCTGAAGCGGACGGTCGAGGCCGGCCAGGTGCAGCAGCAGTTCAGCCACGGTCGCCGTAACACGGTGGTCGTCGAGGTGAAGCGCCGCCGCGTGCTTGGCCGCCCCGGTGAAGCCGCTCCCGCGCCCGAAGTCGAAGAAGTGCAGGCTGCTCCGGCACCCGCTCCCGCCCCGGCTCCGGCACCCGTCGCGGAAAAGCCCGTCGCGCCCAAGCCCGCCGCCGACAGCCTGATGTCGCGCCAGGAACGCCAGGCACAGCTCCTGCGCGAGGCCGAAGAAGCGCGCATGAGTGCGCTCGAGGAAAATCGTCGCCGCGAAGAGGCCGCCCGCGCTCGCGCCGCCGAAGAAGAAAAGGCGCGTGTCGCCGAAGCGCGTGAGGAAAAGGCGAAGGCCGCCGAAGCCCCGGCTCCCGCGCCGGCAGCGCCGGCTGCAGAAGCCGCCGCACCCGCCGCCGAAGCGCCCGCCGCGAAGGAAGCGAGCGAGGAAGCGCCGCGCACCACGACGACCACCACAAGCGCGGCGCCCGCGCCGCGTCGCTTCACCCCGGTCGAGGCGCCGAAGCGTCCCGAACCCAAGCGCCCCGAGCCCAAGTCGGCGCGCGGCACGGACAACCGTCGCCAGTCGGGCAAGCTGACCGTCACGCGTGCGCTCAACGACGACGAAGGTGCGCGCGCGCGCAGCCTCGCCGCGCTGAAGCGCGCCCGCGAAAAGGAAAAGCGTTCGCACATGGTGTCGTCGGGCCCGCGCGAGAAGCAGGTCCGCGAAGTCGTCGTGCCCGACACGATCACGGTGCAGGAACTCGCCAACCGTATGGCCGAAAAGGGCGCGGACCTGGTGAAGGCCTTGTTCAAGATGGGCATGCCGGTCACCGTCAACCAGACGATCGACCAGGATACCGCCGAACTGCTGGTCACCGAATTCGGTCACGAGATCAAGCGCGTGAGCGAAGCCGACGTCGACATCCGTCATGACGAGGACGTCGACGACGCCGCGCAGCTGAAGCCGCGCGCGCCCGTCGTCACGATCATGGGCCACGTCGATCACGGCAAGACCAGCCTGCTCGACGCGCTTCGCGGCGCGAATGTGCAGGCGGGCGAGGCCGGCGGCATCACCCAGCATATCGGCGCCTATCAGGTGAAGACTCCCGATGGCTCGATAGTCACCTTCCTCGACACGCCGGGCCACGAAGCCTTCACCGAAATGCGCCAGCGCGGCGCGAACGTCACCGACATCGTGATCCTGGTGGTCGCGGCCGACGACGGGCTGAAGCCGCAGTCGATCGAGGCGATCCATCATGCGAAGGCGGCCGGAGTGCCGATCATCGTCGCGATCAACAAGGTCGACAAGGAGGGTGCGAACCCGCAGCGCGTCCGCGAACGCCTGCTCGAACATGAACTGGTGGTCGAGGAAATGGGCGGCGAGGTCCAGAATGTCGAAGTGTCGGCGCTGAAGAAGACCGGTCTCGACAAGCTGCTCGACGCGATCGCGCTACAGGCCGAAATCATGGAGCTGAAGGCCAACCCCGACCGCGCCGCCGAAGGCACGGTCGTCGAGGCGAAGCTCGACAAGGGCCGCGGCCCCGTCGCGACGATCCTCGTCCGCCGCGGTACGCTGAAGGTCGGCGACATCTTCGTCTGCGGTGCCGAAAGCGGCCGCGTTCGTGCGCTGGTCGACGACCAGGGACGTCAGGTCAAGGAAGCTGGTCCGTCCACGCCGGTCGAGGTTCTCGGCCTCGGCGGCGTTCCGATGGCGGGCGACACGCTGACGGTCGTCGAGAATGAAGCGCGTGCCCGCGAAGTCGCGGCCTATCGCCAGAGCGAGGCGCTCAAGAAGCGGACCGCGCAGGCGCCGGTCAGCCTCGAAGGCATGTTCTCCGCCCTCGCCGACAAGGCGAACGTCATCGAATATCCGGTGGTCATCAAGGGCGATGTGCAGGGCAGTGTCGAGGCGATCGTCAATGCGCTGAACAAGCTGTCGACCGACGAGATTCGCGTTCGCGTGCTCCATTCGGGTGCGGGTGCGATCACCGAAAGCGACGTGACGCTGGCGGCGGCGACCAACGCGCCGATCATCGGCTTCAACGTTCGTCCGAACGCCAAGGCGCGCGATATCGCCAAGCGCGAAAAGGTACGCTTCATGTACCATGACGTCATCTATCACCTGACCGACGAGGTCCGGAAAGAGATGGCGGGCGAGCTGGGTCCGGAGCGTATCGAACATGTCGTCGGCCGCGCCGAGGTCAAGGAAGTCTTCCCTGCCGGCAAGCGCGACAAGGCGGCGGGTCTGCTGGTGCTCGAAGGCTCCATCCGCAAGGGGCTCCACGCGCGTCTCACGCGCGACGACGTCATCGTCTCGGCGACGACGATCGCATCGCTGCGCCGCTTCAAGGACGACGTCGCCGAAGTGCGCGCGGGTCTGGAATGCGGTGTCGTGCTGGCGGATACCAACGACATCAAGCCGGGCGACCACCTCGAAGTCTTCGAGGTCGAGGAACGCGAACGCACGCTGTAATCCGTTTTCTGTGTCCCCGCGAAGGCGGGGATCCAGAGCGGCATGGAGCCATAATGAATGGGAACGAGGCCCGGCTATGTCTACATCATGGCGAGTGGCCGGAACGGGACCATCTATATCGGGGTAACGAGCAATCTAGCCAAGCGTGCTTGGGAGCATCGGAACGCCGTCGTGCCGGGGTTCACTCGCGACTATGGTTGCAAGGCTCTCGTCTGGTATCTGACGTTCGACGATATTCAAGATGCACGCGCCCAAGAGCTGCGCATGAAAAAATGGAATCGCTCATGGAAGCTGCGCGAGATTGAAGAAACGAACCCGCTGTGGAACGATCTATATCCCACCTTGGCGCCTTGACGCTCTGGCCCCCCGCCTTCGCGGGGGAACATGGAGATTTTGATGCGTCATAACGAACAATCCCAGGGCCCGTCGGTCCGCGTCCTTCGCGTGGGCGAACAGGTGCGCCATGTGCTCTCCGAAATCCTGCAGCGTGGCGACGTCCATGACGATGTCCTCGCCAAGCATCCGGTGAGCATCACCGAAGTGCGCATGTCGCCCGATCTGCGCCACGCGACGGTGTTCGTGAAACCGCTGCTCGGCCGCGAAGAAGAGGCGGTACTCAAGGCACTGCGCACCAATACCGCCTATCTTCAGCGCGAGGTCGCGCATCGCATCCGCATGAAATATGCCGCGAAGCTGAAATTCCTCGCGGACGAAAGCTTCGACGAGGCAAGCCACATCGACCAGTTGCTGCGCGATCCGAAGGTCGCGCGCGATTTGGAAGCCGGCGAGGACGAATAGCTCCGCCGATTGGATCGTCGTTGCGAGCGCAGCAAGGCAATCCAGGGCGGTCTGCGCAGACTCCGGACTGTTTCCGCTGCGCCCGCAATGGCGGGGCCTGCTATTTTCCCTTCTTGATCCCTGCTGCCGCTTCCAGCTCGACCAGCGCTTCCTCCAGATAGTCGATCATCCGCTGCGCATGCGGCACGCTGCGGCGACAGGCGGTGATGCCGAAATCGATATTCTTGTTGTTGCTGACCTGGGTGATGTTCATCGCCATCCCGTCGACCGGGATGCTGGCGGGGTACATGCCGTCGAGCCGCGCACCGTTCCAGTACATCTGCTCGCGCGGCCCCGGCACGTTCGATATCGTCACCGAATAGGCGGGGAATTTGTCGGCGGTGCGGGTCAGCGCGGTCAGCATCATCGGAAAGCTGGTGATCGCGGTATAGAGCTGGATCTGCGCAGCCGTCATCGCGCGAAGCTGCGCCTTGGCCGAATTCATCGATTCCTGGATCGCGGCCATCCGCTCGGCCGGGTCGTCGATATGCGTGGCAAGATTGGCGGTCACCGACGCCACCGAATTCCCCGAATCGATATCGTCCTTGGGGCGGATCGAGACCGGCGCCATCGCCTTCAGCGGCTTGTCGGGCAGTTCGTTCAGCGACTGGAGATATTTGCGCATCGCCCCCGCACACATGCCCAGGACCGCGTCGTTGATCGTCCCGTCATAGGCCTTGCCCATCGCGCGCACGCGTTCGAGCGACCAGCTCTGCGCGACGAAGCGCCGCGCGCCGGTGATGTTGCGGTTGAAGCTGGTGCGCGGCACGCCGGCAAAGGGCGTCGCCAGACCGTCGCCGCCGATGCCGAACATCGCGGCGACATATTGGTTCAGCGCCTTCGTCACGCCGACGCTGTTGCCCCATTGCTCCTTCAGGAAATCGCCGATTGCCCTGATGTCGGTCAGGTCGGGGCGCGGCGGCTTTTTGGGCATCGGGAATTTGCGCTTGTACGCCTCATAGGCTTCGACCGACAGCGGCGAGGAGGTGCGCCGTTCCTTGGGATCGGGCGACAGCATCGAATTATAGAAATGGATGCTCGCCGCGCCGTCCATCAGCGCGTGATGGATCTTTTTGAACGTCGCGATCTGGCGATTGGGAAGCCCCGAAATCAGCGTGATTTCCCACAAGGGGCGGGTGCGGTCGAGCAGCCCCGAATGAAGGCGCGAGGCCAGCTCGAACATCTCGCGGTACCGCCCAGGCTTGGGCAGTGCGGAGGCGCGCACATGGTAATGCATGTCGATGTCGCGGTCGGGCTCAAGCCGGATCGGTCCATATTGTCCGAATGGCGTCAGCTTCAGGACCTCGCTGAAGGGGCGCCTCAATCCCTCCGACTGGCGGAGCAGGGCCAGCTGCTCGTTCAGCCATTCGGTTTCGTCGACATCGTCGGGCAGCGTGTAGAGGTTGATGCCGCCGATGTGCATCGGCATCTCCCGGCTTTCCCCTACCAGGAACATCGCATCGCTGATCGGCATCAGCCGCATGGTCGCTCTCCCCACTGTTATGTTGCGACTTTATGCTGCGCAGCATGACAGGGGCGATGGGCGAGTCAAGCCGGGCAAGCCGAGTCCCGTTGCCTCCTATCGGGGCAGCGGCTAGCAGCAGGGCATGGCCAAGCTCTATTTCTACTACGCCAGCATGAATGCCGGCAAATCGACGACGCTGTTGCAGGCGGATTTCAACTATCGCGAGCGCGGCATGGAAACGATGCTGTGGACCGCCGCGCTCGACGACCGGTACGGCGTCGGACAGGTGACGAGCCGGATCGGGCTGATGGCCGACGCGCATAAATTCGATCCCGACAGCGATATGTTCGAAGCGGTGAGCGAAGAGAACCGGCAGCGCCCGCTGGCCTGCGTGCTGGTCGACGAGGCGCAGTTCCTCTCGCGCGACCAGGTGCTGCAACTGGCGCGGCTGGCCGACGAGGCCGGAATTCCGGTGCTCTGCTACGGCCTTCGCACCGACTTTTCGGCCAATCTGTTCCCCGGATCGGCGGCGCTGCTGGGGATCGCGGACGCGCTCGTCGAACTGAAGGCCGTGTGCGAATGCGGGCGCAAGGCGACGATGAACCTGCGCGTCGACGAAAGCGGCCGTGCGGTGGTCGAGGGTGCGCAGACCGAGATCGGCGGCAACGACCGCTATGTCGCGATGTGCCGGCGGCATTTCATGGAAAAGCGGCGCGAAGCCGCGGCGGCGCTGGCCGATGCGTGACGCGCTCTATGTCGAGCTGGCCGATGGCGAGCTGAGCCTGGTCAAGCTGGCCGAGACGCATCGCGAGGCGTTGCGCGCCGTGTGCGCGGCGGATGCCGACATCTGGCCGATCTATTCGTCCAGCTTTGGCCCCGGGCATTTCGACGGCAGCTTCGATGCCCTGATCTCGCATGCGAACCGCATGCCCTATGCGATCTTCGACGGTGGCCGCCTGGTCGGGATGAGCGCCTATCTGCGTCCCGACTGGTCGGCGCAGACGGTCGAGATCGGCAACAGCTATATCCACCCCGACGTGCGCGGCACGGGACTGAACCGGCGGCTCAAGCGGCTGATGATCGATCACGCCTTTGCCGCCGGCATCCGGCGCCTCGAATTCCGCATCGACGAACGCAACGCGCGCAGCCAGGCGGCCGTCGCGAAGCTGGGCGGGGTCAAGGAAGGCGTGCTGCGCTCGGAACGGATCACCTGGACCGGTTACGAGCGCGACACGGGGCTCTGGTCGCTGCTTCCGCGCGATTGGAAGGCATAGGGTCAGCGCGGGTTCAGACTCGACGCGGTATAGCGCGGACCGGGTAGGGTCACTTCGGTTGAAAGACTCGACATGAAACAGAAACTCGCACTCTCCCTGGCCGCCATGCTGCTACCCCTTTCGGCAGCGGCGGCCAACGAGCCGGCAAAGGAGCCGCGCGCTCTCGACATCGAATCGAGCATCGTCTTTCCCAGCGACAGCACGATCCGCAACTGGCGCGCGGACCGCGAACGCGGCATCTGGATCCAGGACCGCAAGGGCGACTGGTATTACGGCACCTTCGCCGGCACGTGCCGCGACGTCGATTTCGCGCAGGCGATCGGTGTCGACACGCGCGGCGTCTCGCGGCTCGATCGGTTCGCGACGATCCTCGTGCGCGGCGAGCGCTGCCCGTTGACATCCTTCGTGTCGTCGGACGCGCCGCCGTCGAAGAAGGCCGACAAGGCCGCCAAGCAAAATTGACAGCCCCGACCCCGCGGCCTAGCCGCGCGGGATGAACGGCTGGATCATTCTCGACAAACCCCTGGGCCTCGGCTCGACGCAGGCGGTGGGCGCGGTCAAGCGCGTGTGCCGCGAGGCTGGCCTGGGCAAGGTGAAGGTCGGGCATGGCGGAACGCTCGACCCGCTGGCGACGGGGGTGCTGCCGATCGCGCTGGGCGAGGCGACGAAGCTGTGCGGCCGGATGCTCGACGCCAGCAAGGTCTATGATTTCACGGTGGCGTTCGGCACCGAGACCGCAGGCCTCGATGCCGAGGGCGAGGTCGTCGCGACCAGCGACGTCCGGCCGACGCGCGAGGAAATCGACGCGGTGCTCCCGCGCTTCACCGGCCCGATCGAGCAGGTGCCGCCCGCCTATTCGGCGATCAAGATCGACGGCCAGCGCGCCTATGACCGCGCTCGCGCGGGCGAGGAGGTCGAAATGAAGGCGCGCGGCGTGACGATATACGCGCTGCGCCCCGCCGACGCCGACGCCGACGCCGACGCCGACGCCGACGTCGACCGGGGGCCGCAGCGGCTCGAATCGATCACCCTCACCGCCCATGTGTCGAAGGGCACCTATATCCGCAGCCTGGCGCGCGACATCGCACGGGCCGTCGGAAGCGTGGGGCATGTCACCATGCTTCGCCGCGTAAAGGCGGGGCCGTTCGACCTTTCCCAAGCGATTTCGCTGGACAAATTGAACGCTTTCGGCCAAGGGGCCGCGCAATCAGACGTCATTCTGCCGCTCGAGGCAGGGCTGGTCGACATCCCGGCTCTGAACCTTTCCCCGGAAGCGGCAGGGGCGATCCGTCAGGGTCGCGTCTGGACCGGGGAAAGCACGCACGACGGGCTCTATTGGGGACGGGACAGCGAAATGCGTCCAGTCGCGCTGATAGAGGCTTTGGCGGGAACGCTGAAAGTCGTGCGGGGCTTCAACATTTGATCGATGTCGAAGGAAAAAGAATATGTCGATTACCGCAGAGCGCAAGGCCGAGCTCATTCAGGAACATGCCCGCGAAAAGGGTGACACCGGTTCGCCGGAAGTTCAGGTCGCGATCCTGACCGACCGCATCAACACGCTGACCGGCCACTTCAAGTCGCACCACAAGGACAATCACAGCCGCCGCGGGCTGCTGATGATGGTCAACAAGCGTCGCAGCCTTCTCGATTATCTTCGCAAGAAGGACGAGGGCCGCTATCAGGCGCTGATCGCGAAGCTGGGTCTTCGCAAGTAAGAGTTTCTGGCGGCCCCGGATTTCCGGGGCCGCTGTCATATTGGCGTCCGCAAACAGGCGGAGCCACGGGCCGCTCCCGCATCCGGCGGGACCGCCATTGGGGCAGACAGACGCCCCGTACCGCCCCGGGCCGGATTGCCCGGAACTAGAGGCCCCGCCCGGCATAGGGCCCGGCGGGCGAAGGAAACCACATGTTTGACGTGAAAAAAGTATCGATCGAGTGGGGCGGTGAGACGCTCACTCTCGAAACGGGCAAGGTTGCCCGCCAGGCCGACGGCGCCGTCATGGCGACGCTGGGCGAAACGGTCGTTCTGTGCGCCGTGACCGCCGCGAAGTCGGTGAAGGACGGGCAGGATTTCTTCCCGCTCACCGTCCACTATCAGGAAAAATATTCGGCCGCCGGCCGCATCCCGGGCGGCTTCTTCAAGCGCGAACGCGGCGCGACCGAAAAGGAAACGCTCGTCAGCCGCCTGATCGACCGTCCGATCCGCCCGCTGTTCCCCGAAGGTTTCTACAACGAAATCAACGCCATTGCTCAGGTGCTGAGCTATGACGGCCACAACGAGCCCGACATCCTCGCGATGGTCGCCGCGTCGGCCGCGCTCACCATCTCGGGCGTGCCCTTCATGGGCCCGATCGGCGCCGCGCGCGTCGGTTATGTCGATGGCGAATATATCCTGAACCCGACCGACGAACAGGTTGCCGAAGGCGACCTCGACCTCGTCGTCGCCGCTACCTACGATGCGGTGATGATGGTCGAATCCGAAGCCAATGAGCTGTCGGAAGAGATCATGCTCGGCGCCGTCCTGTTCGCGCACGACGCGTGCAAGGAAGTCGTCAAGGCGATCGTCAAGCTCGCCGAGCAGGCTGCCAAGGATCCCTGGGACATGGCCGCGTCGGACGACAACGCCGCGATCAAGGACAAGCTGAAGAAGCTGATCGGCAAGGACATCGCCGCCGCCTACAAGCTGACCGACAAGTCGGCCCGTTCGAACGCGCTCAACGAAGCGCGCGCGAAGGCGAAGGCGCAGTTTGCCGAAGACGGCCTGTCTCCCCAGGAAGTCATGGCCGGCATCAAGCTGACCAAGAAACTGGAAGCCGAAATCGTTCGCGGCGCCATCCTGAAGGACGGCAAGCGTATCGACGGCCGCACGACGACGCAGATTCGTCCGATCGTCGCCGAAACGCACTTCCTGCCCCGCGCGCATGGTTCGGCGCTGTTCACCCGCGGTGAGACGCAGACGATCGCGACCGCGACGCTCGGCACCAAGGAAAGCGAACAGATGGTCGATGGCCTGAACGGCCTGTCGTACCAGAACTTCATGCTCCACTATAACTTCCCGCCCTATTCGGTCGGTGAAGTCGGCCGCTTCGGCGCGCCGGGCCGCCGCGAAGTCGGTCACGGCAAGCTGGCATGGCGTGCGCTGCACCCCGTGCTGCCGACGAAGGACGAGTTCCCCTATACGATCCGCCTCACCAGCGACATCACCGAGTCGAACGGCTCGTCGTCGATGGCGTCGGTCTGCGGCGGTTCGCTCGCGATGATGGACGCCGGCGTGCCGATCAAGCGCCCCGTTTCGGGCATCGCGATGGGTCTGATCCTCGAAGGCAAGGATTATGCGATCCTGTCGGACATCCTGGGCGACGAGGATCACCTCGGCGACATGGACTTCAAGGTTGCGGGCACGTCCGAAGGCATCACGACGATGCAGATGGACATCAAGATCGCGGGCATCACGCGCGAGATCTTCGAGGCCGCTCTGAACCAGGCCAAGGAAGGCCGCGCGCACATCCTGGGCGAGATGAACAAGGCGCTCGGCGAAACCCGCAGCGAATTGTCGGCGCACGCGCCGCGCATCGAGACGATGCAGATCGACAAGTCGAAGATCCGCGACGTCATCGGCACCGGCGGCAAGGTGATCCGCGAGATCGTTGCAACCACCGGCGCCAAGGTCGACATCGACGACGAAGGCCTGATCAAGATCTCGTCGAGCGATCTCGACCAGATCGAGGCGGCCCGCAAGTGGATCAGCGGCATCGTCGAAGAAGCCGAAGTCGGCAAGATCTATGACGGCAAGGTCGTCAACCTGGTCGATTTCGGTGCGTTCGTGAATTTCATGGGCGGCAAGGACGGTCTCGTCCACGTCAGCGAAATCAAGAACGAGCGCGTCGAGAAGGTCGCCGACGTCCTGAGCGAAGGCCAGGAAGTCAAGGTCAAGGTGCTCGAGATCGACCCGCGCGGCAAGGTTCGCCTGTCGATGCGCGTCGTCGACCAGGAAACCGGCGAGGAACTGGAAGACACGCGTCCGGCCCGCGAACCGCGCGAACCGCGCGGCGATCGTGGTCCGCGCCGTGACGGCGACCGCGGCCCGCGCGGCGGCGGTCGTGATCGCGGCCCGCGCCGTGAAGGCGGCGACCGCGGCCCGCGCCGCGAGCGCAGCGAAGGTCCGGAAGATCAGGGCCATGTGCCCGACTTCCTGAAGGACTAAGTCCTTCCGATACCGGAACAAGGAAAGGGGCTGCCGAAAGGCGGCCCCTTTTTGCTATGGGAGCGAAAGGATCAGGAGCGAAGATATGGTTGGACTATTCACGGCTTCGGATGGCGTTGCGCGCTGTGGATGGTGCGCGGCGTCCAGCGACTATATCGCCTACCACGACCGCGAATGGGGTTTTCCCGTCGTCGACGACCGCCGACTGTTCGAAAAGCTCAGCCTCGAAGGGTTCCAGTCGGGCCTCAGCTGGCGGACGATCCTGACCAAGCGCGAGAATTTTCGCGCGGCGTTTCTCGGTTTCGATTTCGACCGGGTCGCGGATTTCGGGGAGGGCGATGTCGAACGGCTTTTGCAGGATGCGGGGATCGTCCGGCATCGCGGCAAGATAGAGGCCGTTATCAACAATGCGCGCCGCGCGCAGGAACTGGTGCGCGAGAAGGGCTCGCTCGCGGCCTATATATGGGGTTTCGAACCCGAAGACGGCGGCCCCCATCTTGCCTCCACCTCGCCGGCGTCGGTGGCGATGTCGAAGGACTTGAAGAAGCGGGGGTGGAAATTCGTCGGTCCGACGACGGTCCATGCCTTCATGCAGGCGATGGGGCTGATCAACGATCATGCCGCGGGGTGCGCGATCCGGAGCGCGGCCGAACGGGCGCGGGCGGATTTTACCGCACCGAAAGGCTGATCTCGACACCTGCGCCTCTGCCACCTGCGCCTTCGTCATCCCGGACTTGATCCGGGATCCACAGCCACGCCGAAATCATGGACCCCGATCCGGTCCCGGGTGACAGGCGGGCGCGGCGCGGCTTGCCCCGCCCGCGACCCTGTGCAATAGGCGCCGCCCCTCAGGACACCGGCCGGCACAGGACAGATCATGGACAGCGATACGGCCGCGAGCGCGCTCGGCCTCGACTTCGGCACGACCAATACGGTTGCGGCGCTCACCGACGGCGAGGGCGGCTCCCGGCTCGTCGACTTCGCGGGCGAGGAAGCGGCAGGCCCCGTGTTCCGCTCGGCGCTGTGTTTCTGGGAAGAGGAGCGCGCGTGGCAGGGCATCGCATCGGAGGCGGGGCCGTGGGCGATTTCCGAATATCTCCAGTCGCCGCTCGACAGCCGCTTCGTGCAGTCGTTCAAGAGCGTCGCCGCCAGCCCGCTCTTCGAACGCGCGATGATCTTCAACCGGCCGTTCCGGTTCGAGGATATGGGGCGCCTGTTCCTTCAGCGGCTCGTCGCGCATGCCGGCGGGCGGCTCGATACGCGGCCGACGCGCGTCGTCGTCGGCCGGCCGGTCGAATATGCCGGCGCGCGGGCCGACCCCGCGCTGGCGCGCGAACGGTACGACCGGATGTTCGATCAGTTCGGCGTCGAGCTTTTCTACGTCCACGAACCGCTCGGCGCGGCGCACAGCTATGCCTCGCGCCTGTCCGATCCCGCGACGATCCTGGTCGCCGACTTCGGCGGCGGCACGACCGACTTTTCGATCGTCCGGATCGATGCCCCGGGCGCGCCGCGGCGCTGCGTCCCGCTGGCGTCGTCGGGCGTCGCGATCGCGGGCGACCGGTTCGACCAGCGGATCGTCGACAAGCTGGTGCTGCCGCTGCTCGGCAAGGGCGGCTCCTACCGCTCGTTCGACAAAGTCCTCGAAATTCCGGGCGGTTATTTTTCCGATTTTGCCGATTGGTCGCGCCTGGCGATGATGCGCAACCGGCGGACGATCGACGAGCTGAAGCGCCTGCAACGCGATGCGGTCGATCCCGCGCCGATCGGCCGCATGATCGCGCTGATCGAGCATGAGCAGGGTTTCCCGCTCTATGACGCGGTCGGCCGGGTCAAACGGGCATTGTCGGATGGCGAGGAAGCCGAATTTCGTTTTGTCGGCGGCGGCGTCGACATCGCGGCACCGGTGCGGCGCGCCGATTTCGAGGCATGGATTTCGGACGACCTCGCGCGCATCGAGGCGGCGATGGACGCGGCGCTGGCCAAGGCCGGGATCGAGGCGGGCGCGATCGACCGTGTCTTCCTGACCGGCGGCTCGTCGTTGATTCCGGCGATCCGCGCGATCTTCGACCGCCGTTTCGGTGCGGATCGCATCGCCGCGGGGGGCGAGCTGACGTCGATCGCGCATGGTCTCGCGCTGATCGGCGCCGAGCCCGATCCCGCCGAATGGGCAGCCTGAACGGCTAGTCGGCGCCCAGCCCGGCCTTGAGGAACGCGACGATTTTCGGCCAGCCGTCGGTGCGCGCCGCGGCATTGCCTTCCTCGGTCCCGCCCATCTGGCTCCAGTTCGCGCGGGCCTTTTTGTCGGTGAAGGGCGCGCCCATCGCGCCGTGGCCGGCGTCCTTGTAACGCAGCACCACCGGCGATGCCGCACCGCTCTTCGCGGCGCGCTCGACGATCTGGTCGGTCATCGGGCAGCTCGGCCACAGCTTCTCGGCCTCGCCGCAGATCAGCATCAGCTTGCCCTTGTATTTCTCGACCGGAATGATCGCCGCGGGGTTCCGGCCAAGCTCTTTCAGCCCGCCTTCGAACACCGCCATCAGTCCGCGGCTGTCGGGCTGGCCCTTGTACGCGAGGTGGGGGACGGGCTTGCCCTTTTCGCTCCACGACGAACTGAATGACCCGATCAGGTAATTCTCGCCCGACATGCCGTCCCACACGACGCTCGACGGCATGCCCAGCGCCACGGCGCCGATGCCGGGATAGCGCGTCGCGACGAGCAGGCCGGCTTCCGCACCCTTCGAATATCCGACGATACCGATCCGCGCCGGATCGACGCCGGGCTGTTTCTTCAGCCAGTCGAGTCCGCGATAAAAATCTTCGAGCGGGATGTTCTTGAGCTTTGCCGATTTGCCCGGGGCATTGTGATAGGCGAGTTGCAGGACGGTGAAGCCCTCCGCCTGCAGCAGCAGCGCCGCGGCGCGCATGTCCTTGCCGAGGCCGCCTTCGGAGCCGCCGAGGAGCAGGATGGCGGCATGGGGGGCGGTGCCCGCGCCCGGATAATAGTTGGCGAAGATGCCGCTGCCTTCGATCCGCTGGCCGGTCGGACCTGCCTCGACCATCTTGGCCGGCGCGGGCGGGCGGGTGAGCATATAGGTGAAGCCGCCGCCTCCGACGACGAGCAGCGCGCCGACCGCGCCCAGCGCGATCTTCCATCTCCGCTTCATGGCATTCCTTCTCCCTTTACTGTATTATCTATATGGTACAGCTGGGGGAATGCCACAAAAAAGAGGGGTGCAAAAAGAAGGCGCCAAAAAAGAACGGGGCATGCCGGCCCGTTCATCTTGGCGTGGCGGTCGACAGCGTATAGCCTGATCGCAAGTCCCCTGTCGAAGCAGAGAGAGCCGATGATTTCTCACGCCCTGATCCTGTCGATTGCCATGGCGGCCGCTGCGCCGGCAACCACGCCCGCTCCGGCGCCGCGTCCGCCGGTGCCCAAGATGATGGCGCCCCCGCCGCCGCCGCCGCCGCTCCCGGTGCCGCCAAAGGCCGACGCGCCCGACACGCGTCCCTATGTCGCGCTCGTCACCAGCCTGGGGACGATCGTCGTGCGGATCGAGGACAAGCGGGCTCCGGTCACCGGGGCGAATTTCCTGCGCTATGTCGACACCAAGCGGATGGACGGGTTCAAATTCTATCGCTCGACGAAGAGTTGGGGGCCGTACAGCGCGTTGATCCAGGGCGGCAATCGCGGCGATGCGCGCCTCAATTTTCCGCCGATCGCGCACGAGCCCACCAACGTCACCGGGCTGACCGCCTGCAAGGGCGCGATCCTGATGGCGCGCGGGGCGCCGGGGCAGGCGACCAGCGACTTTTTCCTGCTGCTCGGCGACGTTCCCGGCTTCAACGCCGATCCGACGGCCAGCGGCGACAATGCGGGTTTTGCCGTTTTCGGCGAGCTGATTTCGGGCGCCGACGTCGTTCAGAAAATCTATGACGCGCCGACCTCGCCCACCGCGGGTCAGGGCGTGATGGTCGGCCAGATGCTCGATCCGTCGTTCACGATCACCAGCGCGCGCCGCATTCCGGCGCCTGCGGACGCGCCGAAGGGATGCGTCGTCAAGCCGACATAAAGACGCGCCGCGGACCCTATCATTTATTTTGCGTTCATGCGCGCTGTGGCTATACCGCGCCCATGACACAACGCCCCTCCGTTCGCGCCGCCGCGCGTCTCGTCGCCGCCGCTCTCGTGATTTCGCCGATGCTCGCGGCCTGCGCCGGTGGTTCCGGGGTCAAAAAGGACACGCGTTACGTCGCGCGCGACGTCAATACGCTTTATCGCGCGGCGCAGGATCGGCTGGATCGCAAGCAATATCAAGTGGCTGCGGCCCTCTTCGACGAGGTCGAACGACAACATCCCTATTCCCCCTGGGCCCGCCGCGCACAGCTGATGAGCAGCTTCAGCTATTATATGGACCGCGAATATACGCCGTCGATCGAGGCGGCGCAGCGATTCCTGGCGATCCATCCGGGCAACAAGGATGCGCCCTATGCTTATTATCTGATCGCGCTCAGCTATTATGAGCAGATCAGCGACGTCACCCGCGACCAGAAGATCACGCAACAGGCGCTGAATGCGCTCGGCGAAGTGATCCGCCGCTATCCCGACAGCCGCTATGCGGCCGACGCGCGGCTGAAGGTCGATCTGGTGCAGGACCATCTCGCGGGCAAGGAGATGGAGATCGGCCGCTTCTATCAGCGCAGCTCGAACTGGCTGGCCGCGTCGATCCGCTTCCGCGAAGTGACCGAAAAGTTCCAGACGACGAGCCATACGCCCGAGGCGCTCTATCGCCTGACCGAATGCTATCTCGCGCTTGGCGTCCCGACCGAGGCCAAGAAGGCCGCGGCCGTGCTCGGCGCCAACTATCCGGGCAGCGAATGGTACACGCGCGCCTACAAGCTGATGCAGAAGCACGCGCCCAGCGCGTAGATTCGCATTTTGTTCTGCGGTAAGAACATGTCGTGCTGACCGCTTTGTCCATCGCGAATATCGTTCTGATCGAACGGCTCGACCTCGACTTCGAGGCCGGGCTGGGCGTGCTGACCGGCGAGACCGGGGCGGGCAAGTCGATTCTGCTCGATGCACTGGGTCTTGCACTCGGCATGCGCGCCGATAGCGCGCTCGTGCGGCAGGGAGCCGACAAGGCGCAGGTGACGGCAAGCTTTACGCCGCCCGCGGCCGGCACGCCGCTTGCGGCGCTGCTCGCCGAGAATGAGATCGAGCTGGAAACGGGCGAGCCGCTGCTGATCCGCCGCACCTTGAAGGCTGACGGCGGCAGTCGCGCCTTCCTGAACGACCAGCCCTGTTCTGCCGCGCTGCTGCGCGAGATCGGAACCTTTCTGGTCGAGATTCACGGACAGCATGACGACCGCGGCCTCCTGGCGCCTGCCGGGCACCGCGCGCTGCTCGACGCCTATGCGCGGGCCGACAGCGGAGCGGTGGCGGCAGCGCATGCCATGTGGCGCGTCGCCGAGGAAAAGCTGGCGGCGGCGCGGTCGGCGATCGCGGAAGCGGAGCGCGACCGCGAATGGCTGGAACATTGCGTCGCCGAATTGCAGGCGCTGGACCCGCAGCCGGGCGAGGAGGGCACGCTCGCCGATTCCCGCGCAGCGATGCAGAAGGGCGAGAAGATCGCCGGCGACCTGGGAACGATCCTTGAGGCGTTCGACGGCAGCGCGGGTGGCCCGGCGCTGCTTCGCGGCGCCGCGCGGCGGCTCGACCGGCTCGCGGGCGATCATCCGCTGCTTGCCGAGGCGCTCGCCAGCCTCGACCGTGCGATCATCGAGGCCGACGAGGCCGAAACCGCGCTGCAGGATGCGGCGCGCGCGCTCGAATATGATCCCGAACGGTTGGAGGCGACCGAGACCCGGCTGTTCGAACTGCGTGCGATGGCGCGCAAGCATAATGTCCAGCCAGACGAACTCGCCGAACTGGCGGGCGAACTGGCCGCCCGGCTCGACGCGATCGAGGGCGGCAGCGCGGGAATCGCGAAGCTGGAAGCCGCGGTCGCGGAAGGCGCCGCCGCTTATACTCATGCCGCGACGGCGCTGTCCGACCTGCGCGCCAAGGCGGCCGCCCGGCTCGATGTCGCGGTTGCGGGCGAGCTTGTGCCGCTGAAGCTGGACGCGGCAAAATTTCAGACGCTTGTCGAACGCCTGCCGACCGAACGCTGGGGCGCGGACGGCATGGACCGCGTCGAATTTCTCATCTCGACCAATCCTGGCGCGCCTTTTGCGCCGCTCGCCAAGATCGCCTCGGGCGGCGAGCTGTCGCGCTTCATCCTGGCACTGAAGGTGGCGCTTGCCGAAGAGGGCGGCGCCGACACGATCATTTTCGACGAGATCGATCGCGGCGTCGGCGGCGCGGTGGCGAGCGCGATCGGCGAGCGGCTGGCCCGCCTCGCGCGCGGTGGCAAGCAATTGCTGGCGGTCACGCACAGCCCGCAAGTCGCCGCCAAGGGTGCGTCGCATTTCATGATCGCCAAGTCGAGCGAGGGAACGGTGACGCGCACCGGCGTCCGCGCGCTCGACGAGGCGGGCCGTCGCGAGGAGATCGCGCGCATGCTGTCGGGCGCCGAAGTGACGGAGGAGGCCCGCGCGCAGGCCGAACGATTGCTGGAGACGATATGAGCGACGCGCCCCATCTTTATCGCGAGCAAGGCTATCTCGCGCTGCCCGGCTTCGTGCCGACCGACGTGACGCATGCCCTGCTCGGCATGATGAAGTCCGACCTGATGCGCGGCGGCGTCTCCTTCGACCAGCTGAAGCGCAAGCATGCGCTGCTCGCGAACGAGGCGGTGGAGGTTTATGGTCGGCATTATCTGCCGCTCACCAGCTTTCTGTGGGGCATGACCCCCGCGGTGGTTGCGCTGGTCGGGCGCGAACTGCGCCCCAGCTATTGCTATTTCCGCATGTATCGCGCTGGCGACGTGTGCCACGTGCATTCGGATCGCTATGCGTGCGAACACAGTCTTTCGTTGCTGCTCGCTGCGAGCGACGACAAGGCGTGGCCGCTTGAGGTGGGCGCGCAGCATATCGAAACGCCGCGCGAGCGCGCAGACCCTGATTTTGGTACCGAAGCCTATGGTTCGGTCCCGATGCTGCCGGGCGACGCGGTGCTTTATCAGGGCGTGCACCGTGCGCACGGCCGGACGATGCCCAACCCCAACCGTTGGTCGGCGCACCTGTTCCTGCACTGGGTCGATCCCGCCGGCCCCTATGCCGAGCATGCGATGGAGGGGATCAAGATTCCGCCGACCGAGGCGCTGGCGATGGAACGCGGCTGACATGGCCGCGCATCCGCTCGACCGACCAATCTGGAGTATGTTGACGGGTCGGCAGGCGCATCTTGCCGAAGGCGAAGGGCGTGCGCTGCGGATCGACCGCGGCTATGGGGTATTCGGCGTCGCGGCCGATATGGGCGCAGAGGCGCAGGCGGCGCTCGCCGCGCTGATTCCCGCTGGCGGCGAAATCTGGATCGTCGAAGGAGAGTCTTGGCCGGTTCCTCCCGGAACGCGCGAGGTGAAGCGTGCGGTGCTGGCGCAGATGGTCGCCGAGGGTGCGCCACCCGAAGCACGGCCAGGCGAAGCGGCGATGATCGCGCTGGGCGATGCCGACGCGGCCGAAATGGCGGCGCTCGCGGACCATGCGAAACCCGGTCCGTGGGGCCCGGCCACGCATCGCTACGGTCCCTTCTTTGGCATTCGCGAGGATAGCCGGCTGCTCGCGATGGCGGGGCAAAGGATATTGCTGCCCGGCATGGCCGAAGTCAGCGGCGTATCGACCTGGGCCGATTGTCGCGGCCGCGGCTATGCGCGCGCGCTGATCGGGCATGTGATGCGGGCGATGGTGGCGCGCGGCGAGCAACCATTCCTGCACAGCTATGCCGACAATGCGGGCGCGATCGCGCTGTACGAATCGCTCGGCTTTCGTATCCGGCGGCACGTGCATGTGCTGGTGATCGCGACATGATGACCCGCCGCGACCATCTCGCCGCGCTCGTCGCGATGGCCGCGGCGATGCTGCCAGCCGCAAAATCCCGTGCTTTGGAGGCCGTTATGGAAGAAGCCGATCCGCAATATGGCCTGCTCGGCCAGATGATGGCGCAGCCGGGACAGCGCGCGGCGCTGATCGCGATTCTGACCGAAGGCACGGGGTCGATGCCCGGCAACCTCGCCTATCTGATTGGCGAGGACAGCGCGAACGCCGATGCGATCTGGATCGTCGAACTGTGGGACAGCAAGGAATCGCACGCGGCATCGTTGGCGCTGCCGTCGGTGCAGGCGGCGATCGCGAAGGGACGACCGTTGATCGCGGGATTTGGCACTCGCGCCGAGTTCAAGCCGGTGGCACAAGCGCGTGCATGACCGAGATTGAATCGCTGACCGAAGCCGACGCCGCCAACGAACTGATGCGGCTCGCGAAAACAATTGCCTATCACAGCAAGCGCTATCATGCCGAAGACGCGCCCGAGATTTCGGACGCCGACTATGATGCGCTGGTGCGACGCAACACCGAAATCGAAAACGCCTTTCCGCACCTGATCCGCCCCGACAGCCCGAACAAGCTTGTCGGTGCCGCGATCGAAAGCTCGCCGCTGGCGAAGGTCGCGCATGCGGTACGAATGATGAGCCTCGACAACGCATTCGCGGCCGAGGATGTCGAGGAATTCGTCGCGCGCGTTCGGCGCTTCCTGAACCTGGGCACGGAAGAGGTCGTCGCGTTGACCGCCGAGGACAAGATCGACGGCCTGTCCTGCTCGCTACGCTATGAGAAGGGCAAACTCGTCCAGGCGGCGACGCGCGGCGACGGGGCGGTTGGCGAGGATGTCACCGCGAACGTCGCGACGATCACCGACATCCCACAGGAACTGAAAGGCGACGCGCCCGACGTTTTCGAAATCCGCGGTGAGGTCTATATGGCCAAGGCGGATTTCGCCGCGCTCAACGAGCGGCTGATGGAAGAAGGGCGGGCACTCGCGGCGCAGCGCGAACAGGCGTTCGATCCCGCCAGCGTTCGCCAGTTCGCCAACCCGCGCAACGCCGCCGCGGGTTCGCTGCGCCAGAAGGATGCGAGCGTCACCGCGTCGCGGCCGCTGCGATTCCTCGCGCACGGCTGGGGCGAGGCGAGCGCCGTGCCCGCCGAAACGCAATATGACATGATCGGGCGGATCGCGAACTGGGGGCTGCCGGTCTCGCCGTTGTTGCAACGGTTCGACAGCGTCGCCGCCGTGCTCGCGCATTATCGGACGATCGAGGCCGAGCGCGCGGAGATGCCTTATGACATCGATGGCGTTGTCTATAAGGTCGACCGGCTCGACTGGCAGCAGCGGCTGGGCTTCGTCGCCAAGGCGCCGCGCTGGGCCATTGCGCATAAATTCCCCGCCGAGCGCGCGCAGACGACGCTGGAGGCGATCGACATCCAGGTCGGCCGCACTGGCAAGCTGACGCCGGTCGGGCGGCTGACCCCGGTCACCGTCGGCGGCGTGGTCGTGTCGAACGTCACGCTTCACAACCGCGACGAGATCGCGCGCCTGGGCGTACGGCCGGGCGACCGCATCGTCGTCCAGCGCGCAGGCGACGTCATTCCGCAGGTGGTCGACAATCTGACGCGCGACGAAGAGCGCGCGGCCTATGTCTTTCCGGACCATTGCCCGGTGTGCGGCAGCGAGGCGGTCGCCGAGGAAGGCGAGGTCGACGTGCGCTGCACCGGCGGCCTGATCTGCAACGCGCAGAAGTTCGAGCGACTACGCCATTTCGTCAGTCGCGGCGCGCTGGACATCGAGGGGCTGGGCGAGAAAAGCATCCAGGAGTTTCTGGATCTCGGCTGGCTCGACAAGGGGCCGGCGGATATCTTCCGGCTGAAGTATCATCGCGAAGAATTGCTGGGGCGCGAGGGGTGGAAGGAAAAGTCGGTCGACAATCTCTTCGCCGCGATCGAGGCAAAGCGGCAGCCCGACGCGGCGCGGCTGCTGTTCGGGCTGGGCATTCGCCACGTCGGAGCGGTGACCGCGCGCGATCTGCTGAAGGGGCTGGGCGAGTTGGCGCGGCTGCCTGAAAAGTCAGCGGAAGTTCATGCCTATCTGGACGAGCATCCGCAGGGTGATGGCGAATCTGCGGGCAAATATATGACCCGCAAGGTCGAGGCGATCAAAGCGATCCTCGAAGTCCGCGCCGACGGTATCGGGGCGGCTGTGGGCGAGGCCCTCGGTGATTTCTTTCACGAACCGCATAACCGCGATCTGTGGGACGATCTGCTAAGTGAAGTGTCGCCGCCGCCCTATATCGTTGAGACGCGGGCGAGCGAGGTGTCGGGCATGACGGTCGTCTTCACTGGCAAGCTGGAGACGATGAGCCGCGATGAGGCAAAGGCGCAGGCCGAGGCGCTGGGGGCGAAGGCCGCGGGTTCGGTCAGCGCGAAGACCGATCTTGTCGTAGCCGGTCCCGGCGCGGGGTCGAAGCTCAAGCAGGCGAGCGCGCTGGGGATTCGGGTGATCGACGAAGCCGACTGGGCGAAGATCGTGGAAGCGGCCGGATGATCACGAAGGGTCGCCCACTTTGGCTTCGCTCGGGGAAAGACCTATAAGGCCGTGCGCGTCGTCACAGACGCGGCGGCCGGAATGCTGTGAGGGGACCACATGGCAAAACGTGACTATCTCGACACATTGATGCGCGATCTGGAATCGCACACCGAGGTCCGGCGGTTCGGCAGCGGATGGCTTTCGGGCTTTTTCGGCCTGTTGTTCGCGATCAGCGGCTTTTTCATGGTGATCGCGCTCCGCTTTCCGGAATGGTTCGCGACGCCCGAGCTCGAGATCGTCAAGAATTGGACCGGTTTTCGCGGCGCGGTGCACCTGGTCCTGCTTGTCAGCTATGGCCTGTCGCTGCTCAGCCTGTTGCTGCGTCCGCGCAAGGTGCTGGGGCTGACCGCGCTGATGATCGGGCTTGGCGCCGCATTGATCGGCGGGTCGAACGTCCAGCCGCAGGAAACGCGCGACTGGGGTGTTTTCTTTGGGCTCGATTTCTTCGTCGTGAACCTGTTGATCACTGGCTTCATGTTCGCGCCGCTCGAACGTGCCTTTCCGCACCGCCGCGCGCAGCGGCTGTTTCGCACCGAATGGCGCGAGGACCTGTTCTATTATCTTGTCAGCACGATGTTCGTGCAGGTGCTGGGCTTTCTGGCGCTGGCGCCGCAGCTGTTCGTCAATGAGCATACCAACAGCTGGGACGCATTCCGCGCGGGCGTCGCGTCGCTGCCGTGGATCGTACAGTTCCTGATCGTCCTCGTCGCCTCCGACATGGTGCAATATTGGTTCCACCGCACCTTCCACCGCTATCCCTTCCTGTGGGGCTTTCACGCGGTGCATCACAGCGCGAAGTCGATGGACTGGCTCGCGGGGTCGCGGATGCACTTCGTCGAGATCATCCTTTTGCGCGCGATCACCTCGCTGCCGCTCTTTACCCTTGGCTTCAGTCCGTCGGTGATGCAGGCCTATATCGGCTTCGTCTATGTCTGGTCATCGCTGCTCCATGCGAATGTCGGGGGCAATTTCAACCGGCTGGGCCATTGGATCGCAACGCCGCGTTTCCACCACTGGCACCACGGGCTGGAGCGCGAGGCGTTCGACGTGAATTTCGCGATCCATTTCCCCTGGATCGACAAATTGTTCGGTACCTTTCACCTGCCGAAGGACCGCTGGCCCGAAAATTACGGCATTCCCGAAGATGTGCCGAAGAAATATTGGGGCCAGTTCCTCTATCCCTGGACGCGCACCGGCAAGAAGACGGACGAGGCAGCGCCGGAGTAATTCTTCGTCGTTGCACGGGCCGGGTAGGGCAATCTGTCCGCTTGCCAGCGTCGCGGCCGCGCCATAAGGCGCGCGGCGTGAGCCCGCTCGCCGCTTTCCGCCGTCCCGGCATCCTGCTGCTGTTGCCGCTGATCCTCGCGCTCGCCGCGCGGGTGTTCGTCGCGCCGGGGTGGATGATCGAGAGCGATGCGGCGGGGTCGATCACGGTACGCGTCTGTTCGGATCCGACGAATCCCGGCGGAACGATGACGATCGCGCTGGAAAAAGCGGGCGATCATAAGATGGGCGAAGGACAGCAGCATTGCCCTTGGGGCGCGCTGGCCGCCGCGCCGATCGTGCCCGACGTGCCTGTCCTGCCCGCGCCGTCTTCTGCGGCCGAGCCGGCCCCCGTCGCCATCCCATCACTTGGCTATGCGCCCGGGATCGCATCGCCGCTTCCGCCGAGTACCGGGCCACCCCTCTTCGCCTGATTCAGCCTGAAACGCCGCCCGCGCACGAAGCGCGGTGCGGACCCATGCCTGTATCCAGGGAAGATTTCCGATGAACAATAATGCCACTCGCGCGGCGCCGCTGCTTGCGCTCGCCACCTGCTTTGCCGTTTCTCCCGCCCATGCTGCGGAAGAGGCCGATTCCGCGATCATCGTCACTGCGCCGATCGCCAGCGACGCCGCCGAACAACGCGCCGCCCGCACGCCGGGGGGGACCGACGTCGTTTCCTATGAAGATTATGCCGACAAGACGGTCGTCAGCTTGCGGGACACGCTCGCCTTTTCGCCGGGCGTCTATCTTCAGCCGCGTTACGGGCAGGAGGTGCGCATCTCGATCCGCGGGTCGGGCCTGTCGCGCGGGTTTCACATGCGCGGCCTCACGCTGCTGCAGGACGGGGTGCCGATCAACCTCGCCGACGACAACGGCGATTTCCAGGAGCTCGAGCCGATCTTTTTCGACCATCTGGAGGTCTATCGTGGCGCGAACGCGCTCCGCTTCGGTTCGGGGACGCTCGGCGGCGCGGTCAATGGCGTGACGCCGACGGGACGCAGCGCCGAGGGCCTGTATCTGCGCGGCGACGCCGGGAGCTTCGGCATGGTGCGCGGCCTCGTCTCCGCGGGCGTGGCGAGCGATCGGGTCGATGCGTGGGGAGCGGTGAGCGCCGACCGTTCGGATGGCGACCGCGACCATGCCAAGCGGCGCAGCCTGCGATTTCAAGGCAATGTCGGGCTCAAGCTGAGCGATGTGGCGACAAGCCGCTTCTATGCCAGCGTCAATGCGATCGACCAGCAACTGCCCGGCGCGCTGACCCGCGCCGATGCGCTGGCGACCCCGCGCAAGGCCGCGGCGGCGAGCATCGCGGGCGATCAGGCGCGCGACATCGATTCGCTGCGCCTGCAGAACCGGACCAGTTTCGACTGGGGTGCGTTGACGCTGGATGTCGGCGGGTTCGTCAACGCCAAGTCGCTTTATCATCCGATCTTTCAGGTCGTCGATCAGGAGAGCGTCGATCGCGGCGGCTTCTTTCGTCTCGACTATGACGGCGGCATGGTCGCGGCAACTTTCGGCGGCGAGCTGCGCGTCGGCGACATCAACTCGAAGCGCTTCGTCAATGTGTCGGGAAAGCGCGGCGCCAAGACCTTCGACGCCAAGCAGGATGCGCGGACCGCAACGCTCTATGGCGAACTGCGGTTGACCCCGGTCGAGACGCTGACGCTGGTTGCGGGCGGCATCTATGCCGACGGGATGCGGCGACAGGCGATCGCCTTCAACAGCGCTGCGCCCGCACAGGCCGGGACGATCGGGCGCGCCGACTTCAGCGCTTTCTCGCCGAAGGTCGGATTGCTGTTCGAACCCGTCGACGTGGTGCAAGTCTATGCCAATTACAGTCGTTCGGTCGAATTCCCCGGTTTCAACGAGCTGGCGCAGATAGCGACCTTCGTTCCGCTGGACCCGCAGCGTGCCTGGACGGCCGAGGTCGGGACGCGCGGCAAGACCGGGCAATGGAGCTGGGACGTCAGCCTCTATCGCGCCGATATCAAGGGCGAGATGCTGCAGTTCACGGTCGGGCCGGACATTCCCGCCTCGACCTTCAACGCGGCACGCACGCGGCACGAAGGGGCCGAGGCGGCGCTCGAATGGCACCCCGCCGACTGGCTGCGTTTGCGACAGGTCTATGCCTATAGCCATTTTCGCTTTCGCGGCGATGCCGAGTTCGGGAACAATCGGCTGCCGGTGGTGCCGCGCCACGTCTATCGCGCCGAGCTTCGGCTGGGCACTGATGCGCTGCACGTCGCGCCGACCCTCGAATGGGTGCCGCAGGGGCCGTTCGCCGACTATCGCAACCAGGTGCGGACGCCCGGCTATGCGCTGGTCGGCATGACCGGCGGCCTGCGCGTCGCGGAGGGCGTCGACGCCTTTGTCGACATTCGCAACATCGCCGGCAAGAAGGCGATCGGCGACATCAGCGCGGCGATCGCGGTGACGGCGGCGTCGGCGATCTATTATCCGGTCGAGCGGCGCGCGATCTCTGCCGGTCTGCGCGCGCGCTTTTAGGGCAAGGCGATCCTCTCCGTCGCTTCGCGGCGGGGAGGGTCGGCGCTATGGTCGTTCGATCGACTCGCAATCCAGTTTCATTTGTAACTATTTCATGCTAGGCTCCCGCCCATGACGGATGGCTTTACCCATGTTCACGAAGTGCCGCCGCCGGGTGCCGCGGCCGACTGGACGATTTCGCAGAATTGGGATGCTTTCACCGCCGACGAGCATGCGATGTGGGACCGGCTCTTTGCGCGCCAGTCGGCCATGCTGCCCGGACGCGCGTCGGAGGCTTTTCTGCGCGGCATCGATGTGCTCCGGCTCGAAAAGCCGGGCATTCCCGACTATCGGGAACTCAACGCACGTCTGACCGATGCCACGGGTTGGCAAGTCGTCGCGGTGCCGGGGCTTGTCCCCGACGACGTGTTTTTCGACCATCTCGCCAACCGGCGTTTCCCGGCGGGCAATTTCATCCGCACGCCCGAACAACTCGACTATCTGCAGGAACCCGACGTCTTTCACGACGTGTTCGGCCATGTTCCGATGCTCGCCGATCCGGTGTTCGCCGATTATATGGTCGCCTATGGCGAGGGCGGGCTGCGCAGCCTGCAGTTCGACGCGCTCAAGCAGCTTGCGCGGCTGTACTGGTACACGGTCGAATTCGGGCTGATCCGCGAAGCGGGCGGTCTGCGCATCTATGGCGCCGGGATCGTCTCTTCTTATGCCGAAAGCGTGTTCGCGCTGGACAGCGACAGCCCCAATCGTATCGGTTTCGACCTCGCGCGCGTGATGCGGACCGACTACCGGATCGACGATTTCCAGCAGAATTACTTCGTCATCGACAGCCTGGGCCAGCTGCTCGACACGACGGTCAATACCGACTTCGCGCCGCTCTATGCCGCGAACGACGCGCTGCCGCCGATCGCCATCGCCGACATTCTGTCGGGCGACGAGGTGATCACGCGCGGCACGCAGGATTATGCGACGGCAAAAACCTGAGCGTCACCAGCTTCCGAAGCTGGCATCCGAAGGGCTGGCACGGTGGAAAGCGCGTTCCTTGCGTCGCCAGCCATAGCGCCGGCGCTTTACGAGTAGCAGGCAAGGCCATTCGGCGCTGCCGCCGCGCGCGACCAGGCGAAAGCCCTGCGCGCGATAGGCGGCCAGCACCGGTTCCATCTGACGCGCGATCAGTCCGGCGAGGATCGCATGACCGCCGGGCGCGGTGACGCTGGCAATGTCCGGTGCGAGCGTGATCAGCGGCCCGGCCAGGATATTCGCGATGACCAGGTCATAGGGCGCGCGATGCTTGATCGAGGGATGGTCGGTACCCGGCGCGACCGCCAGTGCCAGTCGCCCGCCGCCGCGGCCAAGCGGCACGCGATTGATGCCGGCATTGTCGCGCGTGACGAAGATGCTGGCGGGATCGATGTCGGATGCGATCGTCCTGGCGCGCGGCCAAAGTGCCATCGCAGCGAAGGCCAGCAGGCCGGTTCCGGTGCCGATGTCGGCGATGTTGCGCGGGGTCGTGCCCTGGCGTTTAAGCTGGTCGAGCATCGCGAGGCAGCCCGCGGTCGTGTCGTGCCCGCCGGTGCCGAAGGCCTGGCTGGCGTCGATCAGAAAGGGGGTGCTGCCCGGCGGCACGCGGTCGGCATAGCTGCTGGTATGGACGAAGAAGCGGCCGGCCTGCACCGGCTCCAGCCCCTGCTGCGACAGCGTGACCCAATCCTGTTCGACCAGTTCTTCGACGATCGGCTTCGTGCCGCTTGCGCTGGGAACCAGCGACTGGAGCAGCGCCAGCAGCGCCGCGCCCGGTCGGTCGTCCATATAGGCGTCGAGCTGCCACCGACCGGCATCCTCGTCGATCTCGCGCGTCACGACAACGGGTGACTCGGGCATCGCGTCGAGTTCGGGGATTTCGCCCGACAGCGCCTCCGCTTCGGCGCGGGTACAGGGGAGTGAGACGAGCCAGCTCATCTAGCGTACATAGCTCGCGCCGTTGACGTCGAGAACCGCGCCCGTCATCGACGCGGGCGCGTCGAGCGCACACCAGCGTGCCATCTCGCCGACCTCTTCGGGCAGGGCGACGCGGCCCAGTGGAATATCGGTATGCACTACGTCGCCGCTCGCCAGATAGTCGTCGGCCATGCCGGTCTTCGTAAAACCGGGGCAGATGGCGAAGGCGAGAATATCGTCCTTCGCATAGGCGCGCGCGATCGTCTTGGTCATCGCGACCATGCCCGCTTTCGATGCGGCGTAATGCCAATGTTCGGCGCTGTCGCCGCGATATGCCGCGCGGCTGGCGATGTTGACGATGCGGCCGGCCTTTCCGCTGGCCTGCCAATGCTGGACGGCGCGGCGACATAGCAGGGCGCTTGCCGTCAGATTGACCTGCATCGTGCGGTTCCAGTGCGCGAGCCAGTCGGCATCGCTTTCGTCGATCGGGCTCGCCTCGAATATGCCGGCGTTGTTGATCAATATGTCGATACGGCCGTCGAGCCGATCGAGGCTGGCCTGCCACAGCGCCTCGGGGGCCGCGGGGTCGGCCAGGTCGCCGTCGGCGCTCGACAACGCGACGATTTTCGTCGCATCGCCGCGCAGTGCCTCGGCAATGGCGGCGCCGATGCCGCGGCTTGCGCCGGTAATCACTATATGGCTTTGCATGACCGGGCTTTAGAGCCCCCGATCAGCCTGCGCTAGAGCAGTTCCCCAGCTCAGGCGACGCGACGGCTGAATTCGCTGGCGGCCTTTTCCAGCGACTGGAGGCGGTCGCCCATCTTCGCGAATTCCTCGCTCAGCGTACTGATCTCGCCCGCGACCATGCCCGAATCGTTGCGGATCGACGCGATCGTCGACGACATGGAGTCGGCGGCGAGCGCGGTTTCGTCGACCGCCGCGGTGATCGAGGTGACCGTCTGCGCCTGTGCGTCCATCGCATCGCGGATGCGCTGCGCCGAGGTCTGGACCTCGACGATCGTCGCCTGGATCGACTGGTTCGCCGACACCGATCCGCGCGTGGCTTGCTGGATCGCGGTGATCTTGCCCGCAATATCGTCGGTGGCGCGCGCGGTTTCGTTCGCGAGGCTCTTCACCTCCTGCGCAACGACCGCGAAGCCGCGACCCGATTCGCCCGCGCGGGCGGCCTCGATAGTGGCGTTCAGGGCGAGCAGGTTGGTCTGGCCCGCGATCTCGCGGATCAGGCCCAGGATCGATTCGATCGATTCGGCGTGGCGCGACAGCGCTTCGGACATCGCAACCGCTTCTCCGGCCTGTTCGGACGCACGCGTTGCAACGCTGGCGGAGGCCTCGACCTCGCTGCGTGCGTCCTCGATCGCGCGGATCAGGCCCGCGGCGGTCGAGGCGGCCTCGCGCATCGCGATCGCCGATTGTTCGGACGCGGCGGCGACTTCGCTCGTCTTGGCGATCATGCCCTTGGCGGCCTGATCGGCCGAGGCGGCCTGCCGCGAAAGCTGTTGGCGCGCGGCGTCGGTATCCTGGACCAGCGAGGCGATCGAGCGGTCGAAATCGCCCGCCAGCGACTGGCGTTCGGTCGAGATGACGGCGCGGTCGAGCTTGGTCGCATAGCGCTGCATGATATCGAACTCGAGCAAAGCAAGCCGGTTGATCGCGCTCGTCAGCCGGGCCTGGCGCTGCGTATCGCCCGCGCAGGCGTCGATCACGAATTCGATCGTCAGGCGCAGGCTTTCGGCGATGCACGACATGACCGACGCGAGCGGCAGCTTCACGCGGCGCGCCATATGCGTGTTCTGGCATGCGATCGTCGCGACATCCTGTCCCGCCGCATCGCGATATTTTGTCTCGGTGTGGCGGGCGCTGCCTTTTATGTAGGAGTCTAGTAGTTCGCCAACGACCTGTCGGTCGATGCTGGGTAACGCGTTGAAAGCACTCCAATAAGCGCGCGCGATATGCTCCTCGCGACCAGCGATGATTGCGTATATTTCGGCGGCATCGGCAGCCAGGCGGCCGTCGAGGTCGTAGAAGGGGAAGCGATCCGCCATCAGCACGGGATCGATCTGCTGCTTATGAATCGGATTTTCCTTCACCATGATCCTGCTTCCCTGACCAATCTTCGGACGCGTGAATCTGTCGCTCACCTGTCGTCCGCGAAATACGTCATCCGGATATGCCGAAGGGATGGTAAAAGCGGTGTTAACCAGCCGCCGAAATTTTCCGGCGCGGCGGCGTCAGCCGGCGGTGATCGGATACCCCTCGAACCCCTTGATCGTGCGTAGCGCGAAGGCGCTGTGCATCGCGGCGACGCCGGGCAGGCGCGAGAGGCAATGGCGATGCAGCCGGTCGAAATCGGCGACATTGCGCGCCGCGACGCGCAGCCGATAGTCCGACGCGCCGGACAGAAGCTGGCACTCGAGGATTTCGTCGAAGCTTTTGACCGCGCTTTCGAAGGCGCTGAGCGCTTCCTCGCTTTGCGAGGTCAGGCTGATGTCGACGAACACGTCGAGCTCCATCCCGATGCGGGCGGGATCGAGCCGCGCGGCATAGCCGGTGATGACGCCTTCCGCCTCCAGCGCGCGGATGCGGCGGTGGCAGGCGGAGGCCGACAGCCCCACCCTGTCGCCAAGCTCCGCGACGGGCTTAGGGCCTTCGCGCTGCAGAAGGTTGAGCAGCTTTGCGTCGATTCGATCAAACATATTGCGCACCTGGAATATCTGGCGCGAAAATATTGCGCGTTTTCGGCGAAAGTAAAGAGGATTTGCAAGCAAATCTTGCCCATAGGCTGTTATGTTTATCCGAAGGTTCCGGGTGCCGAAAATTCGGCGCTGACGGCTGAGCCGAATGGAGAGCAGCAATGATCATCGGTACTCCCAAGGAAATCAAGAATCACGAATATCGCGTCGGCCTGACGCCCGAGAGCGCCCGCGAACTGATCGTCCACGGACACCGCGTGCTGGTGCAGACCGGCGCGGGCGAAGGCATCGGCGCGCACGACCGCTTCTATGAGCAGGCGGGCGCGGAAATCGTCGCCACCGCCGAGGAAATCTTCGCCACCTGCGACATGGTCGTGAAGGTCAAGGAACCGCAACCGGTCGAGCGCGCGATGCTGCGCCCCGGGCAGATCCTGTACACCTATCTCCACCTCGCGCCCGATCCCGAGCAGACGCGCGACCTGATGAAATCGGGCGCGGTGTGCATCGCCTATGAAACCGTCACCAGCCCGCACGGCGGCCTGCCGCTGCTGAAGCCGATGAGCCAGGTCGCGGGGCGCATGTCGATCCAGGCGGGCGCGACCGCGCTGGAAAAGGCGCATGGCGGCCGCGGCGTGCTGCTGGGCGGCGTGCCGGGCGTCGCGCCGGGCAAGGTGTGCGTGATCGGCGGCGGCGTCGTCGGTTTCAACGCGGCGCAGATGGCGGCGGGCCTGGGCGCCGACGTGACGATCCTCGACCGCGATCCCGAAGTGCTGGAACGCGTCGGCACCTTTTTCGAGGCGCGCGCCAAGACGCGCTTTTCGAACCGCGCGAACCTGGCCGAATGCGTCGCCGAGGCCGATCTGGTCATCGGCGCCGTGCTGATCCCCGGGGCCGAGGCGCCGAAGCTGGTCGGCCGCGACATGCTGAAGACGATGCGCCCGGGCTCGGTCCTGGTCGACGTCGCGATCGACCAGGGCGGCTGTTTCGAGACGAGCCACGCGACGACGCACGCCGATCCGACCTATGTCGTCGACGGCATCGTCCATTATGCGGTGGCGAACATGCCGGGCGCGGTCGCGCGCACCAGCACCTATGCGCTGAACAACGTCACCCTGCCGCACGCGCTGCGCATCGCCGATCTGGGGTGGAAAGAAGCGCTGCGGCGCGACGTGCATCTTGCGCAGGGACTCAACGTCTGGAATGGTAAGGTCACGTTCGAGGCCGTAGCGGAAGCGGTGGGAACGGACTATGTGCCTGTGGATCAGGCACTCGCCTGATAACAAGGACTTAGATGATGACCGATCAAGCTCCCCCGCCCCCTCACGACGAAGACGAGGAAAATGAGGTGCTGCGCGCCGCGCGCGAGCAGCAGGCGCAGAAGGAGGCCGCAGAGGCGACCGAGGCTGCCGACCGGCAGGCGGCGGCCAAGGGCGGCAAGAAGATCGGCTGGAAGGCCGCGGCGGGCATCGGCGTCGGTTCGGCGGCGGTGCTGGCCGCGCTGCTCTATGCGAACCGCGACAAGCTGAAATAAGCCGTCGCCATGACACGCGCCGTCCCCGCACTCGCCGGGGCGGCGCGCAATCATTTATCTTCATTCCTTGCTCCCTAAGCAATTGCATATCGCGCCCACGGCGCTAAACCGGCGCCCATCGACCACTAGAGTCACAAAACGGGGCTGATATGGCTGGCAAGGAACCGAGCGCGCGACCGCTCTCGCCGCACCTTCAGGTGTATAAATGGGCGCCATCGATGGCGGTCTCGATCCTTCACCGCGCGAGCGGCGACGGACTCGCCATCGTGGGGGCGCTGATGTTCCTGTGGTGGCTGGGCGCCATTGCCGCGGGGCCGGACGCCTATGCGGCCTTCGTCGCCTGCGTCTGGCACGATCCGGAGGCGGGGACCTTTCACCAGATCACCAATATCCTGGGCAAGGTCGTGCTGATCGGCCTGACCTGGGCCTTTTTCCAGCATCTCTTCTCGGGCCTGCGCCACTTCGTGCTCGACACCGGCGCGGGATACGAGCTGAAGACCAACAAGCTGTGGTCGTTGCTGGTCATCCTGGGCGCGGTCTTCGCGACGGCGGCGACCTGGCTCTATCTCTTTGCGGAGGCGCTCAATGGGTAATGGTACGCGCCTTGGCCGGGTGCGCGGGCTTGGCTCCGCACAGCACGGCTCGCAGCATTGGTTGCAGCAGCGCCTGACCGCGCTCGGCAACATCCTGCTCGTCACCTGGTTCGTCGTCTCGCTGATCCGCCTGCCGCTGACCAGCTATGCCGACGTGCATCGCTGGGCATCGAACCCGACGGCGGCGCTGGCGCTGATCCTGCTGGTGGTCAGCGTCTTCTGGCACCTTCGCCTCGGCCTGCAGGTGCTGATCGAGGATTATGTCCATGGCGAAGCGACGCGCCTGCTCGCTCTCGTCCTTTTGAATTTCTACGCGATCGGCGGCGCCGCCTACGGCATCTTCGCCATTGTCCGCATCGCGCTGGCGCCCGTGGCGCTCGGCCCGGGGGGCATGTAAGATGACCGAAGCCTACAAGATCATCGACCATATCTACGACACCGTCGTCGTCGGCGCCGGCGGCTCCGGCCTGCGCGCCACGATGGGCAGCGCCGAGGCTGGCCTGAAGACCGCCTGCATCACCAAGGTGTTCCCGACGCGCAGCCACACCGTCGCGGCGCAGGGCGGCATCGCCGCCTCGCTGGGCAACAACAGCCCCGACCACTGGCAATGGCATATGTACGACACCGTCAAGGGGTCGGACTGGCTGGGCGACCAGGACGCGATCGAATATATGGTGCGCGAGGCGCCGGCCGCGGTTTACGAGCTGGAACATGCGGGCGTGCCGTTCAGCCGCAACGCCGACGGCACCATCTATCAGCGTCCGTTCGGCGGCCATATGCAGAATATGGGCGAGGGCCCGCCGGTGCAGCGCACCTGCGCCGCGGCCGACCGGACCGGCCACGCCATGCTTCACGCGCTGTATCAGCAGAGCCTGAAATATGACGCGGACTTCTTCATCGAATATTTCGCGCTCGACCTGATCATGGAAAATGGGGAGTGCCGCGGCGTGATCGCGCTGTGCATGGAGGATGGCAGCATCCACCGCTTCCGCTCGCAGGCGGTCGTGCTCGCGACGGGCGGCTATGGCCGCTGCTATTTCACCGCGACGTCGGCGCACACCTGCACCGGCGACGGCGGCGGCATGGTGCTGCGCGCCGGCCTGCCGCTGCAGGACATGGAATTCGTCCAGTTCCACCCGACCGGCATCTATGGCGCGGGCGTTCTCATCACCGAGGGTGCGCGCGGCGAGGGCGGCTATCTGACGAACTCCGAGGGCGAGCGTTTCATGGAACGCTATGCCCCCTCGGCCAAGGATCTGGCATCGCGCGACGTCGTGTCGCGTTCGATGGCGCTGGAAATCCGCGAAGGCCGCGGCGTCGGACCGCACAACGACCATATCTATCTGCACCTCGACCATATCGATCCCGCCGTGCTGGCCGAGCGCCTGCCCGGGATCACCGAGAGCGGCAAGATTTTCGCGGGCGTCGACCTGACGCGCCAGCCGCTGCCGGTCGTGCCGACGGTCCATTACAATATGGGCGGCATCCCCTGTAACTATCATGGCGAAGTCGTCACGCTGAAGGACGGCAACCCCGATACGGTCGTCCCCGGCCTGTTCGCGGTCGGCGAAGCGGCGTGCGTGTCGGTCCACGGCGCGAACCGCCTCGGCTCGAACAGCCTGATCGATCTGGTCGTCTTCGGCCGCGCGACCGGCCACCGCCTGAAGGAAATCCTGACCCCGGGCGCGGCGCAGCAGGCGCTGCCCAAGGACAGCGCCGACCTGGCGCTGTCGCGCCTCGACCATTTCCGCAACGCCAACGGCGGTTCGCCGACCGCGGAAATCCGGACCGAGATGCAGCGCGCGATGTCGCAGCATGCGGCGGTGTTCCGCACCGACGAGCTGATGGCCGAGGGCAAGGAAAAGCTGACCAAGACCTATCAGCGGATGAACGACGTCCAGGTCACCGACCGCAGCCTGATCTGGAACACCGATCTGGTCGAAACGCTCGAGCTCGACAATCTGATCAGCCAGGCGACGGTGACGATGCATTCGGCGTTCAATCGCAAGGAAAGCCGCGGCGCGCACGCGCACGAGGATTTCCCGAACCGCGACGACAAGACGTGGATGAAGCACACCATCGGCTGGTTCGAAGGCTGGGGCGGCAAGGGCGGCGGCGTTCGCCTGGATTACCGTCCGGTCCACGAATATACGCTGTCGGACGACGCCGAATATATCAAGCCGAAGGCGCGCGTTTACTGATGGGGGCGGTCGCCCGGACCGTCCCTCTCCGACTGCTGCACCGCTTCGCGCTGGCCGTGGCGCTGCTGCTCGTGGCGGCGGCCTGGCCGGCCCGCGCGGACAGCTGGGCACCGCCGACGATCACCACCTATACCTCGGCGAACGGCCAGTACCGGCTGACGGTCGTGCCGCGGGATATCGAAAGCCAGCTCGCCTATTTCCAGGCGAAGTCACGCGGCGAGACGCTGCCCGAACCCGAAGGGCCGCTGGGCCGGTTCGAGCGGCTGGACGGCGGCGAGTGGGTGTCGGTCTGGAGCCGGGGACTGGTCAACGAAGTCGCGCCGGTCCAGGCGATCGTCAGCGACGACGGCCGCCATGTCGTCACCTTCGACAATTGGCACAGCACCGGACATGGCGATCATGTCGTCGTCATCTATGGCGATGGCGGCGCGCTCGTGCGGTCGTTGCGGCTCGACCAGATCGTGCCGGCCTATTTCATCGACGGGCTTCCCGCCTCGGTCAGCAGCATCCAGTGGCAATCGAAGCCGCCGCGGCTGGACGGGGACGTGATCGAACTGACGATTGCCGAACCCGATGACGGCCCGGACCAGCGCGGCGGCTTTCCGTTGCGCGTCGCGCTGGCTGACGGCGGTGTCGCGCCGATCGCGGCCGATGTCATGGCGCGGCTGGGACCGGCGATGTGCAAGGCGCATGTCGAGGGCGTGCGGTCGTGGAACGCTTATCTCGCCTATCAGCGCGCCGACCTGGTCTATCCCGGGGCGGCCGACAAGGATGGCTGGGATCGCTACGTCGCCAACGCCATCCTGCGTTTGAAGCCGGCGAAAATGCCTGACGCCGACGATTCGGAAGGCGGCGTGGGCAGCTGGATGGACGAGATGCCGTTCGAACTTCTGGACCGCGGCGCCTATATGGCGAGCGATTTTCGCAAGGATTTCCGCTTGGCGCTCGTGGTGCCGGCGTCGGAGATGCCGCGCCGCTGGTTCACCGCGCGCGATCAGGACGCGATGCTGCGCGAGATCGAGGGGCAGGCCGGCAAGATCAAGCCGGGGCAATTGGCGGGCGTCGAGATGCTGTTCCTGACCGATCAGGCGCATTGGGCGCGGATAAGTGCGCTGCTCGCCCACAGCGGCGCGCGGCTGACTTTGGTCGACATCGCGGTGCCGGTGCCGCCGCGTCCCGACGACGTCGCGCGACTGCCGCCGGCGCGGGAAATCGATCCGGCATGCGGCGGAACGCCGGGCTGATTATTCGCCGAAGATGCTCTTGATCGGGTCGAGGTCGGAGAAGGGCGTCTCGACGTCCTGGCCCATCACCCACAGCTTGTGGCAGGCGATCACGAAGAACATGACCGCGATCGTCCACACGATGATCGTCTTGATGATGCGCCAGCGCTTGGCCTCATAGGCCGCGAGCGCGCGGGCCTTGTGGTCGATGCCCAGCTCGCCCTCGAACTCGGCGACAAGTTGCGCGCGGCGGGTGCGCGAAATGTTCGCGAGACTCGCGGCCTGCCCATCATTGTTCGAACGGCGATTCGACATCGCTATACCTTGTGGTCCCAACAGTCCTGCATCGAGCCATAAGGAATAGCCCCTGATAAAGGGTTAATCGGCTGGTCGGAATGCGGTCAGTCGAGGGCGACGCCGATCAGTTTCAGCCGCGCCGATGCCCCGCGAAGCAGCGTCAGATCGCGCGGGGGCACGGCCAGCGCGGCCGCCAGCAGCTTGATGACGGCGGCGTTGGCCGCGCCGTCGGCGGGCGGGGCGCTGACGCGCAGATGCACCGCGCCGTCGACGATCCTGACCTCGTCGCGGCTGGCCCCGGGCGTGACCCGCACCTCGATCCGCCCCGGCACGGCGAGCGCGCGCAGGGCGTCGGTCAGCGCGGGGTCGGGACGATATTTCAGATGGTGACGACCAGCTTGCCGACCGCGGTGCGGTCGCCCAGCTTGGCGATCGCCTTGCCGCCCTCTTCCAGCGGGAAGCTCTCGGTCACGCGCGGCTGGATCTTGCCCTGTTCCCACAGCTGGAACAGCCGCGCGATGTTGGCGCGGTTGCGCGCGGGCTCGCGCACGACGAACGCGCCCCAAAAGACGCCCGCGACGTCGCAGCTCTTCAGCAGCGTCAGGTTCAGCGGCAGGCGCGGGATGCCGGCGGGGAAGCCGACGACGAGATAGCGGCCCTCCCACGCGATCGAGCGCAGCGCGGGTTCGGCATAGTCGCCGCCGACCGCGTCATAGATGACGTTCGCGCCGTTCGGCCCGACGGCTTCCTTGAACTTGTTCGCGAGTTCCTTGGACTGGTCCTTGTCGAACGGCTGGCGGCCATAGACGACGACTTCGTCGGCGCCGGCCTGGCGAGCGATTTCGCCCTTTTCCTCGCTCGACACGCCCGCGACGACGCGCGCGCCGAACGCCTTGCCAAGCTCGACCGCCGCGATGCCGACGCCGCCCGAGGCGCCGAGCACCAGCAGCGTGTCGCCTTCGGCGATATGGCCGCGATCGACGAGCGCGTGGATGCTGGTGCCATAGGTCATCAGCAGCGAGGCGCCCTCGGCAAAGCCGTGCGTTTCGGGCAGGTGATAGACATTGTGGACGCCGACCGCGACGGCTTCGGTCATGCCGCCGTTGCCGCAGCCCGCGATCACGCGGTCGCCGACCTTGAACTCGGTCACGCCCTCGCCAACCTCGGCCACCAGGCCCGCGACTTCGCCGCCGGGGGCGAAGGGGCGCTCGGGGCGGAACTGATATTTATCCTCGATGATCAGCACGTCGGGGAAGTTGACGGCGCAGGCCTTCACATCGATCACGATCTGGCCCTTGCCCGCGGTCGGGCGCGGCAGTTCGCCCAATACGAGCGTTTCGGGGCCGCCGGTTGCGGTCGACAAGAGAGCCTTCATCATCTTCTCCTTTGGCTGTTATGCTATCGCGGGGCGCATCCAGGGGCGGTCCGCGTCGAGCTGCGCCTCATAGGCGCCGATCGCGGCGTCGCTCTTTTCGGTAAGCGAAATCTCGTCGAGCCCTTCGAGCAGGCACATCTTGCGGAACGGATCGATCTCGAAGGTGAAGCGGTCCTGGAAGGGCGTCGTCACCGTCTGCGTGTCGAGGTCGACATGCACCGGGTCGGTCTGCGCCACCTCCATCAGCCGGTCGATCGCCGGTTGCGGCAGGACGACGGGCAGGATGCCGTTCTTGACCGCATTGCCCGAGAAAATGTCCGAATAGCTGGGGGCGATGACGACGCGGATGCCCAGGTCGCCGAGCGCCCAGGCGGCATGCTCGCGGCTGGACCCGCAGCCGAAATTGTCGCCCGCGATCAGGATCGGCGCGCCCTTGAACACCGGGCTGTCGAACAGATTGTCGGGGTCGGCGCGCAGGCTTTCGAACGCGCCGCGCCCCATGCCCTCGCGCGTCGTGGTCTTCAGCCAGTGCGCGGGGATGATGACGTCGGTGTCGACATTCTTCAGCCCGAAGGGAATCGCGCGGCCTTCGACCTTTTCGATCGGGGTCATGCCATCAACTCCCGCACGTCGGTGAGCTTGCCGGTGACCGCGGCGGCGGCGGCCATCGCCGGGCTGACCAGATGGGTGCGGCTGCCGGGTCCCTGGCGGCCGACGAAATTGCGGTTGCTAGTGCTGGCGCAGCGCTCGCCCGCGGGCACCTTGTCGGGGTTCATCGCGAGGCAGGCCGAGCAGCCGGGCTCGCGCCATTCGATGCCCGCGTCGATGAAGATGCGGTCGAGCCCTTCGGCCTCCGCCTGCGCCTTGACCAGGCCGGAGCCGGGGACGACGATCGCCCAGCGGACGTTGGCGGCCTTCTTGCGGCCCTTGATCACCGCGGCGGCGGCGCGCAGATCCTCGATCCGGCTGTTGGTGCAGCTGCCGATGAAGATATTCTCGATCGGCACATCCTGCATCCGCGTGCCGGGCTCCAGCCCCATATAGGCGAGCGACTTGGCGGCGGCGACCTGCTTCGACGGATCGGCGAAGGCGGCGGGGTCGGGCACGACGCCGGTGATCGGCACGACATCCTCCGGGCTGGTGCCCCAGGTGACGCTGGGCGCGATGTCGGCGGCGTCGATGACCACGACCTTGTCATAGGTCGCAGCCGGATCGCTCGCCAGGGTCTTCCAATAGGCGACGGCGGCGTCCCAGTCGGCGCCCTTCGGCGCATAGGGGCGGCCCTTCAGATAGGTGAAGGTCACCTCGTCGGGAGCGATCAGGCCCGCGCGGGCGCCGCCCTCGATCGCCATGTTGCTGACCGTCAGGCGCCCCTCGATCGACAGCGCGCGGATCGCGCTGCCGGTATATTCGATGACATGGCCCGTGCCGCCCGCGGCGCCGATGGTGCCGGTGATGTGCAGGATGATGTCCTTGGCGCTGACGCCGGGGCCGACCTGACCCTCGACGCGCACTTCCATCGTCTTCGACGGCTGCAGCAACAGCGTCTGCGTCGCCAGCACATGCTCGACCTCGCTGGTCCCGATGCCGAAGGCGAGCGCGCCGATGCCGCCGTGGCAGGCGGTGTGGCTGTCGCCGCAGACGATCGTCGTGCCGGGCAACGAAAACCCCTGCTCGGGCCCGACGACATGGACGATGCCCTGCTCGGGCGCGACCGCGTCGATATAGCGGATGCCGTATTCGGGCGCGTTCTTTTCCAGCGCCGCAAGCTGCGCCGCGCTTTCGCGATCGGCGATCGGCAGCCGGTTGCCCGCGGCGTCGAGCCGCGCGGTGGTCGGCACATTATGATCGGGCACCGCAAGCGTCAGATCGGGGCGGCGCACCGTGCGGCCGCTCGCGCGAAGGCCGGCAAAAGCCTGCGGGCTGGTGACTTCATGGACGAGGTGGCGGTCGATGAAGATCAGGCAGGTACCGTCGGGGCGCTGTTCGACGACATGCGCGTCCCAGATTTTCTCATAAAGGGTGCGGGGCCGAGTCATGCGGTCCACTTAAGCCGCCTGCATAACAATGCAAGCGAGTGGCGATCAAAAACGCAATTTTCGGTCGCGCGATCGGCGGCCCGTCGAGCCCGATCGCGGCGGTGGCGGCGAGGGCGACGGCGACGGCGCGATGGTGGCGCGGCCCGCACAACCGGTCTATAATCGGCGCATGTCGACGCCCGCCATCATCGCCCTGATCCTCGCCACCGTCGCGGCGATGGAGGGCGTCGCCTGGGCGAGCCACAAATATATCATGCACGGCTTCGGCTGGGCCTGGCACCGCGACCATCACGAACCGCACGACAATAGGCTGGAAAAGAACGACCTGTTCGCGATCGTCGGCGCCGCGATGAGCATTTCGATGTTCGCCGCCGGCAGTCCGATGATCCTGGGCGCGTCGGCGTGGGAGCCGGGGACGTGGATCGGCCTGGGCATCCTGTTCTACGGCATCATCTATACGCTGGTGCACGACGGGCTGGTCCACCAGCGCTATTTCCGCTGGGTGCCGCGGCGCGGCTATGCGAAGCGGCTGGTGCAGGCGCACAAGCTGCACCATGCGACGATCGGCAAGGAGGGCGGTGTCAGCTTTGGCTTCGTCGTCGCGCGCGATCCGGCAAAGCTGAAGGCCGAACTCAAGGCGCAGCGCGAAGCGGGGATCGCGGTGGTGCGCGAGGCGCTGGTCGACTAATCCGTGTCATTGCGAGCCCGGCGACAGCCGGGGGAAGCAATCCAGAGCGGTTTACGCACACTCTGGATTGCCGCGTCGCCTGCGGCTCCTCGCAATGACGAGGAATGAAGGGGCGGTTTAGGCCGTCCGATAATCGGCGGTGATCACGCCTGCTGCGGCGAGTTCGACCTCGTGGCTTTCCTCGCGCCATTCCTCGACCAGCGCCTGGCGTTCCCATTCGACCATCGCGGGGTGCGCCAGCATATGGTCGACCCAGGCCTGCCCGCCGCCGACGTCGAGGCCATAGGTGCGGATGCGGAAGGCGACGGGAGCGAAGAAGGCGTCGGCGGCGGAAAAGTCCGCGCCCGCGAGCCAGGGGCCGCCGAAGCGGGTCAGGCCTTCCTCGAACAGTTCGCGGATGCGCGTGACGTTCGAGCGCAGCGCGTCGGACATCGGCTTCGGCGTCACGCGGACGCCGACGTTCATCGTGCAGTCGTCGCGCAGCGCCGAAAAGCCGCTGTGCATCTCCGCCACCGCGCATTGCGCCCAGGCGCGCGCGTCGGGATCGGCGGGCCAGACCCCGGCATGGCGGTCGGCGAGGTACAGCGCGATGCCCAGCGAATCGTGCAGCGTGCGCCCCTCGTGCAGCAGCGCGGGAACCTGTCCGGTCGGCGAGAAGCTGCGGAAGGCGTCGTAATTCACCGGCTTGGTAAAGGGTTCGATGCGATCCTCGAACGCGATGTCGAGCGCGCTCATCAGCACCCACGGACGAAGCGACCAGCTGGAGTAATTGCGGTTGGCGGTGATCAGCACATACATGCGGCGCGCTCCTGGGCAAGGATGGGGGAGGTGTAGTCGGGGTCGTGCGCGAAGGGCAGGGCGCCGCCGCCGCGAAGCGCCGCGAGCACGCTTTCGAAGTCGGTTTTCGCGCGCCAGCCGAAGCGGCGCTCGGCGCGCGACGGATCGTACACGCGGTCGATGGTTTCGGGCAGCACCCAGCCCGCGGCCGCATAGAGTTCGGCGGCATCGGGGTGGTGGCGGGCGATCACCGCGCGCGCGTCGCGTGCCAGTTCCTCGGCCTCTTCGCGCGCGAAGGGCGGCGGGGCCGAGAGGATGAAGGTGTCGCAGCCGATCCGCGGCGCGGCCTCCAGCGCCGCGAGATGCGCCGCGGCGGCATCCTCGACCGTCAGGCGGCGGTTCAGCAGCTCGTTGGCCTTCAGATTCGGGCCGCTGGGCACCGCATGCGTATCATCGTCTTCGGGAAAGAAACGGCCGGTGCGCAGGATCGCGACATGGATGCCATGCTCGCGGTGCACCAGGCGGCACGCCTGCTCGGCTGCGAGCTTGGTGATGCCATAGATGTTGCGCGGTTCGATCGGTCCGAAATCCTCGTCCATCCACCATGCGCCCGTCGCGCCCGCGCCTGCGCGCACGTCGGCGCGTACCATCAGCGAGGTGGTGGAGGTGAAGAGGAACCGGTCGTTGCCGGCCGCGACGGCGGCCTCGATCAGGTTGAGCGTGCCCGTCACATTGACGTCGACGAAGGCCTGACGCGGATAGCGGACGATATCGGGCTTGTGCAGCGCGCCGCCGTGGATGACCGCCTCGATCCCATGATCGCCCATCGTCCGGTCGACGAGCGCGCGGTCGGCGACGGTGCCGATCACCTGTGTATGCGCGCCGGGAACGACGTCGAGTCCGATGACGGCATGGCCATTGCCGGTCAGCAGTGGCGCGAGATAGCGCCCCAGCCAGCCCGACGATCCGGTCAGCAGCACGCGCATCGACGATTCTCCTCTCGGCCCCCGGCGCGCGCCTGATACACAGGCCGGGGAGGGCGGAGCAAGCATGTCCCGCGCGGCCAGGCGCGAGCGACGGGCAAGCTATCGCTTCAAATTCACCGCCGCCGGGCCGCTGCCCGCGCCGCCGCCCGTCACCGGCGGCAGTTCGCTGAGGTCGAGCCAGCGGCCGTCGCTGTGCTTGTGATAGCTGTCGATCACCGCGAAGGGGATGCGGAAGGGGAACCCCCAATCGCTGTTCCACATCGCGACGACGCCGGTCCGCGTGGCCGGTTCGAAAATCATCGTCGCGCGATAGCCCGACACCGCGCCCGAATGGCCTTCGAGTCGGTAGCCGTCATAGGAAAAGCTGCGCCAGCCGAGGCCATAGGTCGCGTCGCTGTTGGCCTGCCGCAGGGTGCCGCCATAGAGCCGCTCGGTGCGCACGCGCCCCTCATGCGCGATCTTCAACGCCGCCTTTGGCAGCACGTCGGGGCGGTTGCCCATCATCGCCTGCATCCATGTGGCGAAATCGACGATATCGCTTTCGACGCCCGCCGCGGCGGGAACGCGCCAATAGGCCTCCTTGAGCGGGCGGACCTGTGCGCCGCGGTGCGGCCTTGCCCAATCCTTGGCGTTCGTCAGCCGCTCCATCCCATATCCCGCGCTGATCATGCCGAGCGGGCGGAAAAAGCGGCTCTCGACCGCATCGGTGAAGGGTTCGTTCGCGGCCTGCGCCAATATCTCGCTCGCGGTGTCGAAGGCGATGTTCTGATAGGTGTGGCAGGTGCCGGGTTCGCATTGCAGCGGCGCGCCGGACAGGCTGCTACGCAGCAGCGCGGGATCCTGTCCCTCCTCCAGCTTTTCGTCATAGGCGTTCTTGGTCAGCCCGGTGCGCTGCGCCAGCAGGTCGCCGAAGCTCAGCCGCGCCTCGGCGCCGCCCGGCAAATGCAGCGAAGTGCGCCAGTCGGCGACCGGACGATCGAGGTCGACCGTGCCGTCATTGGCCATGGCGCCGGCGAGGGCCCCCGTCGCGGTCTTCGAAACCGAGGCCCAGCGGAACAGCGTTTGCGGCGTCACCGGCGCGCCGGTCGATTTGTCCGCGACGCCATAGGTGCGCACGAAGCGCAGTTCGCCATCCTCGACCACCGCGACCGCCAGCCCGGCCATTTCGGGCCGCTGCGCCAGGTCGGACAATTGCCGGTCGAGCGTGCGATAGTCGATCCGCCCCCGCCATTCCTCGGGCGTGTCGGGCAGGTTTTCGGCGGCCTTGAACGGGATATCGACGCTGGCGAGCATGTGGCTGCCGCCGAGGGCGCGAACGCCGAACCAGCCGGTCAGGACCAGTGCGGCGACAGCGATGAGACCTAATAGAATGCGGGGCATGGACTCGGGATTAGATGGCGACCTCATATTTGGCCGTCGTCTTAGCCGCGACTTCCTCCGCCGTCACCCCCGGCGCGAGCTCGATCAACTTGAACGGGCTGTCGTGATCGTCGCGCCGGAACACCGCCAGGTCGGTGATGATCATGTCGACGACATTCTTGCCGGTCAGCGGCAGGGTGCACGCCGGGATGAATTTCGGGCTGCCGTCCTTGGCATTATGTTCCATCACGACGATGATCTTTTTGACGCCCGCGACCAGATCCATCGCGCCGCCCATGCCCTTGATCATCTTGCCCGGGATCATCCAGTTGGCGATGTCGCCATTTTCGGCGATCTCCATCGCGCCGAGGACGGTCAGGTCGATGTGGCCGCCGCGAATCATCGCGAAACTGTCGGCGGACGAGAAATAGGCCGACTGCGGCAGTTCGCTGATCGTCTGCTTGCCCGCGTTGATCAGGTCGGCGTCCTCCTCGCCCTCAAGGGGGAAGGGGCCGATACCGAGCATGCCGTTTTCCGACTGCAGCGTGACCGTCATCCCCGCGGGAATATGGTTCGCGACCAGCGTCGGAATGCCGATGCCCAGATTGACGTAATAGCCGTCCTGAAGCTCCTTTGCGGCGCGCGCCGCCATGTCGTCGCGCGTCCAGCCCTTGGTTTCTTCGGCCATCAATTCGGCTCCCATTGCTTGTCGGAGGGGAAGGCGTCGTCCCAGCCCAGCTTTTCCCAGGGGCCGTAGACGGGGTTGGGGAACAGGAACCAGCCCTTGTCCCACAGCGCGGCGGCGGCGGGGCCGGTCGCCAGCGCCATGCGGGTCGCGGCGGGCAGGTCCCTGGCGTTGAACTGCTGGCTGAAATCGCCGAGCTGGTCGCCGCCCAGGATGATGACGCAATATTTCGCGGCGATCGCCGCGCGGCGCGGGTCCTTGCTCGACCCGCCGGCATCGTCGCCCATCAGGAACAGCGTTTCGCCATGCTTGAATTCGCCCAGCCCGGCGGCGCGAAGCGTATCCTCGCTGCCCTTCGCATTCGCGGCGGTACGGTTGGTGTTCGCGATGACGGTGATGCCCGCCGCGCGCAGCCGGTTCACCATCTCGACCGTGCCGGGCATCGCGATCGCCTTGCCCGCGCCGGTCTTTTCCCACTGGTCCCAGACCTTCGGATCGAACGCCGTGCCCTTTTCGGCGAAATAGCGCATCGGGCCGAGGTTCCAGATCAGCGTTTCGTCGGCGTCGAACACGGCGGCAAAGGGCTTTTTGCCGCACGGTTCGAAGGTCGGCGCCTCCATCCCGGCGCCGGGCGCGAGGACGACGCTGTCCTTCGGCCGCTGTTTGATGCGCCACGCGCCATAATCGGCGATCCGCGCGTTGGTCGCGCGCACGGCGGCCGCCGCCTCGGGCGAGCCATAGAGATATTGCAGCGCGACCGGCGGCTTGGCGGCTTCAGCCGGAGCGGCGGGCGCTGGCGCCGGAGCGGCGGGCGGGGCCGGGGCCGTCGCGACCTCGGCCGGCGCGCTCGCGCAGCCGGCAAGCAGCAGCGCGCCGCCGATGGCGCCGATGGCAGGGCCGCGCATCACGCCGTCTCGCGCGGGCGCGTGGTGCGGAATTCGATCTTCTTGTCGTAGGGGGCGCCGACGATCATGCGCTTCACATAAATGCCGGGCAGGTGGATCGCGTCGGGATCGAGGCTGCCGGTGGGGACGATCTCTTCGACCTCGGCGACGCAGATCCTGGCCGCGGTCGCCATCGGCTGGTTGAAGTTGCGCGCGGTCTTGCGAAAGATCAGATTACCGCTCTCGTCGGCCTTCCATCCCTTGATGATCGCCAGGTCGGCGAAGATGCCGCGTTCCAGGATATAATCCTGTCCGTCGAAACTCTTCACTTCCTTGCCCTCGGCCACGAGCGTGCCGACGCCGGTCTTGGTGTAGAAGCCCGGAATGCCCGCGCCGCCCGCGCGGCAGCGTTCGGCCAGCGTGCCCTGCGGACAGAATTCGACCTCCAGCTCGCCCGCCAGATACTGGCGTTCGAATTCCTTGTTCTCACCGACGTAGGACGAGATCATCTTCTTGACCTGCTTGGTGCGGAGCAGCTTGCCCAGGCCTTCGCCGTCGATGCCCGCATTGTTGCTGGCGATCGTCAGGTCCCGGGTGCCCGCGTCGCGGATCGCGTCGATCAGCCGTTCGGGGATCCCGCAGAGGCCGAAACCGCCCGCGCAGATATGCATGCCGTCGAAGAGCAGTCCCTCGAGTGCGGCAGCGGCGTCGGAATAGCGCTTGTTCCCCATGAAACAGCCTCCTTGATCGATTTGAAGGCGCGACATTGGCGCATTTGATCCATCAATTCTAATTACTCTATTTTTCGATTATACATAAATGATGTCTATCAATCGCGTCTCGCTCTATCATCTCGAAACCTTGTTGTGGATCGACCGGCTCGGCACCTTTTCGGCGGCGGCGGAGCGGCTCAACACGACGCAGCCCGCGGTGTCGGCGCGGATGCGCGAACTGGAACAGCGGCTGGGCACCGCCTTGTTCCATCGCGACGGGCGCGGGATGTCGCTGACCGCCGCGGGGCGCAAGCTGGTGCGCGACTGCGATCCGCTGCTCCGCGACATGCAGATCGCGCTGCTCGGCAGCGGCGGTTATGGCGAGGCGAGCGGCGTGGTGCGGATCGGCGCGGGCGAGATCGCGGCGGCAAGCTGCCTTCCCGGCTTCGTCGCGGGGCTGAAGGTCGACATGCCCAACGTCGGCCTGGAGATCGAGATCGACCTGACCGCGAACCTGATCCAGCAATTGCTCACCGGGCGGACCGACATGGTCTTCGCCGCGGGGCCGATCGCGCATCCCGCGCTGAAGACCGCGCCGATCGGGGCGGTGGACCTGGTCTGGCTGGCGAGCCCGGCGGTCGCGGCGCGGTTTGGCGGCGACGGGGGCGACCGGCCGATTCCCGTCTGGTCGCTCGCCAGCCCCTCGCCGATCCACGGCCGGATGCGCGATGCGATCGCGGCGTCGCGGATCGCGAAGGAATCGCTCAACCTGTGCAACAATGCGCGCACGATGATCGACATCGCCAGGGCCGACGGCGGCGTCGGCATCTTTCCCGAACCGATGGCGCGGGCGGAGGTGGCGAGCGGCGCGCTGGTCGAACTGGCGGACATGCCCGCGCTGGCGCCGGTCGAATTTCACGTCGCGATGCGCGTTTCGGACACCGAACCGCTGCTGTCGCGCATCTTCGACCGCGCGGCGCAGCTGAGCCTGACCGCGACCGCGGGCGTTGACATCGATCAATGAAGCGCGCCCGGGCGCCGCGCATGATCTCCCCACCGGGCAAGGCCCGCCAGACAAAGGAGGTCTCCCATGCGTATGATCCTCGTCCATGCCGATCACGACAAGGCCAATGAGGCGCGGCTGCAGACCGCGCTCGATATCGCGCGGCGCCAGCGCGCGCACGTCACCCTGCTGATCGCGACGCCCTTTCAGCAATTCGTCGCGGTCGACCCGTTCGGCGGCAGCTATCTGCTGCGCGAGGCGATGGCGAAGTCGCAGGCCGAGGATGCGGCGCTGGAGGCCGCGCTGTCGGTGCGCCTGGAGACCGAGGACGTGCCGTGGGACGTCGTCGTCGCCGACGGCGATATCGTCGGCTCGCTCGCCGCCGCCGCGACCTTTGCCGACCTGGCCGTCGTCAGCCTGCCGGGCAAGCCGGGCAGCCGGGCGATCGGCCCCGAACTGCTGGCGGGCGACCTGGCGCTCGCGACGTCGGTGCCGGTCCTGGCGCTGCCGCGCGATTGCGAGCGGCTGGACCTCGATGCGCCCGCGATGGTCGCGTGGAACGGCAGTCCGGAGGCGGCAAACGCGCTGCGCGCGGCGGTGCCGCTGCTGCGCGGGCGCGAGGTCGTGCTGGTGTCGGTGGGCAAAGACGACGGCACGCTACCCGCCGGCGATGCGCTGACCTATTTGTCGCGGCACGACATTCATGCCGAGGCGCGCATCGTCGATCGCGGCGGGGTGACGGTCGAGGAGGCGCTCGAAAAGGCGGCGGATGCGATGGGCGCGGGGCTGATCGTCATGGGCGCGTTCGGCAAGAGCCGGCTGCGCGAGACTCTGTTCGGCGGCGTGACGCAATATCTGGTGACCGCCGGACGCATCCCGCTGCTGCTCGCGCACTAGCGCGGCGGGCACCGGCGCCGCACTGGCCTGTCAGGGCAGCGGCAGCTCCAGCGCGGCGGACAGGTCGGCAAGCGCCTGTTCGCCGCTCGTCACCTTGATCGCATGCATGCCCAGCGCGCTCGCCGGCTTGCAGTTGATGCCGAGGTCGTCGAGGTAGATGCAACTCGCGGGCTCGACCGACAGCGCCTCGCACATCATCAGATAGATGCGCGGGTCGGGCTTGCGGACGCCGGCCTTGCTCGATTCGATGACATGGTCGAAGCGCGCCATGATCTCCGCGACCTCGTTCGCGGCCTCCGCGCTGCGCGTCATGCCCGCGCCCTGAATGCCCATCTTGCCGCCCGGCACATTGTTGGTGATGCAGCCGATGGTGAAGCCCTTGGCCTTCAGCGTGTCGAGCGCGGCGACCATAGCGGGGCGGACCGCGCCCGCGATCACCGCCAGCACGTCGGCGCCCTGCAGCTCGTGCCCCAGCGCCCGCGCCTCTTCGGCGAACAGCGCGTCGAAGGTGCCGGCGTCGATCTCCGCCCGTTCGAACTTCGCCCAGGCATTGTCGTCGGGATCGGTCGCGTTGACGCGGCGCACGAAGTCGCGCGGCAGTCCGCGTTCGTCCTCCAGCCGGTTGAAGGCTTCGAAGGGAGAGGCGGTGATGACGCCGCCGAAGTCGAAGATGACATGGGTAAAGCGAGACATGGCGCGGCTAGAGCGGGTTTTCCGCCGCGCGTCAAATCCGCTAGGGCCGCGCCGCCTTCTGTTCGGTGCGGCCCCGATCCCCTATTTGGCGATGCGCGTCCCGTACCAGCTCGCATCGTCGATGCTGAGGTCCAGCCGGTCGGGCGAGCGCACCGTATCGAGCAGGAAGGTATAGGGGCCGCTGGCGGCGAGGATCGCATCCATCGCCTTTTCCAGCGGGATGGTGACGGTCGGGATGCGGGCATAGTCCGATTTGACCTCGACCTTGTTCGGGCCGACGCGGGTGACGGTGATCGTCACATTATTCTTTGACGATCCGCGCGCGTCGGAGGCGACGGCCCCCTTGTAGGTGCCGGCGACCTGGTCGGCGAGGTCAAGCTTGCGCGGCGCGGCGGCCGGTTTGGTTTCTGCCTGTGCGGTGACCGGCAGCAATAGGGCGGCGGCGAGGGCGAAGCAAAGCGTACGAGGCATTGGCTGTCCTTTCGGGGCTGGTCAGGGTTCGACGATGATCCCTGCCTTGGGATCGGCGCGACCCGAGAGCATTTCCTTATAGGCGGCGAGCGCGGCCTCTCCGCCGCTGCGCTTGTCGATCCGCGCCAGGCGCGGGGCGACGTCCATGAAACCGAGCCACGCCTCGGCGATCTTTTGGCCGAAGGCGGCACCGCCCCAGTCGGCGATCCGTTTCTGGCTGCGGCCCGGCGCGAAGAAGCCCTGGCGTTCGGGGCCGGGAAGCGCGGCCTCGCCCGCATCGGCGTCCCAGTGCGACTTGCCGACGATGATCGAGGCTTTCAGATTATTGCCGAAATGGCTGTGCACCGCGCGCGTCACCGCGCCATTGCCCGCCATGTCGACCAGCGCCGAAAGCGCGCCGGCGTTCAGCGTCATGATGTCGTCATAGGCGACGACACGGTCGTAGATGCCCTGCGCGGCCAGGTCGGCGACGTTGGCCTTGCTGGTCAGGCCGATGGTCTGAGGGCGCGGGCCCTGTCGCTGCGCGAGCGCGAAACCCAGCCCGATCGCGGTCTTGCTCGACGCGCTGGCGATCAGGATCTGGTCGGCGCCGTAGTCGCCCTCATCCTCGAACTGGTCGGCGATCAGCCAGCCGGTCAGGAAGAGCGGGCGAAACACCGGCCAATAATCATGGTCGGCGGCGCGATAGTCGTGGAGCGCGTCGATACGCTGATAATTATTATAGATCGGCGGCAGGGTCGTGCGGCGCGGGGTGACGTCGGTGAAACCCGCGGGGCCGACATTGCCGGCGGTCAGCACCGTGCCCGCGGCCATCGGATAATAGCCGTAGAAGCGGTCGCCGGGCGCGATGCCCTCTGCCGCGCTTTCGGTGACGGTGGCGAAGCCCCAGACCGGAAGGCGGCCGGGATCGCCGCGTTCGGCGAAGAAGTCCCAATAGCCCTGGTCGTTGCCGAACAGCCCCGCGGGCTTGCCGAACACCGCATAGGTGATGTTGTTCGCGGTCATCGCATAGCTGTCGAGCCGAACGCGGACCTGCCCGGCCTCCAGCGGCGTCGATGCGTCGTCGACCAGCTCCGCCGCCGTCACGTCGTCGCGGTCGATGTCGATTGCCCAATTCATGTCCGGACCTCTCCAATGTTCTCTGGCAAATGTTCTTTGGCGATGTCTTTTCGCGCTGGCCTTGCCCGCGACCGTCTTGCCGACGCGCGGGCGATGGCCGATAGTCTTGCAGATGGCGAAGGCACTGACAATCGCGGTAAAGCGCATTCATGACGCGCCCGAGGCAGACGATGGCGCGCGTTTTCTGGTCGACCGGCTGTGGCCGCGCGGCGTGTCGAAGGAAAAGGCGGCGCTGGCGGCCTGGTTGAAGCCGCTGTCGCCCAGCGACGGCCTTCGCAAACGCTATCATGGCGAGACGGCGGATTCGGACGAGGCGTGGGACGCGTTCCGCCTCGACTATTTCGCCGAACTCGATGCGGGCGGCGAAGAGGTGGCAGCGGCGCTGTTCGTGCTCGACGCGGCAGCGGCGGCCGGACCGGTGACGCTGCTCTATGCCGCGAAGAGCGCCGAGCGGAACAATGCGATCGCGCTCAGCGAATGGCTGGCGCGCCGCTAGCGTCCGGCGGCTGTCATCGGCGGTCCTAGGCGACGGCCCCGAACAGCGATCCGATGGCGATCGTCGCGACCATCGCCATCGCACCCCAGAAGGTCACGCGCACGACGGGGCGCAGCATCGGCGCCTTGCCGACCCGTGCGCCCAGCGCGCCAAGCACCGCGAGGAAGATCAGCGAGGCCCCCGACACGGTCCATGGCAGCGAGCCGCCGCGATCGAAAAACACCGTCGCGAGCGGCAGCGCGGCGCCGATCGCGAAACTGGCGGCCGAGGCGGCCGCCGCCTGGATCGGCCGCGCCGCCATCGCGTCGGTCATCCCCAGTTCGTCGCGCAAATGGGTGTCGAGCGCATCGTGCGCGGTCAACTGCACCGCGACCTGTTCGGCCAGCGCGCGATCGAGCCCGCGCTGTTCGTAGATCTGCGTCAGTTCCTCCAGCTCGAACTCGGGATCGGCGGCCAGGTGGCGCTTTTCCAGTTCGACGTCGGCCTTTTCGGCGTCGCCCTGCGAGCTGACCGACACATATTCGCCCGCCGCCATCGACATCGCGCCGGCGACGAGGCCCGCGGTGCCGGTGACGAGGATCGACGATGGCGAGGCGCCCGCCGCCGCGACCCCGGCGATCAGGCTGGCGGTCGAGACGATCCCGTCGTTCGCGCCGAGGATCGCCGCGCGCAGCCATCCGATCCGGCCTCCGGCGTGATTCTCCTCGTGCATGGTCCCCCTAATGTTGCAGTTTCAGCCCCGGCCGCGCCCAGCGCATCTTCACCAGCCGGCCGCTTCCCGACAGGGTCAGATAGGCATCCTGCATATCGGCGCCGCCGAAGGCAATATTGGTCGTGAAGATATCGTCGGTCGCGACGAACTCGACCAGCTCGCCCTCGGGCGAGACGACGCTGATCCCGCATTCGCCGATCGTCGCGACGCAGATGTTGCCGTTCGCCTCCATCGCCAGGCTGTCGAAGAATTTATAGCCCGCGGGACGATAGAGCGGAATGCCGGGGCCGCCCGGACCCGCCGCGTCATCGACCTTGCCGGGCGCGGTGATGTTGAACTGGGTCAGGCGGCAGGTGTAGGTTTCGGCCGCATAGAGCTTTGTCCCGTCGGGCGAGATGCCGATGCCGTTCGGATTATAGCTGGGGAAGATCACTTCCTCGATGAAGCTGCCGTCGGCCTTGGCGTAAAAGATGCCGACGATGTCGTGGCAGCGCGCGGCATAATCGAGCTTGCCATGATCGGTGAACCAGAAGCCGCCGTGCGCGTCGAACATGATGTCGTTCGGGCCGCGCAGGATCACGCCATTGTCGCCCGACTTGTACAGCGTCTCGACCGCGCCGGTCGCGATATCGATGCGCTCGATACGGCCGCCCGAATAGTCGGGGGCGATGCCGTGCGGGGCCAGATAGCCGTTCGCCTCGACATAGTGAAAGCCGCCGTTGTTGCAGCAGTAAAGCTTGCCGTCGGGGCCGATCGCCAGCCCGTTGGGGCCGCCGCCGGGGGTCGCGATCACCTGTTTCCGCCCGCCGGGCCAGCAGCGCGTGATGCGCCGCTGCTCGATCTCGACGACGATGACGCTGCCGTCGTCCATCACGACCGGCGCTTCGGGAAACCGCAATCCGTCGGCGATCAGTTCAAACTCGGCCATACCCTCTCCCTTGCTCTTGGCTCTTTGCTGTGCTTTGCGGCCATCATGCCCGTTCGTACGCTCTTCGCCACCCATTTTTACGAGGCCGATATCGGCACCCCCGATCTGCTGGAGGAGCTGGAGGAAAGCTGCCGCCTGTTCGCCGAGGAAGACGGCGCGGGCCGGGCCTGGAGCCGCGAGCATGGCTATAGGGGCTATACCAGCTACGCCAGCCTGGGCGACCTGCCCGAGCGCGACCCGGCCTTCCACGACCTGAAGCGCCTGCTCGACAAGGAGGTGAAGGCCTTTGCCAAGGCGTGCCACTTCGACCTTGCCAAGCCGCTGAAGCTCGACAGCCTGTGGGTCAACATCCTGAAACCGGGCGGCACGCACAGCGGCCATATTCACCCGCACAGCATCGTGTCGGGTACCTTCTATGTCGCGGTGCCGCCGGGGTCGGGCGCGCTGAAGCTGGAGGATCCGCGCCTGCCGATGCTGATGGCGGCGCCGGGGCGCACCGACGATGCGCCCGAACATCTGCACCCCTTCATCTATGCCGAGCCCGCCGTCGGCCGCGTCTTTCTGTGGGAAAGCTGGCTGCGGCACGAGGTGATGCCGAATGCCGGCAAGAAGGATCGCATCAGCATAAGCTTCAATTATCGCTGACGCCCCCTATATCGCCGCCATCCCCCGTTTCCCGACCAAGGATTTCCCATGACCGCGACCTATGACGCCGACCTTCAGCTCTTCATCAACGGCGCCTGGCGGAGCGGCGAGGGGCGCGAGGAGCGGCCGGTGTTCAACCCCGCGACCGCCGGCGCGATCGCCGACCTGCCCGTCGCGACCGCCGCCGATCTGGACGAGGCGCTGGGCGCCGCGGCGCGCGGCTGGCCCGTGTGGCGCGCGAAGACCCCCGACGAGCGCGCGGCGCTGATGCGCAAGGCCGCGGGCCTGATCCGCGAACGCGTCGACCATATCGCGACGCTGCTGACGCTCGAACAGGGCAAGCCGATCGCCGAGGCGCGCGGCGAGGTGCTGTCGGCGTCGTCGCTGCTCGAATATTTCGCCGAGGAAGGAAAGCGGATCGGCGGCCGCGTCGCGCCGCGTCCCGCGGGCCAGCGCGCGATGGTGCTGCGCCAGCCGGTCGGCCCGGTCGCTGCCTTCAGCCCGTGGAATTTCCCGGTCAACCTGATGGTCAAGAAGATCGCGCCCGCGCTCGCGGCGGGCTGCGTCGTGATCGCCAAGGCGCCGGAGGAGACGCCGGGCTGTACCAGCGCGATCATGCGCTGCCTCGTCGACGCGGGGATTCCGGGCGACGTCGTCCAACTCGTCTATGGCAATCCCGACATGATCAGCCGCCACCTGCTGGGCAGCGAGGTGATCCGCAAGGTCAGCTTCACCGGCTCGACCGCGGTCGGCAAGCATCTGATGAAGCTGGCCGCCGATCGCGTGCAGCGGATCACGATGGAGCTTGGCGGCCATGCCCCGGTGCTGGTGTTCGACGATTGCGACCTGGAGGCGACGCTCGACCGCGTGGTGATGCAGAAATTCCGCAACGCGGGACAGGTCTGCGTCTCGCCGACGCGTTTCTATGTCCAGCAGGGCATCTATGACGCGTTCGTCGCGGGCTTTGCCGAGCGGACGAAGAAGGTGAAGATCGGCAGCGGGCTCGACGCCGATACGCAGATGGGGCCGCTCGCCAACGCCCGCCGCGCCCCGGCGCTGGAGGCGTTGATCGCCGATGCGACCGCGAAGGGCGCGCGCGTCATCGCCGGCGGCGCGCCGACGGGCGAGGGCTATTTCTTCCAGCCGACGGCGCTGGCCGACGTGCCGGTCGAGGCCGATGCGATGAACAACGAACCCTTTGGCCCGATGGCGCTGATCAGCCCCTTCGGTACGGAGGATGAGGCGCTGGAACAGGCGAACCGGCTGCCCTATGGCCTCGCCGCCTTTGCCTTCACCGAGAATGGCCGCCGCATCAACCGCATCGCCGACGGCATCGAAAGCGGGATGGTCGGGATCAACAGCTTCGTGATCTCGGCAAACGACATGCCGTTCGGCGGGATCAAGGAATCGGGCTTCGGCAGCGAGAGCGGCCCCGAAGGCCTCGACGGCTATCTCGTCACCAAGGCGGTGCATATTTATTGAGGATCGCCGGCGTTTCTTTTTCTTCGTCACCCCGGACTTGATCCGGGGTCCAGCTTGAAATCGGAGCCGGCCTGCGCCCCTGAAAAGCGGGATCCCGGGTCAAGCCCGGGATGACGAAGCCTGGGACGACAAAGAGCGTGCGGTCAGTCGCGTTCCAGCGCCACGAAGTCGCGGTCCAGCGCCGCGAGATGCGCGCCGCCGTCGACGAAGATCGTCTGGCCGGTGACCGCCTCGGCACGTGCCAGATAGACGACCGCGTCGGCGATCTGGGCCGGGGTCGGCAGCGCGCCGAGCGGCATGCGCTTTCCCAGCCGGTCGACCTGCGCCGCCGAATAATCCTCGGTCGCCATCGTCAGCCCGGGCGCGACGGCATTGACCCGCGCCCGCTCGCCGAATGCGATGGCGAGCGTCCGCGTCGCCTGCCACAGCGCCGATTTCGACAGGCTGTACGCGATCTGGTCGGGCACCGGATGGGCGACGCGCTGGTCGACGATGTTGACGATCGCGGGGCGCCGCCCCTCGCTCGCGGCGACCAGCGCCTTTGCCAGCATCACCGGCGCATGATGGTTGACCTGCATCATGTCGGTCAGCGCGGTGGCCGACAGGTCGGGCCATTCGCCCTCGGCGAACAGCGCGGCATTGTTGACGAGCAGGTCGGGCGCGCGGCCGAAGCGGTCGATCACCGCGGGGATCAGCGCGTCGACGGCGGCCGGATCGGACAGGTCGGCGGCAAAGCGGCGGCACTCGGCGCCGGTCTCCGCCAGCGCCTCGGTCAAGACGGCGTCGGCCTCGCCGGGGCTGCGCTTGTGGATCGCCAGCGCATAGCCCTCGCGCGCCAACCGCGCTGCGATGGCGGCCCCGATCCGGTGCAGTCCGCCCGTGACCAGCGCCAGCTTCTGCGTCATTTGCGCGACCGCCGCATCGTGATGCCGATCTGTTCGCCGTCCTCGGCGATCGCCAGCTTGACGATCTTCACCTCGACCTGCTCGACCTTTTCGTCCTGCAGGAACAGCGTGTCGATGATATGGTCGGCGACGCTTTCGATCAGCACGAAATGCACGTCCTTGGGGATGCCCTCGGTCGCCGCGAATTTCAGGTGCATATAGTTTTTCGACCGGCTGAGCGGTGTGATCGGATCATAATGATCGGCCATCGCCAGCTTCGCCCGCACCGATATGCGCAGCGGCTGCGGCAGGTGCGTTTCTTCGGAATAGATGCCGGTCAGCACGTCGACGGTCAGGCCGTCCACTTCCAGCCACAATGTATCGGTCACAAGAAAATCCTGTCCGTCGGGGCTTTGCAAGCAAGGCCCCGGTCCCTAAAGCGCCGCCGCATTAGCGAAAGGGTGCGCGTTGGTCGAGTTACTTCCATTGTCCGATATCGAACCGCAGGCGGTCGAGGCTCTCCTCGACGCCGCTTTCGGATCGGATCGCTTTGGACGAACCGCCTATCGCATCCGTCTGGGGATGGATGCGGTGCCCGCGCTCAGCTTTGCGGCGGTCGAGGATGGCGCGCTGATCGGCACGATCCAGTGCTGGCCGGTCGCGCATCATGCCGCGGACGGCGCGGCGACGCCGCTGGTGATGGTCGGCCCGGTCGCGGTGCGCCCCGATGTGCAGCGCGGCGGTCATGGCCGCGCGCTGATGGCGCGGATGCTCGAGGCGGCCGAATCGAAGGCCGACAGCGCGCTGATGATGATCGGCGATCCCGAATATTACGGCCGCTTCTTCGGCTTCACCGCCGACGCGACGGGCGCATGGGATCTGCCCGGGCCGTATGAGAAGCGCCGCCTGCTCGCGCGCGCGGTCAACGGCCATGTCCTGCCGACGACGACGGGGATGATCGGACCGCGCTAGAGCGACGCCGATCATTCTTTCGGCGGTGCCGGTTCGCGCCGGTATCACGCCTTTACTTGAGCGCCCACATTCCTATGTCGGATGGATGGTCAGCCCCGCGCCCTCGCTTCCAAAGGATTTTTCGCAGCTCTCGCTGGCCGAGGCCGCCGAATTGCTCGCGGCGCGCAAGCTGCCGCCGGTCGAGCAATGGCATCCCGAGCGCGAGGGCGACAGCGCGATGGAGATTCGCGCCGACGGAAGCTGGTTTCACGAGGGCGGGCGCATCAACCGCCCGGCGATGGTCAAGCTCTTCTCGACGATCCTGCGCCGCGAACCCGATGGCGGCCATGTTCTGGTCACCCCGGCCGAGAAACTGGCGATCGCGGTCGAGGACACGGCGTTTCGTGCGGTCGAGATGAAGAGCGAGGGCACGGGCGAAGCGCGCAAGCTGGTATTCCGGCTCGACACCGACGACCTTGTCATGGCGGGCCCCGATCATCCGCTCAGCTTTGGCGGCGATCCCGACGATCCCGACCCGCGCCTGCATGTGCGCGGCGCGATCGGCAACGGTCTGGAGGCGCGGATCGACCGCGCGCTGTACTACGAGCTTGTCGAGCTGGCGCTGGGCGAGGGGGCGGAGCCGCCCGCGATCTGGTCGGACGGCGCGTGTTTTCCGCTGGTGGACGCCTGATGCTGTCGGAAAAGTTGCGCGACGCGCTCGACAATCTGCTGCCCGACGCGGGATCGGACGAATCCTATCTGCTGCATGGCGAGCGGCTGCGCGATGCCGCGGTGCTCATCGCCTTCACTGATCGGCCCGATCCCGGCGTCATCCTGACGCAGCGGCCGCAATGGCTGCGCAGCCATGCGGGCCAGGTCGCCTTTCCCGGCGGCAAGATCGATCCGGGCGACCGCGACGCGATCGACGCGGCGCTGCGCGAGGCTGAGGAAGAGATCGGGCTGCACCGCCGCGACGTCGCCATCGCGGGCACGACGACGCCCTATCGTTCGGGCAGCGGCTATCACATCACTCCGGTCCTGGGGGTCATCCCGCCCGACCTGCCGCTCGACCCCAATCCCGACGAGGTCGAGGATTGGTTCGAGGTGCCGCTCGACCATCTGTTCGACCCCGACAATTACGAACGCCACAGCGCGCATTGGCAGGGGCAGGAGCGCCGCTATTATGACATGATGTGGCAGGGGCGACGGATCTGGGGCGTGACCGCCGATATCATCGTGAATCTGGCGCGGCGCCTGCCTGCGGGATGGCATCGATGACGGCGCTGCCCGATGCCGCCTGGCGAAACGCGCCCGGCCTGCGGCGGATCGTCGCCGCGCTTTCGGCCGACGGCGGCGCCGTGCGGATCGTCGGCGGCGCGGTGCGCGACACGCTGCTCGGGCTGCCGGTGACCGATATCGACCTTGCCACGCCGCTGTTGCCGCAGGAAGTGACCCGCCGACTCGACGCCGCCGATATCAAGGTGATCCCGACCGGCATCGCGCATGGTACGGTCACCGCGATCGCCAGCGGCAACCATCACGAAATCACGACGCTGCGCCGCGATGTCGAAACCGACGGGCGCCGCGCGACGATCGCCTTTGCCGACGACTGGCGCGAGGATGCGGCGCGGCGCGACTTCACGATCAACGCGCTCTACGCCGACCCCGAAAGCGGTGAGGTCGCCGATTATTTCGGCGGAACCGACGATCTGGCGGCGGGCCGCGTCCGCTTCATCGGCGATGCGGCGACGCGGATCGCCGAGGATCATCTGCGGATATTGCGCTTCTATCGCTTCGCCGCGCGGTTCGGGCACGACGAGCTGGAGCCTGCCAGCCATGCGGCGGTGATCGCGGCGCGGCAATCGCTGAAAAGCCTGTCGCGCGAGCGTGTCGCCGACGAACTGCTCAAGATACTGGCGCTGCCCGATCCGCGGCCGATCGTCCGCCAGATGGCGGCGGACGGGATGTTCCAGGTGATCCTGCCCGAACTGGCCGCCGATTTCGGTGCGGTGCTCGACCGGCTGTTGGCCAACGAGCTTGCCTCGCAAAGCGCCGCGTCACCGCTTCGCCGGCTGTCGGCCCTGTTGCCCGCCGACCCGGCGACGGCGGAACAGGTGGCGAGCCGCCTGCGGCTGTCGACGCGGCAGCGCAAGCATCTCGCCGCGCTGGCCGCGCATCGTGGTGCGCTGCGACCGGCGCAGCAGCTGGCGCATGGCATCGGCGTCGACGGCGCGCGCGATGCCTATCTGCTGACGGCGCAGCCGGGCGCGGCAAAGGCCGCGACGGCCGCGCTCGCGAACTGGCAGGTGCCGATGCTTCCGATGAAAGGCGGCGACATCATCGCGCGCGGCATCACCGCGGGTCCCGAAGTGGCGCGTATCCTGCGCGCGGTCGAGGCGGCCTGGGTGGCGGAGGATTATCCCGATGCGGCGCGTGTCGCGGCGCTGGCCGATCAGATGATCGGGCGCAGCAGCGACTGACGCCAATAGGCGAGCGCCGCGCCGGTATCCATCGGCCGTGCGAAGAGGAAGCCCTGTCCGAAATCGCAGCCGAGCGCCGAGAGCAGCCGCGCCTGGTCGGCGGTCTCGACCCCTTCGGCGGTGGTGCGCATGCCCAGCACCTCGGCCAGGCTCTGGATCGTGCGGACGATCGCGGCCTTGTCGCGGTCCTCGACCATATGATCGACGAAGCTGCGGTCGATCTTGAGCACGTCGAGCGGCAGGCGCTGAAGATAAGCGAGGTTCGAATAGCCGGTACCGAAATCGTCCATCGCGACCCGGGCATCCAGTGCCTTCAACTCGTTGAGCACCGACAGCGCCAGATCGGGGTCGCCGATGATCGCGCTTTCGGTCAGTTCGATCATCAGCCGTTCGCCGCCGATCTCGTTCGCGGCAAGCGCCTCGCGGACCACGGCGGCGACATCGTCGCGGACAAGCTGGATCGCCGAGACATTGACCGAGATATAACAGTCGACCGGCTTGCCGGCATTCTTGCGGTCCCAGTCGGCGAGCGTCGCCGCCGCCTTGCCGATCGCCCACTGGCCCAGCGGGACGATCAGGCCCGAATCCTCGGCGACCGGGATGAACTCGGTCGGCGATACCGACTGGCCACCGCTGGTGTTCCAGCGCGCCAGCGCCTCGAACCCTGCGACGGTCCCCGTCGACAATTCGATCAGCGGCTGGAAATCGAGGTGAAGGCGGTCCTGCTCGATCGCATTGCGAAGCTCGGTCTCAAGGCCGAAGCGATTGTCCGAAAGCAGCGCGGCCTCGGGCTCGTAGATTTCGATCCGGTCGGTGCGCTTGGCACGTTTCAGCGCGATCTGCGCGTGGCGGATCTGGTCGGCGATATCGGTGTCAATATCGGGCTGAATTGCACAGCCGAGCGCGCAGTCGACGCTGACTTTCAGCTCGCCGATGCGGAACGGGTGGTCGAAACAGCCGCGGATGCGCCGCGCCATTTCGCGGACATCGGCCTTGCCGCCGGCGACACGCGACGAGATGGCGAACTCGTCGCCCCCGGTGCGGGCCAGGATGTCGCCGCTGCGCAGGCTCGATTTCAGGCGGCGCGCGACGGTGATGATCAACTCGTCGCCCGCCATCGGTCCGATATGTTCGTTGATGCGGCTGAAGCGCGCGAGGTCGAGCAGCAGGATCGCATGGTCGCCGCTGCCCTCCAGATCGCCGCGCTGTTCGACCAGCTCTTCGAACCCGGCCCGATTGGGCAGGCCGGTCAGGCTGTCGGAGACGAGTTCGCGGCGCAGGTTGCGCTCGGTCATCATCTCCTGCGTCCGGTCGATCAGCGTCAGCAGGAACAGCGAGGTGTCGCCGCATTCCTCCGACAACGGACCGATCGATCCGCGCAGGTCGCGCGCCGCGACGCCGATGCCCAGGCGGCATGAAAATTCCTGGTTGCCGTCGCCATGCTGGGCGGCGCGTTCGATCGCGCGGCGCAGCTCGATGGGCGCGTCGACGCCTGCGGGCGAGAGGCCGAGCCGATCGAAGGCGGCGTTGCTGGCATGGAGGCTGAAATTGCCACGCGAAAGCGGTCTGATCAGCGCCGCCGGTACCGGCAAGGCGTCGATCCAGCCGACAAACAGAGATGGCCGGTCTTCGCCGGTTCGATCAATAGGCATAAGAGTGGGTTTTGTGCGACCTTTCCCCATTGCCCTTGGACTAGGGCCGGGGAGTAAATAAGCTATTTACGGCAACATCCGAATGCGATCAGTCGAAACGATTGTTACGCGGGAAGCCCGTGGGCGGCATCCGACCCGAAGCGCTGCGCGCGACGCGCCACGGCCCTAGGTCGGTTTCTGTACGAGTACGGCCGGTATCGCCGCCCATCGTCCAGCTCAATCCCTCGGCAAAGACGAAGCTCGTCGCATCCGAAAGGCCGCCGTCGCGATACTTCTGCAACATGACGCCTTGTCCGCGCGCCATCACTGGCACCTCGGCGAGCGGGAAGACGACCAGCTTGCGGTTCTCGCCGATCACCGCGATGCTGTCGTGCGCCGCCGCAATCGTGCGAACCACCGAAAGCTGCGCCTTGGGCTTCAGGTTGACGACGTTCCGGCCCTTGCGCGTCTCGGCGATCACTTCGCCCATCTGCGCGATGAAGCCGTGACCGCTGGTCGAGGCGAGCAGGAGCCGCCCGTCGGCGGTCGCGGGCAGCATGGCGACGATGCGCGCATCGGGATCGATATCGACCATCAGGCGCAGCGGTTCGCCAAAGCCGCGTCCGCCGGGCAGCTTGTCGGCCCCGACGGTGTAGAATCGTCCGTCGCTCGCCGCGATCAGCAGCTTGTCGGTCGTCTGCGCGTGCGCCGCAAAGGACAGCTCGTCGCCATCCTTGAACTTGAATTCGCTCCATTGATCCGCCGCGACATGGCCGCGCTGCGCGCGAATCCAGCCGCGCTTCGACAGGATCACCGTCACCGGTTCCTTCTCGATCATCGCGTCGAGCGGAATGTCGCGCGCCGGTGCCGCCTCGGCGAGCGTGGTGCGGCGCGCGCCGAGCGCGGTCTCGGGGCCATAGACGGCGCGCAGCGCGCCCAGGTCGCGCTTCAGCCGCGTGCGCTGCCGCGCCGGGCTTTCGACCAGCTTGACCAGCTCCTCGCGCTCGGCCGTCAGTTCGTCCTGTTCGCGCTTCAGCTCCATTTCCTCGAGCTTGCGCAGCGAGCGGAGGCGCATGTTGAGGATCGCCTCGGCCTGGCGGTCGGTGAGCGTGAATTCCACCATCATCACCGACTTCGGTTCGTCTTCGGTCCGGATGATCTCGATGATCCGGTCGAGGTTGAGGAAGGCGACAAGATAGCCCGCGACCAGTTCCAGCCGGTCGTCGATCTTTGCAATGCGATGCTTCGAACGGCGGACCAGCACGACGATCTGATGCTCGAGCCATTCGGTGAGGAGCTGGTGCAGCCCCATCACCTTTGGCGTGCGCGTCGCGTCGAGGACGTTGAGGTTGAGCGCGAAGCGGCTTTCGAGTTCGGTCAGCCGGTAAAGGCTTTCCTTCAATATGTCGGGGTCGACATTGCGGCTCTTGGGCACCAGCACGATGCGGATGTCCTCCGCGCTTTCGTCGCGGACGTCCTCAAGGATCGGCAGCTTCTTGTCGGCGATGAGCTGCGCGATCTGTTCGATCAGCTTGCCCTTGGCGACGCCATAGGGGATTTCGCTGATGACGAGCTGCCACGTGCCGCCCGCCTGTTTTTCGATTCCCGTATCTTCCCACGCCCCGTCGGCGGTCTTGCCCGTCGAAAAGCGCGCGCGCACGCGAAAGCCGCCGCGTCCGGTCTCATAGGCGTGGACGATCGTTTCGGGGCTGTCGACGATGATGCCGCCGGTCGGAAAGTCGGGGCCCTTCACATGGTCGAGCAGTTCGGCAAGCTCGGCCTTCGGATTTTCGATCAGCACCAGCGCCGCGTCGATCACTTCGGCGGCATTGTGCGGCGGGATGTTCGTCGCCATGCCGACCGCGATCCCGCTCGCGCCATTGGCGAGCAGATTGGGAAAGAGGCCCGGCATGATTTCGGGCTCTTCGTCTTCGCCATTATAGGTCGGCTTGAAATCGACCGTGCCTTCGTCGAGGCCCTGCATCAGGTCGATCGCGACGCGCGTCAGCCGTGCTTCGGTATAGCGATAGGCGGCGGCGTTATCGCCGTCGATGTTGCCGAAGTTGCCCTGGCCGTCGACGAGCGGATAGCGGAGCGAGAAATCCTGCGCGAGACGGACCATCGCGTCATAGACCGCGGTGTCGCCGTGCGGGTGGAATTTACCGATGACGTCGCCGACGACGCGGGCCGATTTCTTGTAGCCTTGCGACGGATCGAGCCGCATGGCGCGCATCGCCCACAGCAGGCGGCGGTGAACGGGTTTCAACCCGTCGCGCAGGTCGGGCAGCGAGCGCGCGGTAATCGTCGAGAGCGCATAAACGAGGTAGCGTTCGGACAGCGCACTGTCGAACGGGGTGTCGATGTTGCCGGGCTCGGAAGGAGGAAGATCGTCGGTCGTGCTAGCCATTGTCGCGGCGGCGATAGCAAGCCTCGCGCCGCAAGGCAAAGCCTAGCGTCGTTTGCCGTCGCTGCCGAAGATGCGCGCATAGATTTTCTATCATTGCAAATGACTCGCATTAACATATAAGCCCGCCGTTACCGCCCCGGCCATCGGAAAGGGAAATATGTACGCCTATGTCGACCGACCGGTCGAAAGCCTCTCGAACAACGGGCGATTCCTGTTGTGGGCCATGCGCGGCTGGACGCATGCGGCGACCGTGGGGCGCTGCCCACCGCAGGCGATCCGGTGCGGTTTTGCCGGCGTCGGCGCGCTCGGCGCCCTGCCGGACTTTCATGTCGCGATGGCTCTTCTGGCAAGCGATGCGGTCGATACGATCGAGCTTGCCCCGCTAGCGTGCGGCCGGATCGCCGAGGGCGAGGCGATCCTGCTCGGCCTGTGGCACGATCTGGCATCGGGGCAGGAGGCCTGCGCACGCGCGACGCTCGCCATGCTGGCGTCGGCGGACAGCGTAACGCCGATCGCCCGCGCGATGGAGGCCGCGATCGTGCGGCTGACCCTGGCCGGTTTCAACCTTTCAAGTCTCTCCCCCCAAATGAAGCATCAGGATAATTGACCATGAGCGATCGTATCGCCGCCACCGCCAAGCTGGCCCCTTCGGCCTCGCTGACCGTCGAGGAGGTGCTGCGCGTCCGGCACTGGAACGAGCATCTCTTCAGCTTTTCGATCACCCGGCCGCCAAGCTTTCGCTTTCGGTCGGGCGAATTCGTGATGATCGGCCTGCCGGGCGGCGAGGGGCGCCCGCTGCTGCGCGCCTATTCGATCGCCAGCCCCGCCTATGCCGACGAGCTGGAGTTCCTGTCGATCAAGGTCCCCGACGGGCCGCTGACGTCGCGCCTGCAGAAGGTGCAGCGCGGCGATCATATCTATCTTGGCCGCAAGCCGACGGGCACGCTCGTCGCCGACGCGCTGCTGCCCGGCAAGCGGTTGTTCCTGCTGTCGACCGGGACGGGGCTGGCGCCGTTCCTCAGCCTGGCGCGCGATCCCGACATCTATGATCGCTTCAGCCAGATCCAGATCGTTCACTGCGTCCGGCAGGTCAGCGACCTCGCCTATCGGGACGAACTGGAGGCGCAGCTTGCCGGCGACCCGCTGGTGCAGGATCAGGCCCTGTTGCAGCTTCATTATCTGCCGACCGTGACGCGCGAGACCTTCCGCAACCAGGCCCGCATCGGCGCGCTGATCGACGATGGGCGGCTCTTTGCCTATCCGCTGGCGGGGCCGGCGGCATTCGATCCGGCGACCGACCGCATCATGATGTGCGGCAGCATGGCCATGATCCGCGACCTGCAGGAACGCTTCGAAGCGATGGGGTTCAAGGAAGGATCGAACGCCGCGCCGGGCGACTTCGTGATCGAGCGCGCCTTCGTCGGATAGCCCGGCTACGGCTTGTCGGCATAGGCTTTCACCAGGTCGAACATATAGTCGCGGCCGACATAGACGGCCTTGACCTCGACGCGTTCGTTGAGGCCGTGGACGCCGTTCCCGTCGGGGTCGCCCCAGATGCCCGGAATGCCATAGGTCGGAATGCCCGCCGCGCCGAGGAAGGTCGCGTCGGTATAGCCGTTCGCCATCGACGGGATGACCTTCAGCCCCGGCCAATATTTGTCGACGAGCTTTTGCATCGGGCCGATGATCTTGGGGTCGAGCGGCGGCGGGGGCGGTGCCGGGCGCTTGGGCGGAAGCTGGGTTACCGTGACGCCGGGGTCGCCGATGACCTTTGCAAGCTGTTCCCGAATGCTTTCGATGCTGTGCCCGGGGAAGATGCGGCAGTTGACGTTCGCGCCGGCGCGCTGCGGCAGCGCGTTGGGCGCGTGGCCGCCGTCGAGCAGGGTCGCGACGCAGGTCGTGCGGATGTTGCCGTGCAGGAAGCGGTCGCCGTTGACGACTGCCTCTGCCGCCTTGTCGCCATTGTTCTTGGCCAGCGCGACCATCGCATTGCCGACCGCATCGCCGCGCGCCGCGCCGGATTCGGTAAAGAAGCGCCGCGTCGTTTCAGTCATTTCGACGGGAAATTCATATTCGTCGATTTTCGTCAGCGCGCGCGCAAGCTGATAGATCGCATTGTCGCGCACCGGGACCGAGCTGTGGCCGCCGGGGTTTCGGGTTTCCAGGCGGAAATTGGCGAAGGTCTTTTCCCCGACCTGGACGGATTGGCCCAAAACCTTGCCTCCCGGGCCACTGCTGTCGCCGCCGCCGCCCTCGTTGAGCGCGAATTCGGCGTCAATCAGGTCGCGTTTGTTCGCTGCGAGCCACTCGGCACCGTTGAACGCGCCGTTGGTTTCCTCGCCGCAGGTCAGCGCCAGCTTGACGGTCCGCTTCGGCTTGTATCCCTGTTGCTGGAAGCGGATCAGCGTGTCGACCCAGATCGCGGCCTGCGCCTTGTCGTCGAGCGTGCCGCGGCCATAGAAATAGCCGTCTTCCTCGATCATCTTGAAGGGGTCGCGCTCCCAATCCTCGCGCTTCGCCTCGACGACGTCGATATGCGCGACGAGCAAGATCGGCTTCGCGCTTTTCGACGTGCCGGGATAGACGGCGACGAAGCCGCCTTCTTTCGGATGTTCGGGGGTTGCGAAGAGGGTGAGCTGGCTGTCGGGGAAGCCCGCGGACTTCATCCGCGCCGCCATACGCTCGGCGGCGAGCGTGCAGCTGCCCGACGAGAGCGTCGTATTGGTTTCGACGAGTTCCTTGTAGAGGTCGCGGAACGCAAGCTGGTCGGCGCGCGGCGCCTGCTGCGCAAAGGCCGGTGGGGCGACGACAAGCAGCGCGGAAGTCAGCAGCGCGGTCCAGTTTTTCATGAGCGTCTCCCCTGTCGAGATGCGAAGGGAGCAGAAACGGCGGCGACCCGCAAGCAGTCGCTTGCGCGGCCCCACAGTTTCGCGCAAGTGCTGGGCAGGGGAGAGCATTTTGAAGCCTATCGAAGACGACCGGCCGGGATTGGTGGCGCGTGCCGTGCGGCAGCTTTTGCTGCTGCTTTATCGGGCGCGCGGCTGGAAGGCGGTCGGCGAGGTTCCCGAACCGAGGCGTTTCATCATCATCGCGGCGCCGCACACGAGCAACTGGGATTTCGTCAACTATCTGGGGCTCACCGCCGACCTGGGCGTGCGGCCGCATTTCATGGGCAAGCTTTCGCTGTTCAAATGGCCGATCGGCGGTTTCATGCGCCAGATGGGCGGCGTGCCCGTCGACCGCAGAAATGCCACGAACGTCGTCCAGCAAATGGCCGGCGAGTTCGCCCGCCGCGCCGAATTCATGCTGACCGTCGCGCCCGAGGGCACGCGCGGCAAGGCGAAGAAATGGCGCACCGGCTTTTATCAGATCGCCCTCGCGGCAAAGGTGCCGCTGGTCGTCGGCATGATGGACTATGGCACCAAGACGGGCGGCCTTGGCCCGCTCATCTGGCCGACCGGGGACTTTCGCGCCGACATGATGAAGGTGCTCGACGTCTATAAAGGCTGTATTCCCAAAATACCCGACCGCGCGGTACGATCGATCGACGATATCGTCGGCACGGAGGAAGAGGAGCCACGCGGATGAGCGAAGCGCTGATGTTGCTGGGGGTCAATTTCGCCGGGCTGATCGCGGTGATCCTGATTCTGTGGGGCCTGTCGGTCGCGATCCGCGACGTGTCGTTCATCGATGCCTTTTGGGCTTTCGGCATGGTGTTGCTGGCATGGGGCAGTGCGTGGCAGGCGGGGCTCGACGGCCTGCATGGCCGGCTGCTGCTGGGGCTTGCGACGCTGTGGGGGCTTCGGCTTGCGATCCATCTTCTTGTCCGTTGGCGCGCGCACGGCGAGGATCCGCGCTATGCCAAGATCATGGCGCGCACGATGGAGACGAAGAAATGGAGCTGGGCGAAGGTCGCCCTGCTGACCGTCTTCCTGACGCAGGCGCCGCTGTTGTTCCTCACGTGCCTGCCCGCGCAGATCGGCATCTGGGCAAGCGCCGCGGCGCCCGCGCCGGGCGTCGGCATGATCGGGATCGTCGGCGTCGTCGCGGCGCTGGTCGGTATCGCGTTCGAGACGATCGGGGATGCGCAACTCGATCGCTTTCGCAAGGATCCCGCGAACAAGGGCAAGGTGCTCGACACCGGGCTGTGGCGGTATACGCGGCATCCCAATTATTTCGGTGACGCGCTGACCTGGTGGGGATTGTGGCTGATCGCCGCCGACCTGGGGCCTTGGGTCGCCGCCGCAAGCGTGATCGGCCCGCTGTTCCTTACCTTCACGCTGACGAAATGGTCGGGCAAGGCGCTGCTCGAAAAGGGGCTGCACAAGACGCGTCCCGACTATGCCGCCTATGTTCAACGCACGTCGGGCTTTGTTCCATGGCCGCCAAAGACCAAGGGCTAGGCGGCGAAGAGACCGCAGCCGATGTTTCGGCGCTCGGCGATGCGCCGCGCATCCGCGCGATCCTGACCGCAGCGGCGCGCGAAGGGCGCAGCGTCAGCTATTCCGAACTGCTCGGCGATCTGGGGTTTCGCTTCACGCGGCCAAAGATGCGTGCCGTATGCCGAACGCTGGAGGAGGTCGACCGGCTTTGCGCGATCGATGGCGAGCCCGACATGGCGGTGCTGGTGGTGCGCGAGAGCGACCGCCTTCCGGGGCAAGGCTGGTGGGTCGGCGGCACGGCGCTGCTGCTCGGCTATGACGGTCCGTGGGAGGGCGCGGCGGCGGCGCGCTTCATTCGCGAACAGCAGCAGACGGTTTTCGATTATTGGGCGGAGCGATAGGACGGTGAGTATCCCGACGATCGAGACCGAGCGCCTGATCCTGCGCGCGCCGGACGCGGACGATTTCCCTGTCTATCGCGACTTTTTCGCCGATGCCGATGCGTCGCGCTTTTATGGCGGGCCGATGGACCCCAGCGCGGCGTGGCGCGTGCTCGCCGCCGACCTCGGCCATTGGGCGCTGCGCGGTTATGGCCGCTGGGCGGTCGTCGAGCGCGCAAGCGGGCGCATGATCGGCGGTTGCGGCCTCTGGTGGGCCGAAGGCTGGCCGCGATCCGAGCTTACCTGGTGGATCGTCCCCGCCGCGCGCCGCATGGGCTATGCCGTCGAAGCGTCGCGCGCCGCGATCGCTTTCGGCTATCGGACGCTCGGCTGGGATGTCGTGGAGACGCACATGAACGACGCAAACGTCGCCGCGCGCCAGCTTGCCGAAAAGCTCGGCGGCAGCGTGATGACGCGCGCGCGCTTTCCCGACGGGCTGGAGCGCGACGTCTACGCGCTCCCCGATCGCTGAGACCTTATTTCTTCAGCCCGATCTCGCGCAGCCGTTCCTGCAGATATTCGTCGGCCGTGATCGGCGTCGGATAGAGGTTCGGATGCGAGGCGCTGATGCAATTTTCCAGCGTCTCGATCGGATAGTCCGAACGGAAGTGGAGGAAGAAGGGCATCGAATAGCGCGCGACGCTGGCGCGGCCTTCGTCGGGATTGCGGACGCGATGCGTCGTCGAGGGCAATTTGTTGTTGGTCAGCCGCTGCAGCATGTCGCCCACGTTGACCGCCATCGCGCCCGGCGGCGGCGAAACGGGGAGCCAGCTTCCGTCCTTGTCGAGGATTTCGAGGCCCGCTTCCTCGGCGCCGAGCAGCAGCGTGATCGTGTTGATGTCCTCATGCGCCTCGGCCCGGATGCCCTTCGCGGGGGCGGCGACGGGCGGATAGTGGAGCAGGCGCATCACGCTGTTGCCGTCCTTGACCGTGTCGTCGAAGAAGTCGGACGCAAGACCCAGGTACCGGGCGATTCCCGACAGCAGGCGGCCGCCGACGCGGTCGAATTCGGCGAACAGCTTGTCATAGGCGGTGCGGAAGCCTTCGACTTCCTTCGGCCACACATTGTTCGGCTGCTGTGCGGCAAGGTGATGGCCCGCGGGCAGGTCGCGGCCGACGTGCCAGAATTCCTTGAGGTCGACTTCCTTCGCGCCCTTGGCGATCTCGGTGCCGAAGGGCGTATAGCCGCGCGCCCCGCCGCCGCCCGCGATGTGATAGGCGCGCTTCGTTTCTTCGGGCAGGGCGAAGAATTCCTTCGCTTTCGACCATGCCTCGTCGATCAGTTCGGGATCGATGCCATGGTCGGTGATCATGGCGAAACCGAAGCGTTCGAACGAGGCGCCGAAATCCTTCGCGAACTGGTCGGCGGGAAGCGACATGGAAATGACGGGAACGGCAGCAGTCATGCGTAAAAAGTCCATATGATAAGGGGCGGCGCCACGGCGGCGCTGGATGAGTCGCGATTTAGGCGCTGGTGCGTGCGTGGCAAAGGGAAAAAGGCGGTTCCGTCCCGCGCATGGCTCGGCTAAGCCCGCGCGCATGGGCAAGCAATATTGGCTGATGAAATCCGAACCCGACGCCTATGCGTGGGAACAACTCGTGCGTGATGGGACCGGAATGTGGGACGGCGTGCGCAACCATAGCGCCAAGCTGAACCTGAAAGCGATGAAGGTCGGCGACGAGGCGCTCTTCTATCACAGCAATATCGGCAAGGAATGCGTCGGGATCATGAGGATCACCGAGGAGAGCTTTCCGGACCCGACCGCCGACGAAGGCTCGCCGTGGGTGGTCGTGCGCGTCGCGCCGGTGCGTGCGCTGAAGCATCCGGTGACGCTCGCGGCGATCAAGGCCGACCCCAAGCTTGCCGACATGGACCTGATCCGTCTGTCGCGCCTGTCGGTCGGACGCGTCACGCCCGACGAATGGAAGCATATCCTGAAGAAGTCCGAAAAGCCCGAAGGCTGATCGCGCGGTCGATCAGCGGCCGAGCTTGATCTGCAGATGCTGCGCCACCGACGGGTGGAGCGGATGGACGAACTCGCAGCCGTAATTATTGCCTTCGGCGCGGCGGACCACCGCTTCGAGCGGCTGCAGGCCGGGCAGGTTGACCCAGACATGCTTGCCGATCTCGGGCCGGAATGCGGTCACCATGCGAAAGCCGGTCGAGGACAGGTCGAACAGGTCGACATCGAACGGATTGAGCCCGGGCTCGCGGAAACGCGCGCGGGCCTGAACCGTCGCGCGCTCGGCACCGCGTCCTTGCTTGGCGGATTTTGTCGTCATCAGCACTTTTGCGAATCCCAGCGGTCTGTCGATCTGCGGGATTTACCGTGCCGCTGGTTATCGCAAAGTGAAGGAATATGGTGAAATTACGAGTAGGGCGGGACGTCCGTGACCGCCATCAAATGGCCGGGATAGGGAGCGACGAGCGCGCTCGCCTCGCGCCATTCGGCGGTCAGCCAGCGCTCATGATCCTCGGAATGCAGGATGACCGGCATCGCGGCCGGATTGTGCCGCTCGATCATCCGGTTCGGATCGGTCGTAAGCACCGCAAAGCCGGGCCAATCCTCGTTCTGCCGCTGAATACCCGCGAAGGCGAAGATCGGGCGGCCGGGAAGCGATGCCCAGAGCTGGCGCCTGGCGCCGGTCGGTCCCGACCATAAGGCAAAGCTGGTCGCCGGGATCAGGCAGCGGAGTTCGGGGTGGCGCAGCGTGCCGATCCAGAACGGGCTGGTCAGGTTGCGGACGGTGGTGACCGGCTGCGTCCCCTGTGGCGGTGGCGGGACGCCCCAGAGTTTCGGGCGCAGATAGCGGCGCGGTCCGCCGCGGCTGTCGGGCGCGATCACCGGCGCGGGACGGCCCGGCGTGACATAGTCGCCGGACCACGGATCGTCGCCCGCCTCTATGCCGAAAGCGGCATAAATATGGGCCGCGGCGGCGTCGAGCCGGTACAGGTTCACGGGTCAGTCGACGCGCACGCGGCCGCGGCCGGCCTTGACCGAGCTGCGCGCTTTCTTGGTGTCGACGCGCTTCGCCCTGGCCGCCTTGCTGGGCTTCGTCTTGATCCGCCTTTCGGGGCGGACGAGTGCGGCGTCGACGAGTTCGTTCAACCGCTGCCGTGCGTCGGTGCGGTTCGCTTCCTGTGTCCGGTATCGCCGCGCGAGGATGACGAGTTCGCCCTCGGTCGTCATGCGGCTGCCGGCGAGCGTCTTGAGGCGGCGATAGGCATCGGGCTCGAGCCCAAGCGCGAAAACATCGACGCGAAGCTGGCATGCGGTCGCGACCTTGTTGACATTCTGACCGCCGGGGCCCGTCCCCGCGAGAAACTTTTCGCTGATCGCGGTTTCGGGAATGTCAGCCACGGGTCGGCGCGGCGCCTTCGGGTGCGGCGAAGCCGAGCGCCGCGAAGCGATCGGGGAAGGGAGCCTCGGCAATTATTGACGGCTTGACGTCACGTTTTACGACCAGCCTTTCGGCGTGGAGCATCGTGCGATCCCTGGCGCGGCCGTTGCCGTAGACGGGGTCGCCGACAATCGGAAAGCCCAGGCCGTCGAGCGCATGGACGCGAAGCTGGTGCGTGCGGCCGGTCTCCGGGCGGAAACGGAGCAGCGCGCGGCCGTTGACGACCGCCAGCTTTTCCCAGTGCGAGACCGACGGCTTGCCCTTTGGATCGACGACCATGCGCCAGCCCTCTTCGGCGGTCGATACCTTGCCGAGCGGCAGGTCGATGATGCCGCGGTCGTCGACGGGCTCGCCGTCGAGGATCGCCAGATATTGCTTGTCGACCTCGCGGCTTTCGAAGGCCCGGGTGAAGCGGCCGTGCGCCTTTGGGTTGCGCGCGAGGAGGAGGCAGCCGGAGGTGTCGCGGTCGAGCCGGTGGACGGGAAGCGGCCAGCGCTTGAATCCGAAGCGCAAGCTGTCGAGATGGTTTTCCAGGCTGAGGCTGCCGTCGCGCGGTGCGTCGACGGGCAGCCCTTCAGGCTTGTCGATGACGAGGGCCTCGCCATCGAGGAATAGAACACGGTCTGAAAGAAGCATGCCGCGCTATACGGCGACAGTCTCCTCGCCGAAAGCGTAAACGTCCATCGCGAGCACGGCATAGGTGGTGCTGGCGTGCAGCCGCCTGGCGCGAAGGCTCTGGCCATCGGCTCCCGCGCCCATCGCGACGAAAAGCGGCAGGATATGGTCGGGGGTCGGATGATTGTCATGCCCGTGCGGCGCGCGATCGACCGCGTGGAGGACGTCGTCGACGGCGTCGGTGTCCAGGCGTCCGGCAACCCAGGCGGTAAAGTCGCTGACCCACGCCGGCGCCGGCGCGTCGATCGGCGGGCGGGTGGTGAAATAGGCGCGGAGGTTATGGGTGATGCTGCCCGACCCGATGATCAGCACATCGTCGTCGCGAAGCGGGGCGAGCGCCTGGCCGAGAGCATAGTGCCATTCCGGCGGCGCGCTCGATGCGATCGAGAGCTGGACGACGGGAATATCGGCATCGGGATAGATCAGCGACAGCGGCACCCACGCGCCATGATCGAGGCCGCGGGTCGGGTCCGCCGTGACGGCGAGGTTCTGGGCGGCGAGCAGTTCGACGATGCGCTGCGCCAGCGCCGGGTCGCCCGGCGCAGGGTAGCGCATGGCGAAGAGTTCGTCGGGGAAGCCGCCGAAATCGTGGATCGTCGGCGGCGCGGGCGAGGCGGTTACCGTCGCGCGGCCGCCCTCGAACGACGCGTCATGGTGCGCCGACACGACCAGGATCGCACGCGGACGCGGCAGGCGGGCGCCCAGCCCGGCGAGAAAGCTTCGCGCCGGGCTGGGCTCGAGCGCCATCATCGGCGAGCCATGCGAAAGGAATAGGCTCGGGAGACGACGCGTCGACATCATGCGGCCTGCTTCAGTTCGTCGATCGCGGCGGTCGCGCGGTTGACGGCTTCCTCGTCCATCATCTGCTGGCCGGCGGCGATGACGGTGACGTCGGTGATACCGACGAAACCGAGCACATGGCGCAGATAGCCGGTCGCGAAGTCATAGTCGCTGCCGACGGGCACGCCGCCCGAGGCGACGACCAGATAGGCCTTCTTGCCCGTGAGCAGGCCTTCGGGGCCGCTTTCGGTGTAGCGGAAGGTGCGGCGGGCGCGGGCGATCAGGTCGATCCACGCCTTCAGCGAAGCCGGGATGCCGAAGTTGTAGACGGGGACGCCGATGACGACCGTGTCGGCGGCTTCGAGTTCGGCGATCAGCTCGTCGGAGATGGCCAGCGCGGCCTTTTGTTCGGCGCTGCGATCGGCCTCGTCGGTGAAGTTCGCGAACACCCAGCTTTCATCGAGCAGGGCGGGCGGGGTCGCGGCGAGGTCGCGGTGAACGACCTTGGCGCCATAGCTCTGGCCGAGCAGGCGTTCGACCAGACGGTCGGTCAGGCCGCGGGTGGTCGAGCCCTGACGGCGGGCGCTGGCGTCGATACGAAGAATATTGGTCATGGCATTGCTCCTTGGACTTGAATGGAGGGGAGAGGGGTGGGCCGCCGCCCGGGGAGGGGGGCAGGGCGGCGGCCCGGGGGAGGTTCGTCAGAGGCTGTCGACCAGCACCAGTTCGGCGTCGTCGAGCGCTTCGACCTCGATCGTGCCGACGTCGCGAATCGCGATGCCGTCGCGGGGATCGGCATCCTGGCCGTTGACGCGGATGCGGCCCTTGGCGGCAACCAGATAGGCGTGGCGTCCGGCCCCAAGGTCGTACCGCACCGTCTCGCCGGCACCGACCGTCGCGGCGGCCACCCGGGCGTCGGCGCGGATCGGCAAGGCGTCGTCGCCCTCGATACCGCTGGCCACGGTCACGAACTGGCCCGAGCGGTCGGCCTTCGGAAACTGGCGCGCGCCCCAGCCGGGATTGCCGCCGTCACGGTCGGGCATGATCCAGATCTGGAACAGCGTCGTTTCCTCATCCTCGAGGTTGAACTCGCTGTGCGTCACGCCGGTGCCGGCGCTCATCACCTGGACGTCGCCCGCGGCGGTGCGGCCGGCGTTGCCCATGCTGTCGCGATGGCTGATCGCGCCGGTGCGAACATAGGTGATGATTTCCATGTCGCGGTGCGGGTGCGGCGGGAAGCCGGCCTGCGCCGCGATGGCATCGTCGTTCCAGACGCGCAGCGCGCCCCAGCTCATGCGATCGGGATCATAATAGTCGGCGAACGAAAAGTGATGACGGGCGTCGAGCCAGCCATGGTTGGCGTGGCCCAGCGTTTCGAACTTGCGGATATCGATCATCGGGCATTCCTTTCTTCGCTGCCGCCGCCTGGCATCGGTGCCGGCGCGGCTTGGTGCGTTGAGGTCAAAATAGGCATTGGGATCGTTTCTGAAATAGCGTAGATGGAAAACCATTGTTTCCATTCAGGGGGTATTTGTGGCGCTTCCCGATTATGAAGGCTGGGCCTGTTTCGTGGCCGTCGCCGACGGCGGCAGCTTCACCGCGGCGGCCGCGATGCTGGGATTATCGAAGGCGAGCGTGTCGAAGGCGGTGACGCGGCTCGAGACCGCGCTGGGGATCAGCTTGCTGCACCGCAGTTCGCGATCGGTGACGCTGTCGACCGCAGGCGCGGGCCTGATCGAGGAAGCGCGCGCGATGGTCGCGGCAGCGACCGCCGCGACCGAGGCGGCGCGCGGCGACCGTCTCGACCTCGTCGGACCGATCCGCCTTGCCGCGCCGATGAGCTTTGGGATCAAGGTGCTGGGGCCGCCGCTTGCCGCGTTTCTCGATCAGCATCCCTCTGTCGAGATCGAGGTGCTGCTGAGCGACGCGCGGAACGATCCCATCGCCGAAGGGATCGACCTGACGCTGCGTATTTCGCCGCTTGCCGATTCAAGCCTGCTCGCGCGGACCATCGCGCCGGTGGCGACGTCGGTGCTGGCGAGCCCCGCCTATCTGGAAAAGCACGGCACGCCGAAACATCCGCTCGAGCTCGCGGGCCATCGGCTGGTCGGGTACGGCCATCGCCAGCGTGCAATGCCGCTGCATTTCCAGCGCAAGGGCGAGGAGGCGACGGTGCTGCCGACCGGACCGCTGTTCGCGAACAATGGCGATATCGCGGTGCCGCTGCTCGTCGCGGGAGGCGGGGTCGCGATGCTGCCCGACTTCATCGCCGCCGAGGAGCTCGCCTCGGGCGCGCTCGTGCGTATCCTCGCCGACTGGTCGCCGCCGCAATCCTATCTGCATCTGCTGTCGCCGCCATCGCGTCTGCGGCCGGCCCGCGTTCGCGCGCTTTCGGATTTCCTGGTCGACAATCTGAAGCTGTCGTGCACCGGTGCGCATGCGCGATTGTCGGAGCTGGGATCGGCACGAACATAGGCCGGCCCGCTGTTGCAAATTGGCCGCGACTCGTGGACTTCTGCGGGTTAAGTCAAAATTAACCTTTTCCCTTCATTTGTTTCATGGTTAATGTTCCGGCAGTCCCGTAATGGGGGTTCGGTCGGCGCAGCCAGGGGGTCATGCGATCGGGTTCGCGGGATCATCGTGGAAAACAGTCAAGGGGTGCCCAATGCGCGTACTGCTGATCGAGGACGAGCCGACGACCGCGAAAGCGATCGACACGATGCTCACCACCGAGGGCTTCAACGTCTATACCACCGACCTGGGGGAAGAGGGCTTGGATCTCGGCAAGCTCTATGATTACGATATCATTCTGCTCGACCTGAATCTGCCCGACATGCACGGCTATGACGTGCTGAAGAAGCTGCGCACTGCCAAGGTGCAGACGCCGGTTCTGATCCTGTCGGGCATTTCGGAAATGGATTCGAAGGTGCGTTCGTTCGGCTTCGGTGCCGACGATTATGTCACCAAGCCGTTCCATCGCGACGAACTGGTCGCCCGCATCCACGCCGTCGTGCGTCGGTCGAAGGGCCACAGCCAGAGCGTGATCAAGACGGGCAAGCTCGCGGTCAATCTCGACACCAAGACGGTCGAGGTCGACAGCGTTCGCGTGCATCTGACCGGCAAGGAATATCAGATGCTCGAGCTGCTGAGCCTGCGCAAGGGCACGACGCTGACCAAGGAAATGTTCCTGAACCACCTGTACGGCGGCATGGACGAGCCCGAACTGAAGATCATCGACGTCTTCATCTGCAAGCTGCGCAAGAAGCTCGCGCTGGCCTGCGGCGGCGAAAATTACATCGAGACGGTCTGGGGCCGCGGATATGTCCTGCGGGACATCGACGAAGAAGGGAATGAAGTGCGCCGGGTCGCCTGAGCCGCTTCAACTGACAGAGTTCATACGGGGGAACCGGCGCGGAGCGATCCGCGCCGGTTTTTCTTTGTGCAGACGGCGCAAGGCAGCGGCTGCTTCCGGTCGATTGCGGACTTTATTCCCTTCCAAAGTTCAGGAAAGTTCAGCCTTGTAGGCTCCCCGTTCTGCACCACGCGATGCGGTGGGCGCGCGTGCGTTCGTGAGAAGGCCGGCGGGGACCGCGTTTGTTCACTGAATGAAAGAGCAGGGATCGACGCTGACATAGCCGGATATTGTAGGAAAGGCCTTTTTCCGCGGGCGCCGGCGGGGTTGGGGTGAGGAGCCGTCTTTCAAATCTCGTCATGCTGAACTCGTTTCAGCATCCATGGACGGACCTTTAATCTGACGCTGCGCTGGAGCCATCGTCGGGCCGTGGACCCTGAAACAAGTTCAGGGTGACGGAACAGGGATGTCAGATTTCGGTCGCAAACTGACCTTGCTTCCTACGCCTTCGTCACCCCGGACTTGATCCGGGGTCCATGCTTCGGCCGCTGTTATGGACCCCGGATCAAGTCCGGGGTGACGAGGAAGCAATCCTCCCTGTGGCTGCCCTCGACCGCAAGCGCCCCACATGACCCCCGGCGCCAACGCCCCCCTTGTAATCCCCGGCGAAGGCCGGGGCCCAGAGCGTAACCACGCAGCGTCGGCTTTCCAACACCCTGGACCCCGGCCTTCGCCGGGGATCGCTGAGGGTGTCGGCGGCGGGGTGCGGACGATCTGGCGGCTTTGGGGGTGGGGAGCGGCCATCCAACGCTCGTCATGCTGAACTCGTTTCAGCATCCATGGCCTGAGCTATAATCGCGCGCTGCGCCAAAGGATGCGGCAAGCCATGGACCCTGAAACAAGTTCAGGGTGACGAAAGAAGAGACGTCGTCTTCCGGTCGCAAACCGACCTGGCTTCCCACAGCTTCGTCATCCCGGACTTGATCCGGGATCCATAACAGCGGCCGAAGCATGGACCCCGGATCAAGTCCGGGGTGACGAAAAAGAAATGTCGGATTCCGGTCGGGAACGGACGGCCGCAAGCTCAGCGTTTTCGGCCGAAATGTCCTGGCATGGAGGTTCCGCGCGTCAGCCCGGGTCGCCAGGTGTCCATCTTGGGAGCGGGGACGATCTGGAAATCGGCCACCGCGTCGGCGGTGCGCAGGTCGTCGCCGTGCGAGGCGCGCAGCCGCATCGTTTCGACCGGCTTGTCGGTTTCGAGGCCGAAGCGGTTGCCCGATACCCAGCGCACCGTGCCGAGCATCGGTTCGTGTCCCGGCAGGAAGACGGTCATGCGCTCGCCAAGGTTCAGCGAGTGCGGGCCCTGCCCGCCGATGCCGGTTTCGGACACATTGCGAATTGTAACATCGAAGCGACCGAGCCGCTGGCATCCGAGCGCACCCTTTACCAGCCGCGACTGTCGCGGCTGACGCTTTTCGGCTGAGACCGTTGAGGCAGTAGTGGCCTCGGGATTCGGCATGGGCGACCCAATATTCTTCTCCGCCTGTCACCCACGCCAGGCGGTCATTGTGGTCCCATCGGTGCCTTAACGCGCGAAGGTAAATTTTCGTATATCATGCTTGATAATTATGAGACGGGTGGAAGGCCGCCGAACGTCACGATGCTTTCCTCGCCGTTCGCGGAAACGGCTGAAACTCCAAAGAAATTATCGTCGACGATCACACCGGGCAAAATTAATGCCGTTCCGGAATCGGACGGGACGAGCCGGCTCTCGGTCCAGTCGCTGCGGTCGGCGCGGCGCCAGTAGATGCGATAGGACGCCGCCCCCTCGACCGCCGTCCAGCGGACCGTCGTGTTCGAGCTGACCGCACCATCGATGCTGACGCTTGCGGGCGCCGCGGGCGCGTCGGCGAGTTCGCGCGCGAGCGCGACGTTGAGTGCCGTGACGCGCGCCAGATAGGGGAAGTCCATCTCGTCGACGGTATCGCCATATTTGCGTCCGTCTTCGACGCGCAGATCCTGGTGCTGGTGGTCGTAATCCTCGACCCCGACGGTGAAGCGGATCGCCGGATAGCCGAGTTCGAGCGAGGGCAGATGGTCGCCGCCGCGACGGAAGCGGTCGGGACGCCGGACGGCAAGCACTTCGAGCCCGATCGCGGGGTTGTGCTGGCCGGCGCGCACGGCGGCCTTGGCAAGCGCGCGCGACGGACCGTCGTCCTCGCCGCCGATCCCGCGCCGCGCGAGCTGGGCCGCCAGGTCTTCCGATGCGCGGATACCCTCGCTGAACACGCGGATGCGATTGTCGACGATGGTGCCGTCGGTGCCATGGGTGCCGCCGACGATATCATTGTTGAGCATCGCGACGACTTGCCAGCCCTTGTCCTTGGCATGGCGGGCGATCAGCTTGCCGCCCCACAGCCCCTGTTCTTCGCCGGAAAGCAGGGCATAGACGATCGTCGCGCGATGCTTTTCCTTCGACAAAAGGCGCGCGGCCTCCAGCACCAGCGCGGTGCCCGATCCGTCGTCGTTGGCGCCGGGCGCATCGTCGGTGAAGTTCATGGGATCGGTCACCCGGCTGTCGATATGCCCGGCGATGATGATCACGCGATTCGGATCGCTGCCCTTCTGGATCGCCAGGACATTTTCGACGATCACGCCGGCGGGGGCGCGGGGCCCCTCGAAACGGTCGCTGATGCGTTCGACGGTCAGGCAGCCGCCGCATGCCTTTGACAGGCGTTCGAATTCGCCCGCGCCCCAGTTGCGCGCGGCGCCGATGCCGCGCTTCGGATCGGTGGTCGACGACAGGGTGTGGCGCGTGCCGAACGAGACCAGCTTTTCGACCAGCGCCTTCAGTCGCGCGGGATCGGCGGCGGGCGTTTCCTCCTTTGCGAAGGCGGTCGTCGGGGCGGCGAGAAGCAGCGTTGCTGCCAGCATGTGTCGAAGCATGCCGCTTCATGCGGCGCGGCGCGACGCGACGCAAGAGGCCCGCCGCGTGGGGTCTCCACGGGCGGGCCTCTCTTTTCGGTTCAGGCGGTCAGCGGTTTAACGCAGGCCCGAGTAGCCGATGTCCTGCACGCGGCCATAGCGCACGTCGCAGCTGAACTTGCCCTGGTCGTAATAGCCGCCACGGCCCCAGCGGCCGCCGTAACCGTCGCGGACGACGACGCGGCCCTTGACGCGATAGCCGTCGCGCTTGCGGTCGATGCTGGTCACCTGGGTAACGTCGGTGCGGCCGTAGCGCGTCGTGCCGCGTTCGACGGCGCTGACACACTGGCTGACGGCGCTGCGGCTGTTGCCATAGCGATTATAGTCATAGCCGTAGCCGTAGCGCGGATCATTGTCGTAGCGGCCGCGATTGTAGCGATCATCGTAACGACCATAACGGTCGTCATAGCGGCCGTAGCGATCGTCATAACGGCCATCGCGGTCGTTGTCGGCGGACAGGATGGCGGCCAGGCCGCCGATCACGACGGCGCCAGCGATGATCTCGCCCGCGCTGATGCCGTCGCGATCGTGGCGATCGCGTGCGGTGGCGGGGGCGGCGCTCATCAGCATTGCGCCGGCGGTGGCCGCACCAATCGCGGCCTTGGTAAACGAAGCTTTCATAGCCATGGTTCGGTCTCCAGATAGCGCAGGCGGCACCCGTTGCAGCCTGTTGCGAGTCTTTTACCGATTCGGCGGTGACGCGGTCCTGAACTCCCCGCTTATCTGAGGTTCAGCCTCGGTTTTGCTGGCGTTCATGTGGAAAAGGCCCCTCGCCGCGGGGCGAGAGGCCTTTGCCGGAAATGCGAGGAAAGGGTCAGTTGAACCGGACGTCCACGACGCGGCCGCTCTTGTAGCTGCAACCGAAACTGCGGACCTCGCCGCTGAGGCGAGAGGCGGTACCGGTGACGTACCAGCCGCCGTCATTGGGCCTGGTTTCGGTAATGCTGTCGACGCGGGCGTCGTCGCCCATTTCGCCCTCGACCGCCCAGCTGCAGGCGTCGGCGGCACGGGCCTCCGCCTCGCCGGTGCCATAGGGGCGCACTTCGGTCGTGCCGTCGCCATAGGGTTCGGCGCCATCCGCCTGCGGCTCGTAATTGGGCGTATCCTGCCGCGGCTCGCGATAGGGCGGATCGTAACGATCATCGCGGTCGCGGCGATCGGACTTGTCCTTGCTCGCGGCGCTGGCGATGGCGGCGATCGTGCCGATGATCAGCAGGCCGCCCAGCACGTCGCCGGTGCTGATATTGTCGCGGTCGCGGTGGCCCCAGCCGCCGTGACGTCCTCGCGCCTCGGCGGGCACCGAAGCCAGCGAGGTCATGACGATCGCGGTCGCGGTGGCGAAGCTCATGAATTTACGCATCGAAGGGATACTCCCCGGGCGCGGGCACAGGACAGTCCCACCCGCAATAGGCTTTCCCTAGGCTTGCCATGCTTTCGCGCCGCTGAACCGGTATCGACGCGCGGTGAATCGAAAGACCCGCCATCCGCTGGGATGACGGGCCTTCGGGACCAGATATAGGTGACCAGACCTATCCGGGTGTTAGCAGGCGCAGCGCGGCTTGGCCTTGGGCTTCCACTTTTTCTTGGGAGCGTAGCGTTTCCGCACCGGGGCGTTTTCGTAATAGGTCTTGGTGGTCGTCTCGACCGTCTCGGTCACGACGGGGGCACCATTGGTGATGATCGTGGTGACGACGACACCCGGCGTATACCAGCCGTAGCCGTAACCCGAATAGGCATAGCCGCCTTGCTGATAGACCGTCGTGCCGGGGTAGCCGTAGCCATAATAGCCGCCGCCCTGGTGATGACCGCCGCGGCTGGCCCACCATTCTTCGCATTTCTTCTTGTCGGCTTCGCCGCCGATGGCCGATCCGGCGAGCGCGCCGAGGCCGCCGCCGACCAGCGTGCCCGCGGTGCGGTCGCCATGGCCCGCGACGCGGTTGCCGACGACACCGCCCACGACGCCGCCGATCACCGCGCCGCCGATCCGGCCGTCATGACCGCAACGGCGCATCATGTCCGCATCGCGCGGATCGGGGCCGCCATAGCGGGGATCATATTCGGGCGGTGGCGGATAGCCCGCGCCGGTGCCTTCGACCGTGCCTTCATAACGGCCCTCGTAACGGCGGCCGTCGGGCGCCTCATAGGTACCGTCCCAGGTGCCGGTCCAGCGCCCCTCGGCGTCATAGGTTCCGTTCACCTGGCGATATTCGACTTCGCTCGGCACGCGGTCGGGCGAACCGGTATAGACGCGAGCGTCGGGCGCTGCGGGGGTGCCATATTCGAGCTTCGGCGCGCTCGGCGCAGGCATTTCCGCGCTCGACGCGCGGCCTGCCAGCAGGATGGCTCCCGCGGCAACGCCAAGAAGCAAGATGGTGCGCATGACTAACTCCCTGTTATCCCGGCCCGCGCGCCTGTTACGGCGGCTAGCGATTGGTTAACAGTCTGTTAGCAAATTGAACCGATTCCCGCGAATCCGTTAACCCTGAGATTTGCGTCCCAATTTGGGTCAGGCCGCCAGCGCAGCGGCGACGCGCGCGATCAGTGCCTCGGCGCCGCGCTGGTCCTCGGCCGTGAAGCGCGCGGGGCGCGGGCTGTCGAGGTCGAGCACGCCGATCAGGCGCCCTTCTGCAAGGATCGGGACGACCAGTTCGCTGCGGCTGTCGGCGTCGCACGCGATGTGGCCGGGGAAGGAATGGACATCCTCGACGCGCTGCGTTTCGCGAAGGCGCGCCGCCGCGCCGCACACGCCCTTGTCGAGCGGGATGCGGATGCACGCGGCCTTGCCCTGGAACGGGCCAAGGACGAGTTCCTTGCCGTCGAAGCGATAGAAGCCCGCCCAGTTGAGGCCGGGGATCGCCTGCCAGATCAGCGCCGCGAGGTTCGCCATATTGGCGATACCGTCCGTTTCGCCCGCAACGAGCGCCTCGGCGGCGTCGGCGGCCTCGCTCCACAGCTCGGCAGGATCGGTAGCGGAAAAGGCGAGGGTATAGGACATGGCGATTCTTTCAGGGTCGGGCGCGGCACTGCGGAACGGATAGCGTCGATCCGGCCGCGCCGCGCCAGCTTATGCGGAAGATGATATATTGGGCGTCATGGTCCGAAAGACGAGGGCCATTTTTGCCGTCGAAAAGCGTCGCGACCGCCAGCGGTTCGACGGTCAGAGCGTCGCCGCTGCGATAGCCGACGAGATCATAGGCCTGCTGCCAGGCCGCGACGTCGGTCATCGGCGCCGCGCGTGCGGCGAAGCCGGCTCCCTTGCCGGCCAACCGAAAGGCCGGATCTTCGGCGAAGCGGCCGCTGCGGTCGCCGGCGCGATAATTGTTGAAGTCGCCCGCCGCGATCATCGCCGACCCTGCCGGCACATGCAGTTTCAGAAAGGCGCCATTCTCTTTTGTCTGCAGAACATGCGACGCTTCGGCGCGCGCGATGCCGACCTTGGCGGGCTCGCGCGAATTGCGATGCGTGTTGAAGAGATAGAGCGGCGCGGGCGTGCCGGGAATCCGGAGGGTCGCGAGGATTGCGCCCTTGTTCGACAAGCAGTCGTAACCGGCGCAGCTATCCGCGCCAAAGGCTTCGGAATCGGCCTTCGTCACCGGAAAATCGGTCGCGATATAGAGGCCGCTGTCGAGCCATTTGCCGACCCGCTCACCCTTCCACCAATGCGCGTCTTCGGCATAGAGCGCCGGGGGAGGCGCGGCGTCCAGTCGGCGCCGCTGGTCGAGCCTTGGCCCGGGGATGATCGATCGAAAGCCGGCCGCTGTCGCGATCCGCGACGCCTCGGGGACGAACGCCTTGTGCAGGATCACTATGTCGGGGCCTTGTCCCGCCTTGCGACGCGCGGCGATCCAGTCGGCGATCGCCGCGAGCTTTTGCGGACGTCCGATGCGGACCGGCCACGGCAGGCCCTCGACATTCCATAGCAGGACGCGGAGCCGCATCGCGCTGCGCCCGTCGGCCAGATGTTCGACGGGCGGCAGCGCCGCGGGATCATAGCAGCCGGAGATCTGTTCGATCCGGGCTGCCTTGCCGTTGGGCAGAATCGACCAGACCGCCGTCGCCGCGCAGAGCAGCGCGATGACGGCGATGGCGGACCAGCGCCCTATTCGACGCTCAGTCCGGTCCATTTTGCCGCAAAGGCATATTTGTCGGCCGCTTCGGCGATGACCTTGTCGGTCGGCTTGCCCGACCCGTGACCCGCGCGCGTTTCGATGCGGATCAGGTGAGGCTTGTTGCCGACGTCGGCGTGCTGCAGTTCGGCGGTATATTTGAAGCTGTGGCCCGGCACGACGCGGTCGTCGGTGTCGGCCGTCGTTACCAGCACCGCCGGATAGGCCCGGCCGCTCTTGATATTATGATAGGGCGAATAGGCGAGCAGGTTCCGGAAGTCGGCTTCCTTCGACGGATAGCCATAGTCGTCGACCCAATAGCGTCCTGCGGTGAAGCGGTCGAAGCGCAGCATGTCCATCACGCCGACTGCGGGAAGCGCCGCGGCGAACAGGTCGGGGCGCTGGTTGGTAACCGCGCCGACGAGCAGGCCGCCGTTCGACCCGCCCTCGATCGCGAGCTGGCCCTTTCCGGTGATGCCCTGCGCGATCAGATATTCCCCCGCGCCGATGAAGTCGTCGAAGACATTCTGCTTCTTGTCGAGCCGGCCGGCATCGTGCCACGCCTTGCCATATTCGCCGCCGCCACGAAGATTGGCGATGGCGAGCACGCCCCCCTTGTCGACCCATGCGAGACGCGTCGGCGAAAAGGCGGGGGTCATCGAGACGTTGAAGCCGCCATAACCATAGAGCAGCGTGGGCGAGCCCTTGCTGCGGTCGATGCCCTTTTTCATCACCAGGAACATCGGCACTTCGGTGCCGTCCTTCGATTTGAAGAAACGCTGTTCGACCGTGAACTCGTCGGGCTTGAAGGTCAGCTTGGGCTCCGCGAAAATCTCGCTCTTTCCGGTCGCGGTGTCGAGGCGATAGATCGTCGTCGGCCGCGCAAAGCTGGAGAAGGCATAGAAGGTTTCGGGATCGCTCGACTTGCCGCCGAAGCCCGACGCCGAGCCGATGTCGGCAAGCTTGATGTTCGCGACGGGTTTGCCGTCGAGCGCCACCATCCGCGCCTCCGACTTCGCATCGCCAAGGTAGGAGAGGATGATGCGATTGCCGACGCGTGACGCGCCGACCAGCGTCGCCTCCTGTTCGCCGACAAGCTGCGTCAGCGTCGCGGGCTTTTTGATATCCATCGACACCATTCGCTGGCGCGGCGCGCCCTTGTTGGTGACGAAGGTGAAACGCGTGCCCTCGTTGGTCACATATTCCCAGTTGTTCGCGAAATCGCCGACCAGCGTCACCGGCTTGCCCACGCCGTTTGCGGTGATCGGATAGAGCGTGAGCCCATAGCGCTCGTCGGTGCCTTCGGAACCGACGACGAGCAGATATTTGCCGTCATCGGTGACGACCGCGCTGTTGTTGAGCTTTGGCTTGTCGGGCGTTGCATGGACCAGAATGTCGGCGCTCTGCGGCGTGCCGAGCTTATGGAAATAGACGGCGTGATTTTCGTTGAGCGACTGAAAGGCCTGGCCTTCCTTCGGCTCCGGAAAGCGCGAATAGAAAAAGCCGCTGCCGTCCTTCGCCCAGGCAAGCGCCGAGAATTTGACCCAGCGGATCTCGTCGCTCGTGTCCTGGCCGGTCGCGACATCCTTTACGCGCACGATGCGCCAGTCGGTGCCACCGTCCTGCACCGAATAGAGCAGAAATTTGCCATCCTCCGACGGCTTCCATTCGCCAAGCGCGGTCGCGCCGTCCTTGGCCCATGCGTTCGGGTCGATCAGGACGCGTCCCTCGCCCTTCAGCCCCTCGCGGACATAAAGCACCGACTGGGCCTGAAGCCCGTCGTTGCGCGTATAGAAGTAGCGGGGCCCGGCCTTGGTGGGCAGGCCGAAGCGTTCATAGTTATAAAGCTCGGTCATCCGCTTCTTGAACGTCTCGCGGCCCGGGAGGGTGGCGAGATAGGCATCGGTGACCTTGTTCTGGTCGGCGACCCAGGCTGCGACCTTCGGATTGACGCGGACATCGTCTTCGAGCCAGCGATAGGGATCGGCGACATCGACGCCGAACTGCGGGTCGACGGTGTTGCCGCGCTCGGTCGAGGGATAGGTAAGCGCCGGCGACGGAGCAGACGCGGCGGCGGCATCGGCGGCCTGAGCGACAGTGGGGGACATCATCAGCGCAACCAACGCGAGCGGCGCGCGGAAATTCTTACGGGGCATGGCAAGGCGATCCTCATCGTCCGGGGAGAAATATTCGTGCGCTCCAATGTAAGGATGCAAAAGGATCGGGCAAGCGTATTTGACCGGCGTCAGGCGGTGTTTTCAGGTTCCAGGATGCCGCGATAGGCGACGATCAGCCCGATTACCGGGGCCGCAATCTCGACGTTGAAATGAAATTTGCCGTCGACGTCCGCTTCGAAGCTCGCGCCGTCGGGCATCAGAAAGCGCGGCATCGGAATAGCGAACAGCGTCCAGCGTCGCGGTACGAGGCGAAGGCGCCCGTCCTCGACGACGAGGGCCATCGCGAAGGCGGCGGGACCGAAGCGTTCGACGAGCAGCCGTTCGCTGCGACCGGTGCCGGCATATTGGAGTGACGAAAAGCGCTTGCCGTCGAAGTTTCGCGTCCAGCGCTCCGCCCCCGCTTCGCGGGTGAAGGTGACGGTGACGGGGGTCGAATCGGCCGCCTTTGGAAAGCCGACGATCGCGGCGGCGATGCGCGCAAGCAGCCCGCGTCCGCGCGTAACGGTCGCCCGCCCGCTCCATCGACGATCGTCAGCGCTCCCGTGTAATTCGCGAACGCGCGGAGGCAGGCGATCGAATGCCGATCCCAATATCCTTTCATATAGCAGCGCGTTCGGGCGCTCCTCGCGAAAGCCGGTGTGGATCGAGCGATTTGCGAAGAGCGCGTCATAATCCTTCAGGGTCAGCGCCTCGGTCGCCGACCGTGCGCCGGGGCGCGGCCGTTCGCCGGCCAGCAGCTTTCTGACGATTCCCTCGACCGCCATCGACGGAATGTAAGGGCCGTCGTCGCCCTCGGCGAGCAAATGCCAGCTTCGTTCGACATGCGCGCCCTCGGCGACCCCGTGCACGCGAATATACATGCCGCCGCGATGCTCGCCGAACTTCATCCAGTTGAGGACGGTGTAAAAGAGACGCGAGAAGGGTTCGAGCGAGGGCAGGCGAAAGGTCGCGCGGGCCCTTGCGAGCAGATTCAAGATGCGGTGCAGGATTTCGGGCACCGGGCCCGCGCCCATCCAGATATCGGTGAGTTCCGGATAGGTCGGCGGAATCACCTGCAGGTCGGGGACGTCGACGAGCGAGAAGTGGATGCTGCGCAGCGGCAGGCGACCGGGCACCGCGACGGTGAAGCGCCGGCTCTCGGCAAGGCCGGTGCCGAAGCCGTCCCTGCCGTTGCGGCGCAACTTCACCGGCGCGCCGGCATAGCCGACGACCGCCCGCATCACGTTGAGGCCGATCCCTGCGAAGGGGGATGGCGCTATCCCGCCCTCGACCGTGCGGATGTCCATCGACGTCGCCATTTCGCGCAAGACCGCGGCGGTCAGTGCGGGAAAGCTGCTGACGCCCGAGATGACGAAGATGTTCGCGGCTTTCGCTTCCGCGTCGAACGCATCCACGCCGAACACGAAATCGGCGGCGTCGGCGAAGTCGAGATAATCTACCCTGGCCGCGATACAGGCCTCGATCACCCGATAGCGGTCGGCGCCATAATCCTGGAACGGACCGGAGGCATCGACGACGAGGTGGGGCTGATGCGCTGCGATGCCGTCGGCGATGGCGCGGCGGTCGAGTGCGACGGGCGACACCTGCGCGGCGCCACGCCAGGCGGCGCAAAAGGCTTCGGCGCGCTGGCGGTCGCGACCGCAAATGAGAAGCTCGAGGTCGGGGCGGTCGGAGAAGAGTTCGGCAAGGCGGCCGCCGAACACGCCATAGCCGCCGAGGATCAATATCTTCATGGGGTTGGACTGCTCGTTCATGGAAGAATCCTGCTGCGATACTCGGGCGGCGCGATCCAGCAGGTCGATCGTTTGCCGAACAGGCGATAGCGATTGCGCGCCACCCAGCGATAGGCCGGATCGCGCAGAAAGGATGGCACGATGCGCAGCAAGCCAGCGAGCCGCCACGGCCATCCGAGCTTTTCATAGATGAAGAGAACGGCGTCGCTGTCGCGGCGGACCGTCGTCCCGTCGACGACCAGCAGGCTGGTCGGATCGTGCGGATCGAGGTCGTGGCGAAGGGCGAGAGTCGCCCCCGACTCTCCCTGGATCGACGCGAGCAGGAAATAGCCGGCCCTGTCATGTTTCAGCACGAATCCGGCATTCGCCGAGCAGAGTATGCATTCGGCGTCGAACAGGATGACCGGGCCGTCAGGCATCGCGGAACAGGCCATGCTGGTTCAATATTTCGCCGAAGAGCGGGTGCGTGACCTTGAGGTCGAAGGCAAAGCGGCGATCGCCGAGGTGCTGATGCGTCACGACGGTTTTGCCCGGAGCGAGCCAGCGGGGCAGGCGAAGGCGCAGGTGCGGGCCTTGCCAGAAATAGTGATCGGAGATGAAAATCAGCGCATCGGCCTCGGCACGCACCGTGAGCGCCATGCCGAAGCCTCCCCCGATATGTTCCTCGAGCCCGGTGCTTCCGGCAAAGCGTTTGGCGCTGTGAATGACCTGTGGATACCCATTCGCGCGGCCGTAGATGCGCGTCCATATCTGCCCGCCGCAAACCCTGTCTTCGCTGACCACGACGGCAGCGGGCGCGGGGCCGCCGGCGTTCGTCGGCAGCGGTGCGCCGATAAGCCTGCATATCTGCGCGAGCAGTCGGCCCATGCGGGAAAGGCGCGTCCAGACGATCTCTCCGCTGTAGGTTGCGACCCGTTGGCCGGACAGATGTTTGGAGAAACGGCGGCGGACGTCGCCGGGAAGCGCGGCCCAATCGTCGGCGGGTATCAGGCGACGAAAGCGATGGTCGTGGAACGCCGCGTCATCGTCCGACAAGGCAGGAGCAGGCGCTTCGAATTGGCACGTCCTCTCGCTCCGCATAGCGGCCTCCTATCGAACGTCCTTACCCTTGCCGGGCCGCCAGCTGATCAGCTTCGTGACCCCGGCGCCGAGTTTGATCAGCCGCATCAACGCGGGCTTTGGCACGTGCAACATCTCGTCGTGCCACCGGCTCATCTCCGTAACGAAATCGAGCATCTCGCCGAGCCGCGCCTTAGCCCCTGCACTGAGTTCCGGGTCGTTTTCGGCGTGCGCGACGCAAGCCTTGAGCGCGGCCTCGGCAGGATCGATCTCGCGTGCCTTGCGACCTGCGGCGATGCGCGTGACCATCTCCCATATGTCGGTTTCGGCGGTGAAATGGTCCCGGCGGTCGCCGAGTATGGGAACGCGCTCGATCAATCGCCAGCCGAGCAGTTCCTTGATCGAATTGGAGACATTCGAGCGCGCAAGCCCGAGCATTTCAGCGATTTCCTCCGCATGAAGCGCGCGATCGGATATGAATAGCAGCGCATGTATCTGTGCGACCGACCGGTTGACGCCCCATTGGCCGCCGAGATTGCCCCAATGAAGGATGAATTCCGTTGCGGACGGAGAAAGTCTCGAAGGCGATTCGATAATTTCTGTCATAACAGAAATATCTGACACAAAGGAATGAGTGTCAACCTGTTGTGCAAGAGGCGCTTGCCGGCGTCAGCGACGCCGCAATGACGGACGGACTGTCTGATGCGGCGGGTTCCGTCGCCGACGATTATTTCCGCGACGCAGCGCTTTGATCGCGGAGGACCTTGAACTCGCTGCCGGGCTTCCACTCGGGCCATTTCGCCGAGCGGGCGAGTTCGTCGCCGATCTGATAGAAAAGCTCGATATCCTGAATCGCGCCGTCGAGATTCCAGCTTTCGTCCCAGGCGTCGCAGGCCTGATGATAGCATTTGCCGGTATAGTCATCGACCCACTTCTGGCCCGCTTCCTTGCCGCCGTTCACCAGGTCGGATGCTCCGGCGATGCCCATCATCAGGAGGACGGGGACGCCTCGTTTCGCCATGCTGAAATGGTCGGCGCGATAGAACAGGCCGCGCTCCGGCAGGCTTTCGATGCTCACGACGCGACCCTGGCCCGCCGCCACGCGCGCAAGATCGTCCTCCAGCGAGCCCTGCCCCTTGCCCACCAGGATGACGTCCTTGGCCTTGCCGGCGGTCTGGAGGATGTCGAGCCCGAGGTTGGCGACGGTCTTCTCGACCGGATACAGCGGGCTTTGGGCATAGGCTTCGGAGCCGAGGAGGCCGCGCTCTTCGGCGGTCCAAAAGCCGAACAGCAGGGTGCGCTCGGGCGGATGTGCCGTCTTGAAATTGCGCGCGATCTCGAACAGCCCGGCGACGCCGAGCGCGTCGTCATTGGCGCCTGCGCGATAAATGCGGCCCTTCTCGTCCGCCTTGCCTTCGCCATAGGCGTCCCAATGCGCGCCATACATCACGACCTCTTCGGGACGCGTGGTGCCGGGAATTTTCGCGAGGACATTCTGGCTTTGCACGACCTGATGCGTCACGGGGATCGTCGCATCGAAGGTGGTGCCGAGGTCGACGGGTTTGAACGTCTTGCGGCGCGCGGCAACCCGGAGCTTTGCCAGATCCTGCCCGGCATCGGCGAACAGCTTCGTCGCGGTCTCGCCCGATATCCAGCCCTGCAAGGCGAGGCTGGTCTGCTTCTCGGGCGGGACGACGAGGCCGTAATTCTCGCCGCGGGGGCTGGTGATCACGTTCCAGCCATAGCCGACACCATCGGTGTCATGCACGATCAGCGCGGCGATCGCGCCGCGGCGCGATGCCTCTTCGAATTTATAGGTCCAACGGCCGTAATAGGTCATGGTCCGGCCGCCGAACTTGCCGAACGCGTCCTCGCCCTTGGTCGCAACGAAATCGGGGTCGTTGATCAGGAAGACGGCGACCTTGCCTTTCAGATCCTGCCCTTTGAAGTCGTCCCACCCGCGCTCGGGCGCGTTGACGCCATAGCCCACGAAGACGAGCGGTGCCCCGGCGACCGTCGCCGCATCGGCAGGGCGGAGCGTCGAGAGATAGATGTCGGTGTTGAGGGTCAGCGGCGTGGCGGCGCCCTTGCGCGTGAATGCGAGTGTCGTCGGGGCATCGAGACGCGTGTGGAGGAGCGGGACGGGCTGGGTCCAGCCGCCGTCCTTGCCCGCGGGTTCGAGACCCAGCGCCTGCAGCCGCCCGATCAGATAGCCGATGGTGCGTTCCTCGCCGATCGTGCCGGGCGCACGGCCTTGAAACTGGACCGATGCAAGCGTGCGGACGGTTTCGGTGAGGTTCGCCGCGCTTATATCGGGTTTCGCCTGCGCAGCGGCTGGCACGGCGAAGAGCAGGGAGGCAGCGGCGACGGTGAGGCGCAGGGTCATTGGGGCAAGCTTCCTGTTTGGGGGTGTGGATCAGCGTAGCCAGCGCGACCCGCTTTGTGAACCGCCGCCGATGCGCTAGCGAGGGACGGATTATCGATTGAAGGACGGAAGCATGGATTTTTCGCGGCTGCAGGCATCGAGCAAGATCGGCGATGAGTGGGTCTATCCGCAGCCGCCGTGCCTGAATTTCGGCTGGCTGGAAGTCGATATAGAGGCGGGGCACCGCATATATTGGGAGGAATATGGGAATCCGGCGGGCGAGCCGGTGATGTTCCTTCATGGCGGGCCGGGTGGGGCATGCGCGCCCGACATGGCGCGCTTCTTCGATCCCAGGCGATACCGGGTCATCCTGTTCGACCAGCGCGGGTGCGGGAAGAGCGAGCCCAATGTTGCGGCGGCAGGGGCGGCCGCGGCGCTGCGACACAACACGACCGCGGACTTGATCGGCGACATCGAAAAGCTGCGCGAGGCGCTGGATATTTCGGGCAGGATGCACGTGTTCGGGGGGAGTTGGGGGAGTACGTTGGCGATGGCCTATGCCATCGCGCATCCGGGGCATTGCGCGAGCCTGATCCTGCGCGGCATCTTTCTGGGCGCGGCGGAAGACCTGCTCTATCTGTATCAGGGGAATGCGGCGACCTGGGGCGCGGACCCGTATGGGCTGACCGCGCCGGGCGCCTATATCAAATATCCGGACGAATGGGCCGACTTGCTGGGTGTGCTCACCCCCGAAGAGCGCGGCGACGTGATGAAATCGTACAAGGCGATTTTCGACATGGTGCCCACGACGCCGGAGGAGAAGGAACGGCAGCTAACCGCCGCGCTGACATGGTCGCTTTGGGAAGGTGTCATTTCGAACATGATTCCCGAAACCGCCGATACAGGGAAGTTCGGCGATGCCGATTTCGCGTTGTGTTTTGCTTTGATTGAAGCGCATTATTTTGCCAACGGCCTGTTCATCGCGCCCGGGCATTTCTTTGAGAATATCGCGGCCCTCGCGTCGATCCCCACGCATATCGTCCACGGCCGCTTCGACGAGGTCTGTCCGCTGACCCAGGCGTCGCGGCTGGTCGCGGCGCTGCGCGCGGCGGGGGGCGAGCCCGCGACCTATGTCGTCACCAACGCCGGGCACAGCGCGATGGAGCGCGACAATGCGCTGGCGCTGACCGCGATCATGGACAGCCTGCCGAAGCTGGCCTGAGCGCGCCCCCGACCCCCGGCCCGGCCCTACTTCGCCGAAGCGTCGGCCGGCGGCGTCCAGCCCTTCCTGTACTTTTCGAACCAGGCGAGGATCGCCGACGCCTTCGCCGCCGACTGCGAGGGGCGCGCGGCGATGCCGCCGTGGCTGGCGCCGGGCACCTTGATCAGCGCGGTCGGCACCCCGCGCAGGCGAAGCGCGGTATAATATTGCTCGGACTCGCTGACCGGGGTGCGATAATCCTCGGCCCCGACGATGACGAGCGTCGGCGTCCGGACGTTGCCGACCAGCGACAGCGGCGAGCGCGCCCAGAACAGCTCGGGCTTTTCCCACGGCTCGGCGCCCAGCCAATAGGGACCGAAAAAACCCGGCCCGTCGGCGGTCAGCGCCTGCGTCGTCCAGTTGATCACGGGCTTTTGCGTGACCGCGGCCTTGAACCGGTCGGTCTTGCCGACGATCCAGCTCGTCAGCACGCCGCCGCCCGACCCGCCGGTGACGAACAGCGCATCGGGATCGGCGATGCCCAGCGCGACCGCGCGGTCGACGATGCTGATCAGGTCGAAATAGTCGTTGCCCGGATATGCCTTGTCGATCTCGTTCGCGAAGGCGGCGCCATAGCTGGTCGACCCGCGCGGGTTCGACGACAGGACGGCATAGCCCGCGGCGGCATAAAGCTGGTTGTCGGTCGAGAAATGGCCGCCATAGGCCGCGAACGGTCCGCCGTGGATTTCGAGGATCAGCGGCACGCGCTGCCCCTCGCGATAACCGGGCGGCAACGTCAGCCAGCCCTCGATCGTCTGGCCGTCGTGGCTGGAGGCGACGGTGATCTTGCGCACCTCGCCCAGCGCCTTCACCTCGCGCAGTGAGCGGTTGAGGTCGGTGAGGATGCGCGCGCTGCCCCCGCGCGCCAGCTGCACCTCGGCCGGGCGCGTTGCGGTGCCGCCGGTAAAGGCGATCGCGCCGCCGTCGGACACGGTGAAGCTGCCGCCGGTGTACGGCCGGTCGAGCCCGCCGCCCGAAAGCCCGGTCGCCGCGGTGCGCACCGATCCGTCGAGGCCGATGCGCGCGACCTTGGTCTCGCCATGATCGTCGTATTGCGCATAGAGCGCCTTGCCGTCGGCGGCCCACTGGATCGCGTCGACGCTGTAATCCCAGCTCGCGGTCAGCCCGCGCTTGCCCGACCCGTCGCGGTTCATGACATAAAGCTGGGTGTTCTCATACGCGCGCATCTTGTCGTCGAAACCGAGATAGGCGATTTTCGACCCGTCGGGCGAGACGAGCGGGTTCGCGTCGGGGCCGTTGCGATCGGTCAGCGCGGTCACCGCGCCGCTGGCGACGTCGAGCCCGAAAATCTCGCTTTCGACGGGGTCGTTCTGCCAGTCGGGCTTGCGGTTCGCGGCGAAATAGAGCGTGCGCCCGTCGCGCGACCAGGACAGCGGCCCGGTGTCGTGATAGGGGCCGAAGGTCAGCTGGCGCGGCGATCCGCCGGCCGCGGGGACGGTGAAGATCTTTTCGAAACCGGGCTCCAGATAGCCCTCGCCGTCGGCGCGATAGGCGAGCAGGTCGTGCACCTCCAGCGGCTCGGCCCATTTCGCCCCCTCGGGCTTGTTCCGCGGCGCGCTGCCAAAGCTGGGGCCGTCATCCTTGACGAGCATCGTATAGGCGATCGAGCGGCCGTCGGGCGACCAGGCGAGGGTCGACGGCGCGGTCGGCAGGCCGGTCAGGCGCACCGCCTGGCCGCCGTCGATCCAGCGCACCCAAAGCTGCGCGCTGCCGCCCGCGGTCGAGACATAGGCCAGCCGCTTGCCGTCGGGCGACCAGCGCGGCGAAAAGGCGGCGGTGCCGTCGGCGACGCCCAGCGGGGTTTCGTCGCCGGTGGTGGTGTCGATCAGCCAGATCGCGCTGACCGCGCGATCGGTCATGATGTCGTTCGACCGGCGCACATAGGCGATGCGGCGCCCGTCGGCGCTGATCTGCGGATCGGCGGCGATCGACAGGTCGAACAGGTCGTCGCCGGTAAACCGCCGCTCGGCCGCGAGCCGCGCGCTGCCGGTGGGGGAGGGCGCGGGGGCGGGGGAGGCGGTCTGTGCCGCCGCGGGCTCGGCGGCCGGGGCTTCCTGCGCGCGGACGGGCTGGGCGGCGAGAATGATCAGGCTCGCGCCGAGGAAGGCGAGTTTACGCATCGAGTGAAGCCCCTTTTCCTTTGGATCGGTGAAGATGTACCCATCCTTCGCGGAGCGTCAACCGCGCGGCGTGGTGGGCGAGGCGGATGACGGGTGATGGGTTGCGGGCGCTATGGCGAGCAGGCGTCGACTGACGTCTGACATTTCTTTTTCGTCACCCCGGACTTGATCCGGGGTCCCGCTCGACGACGGGAAGAAGCGGGATCCCGGATCAAGTCCGGGGTGACGGTGGTGTAGGAAGCGAGGTTGGCTTGCGGCCGATTGCGGACATCGGTTTTGTATGTATCCTCCACTATATGTTTGGGGGAGCGACCGATGATCGGTAGGCGAAAGGCAATCGCAGCGGTGGCGTACGCCACGTTTATGCCGGGAACGGCACTGTCTTGTCAGATATCATCGCCTCGCCCCGACCCTGTATTTGATAGGCAGGCGCAAGAAAAACGTTTGAGACTAGTCGAAAGCTTTTTTGAGAAGATCGGTCAAGCGGGGTCGTTCGAAGAAATCGAGCGCTCGACCGAGAGCATGCGACGGGCCAGTTTTCGGTGGCCCGCTCCGCAACCGTTCCAACTGCTGGAAGCCACGCCAGTGGGCGATCTGGTTATCGCGCGCGCGCGAGGAATTGAAGCGACGCCCGAGAATGAGTGCAATCCGTTCGTCACGGTCCACGCTTACTACTCGTTCCACTTCGACCAAGACCAGATCGCTCTGATGAATACGATTAGCTATGGCGCTCTCTGGCCCGCCCCAGAGCTACCGGAGGCTATTTCGCTGGAACGAGGCTAAGTCGCTCTTGAGCAGCCGCCTCTAGCATCCGCTTGCCACCCCAAAGCCGCCAGATCGTCTGCATCCAGCCGCGCGCCCCTTCGTGATCCCCGGCGAAGGCCGGGGTCCAGGGCGTTAGGAAGCCGGCGCTGCGTGGTTACGCTCTGGACCCCGGCCTTCGCCGGGGATCACAGGGGGGCGTTGGGGCCCGGGGGTCGTGTGGGGCTTTTGCGGTCGAGGGCGGCCACAGGGGGTATTGCTTCCTCGTCACCCCGGACTTGATCCGGGGTCCATGCTTCGGCCGCCGTTGTGGATCCCGGATCAAGTCCGGGATGACGAAGCTGTGGGAAGCGCGGTTTGCTTGCGGCCGATGCGGACGCCGCTTTCCCCGTCGCCCTGAACTTGTTTCAGGGTTCATGGCCCAGCGCTGCCTCCAGCGCAGGGTCGGAATAGAGGTCCGTCCATGGATGCTGACACAAGTTCAGCATGACGAGCTTTGGATGGCGTGCCCCATTCGGGCGGTGCAGGGCAATGGATAACCATATAGGTTATTTCTATTGACATCGTCACGCTGATATGGCACATATGTTCCATCATGAAGAATTGCGATTCGGGCCGGCGCCCTTCCGATGCGGGAGGGGCGTTTCGGCCCTTTTCTTATGGAGGCGAGTCATGGATCGGGTCGTGGTGGGAAGCGGGAAGAACAGGTTGCTGACGGAGAAGCGGCCGTCGCCGCGCGCGATTTCGCAGCGCAAGCGCGACGACTTCATCCTGCATCTGAGCGAGACGTGCAATGTGACGCTGTCGGCCGAGCGGGTAGGGGTCGCCTTTGCGACATTCTACAAGATCCGCCAGCGCGATGCGGCGTTCGCCGCGGCGTGGCAGAGCGCGCTGGACGACGGGTATCTGCCGTCGAACTTCGTCGAGGCGATGGTGACGAGCTATGGCGGGACGCGGCTGGGGCGGCAGGAGCTGGACGGCGAAATGCTGACCGATGTCGAGGGCGCGCTGTGGACGCGCGGGCTGGTCGAGCGGTGCCGGATCGGCGCCGACGACATCGGCAAGCCCGTGCGCGTGATCATCGGCGTCGATCCGTCAGGGGATCGTGCGCATGACGCAGCATCTGCACGAGGCGCGCGACGGCGGCGGCACGGCCCCGCCCGCGGCGATCGCCGCGCTGTGGCAACCGTGGCGGCGGCTGACGCTGGGCGGGCTGCCGTGACCGCGCCCGAACAGGCGATGCGCGCGTGGGCGATCGCGCGGCTGGGCGCCGATGCCGAGCTGGCGGCGCGCGTCCACGGCGTGTTCGACGGCGTGCCGACGCGCGCGACCGCCCCCTTTGTTTCGGTCGGCGTCGCCGAGGGGAGCGATTGGGGAACGAAGGACTGCCCCGGGCGCGAGGTGCGGCTGGCGGTCACGCTGCACGGGGTGGGCGACAGCCTGGACGAGGCCGCGGCGGCGCGGATCGAGGCGGTCGCGGCGACGCTGCGCGGGCAAGCCGACGGCTGGGCGGTGGTTTCCGGGCGCGTGGTCCGGACACGCTTCGCCTTCGCCCGCGACGGCGCGTGGCGGCACGAGGTGATCGTGCGGTGCCGCTGTCTGATGGGGGCGGCGGGGTAGCTGTCCGTTCCGTTCCCCGGCGAAGGCCGGGCGCAGGGCGCCGGGAGGCCGGGGGCCGCGTGGTTACGCTCTGGGCGTTGGCGACAGGAAGGATCTTTTTTGCCGTCACCCCGGGCCTGACCCGGGGTCCCGCTGAGCGACGGGGAAAGCGGGACCCCGGATCAAGTCCGGGGTGACGAGGATGGGTGAGGGGTGACGAGGATTTGGCGCGACTATTCATCTCCCCTCCCGCGGGCGGGAGGGGAGGGGCGTGAGCGTTGGATCGGTGGGCTTATTCGCCGCCGGGCAGGGTGTTCGTCGAGGAATAGTCGCGGAACTTGTCGGTGAAGTTCGCGTGATAATCCTCGACCTGCATTTCGGCATTGTCGGCGGCGTCGGCGGGCTTGTCGCCCGAGGCGCGGTTGGCGGCGGTTACCGCTGCGCGAAACGCCTCGCGTTCCGTGTCGCAGGCGGCCTTCAGCGCCACCTCATATTCCGCCTCGCCCATCTTGGCCTCGAGCGACTTTTTCAGATGATCGCGAAGGCATTTGGTGAAGGCCGCGCGCGTCACGTCGACGTTGCCGGCGGGTGCCGGCGCCATGGCGGCCAAAAGCAAGCTTGTGAACAGCATCCTGCGACTCCCCGTTTGCAGAACCTTTTTTTTGTTTGAGGAGATTAGACGATGGCGATCGAAAATGGGAGCGCTTTTCTGTTGAAGATCGGCAACGGATCGGCGCCGCCGGTCTTTGCCACCATGGCCGGTTTGCGCACGACGCAATTGTCGGTGAACGGCGAGCCGGTGAACGTCACGACCAAGGATTCGGGCGGCTGGCGCGAATTGTTGTCGGGCGCGGGCGTGCGGTCGGTTTCGGTCAGCGCCGCGGGCATCTTTACCGGTTCGGGCGCCGAGATCCGGCTGCGCGGTCATGCGCTGGCGGGGACGATCGACGATTATGAGCTGAGCTTCGAAAGCGGTGAGCGGATGCGCGGGCGCTTCCTGGTCACGCGGCTGGATTATGCGGGCGATTACAATGGCGAGCGCAATTATACGCTGAGCCTGGAATCGAGCGGCGCGGTGGTGAGCCTGTGAGCGCCGCCAACCCGCTGCGCGGCGAGGCCGAATTGACGGTCGATGCGCGCGTGCACGTCCTGCGCCCGAGCTTTGCCGCGCTGGTCGCGGCCGAGGCCGAACTGGGGCCGCTGTTCGCGCTGGTCGAGCGTGCGGCCGACGGCCGGCTGGGGCTGGGCGAGCTTGCCGCGCTGTTCTGGCATTGCGTGAAGGACCGGCCCGAGACGCTGACGCGCGACGCGGTGGGCGAGGCCGTCGTCGCGCAGGGGCTGGCGGCGGTGACCCCCGCGCTGCGCATGCTGCTGGGGCAGATATTGCAGGGACGATGAGATGGCGGACGGGCGGTTCGGGCCGGCGGCGGTGGCGCTTGCCGGGGTGATGGCGCGCGCGCTGGGCTGGCGGCCCGACGAGTTCTGGGCGGCGACGCCGGCGGATGTCGCGGCGGTGCTGGCGACGGAGGGCGAAGCGGGCGCGGGCATGGATGGCCACGCGCTGGCGACGATGATGGAGCGATTTCCAGATGAATGATGCGTTGGACGAAATGGTCGTCGCGGTGCGCGCCGACACGGGTGCGTTCCGAACCGAGATCGCGGCGTTGCGCGGCGAGCTGGAAGGATCGCTGGGCGCGGGCGCCGATGCGGCGGGCCGCGCGATCGAACGGGCGCTGACGCGCGCGGTCATGACCGGCAAGCTGGGGTTCGAGGATTTAAAGCGGCTGGCGCTGTCGGTGATGGCCGACATCGCGCGCGCGGCGATTTCGAACGGGATCGCCTCGCTTGGCGGTGGGGGCGGTGGGGGCGGGCGAGGTGGTGGGCTGTTGGCGCTGGGCACGTCGATCGTGGCGGCGCTGTTCGGCGCGCCGGGCCGCGCGACCGGCGGACCGGTCAGCGCCGGGCGCGCCTATCGCGTCGGCGAGCGCGGGCCCGAATGGTTCGTGCCGACGTCGAGCGGGCGGGTCGAGACGGGCGAGGGCGCGGCGCGCTCGATCGCGATCACGGTCAACGTCCGGGGCGAGGCGGGCAGCGAGCCGCAGCGGCTGGCGCAGACGGGGCGGCAGATCGCGCGCGCGGTGCGGCGCGCGGTCGCGGCGGGAGAGGATTGATGGGCTGGGCACTGGCAAAGGCCGAGCCGCATCAGCGCCGGTCGTGGATCAAGCGTTTCGATCCGCGGTTCTGGACGGTCAATTTTCCGCGACCGATGATGGCGAGCGTGGTGACGACGGGACCGCGCGCGATGCGGGTCGATGCCTTATTCTATAACAAACAGGATCTGGCAGGGCTGATCTGGGAGGCCGAGGATCGCTGGGACCATCCGCTGCTTGCCTATGAGACCCGGCGCGATTTCCGGCACACGCAACTGTCGTTCCGCTGGCGCTCGGGCGGGCTGAAGCCGCTGAACGCGCTGCACGGCCCGACGCTGACGATCGAGGGGCGCGATGCCGCCGGGCATCCGCGCGCCTGGTATGTCCGGCTGTGGAACTACGCCCAGGGGACGGGCGAGAATGCGGTGATCCGCCTGGATTTCGACGCGCTCGACGGCGGCTTCCTGTTGCCGGGCGAGGCCGACCGGGTGTGGGCGGGCGATATCGACCGGATGTTCGTCTCGCTCGCCCCGCCCGCCTATGACGGGACCGCGGGCGTGCTGGGCGCGCGCGTCGAGGCATGGGCCGAGATCAGCGACATCGCCTGTACGGGATCGGGATCGGTGCTGGCGGTCGGGGACGCGGTGTTGCCCGAACATGGCCTGGGCATCGCGAGCGGATATGACGACAGCTATCACCTGACCCCCGCGCGGCTGGTGCGGCAGGCGGTGCAGCTCGGCTATCGCGGCGACGTCGTCCATTATGTCGGGATGAGCCATTATATGCGGGTCGAGGCGCTGGGCGGCGGCTTTTACGCCAGCCTGGCGGGCGGCGTGCTGAACGCGCCGTGCGACGCGTGGCATCGCGGGTTCGCGAGCGCGTGCAAGGCGGCCGGGCTGGGGGTGATCTGGTCGCTGTCGTACGAATATTTCGACGCCTATTGCTGGAACGACTGGAAACAGCGCGCGGCGGACGGGTCGCCCGCGCTGACCGGATGGGCGCCGCCGTCGGCGCTGTTGTCGCCCGCGCACGCGGGGGCGATGGGATATCTGCAACTGGTCGCGCGCAGCTTTGTCGCGATCGGCGTCGCGGCGGGACTGGCGCCGAAATTCCAGGTCGGCGAACCCTGGTGGTGGATCGCGGCGGGCGGGCGCATCTGCGCCTATGACGCCGCGACGACGGCGATGCTGGGCGGCGCGAGCGTGCCGATCGCGGACGTGCGCGGCGCGCTGGACGCGGCGCAGCGGGCGATGCTGGACGCGCTGGGCGCGCTGCTCGCGGCATCGACCGCGGCGCTGGTCGCGGCGGCGCGGCACGAGGCGGGGGCGGCGGGGCTGGTCAGCCATCTGCTGGTGTTCCTGCCGACCGTGCTCGACGCCGCGGCGCCCGAGGTGCGCCGCGCGAACGTGCCGCCCGACTGGGCGGCGCCGGCGTTCGACGTGCTGCAGCTGGAGGATTATGACTGGGTGACCGGCGGACGCGCGGCGGAGACGGCGCGCGCGCGGACGCGGATGGTCGAACGGCTGGGCTATCCGGTGCGGGACCAGCATTATTTCGCGGGCTTCGTCCCGAACGCGGAGGAGCGCGCGCAATGGTCGGCGATCGCCGATGCGGCGGATGCCGCGCGCGCGGAGGGCGTCGCGCGCGCCTTTGTCTGGGCGCTGCCGCAGGTCGCGCGCGACGGCTTTGTGACGTTTGACGGGGAGGATGTGGTGCAGGCTTTCGATACGGTCGATTTTCCGCTGTCGATCGGGCGCGAGGCGATGGTCGCGACCGAATTTTCGACGCAGATCGTCAGTTCGCCCTCCGGGCACGAACAGCGCGCGAGCGAATGGGCCGACGCGCGAATGCGGTACGACGCGGGGCCGGGGGTGCGGTCGGAGGCCGACGTGCGCGCGCTGGCCGATTTCTTTCGCGCGCGGCGCGGGGCGGCGCGGGCGTTTCGCTTTCGCGATCCGTTCGACCATGGATCGGCGGCCGACGGCGGGGCGCCGGGGCCGCGCGACCAGTTGCTGGGCGTGGGCGACGGCAGCCGCCGGCAATTCGCGCTGGTCAAGCGTTACGGCGCGGGCGCCGCCGAACAGGTGCGGCCGATCCGCCTGCCCGTGGGGGACAGCGTGCGCGTGTCGGTCGACGGGATCGAGACCGCGGCCTTTGCCGTGACGGGCAAGGGCGAGGTGCTGCTGGACGCCGCGCCCGCGGTGGGGGCCGCGGTGCGCGCGGGCTTTCTATTCGACGTGCCGGTGCGCTTTGCCGAGGATCGGCTGGAGGTCAGCCGCGCGACCTTTCTGGCGGGCGAGATCGCGGGCGTGCCGCTGGTCGAGGTGCGGGCGCCATGGTGAGTGAGATGGGAGCGAGCGGGGCGGGGGCAAGCGGCTTGAGCGCGGCGCCGGGCTGGTTGCGTGAGGAGGTGGCGACGCTCGCCTGGTGCTGGCGCCTGTCGCGGCGCGACGGGGTGGTGGTCGGGCTGACCTCGCACGACCGCGACCTGGTGATCGACGGCGTCCCCTATCGCGCGGCGCCGGGAATGAAGCCGTCGGCGATCGAGACGACCGACAGCCTGGAGGCGCAGACGATGGACCTGGAAGGCGCGATCACCAGCGCGGCGATCGCGGCCGCCGATCTGGACGCGGGGCGCTGGGACGGCGCGGCGCTGAGCCTGTTCGTGACCGACTGGACCGCGCCCGGCGCGGCGCCGGTGACGGTCGCGCGCGGGACGCTCGGCGCGATCGAGCGGCGGGGCGGGGCGTTCGCGGCCGAGCTGCAGGGCGTGGCGCGGCTGCTCGACAAACCGGTGTGTCCGGCGACGTCGCCCTCGTGCCGCGCGACGCTGGGCGACCGGGCGTGCCGCGTCGACCTGGCGCCGCTGACGCACCGCGCGCGCGTCGTCGCGATCGCGGGGCGGGCGGTGACGCTGGAGCCGGGCACGGCGGCGGGGACGGCCTCGGGGGCGATGGCGTTCGGCGAGCTCGGCTGGCTGGACGGCGCGGCGTGCGGGCTGGCGAGCCCGGTGGTGGCGCAGGACGGCGCGGTGCTGATGCTCGCCGAAATGCCGCCCGCGCCGCCGGCGCTGCCCGCGCGGGTGCGGCTGGTCGAGGGGTGCGACAAGCAGCTTGCGACGTGCCGGACGCGCTTTGCCAATGCGGTCAATTTTCGCGGCGAGGCGCATCTGCCGGGCAATGACCTGCTCACGCGCTATCCGGGTGGATGACGCGGGCGCGCGCGCCTTTGCCGCGGCGCGGACGCTGCTGGGCGCGCCGTTCCGGATGCAGGGGCGCGACGCACCGACCGGGCTGGACTGCGTCGGACTGGTCGAGGTCGCCTATCGCATCGCGGGACGGCCGCTGATCGCGCCGCGCGGCTATCCGCTGCGCGGCTGGGGCGCGGCGCGGGTGGTCGGCGCGATCGAGGCGGCGGGCTTCGCGGCGATATCCGACGCGCCGCGCGCGGGCGACGTCGCGCTGATCGCGCCGGGCGCGGGGCAATGGCACCTGGGGCTGATCGGCCCCGACCGGGTGATCCACGCCCACGCCGGGCTGCGCCGCGTGGTCGAGGCGCCGCTGGACGACCGATGGCGCCGCGCGGCGCGGTGGCGACTGACAACATGGGGATAGGGGATTTCGATGGCGACTCTGGTGCTTACGGTGGTCGGGGGGCTGGTCGGCGGCCCCGTCGGCGCGGCGATCGGCGCGTTCGCGGGCCAGCAGATCGATGGCGCGATCTTCAAGCCCAAGGGGCGCGAGGGGCCGCGGCTGGCCGACCTGAAGGTGCAGGCGTCGACCTATGGCCAACAAATCCCAAAGCTGTTCGGGACGATACGCGTCGCGGGCAGTGTCATCTGGGCGACCGACCTGATCGAGCATCGCAACAAGCGCGGCGGCGGCAAGGGGCGGCCATCGACGACCGAATACAGCTATACGGTGTCGCTCGCGGTCGCGCTGTCGGCGCGGCGGATCCGGGCGATCCGGCGCATCTGGGCCGATGGCAACCTTCTGCGCGGATCGAGCGGCAGCTTCAGCGAACGCTGCGCCTTTCGCTGGTACGACGGCGGCGAGGATCAGCCGGCGGACCCGCTGATCGCCTCCGCGGTCGGGCTGGCGTCGGCGAGCGGCTTTCGCGGGCTTGCCTATGCGGTGTTCGAGGAGCTGGAGCTGGCGAGCTTCGGCAACCGCATCCCGTCGCTGACCTTCGAGGTCGAGGCCGACCCCGGCGACGTCGATGCGGGGGACGTGGCGGAGCAGCTGCTGGGCGAGGGCGCGCGCTGTTCGGGGCGCTGGCCCTTTCGCGGCTATGCGGCGTCGGGAGACCGCGCGCGCGAAGCGCTGGCGCCGCTGTTCGAGACCGACGCGGTGCGCCTGACGAGCGGACCCGACGGATGGGGGCTGGACGCGGACGCGCCCGCGCCGGTCGCGTTGGCGGACTTTAGCGAGGCGCACCGCCGCGCGGCGCCCGCCGACCGCATCGAACAGCGCCGCGCGCCGCTGTCGGCGCTGCCCGGCCTGATCCGGCTGCGCCACTACGACCCCGCGCGCGACTATCAGCTTGGCCAGCAGGCGGCAGGGGTCGCGGGCGGCGGCGTGCGCGAGGAGCGGATCGACCTGCCCGCCGTGCTCCCCGCCGATTCCGCGCGGGCGCTGGCGCAGGCGCTCGCCGCCGCGGCAGGCGACGGGCGCGAGACGATCGTCTGGCAGGCCGACCTCGCTGCGCTGGCGCTGACGGTCGGCGGCGTGGTGACGCAGGCCGACGGAAGCGCGTGGCGTCTCGCGGCGCGAACGGTTCGCGACACCGGCGTCACGATCGAATTGAATCGCTACCAGCCGATCGCCGCGTGCGTGGTCGGCGCCGATCCGGGGATGCCGGTGGCCGCGCCCGACTGGCCCGATGCGGAGGCGATGGTCCATCTGTTCGATCTGCCGGGCACCGATGGCACGCCCGCCGCGTCGCCGCGACTGGTCGTCGCCGCCGCGGGAAGCAACGACGGCTGGCGCGGGGCGGACATCTGGTTCCGACCCGCGGCGGAGATCGAACCGATCGCGCTTGGCATGGTGCGACCCGCCGCGGCGCTTGGGATGCTGAGCGCGCCGCTGGGGGCGGGCAGCCCCTGTCTGTTCGACACGATGAACGCGGTCGACGTCACGCTGGCCAATCCGTCCATGTCGCTGGAATCGGTCGACGACATGGTGCTGCTGGGCGGCGCCAACCGCGCGATGCTGGGCGGCGAGCTGGTGCAGTTCGCGCACGCCGAGATGACGGCGCCGGGGAGGTGGCGGCTCTCGCGCCTGCTGCGCGGCCGCGGCGGAACGCTGGTGCCCGCGCTCCATGAGGCGGGGACGCCCTTCGTGCTGATCGACGATCCGGCGCTGCTGACCGTTCCGCCGGACATCGCCCGCCTGGCGGAGGGCGGAACGAGCGCGCTGCAATGGGCGGCGCGGGCGCGCACCGATATCGCCGAGATCGCGATCGGTCCGGCCGGCCGCGCGCTGTTACCGCTGGCGCCGGTGCATGGCCGTCTGCGGACCGATGGCACGGGCGTCGCGGGCGGCGTGCATGTCGAATGGACACGGCGAAGCCGCGCGGACACCGGCTGGCGCGATCATGTCGACCTGCCTGCCGGAGAGGCGCGCGAGGCGTGGCGCGTCGAGGCGGTGCCGGCCGTGCCCGGCCTCGCCGCGTGGGAAACCACCACGCCCCTGTTGCATCTCGATGCGGCGACGATCGCTGCGCTGCCGCCCGGAACGGCATTGTCGATCCGGCAGGTCGGCGATTTCGCGCTGTCTCCGCCGCTGCTCTTGTCGTTGACCTGAAAGGATAAATTATGAGCGATATGCCTTGCACCGCCCGATTCGCGCTGCCATTGCTGGCGACTGCGCAGGCGCAGAAGGAGGTTGCGCACAATGAGGCGCTGACGCTGCTCGACGCGCTGGTCCATGCGGCGATCGAGGACGGGCCGCTGGCGTCGCCGCCCGCGGTTGCGGTTTCCGGGCAGTGCTGGCTGGTCGCTGCGGGCGCGGTCGATGCGTGGGCGGGACAGACCGGAAATCTGGCTATCCGGACCGAGGGCGGATGGCGGTTCGCGGCGCCGCGCCGGGGCATGCGGATCGTGCGATTGTCGGATGGCGCGTGGCTGCGCTATGATGGCGGCGGCTGGGTGGTCCCGGGGGCGATTCCGACTCCCGCGGGAGGTGTGACAATAGATTCAGAAGCGCGGTCGACCATCGCTGCGCTGATTCTGCTTCTGAGGGCGCATGGTCTTCTGATTTCAGGCTGATTTTGCTATTATTCGCATCAGAAGTGCGACTTTTTGGCAACAGATTGACGATTTGTTAGCTTGCACGGAACCAAAGCGACGAGTAGGACGTCTGACGAGACGTATATCTCAATTGAAAGGGGAATCTACTATGAGGAAGCTTGCCGTCGCTATGGCGTTGGCCTCCACTGCCCTGGCGTCGCCGGCTGTGGCGCGCGACAACTCCTGGTACGTTGGAGTTGGTGGCGGTGTGATGATCGTCGAAGATCTCGATCTCGACATCGGCACGACCAACAATGCCGGTTCGCTCGATCACCGCAAGGGCTACGACTTCGAAGGTACCGTCGGTTACGACTTCGGTGGTTTCCGTGCGGAAGTCGAAGTGGGCTATAAGGAAGCCGACATCCGTCGTGGCACGTTCACGACCCCCGGCATTCCGCAGACCGTTGCGGGCACGGGTACGCTTGCAACCGGTTCGGTTCCGCTGAACGGTGACACGAACGCGCTCAGCTTCATGGTCAACGGTCTGCTCGACTTCGGCGACGATGACGGCCTTCAGGGCTTCGTCGGCGGCGGTGCGGGTGTGGCTCGCGTCTCGGTCGAACCGGTCTATGCCGGTGCGTTCCTCGACGATTCGGACACCGGTTTTGCATGGCAGGCGATTGCGGGTGTCCGCGCTCCCCTGACCAAGAACTGGGACGTCGGTCTGAAGTATCGCTTCTTCAACGCCAGCAACCTCGACCTGGTCGACCAGCTTGGCCGCGACGTTTCGACGCGCTTCCGGTCGCACTCGATCCTGGGCACGCTGACCTACAACTTCGGTGGCGTAGAGCCGCCGCCGCCGCCGGCCCCGCCGGCTCCGCCGCCGCCGCCGGCTCCTCCGCCGCCCCCGCCGCCGCCGCCGCCTGCGCCGGTTTGCGAGCCTGGGCCGTACATCGTGTACTTCGACTGGGATCAGTCGAACATCACGCCGGAAGCCGCTGCGACGCTGGACAACGCGATCAGCGCCTACAACCGTGGTTGCTCGGGTACGCAGGTTTGGCTCGCCGGTCACGCCGACCGCTCGGGTTCGGCCAAGTACAACGTCGGTCTCTCGGAACGCCGCAACACGGCAGTCCGCAGCTACATGACCGCTCGTGGTATCTCGGACGGCTCGATCTCGGCCGAAGCGTTCGGCGAAAGCCGTCCGGCTGTTGCGACCGCCGACGGCGTCCGCATCGACCAGAACCGCCGCGTGGAAATCAAGTACGGTCCGGGTTCGGGCAACTAAGATTTCCAGCCCGGTTCGGGCTCGAACAAAAGAGGGGCGGTGCCGCAAGGCGCCGCCCTTTCTTTTTGGGCATAGGCGCCGGGGGATGCGTTGCGGGCCTTCGGCTTTCGGGGCGGATTTCAGAGCGATTTCCGACGCCTGACGCCCACGGTCCGACGCCCGCGGGCCGACGCCCATGCCGCGGACCGATGCCGGGTCGCCGGACATCGCGGCGCGCTTTTTATTTGCGTCGAATGTAAAATGTTATACCATAACAATGCGGATGAGGCTCTAGCCTGGGCGGAGTTTCGATCTGCGGTGCGGGGCCGGCGCCCGAGGATGTTCGTGTCCCGCGAGACAGGGAGGCATCAGATGCGCAAACGCCGCAGCCAATTTCATCGCAGCATCTTTCGGGCGGATCCCAACGGCGATCCCGACATCAACACGACGCCGCTGATCGACGTGATGCTGGTCATGCTGGTGATGTTCATCATGACGATCCCGCCGCCGACGCACAGCGTCGATGTCATGCTGCCGACCGGTACGCCGCCGGGCAAGGTGCTGGCCGAAAACCGCGTCACCATCGATACGAGCGACGTCATCCGCTGGAACGGCGAGCCCGTCGACCTGGCGCAGCTCGGCCAATTGGTGAAGGCGGCGGCGGACAGGCCCGATCAGGCGGTGCTGATGTTCGAACCCGAAGCGCGAGCGCGCTATCTGCGCGTCGACGAAGCGATCGGCGCGATCCGCCGCAACGGCGGCAGCAAGCTCGCCTTTCCGGGCATCCACCAATATGGCGGCCTGATCTGAATCAGGGGCGGGTGGCAGGCACGGGGTCGGGAAAGGCCTTGCTCCTTTTGTCGCTCCGCGATTGATCGGGGATCGGGCTTTTCGATGCGCCGGCTCGTTCGGGTTGAAGCGGGACCCCGGATCAAGTCCGGGGTGACGGCAGGAAAGGATACTCCCTGTCGCGAAGCGATCATGCCCGCCGCCTCCGCCGACAGTCCCCTTGCGATCCCCGGCGAAAGCCGGGGCCCAGAGCGTAACCACGCAACGCCGGCTTCCTGATACCCTGGACCCCGGCCTTCGCCGGGGATCACAGAGGCGCGCGCGGCTGGGTGCGGACGATATGGCGGCTTTGGGGTGGAAAGCGGGCGAAAGCGGCTTAGGGTGCGCGGATGGGACTCAGAATCTATCTGCCCACAGCCATCGCTATGTTCTTGGCGGCGACAATCGGATCGGACGTTGTCGCCAGAATGTCTATCGCCGGTGAGGCATTTGGAGCTGCCCTGCAGGAGCATCTCTATTACGCGAGAGCGCAGTTCATAGGGACTATTCTGTTGCTTGCCCCCTTCGCTGCAGTGGCGTTCCTGTCCGCGCGCGCGGACAGGCAAGCGCGCAGCCGCAGCGTGGCTCTTATATTCGCCGTGGCGATGGCAACGTTGCTCTATTTCTACTTCCGCGGCTACCAGGGAGCCCAATACGCTTTGGCGGAGAAAAAGTGGACGGCCGCCGCTTTGTCGGTCGGTCTGCTTCCTCTCTTCATCGGCCCAGCCGTCGTCCTCGCGTCCCTTGGCGCGTCAGCCCTCGCTATGCGGTTCGATCGCCGGATGCCCGACCAGATGTCCAACTAGGGGCGCGCATCACCCGCCGTTTGCGCGGATCCATTTCTCGACGACCGGGGCGATGTCCTCGCGCCATTTCTTGCCGTTGAAGATGCCGTAGTGGCCGACGCTCTTTGCCATCAGATATTTCTTCTTCTCGGTCGGCAGCGACTTGGCGAGCGTCAGTGCCGCCTTGGTCTGGCCGATGCCCGAAATATCGTCGCGCTCGCCCTCGATCGCCAGGATCGCGATATCCTCGATCTTCGTCAGGTCGACCGGCTTGCCGCGATGGAGCATTTCGCCCTTCGGCAGCGCGTGGCGCTGGAACACGACGTCGACGGTCTGCAGATAGAATTCGGCGGTCATGTCGCAGACTGCGCGATATTCGTCATAGAATTCCTTGGTCTTGTCGGCGCTTTCGCCATCGCCGTCGACCAGATGTTTGAACATCGTCCAGTGGCTCATCATATGGTTGCCGAGGTTCATCGACATGAAGCCGGCAAGCTGGAGAAAGCCCGGATAGACGCGGCGTCCGGCGCCCGGATACCACGCCGGGACCGTCACGATCACATTTTCCTGGAACCAGGCATAGGGGCGCGTCATCGCATGTTCGTTGACCGCGGTCGGCGCCTTACGCGTGTCGATCGGCCCGCCCATCATCGTCAGCGTCCTGGGCCGGCACTTGTGCTTGTCCGCCGCCATGATCGCCGCGGCCGCCAGGCTCGGCACCGACGGCTGGCACACCGCCAGCACATGCGCGCCGGGGCCGATATGGTCCAGCCACGCGATCAGATAGTCGATATAGTCGTCCAGATCGAACCGGCCCGCCTCCAGCGGCACGTTGCGCGCGTCGCGCCAGTCGGTGATCCACACGTCATGGTCGCCGATCATCCGCTCGACCGTGCCGCGCAGCAGCGTCGCATAATGGCCCGACATCGGCGCGACGATCAGCAGCTTGGGCTTGCCCTCGCTCGCCTTGTGCCTGAAATGCTTGAGCTGGCCGAAGGGCTTGCGCGCTTCGACCCGCTCGGTCACGCGCACCGTCTCGCCGTCCGCGACGGTCTCGTACAATTCGAACCCCGGCTTGCCGCGCGGGGCCGCGGCGTGCGCGAACACCTCCAGCGCGGAGGCGAACATCGGGCTGCCCCCGAAATAGCCGAGCGGATTCGCGGGATGCTGAATCACCTGCGCCCCGGCGGTCGCCAGCGCGCTCGCTCCCGCGAGCCAACTCTTTTGCATTTCAAAGGCATGATACAGCATGTGGCAATCGTTCCTTGCGTCCGGGGCGGCGCTCTGTCGGCGCCTGCTTGAGGAACAGTCTAGGGAAACGCTGTCATTGTGCAATGCATCAAAATCGTTGCGCGCGTCTTTCGTCGATATTATCCCATGCGCAATGGACGGCAAAGCGTCCGATGGAGTGACTATGTCCGAGATTGCGGGCAACCGCTAACCTCCCGGCGAAAGGGATGGTGCAAACGCCGTCGGCCCCCAGACAAGAATGGGGGGCGGCGCGCCTGTTGCTGCACATAGTCTCGGACGAAAACTCCATGAATATCTCGAAATCGGAACAGCGCGTGCTGCACGTGCTGGCGCAGGGCGGCCCGATCCGGCACCGGCGCGACGAAGACGGCCGCCTGGTCGAAGCGCTCTGCGTGACCCGCGACGGGCATGTCCTCGAAAGCGGCGGGCTGGGCCTGTTCCAGCGCCTCCGCCGCCGCGGCTTCATCGCCTCGCGCGGCGGGCAGCCCTATCGCATCACGCAGGCGGACCTGCGCGCGGTGCGGGCACAGCTCGACAACCGCTGAAGCGGGAAGCGGGAAGCGGGAAGGGAGCGCGGGCGACGGTCCGCGCTCCCTTTACGCAGCGTGGCTTCATGGTCCTTGAAGCCGTGCGCCATTCTGCGCCGTTGAGCCGTCCCGGCGCGGCTGCTAGGGCGATGGCAATGGCGACCAAATCAGACCAACCCGCCCCGCCCCGCCGCAAGCTCGGCAGCCTCGGCATGGTGTGGCACTATGCCAGCCACTATCCGCTGCAGTTGCTCGTCGCTGCGGTTGCGCTCGGCATCGCCGCGCTCGCGACGCTTGCGATCCCCTATCAGTTCAAGGAAATGATCGATTCCGGCTTCGTCGCCGGCGGCGGCGACGTGAGCCCGCATTTCCGTTTCTTCTATGTGATCGTCGTGATCCTCGCGCTCGCGACCGCGCTGCGCTTCTATTTCGTGAGCTGGCTGGGCGAGCGGACCGTCGCCGACATCCGCCAGGCGGTGCAGCAGAACCTCCTCCGCCTCGCCCCCGGGTTCTTCGAGGAAAACCGCCCGTCCGAGATCGCCTCGCGCATGACCGCCGATACCGCGATCATCGAACAGACGGTCGGCACCACCGTCTCGGTCGCGCTGCGCAACACGGTGATGGGGATCGGCGGCATCGTCTATCTCTTCTCGCTCTCGCCGAAACTGACCGGCGGCATCCTGCTCGGCATTCCGGTGATCATCATGCCGATCGTCCTGCTTGGCCGCCGCCTCCAGAATGTCTCGCGGTCGAGCCAGGACCGCGTCGCCGACATCGGCGCGACCACGGCCGAACAGCTGGGCGCGATGAAGATCGTCCAGGCCTTTGGACAGGAAGCGCGCGAGGCCGAGCGCTTCACCTCGACGGTCGAGTCGAATTTCGCGACCGCGAAACGCCGCATCCGCCTGCGCGCGACGATGACCGCGATCGTCATCGGCCTGCTGTTCGGCTCGATCACGACGCTGCTCTGGTATGGTGCGGCAGGGGTCGCGGCGGGCACGATCACCGGCGGCACCATCGCGGCCTTCGTCCTCACCGGCGGGCTTGTCGCGGGCGCGTTCGGCGCGCTTACCGAAGTCTATGGCGACCTGCTGCGCGCCGCCGGCGCCGCCGAACGGCTCAGCGAGCTGCTGAACGCCGAACCCAGCATCGCGCCGCCGGCCAGCCCGCTCGCGCTGCCCGAACCCGCGCTCGGCACGCTCGAGTTCGACCATGTCGAATTCCGCTACCCGACGCGCCCCGACGCCCCCGCGCTCCATGATTTCAGCCTCGCGATCCGCCCGCGCGAAACCGTCGCGATCGTCGGCCCGTCGGGCGCGGGCAAGTCGACGCTGTTCCAGCTTGCCGAGCGCTTCTACGATCCGCAGGGCGGGCAGATCCGCCTCGACGGCGTCCCGCTCATCGACCTCGACCCCGCCGACCTGCGCGCGCGCATCGCGATGGTGCCGCAGGAAACGGTGATCTTCGCCGCGTCGGCGCGCGACAATCTGCGCTATGGCAATTGGCTGGCGACCGACGAAGAGCTGTGGGAGGCCGCGCGCGCCGCCAATGCCGAGGAGTTTCTGCGCAAGCTGCCGCAGGGGCTCGACACCTTCATGGGCGAGGGCGGGGCGCGCCTGTCGGGCGGCCAGCGCCAGCGCGTCGCGATCGCGCGCGCGCTCCTTCGCCGGGCGCCGCTGCTGCTGCTCGACGAAGCCACCTCGGCGCTCGACGCCGAATCGGAAAAGCTGGTGCAGGACGCGCTCGAAACGCTGATGCACGACCGCACGACAATCGTCATCGCGCACCGCCTCGCGACCGTCCGCGCCGCCGACCGCATCATCGTGATGGACGAAGGGCGCATCGTCGAGGAGGGGCGTCACGACGCACTCGTCGCCGCCGACGGCCTCTATGCCCGCCTCGCCCGCCTGCAGTTCCAGGACAATCTCGCCGCCGCCTGACCGTCCGCATCCTCAAGCCGCCCCCAAATCCCTCAAGCCACCCTGCGAAGGACGCCCCGATGCCAGCCACGCTCTATGACATGACGATTCCCGCTTATGCCAACGCGCTCGGCGCGCTGTCGGGCCAGCTCGACAAGGCGCTGGCCTGGGGCGAGGCCAATGGCGTCGGCGAGCTTCAGTTCATCGCCGCGCGGCTCGCGCCCGACATGTTCCCGCTCGCGACGCAGGTGCGCTTCACCTGCATGCAGGCGGCGCAGACCGCCACGCGCCTGGGCGCCGTCGGCGCACCCGACGCGGGCGAGGATGCGACCGATTTCGCCGGCCTGCAAAGCCGGATCGCGGCGACGCTCGCCTGGCTCGACGCGATCGATCCGGCGGCGATCGACGGCGACGCCGATCGCGCGATCAGCTTCGACCTGCCCAACGGCATGGTCTTCGACATGACCGCCGCGACCTATGTCCGCGACTGGGCGCAGCCCCAATTCTATTTCCACCTGGTCGCCGCCTACGCCATTCTGCGCCACATGGGCGTCCCGCTCGGCAAGCCCGACTATGTCAGCTACATGATCCCCTACCTCCGCCCGGGAACCGCCCCCACGGGCTGAAGCGGGCCAGGCGTGGGCATTTCCTGTCCGACGGACATGGTCCGGGGTCTGCCTGTCTTGAGGAAAAAGGCGGATCGCGGGTCGACGGAGCTGTGCGGCGCGAGGTCCGTTTTCGACCGGAAGATGACGTCTCTTCTTTCGTCACCCCGGACTTGATCCGGGGTCCATTCTTCGGGCGCTGTTATGGATCCCGGATCCTCCGGGTGCCGCAGGCATGGGGAAAGGCCTTTCCTACAATATCCGGCTCTGTCAGCGTCGATCCCGGCTCTTTCATTCAGTGAATAAACGCGGTCCGCCGGTCTTCTCACGACTGCGCGCGCCCACCACATTGCGTGGTCCAGATCGGCGAACGCACAGCGCACAGGGCTGAACTTTCCTGAACTTTGGAATGGAATAAACTCCGCTCTCCCACCCCAAAGCCGCCGGATCGTCCGCACCCAGCCGCGCGCCCCTTCGTGATCCCCGGCGAAGGCCGGGGTCCAGGGCGTTAGGAAGCTGACCTTGCGTGGTTACGCTCTGGGCCCCGGCCTTCGCCGGGGATCACAAGCGGGCGCTGGCGCCGTTGATCATGTTGGGCACTGGCGGTCGAGGGCGGCACGCAAGTTAAGCAGGCATCAATCCATTGCTGTGATGAAAGCGGCGATGATTGATGTGCGAAATTTTCTGCTCGCGGCGACGCGCCATCTGTGCCGGCCAGCGGTGTCGTCGCTGTCCGAACATTGCAATGGAAACGCGCCGTACAGAATGCGATCATGGTGTTGCTGGACAACTTTCGGCAGGCTGGAATGCGACACGGTCTACTGGTCGGGAGAGCTGCCTCTCGCGTCAGAACTGGGGGAGGCATCCGTTGCCGACGGAGGCTCTTGGGGCCAGCCGTTCAGGTACCAGGAAATTGCCCATGTCATTATTCCGCGCTCTTTTTGTGAAGAGCCTTGGTCGGATGACGGACGGCTTACGCAATGGCACCACGAACAGGATATCGATGGTCTGTCCAAAGTTCTGAATTCGGAAGGTGTCGACCACAACCTGCTGCAATTCTGCCTGGAGTTGAAGCTGTACTAGCCATCTCTGACGCGACGCACGGGTGGCTGTCAGTCGGCACTCCCCCCATTTTCCGAGGTCGGCAGAACGGAACCTTTGCCCGCGACACCGCCCGTCGTCGGCAAAACCCCGACCCCGAATCCGCAATTCCTCACGCCTTCCCAATGGGATGGCGCGGTTTGCTTTTTTCGGTGATTCTGCAACAAGGCGACATGGATTTCGACGACCAGTTGCGCCGCTATTTCGGCACGGCGGACATCACCGACCTGCATCCCGAGGCTTTCGCCGCGGGCACCGAGCGGATGCGTGTCGATTTCGGTCTCGAGACGAACGGCGGCCGGCGCTTTGCGCTGTGGACGCTGATGTACATCTTGGGCGTCGCGCCCGATCTGGATGTCGCGTTCAAGGATGCGGCCGATCGCGATGCCGCGCGCGACTTCATGGATTTGTTCGACCAGGCGAACGACGGCGCGGATTAGGCGCGGTCGGGGCACCAGGCGCGGCAGAAGGTGTCGACCGCGTCCTCGACTTCATCCGCGAGCCGCGCTAGGTCGCTGCCGCCCGCCATGCCAAGCACCGCGAACTGATACACGCCCGATTGGCAAAGCCCCGCGAACTGCTGCACCGCGCGCATCGGATCGCCCATCCGGATTTCGCCGCGTACCATCTTTTCGCTGACCCATTCGGCCGCGCGCGCCTTTCCCGGACGCGGGCCGCGGTCGTAGAATGTCTCGGCAAGATGCGGAAAGCGCCCGGCTTCGCCGACGACCAGGCGAAACAGCGACAATAGCGGAGTCGAGGTCAGCTTGGTCATGAGCAGGCTGCCGAACCCGCGCAGCACCTCCGGAACCGGGCGGTCGAGCGGCAGGTCGATCGTCAGCGCCTGGCCATATTGTTCGACGATATCGTCGACGACCGCGGTGAACAGATCCTCCTTCGACGGAAAATAGCTCCAAAGGGTCGTTTTCGACCCGCCCACCGTGCTCGCGATCGACGACATGGTCGTGCCGGCATAGCCGCCCGTGAAAAAGGCTTCGCGCGCCGCGTCGACGAACGCCTTGCGGCGCTGGGCGACGGCATCGTCGAGGGTAGGCGTACTGTCTGGTATCATTTCGATTGACAACCTATTGTCCAAGGTCCATTGGCGCATGATACCAGCTAGTATCGTTGGATTCCATGCCTTATCGACTTTTCTCCTCCGTCGCAGTTTTCTGCCTGCTGTCAGCTTGCGCCAGCGTTCCAAACGTTGGGCCGAAGCCCGTGCCCGTCGCCGCCGATGCGCTCGAGTCGTCGGCCAGCCTGGCCGATGCGACCGGCGCGTGGCCGGTCGAGGGCTGGTGGACGGGTTTTGGCGATGCACAGCTCGACACGCTGATCGCCGAAGGGCTCGCGGGATCGCCCGATATCGCCACCGCCGCGGCGCGCGTGCGCGCCGCCGAGGGGCTGGCGCAGCAGGCGGGGGCGGCGCTGCTGCCGCGCGTCGGTGCCGAAGGCAGCGTCGGCGGGGTTCAGCAGAGCAAGAATATGGGCATACCGCCGCAATTCGTGCCCGATGGAATCCAGGACACCGGCCATGTCGCCGCGACCTTCAGCTTCGACCTGGACCTTTGGGGCAAGAATCGCGCGGCGCTGGCGGCGGCGACATCCGAAGCCGAGGCGGCGCGGGTCGACGCCGCGCAGGCGCGGCTGATGCTGACGACCGGGATCGCGTCGGCCTATGCCGACCTTGCGTCCTATTATCAGGCGCTCGACGTCGCGAAGGACGCGGTTCGCGTGCGCAGCGCCAGCGCCGATGTTTCGGGAAAGCGCGCGATGGCGGGGATCGAGAACCGCGCAGCCGAGCGCCAGGCCGAAAGCCGGGCCGCCGCCGCGCGCGGCGATGTGACGGCGCTCGAAGAGGCGATCGCGCTCACGCGAAACCGTATCGCCGCACTGATCGGTGCCGGGCCCGACCGCGGTCTGTCGATCGGCCGGCCGGCGCTGGCGTCGCCCGAAATCGGCTTGCCGCCGCAGGCCGGAATCGACCTGATCGGCCGCCGTCCCGACATCGTGGCGGCGCGGTTGCGCGTCGAGGCGGCGGCGAAACGCATCGACGTCGCGCGCGCCGATTTCTATCCGAACATCAACCTGTCGGCGCTCGTCGGACTCCAGTCGCTCGGCCTCTCCAACCTGTTCAAGGCGGGGTCCGAATATGGCAATGGCGGCGTCGCGGTCAGCCTGCCGATCTTTGACGGCGGGCGGTTGCAGGGCCGCTATCGCGGCGCGCGCGCCGAGTTCGATACCGCGGTTGCGGCCTATGATCGCACGCTGATCGGCGCGCTCCGCGATGTCGCCGACATCGTGGCGAGCCGCGCCGCGACCGGACGCCAGCTCGTCGACCGGCGCGAGGCGCTGAAGGCGGCGACCGATGCGGCCGAACTCGCGGGGCTGCGCTATCGCGCCGGCCTTTCGAACCAGCTTCCCCAATTGACCGCCGAAGACAGCATGACCCAGCTTGCGCGCCAGGTGTCCGACCTGGAGGCGCGCAAGCTCTCGCTCGATATCGCCCTGATCCGCGCGCTCGGCGGCGGCTACCAGACCAAGACAGGAGAATGACGATGGCCGAAGATACGGCTGCGGCTACCCCCGAAACTCCCCCCGAAGCCAATGGCGCGCAGCCGGAGAAGCGGAAAAAGCTGCTCCGCATCCTGGCGATCGTCGTGCTGTCGATCGCGGCGGTTTGGGGGATTTGGTATTTCCTGACCCAGTCCGGGCGCGTGTCGACCGACAACGCCTATGTCGGTGCGGATTCGGCGACGGTCACCGCGCTGATCTCCGCGCCGGTCAAGGAGGTGCGCGTCAGCGGCACCCAGGTCGTCAAAAAGGGCGACATCCTGGTCATTCTGGACGACGCCGATGCGCGGATCGCGGTTGCCGATGCCGAAGCGGCGCTGCGCCAGGCGCGCCAGCGCTATGGCCAGGCCAGCGCGACCGCCGATGCGGCGCGGGCGCGCGTAACGGCGCGCGGCGCCGATATTTCGCAGGCGCGCGCGCGGCTGCGCGACGCCGATGCCGCGGTTGCTAAAGCGCGCGCCGAACTGGCGCGGCGCGAGAGCATCGCGGGCACCGGCGCGGTGTCTGCCGAGGAACTGACCACCGCACGGGCCGCGCTTGCGTCGGCGTCGGCTGCGCGCGATCTTGCCGCGGCAGGCATTGCCTCGGCCGAGGCGACGCGCGGGTCGGCCAGCGGCGATCTGGGGGCCGCCGAAGCGGTCGTGACCGGCACGACGATCAACACGGCGCCCGACGTCGCGGCGGCGCAGGCGCGGCTGGAGAAGGCCGAGCTCGATCTCGCGCGTACCGTCATCCGCGCGCCGGTCGACGGCATCGTCACCAACAAGCAGGTGCAGGTCGGTCAGCGGGTCGCGGCGGGTGCGCCGATCCTGGTGGTCGTGCCGGTCGCCACCGCCTATGTCGACGCCAATTTCAAGGAAAGCCAGTTCAAGCGCATCCGCATCGGCCAGCCGGTCGAGCTGACGTCCGACTTTTACGGCAGCGATGTCGTCTATCGCGGCAAGGTGACCGGTATCGCCGGCGGCACCGGCGCGGCCTTTTCGCTGATCCCCGCGCAGAATGCGACGGGCAATTGGGTGAAGGTCGTGCAGCGGTTGCCCGTGCGCATCACGCTCGACCCCAAGGAGCTGAAGGAGCATCCGCTGCGCGTCGGGTTGTCGATGGAAGCGACGATCGACACGCGCGGGAAATGATCTGAGCCATGGCCAGCGCCGCCGCCTCCGTCATTCCCGCCGAACCGCAGCCGCTGAGCGGCGTCCGGTTGCTCGTCGCGGCCTTTGCGCTTGCCCTCGCGAATTTCGTCGTCGTGCTCGACACGACGATCGCCAACGTATCGGTGCCGCACATCGCGGGCGGCCTTGCGGTCTCGCCGACGCAGGGGACGTGGGTCATCACCAGCTATGCGGTCGCCGACGCGATCAGCGTGCCGCTGACCGGCTGGCTCGCCGCGCGGTTCGGGACGGTGCGCTGGTTCATCTTTTCGATCATCGGCTTCGGCATCTTTTCCTTTCTCTGCGGCATTTCGCGCACGCTCGACGCGCTGATCCTGTTCCGCGTGCTGCAGGGGCTGTCGGGCGGGCCGCTGATGCCGCTGTCGCAGATATTGCTGCTGCGCATCTTTCCCAAGGAAAAGGCCGGCATCGGCCTTGCGATCTGGGCGATGACGACGACCACGGCGCCGATCCTGGGGCCGATCCTGGGCGGCCTGATCAGCGACAATTGGAGCTGGCCGTGGATATTCTTCATCAACCTGCCGATCGTCGCGATCTGTGCCTTCGGCGTGTTCAGCCTGCTTTCGCCCTTCGAGACCAAGCGCGAGAAGGCGCGGATCGATACCGTCGGGCTGGTCCTGCTCGTCGTTTCGGTCGGCGCGTTCCAGATCATGCTCGACACCGGACGCGAGCATGACTGGTTCGGATCGGCCTGGATCGTCGGTCTGGCGATCGTCGCGGCGATCAGCTTCGTCGCGTTCGTGATCTGGGAACTGACCGACGCCAATCCGGTCGTGAACCTGCGCGTCTTCCGCTTTCGCGGCTTCAGTTTCGCGACGCTCGCGATATCGCTGGGGTTCGGGGCGTTCTTCGCGCAGGTCGTGCTGACGCCTTTGTGGTTGCAGCAGGTGGTCGGCTACACCGCGACCGAGACGGGCTTCGTCGTCGCGTGGATCGGCGTGTTCGCGGTGATGCTGTCGCCCATCGCGGCGGGAACGATCGGGAAATTCGATATTCGCATATCGATCTGCGCCGGTATCCTGTGGATGGCGCTGATGTCGATTTTGCGCGCGAGCTGGAACGCCGATGTCGGTTATTGGACGCTGGCGCTGCCGCATGTCCTGCAGGGGATGGGCATGCCCTTCTTCTTCGTCGGGCTGACCGCGCTCGCGCTGAGTTCGGTGCCCGCGCAGTATCAGACGTCGGCGGCCGGCCTGATGAGCTTTCTGCGGACGCTGTGCGGGGCGATCGGCACCGCCATCGCGACGACGGCGTGGGACGACGCCAGCCGCACGTCGCGGTCCGAGCTGGTGTCCGCGCTGAACAATCCCGACGCGACGCTGTCATCGCTGCAGAACGCCGGGCTGACGCTCGAACAGGCGCGCGCGGTCCTCGATCGGCTGGTCGAGGGGCAGGCGGCGACGCTTGGCGTGCTGCACCTGTTCCTGGCGTCGGGGGTCGTGTTCGTGATCGCGGCCGCCGCGGTCTGGCTAGCCCCCCGTCCCAAGCAGATCTCGATGGGCGCCTCGCACTAGCGCTATCTGGCGAAGAGCTGCCCAAGGTCGGCAAAGGCCTTGAACTCCAGGGCGTTGCCGGCGGGGTCGAGGAAGAACATCGTCGACTGTTCGCCGGGCTGACCCGGGAAGCGCGTGTGCGGTTCGATGACGAAGCGGACGCCGTGCGCCGTCAGCCGGTCGGCGAGCGCCTGCCATTGCGCGGGCGGCAGGACGACGCCGAAGTGCGGCACGGGGACGTCGTGGCCGTCGACCGGATTATGCCCCGCCACGCGCTCGCGCCGGTCGACGCGATGCGCGACGATCTGGTGGCCATAGAGGTTGAAATCGATCCAGTCGGCGTCGCTTCGCCCCTCCGGACAGCCGAGCACGGTGCCATAGAAATGGCGCGCGGCGGCAAGGTCGTCGACGGGAAAAGCGATGTGGAAGGGCGCGATTTCGGACATGCGCGCGACTGTGCCGCACCGGGCGACGGAATGCCAGTCCGGGCGCTTGGGCTTCGGCGCCTGTCGTGCTAGGGGCGCGCGCATGCTGACGATCAATGGCCTTACCGTGCGCCTCGGCGGGCGCACCATCCTGGACCGCGCGAGTGCGAGCTTGCCGCCGAAAAGCCGCGTCGGGCTGATCGGCCGCAACGGCGCGGGCAAGTCGACGCTGATGAAGGTGATGATCGGCCAGCTCGAGGCCGATGACGGCGGGATCGAAATGCCGCGCCGCACGCGCGTCGGCTATATCGCGCAGGAAGCGCCCAGCGGGACCGCGACGCCGTTCGACACGGTGCTGGCGGCGGATACCGAGCGCGCCGACCTGCTCGCGGCATCGGAAACCGAGCAGGACCCCGACAAGCTCGCCGACATTCACGAGCGGCTGATCGCGATCGACGCCTATACCGCGCCCGCGCGCGCGGCGCGCATCCTGATCGGACTTGGCTTCGACGAAGCGATGCAGGGCGCGCCGCTCGACAGTTTTTCGGGCGGATGGAAGATGCGCGTCGCGCTCGCGGCGCTGCTCTTTTCGAATCCCGACCTGCTGCTGCTCGACGAACCGTCGAACCACCTCGACCTCGAGGCGACGATGTGGCTCGAAAGCTTCCTGCGCGCCTATCCGGGGCAGCTCGTCGTGATCAGCCACGAGCGCGACCTGCTCAACAATGTCGTCGACCATATCCTGCACCTGGAAGGCGGAAAGGTGACGCTCTACGCCGGCGGCTATGACGCGTTCGAGCGTCAGCGCGCCGAACGCGCGGCGCAGCTCGCGGCGGCGCGGGCGGCACAGGATGCACAGCGCGCGAAGCTGCAGGATTATGTTGCTCGCAACAGCGCGCGTGCCTCGACCGCGAAGCAGGCGCAGTCGCGCGCGAAGCAGCTCGCGCGGATGCAGCCGATCGCCGCGATTTCCGAGGACCCCAGCCTGGTGTTCGATTTCCCGACCCCGGCGGACGAGTTGAAGCCGCCGCTGATCACGCTCGACCTTGCGAGCGTCGGCTATACACCGGGCGAGCCGGTGCTGCGCCGCCTGAACCTGCGCATCGATCCCGACGATCGCATCGCGCTGCTCGGCCGCAACGGCAACGGCAAGACCACGCTCGCGCGCCTGCTCGCGGCGCAATTGAAGCCCGAAGAAGGCGGCATGGCGTTCGCGGGCAAGATGCGCGTCGGCTATTTCACCCAATATCAGGTCGAGGAACTCGACGGCGACGACACGCCGCTGGGGCATATGGCGCGCGTGATGACGGGCAAGACGCCGGGCGCGGTGCGCGCACAGCTCGGGCGCTTCGGTTTTACCGGCAACAAGGCGACGACCGAGGTCGGCAAGCTGTCGGGCGGCGAGCGCGCGCGGCTGGCGCTGGCGCTGATCACGCGCGAGGCGCCGCATCTGCTGATCCTCGACGAACCGACGAACCACCTCGACGTCGACGCGCGCGAGGCGCTGGTCCAGGCGCTCAACGGCTTCGATGGCGCGGTGCTGATCGTCAGCCACGATCGCCACATGCTCGAACTGTCGGCCGACCGCCTCGTCCTGGTCGACGACGGCACGGCGCGCGATTTCGACGGCAGCATGGACGATTATGTCGCTTTTATTCTGGGCAAGGGCGCGGCGAACGACGACGCCAAGTCGGCGCCGGCGAAATCGAAGGACGCCAAGCTTGCGCGGCAGGAAGCCGCCAAGGCGCGCGAAGCGCAGGCGGTGCTGCGCAAGACCGCAAAGGATCATGAGGCCCGCGCCGGCAAGCTGGCGCAGCAGATGAGCGCGATCGACCGGGCGATGTTCGACCCCACCGGCGCCGAGCCCGCGCTCGCCAAGCTCACGATGAGCGAGCTGTCGCAGCGCCGCGGCAAGCTGGCCGCCGAATTGGAAACGGTCGAAGCGGCGTGGATGGCGGCGCTCGAGGCGATCGAAGAGGCTGCCGCCTGATCGGATATTTTCGGGGATTGTCCCGCGATGCCGGACGGGTGACTTTATCCTGTCCGAATCATCAGGGAAAACAGCCCCATGTCTCCGTCGATCCTGTTGCTGCTGCTCGCGCAGACCCCCGTCGCTGAGGCGCCGGTGTCAAAGGCCCCGCCGCGGCCGGTATATTGCAGCGACGATTGCATCTCGCCCGTCGAGGCGGTGACCTATGCTTCCTATCTCGCGCCAAAGGCCGGGATCGCCGGCACGTTCCGTATGGAGGTGAAGGCGGTCGGCGAGCAGAAGGGCATCTATTACCTCAATTCGGAGGCTGATTATCGCGACCGGAATTGCCTGACGATCGCGATGCCCGCCGCGGTCATGGCCCAATTGGCGGGCGGCGGCGGCCTCGCGCGGGCCGAGAAGCGCTTCAAAGGCCGCACGATCATCGTGCGCGGCGTCGCGCAGCGGGTGAAGATCGGCTTTTTCGGGCCGGACGGAACGCCGACCGACAAATATTATTATCAGGTCCAGATCCGTATCGGACAGGCCGGGCAAATCGCGACGCGAAGCGTCGGCTGACGCCCGCGCGAATATTGACTCCGCGACGGGCTTCGATCATAATAGTTTCAATTGAAACTATATGGGGATCTGATCATGGCCGACCTGTTCGACAATCCGCTGGGCCTCGACGGCTTCGAGTTCGTCGAATTTTCGGCGCCCGAAAAGGGCATTCTCGAACCGGTGTTCACGGCGATGGGCTTTACCCAGATCGCGCATCACCGCTCGAAGGACGTCCAGCTTTGGCGCCAGGGCGGGATCAACCTGATCGCCAATTACGAACCCAAATCGCCCGCGGCCTATTTCGCCGCCGAACATGGCCCGTCGGCCTGCGGCATGGGCTGGCGTTGCCGCGATGCCGCCAAGGCCTATGCCGAGGCGATCGCGCGCGGGGCCGAGCCGGTCGAGGTCAAGACCGGACCGATGGAACTGCGCCTGCCCGCGATCCGCGGCATCGGCGGTTCGATCATCTATCTGCTCGACCGTTATGGCGACGAACTCAGCATCTATGACATCGACTTCGTCTATGAAGAGGGCGTCGACCGCCACCCCGAGGGTGCGGGGCTGAAGGTGATCGATCACCTGACGCACAATGTCTATGGCGGCCGCATGGCGCATTGGGCGGCTTTCTATGAGCGGATCGCCGGCTTCCGCGAAATCCGCTATTTCGACATCAAGGGCGAATATACCGGCCTGACCTCGAAGGCGATGACCGCGCCCGACGGCAAGATCCGAATCCCGCTCAACGAAGAGGGCGCGGGCGGCGGCGGCCAGATCGAGGAATATCTGCGCGCCTATAATGGCGAGGGTATCCAGCACATCGCCTTTGCCTGCGACGACCTGTATGCGGCGTGGGACAAGCTCAAGGCGATCGGCAATCCGTTCGCGCCGTCGCCGCCGGAAACCTATTACGAACTGCTCGCCGAACGCCTTCCGGGCCATGGCGAGGATGTCGACGCGCTGAAGAGCCGCGGCATCCTGCTCGACGGTTCGACCGAACAGGGCGATCCGCGCCTGCTGCTCCAGATTTTCGGCCAGACCGTGATCGGCCCGGTCTTTTTCGAATTCATCCAGCGCAAGAAGGACGAGGGCTTCGGCGAGGGCAATTTCACCGCGCTCTTTAAGTCGATGGAACTCGACCAGATCCGCCGCGGCGCACTGAATGTCGAGGAACCCGCCGAATGACGAGCCCGATCAAATTGGGCGGCGTCCACCACGCCGCCTATCGCTGCAGGGATGCGAAGGAGACGGTCGATTGGTACGAGCGGATGCTCGGCATGACCTATACGACCGCCTTTGCCGAGGATCATGTGCCGTCGACCGGCGAATATGACCCCTATATGCACGTCTTCCTGGATGCCGGGAACGGCAACATCCTGGCCTTTTTCGAGCTGCCGAACCAGCCCGACATGGGGCGCGACGAAAATACGCCCAAATGGGTCCAGCATCTCGCCTTCAAGGTCGGCACCTATGACGAGCTGGTCGCGGCCAAGGAGCATCTGCAGGCCAATGGCATCGACGTGCTGGGGCCGACGCATCACGGCATCTTCAAGTCGATCTATTTCTTCGACCCCAACGGCCATCGCGTCGAGCTGGCGTGCGATATCGGCACCGACGAACAATATGCCGAGCTGAAACGCGTCGCGCCGCTGATGCTGGAGGAATGGAGCCAGACCAAGAAGGCCCCGCGTCACGCCGACTGGCTGCACGCGGCGGCGAACGAGTAGGCAGCTCGCCGAAAAGCAGAGGGCCCTCCTTTCGTCATCCCGGACTTGATCCGGGATCTACCGCAGCGCTTGAATTCGTGGACCCCGGATCAAGTCCGGGGTGACGAGAACGGGGGGCTTGTCCGCCCCCTCGTCGAACTACTTCCGGTCCAGCCCGATGCTCTGCAGCGTCGCGCCGCTGCACTTGTCGGCTTCCTTCGTCTTGCCGTCGCCCGACAGCGCGCCGATCGCCAGGAAACCCGCGACCACGGCGACCAGGAACGCGCCCGCGACCCACACCAGATATTTGTCGATGAACGCCTTGATCGGCGCGCCGAACAGGCGGAACAATATGCCGACGAGCATGAAGGAAAAGGCCCGGCTCGCAAGGCTTGCCCACAGGAAGGTGAAGAAGCTCATGTGGATGAAGCCGGCGGTGATCGTCAGCAGCTTGAACGGGATCGGCGTCGCGCCCTTGATCAGGATGATTTCGGCGCCGAACTCGCGCAGATAGCAGGCGGCCGGCGGAAAGGCGTCGGTCAGGCCGAGCACGCCGAGCAGCCAAAGCCCGACGCTCTCGTACAGAAAATACCCGATCCCATAGCCCAGCATGCCGCCGGCGACCGACGCGAGCGTACAGATGAGCGCGTACCGCACCGCCTTCTTCGGATTGGCGAGGCACATCAGCCCCAGCAGCGGGTGCGGCGGGATCGGAAAGAAGCTTGCCTCGACGAAGGAGACCAGCGCCAGCCAGAGCTCGGCATGCGGATGCGCCGATTTCTCCATCGTCCAGTTGTACATGCGCTGGATGATGGACTTGTTGTGGACGGTTCCGGTCATGCTGGTCCTTGGCTGCGGGTCAGGATGACCACGGCCTTCCTATGCCGGGGGCGTGGCGCGAAGTCGAGATGCGCGTTGGAGATGGCGATCCCCGGCGAAAGCCGGGGGTCGATCGATCAATGCCGGAAGTGGCGCATGCCCGTGAAGACCATCGCGAGACCGGCCTCGTTCGCCGCCGCGATCACCTCGTCGTCGCGGATCGATCCGCCCGGTTGGATCACGCAGGTCGCGCCCGCCTCGACTGCCGCCAGCAGGCCGTCGGCGAAGGGGAAGAAGGCGTCGCTCGCAACCGCGCTGCCGACCGTGCGCGGCTCTGCCCAGCCGTGGCTTTCGGCGGCTTCGCGGGCCTTGGCGGCGGCGATGCGTGCGCTGTCGCGGCGGTTCATCTGCCCCGCGCCGATGCCCGCGGTCGACCCGCCCTTGGCATAGACGATCGCGTTCGACTTGACGTGCTTCGCGACCGTCCAGGCGAACAGCGCGTCGGTCAGTTCCTCTTCGGTCGGCGCGCGGTCGGTGACGACCTTCAGGTCGCCGACGCCGATGCGGCCATTGTCGCGGCTCTGCGCCAGCCAGCCGCCGGCGATCGTCTTGAGCACCAGCCCGCCGCGCGCCGGATCGGGCAGTTCGCCGGTCAGCAGCAGGCGCAGATTCTTCTTCCTCGCGAACACCGCTCGTGCGTCGGCATCGGCGTCGGGGGCGCAGACGACTTCGGTGAAGATGCCGCTGATCAGCTCGGCGGTCGCGCCGTCGAGCGGCCGGTTGACCGCGATGATCCCGCCAAAGGCCGAAACGTCGTCGCACTTCAGCGCCGCGTCATAGGCCTCGGCGATCGTCGCGCCGCTCGCGACGCCGCAGGGGTTGGCGTGCTTGACGATCACGCAGGTCGGCCCCGCCTCGCGGAACTCGGCGACTAGCTCCAGCGCGGCGTCGGCGTCGTTGATGTTGTTGTAGCTTAGTTCTTTTCCTTGGACCTGTTCAGCCTGCGCGATGCCGCGCGCGGCGGGGCCGGCGGGAAGGTAGAGCGCCGCCTTCTGGTGCGGGTTCTCGCCATAGCGCAGCTCGGTCGCCAGCTTGGTCGTCAGCGGCAGCGTGTCGGGGAACATCTTGCCCTGGTCGGCGAAGGCGAACCACTGCGCGATCATGCTGTCATAGGTCGCGGTGTGCGCGAAAGCGGTCGCCGCAAGCCGCTTGCGGAGGGCGAGGGTGGTCGCGCCGCCGTTCGCGTCCATTTCCGCGATGACCGCCGCATAATCCTCGGGCTCGGTGACGATGCCGACGAACGCGTGATTCTTTGCCGACGAACGCACCATCGCAGGGCCGCCGATGTCGATATTCTCGATGATCGTGTCGCGGTCGGCGCCGCTCATCACGGTCTGGAGGAACGGGTAGAGGTTGACGACGACCAGGTCGATGCCGCCGATGCCATGCTCCTCCATCGAGGCGACATGCGCGGCGTCGTCGCGCACCGCCAGGATGCCGCCGTGCACGGTCGGGTGCAGCGTCTTGACGCGGCCGTCCATCATCTCGGGAAAGCCGGTGAGGTCGGACACGTCGAGCACGCTGTGGCCCGCCTCGCGCAGCGCCTTCGCGGTGCCGCCGGTCGACACCAGTTCGACCCCATGCTTGACGAGTGCGGCCGCAAGCTCGGCGAGCCCCGCCTTGTCGCTGACGGACAGCAATGCGCGGCGGACGGGAATCAGGTCGGTCATGGGGAAGGCGGCCTTTGCAATACGGGAAAGACGCGGCCCCCCTAGGCGCGCGCCGCCCGTATCGCAACCCCGGGAGACCGGTTTTTAGAGGCCGAGCGCCGCCGCGATCCGATCCCAGCGGACCAGCTTGAAATTCTGGGCCCTGGGCGCGTTGTCGCCGTCCTGCGCAAGAAAGAGCCCGTCGGGATAATCCGGGCCGAAATTGCCCGCGACCGCTTCGATCCCGTCGGTGTCGCTGGTCGCGCCGAACTTGCCGGCGGCAATGGCGAAGCGGCCGACATAATCCATCGAAGGCAGTTTGAAGACGGCATAGGCATTGTCGCCCTGGCTCGACGCGATCAGGTAGCGCTGGCCCTTGTGATCGATCGTCGCCAGACCCTCGACATCGGCGACCAGCCGCTGGTTGTCGACGGGCGCGACCAGGCGCGCGCCGGCGGTCTTGCCGGTCTGAACCAATTGCCAGATGCCGACGTCCTCCTCGCCGACATACAGCGTGTCGCCGTCGAAGACGCAGCCTTCGGACTGGGTCGGAATCTTGTGCTCCCATTCGACCGTGAAGGTCGGCGCGGCGCCCTGCGGCAGTCCGATCGTGCCGACGCGAACGGTGCCGTCCTTGATGATCAGCGCGGCCTTGAGCGGTTCGCCCGGCGCCGTGCGCGCAAGGCAGAAGCCATAGGCCTCGCCCGTTCCCGCCGGCGCGCGGCCGAGCGAGGAGAGCGCGGCGGTGGCGGGGTCGATCGCGAAGATCGCGAGATGCGCGTTGACGCCGTCGTTGCGGTCGCTGGCGACGATGATGTTGCCGCGCACGTCGACATTGTTGACGCGCCCGCCCTTGATGAAGGCCAGGTCCTTGCCGGTCAGGTCATAGGCGTGGATGCCCGCCTTCTTGTCGGTCGCGATGACCAGCACGCGGTTCGGGTTCGCGGGATCGACCCAGATCGCCGGATCGTCGGCGGCATCGGCCTGGCCGGTGCCGACCGGTTCGGTCTCTCCGTCCGCGGTGATCTGGATCGGCGGCAGGCCCGCGATTACCGGCTGCGCCTGTTGCGCGGTGGCGCATCCGGCAACCGCCGACGCGAGGATGAGCGCGGAAGAATATTTCCAGGTCATGTTCATTCTCGATCTCCCCTTGGTCTGTCTGGTTGGCTTATTTCGCGCGCGCGACGCAGGCGCCGCCGTCCGGGCCGACGTCGCCCGTGCAGCGCCGCTCGGCCAGCGTCGGCTCGCCGGCTTCGCTGAGGCGGTTGCCCGCCGCCGTCCGCTCCAGGTCGAAACCGTCGTAGAGCTTCCCCGACGCGGTGAAGGTCCGGAACTTGATGCGCTTCGGCTCGACGTCGACGATCTGGTAAAGCTCGGTCGCCTCCGCGATCTTGTCGGGCTGCCAAGGGCTGCGGTCGTTGAGCGCGTACATCTTCGACCCCGTGACCGACACCAGATAGATCGGCCCCTGGATCATGCCGTCGGCGCGCGCCTTCGCGCTCGCCTCGCGCCCGGCTTCGGCGGTCAGGCGGCTGTAGCAATGGTCGTGGCCCTGCAGCACCAGGTCGACCTTGCGCTTGTCGAACACCGGCTTCCACGCGGCCTTGATCTCCGCCGTGTCGTTCGGGCGGGCGCAGGTGAAGACCGGCTGGTGGAACAGCACGACGTTCCAGTTCGCCTTGCTCGACGCCAGCGTCTGGTCCAGCCAGCGCGTCTGCGCCTCCATCGACCCCAGGTTGATCGCCGCCGTCCCGTCGAGGACGATGAAGCGCACCCCCTGATAATCGACGTAATAGGTCGTCGCCTTCACCGGCTCCGCGCCATTGGCGGGCAGCGCGAACTGCGCGGGCCAATAGGGGCCGAGGTTATAGACCTCGGTCCCGTCGGGCTGGACGACGTCGACATATTCGTGGTTGCCGGTCGCGGGAACCTGCGGGACGATCGAATAATTATAGCCGCCCGCCTGGTTCCATTCGCCCCATTCGTCGTCATGGTCCAGGTCGTCGCGCTGCGCGACCAGGTCGCCGGCATGGACGACCAGCGCGATGTCGCCATTGCCGTGAAAGGCCTGGCGGATGACGCGGCTGGCATAGGTCAGGATGCCGTTCTGGACGTCGCCCAGATAGAGAAAGCGAAACGGCTTCGCCTCGACGGCGGCGGTGCGGAACTGATGCCACTCGCTCCAGCCCGCCGCGCCCTTGACGCGATAGGCATAGGCGGTGTCGGGGGTCAGGCCGGTGAAGCGGACCTGATGATAGAGCGCGGGGCCATAGCTGCTGTCGACCTTGCGGCTGGTGCCCGTGACGATCCGCGCCTTTTCCTCGAGCGTCGGGCCGTCGACCGATACGGCGATCTGGGCTTCTGCGCTCGCCTGCGCGGTGTCGGTGCGAAAGGCGACCGCCATCTCGCGGCTGGGGTCCGCGCCGGGGGTGAGCACGATCCGGTCGGGCAGGTTCCTGGGGGCATAGGGCAGCCCCGGCGAACGCGGGATCGGCGCGGTCGCCGCCGGATCCGCGGCCAGCGCGGGGCCATTGGCGATCGAACAAAGGGTGGCTAGCGCGATCAGACCGTATTTTTGCATGTCCAACTCTTTCGGATGAAGAATGGCCGATCGGGGCCGCACCATCCGGCACGGCCCCGCTGGGTTCCAGGTCAGGCGACCTAGAATTTCACGCGGACACCGCCGAACAGCGTGTATCCGAACTTTTCATATTCATAGACGCGCTCGCGGGTGCCGTAATAGCGGACGCCCGGCGAGTTGGTGAGGTTCTTCGCCTCGACGAAGATGCCGACATTCTTGAGCAGCTGATAGCTGCCCGTCACGTCGAGCTGGCCGCGCCCTTCCCAATAGAGGTCGAGGTTGGCGTCGTTGGCGTTGATCTCGTTCAGATAGTCGCTGCGCTTGGTATAGGAAACGCGCAGGTTCAACGGCCCCCGCTCATAAAAGAGCGCGGCGTTCCAGCTATGCTTCGAATTGCCGGGCAGCGGCATGATCTGGCGACCGGCATAGGGCTGGGCCAGCTTCACCTCGGCTTCGGTCCACGTATAGTTGGCGAAGACGCCAAAGCCGCTGAGCAGGCCGGGCAGGAAGGTGAACTGCTGCTGCCAGTTCACCTCGACGCCGTACAGATGGCCCTCGGGCGCGTTTTCGGGACGGGTCAGTTCGGCCGCGGCACCAAGATAGGTGCCGTTGCGCGTGACCGTGTAGCGATAATCCTTCAGGTCCTTGTAGAAGCCGTTGACCGAGATCATGCCCAGCGGCTGGAGATAATATTCCAGGCCCGCATCGACATTGTTCGACAGCGTCGGACGCAGCAGCGGATTGCCCGACGTCACGCGAACGATCGCGCTGTCGGTGTTCTCGACCACGCGCGGAACCAGGTCGACGAAGTTCGGCCGATTGATCGCGCGGGTCAGCGCGAAACGGCCGATCAGATTGTCGGTGAAGTTGTGGCGCACGGTCAGGTTGGGGAACCAGCGGCCATAGCGCGACTTGGCCACGGCCTCGCCGATCGCGCTCGTGCTTTCGTTGAAGGTCGGTGCGGCGCCGCGGAAGTCGGTGGTTTCATACCGCACGCCGGCCACGACCAGCGTCGACCCCAGGTCGAACTGGCCCATGCCGAAGATGCCGAGGATCTTTTCGCTGCCGGTATAATCGGCGGTGATCGATTGCGGCATCCGGCGTTCCGACGTCGGCCTGGTCAGGTCGAAATATTGGTCGGCCAGCGTCGGGTTGAACTTGTTGCCGAGGAGATAGTCGAAGTTCGTCGATTCGATATCGGTCAGGAAGCTGGCGAGGGTGGCCGTCGGCGCCGCCGACGCGCGGCGGTCGCGAAAGCGTTCCTCGTTGGCGGTGACGTTGCGATCGCGGTAGCGGCCGCCGAAGCTGTAGGTCACCGGAACGCCCGCGAAGGTCGACGGGAATTCGACCTTGGTCTGGAACGTCCATTCGTCGTTGAAGGTGTCGTTCGCGCGATAGGCGTTCTCGCGGAACGCAAAGCGATCGACCTGCAGATGCTCGCCCGTGGTGAACAGCGAATAGTCGGGATTGTCCGGGTTCGCGAAATCATAGCTCTGGCGCGGACGCAGCGTCGACCGGAACAAAAGCTCGTCGCGGCGCGGATAGGTCTGTTCGGACTTGGTGTAGGTGCCCGAATATTCGATCTTGCCACCGCCGAGCCGGTGCTCGCCGCCCGCCGTCGCAGTGTAGATCTCGTTGCGCTGGACGCGGTGGCGCACCTGCTTTTCGATGCGGGTGTTGGTATAGGTCGCGCTGGTGTTGGTCGCGCCCGGCTGCAACGTGCCTTCGGTCCACAGGATGCTCAGGCGGTTGCGGAATTCATTGTCCTCGAACCGCGAATAGGAACCGCGCAGATACAGGCGCGAACCCGGCGCCGGACGCCATTCGAGCGCGCCGGTCGCGGCGATGCGCTCGCGCTTGGTGTCGTAATCCTTGAACAGCGTTTCGGTGACGCCGTACAGCGAATTGCCGATCGACGCCCAGGCGTTCTCGACATTGTCGAGCTTGCGGTCGGTGCGCGAATAGCTGCCCGACAACAGCACGCCGAACTGCTTCTCGGCGCCGAAGCGGTTGCTGACCGACAGCGCGGCGCGGCGGTCGCTGGTGCCGCCCATCTGGTTGTGGCTGAGCCCGGCCGAGGCGCTGAGGCGAAAGCCGCGGCTGTCGAAGGCCGAACGCGTCGCGATGTTCACCGCGCCCGCGATCGAATCGGCGTCCTGATAGGGGAGCAGCGACTTGCTGACCTCCAGGTTTGCGACAATGTCCGACGGGATGGTGTCGAGGTCGATCGCGCGGGTGGTCGGGCTGGGCGCGGTCACGGTCACGCCGTCGATCGACACGGCGGTAAAGTCGGCGGGGGCGCCGCGCACGTTGATATAGCGGCCTTCGCCCTGGTCGCGTTCGATGCCGATGCCCGCGACGCGCTGCAGCGCTTCGGCGATGTTCGGGTCGGGAAAGCGGCCGATGGCGTCCGACGAGACGACGTTGGTGGTGTTGATCGCCTGCCGCTGCTGGTTCAGCGCGCGCGCCGTATTGTCGACGATCGACGCGGCGGTAACGACGATGTCGCTCTCTTCGCCGCGCGGCACGACCAGGTTGAGCGAGGTGCTGCGGCCCGACAGGGTGACCGGCTGGTTGAAGGCGGGGCGACCGAGATAGCGCACCTCGACCGTGACATTGCCGCTTTCGGGCGCGGTCAGCACGAAGCCACCCTGCAGGTCGGTCGTCGTCTCGACGCCGAGTTCCGGAATGATCACGCGCGCGCCGGGGAGCGCCGAGCCTGCTTCGTCATAGATATTGCCCGACAGGACGGCCTGGGCCTGCAGCGCGGCGGCGGTCGAGGCTTCCTGGGCCTTGGCCGTCTGGGCAAGACCGATCGTCGACAGGACGAGCATGGAGCCGCCCAGGACAAGTGAATGGCGCAGTTTGAGAGAGCTCATTTTTTCCCCGTTTTTGATTGGCAGGGCAGGCGGGCCGCCCTTGAGAGAGAATGCGAAACCCGCCGCGGCATCTTTGCTCGCGGCGGGGTGGGGCGCGTGTGGCAAGGCTCCGTGACTCCCATGTTACGATGGCGTCACACTATTGAAACATTTGGGGAATTTTCGCGCTCGATCGGCTGCGAACCCCCGGAACCCTAAGGGCTCGGGAAATTTTTCCGGTTCGCGCTTTTTTGATCAATCGCGCCCGGAAAGGCGCCCTGGCCGCGTGCGATCAGCCGATATGCTTGAAAATCCAGCCGATGCTCGCGCCGCCTGCGGGCGCGGTGCCCGTGACGACGAGCTGTTCGGCGGGATGCGGACGGCCATCGCCGTCGACCCACAGGCTTTCCTCGATGTTCAGCGCCCCGTCGGAGGTGCGGAACTGCCACAGCGGGCCCCCGGAGATGCGGAGCAGCGCGCCGAGCTTGTCGGCGGTCAGGCTGGCCGAGATATTGCGCCCCAGGTGAAAGCGCAGGGTGAATTTCTTGTCACCCTTGCGCCGCGTGCGCGGGGCGGGAAGCAGCATGTCCTCGCCGCGCAGCTCGCGCCCATTGGGCGACAGGATCAGCAGGCGGCGGTGGATCAGGCCGTGGCGGCGCGCATAGCCGTCGTGGCTCATCTCGACGCGGCTGCCCTGCGGCGTTTCGCGCCGGTCGAGCTCGACCTCGGTCACGCCGCGGCCCAGGACGCCGCTCGCCAGGATCGCGGTCGAATTGGTGTCGTCGATCGTCAGCGTCGAATGCGCGGCGGTGGTGCGCAGCCCGCGCGCCAGGTCGGCGGGGATCGTCGCGCCGGTCAGCGCGGCGCCGCCGCAGTTGACGACGATGCGCTCGTCGCCGTCGGACAGTTCGAACGCCAGCGTCGAGGCGCAGCCCGCCTCGGTCACGCGCGCGATCGGCGGCGGCGCGGCATCGGCGAGCAGGACGACCTTGTTCGCGACCAGACGCTGATAGCCCCAGTCGCGCGCTTGCTTGAGCGGCCGCGTGCGCACGCCGCTGGCGCCGACGACCGCCTGGATATGCGCGGCCGAGGTGGCGCCGCTGCCCTGCCAGCTTCCCATGCCGCCGTCGCTGTGGACCAGGCCGAGCAGCGCGGGGACGGTGCGGGCGAGCACCTCCTGCAGGAAGGGCGGCACTTCCATCCGGCGCATGTCATAGATGCGCGCGAGCATCGACAGCGCCATGACCGCGTCGAGCTGTGCCTGCGGCGAGCGCGCGATATTGCCGCCGTCGGCGTAGAAGCTCGTCTCGATCACCTTGCGCAGCCCGGCTTCGCCGAACACCTGCCGCGGTTCGCCGCCGGGCATCAGCAGCGAGGCGGCGACGATGCCGATCCACGCGACGAGCTGGCCCGTGCCGGGGCGCGTCTTGTCGGCGACGCGGTCGAGATGGCGGGCCGAGCGCGCGAGATGGTTGAGCACCGCCGACCGATAGATAAGGTCGCTCGACGACAGGATCAGCGGCGCGTGCGCCGCCCAGAAGAGGATGCGCCAGCCGGTGTTTTCGGCCTGCCACGCGGGTTCGCTCACCGCTTCGCCATGCGTGCCGAGCCAGTGGCGCACCACCGCTTCGGCAATCGGGGCGCTGTCGGCGCGGTTGCCTGTCGCCGCCAGGTCGCGCAGCCAGGCAAAGCTGTGGAGATAGTCGGCAAAGGTCGGCGCGACGTCGAGCGCGGCGAAGTCCAGCTCGCCGAGCGACAGCTTCAGCCCGCGATGCAGGAAGTGGCCCGCGCGGATGGCGGTGCCCGCGCGAACGTCGCCGGGAACCGGGTCGGTGGGCACGCCCAGCAGCTTCAGCGGAAAGCGGCCCTTCAGGCGCAGGGCATGGAGCGGGGTGCGCCAGGTCAGGCGGGTGATATAGTTGGCGACGCGGTCGCCCAGCGACAGGCCCTTGTCGGCGGGCAGGCGGATCAGGCGCTTGCCGGGCTCGATGCTGTCGTCGAGCGGCGGGGCGTCGTCGCCCGGATCGGGAATCGAACTCGAAGGGGCAGAGGTCAATGGTCTCCCCTCCATCGATCAGTCGCCGCGCAGGCGCCGGATATTGTCGGCGTAGGCGTCGGGCCCGCCCTTGAAGGTCGCGGTCCCGGCGACCAGCACGTCAGCCCCCGCCGAAATCGCCAGCGGCGCGGTGTTCGCATCGATGCCGCCGTCGACCTCCAGCCGGATGTCGCGACCCGACTTCTCGATCATCTTGCGCACCGCCTCGATCTTGCGAAGCTGGTTCGAAATGAAGCTCTGGCCGCCGAAGCCCGGATTGACGCTCATGATCAGCACCAGGTCGATGTCGTCGATCAGATAGTCCAGCATCTTGGCCGGGGTCGCCGGGTTGAGCGACACGCCGGCCTGCTTGCCCAGCGACTTGATGTGCTGGACGGTGCGGTGGATGTGCGGTCCCGCCTCGGGGTGGACGGTGATGATGTCGGCGCCCGCCGCGGCGAAGGCGTCGAGGAAATGATCGACCGGCGAGATCATCAGATGCACGTCGAAGGGCAGGGTCGAATGCGGACGCAGCGCCTTAACGACCATCGGGCCGATCGTCAGATTGGGCACGAAATGCCCGTCCATCACGTCGATATGCACCCAGTCGGCGCCCGCTGCCTCGATCGCGCGCACCTCTTCGCCAAGGCGCGCGAAGTCGGCGCTGAGTATCGAGGGGGCGATGCGGACGGAAGGCGACGTGGCGGTCATGGAGACCGGCCTTAACCATCTAGCATGTGCGGGGCAAGCGCGGGCGGGATGCTATTCGCGGGCATTGAAAAATAATATCGGCGCGCGTCAGCGCCAGCGCCAGCCACCCTGGGTTTTGGCGCGATAGAGCGGCATCGGGGCGATGCCGGCCAGAACGACCGCGATCGTCGTCATCACCGGCCGCCCCTGTCCCAGCATCGCGATCCCGGTGATCAGCGCGATATGCGCCAGCAGCAGCGCCCAACCCTGCCACGCGATCGGCAGGCCGGCGCCATAGCCGCGCTTTTTCGGCCGGAACCAGGGGCGATCGTCGACCAGCAGGTGCAGCATCTCAGCTTTCCTTCTTGGGGGGACGTCCGCGTTTGGGGGCGTCGGATTGCTTGACGCTGACGCCGCGGCGACTCAGCGCCTCGCGCAGCAATATTTCGATCTCGGCATTGGCGCTGCGCAATTCGGCCGAAGCCAGCCGCTCGATCGCGGCGTACAATGCCGGATCGAGGCGGAGGGCAAAGGCTTTCTTCGACTGCACGGGCACCGCTCGACCTCAGTAGAGCGAGCCGGTGTTGACGACGGGCTGCGTGTCGCGTTCGCCGCAGAGCACGACCATCAGGTTCGAAACCATCGCGGCCTTTCGCTCGTCGTCCAGGTCGACGACATTCTTCTCCGACAGGTGCTGCAGCGCCATCTCGACCATCGTCACCGCGCCTTCGACCAGCTTCTTGCGCGCCGCGATCACGGCCTCGGCCTGCTGGCGGCGGAGCATCGCGCCGGCGATTTCCTGTGCATAGGCCAGGTGGGTCAGGCCGCATTCGTCGACCGTGATGCCCGCGACCTCGAGTCGCTCGATCAGCGCCTTGCGCAGTTCGATGCCGACCTCGTCATGATTGCCGCGCAGCGTGATTTCCTGATGCTCGATATCGTCATAGGGATAGCGCGAACCGATCGCGCGCACCGCGGCCTCGATCTGCGCCATGACGAATTCCTTGTAATCGTCGACGTCGAACAGCGCCTGCGCGGTGTCGGTGACGCGCCAGACGACCTGCGCCGCCATTTCGATCGGGTTGCCGCGCAGGTCGTTGACCTTGATCTTGTCCGAAATGACGTTGTTCGCGCGCACCGCGATCTTCTTGCGCGTCAGCCACGGAAGCACCCAGCGCAGCCCCTCGTCGCGGTCGGTGCCCTTGTACGCGCCGAACAGCTGGATCGCCGCGGCCTCGTTGGGGTTGATCATGTAAAAGCCGCAGAGGATGATCGTGCCGGCGATCGCCGAGGCGGCGACCACGACCCACTTCCACGCGACCTGCACGTCGGCGCTGCCGTTGCTTATCGCCGCCCATGCGGCGACGCCCAGCAAGATCACCCAGATGAGCAGCATCAGGTAACCGCTCTGCGTTGCGGCGCGCGTCTCGCGGCTGCGGTTCAGCGCCGGTGTCCCACTCTCGACCATGTTTCCCTCCGAATCACTCGATATAAAGATGATATCATATTTATATCGTTTCGGACGGCGGTCAACCCCACGCTGCGCGGCACTTTCGCCAACTTCCCCAGACAAAACAAAGGGGGCACGGTGGCCCCCTTTGCTCCCCGGTTGAACTGGAGAATTACTCGGTCGGAAACCCGCGCTTGCGCAGCAGCGCCTTCACGTCGGGATCGCGGCCGCGGAACGCGCGATACGCCTCGGCGCGGTCGGTCTCGTTGCCGGTCATCAACAGGATGGTGCGGAACTTGTCGGCGACGCTGCGATCCCACGGACCGCCGGCTTCGGTAAAGGCCGCCCAGGTGTCGGCGTCCATCGTTTCCGACCACAGATAGCTGTAATAGCCCGCCGAATAGGCGTCGCCGCTGAACAGGTGGCCGAACTGCGGCAGGCGGTGGCGCATGACGATTTCCTTCGGCATGCCCATTTCGGCCAGCGTCTCGCGTTCGAACTTGTCGACGTCGGTCACCGGCTTCTTGCGGTCGTGCAGCTTCATGTCGACGATCGCGCTCGACAGATATTCGACCGTCTGGAAGCCCTGGTTGAACTTGTCCGACGCCAGGATCTTGTCGACCAGCGCCTGCGGGATCGCCTCGCCGGTCTTGTAGTGCGTCGCGAATTTCGACAGCACCTCGGGCGTCATCAGCCAGTTCTCGTTCACCTGGCTCGGGAATTCGACGAAGTCGCGCGGCACGCCGGCCAGCGCCGGGTAATAGACGTGCTGCAACAGATAATGGATGCCGTGACCGAATTCGTGGAACAGCGTCTGCGCGTCGTCCAGGCTGACCAGCGTCGGCTCGCCCTTTGCGCCCTCGGTGAAATTATTGTTGTTCGACGCCAGGACGTTGCGTTCGCCGCCCAGGCCCTGTTCGCTGCGATAGGTCGTCATCCACGCGCCCGAACGCTTTCCGTCGCGCGCGAAATTGTCGAGGTAGAGGACGCCGACATTCGCGTTCGTCTTCAGATTATAGACTTCGAAGGTCTTCACCTTGGGATCGAAGACGGGGATCGTGCCCGTAATCTCGCGGAAGCCCAGGTCATAGAGCTGCCCCGCCGACCAGAACATCGCGTCGCGCAGCTTGTCGAGCTGCAGATACGGCTTCACCTCGCTTTCATCGAGGTCGTACTTCGCCTTGCGAACCTTTTCGGCGTAATAGCGATAGTCCCAGGGCTCGATCGTGATCTTCGGCCCCTTGCCGGCCTTGGCTTCCTGATCGGCGATCGCCTGCATGTCGGCGACCTCTTCCTTCGCGCGCGCGACCGCGGCGGGCCAGACCTTCATCATCAGCGCCATCGCATTCGCCGGCGTCTTCGCCATCGTGTCGGCCATGCGATAGTCGGCATGCGTCGGGAAGCCGAGCAGCACCGCACGCTCCTGGCGCAGCTTCAGGATTTCGGCGATCGTCGCGTTGGTGTCGTTCGCATCGCCATTGTCGCCGCGGTTCACGAAGGCGCGCCAGACCTTTTCGCGCAGCGCGCGGTTGGTCGCATTCTGCAGCACCGGCTGCGCCGACGAGCGGGTGTTCTTGATCGCCCACTGGCCAGGCTTGCCCTGTGCCTCGGCCGCGTCGGCGAGCGAGGAGATGAAGCCGGCGGGAAGCCCGTCGAGTTCGGCCTGGTTGAGCACGAAGGTATAGAGCTTTTCGTCGCCGAGCAGCTTGGACGAAAAGGTCGAGAAAAGACCTTCGAGCTTCGGGTTCAGCTCGACCAGCTTGACCTTGTTCGCGGGCGACAGGTTCGCGCCGTCGCGTACCATTTCCTCATAGCTGCGTTCGACGATGCGAATCTGCTGCGCGTTGAGGCCGCTCGAATTGCGCTTGTCGTACACCGCCTTGTAGCGGGCGAAGAGCTTGGGCTCGAGGAACAGCTCGGTATAGAATTTCGTGAGCTTCGGGCTCCATTCGGCGTCGATGTCCTCGACCCGGTCGTTCGACTTGTTCGACGTCTGCACGCCCCACAGCGCGAAGACGCGGTCCATCGTCTCGCCAGCCTGCATCATCGGCACATGCGTGTTCTCGAACGTCGGCTCGGCGGGATTGTCCATCACCGCCTGCACTTCGGCCTTCACCTCGGCCATGCCCTTGGTGAAGGCGTCCGGGAAGCGTTCGGGATCCAGCTTGTCCCACGGCGGCACCCCTTCATAAGGGCCCGTCCAGGGCGCGAGCATCGGATTGTCGCCGGTCGGCGCGGGCGCGGCGGCGGGCTGGGCGGTGGTTTCGGCGGCGATGGTCATCGAGCTATAACCCATCAGCATGGCGGTCGATGCAAGCAGCATCGACAAACGGACAAACGGCTGCGCCTTGCGCGACATTTTCGAATCTCCCCGGAAGATCTGGTTTCGATTGAAACCATGTTCTCCCGAGCCTTAACCCGAGATGGCGAAACGGTGCAAGAGCGACACTCTAGCCGGCAAAGCCCGGCAGCGCGACCCCCGGTACGTCGACCCGAAAGGTAAAGACGCCGCCTGCATGCGGCTGGCGCTCGCGTTCCGCATCGGTCAGATTCTTGCCCGCGCTGGTGACGAAGGCGGTGCGCAAATCGGCGCCGCCGAGCGCGATCATCGTCGGGCGCTGGACCGGCATCTCGACCGTCTGCAATATCTCGCCCTGAGGGGAGAGGCGAACGACGCGCCATCCGTCCCACAGCGCCGACCAATAACAGCCCTCGGCATCGACCGTGCCGCCGTCGGGACGTCCCGTACCCGTTTCGAACTGGTGGACGGTGCGCCGCGGACCGAGCGCGCCCGTATCGGGGTCGAGGTCATAGGCGTCGAGGCGGTGGGTCGGCGTGTCGGCGTGATAGAAGATACGGCCGTCGGGGCTGAACGCCGCGCCATTGCTCGTCGTCAGTCCGTCGATCATCGGGTGTAGCGATCCGTCGGGGTCGAGCCGGTACAGCGTCGCTTTCGGATTGGCCTTGTCGGTGGTCAGGCTGCCGACCCACAGCCGCCCGGCCGGATCGACGCAGCCGTCGTTGAAGCGCTGCTCGGGCTTGTCGGCCAGCACCTGCGCGCCAAAGGGACGCGGCGCGGCGCCCCATTCGTCGATCAGCGCGCAGCCCTGTTGCAATCCCGCGACCAGGCCGCCGCGCGCGCGCGGCGCGATGCATCCGACAGGGCCGTCGAGCTGCATCACCTCGTCCTTGCGCGTCGCGGGATCGGTGCGGTGGATGCGAAAATTGTCGATATCGACCCAATAGAGTCGCGCTTCGGCGGCATGCCACCGGGGCGACTCGCCGAGTAGCGCGCCGGCGTCGAGGAGAAGTTCAACCATGGCCGATCGCTTAGCGCGCCCATCTTGCGGAATACCAGTGCAGATTTTGGCCTTTTGTGCCGTAGCGGCATTTCTACTTGACGTGGACGTAAACGTAAGTTCAGGTGCGCGATGAAACTCGCACCGAAAGGGGCGGGGCTTGCCTGCGTACCGGTTCGCCAACATGACCGGACGCCCCCTGGGAAAAGGAATGACCATGTCGCTCGATAATCTTTCGCGTACGGCCTACAGCGAAGATCATGAGGCGTTCCGTGCGACGGTGCGCCAGTTCCTGGAAAAGGAAATTGCTCCGAACCAGGCGCAATGGGCCGAGGACGGCATCGTTCCGAAGAGCATCTGGCCGAAGGCCGGCGAACTGGGCCTGCTGTGCCCGACCGTGCCCGAAGAATATGGCGGGCTGGGCCTCGATTTCGGCTATAACGCGATCGTCGACGAAGAAAGCGCCTATTATGGCCGCGTGACCACCGGCTTTTCGCTCCAGTCGGATATCGTGACCAACTATATCACCCGCTATGGCAGCGAAGAGCAGAAGAAGCACTGGCTGCCCAAGATGGTCGCGGGCGAGGTGATCACCGCGATCGCGATGACCGAACCTGGCACCGGCAGCGACCTTCAGGGTATGCGCACGACCGCGAAGAAGGATGGCAATCACTATGTCATCAACGGGTCGAAAACCTATATCACCAACGGCCAGAACGCCGACCTGGTCCTCGTCTGCGTCAAGACTGATACCGAGGTGGAGCCGGCGTGGAAGGGCGTGTCGATCGTCCTCGTCGAGGCCGATCGCGAGGGATTCCAGCGCGGCCGCAATCTCGACAAGATCGGTCAGGACGAAGCCGACACGTCGGAGCTCTTCTTCAACGACGTGCGCGTTCCGATCACCAACTGCCTCGGCGAAGAGGGACAGGGCTTCATCTATCTGATGAGCGAACTGCCGCAGGAGCGCCTGTCGATCGCCGTATCGGCGCAGGCGTCGGCGCAGCGGGCTTTTGACGACACCGTTGAATATACGCGCGACCGCAAGGCGTTCGGCAAGCCGATCCTCGATTTCCAGAACAGCCGCTTCGTGCTCGCCGACCTGAAGGCGAAGCTGCAGGTCGGCTGGGCGCACCTCGACTGGGCGCTGGCGCGGCACCTGAAGAAGGAGCTGACGCCTGAGGAGGGCGCGGCGGCCAAGCTGTGGCACACCGACCTTCAGTGGGAAGTGATGGACAAGTGCCTCCAGCTCTTCGGCGGCGCGGGCTATATGAACGAATATCCGATCGCCCGTGCCTGGCGCGCGGCGCGCGTGACTCGCATTTTCGGCGGCACGAACGAAATCATGAAGGAACTGATCGGGCGCAAGCTCTGACCCGACAAGCGCAGGAAAGGAATTCTCCCATGGCTACAGCTTATATCGTGGACGCCGTCCGCATCGCCGGCGGCAAGCGCGGCGGCCGCCTTGCCGGCGTGCACCCCGTCGACCTTGGCGCCGCGGTGTTCGACGCGATCGCCGATCGCAACGACTTCGACACCAAGGCGATCGACGACGTTATCACCGGCTGCGTGTCGCAGGGCGGGCAGCAGACGATGGACGTCGGCCGCAACGCGGTGCTCGCTTCGAAGCTTCCCGACTCGATCCCCGCGGTCACGATCGACCGCCAGTGCGGTTCGTCGCAGCAGGCGATCCAGTTCGCGGCACAGGCGGTGATGTCGGGCACGCAGGACATCGTCCTTGCAAGCGGTATCGAAAGCATGACGCGCGTCCCGATGGGCAGCGTCGCGACGCTCTTCATGAAGGAAGGGCTCGGCCATTATAAGTCGGAGCGGCTCGAGGAAAAATATCCCGGCATCATGTTCAGCCAGTTCATGGGCGCCGAGATGATCGTCAAGAAGCACGGCCTGACCAAGGACGACCTCGACGCCTATGCGCTCGAAAGCCATCGCCGCGGCAAGGCCGCGACCGAGGCGGGCCATTTCAAGCGTGAGATCGTCGGGGTCGAGATCGATACGCCGGAAGGTCGTCAGGTCCATCTCGTCGACGAAGGCATCCGTTTCGACGCCACGCTCGAAGGTATTGCCGGCGTGAAGATCCTGCAGGAAGGCGGCTCGATCACCGCCGCGACCAGCTCGCAGATCTGCGACGGCGCGTCGGCGGCGCTCGTCGTTTCGGAACAGGCGCTCAAGGATCATGGCCTGACCCCGCGCGCGCGCATCCACCACATCTCGGTGACCGCGGGCGACCCGATCATCATGCTGGAAGAACCGCTGTTCGCGACCGAACGCGCCCTGAAAAAGGCGGGCATGAAGATCGAGGACATCGACGCCTATGAAGTGAACGAGGCGTTCGCGCCCGTGCCGCTCGCCTGGCTCAAATATCTCGGCGCCGACCATGCGCGCCTGAACCAGCATGGCGGCGCGATCGCGCTTGGCCACCCGCTCGGCGCCTCGGGCACCAAGCTGATGGCGACGCTGCTGGGCGTCCTCGACGCGACGGGCGGCAAATATGGCCTGCAGACGATGTGCGAAGGCGGCGGCCAGGCCAACGTCACGATCATCGAACGACTGTAAGCGAAAAGAAGAACCGGCGCCGCTCCCGCGAAGGCGGGAGCCGCCATCGGCCTTGCTCAAGGCTGCCAATGGCTCCCCGCCGTCGCGGGGCGACGACTAACAGAGAGGACATTCCATGAAACTCGATTCCACCGTATCCGCCGTCGTTACCGGCGGTGCCTCTGGCCTTGGCGCCGCGACCGCGCGCGCGCTGGCCGCCAAGGGCGTGAAGGTCGCGATCTTCGACCTGCAGGAAGAAAAGGGCAAGGCGCTCGCGGCCGAACTCGGCGGCGTGTTCTGCGAATGCAACGTCACCGACGACGCCTCGGTCGATGCCGCCTTTGCCAAGGCACGCGAAGCGATCGGTCAGGAGCGTATCCTGGTCAATTGCGCGGGCACCGGCAACGCGATCAAGACCGCCAGCCGCAGCAAGGAAGACGGCAGCATCAAGCATTTCCCGCTCGATGCCTTCAACTGGATCATCCAGATCAACCTGGTCGGGACCTTCCGCTGCATCGCCAAGTCGGCGGCGGGCATGATGACGCTCGATCCGCAGGAAGACGGCGATCGCGGCGCGATCGTCAACACCGCCAGCGTCGCGGCCGAGGATGGCCAGATCGGCCAGGCGGCCTATTCGGCGTCGAAGGGCGGCGTCGTCGGCATGACGCTTCCCGTTGCGCGCGACCTTGCGTCGGAGAATATTCGCGTGAACACGATCCTGCCCGGCATCTTCGACACCCCGCTGCTGGCCGGCGCGCCGCAGAATGTCCGTGACGCGCTGGGCGCATCGGTGCTCAATCCGAAGCGGCTCGGCAATCCCGACGAATATGCCAATCTCGCGATGACGATGATCGAGAACGGCTATTTCAACGGCGAGGACGTCCGCCTCGACGGCGGCATCCGCATGGGTCCCCGCTGATATGCCCAAACCGGAAAGCTGGCGGCTCGATGCCGCCAGCTACCCCGCGCGCATCGACTTGCAGACGCGGTTTCAGGACATGGACATCAACGGCCACCTGAACAATGTGGCGTTCGCCGCGCTGTTCGAAAGCGGCCGCGTGTTGCTGAACCGGCAGGTGCGCCCGCTTGAAGAACGTCCCGCGAACGAGCGGACGATGGTCGCCGCGGTCGAGATCAACTATCTGGCCGAGGGCAATTTTCCCGATCCGGTCCATATCGCGACGGGTATCGGCCGCCTCGGCACGTCGAGCTGGACGATCGTGCAGGCGATGTTCCAGAACGGCTGCGCGATCGCGACCTGCGATACGGTGGTCGTGTGCCGCACCGATGGACAGTCGAAGCCGCTTCGCCCGGCGATGGTCGCCGAACTCGAAGCCAATCTGGTAAAGCCGGCCTAGCTCATCCGGTCCGTTATTGCTTCGCGCCGTCTTCGCCGCCTTGCAATGACGAAGTGACTAGAGCTTCTTGTCGGCGTCGGGGACCGAGCGGATCAGGTCGCGGGCAAAGCCGATCAGGCCGATCTGGCGGCGGCGCTTGAGCCTCTCGGCGCGCAGGATCGCCCGCACTTCGTCGAAGCATCCGTCGACATTGTCGTTGATCAGCACATAATCATAGCCGTCCCAGTGGCTGATCTCGTTCGCCGCGCGTTCCATGCGCGCCGCGATCACCTCGTCGCTGTCGGTGTTGCGCGAACGCAGGCGGCGCTCAAGTTCTTCCATCGTCGGCGGCAGGACGAAGACGCGCACGACGTCGGGGCCAGCCTCCTGGTACAGCTGCTGCGCGCCCTGCCAGTCGATGTCGAACAGCACGTCCTTGCCCGCGGCGAGCAGTTCCTCGACCGGCGCCCGGGGCGTGCCGTAACGGTGGCCGAAGACATGCGCCCATTCAAGGAACTCGCCATCGGCGGCCATCTGCTTGAAGGTGTCGACGTCGACGAAGTGATAATGGACCCCGTCGATCTCGCCGGGGCGCGGCGGGCGCGTGGTTGCCGAGATCGACAGCGCGATATCGCTGTCGGCGTCGAGCATCATCCTCGAAATGGTGGTCTTGCCGGCACCGGAAGGCGAGGAGAGGACGAACAGGACGCCGCGGCGGTTGAGATGGACGCTTTCAGCCATGCGCGCTATTCGCCTGACGAGGGGCAGCGGTCAAGCGGGAAGGGCGGCGCGGATGGCAGGGATTTCACGAACGGGCTGGCTTGTCGTCGCGGCGCTGCTGGCGCTGCTGACCGCGGTCCTGTTCCTGATGGGGCGCCCGCCGATCTGTCCGTGCGGTATCGTCAGCCTGTGGCACGGCACCGTCCAGTCGAACCAGAACAGCCAGCAGGTGTCGGACTGGTACAGCTTTAGCCATGTGATCCATGGCTTCATCTTTTTCGGCCTGTCGCGCTGGCTGATACCGACGCGGCCGCTGTGGGTCGCGCTCGCGATCGCGATCGGAATCGAGGGTGCGTGGGAAATTCTCGAAAATTCCCCGATCATCATCGACCGCTATCGCGAGGTCACGATGGCCTATGGCTATTCGGGCGATTCGATCCTCAATTCGGTGAGCGATGCGGGGTTCATGATCCTGGGCTTCCTGCTCGCAAGCCGGCTGCGCTGGTGGGCGACCGTGCTGCTCGCGATCCTGTTCGAGCTGTTCACGCTCTGGACGATCCGCGACAATCTGACGCTCAACGTGCTGATGCTGGTCTCGCCGATCGAGGCGGTGAAGGAGTGGCAGTCGGGGACGTAACGTCGCCCCCAGCTCATGATCGCCGCATCGTTCCCGTTTCGACAAATCGCTGGTGCCACGACAGCGCCTCGGTCAACAGCGAGGGGGCGTGCTTGCCATAGGATGCGGCCTGCGCTCGTTCGAAATAGTCCGCCAGCATCGGCCGGAAATCGGGATGCGCGCAGTTTTCGATGATCAGCCGCGCGCGCTGCTTGGGAGCGAGTCCGCGCAGGTCGGCAAGGCCCTGGTCGGTAACGATCACCTGCACGTCCTGGTTGATGTGATCGACGTGGCTGACCTGCGGAACGATCGTCGAAATGCTGCCGTCCTTGGCGGTCGAGGGCGCCATGAAGATCGAGATATAGGCGTTGCGCGCGAAGTCGCCCGATCCGCCTATCCCGTTCTGGATGCGCGATCCCATGACGTGGGTGGAGTTTACCGCGCCATAAATGTCGGCCTCGATCATCCCGTTCATCGCAAGACAGCCGAGCCGGCGGATCAGTTCGGGATGGTTGCTGATCTCTTGCGGGCGCAGGATGATCCGCTCGCGGAATTTCTCCATGTCGCGGTTCAGTTCGAGCGCAGCCTCGGGGCTCAGCGAAAAGGCCGTCGCTGACGCCATCCGCAACTTGCCGGCCTTCAATAGGTCCAGCATCCCGTCCTGCAGCACCTCCGTATAGGCATCGAGCTGTTCGAACGGGCTGTCCAGAAGACCGGTCAGCACGGCATTGGCGATGTTGCCGACCCCCGATTGCAGCGGCAGGAGATGCGCCGGCAGCCGCCCTTTCGCCACCTCGTGCCGAAAGAATTCGAGCAGATGGCCGGCGATACGAAGCGCGCTGTCGTCGGCCGCCTTGAACGGCAGGTTGCGATCGGCATTTTCGGTTTCGACGATGGCGACGATCTTCGCGGGGTCGCATCGAAAGCTGGTCTGGCCGATCCGGTCGTCGGGACGCACCAGCGGGATCGGCACGCGGTCGGGCGGCAGCGCCGTGCCGTAGTAAATGTCGTGCATGCCTTCGAGCGCGGGATTCTGCCAGCGATTGACCTCAAGGATGATCTGATCGGCGCGGTCGAGCCACGTCTTGTTGTTGCCGACCGAGGAGGACGGCACCAGTGATCCGTCGGGAAGGATCGCCGTCACTTCGATCAGCGCGGTATTCAGCGGCCCGAGAAAACCCTGCCACGCCATCGGTGCGACCTGGCTGAGATGCATGTCGAAATAATTCATCTCGCCGCGGTTGATCAGGTCGCGCGCGATCGGGTCGGAATTATAGGGAAGGCGGAACTCGATACCCTTCGCCTTCGCCAGCGCGCCGTCCAGTTCGGGTCCCGTCGATGCGCCGGTCCAGACCTTGATCGAAAAGGGCGTGCCTTCGCCATGCGCCTGTTCGATGCGGTTCGCCAATGCGATCGGTACGGCCTTGGGATAGCCCGCGCCGGTGAAACCGCTCATCCCGACCGTCGTGCCCGGCGCGATCAGCGCCGCTGCGGCGTCCGCGTCCATGATACGCGAGCGCAAAGAGGCCGGACCGATACGAGAACTGGTCACCTGCAATCTCCATTTCGCAAAACTATCCGACACCCTTTGGCCAGAATGCGCGGTGACGCAAGGGCAGGCGCGGCCGCCGTCGCCTGATGTCGGAGCCTGTGAAACGCCTCCACCCCGCCGGACGGATCCGGCGGGGCTTCGGGCGGACCCGGTTGCCAAACGGGGGATGGCTGTGAGGGTCAGCGATCCGGGTTGGGATGCGGTGCGGCGGCTTCGTCCGCGGTCACCGCGCCATCATGATTGATGTCCCAATAATCGATCATTGCCGCCGCCGGTGCGACGAATTCGGCCCGTGAGATATAGCCGTCCTCGTCGCTGTCCTCGGGCTGCGGAAAGGGAAAGTCGTTCGCCATGTCGGGCGGCCCGCCGGGGAAGCCGGCGTCGCCCGGCGGCGGGCCCGGAGGCGGACCGGGGCGCGTCCCTGGGGGAGGGCCGGGCGGGCGCCCGGCGAATCCACCCGGTGGCGGACCGCGAAAGCGCCCCTCCGGCGGAGGGCCATGCCGCGCCGACGCGCGCTGCTGCCATTCGCTGACCGCGACCCGTCCGTCGCTATCGGAATCAAGGACCGAAAAGCGGGCGTTCAGAAAAGTGTCGAGTTCTTCGACGGTGACGCGGCCGTCGCCGTTCACGTCGGCAAGCATGAAGCCGCTCGCCGTCTTGGCCTGAGTCCGGTCGCCTTCAGCCGCCGCGGAGGATGCCAGCCACGCCGTCGCAAGCAGGATCGTCAAAGTCGGGCGGATCATTCAGGCTCCTCGTCGCTGGCGCATCGGCGCGCTCGAACGGGGCTAGGCCTGCGACCTTGCCTGCAAATGTCGGCAATGTTTCAGAATGTTTCGCTGCGTCAGTGGATCGCGTTGCTGCGGCCATCGGGCTCGACAGGAATAGAGGGCGGCAGGGCGTCCCCGATCGTCTGCCCGTCCGTAGGCGCCTTCGACGATTTGGGAGCGATGCCCGCATAGGAGTCGACGACGCCGGCGTCGGCAAGTTTCGGGTCGATCGCATGCGCCTCTTCGGCCATCTTTCGCGCTTCGGCCCGGTCGGCCCATTTCTTGGTCAGATAGGCGGCGGCGGCCGTTGCCGCGAACACCGCATAGCGCTGGGGAAACAGGCGCCGCGCCGCGAACAGCGTGCCCGCGCCGATCACCGCGCCCGCCACGCTATGATTGCCCTTCTGACGCCCGATTGCACTGCCGAGGACGCCGCCAACGATCCGACCGATCATCTTCATCTCTCCTTCCCCTCTTTAATCCCCCAAAGGCTATTCGGGTTCCGGCCCCAGCATCGTACGCGGATCGACGACGCGGTCGAACGTCGCGCCATCGACATAGCCAAGGTCGAGCGCGGCGTCGCGCAAGGTCGACCCCGTTTCATGCGCATGCTTCGCGATCTTGGCGGCCTTGTCATAGCCGATCTCGGGCGCGAGCGCGGTGACGAGCATCAGCGACCGGCTCATCAACTCGTCGATCCGCGCGCGATTGGGTTCGATCCCGACGACGCAATGTTCGGTAAAGCCCGTCATGCCGATGCTCAGCAGTTCAATGGACCGCAACACATTCGATCCGATCAGCGGCTTGAAGACATTGAGCTCAAGATGCCCCTGAAGTCCGCCGACGGTCACCGCCTGATGATTGCCGATCACCTGCGCGGCGACCATGGTCAGCATCTCGCACTGGGTCGGGTTTACCTTGCCTGGCATGATCGAACTGCCGGGTTCGTTCGCGGGCAGGTCGAGTTCGCCCAGCCCGGCACGCGGACCCGAGCCGAGCAGGCGGATGTCGTTCGCGATCTTGGTCAGTGCCACCGCAAGGGTGTTCAACGCGCCGGAGAAAAAGACGAGGCCGTCGTTCGATGCGAGCGCTTCGAACTTGTTGCGCGCGGGCTCGAAGGCGATCCCGGTGCTCGCCGACAATTGGTCGGCCATCGCCTTGTCGAAGCCTGCGGGCGCGTTCAGCCCCGTGCCAACCGCAGTGCCGCCCTGCGCCAGCTTGCAGACATTGTGCGCCAGCGCGCCTTCGATGCGCGCGCGGCATGCGATCAACTGCGCGACATAGCCCGAAAATTCCTGGCCGAGCGTCAACGGCGTCGCATCCTGCAGGTGCGTGCGGCCGATCTTGACGATGTCGCCCCATGCAGCGGTCTTCGCCGCCAGCGCGTCGGTAAGCTGGATCAGGGCGGGGAGCAGCCGCGCCGTCGTTTCGACCGCGACGGCGACATGCAGGGCGGTCGGGAAGCTGTCGTTCGAGGACTGCCCCATGTTGACATGGTCGTTGGGGTGAACGGGCGCCTTGCCGCCGCGCTTGCCCGATAGCCTTTCGTTGGCGATGCCCGCGATCACTTCGTTCGCGTTCATGTTCGACTGGGTGCCGCTGCCCGTTTGCCAGATCGCGAGCGGAAACTGGTCGTCGAACTCGCCGGCGACGATGGCTTCGGCCGATACGGCGATCGCTTCGGCCAGCGTGGCATCGAGCCCGTGGTCGCGATTGACGCGCGCTGCCGCGCCCTTGATCCGGGCGAGCGCATGGACGATCGGCATCGGCATCCGTTCGTGCGCGGGAAAGGCGAAATTGTGCCGGCTGCGTTCGGTCTGCGCGCCCCAATAGGCCGTGGCTGGAACCTCGATCTCGCCGATGCTGTCGCTCTCGGTTCGCGTTTCGCTCATGCTATCAGCATCCTCGTCACCAGCACGGCACCCGCCCACATCATCGCGACGATGCCTAGAAATTGCCAATAGCCGCCTTCGCCGACACGGCGGCGAAGCCAGGCGGCGGCAAGCCAGGCCAGCACGAGCGCGGGTGTCAGGACCAGAAGGCTGAAGCGCAACAGCCCGTCGGCAATTTGTCCCCGCGCATATCCGCCGCTGAGATAGGCATAGCCCTCGACCCCCCACCAAAAGGCGGCGGTCAGCACCAACATCCCTGCGAGAGCCCAGAATTGCCAGAAACGGCTGGGAGGCCAGTTTGGGCCACCCATGACCTAACGCTTCTTGCCGAAGTCCACGGTCACGACATTCGATCCATCCTCGGTCGAAACCTCGGGGCGATCATTGTCGGCTTCATCGTGCGGCTCGGGCTCGTTATTCTCGTCGTCGCTGACCTGGAATTGCAGGCCGAAATCGACCGAAGGATCGACGAAAGCGGTGATCGCCGCATAGGGGATCACAAGGATCGACGGCGTCTGGTTGAACGAGAGGCCGACGCTGAAATAATCTTCCTCGACCGTCAGATCCCAAAAGCGGTTCTGCAGCACGATCGTCATCTCGTCCGGGAATTTGGCGACCAGATGGGCCGGAATATCGACCCCCGGCGCCTGCGTCTTGAACGTGATATAGAAATGATGCTCGCCCGGCAGGCTGTCCGATCCCTCGATTTGCGAGAGCACGCGGCCGACCACGGCGCGCAGCGCATCCTGCACGATTTCGTCATAGGGAATCAGGCTGTCGCGGACATCGTCACTCATGCGCGGGGGATGAACGCCGCGCGGGCGATGGTCAAGGGGGTCGAGGGGGGATCGAAGCGAGGAGAGTCTCCTTGCACCGGGAAAAAATGGCTCTATGGGGTCGGCCATGCGAACCGCCACCGTCCAGCGCACGACCAAGGAAACGGATATCGCGATCACCGTCAATCTTGACGGTACGGGCGATTATTCGGTGTCCACCGGCATCGGCTTTCTCGATCATATGGTCGAACAATTGTCGCGCCATTCGTTGATCGACATTTCGATGGCGGTGAAGGGCGATCTTCATATCGATCAGCACCACACGGTCGAAGATTCGGCGCTCGCGCTTGGCGAGGCGGTGGTGAAGGCGCTCGGCGACAAGCGCGGCATCGCCCGTTATGGCGAGGCGCACGCGCCGATGGACGAAACGCTGACGCGTTGCGTGCTCGACATCTCGGGCCGTCCGCACTGCGTCTATAAATCCAGCTTCTCGCAGCCGCGGCTTGGCGAGATGGATACCGAGATGTTCCCGCACTGGTTCCACAGCTTTGCGCAGACCGCCGGGATCACGCTGCACATCGAGACGCTGTATGGCGAGAATAATCACCATATCGCCGAAAGCATGTACAAGGCATTGGCACGCGCGTTGCGCCAGGCGGTCGAGATCGATCCGCGCAAGGGCGATGCCATCCCCTCGACCAAGGGGGTCCTCTAGGACCGGTCCATGAGCGCCATTGCCCTGATCGACTATGGCGCCGGCAATCTCCGTTCGGTGCATAATGCGCTCGTCGCGGCGGGGGCCGACGGTGTCGCCGTTACCGCCGATCCCGACGTCGTCGCCCGCGCCGACCGGATCGTGCTGCCCGGCGTCGGGGCCTTCGCATCCTGCATGCAGGGCCTGTCCGCGATTCCAGGTCTGGTCGAAGCGATGGAGCGTCGCGTTCGGGGGGATGGCGCGCCGTTCCTGGGCATCTGCGTCGGCATGCAGCTTCTTGCCGATGCGGGCGAAGAACATGGACGCCATCAGGGGCTTGGCTGGATCGGCGGCACCGTCCGCGCGTTCGACCCGCAGCCCGGCCTGCGCATCCCGCATATGGGCTGGAACGACGTCGTGCCGACCTTCGCCCATCCGGTGATCGCCGCGGGGGAGGCCTATTATCTTCATGGCTATCACTTTTCCGCTGCCGTCCATGTGGCGGCGACGAGCAGCCATGGCGGCACCTTCACCGCAGCCGTTGCGCGCGACAATATCGTCGGTGTCCAGTTCCACCCCGAAAAAAGCCAGGCCTATGGCCTCGCGACGCTTGAAAGGTTCCTGACGTGGCGGCCCTGACCATCTTTCCCGCGATCGACCTCAAGGGCGGGCAGGTGGTGCGGCTGGCCGAAGGCGACATGGCGCGCGCGACGATCTATGGCGACGATCCGGCGGCCCAGGCGCGGCAGTTCGCCGACGCGGGCGCGACGCACCTGCACGTCGTCGATCTCGACGGCGCCTTTGCGGGCGAAAGCGTCAACGGCGCGGCGGTCGAAAGCATCATCGCGGCCTTTCCCGGCAAGGTTCAGGTCGGTGGCGGCATCCGCAGCCGCGAAGGCGTCGACCGCTGGCTCGCGCTCGGTGTCGAGCGGGTGATCATCGGCACCGCGGCGCTGAAGGACCCTGAGTTCGTGAAATCGGCCGCGCGCGATCTGCCTGGACGGATCGTCGTCGGGGTCGACGCGCGCGACGGCATGGTCGCGACCGAGGGCTGGGCCGATGTCTCCGACGTGCGCGTCGAGGATCTGGCCCGCCGGTTCGAGGATGCGGGTGTCGCGGCCCTGCTGTTCACCGACGTCGGCCGCGACGGATTGCTCAAGGGCTGCAATGTCGAGGCGACCGTCGCGCTCGCTCGGGCCGTCGACATTCCGGTCATCGCATCGGGCGGCGTCGCCGACATCAACGACATCCACGCGCTGCGCCCGCATGTCGCCAACGGTATCGAGGGCGTGATCACCGGCCGCGCGTTGTACGACGGCCGGCTCGACCTGGCCGAGGCGATCGCGGCAGGGCGCGGCTGATGACCGTCCGCGTCCGCGTCATCCCCTGCCTGGACGTGGCGGACGGACGCGTCGTGAAGGGGGTCAATTTCGTCGACCTGCGTGATGCGGGCGATCCCGTAGAGGCTGCGCGCGCCTATGACGCCGCGGGCGCCGACGAACTGTGCTTCCTCGACATTTCGGCCAGCCACCAGGGCCGCGGCACGCTGCTCGACATGGTCGCCCGCACGGCCGAGGTCTGCTTCATGCCGCTGACGGTCGGCGGGGGCGTGCGCAGCGCCGAGGATGCGCGCGCGCTGCTTCTTGCGGGCGCCGACAAGGTGGCAGTCAACAGCGCCGCCGTCGCGCGCCCCGAACTGGTCGCCGATATCGCGGACCGCTTTGGAAGCCAGTGCGCGGTCGGCAGCATCGACGCCCGCCGGGTGGAAGACGGCCGCTGGGAAATCTTCACGCACGGCGGCCGCAAGCCGACCGGCATCGACGCGGTCGCGCATGCCGTGAAGCTGGCCGAACTCGGCGCGGGCGAACTGCTCGTCACCAGCATGGATCGTGACGGCACGAAGGACGGCTACGACCTGACGCTGACCCGGGCGATCGCCGACGCGGTCAGCGTACCGGTGATCGCGAGCGGCGGCGTGGGCAACCTCGACCATCTCGTCGCCGGAATTGTCGAGGGCCATGCGAGCGCGGTCCTGGCCGCCAGCATCTTTCACTTCGGCGAAGCAACGATCGCCGAGGCGCATGCGCGGCTTGCCGGCGCGGGACTTCCTGTCCGCCGTCACTAAATAACTGGGGCATGGGGGTGGTCATGCGGGGAGGTGCCTGCAATAGAAGCCTATGACCAAAAAGCTCCGCATCGCCGACCGCACCAACGACATTTTCCCGATACTCGGCTTCGTCGCCGCGATGGCGAGCCTTGCCATGCCGCTCAACGCCTGGCTGGTCGCGGTTATCCTTGCGGGCGCGGTCATTGCGGCGGTCCATCATGCGGAAGTCATCGCGCACCGCGTCGGCGAACCTTTCGGTACGCTGATCCTGGCGCTGGCGGTGACGGTGATCGAGGTCGGGCTGATCCTGACGCTGATGCAGGCTGAGCCCGAAAAGGCACAGACGCTGGCGCGCGATACGGTGTTCGCGGCGGTGATGGTCATCTTGAACCTGCTGATGGGCCTCTGCCTGCTCGCGGGCAGCATCCGGCATCACGAACAGCGGTTCCAGCGCACCGGCATCGGCGCCGCGCTCGCGACGCTCACGGTGCTCACGATCGTGACGCTGGTGCTTCCCAATTTCACCTCGAGCGTGCCTGGCCCCTTTTATTCGTCGACCCAGCTCGGCTTCGTCGCGGCGGTGTCGTTGATCCTCTACAGCACCTTCGCGCTGGTCCAGACGGTGCGGCACCGCGACTATTTCCTGCCCGATGGCGAGGCGCATGACGAACCCGACGCGCATGCGGAGCCGCCGAGCGTCCAACGCACCGCGGTTTCGGGCGCGCTGCTGCTCGCCAGCCTGTTTGCTGTCGTCCTGCTCGCAAAGAATCTATCGCCCGTGATGGGGGCGTTGCTCGCCGAATGGGGTGCGCCGCCGGCGGTACTCGGCGTGCTGATCGCCGCCCTCATTCTGGCTCCCGAAGGCTTGGCGGCGGTGCGCGCGGCAAAGGCCGATCGCCTGCAGACCAGCCTCAATCTGGCGCTGGGCTCGGCGCTGGCGACGATCGGTCTCACCATTCCGGCGGTCGCGATCCTGTCGATCGTGACCGACCTGCCGATCAGCCTCGGCCTCGATGCGAAGTCGACCGTGCTGCTGTTCCTGTCGTTGATCGTATCGGTCCAGACGCTGGCCAACGGCCGCACGACGGTGCTGCAGGGGGTTATTCATTTGATGTTGTTCGCCATCTACCTGTTCACGACTTTCGTGCCGTAGAGCGGCGATCAGCTTTTCCGGACGAATACCGTTCCCGCCGAATAGCCCGCGCCGAACGAACAGATCAGGCCGGTATCGCCCGCCACCATATCCTCGTGATTCAGGTGGAAGGCGATGATCGACCCCGCGCTCGAAGTGTTGCCATAGGTGTCGAGCACGGTCGGACTTTCGTCCTCGCTCGCCTCATGCCCCAGCACGCGGTGCGCGATCAGACGGTTCATGTTGGTATTCGCCTGATGCAGCCACAGGCGGCGCATGTCGCCGCCCTCCAGGCCCAGCAATTCCATCTGCTCGACGATCAGGTTGGCGACCCACGGCACGACCTCCTTGAAGACCTTGCGCCCTTCCTGGACGAAAAGCTTGTCGCTCTTCGGTCCCGATTGGTCGATGCCGCCGTGGCCGCGGTTGAGGAAGCCGAAATTGTTGCGGATGTTGTTGCTGAACTGCGTCTTGAGCTTGGTGCCCAGAATGTCCCAATAGCCGGCGGGGGCGATCGCCTTGTCCTCGACCAGGATCGCGGTCGCGACGTCGCCGAAGATGAAATGGCTGTCGCGGTCGCGCCAGTTCAGATGGCCCGAACAGATTTCGGGGTTCACGACCAGCACGCTCTTTGCATGACCCGCGCGGATATAATCGGCGGCGGTCTGGATACCGAACGTCGCCGACGAGCAGGCGACATTCATGTCGAAGCCAAAGCCGTCGATGCCCAGCGTATCCTGAATTTCGACCGCCATCGCGGGATAGGGGCGCTGCATGTTCGACGCGGCGCACAGGACGGCGTCGACGTCGGCCGCGTCGCGGCCGGCGCGGGCCAGCGCATCGCGGGCCGCCAGAACGCCGATCTCGGCCAGGATCGACAGCTCGTCGTTGCCGCGTTCGGGCAGGCGCGGCGCCATGTGCGCAGGGTCGAGAATTCCCGCCTTGTCGACGACGAATCGCGATCCGATGCCGCTGGCCTTTTCGATGAATTCGACGCTCGATTCAGCGAGTTCGACCACGTCGCCCGCTGCGATCGCATCTGCATTTTCCCTATTGTGCAGTGCAACATACTGGTTAAAACTGGCGACAAGTTCTTCGTTGGTGATGCGTTCGGCGGGGGTGAAAAGGCCGGTCGATGAAATGACCGGTTGCGGTGCTTGCGACATGGCGGTCCTGCATGCTTTGTTTTTCGAAGGCACGCTGATTAAGCCCGGTCGCGGCGGCGCGCAACGCCCCACAAGCTCGCTGAACAATTCCCGGCATCATGGTTAACCTGCCACTAACTATTCCGGTGGCAGACTGTCAGATGCAAGCCTCCGGGGGGACGGCTCCCCGGGCGCTGTGCGGGAGCATGACCATGGCGACGCGTTCAGGACCGGCCGCAGGTGACCTGTCCATTGCAGAGATCAAGGAATTCGCGGGTTTTCCCGCAGCGACCCAGCGGTACATCCGCCGGTCGCTCGACATCGGGCTCGAACGCGAGGATGCGATCTCCCGCTGGTCGCGCGATGTGGTCGAGGAAACCGCGATCCGCGTTCAGGCCCGCGTCTATCAGCGGCTGGGCGACATTCGCGCGCATATCCCGGACGACAGCGGCCTCGACGCCCTCGAAGGTTTCATGGCGCCGCTGGTCGCGGTGTCGGCGTTCGATCTGGGCCAGGACCGCATCCACGGCTTTGCGCCGTATCGCTTTCTTTATGAGCGGCTGCTCGGCGCGCATGCGCGGCCCTGGCTGCCGGGCGCCTTCTGCGCCGCGGCATCGCTGCCGCACCTGCATCCGGACAAGCGCAAGGCGCTGCTCCAGTCGATAAGCGAAGCCGCCGCGACGGCCCCGGGCTGGTCGGCGCGCGAGCCGAGCTTCTATCCCGAATGGGTCGACAAGATCGACGAGACCAAGCCGGCGAACTGAGCGCGAAGCCCGTTCCTTGTGCGATCCCCGGCGAAGGTCGGGGGCCCCGGCTTTTGCCGGGGATCACGATGTCCGTAGCCGGTTCGGCCGGACCCGATCGCGGCCTTTACATCAGCGCGCGATAGAGACCGAAGGCGCTGGTCGCGGTCAGCACCACGCCGACCAGGGTCAGCATCAGCTTGACCGAGAAGCGCTTGGCCATGAAGGCGCCCAGCGGCGCGGCCAGCACGCCGCCGATCAGCAGGCCGAGCGTGGCGCCCGCAATATCGGCGAAGCCGAGGTTCCAGATGAAGGTCGCCGACACCGCCAGCGTCAGGAAAAATTCGACGCTGTTCACCGTGCCGACCACCTTGCGCGGCTCGGCACCCTGGACCAGCAGGTTGGAGGTGACGACCGGGCCCCAGCCGCCGCCGCCGGCAGCATCGAGGAAACCGCCGACCAGCCCCAGCGGCGCAATCACCGTCGGCTTCTGGATCTTTGGCGGGTACAGGATGCCGCGGACAAGCAGCCAGATGCCGATCGCGACCAGATAGGCAAGCACGAACGGCTTCACGATATCGGCGTGGAGCGACGTCAGCACATAAGCGCCCAGCACGCCGCCGATCACGCCCGGGATCAGCAATTTCCAGAAAAGCGGCCATTCGATGTTCCGGTGGAGCAGGTGGCTGATCCCCGAAACCGCGGTCGTGAACACCTCGACGACATGGATGCGCGCCGATGCGGTTGCCGGCGGAACGCCCATCACCGCGACGAGCAGCGTGTTGCAGATGACGCCGAACGCCATGCCCAGCGCGCCGTCGACAAGCTGCGCGGCAAACCCGATCAGGATGAAGGGCAGGATCGCAGAGAAGTCGATGGACGCAATTTCAAGCATGTCTTCATCCCAAGTAATTTAATTGAGAACGGGCTGCCGCCTTTTGCCGGGAATCGCTAGCCCAATTTTTCTGCTGGCGGTGAAGGGATTTGTTTCTGCACCCGATAGCAACCCTATCCCATCACAATCCGGTCACGTCGCCAGGCAGGAATTCGCGCACATAATCGATGAAGGCGCGCAGCTTGGGCATCACCTGCTTGCGGCTGGGGTAATAGAGAAAGAGGCCCGAGGTCGAGCTGGCGAATTCGGTCAGCACGAGTTCCAGCTCGCCCGCCTCGACCATCGCCTTTGCGACCGGTTCGGCCAGCATGCTCATCGCGATGCCGCTGCGCATCGCCACCGTCGCGGCGATCCAGTCGTTGACGATCACCGGTCCGGTCACCGCCACGTCGAATTCGCGATTTCCCTTTTCGAAGGTCCAGGGCATCAGCCCGCCCGATGCGAGCCGGAAGCGGACGCAGCGATGATTGCGCAGGTCCTCCAGCGTTTCGGGGCGGCCATATTTTTCCAGATAGGCGGGCGCCGCCGCGACCACGAAGCGGAACGGGCCGGTCAGGCGGACCGCGATGACGTCGGCGTCGAGCGATTCCCCCATCCGGACCCCGGCGTCGAACCCCCCGGCGCTGAGTTCGGAGAGCGCGTCGTCGGCGTAAATTTCCAGCTCGATCTCGGGATAGGCTTCGCAGAAGCCCGCGATGATCGGCTCGAACAGCGGCTGAACCGCCCCGCGCATCAGGTTGATGCGCAGCCGTCCGGCGGGTCGGTTGCCAAGATTGCGGGCCGCTTCATAGGCGTCGGCCAGCCCCGAATAGGCGGGCGCGGCGCGTTCGAGGAACATTTCGCCCGCCTGCGTCAGCCCGACGCTGCGCGTCGTGCGCATGAAAAGCGGTGCGCCGATGCGCGCCTCCAGCCCCTTTATGGTCTGGCTGATGGCCGAGGGTGACACGCCCAGGTCGGCCGCGGCGGCGGAAAAGCTACGCCTTTCCGCGACACGCAGGAAAGCTTCGATCCCGTCGAGCGCCCCATGGGGGATTGTTAAATCCTGCTTCAAAGCACTTGCAGATTATAGAGGATTATATAAGCGCGCAAGCGCGACTAAAAAGGTTGCACAACGAAACGAAAGGAACCTCTCCCATGGCCAATCAGCTCTCCTCTTTCCGCCGCTTTCCCGCCGCTTTCGCGATCGTCGCGGCTTCGGCTCTCGCCTTCACCGGTCTGATCGCATCGACGACGCCGGCTTATGCACAGAGCGGCGACTATCGCTGCGCCGGTCTTGCCGACCAGGCCGTTACCGCCGCCGAAGGCGCGAACGCAGGCCAGAAGGCGAACGCCAAGCGCTTCGTCTCGACCGGCAAGAAGCTTTGCGAAGCCGGCAACGAGCGCGCCGCAGCCAAGCAGTTCCGCGCCGCACTCAAGGTTGCCGGCGTCGCCGAAGTCGAAGCCGACAGCCAGATGGCCTCGCGCTAAGACATACTGACACCAATCTCCGGTCCGCCCTCTCCCTCTCCAGGCGGGCCCCACTAACTGGGGCGGCACTCATAACGAGGCCGCCCCATTTGTTTTGCGCTATTGCGGCGGTGTCGCCTGTGAAGGCGGCGTCTGCGGCGGCCGGTCGCCGACCGGCAGGCGCAGGTCGACGCGCGTGCCGCCGATCTCGGTGCTGATCACCGCATCGCCGTTCTTCACCTCGATACTCGTCTTGTCGGCAACCGGGATCGCCGGAATGTCGGGGATGTCGAGCGGCTGGACGGGGCCGCCCGGGTCGGTTGCGCGCGGCGACGGTGCCTTCGTCGGGATCGCCTTGCCGCTCGCCTGGATCATGAAGTCGCGCCATATCCGGGCCGGCACGCCGCCGCCGGCGATTCCGTGCGGCGAATTATCGTCGTTGCCGATCCAGATGCCGACGACCAGGCCGTTGGCATAGCCGACGAACAGCGCGTCGCGATTGTCCTGGCTGGTGCCGGTCTTGCCGAAATTGGCCTGCGGCAGCCGCGCCGCGCGCCCGGTGCCGCGATTGACCGCGGCGCGCAGCATCTGTTCGATATCGTCGTGCACGCGCGACCCGAAATGATCGGGGCCGAAGAAGAAGCTCTCGAACCACCCGGCTTCGTCTTCCTTGAAGGCGTGCGGAACGACCGGATAGCTGTTCGCCGCGACCGCCGCATAGGCGGCCGTGAGTTCGATCAGCGTCATGCTGGAGGTGCCGAGCGCCAGGCTGGGATCGCCGCGCGCCAGCGGCGACGTGACGCCAAGGTCGCGCGCCATGCGGATCACCTTGTCGTCGCCGACCTCGCGAAGCAGCCGCACCGCGGCGACGTTGCTGGATGTCGCAAAGGCGTCTTCCAGGCTGATCTTGTCCGAATAGGCGCCGCCGGAATTCTTGGGCTGATAGGAACCTGCCGTGATCGGCCTGTTGTCGATCATATCCTCGGGGTTCCAGCCGTCCTTCAGCGCGGCGAGATAGACGAACAGCTTGAAGGTCGACCCGGGCTGGCGCCGTGCCTGCGTCACCCGGTTGAAGGGCGATGCGGCATAGTCGCGGCCGCCGACCATCGCGACGACTTCGCCATTCGGGCGCATCGCGACGAGCGCGACCTGCGCCTTGCCGACGCCCGCCCGCGCGGTGACGCGGCGCGCGATTCCCTGCAGCCGGGCGTCCAGCGTCGTGCGGATCGTCTGCCGCGAATAGCCGACATCGCTGAGCTTGCGGGCCTCGGGCAGCGCCCAGTCGGCGAAATAGGTGCCGGTGGGCAGGTCGTTGCGGTTGCGCACGTCGATACGCGGCGGGCGGATCGCCCGCGCCTCGGCGGGGGTGATATAGCCGGTATCGGCCATCGCCCCGACGACCAGCTTCATCCGCTTCGCCGCCAGGTCGGGGTTCTTGGTCGGCGCGAGGCGCGACGGCGCCTGAACCAGCCCGGCGAGCATCGCCGCCTGCGCGGGCGTCAGCTTTTCGGGCTGGCGCGAGAAATAATGCAGCGACGCGGCGCGCAGGCCATAGGTATTGTCCCCGAAATAGGCGTTGGACAGATAGCGTTCGAGAATCTCGTCCTTCGACAGCCAGGCCTCGAGCCAGAAGGCGATCAGCGCCTCGCGCGCCTTGCGCCCCAGCGTGCGCTTCGGCGTCAGAAAGGTGAATTTCGCGAGCTGCTGGGTGATCGTGCTGCCGCCTTGCGGCCGTCCGCCCGACACATTCGCCCAAACCGCGCGCGCGACGCTGCGCGGATCGACGCCCCAGTGGCTGTAAAAGCGCCGGTCCTCGATCGCCAGGAACGCGCCGGTCACATGTTTGGGCAGCTTCGTCACATCGACGGGCTTGTCGACGATCGCCCCCATGCGCGCGATCGGCGTGCCGTCGGACGCCAGCAGCGTGATTTCCGGCGGCGCGATCGGCTCCAGCGATTTCGACAGCGGCGCAGTCAGCGCGAGCCAGCCGACGAGCAGGATGAAGGCGATGGAAAAGATCGCGAAACCGCGCGAGATGCGGCGCGTCCATTTGCGGCGATGCGATTCCCCGACCGGCGCAGGCGCCGTCGTCCCCGGAATACCCGTTTCGGGATAAGCCATGCCCGTCGTTTCGGGGGGCGGAGCGGCGGGTTTGCGAAATGAAAACATGCTCGGCATTCCGTATTACATCAGCAACACAGCATAGGCAAATGCCTTCGCCGCGTGCGATTTAGACGCGCCGATAGCGGAAATACCAGATTTCATGCCCCTATTCAATTAAAATATTGTAAAATATAGATTTTATGGGGAATAATCCCAGTGGTAATCCAACCAGCAATCACCCAGCAATCACCCAGCAATCACCGGATTCTAGGGCGTAAAAACCTCGTGCCCACGGCACAAAGGCTCGCGTCGATGGTGACACGCCTCGAAGAGGAGACCCGGATCGGCAAGGGGGGGACCCTGGCGGCGCAGCTGTCGCGGCTCGACCTGATCGTGCTCGACGAGCTCGGTTATCTGCCGTTCGCCCGCTCCGGAGGGCAGTTGCTGTTCCACCTCAACAGCAAGCTTTATGAGCGCACCAGCGTCATCATCACCACCAACCTCGCCTTCGGCGAGTGGCCCACCGTCTTCGGTGATCCCAAGATGACTACGGCGCTGCTCGACCGCGTCACCCACCACTGCGATATCATCGAGACGGGCAACGACAGCTGGCGCTTCAAAAACCGCAGCTGACCGCCACCTTCGGCGCCTTCAAAAATCTATCTTGCGCTGCGCGCGCCTCCGGTCGGGCTACGCCCGCCCTCCGCCGCACGCAGCGCAAGGCGACCCTCAACTAACCAGCATCATATCCGAAAAAGGGGTCCCTCTTCGACGCCGATCGGGGGTCCCTTTTGAACGCCGTTTGACATCGCTGGCTTTCCTCCCCGGTCCTGACGAGATCGCGCGGTCGAGCAGCGCCGTAGTCATCTTGGGATCACCGAAGATGATGGGCCAGTCTGCTAACGCGGGGTTTGTAGTGATGTGCACACTGAAGCGCTCATAGGCCTTGCTGATCAGAGGGAGCAGCGCCCTCCCTTCGTCTGAAGGGCGGATATCCAAGCTTATCGAGCAGCATCAGGTCGAGCCGTAACAACTGCTTTGCCAAGGTCCCGATCTTGCCGGCCCAGGTCCCTCTTAGCGGCGTGTTGCCATTTCTGATGTGGCGGATGCTGCGTTTCCGGCGCGGACAAGTCTGCCGGCAAATCAGGATCGAGCGCTTTGCGGGGTGCGATCAAACTTCATTTTCCGATCAATCAGCCCAACTCAAGGGGCGAATTGAAAAGCAAACTGGGCGAAAACGTTATTATATTGACAATTATGACCACTTGGGGGATTTATGCCTGAATGCTGGCGCAGACCAGTTGAAACTATGCGGGTTTCGGGGCTGGCTTGAGCTAGTCGACGGGAGGATGGAAAATCATATATTTTTGAAGATTTTAGCCGGGTGTGCGGCGCCTACCGCTTAGCCGCTGGGCACGCTGCATGTCTGCGCCTCAAAGATCACAGCCCGCAAAAATAAGGATGCGCGCCGAGACGCGCGAATGGGAAGGGAGAGACTGAAGTGATTAATCGATCAAACCAGCTTGCCACAGTGTCCGCGTTGGCAATGGCGGGCATCATGCTCGGTGTATCGACGTCTGCCAGCGCGGCTGACACTATCGAGGGAAGCGAGGCGCCAGCAAGCCGTGATGCCTCGGCCAACACCGATGGAAGTTCGACGGGGCTAAACGAAATTATTGTGACAGCTCAGAAGCGGTCCCAGAATCTCCAAGATGTTCCTGCAGTAATTAACGCGCTCGACGCGGGCATGATCGAGGATCGCCAGATTGGCGGTCTTGAAGAGCTTCAGGGGGCGGTTGCGGGCCTCAAGTTCGACCCTGTTTCCGGCAACTCCAACATTTCCATTCGCGGCGTCGGCACCACCTTCACGACCGGCGCGGGCGAAAATTCGGTCTCCTTGCATCTCGACGGCGTCTATCTTTCGAGCCCTCAGGGCGCTGGCCTCGGCCAGTTCGACCTTGGCGGGATCGAAGTGCTGCGTGGCCCGCAAGGGACACTTTACGGCAAGAATTCCACGGCGGGTATCGTCAACTTCATATCGGCGGCGCCTACCCGCGAGTTCGAAGCGGGCGTTACGGCGGGCTACGGGAATTATGACGACCTCAAAGGCTCGGCTTATGTCAGCGGCCCGCTTAGCGACGGAGTGCGCGCGCGGCTCTACATCGAAGGTGGCCAACGCGATGGCTATGTCAAGAATCTCCAGACCGGCCAGGATCTCGACGATCTGCGCTACATCGGTGGCCGTTTCGGTATCGACGCCGACGTGTCGCCCGGGTGGGATATGGAAGCGCGCCTGACCTACCGGCGCGAAGCCAGCAACGGCCCGGTGCGTCAGCCCTATGACCTCAACCGCCTGTCCTTGCCGATCCAGGATACGATCGTCACCCCTCGCCGGTTGAACTCACCGCTCATTTTTGACGGCAATCGGTCCATCGCGCTGGCATCGCTGAAAAACACGTTCGATCTCGGCGGCAACGTAAATCTTGTCTCGATCACCGGCGCTTCTCGCCTGCGCGTCAATTACAATTCGCTGGACTCGTTGGCGCAAGGAAATCCGAATGACCCGATCTTTGCAAATCTGACCATTCCGATCGCCCAGGGTGTCCGGGTTTCGACCTTCTCACAGGAATTCAACCTCAAGGGCGACAGTGGGCCGGTGGACTGGCTGGTGGGGGCCTTTTACTATAATGAAATCAACCGAACGACCGGCTCAGTTACCCTCGACGGACGGCTGCTTGGCAGCCCGTCCGCACTCATCCGTGTGTCCAACGGCCGCTCGAAGCGCGAAAGCGCCTCCATATTCGCAGATGCCACGATCAGCGTGAGCGACGCTACCCGGCTGTTTGGTGGCGTCCGGGGTCTTTACGAGCGGTCGCAAAATGATCTGTTGGTGACGTTCCAGCTTCCCGGCGGCACGGTCGTTCAGACCGATTGCAGTCCGGGCGCACCGCTTCAGCGCGTGACCGACTGGTCGGCTACGGGACGCATAGGCCTGCAGCATGATCTGTCGGACGATGTCATGGCCTATGGGCAGTTGTCGCGTGGGTACAAGTCCGGCGGCTTTTCCAACAGTACCTGCGGCAATCAGTATAAACCGGAAACGGTCAACGCCATCGAGACGGGACTCAAGACGCGGTTTCTTGACAGGCGTGCGACGCTTAACCTCTCGGCCTTCTACTATGATTACAAGAATATCTCGGTCGAGCAGTCGACGATATTCGGGACCAATGTCGTAGGCGCTCCGAAAAGCGAGATCTACGGGCTGGACATCGACGGGCGGCTGCAGGTCAATGATATGCTGAGCTTCGATGGCAACGCGAGCTTCGTACACAGCGAATATAAGCGCTTCCTGTCGACGGGTGGCGCGATCTTTGGCGAGCCCGATGGTACCGATTTGGCGGGACGGGCTCTCAACAAGGCTCCGGGTGCGTCCGGTACGATCGGCACGCAACTCGAATTTCCCGTCGGTTCGGGCAAGATCACGCTTCGCGGCGAGGCCTATTTTACAAGCGGATACCGCCTCCGCGAATATAATGATCCCTCGCTGCGGCAGAAGGCATATGAACTGTATAATGCATTCGTGACGTACGAACCCAATGATTTGGTCACCGTGCGTGGCTTTGTCCGGAACATCACCAAGACAAATTATATCCAGGGGACTGTGGTGCAGCTCAATGGGGTCACGGGGGTCTATAATCCGCCACGCACCTATGGTGTGGAACTGGCACTGAAAATCCGCTGAGGCACCAGGGCCGGCCTGCGGGCCGGCCCGTCGCCGAAGAATATTGAACACGGAAAGTTGATTTGAAATGAGTGCGGAAACTGAAGAATTGCAGGGGTTCTACGACAAGTCGGTCGCGGCTGCGAAGTCGGGCTACCCGGAAATTGACGCAGATCGGCTGGCAGCCTTCATTGCTGCGCAGCCCGGCATCGAACCCCCCGTCACGCTCAGCAATTTCATTGTCCCGCAATCATCCGGTGCCAGTAACGGCATTCTGTTGTTCACGGCCGAGTTCGGGCGGAGCGGCGAGCGTCGCCGGGAAGACATGGTCGCGCGTTACGCACCTGGCACGACCATGATCAAGCAGAAGAGCTTTTCTGACGAGTTCCTGACTCTCGTCGCGGCATACAAGCGCGGTCTGCCCGTGCCCGAGCCGCTATGGCTTGACGCGGACGGTTCCGCTGTCGGCTATCCGTCTTTCGTCATGGCGCGGATCGAGGGCACGCCTCCCGCGTCCGCAATGTACTCCAAGGGGCCGCTCGCCGACGTCAGTCCGGAAGCGCGCAAGGCGATGATGCTCGAGGCCGCTGGCTTTCATGGTCGCCTGCGCCGCGAGGCGATCGGACGCGACGAACTGCCGCATCTGCTCGCGCGCGGAAGCGGTGAAACCGATATCGAACGCGAACTCAACTGGTTCCTCGCGGAAGCAAGGCTAAGCTCCGAGCCGGACGATCCGAAGCTCGAGCCCATCGTCGAGGCTCACCGCTGGATGGTCGCGCACCAGCCAGCCGTTCGCGAGGGAACGCTTGTACAGGGCGATTCCCAGATCGCGAATGTGATGTTTCGCGACGGGCGGCTTGCGGCGGTGCTCGATTGGGAACTCGCCTATCTCGGCCATAATGAGGCCGACCTTGCGCTCATCGTCTTCCTCACCGAGACGATGAAACAGCTCGACAAGCATGTCGACGGGACACCGACCGAGGCAGAATATCTTGCTCGGTTCGAGGAAGAGGCCGGCGCTCCGGCGGAACATTATGACTTTTTCAAACTGTTTCCTCTCTTCAAGACGCAGTGCATCCTGCTATCGGGGCGGAGCTTCCAGCCAGCCTTCGAACAGGTCTGGACCTATTATCTCGCCCACCTTCATGCCGAACTCGCCAACGCGAAACGCATATACGGCGATTGACGCCGCGGATCGGGGCATGGCGGACAGCACCCGGCCCGAGAAGCAACACAATGGACAGGGACCGCGCAGCTTGCCAGCTGCGCGGCCCCTCTATCATTAGCATCGGGTCCGGCACTTTCGCGCATTCTCAAACGCGATTGCCGGCTGGGCGTCGCCGTGCCGGCGCCTTTTCCGGGCGCCGGCAACCCACGTCGATTCAAATAATATAATCCTCGGCCTTGCTGAGCCCCTCGGCAATCGCAAGAAAACTGACGTCCGCCTGGTTCGGGATATATGAACCCCGGCCAGGATTCGTACACATTTCGAGATCGACGAACCCTGTTTTCCCGCCATATTCAAAGGTCGAGATATTGTCCTGCGAGAATGTGCCCATCGCCGGCAGAGGTGTGAGGAACCCCTGAACGACCTTGGATTCGATCCTGAGCTGCTCGCCGGACTCAAGCGTCATGATGCCGATGCTCCCGAGCGGAGTCAGGCCATCATAATCAAAGGTCACGGCAACCCGCAGGTTGGTGATCGCCTCCTGCTTGCCGTTGCGATCGACGAAGCCCATTGTCATCGGGGTCGTTTCGTTGAAATCGAGAAAGAAGCCCGCGAAGCTGAGTTCGGAACCACAGGTGCCGGTATACATGCGATATCGATGCATCATGGGCGCGCTGTCGCTGCGCTTCCCCCATGACCGGTCGCGATGGGCAAGAGCGTCAATTTCATATTCATTGTCGCCAATTCGGACTTTCCCGCGAATGCGGCCGCCGCATTCGAGGTGACCATCGGAATTGGTAGCTTCTTCGAAATGCTCTGTATTCTTGCCCGACGGCCAGTTGCGCGGTGTATAGAAGCTCTCGTAAAATTCGATATCAGCCGAAGACTCAGGCTCGTCCCAGGTGTAGCGCATCCTGCCGTCGCCGAGAGCCTCGGCCGTGTGGCTGCCAACGACCTGCTTGCGGGACTGGCGCGCGTCCGCACCTAATTTTACCTCGTTGCGCGGGGCGCTGTTGAGGACAAAGCGTTCACCGCCCGTCTTGAAGACGAACAGCATCAGCTGGCCCGTGCCCTTGTTCGGCTTCTGGCCGATGCGATGGAAGCCTCCCACGCCCAATTTGACATCATAGAACCAGTAGCAATCGCTCTCCTGCCAGCTAGGTTCGTCGCTGAACTGGTGCGGGCAATCCCAATGATCCGAGAACACGGCTTCCATTACCTCAATCCCTTCTTTTCTGTTTGTAATGACTAAAGATCACGCCCCCGCACCGGCCATGCCATTGACCATCGCCATGAAACCTTCGCCCGGCGATGCGTCCGGCATACCGAGTTTGCGCGCCATCAGCATCGTCGCGGGATTGTTTGTCAGCACGTCCGTCCCCGCTGGCATCCGCCCTTCGCCGACGAGGCGATCCGAGAAGCGAATTCCCACGATGTTCATGCGGAACCAGGCGAGCATCGAATAATAGTCCAGATCGGCAACCGGCCGACCGCGTTCGGCTTGGTAATGGGCGATGATCTCGGCGCGGCTTGGCAGACCCTCGAGCCGCGCTACCCCCGACAGCGTCGAGAAATTTTCCTCGGCCTCGAGCCACCATGCGAGATCTGCTTCGCCGGGACCGAGGGAAGCCATTTCGAAGTCGATCAGGGCTGCTACGCTGAGGTCGGGTCCGAACATCATATTGGCAGGTGTCGGATCGCCCCAAAGGACGCTGACATCGGTGTCCCGGGGCTTGTTTGCCATGAGATAGTCGAGGGCGGCGTCGGCAACTTCGAGCCGGCGACCAGCTTTGGCCCAGATATACCAGTCTCTGGTCCAGGCAAGGAACTGATCGATGCCGGGTTCGCCCCGCTGGCGGTCGTCCAGAAAGGAAAAGCCTTGCCGCCAGTCGATCCGGTGGAGCCGCGCCAGCGTTCCGATCGCTCGCAGCCATATGTCGCGTCGCTGTTCGATCGGCAAATCGGCGAGCCACCCTTCGACGTTATAATTCGGCACCTGGTCAACGACCCGTCCTTCGATCGCCTCCATCACGAGGAAGGGGCTCCCGATCGGCGCCGGGTCGGGTTCGACACCGAGCGCGCGCGGGGCAGGAATATGGGGGTGGAGCGCGAGCGCCTCCATCATCCGGTGCGGCAGCCTGATATCGGCGTCCAGGAAAAGGTCCGTCCCGGCGAGTTGTCGCCTGATGACGAGTGCGCGTTCACGATGTTCGCCATCGGCTTCATAAGCCATGGTAGCGAACATCGTTTCAGCGGAGTTACCCGTGCCGCTGGGAAAACGCAGGGGCGACAAGGTCAGGTCGCCCAGTTCGGCGAATTTCTGCCGCAGCCAGGCCCGAAGGCCTTTCCGCATCGCCTCGCGGTCGATCGTCTGCGAGCCGCTCATGGATGATTCAACCCGGCCCGGCTGCGGTAAAGACCGTTGTCGAGTCTGCCGCTCGCCACGAAGGTCGGACGATCGGTTCCATTGCGTGGGTTCAAGATCGTGTCGATGAGGCCACCGCCCGTGCGATTGCCGCAACGTATTGTGCATGGCATCGCCATCTCGAAATGCTTCTGACCAAGTTCCAGCCAGACATTGCCATATCCTTCGGCCTCGAACGTCAGCCGGCCAAATTTTTCCGAAACGGCCACGACGGTTCCGCCCCGATTGGATAGCCCGTCAAATGCCATCAGCACGGACGCATCCTCGATCACGGCGGTGTCCACTTCGCCATCCTTTACGATATAGCCGAAAAGACTTTCGAGCCCGGAGCGCATACGCCCGCCGCCGAAGCCAAAAGAAAAATCCTCACCAAGCGAGCCCACGAGCCACCAGGCGGCAGACATGTCGGCATTGGGGTTATCCATGTGCCGTGGGCCCCAGCTATGGTCGCGATAGGTAAAGCCCGAAATGGCGCGCTCGGGCTCGTCGCCGATCCGAACGGACCCGGAAAAAGTGCCGCCGGCCTGGAGATGATTGGCTGCCATCACGCGGCTCGTTTCGTTCCGCATGCCAGTGAGGTCCCAGAAATCATAGGGTGCGTGCACATCGCGGACCTGGATATCGAGATCGACATTCTCGTCGCTGGCACGCCACCGGCTTGAGCGGACGCCGAATGTGGCGGACTGGAAACCATCGGCATGGAACGTGTCGACGGACCGGTCGGCTTCGCGAAGGGGAAGCCCTTCAGCTGTGCGGGAATAGTTGAGCCCGTTACGCGAGGTCACGCCAAAGCAGGACCGGGTAAGGCCGAGGTTCGGTTGATGGCCGATCCGGATGAAGCCGCCGATTTCCTGGGAGGGATCGGCCCAGCCAAGGACAATGCTTTCCTGCCATTGCGGATCTTCCCCAGGATCGTGCGGAAGCTCGACATCATCCGGCAGCGGTGACAGTTTCGAAATTTCCATGGCCTCGTCCCTTCATTGCGCATTGCGCGCGATTCCTCGAAACCCGGGAAATCGTTCGTTCATTAATTACTCATCTAATTATATTTTCTTTCCGCCGTCAACAGGGCTGCTGCTGCGGCGGGTTTAACGGTGCGTTGCGGCGGAGGAACGGGCAGCGGGCACGCGCCACGAATTTTTTAGGTATTCAATTAATTATCCGTTGACTTTCGCTGCTCAATCGGCCCGATGGTGCTTCGCCCTCGTTGCGGGAGCGTCGTCTGCGGTCACGAAACATGGCACAATCGTTCGAGCACCGCGGATGATCGCCCGAGGATCCCGCCTGGGCGATGGGCGCCAACCTGCGGTCGAGAGCCGGCCGCGCGGCAGAACAGAAACGGGAGAGTCATGTCGGAACTCGATGTCGATCAGATTGGCGCAGCTATCGTCAAGCATCAGCGTGGTGCGCGGTTCGCCGAAACCACTCCCGATCAATGGGGCGACCGGCTCATGCAGTTTATCGGCGCGCAGGCGGGAGTCTCGGACGTCCGAGTCGCCAACGTGCGCGAAGTCGGCACAGCTGCGGGTGGTTCGAACGGAACTCTTCTGTTCGAGGCAAGCTGGACCGAAGACGGCGAGCCGCGCTCGTCGGGTCTCGTCTTGCGTTTCATGCCGACGCGCGGCCTGTTCCACGCCTATGACGTCACCGCGCAGTTCAACCTGCAGCGCGCGCTTGAAGCCACCGATGTGCCGGTTCCGCCACAGATCTGGCTCGATCCGGACGGCAACCTTCTCGGTCGCCCGGGCTATGTGATGGGAATGGTCGAGGGGGCGAGCGCGCCGATGACCTGGATGACTTCGGGCATCATCGCCGACGCTGAGCCGGCAGCGCGGCGCGAGATGCAACTGGGCTATCTCGAAGCGCTCGCGCGCGTGCATGCGCTGGACTGGCGGGCGCTCGGGCTCGAATGGCTGGAAAAGCGCGCGGCGGGTGCGCGTCCGATCGAGCGCGAGGTAAATTGGTATTGGGATTCGCTCGAATATGCCGACTGCAAGCCCTATCTCGAAGCGCTGCGACCGCTCCGGGATTGGCTCGTCGCAAATGAGCCGGCCGACATTGATACGGTCCTGTGTCATGGCGACGCGAACTTCGGCAATTATCTCTATCTCGGGACTGCGGTGTCGGCCGTGGTCGATTGGGAGATGAGCTTTCTCGGGACGCCCGAATGCGATGTCTGTTTCACGCATATGGGCGACCAGATCATCCAGAATGATGTCCCGGCTCTGGAAGGGACGCTGAGTTATCAGCAGCGGATTGCAGAATATGAGCGACTGTCGGGGCGCAAGCTTCGCAACATGCCCTATTTCGAGCTGTTTACGGCCTATCGGCTGGCGGTCATCAACGTGCTGACGTTCCGGCATTTCCCGGAGCCCATATTGCGCCAGTTGTTGCCAGTCATCGAACGCGGGCCGAAGATCGCCGCGGATTTGGCCGCCAGGGTCGGACTGGAGATTTTGCTGCCGCCGTCGGGCACGATCGACTGAAATTTAGGGTCCACTTGTTCGCTCGACCCCGAGCGTCCTCTCCGCACTGCGACGCTCGCGAGATCGCGAGTCCTTGCGGCTGCGGCGACCGCAGCAGTTACATACGCGGTCGCCTGCCTTTTTTAGCGGAGCCAGGAGGGGTCAAATCCCCGCTGGGAAATTCCGTCGTTCGTGTTGGCGAGAAAGAGGTGCGACACCGCCTGATTGCCGCGATGGGCATTATCGATCATGTTGAAATCGCACACGCCCTCCAGGCCTTGCCACCTGGGGATAGACAGAACTTCGATCCCTGCCGGAGAAGAGTTCGGACCGCCATTGTTGAGGTCTGTGGAAGTCACGACGCCATCGACAGCTTCGACGTCGATACGAAGGGTCTGGCCGTTCTCGAGCTGCGCCACAGTCCAGCCGCCGATCGACGAGAGGCCGTCGCCCAGCGTGCAATTGACGGTATGGAAATCCCGGATAGGCTCGCGCTTTCCATCGAGCATCACATAGCCCATCTTGGCGAAGGCGCCATCCTCGGCCTGCATCGTGAGCAGCGAGTAGCTCAGCTTCTCGCCCACCGTGCCGGCATGCCAGCGCGCCGAGCGAAACATCGGTAGCGGGCGCGGTCCGTAGCCATGATCGCGGTAGCCGATGCCATTCTCGATCGTGACCACCCGGTCGCCGATCCGGACGCGGCCTTCCACCCGGCCGGCGCTTTCCGGGTGGCCATGATCGTCGCCTCCCGAAGTCAATGTTCCATGACCCGGTCCTCCGACCACCTCCCATTCCTGCGAAGGATACCAATCATAGATGCGCAGGTCCGCTTCCGCATCGTCGTCGAACGCCTCGAAGCGACAATATTCCATATCGGGAATCGTGAATCGCATCGTTCCGGAACTGGCCATGACATCGGTTCGATCGCCTGCCTCCAGAGGACGGTCGAGCAGGTGGCGACGGAAGCGGGTTCCGTCGGGGAATGCCATCCCCCAATGCGTCTGCGTGGTCTTCTGATTCACATAGGATCCCGTGCGCAGGAAGCCGACGAGGCCAGTGTCCGGATCACGAAACACCAATACCCAGGATTCCTGCCAGAACGGATGATTTCCAGGGTGATGGGGCAAATCAATCGCAGAATACAGGCTCATCGGTCTCTCCACTATTTTTTTACCTTCAACATCTCGAGGCCTCAGGATTCGGGATCAAAACCCGATCTTCGCAGGATCGAGCCGGCCGCGGTCCGAGCCTAAAATTACTCGATTAATTAAACGATGACAAGTTTGCATCTCGGCGGTGCGGTCATTCCGCGCGCCAAGGGCTCCAGGTGGGCAATCTTGCGATGTGGCGCAAAGCGAGGACGGAGCGGCTCGGGGAACCGCTGATACAGAGCATGAGATGTTTTTATCGCCTCAAGCCATTTTCGAGCCTGGTCTACCTGCGAGACTGCGCCGCGGTCTCCAAGTGCAATACTGGCATCGCCGCGCGGCCCAGGCGGTCGCTATGCCATTGTTAAAGCCGGTGCGGCTGGTATGCTTGAGTCCTGTCGGCACGACAGGACCGAATTCAGGAAGCGCTGGGGAGATCGATGAGGGCGCCTGCGATGAAACCAAGAGGCCGACGGGCCAAGACAGCCGAGCCGGAAACCCCGCCGCGCGATCGGCTGGTTGAGGCAACGGCCAATCTCATGGTTGAGCGAGGATCAATTGATGTTTCGCTCGCCGATATTGCACGGCGGGCCGATCTCAATTCTGCTCTGATCAGCTACTATTTCGGCAACAAGGCGGGGCTGATGATGGAGTTGCTTCGCTCGGTTCTGGGCGGCGACATATCAAAGCTCGATGCCTTCTCGCAGCGACAATTGTCGCCTGAAGAGAAGCTGTCGGGCTTCGTTCGCGGGATGATCGACAGCTATTTCACTTACCCGTTCATCAACCCGCTGACCCACCAACTCGTCACCGAAGAGGCCGAAACCTACGGTCCGCTGATCGCGGAGGAGTTCAGCAAGCGGGCGGCAACGATTCTCCGGAACATCCTCGCCGAAGGGCAGGCCTCGGGAGTTTTCGCAAAGGTCGATCCGCTTCATCTTTATTTTCACATCGTCGGTGCCTGCGATCAATTCTTCCATGGCCGTTATCAAATGCAGCATATCTTCGGCATCGGCGCGATCGACGAGCCCATGAAGCAAGGATATTCGAATTATCTCGCCAACGCCGTGGTGAAGAGCCTGCGTCCCGCAACTTAGCCGACTGCCGGTCAGCACTGGCCCGATCGATATCGAAGGCGTCGGCCGTGCCGTACGTCTCCTTTTGCCATGCCCGGAACAGCAAGGCGCAGGAACGCGCCGCGGGAGAAGCTTGCCCCAACCCCTGATGGCGCTCTAAGGTCGAATTATAACTATATGGACGATCGTATATATATTTTGCGTTGACATTAATCCTAATGATGCCACCACTATGAAGCTCGCGAACCTTCGGGGTCGCGAATGCACGGAGGCAATCTCCGGCGGTCAATGGGAGGAGGCTGACAATGCGCTACGGCAAGAGACCGGATGGGCAGATGCATCGATCGGCGCGCGCTATCGCGGATGGCCTCATCCCCTCATCATCGCGTCTCAGGCTCCATCGACGCGGCAGCAGCGCTGCCGACGGCGAGCCGCGAGACGGCTTCCTGGAGGGAATTGGAATGCGGAGCAAGGCACTGGCACTTTGTGCGTCGATCGGCGTGTTGGCATGGGCTGGGGCAGCGCGGGCCCAAACGGCGCCCGAAGCGCCTGCGGCCGACGAACCGTCGCAGCTGGGCGAAATCATCGTCACGGCCCAGAAGCGAAGCGAGTCGCTCCAGCGCACGCCCGTTGCGGTCAGCGCCTTCACATCCGAGACGCTGGAGCAGCAGCAGATCAACGGCGTTCAGCAGTTGCAGTACAATGTTCCGTCGCTGGTGTTCGCCCAGCTTACCGGCTACTCGCAACTTTCGATGCGCGGCATCGGCTCCGACCTGACGGTTACGGCCGGCGAGCCGACGGTCGCGACGTTCCAGGACGGCGTCTACATGGGTCAGCTCTTTGCCCAGAGCGTCCCCAGCTTCGACCTCGAGCGCATCGAAGTTCTGCGTGGCCCGCAAGGTACCCTGTACGGTCGCAATTCGACCGGCGGGACGATCAATTACATCACCAAGCCGCCGTCCTACGACACGGCTGCCAATCTTGCCTTCACTTATGGAAATTACGATCGCGTCGCGGTGGAAGCCGGGGCAACCGGTGCGATCGTGCCGGACAAGGTGGCAGCACGGGTCTCGGTGAAATATGACCGGAGAGACGGCTACCGCTTCAATGTCTTCGACGGCAAGCGGTACGATGCCAACGACCATCTGAGCGGCCAGGCTGCGCTGCTTATCGAGCCGTCGAGCGACATCAAGCTGACCTTGCGCGGCGACATGTCACGGCAGGTTACGTCCGCGGTACAGCAGTTCATCGATGCGCTCCCGACGCCGTCGAGCATCTCACCCGAAACGCCGACCGGAATTTTCTCCCTTCCGGGAACCGCGCTCGCCGGAATTCCCGGCCTCCTGTCGCCCTCGGACCTCGCGCTGCTGGGGAATCGAAGCATCTCCGACCTGTTTGGCCTCTCGGAGCCCGGGCTGCGTGGAGGCGATCCCACCAAATCGACCCGCATTGCCAATGACTTTCCGTCGCGGACCGAAGTCAATCTTCGCGGGGCCAGTGCGACACTCGACTGGGACATCGGGAATGTATCGCTGAAGTCGATCACGGCTTATCGGTTCAGCAAATTGTTCATCCAGACCGACAATGACGGCAGCAGTGCGGCCATTCTCTACGAGGATCCGATCCAGCAAACCTCGAAGCAGTTCACGCAGGAAGTGAATATCTCGGGGAAGGCGTTCGACGACCGGCTGGACTGGCTCGCAGGAGTCTTTTACCTGCACGACCGCGCAAGTCTGAAAGCGGACATCTATCTGCCCTCGCTCGGCGATCTCATCATTGCCTCCGCCAGCCTGGGCACCGCGGCACCGCCACCGGTCTTCGACCTGTCGCAGCCTCTCATCCCCAATCTCCTCCTCCTCGGGTCCGATCCGCTGCTCGGCAATACCCTTTATGGCGGGCAACCGACGCCCGTCGCCTTTCTGGGCTTCGGTGCCGAGCAGAAAAGCTCCTCGCTGGCGGGCTTCGGTCAAGTCACCTACCGGATCGCGGATCGGTTGCGGGTGACCGCGGGCCTTCGCTACACGCGCGATGAAAAGGACGTCTTCCGGCGGCTCCACTCCAACTTCGTACCGACTGCGGCCTTGTGCGAAACCCAGTCGAAGAAGAGCTGGACCGCGTGGACCGGAACGGCCGGGGTGGATTTCGACCTCTCGGATCGCGCGATGCTCTACGGAAAGGTGTCGCGGGGCTACAAGGCCGGGGGGTTCAATCCGGCGGAATGCACGGGGAGTTTCAACCCCGAAATCCTCTGGTCCTACGAAGCCGGGCTCAAGTCGACGCTCGCCGACAATCAGCTGCGCGTCAATTTGGCGGGCTTCTATTATGATTTCAGCGACATCCAGTTCACGACCTATCTCAACAATTCCTCGACGATCAGGAATGCCGCCGATGCGACGCTTTACGGCATCGAGGCCGAGTATATGCTCGCGCCGCGCGGCCTTGCCGGATTCTCGCTCGATGGGTCCGGTTCGTGGATCCACAGCGAATATGGCAGCCAGCTTCTCCAGGACCCGCTCGGCCTTGCGACGCTCGACATCAAAGGGAACCGCCTTATCCGGGCCCCCGAATGGAAGCTCAACTTCGGAGCGCAGCAGCGGATAGAGACCGCGAACGCCGGCGCCTTCACCCTCCGGGGCGAAGCGGCCTACACCAGCCAAATCTTCCATGATGTGTTCAATGGGGAGGCGCCCTTCCAATCGCAAACCCGCGAAGCGCCTTATTGGATCTTGAATGCCCGCCTGAGCTGGTCGTCGCCGGGCGATCGGTTCCAGGCGCAATTGTTCGCCGAGAATATCACGAACAAGCTTTATGCCTACAGCCGCGTCGCAGCGGCAACGGGGGCCTATGTTTCCGGACAATTCTCGCCGCCACGGACCTATGGCATCCGCCTGTCGATGAAGCTCGGCGCGAACTGAGGCGCGCGATGGCGGAGACACCGAAACCGGACGTTATCGCGAGCGTGATGCGGGCGACCAAGCCGGACTTTACCGATATAGACCCGGCGGACATTGCCCGCTTCCTGGCACAGCAGCCGGACATCGCGGGGCCGGTGGAAATCGCCAATGTTCGCGGTGGCGGCGCCAATGCGGGCGCGTCGAGCGGCGTTGTCGTGTTCGATGCAATATTGGAGGGCAAGGTCGAGCCGCTCGTGTTGCGCTATGCGCCGCTCCGCAACGAGGGCCGCATATTCTTCGACTATGGCATCAGGCAGCAATATGAACTGCAGGCGCGTCTGGCCGATGCCGGGCTTGCGGTTCCGCGCGCGCGCTGGATCGATCCCGACGGCGCCGTGCTCGGGCTGCCGGGCTTCATCATGGAGAAGGTCGAAGGCGATGTCGCGCACGCGTCGCCCTTCAGCGCCGGGCTGATCGGCGACGCGGCGCCCGATGTGCGCGAGCGGCGGATCGCATCGATTTTCCGGGCCCTGGGCAGCGTGCATGGCGCCGACTGGCAAGGCAGCGCGGTCGCGTCCTGCGTTCGCCAGGCTGCGGGCCGGACCCATTTCGAACGCTATATCAACTGGTATTGGGAAACCGTCGAGTGGGTGCAGCCGCCGCATCGCGAGCGGCTCGAGCGGTTGCGGTCCTGGCTGTTTGCGAACCAGCCCGATATTCATCATGATGACCTGGCGCTGATCCATGGCGATCCAAGTCTCGGCAATTACATGCTCGAAGGCGACGAGGTACGCGCGATCATCGACTGGGAACTCGCGGGTATCGTTGCTCCGGCTTACGACATTGCCATGCAATGTATGGCAAATTCCTATTATCGAGCTGTGTCGGCGCCCGAAGTCGCCGCCAGGATTCCCGATGACGCGAGCTGGGTGGCCCATTATGAAAGCGTGACGGGTCGCAGGGTCGAGCATTTCGAGTTTTTCCGCAGGGCGGTGACGCTGCCGCTTCTGGTCGTCCAACTGTCGATGTCGCGCAATTTTCCCGATGGTCTGCGCGATGAATTCCTCGCTGGTATGGAAGCGATTTGGGCGGTTGGGGAGGGCCGTTAAGCCGGAGCCGCCCAAGTCCGTGCTCGGCTCCGGGAATTGCGAGCAAACTTCCGGGCTGGCGTGCTGCGCTGACAACCGATACGGAGACGTGGCCGGCATCCGCCGGAGCGGGCTAACTGGAAACGGGCGATATCCATGAGCAGCGACATCCTCGACGATCTCAATCGGGCGATCATTGCCGCGCTTCAGGAAAATCCGAGCAGAACGAACAAGGACATCGGGGAAACACTCGGCGTTTCCGAACCTACTGTGGCGAACCGGATCCGGGCGCTCGAAGATGCCAATATCCTGCGCGTCATGATGCAGCGCGATATGCGCGCTCTGGGTTATTCGGTGTTCGCTTTGGTCGATCTCAATGTTGAAGGCCGCACGCCCGAAAATGTCGCTGAAGACCTCGCCAAGCTCGATGCATGCACCAGTGTTTCGGTGGCGATGAGCAGCCCGGACATCTTCGCCAATATAAATGCGCCCGATGGCGCTGCGCTCCAGCGGATCGTCGACGAGCAGATTGCGAAGATCGAAGGCATCGCCTCCTACGAGGTCAATACGGCGCTGGAGATCGTGAAACTGGATCCCCGCTTTGGCAAGCTGGGATCCGAATGATGCGCCTCGATGATCTGGACCAGCGTATCATTGGCCTCCTCGCCGAAGATGCGCGCATCAGTAACCGCGAAGCGGCGCGCCTGTTGGGTATCTCGGACACTGCGGTCCGTAAACGCCTGAAGAAGCTGTCCGATTCGGGCGCTGCGAAGATCACGGCGGTGGCTGATTCAGCCGCGTTGGGAATGACCACCGCTGTTCTGGTGCGGGTTCAGACATCTCCCGAAACGGCGCGCGACGTGGTCGAGGCGATGGCCAGTTTCGACGAAGTGAGTTTTGCTGCCTTGATGACAGGACGCTTCAATATCGTTCTGCTCGTGGCGGCGCAAAGTCGTCAGGCCGTGGCAGATATTATTCACATGCATTTACGGCGGCGATCCGGCGTACACCGGGTAGAAACGGTCGAGATCGTCTCGGTCGCCAAGCACAATCTCGATATCGCCCTGGTCTCCAGAAAACGCTGACCCCACCCGGCCGAGGTGCCGGGACTCGGGCTCACGGGCTCCGCACTAGCGACCCTGTGGAAGGGGACGGCCTGCGCCCCCTTCCGGAGATTCACCATCATTCTGCGGCGATCGCCATTGGATGCATCAGCTGCTCATCCATGTCGGCACCGCCCGACCCGACCAGTCGGCCCGGTGTCGCACCAGTGCACTCGGTGCCATTGACGAAGGTCGTCTCGCCATTCACCATCACCCGCTCGATGCCCTGGGGCTTGCAGACGCGCCGCCAGTCGCCATCGGGAAGATCATGGGCGATCTCATATTTGAGCCGCGGATAGTCGAGCGCCTCATAGTCGTAGATGAAAAGATCGGCCGCTTGCCCCGCTGCCAGCGTGCCCCGGTTGTGGAGTCCGAGCACTTCTGCCGGAACCGCGCTGAGCTTGTAGTGCATTTCCTCAAGCGTCATCAACCCGGTCTCGCGAACCATCCAGATGATCGCGTCCGTCGAATATTGACCGCCAGCCCAGAATTTCACATGCGCTCCGCCGTCCGAGGTTCCCGGAATGGTGAACGGATGTTTGAGAACCTGTGCGACTTTCTCGTCGTCAAAGCTCATGCCTTCGGCCACGAGGAAATCGCTGTCGGCATTGGTATCGACCACGATATCCATAAACACGTCGATCGTGGGCCGATTGCCAACGGCGGCCGCGATTTCGCCGACCGACTTGCCTTCATACTGGTTCCATGGGGCGACGCCGCAAGCGTCGTTCAGGACATAATGCTCGAGCGGTCCGCCGGCCGGTGCGAGCAGTTCAGGCCTGTACACGTTGCGCAAGCGCGTGCGATAATCCTCGTCCGCCGCTTTTGCGACTTTTGCCGCGCGATCGCCCGCGAAGGTGAATTCGCGGAACTCGGGGATGATGTTCCAGATATCCCAGTCCATCGGTTTGAATTCGTTCCAGCCGCGCGTGGTCAGGGTCTGGGTGAAGATTTCCAGCCCCTCTTCCCGCGCCTTGTCGACCAGAGCGAGGACTTCCTCATGATAAGTGGGCAGAAAGTCGTTGACGATGACGACATTGTGGAGGACGGGCCGGCCCGACACCCGTGCAACCTCTAGCGCGATCTCACCGAAGCGCGCACCCGGGGTATCGACGAGGGCCTGGATCGAGCCTTCGCCGCGCTCGCGAAGCACTTCCGCGAGCGCCAGAATGTCCTCGCGGCTCATCGTGTCGCTCGGCATCGGGGTGCCGTCACAGTCGATGTGGGTGTTATGCTCGCCCTGGTAGGAAAAGCCGAAGCCGATTGCGCCCGCGTCCATGGCGGCGTGCAGTTCCTGCTTCATGCGCTCCCGCTCTTCCGCAGTTGCCGGACGGCTTTTCGCTGCTTCGAGGCCCATCACATAGATTAGGAGCGGATTGAGGGGAACATAGCTGGCGACGTTGACCCCCTTGGGCACCCGCTTGAGATGCTCGATCCATTCGGGGAAGCTGACCCAGTCCCAGCCGAGCGCTGTCCGCATCGCATTTACGGGAACCTGTTCGGTGGTCTCCATCATCTGCATGTAGCGCTCCCGGTCCTGCGGATGGCAGGGGGCAAAGCCAAAACCGCAATTCCCCACGCCGATTGTCGTGGTGCCATGCCAGCCAGAGTTTGTGGCATAGGGATCCCAGTGCAGTTGAGCGTCATAATGCGTATGGGCGTCGATCACCCCCGGCGCGACGATCTTCCCGGTGCCGTCGATGACATCGCTCGCGTCGCCGCTGATCCCGGCGCCAATGTCCGTTATGATCCCGTCTTTGATTCCGATATCGCCCACGAACCGCGGCGAGCCCGTGCCATCGACGATCGTGCCACCTTTGATGAGCGTGTCAAACTTAGGCATCCCATTCTCCCATCTCTCTGTGTTGCTCGACATTATGGTCGGCATTTGGTTCTCAAATTCGACAAAAATGATGCAAGTATCTATATTATGCGATCCACCATTGAGTCAAATATAATGGGAAATGATGTCATGGCCGGTCTGGACTGTCTTGATGGCGTTTCGACCCTCCCTTTGCGCGAAAGGGGCAGGCCGATGCGCCGACGGGATGCTCAAACCGCGGTGTAGCCACCATCGACGATGAACTCGGAACCCGTGATGTAGCGTGCGCCGTCGCTTGCCAAGAACGCGACCAACGGCGCGATGTCATCGACATTGCCCATCCGGCCCACGGGAATCTTGCTGTTCCATGCGGCAACAACCTGCTCCACCCACGCTGGTTCGCCGTTCGCGGCGGTAGGTCTCTCGTGATGGGCGCCGAGCCTGGTTGCCGTCGGACCCGGCAACACTGTATTCACTCTTACGGCACGCTCGGCCAGTTCGACCGCGACAGCCTTGCTCAACATACGGATTGCGCCCTTGCTCGCGCTATAAGCGGCATAACGGTCCCCTGCCACCGTCCCATAGATTGATGAGATATTGACGATGGCGGCGGTTGACGTGCCGTCCGCCTGACGACGCATCGACAAAAGCGGCAGTGCCATCTGCATCCCCATGAACGGACCCTCGACATTGATCCGATATTGCCTTCTCAGATCGTCGAGAGGAGCGGTCGCAAAAGGCGTGTCGAGCATGATGCCGGCGTTGTTCACGAGAATGTCGAGCCGGCCGAGCTTTTCGGCGAAGCCGATCGCCGTCTCCCAATCGGCTTCGCTTGTCACGTCATGCCGGCAGGCGTGCGTTCCCTTGGTGCCATCGCACCACTCAAGGCGAGAGGCATCGATATCGGTCGCAAGTACCTCGGCGCCGGCGGCAAGCAATTGCTTTGCCACGGCAAGGCCTATCCCGCTTCCCGCGCCCGTCACGATCGCAACGCGGCCCTCCAATTCGATCGAATTCACCATCACCTCCATGATCGAAAACTGAGAAGCGCCATCGAGCCAATCGACGGCGTCGCGCAAATTGCGCGCGCGCTTCCGTGCTTCGCCGCCATTCGCGCCTCCGGATTGGCATTGACATGCGCGGCCGTCAAATGCGATTATACAAGCAATTAATTAAATATCGGAGGGCGCGGTGGAGGGTGTCGATCTTGTTTCGCTTGATCGCTGGATGGAAGCCCGGAGCCTTGGAAGTGGCTCGATTTCCGGCGTCCGGCTTCTGGCTGGCGGAACCCAGAATATTCTCCTCCGCTTCCATCGCGGGCCGTCCGAATTTGTTCTCCGCCGGCCGCCGCCGGTCCTGCGCGCGGGATCCAATGAGACGATGCGCCGCGAAATGCGCGTCCTCGAGGCACTGCGCGGTAGCGATGTTCCTCACCCTGGCTTCATCGCCGGATCTAGCGACGAGACGATCCTTGGCGCTGCTTTCTATCTCATGCAGCCGGTCGATGGCTTCAACCCGATGTCCGGGCTCCCCGCCTTGCACGCTCGCGAGCCGCTGCTGCGCCGCCGCATGGGCCTCGCCGTGGTCGAGGCGATCGCCGCACTCGGCGCGCTCGATTATCGGGCGGTCGGCCTCGCGGATTTTGGAAAGCCCGAGAATTTCCTGGAACGCCAGGTGGGGCGTTGGCGCCGCCAGCTTGAAAGCTATGCCGATCTAGCCGGGTGGCCGGGGCCTGGCGCCATCCCGGGGGTGGACGCGGTGGCGGCCTGGCTCGATCGCCATCGCCCAAGCGCATTTCAACCGGGGATCATCCACGGAGATGCGCATCTTGCAAATGTGATGATCCGGCCGGACAGCGGGGAACTCGCAGCCCTCGTTGATTGGGAATTGAGCACGATTGGCGACCCCCTGCTCGACCTCGGCTGGCTGATCGCGACATGGCCGACCGATGGCTCATCCTTCGCCACGGACGCCATGGCAAATCAGCTCACCGATCTTGCATCTCCTGCCGACCTCGCGGCGCATTACGCAGCGTCAAGCGGCCGGGATCTCGCGGCTCTCGACTGGTACATCGTGCTCGCCTGCTACAAGTTGGGCATCATTCTGGAAGGGAGCTTTGCGCGGGCCTGTGCCGGAAAGGCGCCGCGAGAAACCGGCGAACGGCTTCACGCGCACACGCTCGCTCTGTTCGAGCGCGCCCTCAGCATCATTCGTTGAAAAGGAAAGATGATGATCGACGATACCGATTTTAGCGGACGCAATATTCTCGTCGTCGGCGGATCGAGCGGGATCGGCAACGGCATAGCCCAAGGGTTTCGCGCCCGCGGCGCCAATGTTCATATCTGGGGGACGCGCGCCTCTGCGTCCGACTACAGCGCCGATGAAGGGTCCGACCTTGAAGGACTGGGCTATCATTGCGTCGATGTCGGGACGCCCGAGGCTATCGAGACGGCGGAGATTCCCTTCGACACGCTGGACTCCCTCATTTTGTCGCAGGGAACCGTATTATATCGGCGCCAGGAGTTCGAGCGCGAAGGGTGGGATCGTGTCATGGCGGTCAATATCGACAGCCTGATGCATTGCGCGCGCAAGTTCCGGCCACTGCTTTCGGCGTCCGGCGGGTCGATTATTATCGTGAGCTCGACGTCCGGCTTGCGCGGCAATATCGGAAACCCGGCTTATGCCGCGTCCAAAGCGGCCGCGATCAGTCTGACCAAAACGCTGGGCCAGGCTTTTGCCGGTGACGGGATTCGGGTGAATGGTCTCGCTCCGGGGCTCGTCGATACCAAATTGACACGGATCACGACCCAGAATTCCGCTCGTCTCGACGGCGCGCTCGCCACGATCGCGCAGCGACGCATGGGGACGCCCGCCGATATGGCGGGTGCCGCCATATTCCTCGCATCCCCGCTCGCTTCCTACGTCACCGGCCACACGCTGGTCGTCGATGGTGGCCTGACGCTCTGATTTGCCATTCTGACAGGAGATACACATGCAGTTCGAACATAGCGAAAAGGTCCGTGACCTCCTGCAGAGGGTCGAAACGTTCATGGATGCGCATATCTACCCCAATGAGGAAGAGTATTACCACTTCATCCACGACCAGAGGAATCTGTGGCAGGAGTGGCCTGGAATGCCCGCCCTCAAGGCCGAGGCGCGTGCTCAGGGCTTGTGGAACCTCTTCCTCCCACACGAATATGGCCGCTTCTCGCCCGGGCTCAGCAATCTTGAATATGCTCCACTTGCCGAGGTGATGGGCCGATCGCCGTGGTCGAGCCAGGTGTTCAATTGCTCCGCGCCCGACACGGGCAATATGGAAGTGCTCGCGAAATTCGGGACCCCCGATCAGCAGCAGCAGTGGCTTCAGCCCCTGCTCGACGGGGAGATTCGCTCGGCCTATGTGATGACCGAGCCGCAGGTCGCCTCATCCGATGCCACCAATCTTGAGCTGTCCATCAAGCCCGACGGCGACGACTATGTCATCAACGGCCGGAAGTGGTGGATTTCGAATGCGATGCACCCCGATTGCGCGATCTTCATCGTGATGGGAAAGACCGACTTCGATGCTCCCCGCCATGCCCAACATTCGCAGATCCTCGTGCCGCGAGATACGGCAGGGATCACGGTCGTGCGCAACCAGACCGTCTTCGGATCGATGAACTCGCCGGGCGGCGAGTGCGAACTGCGCTTCGACAATGTACGCGTACCGAAGGAAAATCTCATTCTTGGTGAGGGGCGGGGGTTCGAGATCGCGCAAGGGCGTCTCGGGCCGGGACGTATTCACCACTGCATGCGTTCGATCGGCCAGGCGCAGCGCGCGCTCGAGATCATGGCGCGCCGCGCGGACAGCCGCGTCGCTTTTGGAAAGAAGCTCGCCGATCAAAGTAGCATCCGCCAGGACGTCGCACGCAGCTTCTGTGAAATCGAGATGTCGCGCCTGCTCACGCTCAAGGCTGCCGACGCCATGGACCGCTATGGCAACAAGGTTGCCAAGGATCTGATCGCGGCCATCAAGGTGATCGCTCCGCAAATGGCGCAAACCGTCGCGGATCGGGCCATCCAGGTTCATGGCGGAATGGGCGTAAGCGACGACACCCCGATCGCCTACTTCTTCACCCTCAATCGCTATCTGCGCATCGCGGACGGTCCCGACGAGGTGCACATGTCGCAGCTCGGGAAGCAGAAGATCGCCGAATATTCGGCGATGGCGAAGTAGGAGGCCGGCATGAAGGCGCTGCTTTATCACGGGGCAGGGGATATCCGCTACGAAAGCATGGCCGATCCGATGCCGGTCGAGGCGGGCGACGCCATCGTTCGGGTCACCGCCTGCTCGATCTGCGGAAGCGACCTACACATTTATCATGGTCACGGATTTTCCGAGGATCGGGGCTTTTGTGTCGGTCACGAAGCGGTCGGCGAAGTGGTCGAAACCGGACGCGCCGTCTCGCGGCTCCGCGTCGGTGACCGGGTCATGATCCCCGCAGCAGCGGGCTGCGGCGCCTGCCGACCCTGCCTGTCGGGCAATGTGATCGGGTGCGAGAATGGCGCAGCGGCCTGCTACGGGTTGTCCGCCGCGCTTCAAGGTTCGCAGGCCGAGGCCGTTCGCGTCCCCAGCGCGGACGCCAATGCGGTGCTGATCCCGGAAGGGATATCGGAAGAGCAGGCGCTGCTGATGACAGACGCCCTTTCGACCGCCTGGTTCGGTGCGCGCAGCGCCGATATCGCCCCGGGGAGCAGCGTCGCCGTAATTGGTTTGGGGCCGATCGGCCTCATGACGGTCGACTCCGCCTTCGTGCTGGGCGCCCATATCGTATATGCCATCGATCCCGTTCCAGAAAGGCGCGCGCTGGCGGCAGCGGCGGGCGCCGTCGCTCTGCACCCTGACGAAGCCGTCGCCGTGATCCGGGAGGCGACGAAAGGACGTAAACTCGATTCCGTCGTCGAGGTGGTCGGGAGCGACGCGACGGTCGATATGGCATTACGCTTGGTAAGGGCGCGCGGCACCGTCTCGGTAATCGGTGTGCAGCAATCGCGCCGTTTCGCCTTTCCGCTCGAACGCGCGTTCGCGGCAGGGCTCACATTCCGGGTCGGGACCTGCTCGGTCCCCGAAGAATTGCCGACCCTTTTTCCACTTGTCCAGGCGGGGCGTCTCAAGCCGGAAACCTATGTCTCCAATCGGCTGCCGCTGCGAGACGGCGCCGAAGCCTATGCGATGTTCGACCGCCGGGAGGCGGGAACCCTGAAGATCATCCTCGAGCCCTGAAGACGCAACTGGCTGGATCTGAGTCCGGCGCGCCCCTGCTGACCGCACGCGGAAAGGGGGGGGCGACACGGCAAAAAATGCGCGCCTCTGCTTGCGGCGCTTCGCCGGCAAAACCGTTCGCATTGACCGCAGAGCTATGCAGTTGATCGGGCGAACGCATTTGTGTATCTAATAATCGAGCAATTAATTAATTGTCGAATCGCTCGCGGAGAGGACGCCATGGCATCGGGATTGTCGGTAGAGTTGCGGGTCGACGGGCCAACCGCACATATCATCCTCAACCGTGAGGACCGGCTCAACGCGATCAACAACGACATGTTTCGGCGGCTTGAAGATCATGTCGCGCGGCTCGCGGGCGAGGCCGAAACTGTTCGCAGCGTCATCGTGCGTGGCGCGGGAAAATGTTTTTCTGCGGGGCATGATCTGCAGGACATCGCGTCTGGCGATGCAGCGCATGATGTCTCTTTTCAATCTTCGGTGCTCGAGCGTCTCGCGAATCTGCCCCAGGCGGTTATCGCGGCGGTGCACGGTCATTGTTACACCGGCGCGCTCGAGTTGGCGCTGGCCAGTGATTTCATTCTCGCCGCCCGGAGCGCGCGGTTCGCGGACACGCACGCCAAATGGGCGCTCACGCCTGTGTGGGGAATGAGCCAGCGGCTGCCCCGTCTGGTGGGCCAGGCCAAGGCGCGCGAGATGATGTTCACCGCACGCACGATCGATGGCCGGGAGGCGGCGGAGATCGGACTGGCGGCGTCCTGCTTCGAGGATACTGAGTTTCTGGAGCGGGTCGATGCGATCGCGTCGATGATCGCTGAAAATTCGGCTTTCAGCATTGCCGCCTATAAGCGACTGCTCGCTGAAACGGACAATGTCCCGCTGCATCTCGGCCTCGCACACGAAGTCCGCAACAGCGCAGGCGTCGGACCCGACATGGGCGAACGTATCGCGGCCTTTTCAAAACGCAAAGCATGACCGCGCCATCTGGAGCGCTGGTCGATCGGGAGTGAGTGACGATGAGCAATGAAACCCAAGACCTGGCCGCGCCAGCCGAAATGGCGGCCCGGCTTGTGAACCCGGCGTCGTTCGGCGACCCCGCGACCCTGCACGCCGACCTTGCCTGGCTTCGTGGCCACCAGCCCGTTTCGCTTGTCGATACCGCCGGTGTCGATCCCTTCTGGCTCGTGAGCCGACATGGCGACATCATGGACATAGAGCGCCAGCCCGACATTTTCCGCAACGGCGATCTTTCGACGGTTCTCATCGGAAGTCCGATGCTCAAGGCGGTGGAGAATGCGACCGGCTGTCCGCACCTCACCCGTAACATGGTCAACATGGACGGAGCAGAGCATCGTGCCTATCGATCGCTGGTCCAATCCTGGTTCATGCCAGGCAATGTCAAGAAGCTCACGGACGACATTCGCGAGATCGCGCGCGCGCATGTCGATCGGATGATGGGGCTCGGCGGCGAATGCGACTTTGTCGCCGATGTGGCCCTGCATTATCCGTTGCACGTCATCATGAGCATCCTTGGCGTTCCCGAAGAGGACGAACAGCGCATGCTGATGCTGACCCAGCAACTTTTCGGCGCCCGCGATCCGGAACTCAGTCGAAAAGCCGATGCCATGGCCGATCCGGATACCGCCATAAAGGTGTTCGGGGCCGTCGTGGCGGACTTCCACGCCTATTTCTCCAATATCACGGCGAGCCGCCGCGCCGAGCCGCGCGACGATCTAGCGACCATCATCGCGAACGCCATGATCGACGGCAAGCCGATCGACGAGCGCGCTGCCAACGACTTTTACATCCTGGTCGCGACCGCCGGGCACGACACCACCTCCGCCTCGACGGCCGGTGCGATCTGGGCCCTCGCGGAGCGGCCCGCCTTGCTCGCCGAGGTGAAGGCCAATCCCGACCTGATCCCGGCTCTCGTCGATGAGGCGATTCGCTGGGTCACGCCGGTGAAGCATTTCATGCGCGCCGTTGCCCGGGATCATGAGGTGAATGGCCACCAGTATAAGGCCGGGGACTGGGTCATGCTGTCCTATATGTCGGCAAACCGTGACGAGGCGGTGTTCGACGATCCGTTCGAGTTCCGGCTCGACCGCCCGGCAAACAAGCAGATCGCATTCGGTTACGGGCCCCATCTATGTGTCGGCCAGCATCTCGCGCGCCTCGAGATGAAGACCCTGTTCGAGGAACTTCTGCCCCGGATCGAATCGCTCGAAATCGCCGGCGAACCGGCCTGGACCCAGGCGACGCTGGTCAGCGGGCCGAAACGCCTTCCGATCCGCTTCACTCAGAGTTGATCGGCGGGTCGACGCGCGGCGGCGTGGCAGAGAGACGACAGCATATTCGCAGGACGGATACGGGAATGGGAATCAGAACACGCATAACCGACTTGCTCGGGATCGAGCATCCGATCGTCCAGGGCGGCATGATGTGGGTGGGAACCGCAGAGATGGCTGCGGCGGTTTCCAATGCCGGTGGCCTCGGAATCATCACCGCGCTCACCCAGCCGTCTCCCGATGCGCTGCGCGCCGAGATCGAGAGATGCCGGGAGCTTACCGACAAGCCATTCGGCGTCAATTTGACGATCCTGCCGTCGATTAATCCCCCGCCCTATGCCGACTATCGCAAGGCGATCATCGACAGCGGCACCAGGATCGTCGAAACCGCAGGCTACAAGCCACAAGAGCATGTCGACGATTTCAAGGCGCATGGCATCATCGTGCTCCATAAGTGCACGGCTGTCCGGCACGCCCTCTCCGCCGAACGCATGGGCGTCGATGCCATTTCGATCGATGGCTTCGAATGCGCCGGGCATCCGGGCGAGGATGATGTTCCCGGGCTTATCCTGATTCCCGCCGCTGCCGACAAGATCAAGGTTCCTATGCTCGCATCGGGCGGATTCGGCGATGGGCGCGGGCTGGTGGCAGCCTTGGCGCTCGGCGCTGACGGTATCAACATGGGGACGCGCTTCTGTGCGACCAAGGAAGCCCCCATCCACGACGATATCAAGCGCGCCATGGTCGATAACGACGAGAGGGGGACCGACCTGATCTTCCGCAGCTATCGCAACACCGCGCGCGTCGCAAAGAACAGCGTTTCAGCCGAAGTCATTGCGGCCGAACGGGAAGGAAAGCCCTTCGAAGCGATCGCGCATCTCGTCAAGGGCGCGCGCGGGAAGGAAGGGCTGGACCGCGGCGATCCCGATCATGGGATATGGACGGCTGGCATGGTTCAGGGTCTCATCCATGATATCCCGACGTGTCACGAACTCATCGACCGGATCATGGGCGAGGCCGAGTCGATCATCGCGAAGCGGCTGGCGGCGATGATGCCTGGAGCGCTCACGTCATGAACGTCGATTTCGATCCATCGCTCGAAGCGTTTCGCGAGGAAGTCTGCGCGTTTCTCGATACGGCACCCACCGACGCGATCCGCGAGGCGGGGCGGAAGACCACAAGCGTTTTCGCGCCGTTCGAGGCGACAATGGAATGGCACCGCCTTCTATATGCGCGCGGCTGGGCCGCCCCGGCCTGGCCCGTCGAATATGGCGGGACCGGTTGGTCGCTTGAGCAACGCTATATTTTCTCCGAGGAGCATTGGAAGCGCGATCTGCCGCCGCTCCTGCCCAACGGCCTGATCATGGTCGGCCCCCTGCTCATGGAGCTTGGCACGCCCGAACAAAAGCGCCGGCATCTCCCCGGGATCCTTTCGGGCAAGGATTACTGGACCCAGGGCTATTCCGAACCGAGTGCCGGTTCTGATCTTGCCGCCCTGTCATGCTCGGCCCTGGCCGACGGTGACGATTATATCATCAACGGCCAGAAGACATGGACGACCCTCGCCCACAAGGCCAACAAGATGTTCATGCTCGTGCGCACGAACCGGGACGGCAAGAAGCAGCAGGGCATTACCTTTCTCCTCCTCGACCGGACCGACTATCCCGGCATGCACATCCGTCCCATCATCGGCCTCGATGGTGTGGCCGAGCAATGCGAAGTATTTTTCGATAACGTCCGCGTCCCCCAGGCGGGCCGCGTGGGCGCCGAGAATGAAGGCTGGAGCGTCGCCAAGGCGCTGCTCAAGCATGAGCGGGGCGGCGCTGCGCATAGCCCGGCGATCAGGCGCAAACTCGATGCGATCCGGGCCGCGGCGAGGGATGCAACGGCGTCCTTTGGCGGACCCCTCAGCGAGGATCCGGTATTCCAGCGCGACCTTGGGGAACTCGAAGCCGAAGTCGCGTCCTTCGAGCATGTCGAGAAGCTGGTGCTAAGCGGCCACGCCCTCGCCGACGATCCCGCGATGCCGTCGCTCAACAAGGTGATGAGTTCGGAACTCTCGCAGCTGCTGTCGATCATGATGACGCGTGTTGCCGGGATCGACGCGCTGCCGTTGCAATTGGAAGCCCTTGAGGTCGGGTCCGGCGTTCAACCCCTGGGCGATCCCTTCAGCCTCGTGGCGATGCCCTATTATCTGAATACCCGGGCCGCTTCCATCTATGCCGGCAGCAACGAGGTCCAGCGGGACCTCATCTCCCGCAATCTCCAGACCCTTCGCGCCTGAGGCAGAGCCCATGAATTTCGAATTCTCCGATGAGCAGGTCATGCTCCGCGACAGCCTCTCCCGGCTGCTCGATCAGCGTTACGCCTTTGAATTGCGCCGACGCATCATGGCTGGTCAGGCGGAAACCGGAATCTGGAGCGAACTCGTCGATATGGGGATTGTCGCGATGCCGCTTCCCGAAGCCTGCGGGGGACTGGGCGGTTCGGCCTCCGACATTGTGGCGATATCGGAGCTCTTCGGTCGCCATCTGGTCATCGAGCCTTTGCTTCCCTCGGTGATCCTCACGGGCCGGGCGCTCGCTCGCTTCGATCCCGCGGGACCGGTGCCGCAATGGATTGCCGATATTGGCACCGGAGCTTTGCGCGGCGCCTTCGCCCATGAGGAAGGTAGCGGCACCGGCGCCTCTTCGACGCTGTCGACCAAACTCTATGAAGGTGAGGCCGGTCCGCGCATCCGGGGTAGCAAAAAACTCGTTCTTGGAGGCGGAGAAGCAGGGGTGCTGCTCATCTCGGCGCTCTCGGAGACGAAGGCGGTCTGCCTGGCCGCAGTGCCCGCCGATGCCGAAGGCATCGAAGTGCGGCGATATCGCGCGCTCGATGGCAGGCCCGTTGCGGATATCCTGCTCCATGACGTCGCGGTCGACAGGGCTGCCATCATGGCGGGCGCCGATGCGGAGCTGGAGGCCTTGCTCGCGGATGCCCGGCTCGCACTCGCCGCCGAAGCCGTCGGGGCCATGGCCGTCCTGATGGCAACCACCGCAGACTTCGCGGGCACGCGCGAGCAATTCGGTCGGCCGATCGGAAGCTTTCAAGCGATCGCGCACCGGCTCGCCGATATGAAGATTGCCTATGTCAAGGCGCGAGCGTCGCTTCTCTATATCGCGGCGCTGGCCGACAGCGGACGGGCAACGAGCCGGGATATTTCGGTATTGAAGGCGCAGGTTGGCAGGCTGGGGCGCGAGACCGCGCAGGGGGCCGTACAGATCCACGGCGGCATCGGCATGACCGACGAGCTTCCGGTCGGTCATTATCTCAAACATATTCTCACGATCGACGGTCTGTTCGGCAACACGGACTATCATCTGCGTGAAATCGGCAGGGTAGTCGCCGCTGCGTGAACAGGGGGGAAGCGTCAGCTTCCCGTTTCAGAAGCTATGGAAGGTACCAAAAATGACCAAGAGCTTACGCGCTGACACGATGGCCACCGATAGCGCTGCTCTCGAGCAGTTGCTGCAGCGTCAGCGCAAGGCCCATATTGCGGACGGTCAGGCGAGCGCGGATTTGCGAATTGACCGGCTCGATCGCTGTGCTGCCTTGCTTCGCGACTATTCCGCGCGGTTCGAAGAGGCAATCAATGCCGATTTCGGCAACCGGTCGCGCCACGCATCGGCTATCACCGACATCATGAGTCCGCTTGGCGCGCTGCGCGACTGTCGGGCCAATCTGCGCAAATGGATGCGCAGCGAACGACGGCCGGTCGAACCGAGGTTGCTCGGCCTCTTCGGCGCCCGGTCGGAAATCCGGTTCCAGCCCAAAGGCGTGATCGGCATCATCGCGCCGTGGAACTTTCCGGTGGGTCTCGTCTTCTCTCCGCTTGCCGGCGTTCTGGCTGCCGGGAACCGGGCGCTGATCAAGCCGTCGGAATTCACGCCGCGAACGTCGGATCTGCTCCAGCAATCGATCGCCGAATATTTCGCGCCTGACGAGGTCGCGGTCGTGACAGGCGGTGCCGATGTGGGGGCCGCCTTCGCGGCGTTGCCCTTCGATCACCTGATATTCACCGGCGCCGGCTCGGTCGCAAAGCATGTGATGCGCGCTGCCGCGGAGAATCTCGTGCCCCTGACGCTCGAGCTTGGCGGGAAGAGCCCTGTGATCCTCGGTGCGAGCGTGGACATGCCCGTCGCCGCAGCGCGGATCATGGCCGGAAAAACCCTGAACGCCGGTCAAATATGCCTGGCGCCTGATCATATATTCGTGCCTCGTGGGCTACGCGACAGCTTTGTCACCGAGGCACGGCAGGCGACCGAGGCGATGTTCGGCTCCCTCAAGGATAATCCTGACTACACGGCCATGATATCGGACAGGCACTTCGAGCGCGTGCGCGGCTATGTCGCGGACGCGCGTGAGAAGGGTGCCACGATCGTCGAGATCAACCCCGCTGGCGAGACGTTCGAACAGCAGGAGCATCGCCGGATACCTCCGACACTCATTCTCGATGCGACCCGCGACATGGCGGTGATGCAGGACGAGATATTCGGGCCGCTTCTGCCGGTCGTTGCATATGACAGCGCCGAGGAGGTTGTGGCGGAGATCAATGCGCACGACCGGCCGCTTGCGCTTTACTATTTTGGATCGGAAGCGGGCGAACGCGATCGCATCATCGATGCCACGACCTCGGGCGGTGTGTGCGTCAATGACGTGATCATGCATTGCGCGCAGGAAAATCTGCCTTTCGGCGGCATCGGGCCTTCGGGTATGGGTGCCTATCACGGGATCGACGGCTTTCGCGAATTCAGCCATCGCAAGGCGATCCACACTCAGCTCGGCAGGGATCTGGGGCCGATGAAGCTTTTCAGGCCGCCCTATGGCGCCAAGCTTCGCGCCTTCGTCGACAAGCAGATCGGAGCGGGCGCCCGGTAGAAGGAGCTAGCCGTCGAATTTGAACACGCTGTCCGCGCGCGCCAGACCAATCGACTGATCGGGGACGCATTGGTACATGAGATATTCGACGGCCCTCCCGTCCCCCCGACCCTCGGCGACCGCCATCACATGGTTCAGCCAGGAATAGCGCGCGTGGCTGGTTTCGAAGCGGGGCTGCGTCGCAAAATAGGTCTCGCCGAAATCGACCGTCTCGCCGGCCTTGTATTTGGCCGCAGCCTGCGGCGTCGTGTTGGCGACCCCGAAATATTGGACGAAGATGTTCGCCATGTCGTGGGTGACGATGACGAGCCGAACGTCGATGTGAAAGACGCCCTCCTGGTCGATCAACTCGAACTCGCCTCCGACAGGCGCGACCGTGCCCTTGATACGTGGGCCTTCGACGGTGCCGCCGCCCAGCTGCCACACGTTGCGGCGACCCTTTGGTATCGGTCCGATCGGATAGCGGTTGCCCAGATCGACGCGCATGCGCAGCAGGGGTTCAAGGTGCATGCTCTTCTCCATCAAGTTGGAATGCTCGGCTGCTACGGGCTGTCGTTTGGAAGCGGGCAGCGTCGTATCCTAAGACGGGCCGCGATAATAATCAATTGACCAATTAACTTGCCACCTGACGTCCGCTTGCCTATCGATCGGTTTTAGGAAGACGCTGCGCGCGCAAGTGGCGAGCCGGACGTATAAGGATGGGAGACAGCTGAGATGAAAGGGACAGCAGCAGCGCAGACGCCCGTGATCATCGCCGTCGGCGAGATTGTGGACCGCCCGGATGACCCGGGCAAGGCGCTCGAACCTGTGGCGCTGATGGCAGAAGCGCTGCGCCGCGCGGCGGCGGAAACGCCGGCCGTTCTCGGCGCGCTGGACTCGATCGATCTCGTCGGACAGGTCACCTGGCGCTACCGCGACCCCGTAGCTCTTCTTTGCGAGAAGCTCTCGATCGGCCCCGCCCGTGCCCAAAATGCCAGCATGGGCGGCGAAACGCCTATTCGCCTCCTGCACGAGGCAGCACTCCGTATCGCGCGGGGTGACAGCGCCGTTGCCGCGATCGTCGGCGGTGAGGCCGTCAATGCGATGGGCAAGGCGCGCAAGGCCAAGGCGAAGCTCGACTGGACCCCGCTCGCTCCCAAAGAGGAAACCGTCGCGGTCGACTTCGCCTCGCTTCCGATGCGCAAGGCCTCGAAAAAGCTCGGAATGACTGCGCCCGTTCATATCTACCCGCTCTATGAGAACGCCTTCCAAGCCGCCCGCGGGCAGACCCCGGCCGAGGGCCGCGCCGCTGCCGCCGAACTCTGGGCGGACTATGCCAAGGTAGCCGCGTCCAATGAAACCGCATGGTTGCGTTCCGCGCCGGGAGCGGCAGAGATCGGCACGCCTTCGGAGAGCAACCGGCTGGTGGCCTTTCCCTATCCCAAGCTGATGGTCGCGAACCCTTCGGTCAACCAAGCGGCCGCGATCGTCGTGGCAAGCCTCGAATGGGCCCTCGCCAACGGGATTCCCGAAGAGCGGCTGATCTATATCTGGGATGGCGCGGCAGCGCAGGAGCCCGGGGATTATCTGGAACGCGACCGCTATGACCAGTCGACCGCGCAGCGCGTGGTTCTGGAGCAGGCAGTCGAGATCGCTGGCGGCGATGCCTCCGCGATCGATCTGGCGGAAATGTACAGCTGCTTTCCGATTGTGCCCAAGATGGCGCTCGAGACGCTGAAGCTGCGGCCGGACGTCAAGCCGACGGTGACCGGCGGGCTGACCTTCTTTGGCGGCCCGATGAACAATTATATGAGCCACGGCGTCTGCGCGATGGTCCGGGAGATGCGGGCCGGAAAGGGAACCACAGGCCTTCTCTACGGCCAGGGCGGCGTCGTATCCAAACATCATGCGCTGTTGATCTCGACGCGGCCACCGGAGAAGACTTTGAGGCCGGACTATTCGGTTCAGGCCAGGGCGGACGCGTTGCGCGGCTCCGTGCCCGAATTTACAGAGACCTATGAGGGCGCTGCCACCGTCGAAACGCACACGATCATTTATACGCCGAAGGGCGAGGTCCTCCACGGCGTCGTGATCGCGCGCACCGCAGATGGCCAGCGAACGATCGCGAAGGTACGGCGTGACGATGATCGATCGATCTTGGTCCTCTCCTCGCTCGACGCCAATCCCATCGGCACGTCCGGCCATATTCGCATCGATGCCTTTGGCGCCCGAATATGGGAGGTAGGCGAGAAGCGCGACCGGCGCGCGGCGCCGCACCGCTTCTGTCTCGTCGAACGCGACGGGCCGATCACTCTGGTCACGATCAATCGCCCCGACGCGATGAACGCGTTGACGCCATATGCGAACGAGGAGCTGGCCGAGGTTTTCGACGACTTCCAGGCTGATCCCGATCAGTGGGTGGCCATCCTGACGGGGGCCGGCGACAAAGCCTTTTCGTCGGGCAATGACCTCAAGTTCACCGCGCAGTCGATGGCTGCGGGGTTGCCGCTCGAGACACCGACCAAGGGATTTGCCGGCCTCACCGCGCGCTGGGACAACAACAAGCCCGTGATCGCCGCGGTAAATGGTATTGCCATGGGTGGCGGCTTCGAGATTGCATTGGCCTGCGACCTCATCATCGCGGCCGAAGGCGCCGTTTTCGCTCTTCCCGAGCCCAAGGTTGGCCTCGCCGCTCTTGCGGGGGGGCTCCACCGTCTGCCGCGGCAGATCGGCCTCAAGCAGGCCATGGGCATGATCCTCACCGCCCGCCGCGTATCGGCCGCTGAAGGTCTGTCGCTTGGCTTCGTCAATGAAGTGGTGCCGCAAGACGAACTGCTCGCAGCGGCGCGGCGTTGGGCCGATGACATCGCCGCGTGCAGCCCGATGTCGATCCGGGCTTCCAAGGAGGCCGTCATGAAAGGCCTGGACGAAAGCGACCTCGCGGCCGCCTATGGGAACCAGACGCGATATCCGGCGATCGGAGCGCTTTTCCGGTCGGACGATGTGCGCGAGGGGCCGCTCGCGTTCGCCCAGAAGCGGCCACCGGTCTGGAAGGGCCGATAGGTTTTCTCGGGGTCTGCCGGGAAGGAGAGGGGGAATGGGTGTGGCGACAGCTTTTGATCTGACCGGGCGCGTGGCGCTCGTGACCGGCGCTTCGTCCGGACTTGGCGCGGGCTTTGCGCGCGTGCTCGCTGAGGCCGGCGCTAAGGTGGTCCTTGCGGCGCGGCGTGTCGACCGGCTCGAGGCAGAGGTCGATGCGATCAGGGGGCAGGGCGGCGAGGCGCTCGCCGTGGCCCTCGATGTCACGGACGAAGCCTCGACAATAGCGGCCTATGATGCAGCCGAGGCAGCTTTCGGAACTGTCGACACGATTGTCGCCAATGCGGGTATCGCGAGCGACAACGCCGCCCTGCACCTCACCGCCTCGCATGTCGACGATCTGCTCGCTGTCAACGTCCGGGGCGCCTTCCTGACCGCCACCGAAGGAGCGCGGCGGCTCGTGGCAGCGGGAAGCCGCGAGCGCGAGCATGGCCGAGTCGTCATCATCGGCTCTATCACGGCCGAGCGGGCGCTGCCCGCGGCGTCCGTTTACGGCGCGACCAAGGCCGCTGCGCGCCATATGGCCAAGGCATTTGCGCGCGAATGGGCGCGGCGCGGCATCAATGTGAATGTCATCCAGCCTGGCTATTTCGAGTCCGAGATGACGGCGGAGATGGTCGGAAGTGAAGCGGGGCAGGCCTATATCGCTTCCTTTCCGCGCGCCCGCTTGCGCCCGGCGAGCGATCTCCACGCGCCGCTGCTGTTTCTCTGCTCGGACGCATCGCTCGGGATAACCGGTACGGTCATCACCGTCGATGATGGACAATCGCTATAAGACATCCTTGCGACTTGCCTCTCCCGCTTTGGCTCCGGAGGGGGCGTTAGCCTCCGGTCAGCGCAGAAACTGGCCGTCGTCGACCTTGAGGATCGTCCCGGTGACCGCTTCCGAGGCGGGCGACACCAAATAGAGCAAGCTTGAATCAAGTTGCTCCGGCAAACCCAGCCGCTTGCGCGGAAAGGTGCCGATAAAGGCGTCGCCGGTCCGTGACCGCATCCCGTCCATCATCTCGGAATCGAACGAGCCCGGGGCAATGCAATTGACGTTGATATGAAAGCGCGCCCATTCGATCGCCAGGGCTTCGCTCATCCGCACGACCGCAGCCTTGCTCGTCGCATAAAGGGCGGCACCCTGCCTGGGCGCCACAAAGGCCGCTATCGAGGCTATATTGACGATCCGCCCGTGTTGCCTGGCCTCGATGAGCCGCGTTGCAACCTCGCGCGCGAAGAGGAAGGGCGCACGCACGTTCACGTCGAGCACGCGATCGATGAGATCGAGCGGCATGCGCGTTGCGAGCTGCGCATCGGGAATGCCGGCGTTGTTGATGAGGATCCCGGTTGTTCCGAAAGCCGCCTGCGCCTTATCGACAGCCTCGACGATTTGCCCCGGGTCAGCGACATCGGCTGCGACGGCGGTCGCTCTGCCGCCCGCCGCCTCTATCTCGGCGACCAGCGCTTCGAGGCGTTCGATACGTCGGCCGACGACCGTAACGGCGGCACCCGCCGCTGCGAGCGTTTTGGCAAAGCGGTGGCCGAGCCCCGACGAGGCCCCGGTGACGATCGCAGACTGGCCCGCGAGAAGCGAGGCATCCTTCGGCGCGGCGGTCATCGCGATGTGGCTCCGGCAGATTTGTCCCTGGCCCAATATTCGTCGCGGATGAGGCGTTTGTAGAGCTTGCCGGTGTCGAGCCGGGGGAGCGCTTTCGAGAAGTCGATCTGACGAGGTGCCTTGACGTGACTGAGCTTCTCGCGCGCGAGCGCGGTAAGTTCAGCCGCAAGCGCGTCACCGGCGTCGGACCAGTGGACGGGCTGAACGACCGCGATCACGCGCTCGCCCATCTCTTCGTCCGGTCCGCCGATCACGGCGACGTCCGCGACCTTTGGATGTGTCACCAGCAGATTCTCGATCTCCTGCGGATAGATGTTCACCCCACCCGAGATGATCATGAAGCTCTTGCGGTCGGTGAGATAGAGATAGCCTTCCTCGTCGACCCAGCCGATGTCGCCGAGCGTCGTCCATCCCTCCGCATGCCGCGACTCGTCGGTCTTGGCAGCGTCGTTGTGATACTCGAACCGCGGCCCGCCGCTGAAATAGATCGTGCCTTCCTGCCGAGGCGGAAGCTCCTGTCCTTCTTCGTCGCAAATGTGGAGCTTCGTCGTCAGGGGCCTGCCGACCGAGCCCTTGTGAGCGAGCCACTCCTGAGGCCCGATGAAGGTCCCGCCATTGCCTTCGGATCCACTGTAATATTCATGAATGATCGGACCGAACCAGTCCATCATCGCTTCCTTGACCGGGACCGGGCAGGGGGCGGCGGCGTGGACCACGGTGCTCAGCGACGAGACGTCATGGGCGGCGCGCTCGCCCTCCGGCATCTTGAGCATGCGGATGAAATGAGTCGGCACGAATTGCGCGATCGTCACCTTGTATCGCGCGATGGCGGCGAGCGCCGTCTCGGGGGCAAAGCGCTCCATGAGAACGACGGTGGCGCCAAGGCGCATCATCGCCATCGTCCAGCGGAGCGGTGCCGCATGATAAATGGGGGCAGGGCAGAGATAGATGCTGTCCGCCGACGCGCCGTAGAGTTGCGTCGCCACCATGACGACCGAGTCCGGCTTGTCGATGGGCTCGCCGCAGATCGGGCTCGGCTTGATGCCTTTCGGCCGTCCCGTCGTGCCCGACGAATAGAGCATGTCATAGCCCGCCTGTTCGTCGGCGACCGGGACTGGGGGCATTGCGCTGCGCTCGGACTCGAAATCGAGATAGCCCGCGATCCGGCCGCCTGTTGCGAACAGGTCGATATCGAGGTCGCGCCGCGCGATTTCCGCCGCGACCTCGCCTTGCGCGGCCGAAATGATGAAGATCCGGGCGCCGCTGTCGCGCAATATATATTCGACTTCGTCAGCCTGGAGCTTGTTGGAGATGGTGACGAAGTAGAGGCCTGCACGCTGGGCAGCCCAGGCGATCTCGTAAAAAGCGGGCGAATTGGGAAGGCACATCGCGATCGTCGAGCCGGGAGCCAGTCCGAGGGCCCTAAATAGCTGCGCGCCCTGGTTCGAGCGGCGGTCGAGATCGGAATAGCGCAGCGCCTCGCCCGTTTCGGCCATGATCAGGGCGGGCTTGTGGGGCGTCGAGCGGGCATGGATCGAGGGATGCATAGTGTCCGTCCTCTCAGGGGATCATCACGGCCTTCACGCACCGTCCGGCGTGCTGGTCGGCAATGGCTTCGTTGATCTGCGATAGCGGATATCTGCGAACGAGACGGTCGAAAGGCAGCTCTCCCGCCTTGTAGAGCTCGATCATGCGGGGGATGAACATATCGGGTAGGCTATCGCCTTCGATGATGCCCATCACGATATGACCCGCACCGACCAGTTGGTTGATCGAAAGACCCAGCCGATCGTCGGCGGGGCTTGCGATTCCGACAAGTCCGAAGGTCGCGCGCGGCGCCAATGCAGTCATCGCGGATTCGATGACCTCTCGCCGGCCTGTCGTGTCGAACGCATAATCGACCCCGACCGGGACGATTTCGCGGATTGCCGTCGCAAAGTCGGCGGAGGCCGGATCGATGACGTGCGTCGCACCAAGTTCGAGCGCCAGGGCCCGGCGTTCCTCCCGCGGCTCGACAACGAGGATGGTGGCACATTCCTGGACCTTGGCGCCGAGGACCGCACTCAGCCCCACCGCGCCGGCGCCGATCACAAGAAGCGACGAGCCTTTGGGGCAGGCGAGCGAGTTCATCACCGCGCCCACGCCCGTCTGGACACCGCAACCCAGCGGGCCAAGCAACTCGATCGGCAGCGCTGGGTCGACGCGGACGGTGTTGCGTTCATTGGCAAGTGCATAGGATGCGAATGACGACTGGCCGAAGAAGTTCGCACTTGCGGGTTCTTCGCCGACACAGAGCGTCCGGCTTCCGTCCACTCGGCAGCCGCCATAGTTCATTTGTGCGAAGCGAACACAATAGGCCGGCCGGCCCTCATCGCACCGGGGGCATTCGCCGCAGCTGTTGAAGGTCAGTACGACATGATCGCCAGGGCGCACCTTCGACACCCCCTCGCCGACGCGCTCGACGATACCCGACCCTTCATGGCCAAGCACCGCCGGCGCCTTCATGATCTGGAGACTTCCGCCAAAGGCAAGGTCGGTATGACAGAGGCCGACGCCCGCGATGCGGACCAATATCTCGCCCGGCCGCGGATCTTCGAGCATGATATCCTCGATATCCCACCGCCCCCCCGGGGTGCGGGCTACCGCGGCGAATGCTTGCTTGGCCATGCTCCATCTCCCATGCGCCGTCGCCGTTCGTCCATTGTCGAAAGGGGCAGCGGCGATCCTTGCTCGCGTGGAATTATCAATTGGCAAAAAAATAATCAATCAACTAATGAAATTCTCTGATGCTCGTGATGGGCGCTGACGCGAAGAGTGTGAGGGAGAGTGACAGTGGCCGGGGACGCGTTTCGTGAGGATATTTTCAAGAACAGGACATTGTTCGTCGCCGGAGGGTCAGGTGGCATCAATCTCGCGATTGCCGAGCGATTCGCCGAACTCGGGGCGAACATAAGCCTCATAAGCCGCGATGCCGAGCGGGTGTGTGCAGCCGCCAGGAGCATTGATCCGGGTGGTGCGCGCGCAATGGGGCTCGCCGCCGATGTTCGCGATTTCGAGGCGGTGGACGCAGCCTTCGCTGCGACGGTCGAACGGTTCGGGGAGATCGACTTCGTCGTTTCCGGTGCTGCTGGAAATTTTCTGGCACCGGTGATTGGCATGTCCGCAAACGCATTCAAGACGGTCATAGACATCGACCTTCTGGGCACTTTCAACGTGATGCGCGCTGCGTTCGACCATTTGCGCAAACCTGGCGCGTCGCTCATCTCGATTACGGCGGGACAAGCCATTCGCCCGACGATGTTCCAGGCGCATGCCGGCGCGGCAAAGGCAGGGATCAACAATCTGACCCAGACGCTCGCGATGGAGTGGGGGCCAACCGGCGTTCGCGTAAACGCCATCGCTCCGGGGCCGATCGGCGATACTGAAGGCATGCGCAGGCTGACCCCATCGGAGGCTGCGACCGCGGCGTTGAAGAAACGGATTCCGCTGCGCGACTATGGCGTCAAGCGCGACATCGCCGATCTCGCGGTATTTCTTTGCACCCCCAATGCAAAATATATCACCGGAGCAATTCTCGATTGTGACGGAGGTTCTGTGCTCGGTGACGCGTCGGCAGACGCCCTCACTGTCCCGCCGCGATAGGCAAGGACCGCTCAGCCTTCGAGGAGGTTGTCCTGTAGCCGGCCAAGATCGCTATCCGAGAGGCCGAGGACGTCCTTCGCGAAGCTGGATATCGAGCCATGCCGCCACTCCAGTTCGCGAAAGGCAGCCTCGATATAGCTGCGATCGGCGCGCATAAGGATTTCGAGCGCATCGGGCGCCAGGCGTTCCATCCACTTTCCTTGCATGCCCGCCGCCGCCGCACTCGCGGTCAGGCGTTTCCAGTCGAGCAGTTCGGCCGTCTTGCAATAGTCCGCGATGATATATTCCCGGCGAATTCCGATGAGATCGAGCAATAGTGCGATGGCGATGCCGGTGCGGTCCTTCCCGGCCGAGCAGTGGATGAGCACCGGCAGGCTGCCTGCGGCGATATGGCGATACAGGCTGGCGAGATGCGTCGCGTGCCTGTCGGCCAGGCTTCGGTAGAAATGCCGCACTGCTTCGGCATAATCATCGGGCTTGAGGTCGCGCGCAAACAACCGCTGATCGCCTGAAAGATCGATATCGCCCTCGTCCCAGACCAAGGTAGTGCGCTTTTCCGCAAAAGCCGGAACGGTCGGATGGAGCGCGCGCTCGCTGGCCAGGCGCAGGTCTGCGATCGTGGAAATCGCGTCGAGCGATTCGTTGCGGATATCGTCGCTCGTCAACTCGTCCAGCCGGGCGGACCGCCATATCAGCCGTCGCTTCAAAACCCTGCCATCGCGGGCCGGATAGCCGCCGACCTCCCGAAAGTTCTGGCCGCCGGCAAGTGCGACCAGCCGGTCCTCTTCGATCACGACAGTCTCGGTCATATGATATCCCACAAAAAGGTGCGCCCGTGCGCCGCGTTTATCAACCAGTCTCGGGTTTCCAATCTGTGACGCCATTCCCTTCGACTTTGGCGTCATCGCCCGGTGCCCGGGCTCCATCCCCGCTCATGCTAGACCGGAAGAACCCGCCCCAGCCTTATTATGTGATTGATTAATTGATTGTGCAACCCGGTCGGGGGATGCTAGCTCACCGGATCAGCAATGGAAAAGGTCCGCGGATGACAGGCAAGCCGCTTCGCGTTCAGGTCGAAAGCGCCGAAGACGTAGCCGTCGTGCGCTTCGCCAATCCGCCGCACGGCACCGTCTCGAACGGCGGTGCGGCGGACCTTGTCGCGGCGATCAGGCCCCTCCTCGCGGCGGCCGAAACACGAGCGATCATTCTCACAGGCGGTCAGGACGGCATCTTCATCCGCCACGCCGACGTCCGGCAAATTGCAACTTCGCTTGAACGCGTAGGCATGGGAAGCGTCGATCCGCAAGCCTTTGCGACCAGCGCATTCGCCGAACTCGGCGCGATGCTCGACGCCGCCGAAAAGCCGGTGATCGCCGCGATTGACGGCCTGTGCATGGGCGGCGGCTTCGAAATTGCACTCGCCTGCACCATGCGGATCGCATCGCCCGCCGCCACCGCGATCGGCCTTCCCGAAATTCGCCTCGACATCTTCCCCGGCGGAGGGGGAACGCAGCGGCTGTCGCGACTGGTCGGACGCCATCGGGCCCGCCTGTTCATGCTCCGCGGCGACGTCATGACGGCCAGCCAGGCGCTGGCGGCCGGCCTTGTCGATGAAGTGGTCCCCTGTGCGCTCGATCGTGCCCTCGAATTGGCCGGCATGTTCGCCGGCCGTTCGACCGCCGCGGTGTCCGCGATCCTGCGCCTGACGGCCACTGACGAAGACCGGGAGAGGCTGGCCGCGGAAGCTTGCCGGTTTGGCGAGCTTGGCCTCACCGGCGAGGCGCTGCCGGAGGCGCTCTTCCAGTTCGCAGAAGGCGATGTCGGACTTGAAGCGATGCGATGAAGGGGCTGTGCGCAGCGTCAGGCGTCAGGCGTCAGGCGTCAGGGCTCCGGCGAAACTCTGACGACGAGCTTTCCGTCGTTGCCCCCTGTAAACAGCAGGTCGAGCGCGGCCACCGCCTCCTCGAGCCCGTCGACGACATGATCCTTCCAGGCAAGCCGGCCCTCGGCAATCCACGACGAGAGGTCGGCGAATGCTCCAGGCGCCTGGCGAAGATAATCGATCACGATGAAGCCTCGAACGGTCAGGCGCTGCATGAGGATTCGCCCGAAGTCGCGCGGCCCCGGCATTGGCCCGTCCTCATTGTAGGCGGAGATCATTCCGCACAGCGCCATGCGGCCATCCTTGCGGAGACGCGAGAAAACGGCATCCATGATCGGACCGCCGACATTTTCGAAATTCATGTCGATACCTGTCGGGTACAGCCGGTCGAGCGCGACACCGACATCCTCGTTGCGATAGTCGATCGCCGAATCAAACCCCAGCGTCTCGGTAAGCCAGCCGCATTTTTCCGGGCCGCCGGCAATCCCGACCACTTGCGCGCCCTTGATGCGGCCGATTTGACCGACGATCGAGCCGACGGCACCCGCCGCCGCGGACACCGCCAGGACTTCGCCTTCCCGAGGCTTGCAGATGTCCAGCAGCCCGAAATAGGCCGTCAGTCCCGTCGCCCCGAGGACCGACAAATAGGCCGTCAGCGGAACTCCAGCCTGCGGCGCGATACGACGCGATCCGCGCTCATTCGCTATCGAGTAAAGCTCCCAACCGCCGGTCGATGGCAGGACGAGGTCCCCGACGCGAAAGCGGTCCGAGCGCGAAGCCTCGACGACCCCGATCGTGCCGCCGCGCATGACGTCGCCCACACCGACCGGAGGCAGATATTGGTCGCGATCGCTCATCCAGAGCCGGTTCGTCGGATCAAGCGAAAGATAGAGGTTGCGAACCAATATCTCTCCGTCCGCGAGCGGGCCTATGGGCGTTTCCCGCAGTTCCAGGTCCGCAGCGCCAGGCGCGCCTTGCGGACGGCGCTTCAATATCCATTGGCGGTTCTTCATATCCTATCTCCTTAAGCGCGGGACAGCGACCAGAGCCAATTCCCATCCGGGGCGCGCGGCGACCCTTTCACAAGAAAGTCTGACCATGATTGCCATCAAATTCTGCCTGCGGCGGTTGCCCGCTCTCACATTGTCCGAATTTCAGGACTATTGGCTCAATCAACATGCACCGCTTGTTCGCAGCGTTGCCGAGACGCTTGGCATCCGCCGCTATGTCCAGTCGCACGCCCTTGACGACGACGGGCTTACCCGTGCTTTGGCTGGCCGCGGCTGCGAGCTTCCGCCCTACGACGGTATTGCCGAGCTTTGGTACGATAGCGCGGCTGCCGTGCGAGCGGCGGGTATGACCGAGGCAGGACGCGCCGCAGGCAGGCTGCTGCTCGCCGACGAGAAAAGGTTCATCGACCTTCCCAACTCGCCCATCTTCTGGGTTCAGGGGCACGACATCATCAGCAATGGATAGCGGCGGGCGAATGCGCCGCCCGCCGCTATTTGTTATCGGCTCCAATCCGTCAGCCAAAGCTTCGACGTCAAAGCCTTTCGATGATGATCGCCGGCGCCATGCCGCCGGCGGCGCACATGGTGACCAGGCCATAGCGGCCGCCCGAGCGTTCGAGTTCGTCGAGCGCGGTGCCGATCAGGATCGAGCCGGTCGCGCCGATCGGGTGACCGAGCGCCATCGAACCGCCGTTGATGTTGACCTTTTCACGATCCAGATCCAGGTCGCGGATGAACTTCTCGGCAACGACCGAGAAGGCCTCGTTGATTTCCCAGACGTCGATGTCGTCCTTGGTCAGCCCCGCCTTTTCGAGCACCTTCTTCGCCGCCGGGGCCGGGGCGTTGAGCATCAGCGTCGGGTCGTCGCCGATATTGGCATAAGCGACGATGCGCGCGCGCGGGGTCAGGCCGTTCTTCTCGGCATAGGCTTGCGACGTGAGCAGGATCGCCGCGGCGCCGTCGACGACGCCCGACGAATTGCCCGCATGATGGAAATGCTGGATTTCGAGGTCGGGATAGCGGCGGTTGATCTGCTTGCGGAAGGTCACCCCGCCGCCAAGATCGAAATCGGCCAGGCCGCTGAAGCTGGGCTTCAGCGCGGCAAGCCCTTCGGCGGTCGTTTCGGGGCGCGGAAACTCCTCGCGGTCGAGCGCAACGCTGCCGTCTGGGTTAAGGACGGGGACGACCGACTTGCTGAAACGGCCTTCCTTGATCGCCTTGTCGGCGCGCTGCTGGCTGACGAGCGCGAGCGCATCGAGAGCCTCGCGGCTGATGCCTTCCATCGTCGCGATCGCGTCGCCGCAAATTCCCTGGTGCGATTGCGGGTGGAGCGTGTCGAGCGCTTCATGACCCGATCCCATCATCTGGGGGGCAAGGCCGGCGTTGGCCTGCTCAGCGGCGTGGCTGGCGGTAAAGCTCATCATTTCGGTGCCGCCGGCGATCACGCAATCTTCCATACCCGACATCACCGACGCCGCCGCGAAGTTCACCGAACTGATGCCGCCGCCGCAGAAGCGGTCGAGCGTCGTGCCGCTCGCCTTGATGTCATAGCCCGCCGAAAGCGCCGCCATGCGGCCGAGGTCACCGCCCTGCTTGCCGACCTGGCTCGACGTCGACCAGACGATGTCGTCGACCGTTGATGTGTCGAGATTATTGCGGTCGCGGATCGCAGCGAGCACCGTCGCGGCAAGATGCTGCGGGTGAAGGTGCGAAAGCGCGCCCTTGCCGGGCTTGCCGATCCCGCGCGGGGTGCGGACGGCGTCGATGATATAGGCTTCAGTCATGAAAGCATCCTTGCAAGAAGTTGGTCCGATCCAGAATTAGTCGAGCGATTAATTTAATCCCTCGCTTCGATCAAGCGAATTGGTCGGTGCGGACGGAGGGCTCGGGAGCCCGACCGGCAGCGAGGCTGCATGCAAAAAACGCTTGCCTCGTCGCATAATCAATTGAATGATTAAATAGAGCCAATTGTTTGCGGCCACCTGATGGGAGAAAATCCGGATGAGCTTTTTCGATAGCTTCACGATGACGATCGGCGGCAAGGCCGTCTCGTCGAGCGAGACGATCGATGTCATCAATCCGGCAACCGAGGAGATCGTTGCCAAAGCTCCCGACTGCTCGGAAAAGCAGTTGGATGACGCCGTGGCCGCCGCCCGCGCGGCCTTTCCCGGCTGGTGTGCTACACCGATCGAGGAGCGGCGGCGCGCGGTGGCCAGGATTGGCGAGGTTCTGACCGAGCACCAGGCCGACTTCGCCCGTCTGTTTACGCTTGAGCAGGGACGCCCGCTCGACGGCGCGGCGCAGGAGATCGCCTTCGCCGCCTATTGGGCCAATGAGGTATCGAAGCAGGACATTCCGGTTACCGTCACCGAGGATAGCGCTTCAAAACGGTCCGAAACGCGCCACGTCCCGCTCGGGGTGGTCGCGGGCATCGTACCCTGGAACTTCCCGGTCAATCTCGCCGTATGGAAGATCGCACCGGCGCTGCTTACCGGCAATACCCTGGTGCTCAAGCCTTCGCCCTTTACACCGCTCACGATGCTCAAGTTGGCCGAGCTTCTTCGCGAGCATCTTCCGCCAGGCGTGTTCAACGTGATCAGCGGCGGCGATCGCCTTGGCCCTTGGCTGACCGCGCATGAGGGCATCGACAAGATCAGTTTCACAGGCTCGACCGCGACTGGCAAGCGCGTCATGGAAACCGCGTCCAAAGGCCTCAAGCGGGTGACCCTCGAGCTCGGGGGCAATGATGCGGCAATTGTCATGCCCGATGTGGCGCTGGATGAGGTGGCCGACAAGCTCTTCTTCTCGGCCTTCGCGAACAGCGGCCAGATCTGCATCGCGACGAAGCGGATGTATGTGCACGAAGATGTGTATGACAAGGTGGCGGATGCACTTGTCGCGCGCGCGCGCGCCGCGAAGGTCGGCGACGGGCTCGACCAGGGAAGCAATTTCGGACCGATCCAGAACCGCCCCCAGTTCGAACGTGTCAAGAATCTCATCGAGGACGCCAAGCAGCAGGGGCTGCGCTTCCTTGCCGGCGGCGACGTTCCCGAAGGAACTGGCTTCTTCGTTCCACTCGCGATCGTCGACAACCCACCCGAGGATAGCCGCGTGGTGCAGGAGGAGGCTTTTGGCCCGGTCCTCCCGCTGCTGAAGTTCCGCGACATCGACGAGGTGGTCGCTCGTGCCAACGCCTGCGAATATGGTCTCGGCGGCTCGATCTGGTCAGCCGACACGGAGGCCGCAGCGGACATCGCGTCGCGTCTCGAGACGGGAACCGTGTGGATCAACGACACGCTCTACATCATGCCCTGGACGCCCTTCGCGGGTCACAAGCAATCGGGGATCGGCGTCGAGAACGGCAAGGAGGGACTGCTCGAGTTCACGGTGCCCCAGACGATTACGATCGCCAAATAGGTCCAGCGGAGCTTGGCGTCGGTCTCGGCGCGAGGGGGCAGAATCGTGCGGCTGCGGCTGGAGGCGCCACGCCTGGGCCGCGGCGCCTTGCGTCCTTCCCGCGCAGCTCAACCGGGGCGGCGCGCCGTCAGTTCGCGCGCGGGTCGGCCGAGATTCCCCTGATAAGGTTGTTGCAGAGCTCCGATACGTAGCGGCGTTTGAGATCGTCGTTGATCTCCTCAAGGCCGAACACATGTCGCGCCTGGTGGCGTGAATGGAACAGCTGGTCGCAGGCCCCGACGATCATGAAATAGAAGACCAGAGGATCGACCTCGCGGAAGATGCCCTTGGCCCGGCCTTCTTCCAGAATCGCGCGCTGCGCCTTGGCGACCGGCAGGCTGATTTCCTCGGCGATCTGCTTGCCATAATCGCCCGACGGCTCGTTGGCCAGCTCGTGCATCAGCCGGTTGACATAGGGATATTGATAATAGGTGTTGACCATGCCGCTGATGTGGATGCGCAACTTGTCCTGCGGCGAAATATCCATTTTCAGCAGCTGCTGCAGGTCCGCCATTCCCTGACCCAGCCGGCGGCGAAGCAGCGCCATCAGCATGCCCGCCTTGTTGCCGAAATAATATTTGACCAGCGCAGAATTGACCCCGCTCCGCGCAGCAATTTCGCTCAACGAAATATCGGTCGTACCCCGCTCGGCCATCAATTGTCCCGCCGCTTCCAGCAGTCGCTCGCGAGACTCCGCTGTCGACGAACCGCCTTCCGCCTCGATCTGCACCTTCATTCGTCACTCCCTGTGGTCGTCCCGGCACGACCATCCCCTGCAATCGGCCCGCCGCAGCTTGCGGCTAGCCGTTCGGATATGGCGTAAATTAATTGATTGAACAATATATTCCCACGCCCTGTGGCGGCGGCGCTGGTGCTATTTGCCAGCCGGTCCAGGCGATAACCTCCACAGCGTTCGCCAGATATAGATGGCCTGCGCGACGCTTGCCTGAAATTATCTATGCGATTAATTGATGGTCCATCGCAATTGAAAAAGTGAGGAGAGTGAGGCCATGGACCTGCAGTTCAGCCGCGCCGACAGGGCGTTCCAGGCCGAGGTTCGCCGCTTCTTCGAAACCGAGTTCCCGCCTTCTGTCCTGAACAAGGTTCGCACCGGTCAGTTTCTCCGCCGTCAGGATTATGAAGCCGCACAGCAGGCGCTCCAGGCCCGTGGCTGGTTGGCTGCCAGCTGGCCCCGCGAGTTCGGAGGCACGGGATGGACGCCGGTCGAACGCTATCTGTTCGAAGAGGAAATGGAGCTGGCGGGCGCGCCGAACCTGATTCCGATGGGCCTCATCTATATCGGGCCGATCATCTGTGCGTTCGGCACGCCCGAACAACAGCAGCGCTGGCTGCCCGACATCCTCTCGTCGCGCTCCTTCTGGGCGCAAGGCTATTCGGAACCCGACGCGGGGTCCGACCTCGCCAGTCTCGCCTTTTCGGCGGTACGCGATGGCGACGATTATATTCTGAATGGCTCCAAGATATGGACAAGCGGCGCCCACATCGCGGACTGGATTTTCTGCCTCTGCCGGACTTCGCACGAAGAAAGAAAGCAGGACGGCATATCGCTCATCTGCGCCCCGATGAATTGCGAAGGCATCAGCGTGCGGCCGATCGTTTCGATCGATGGCGCGCATGAGCTGAACCAGGTCTTCTTTACCGACGTCCGTGTTCCCGCCGCAAACCGCATCGGGGAGGAGGGGCGCGCGTGGCATTATGCAAACGTCCTTCTCAAGAATGAGCGCCTCTCTTACGCGCATGTTGGCCGCAAGAAGCGCGACCTTGCGACCCTCCGCACGATGGTCGCGGGCGACCGCGCCTTCGCCCGGCGGCTTGCCGATGCAGAATTTACGGTGATGGTGCTCGAACAGCAGGTTCTGAAGGCGCTTGTGCATGGAAGCGATGCGGCCACCGTCGCAAGTCTGAAGATCGGTTGCACGCAGGCCGCGCAGTTGATCACCGAGCTGTATATCGACCGGGCAGGGGAGCATGCGGCGCCCTTTTTCGATCGCTCTCGTTCCGACTGGCATGAGGCGACGCCGCTCATTCCCGAGTTTGCCGCGGTCGCCACGGCTTCCTATTTCTTCGAGCGCGCGCAAACGATCTACGGGGGGACCACGGAAATTCAGAAGAATCTGGTCTGGCGCGCCATCGACTCCGCTCGCTGAGCGTCGGTCGCGCTCCGTGCCGTCATGTTTCGGCGCATGTCACGCCGGGAGGCGCGACGGTTCAGCTTGATCGCGCATCATTAATTGGGTAATTAAAATGCTGTGACTTTACGGTATGGCAGCGAGAATAGCATATGATGGGAATGGCGGACGGCAAGGCGATGCTTACGGGCTTGAAGGTCGTCGATCTCACAACCGTCGTCTTCGGACCCTATTGCACCCATATTCTCGCTGAGCTCGGCGCCGACGTCATCAAGGTCGAAGTGCCGGGAAGCGGGGACTCTTTTCGCTGGTCGGGCAAGGCGGCCGCGACCCACGGCATGGCGCCTGCTTTCATGGCAATCAACGGCAGCAAGCAATCGATCGCCCTCGATCTCAAGACCGCTGCCGACCTCGAGACGATGAAGAAGCTTCTGTCGGATGCGGATGTGTTCGTTCTCAATGTCAGGGGCAAAGCCGCCGAACGTCTCGGCTTGGACTATGAAGCGGTAAAGGCGATCAAGCCCGATATCATTTATGCGCATTGCGTCGGCTTCGGTCAGGATGGCCCCTATGCCGATCTACAGGCCTATGACGACGTCATCCAGGCAGCGTCGGGGACGGCAACGCTTCTCCCCCGCGTCGATGGCGATCCGCGCGCGCGCTATCTGCCCTCGCTGATCGCCGACAAGGTCGCCGGTCTTCATGGGGCGCACGCGGTGCTCGCCGCCATTATCCATCACATGCGGACTGGCGAGGGTCAGCTCGTTGAAATTCCGATGTTCGAGGTCTTCACCAATTTCATGCTGCTTGAGCATCTCGGCGGTCTGGCCTTCGACCCTCCCAATGCTCCGGTTGGCTATTTTCGCCAGATCGATCCCGATCGCCAGCCTTTCCCGACCTCCGACGGCTACGTGAGCATCGTCGCTTACACCGACGAAAGCTGGTCGCGGATATTCGAACTGCTTGGCAATCCGGGCTTCCTCGATCAGGACGCGTTCGCAACCCGCAAGGCGCGGGGGCGCAATCTCCCGCTCCTTTACCGCGAAATAGCAAGGTTGACGCCAGGCTTCACGACCGCCGACCTCGTTGCGCGCTGCCATGCCGCGCAAATCCCGGCTCAGCCTGTCCGTGACCTCGCCGACATCATGAATGATCCGCATCTTGCCGCCACCGGCTTCTTCGAAGCCTATGAGCATCCCACCGAAGGACGGTGCTTCCGGATGGGGCATCCTGTCCGCTTTGGCGTATCGCTGGGAGGAGCCGGCAAGGTCGCCCCGGCGATAGGCGAACAGAGCGAAGAAATCCGCCGATCCATCTCCGGATGACCGCTTTTGGTGCGGGCCTCGAATCCCGCATCCGAAGCCAGATTCCGCGCGATGACGGCATTGTGTGAAGCCACCGCCCGAAACAAGGGCGGGGCAAGGAGCAGGAGAGAAGATCATGCGCGCCAGACTGCGCCAAGAGGCTGACTGTATTGCGGTTTACGCCGTCACCTTCCTCGTTTGGGGCGCCATTTTGATGACGATCGCCGCCAAGCTCTGACCTTGCCGCGCAAGGCTCGCACTCCCGGCAAGATCGATGCGGCTTGATCGCGCCGCTGCGCCGGCCAAACCGGCACACCGCCGTGCGATTGGCTCATTGCCCCATGGAGAGTTTGAGCTGGGCTCCGGTAATGCTCGCCGCCTCGTCTGAAAGCAGAAAGGCGACGACGCGAGCGGCCGCCTGGGGCGAAATCCAGTCGCTCAGGTCAGCATCCGGCATGTCCGCCCGGTTCGCCGGCGTACCGATGATGGACGGCAGCACTGCGTTCTTTGCCATCGTCGGTAGTCAGAAAGGACGCGCGCAACTGGCCGTTGTCAAAACGGGCCTGTGCCGAAATCATGCTTCCTTTGATGATCGCAGAGGCGTTTTCGGGACCGAGGTTCGATGCGCGCCTCGGCGTTTGTACGTAACCCTGTGCGGCAAAGATACATCCAGTTCCGGTGCCAGTTGGAGTTGCACATCTCCCGATCAAACGCATGATCGCGGTCACGCCACATTTGCAGGCGTGTGACCGGGTTCCGCTACGTATGTCCAGGCGCAAGCTAAAGGTAGCGGTTCGTGCCCCGATGTGCGTTTCCTTTGCGCGGTCACTCTTTTTTTGAAAACGATGCTCGATTATTTTCAGATTATTAAATAGCGGCCGGAATTTCCGAGGCATAACTTCCCAAGTGCGACTCATTTCGGTCGCGATTTCGGAAGGAAGATGTGATGAAACAGCAGGACAGCAGTGACCTGATCGACCTCGGCGCCGTCGGCGTCGAGACCCGAGGCATCGAACCGGTCGGTCCCCGCGATGAAGATACCAACGAGCACTTCCTGCTCGTCGGCGGCATCACCGCTGAAGACTGACCCTCAGGGCGGCGCGCCGCGCTGCGGCGCGCCGTACCTCTGGCACAGCCATCGCATGGACCCATCTTACGACATCCGGCCAGGGCTGCACTTTTGCCGCTTCGAAAGCGAATATGTGTTTCTGGACTTGCCTGCTGGCCGCTATTTCCTGATCCAGGGGCGGACGTCGCAAGCTTTTGCGCATTTCCTCGACCAGCGCGCCAGCGACGACGAACAGGCTGTTCTGCTTGATCAGCAGCTCATCGGTCCCGCTGGCGGATTGGCTATCGGGAATCTGCCCCTGCCGCCGGCCGTCACAGCGAGCCTCATCGACCAGCCTCTCCCCGATACGCCTTGGCTCGATACCCTCAGGGCGATTGCGGCCCAAAGGCGAGCGCGCTTTGACATTGGCCGTATTCCGGTTTTCGAGATCACGCGGCGGATGGGTGAGCGCCTCGAAAAACATTCTCCCGAGAGTCGGCAAGAGACCTATATTCGTGTCGCCGCCGCGTTTCACCGTGCCCGGCGTTACGCGCTTGCCACGGATCGGTGCCTCGAGCGGGGCATTGCGATGCGCCGGATCCTTGCGCGCGCGAGGTGCGACGCCCGTCTTGTCTTTGGCGTGACATTGCCCTTTGCTGCCCATTGCTGGGTTCAGGCTGGCGAAGCGGTGCTGACCGACCCGCTCGATGTCATCCTTCGCTACAAGCCGATCTTGGCGGTCTGATGACCGGTGGATTTCGCATCGAGATCGCTTTCGCAGAGGATGGTTTGCGTCGTCGCTCGCAAGCTCGCGGTGCGGCTGATTTCAGTTGCGGAAATGTGGCGGTTTGGTCGCGCGAGCCGCTGCAGCACGTGGATGCGCGGAGCATCATCATTGGTCGCCTGTTCGAAAAACTTAGCGCGGTGCCGCCTGCCATTGAGTGCCCCGGCCAAGTCCTCACGGCCGAAAAAGGACGAAAGCTGCTGACGGATTTTTGGGGCGGCTATGTTTTTGTTCATATCGGCCGGAACGGGGCGGTGACGATATTCCGGGACCCGTCCGGCGCGCTGCCCTGCTACGTAAAACGGGAGGCCGACGGAATAAGCATCGCCGGCGATATCACGGAACTCGCTTCGCCGGGTTCCGGCGCCGTCGATTTGGGCGAAGTCGCGCGCGTGCTTTCAAGCGGCGACGCGCGCGGGCGTCGCACATGTATCGAGGGGATCGAGGAACTGATAGCCGGCGAATGCCTTGCCGTTGCCGATGGCAAGGTGGCACTCGAGAGCTGGTGGACCCCATGGGACCATGTCACGCCGCGCGCGAACAAGGACTTCGAGACTTTCGCTGAGGACCTGCGCAACATCGTTTGCGGGGTCGCGGGGACATGGTCGCGCTGCTTCTCGTCGATATTGCTGGGCGTATCCGGAGGTCTCGACTCATCGATCGTCGCCGCCGGCGCCGCACCTGCCGCGCGCGGGCTGACGTGTCTGACCCTGTTCGGGCCCGATGCCGATGGCGACGAACGACGATATGCGCTGGCCATGGCGACGCATCTCGGGCTCAATATTCGCGAAGTGCAGCGCGAAATTGGCGATATCGACGTCGGCCGCGCCTCCGCGCCCAATCATCCCTGGCCGATCGTGCCGATCGGGCGCCAGACGAACGAGGCGATCCACGAACGGTTAGCCAGAGAAATGCCGGTAGATGCTTATTTTACCGGCAATGGCGGCGACGCTGTTCTGTGCAGCCTGCGGAGCACCATTCCCCTTCTCGATCGCGTCCTGGCGGAGGGCCCGTCCGCACGGCTCGGAACCACGCTGCGCGACATATGCCTGCTGACCGGCGCCGACCGACGCACGGTCCTGCGCCATGCCTGGGATCGCCATCGCCGCCACGGGGGACGGCATCAGATCCGGTTCAACGCAGCGGGGCTGCAGCCGGACGCCGCGAGGGTGGCACGGGCCGCCGGGGCCACGCACCCTTGGCTCCGGCCGCCGCGTGACATTCTGCCCGGAAAGACCGTTCATGCAGCCTATCTGATGCGAACCCAAAAGAGCATCGAGCTCTATCCGCGCGCGGTGTCGCCGCCCCATGTCGCGCCGCTCATATCGCAGCCCCTGATGGAACTCTGTCTGTCGATTCCGACCTGGATGTGGGTATCCGGCGGACGGAATCGCGCGGTCGCGCGCCGCGCCTTCGACAGCGCGCTTACGTCGCTTGTCACCGCCCGCACCAGCAAGGGCGGTCCCGGCGGGTTTGATCTCCTGATATACCGCCGCAACAGGGACCGCCTTCACGACCGCCTCCGCAACGGCCTATTGGCTTCCGAGGGTATTTTCGATCCCGCGCTTCTCGATCGCGCCGAGGATCCCACCTGGCGCGGCGTCGAGCGAATTCAGCGTATCCTCGAATTCGCCGCCGCCGAAAATTGGGTGCGCTGGTGGAGCGGATCCTAACCGGGCCCGTTCGCCGCGCGGCAACGATCGGGCCGATCGCGCGCGAGCTTGCCCCAGCTTTCGGCCTGGTTCGGGAAGGGGCCGTCGGTATCATTTTTGTCCAGAAGCCAATAGTTAAACCAGGCGATATTCTCCCGCATCGCGAGCGACCGGTTCGACGGCCGGTAGAAGACATGGGTTTCGTCAGACGCTGCCGTAGCGCCGGAATAATGACTGATCTGCGTCGGCGCTTTCGCCGCGCGCAACGCTTCGAACAATTCGATCTGCGACGGCGATGCCGAGGCAACCTGCTGTAGCAGGGCTGCGCAAACTCTGTTGGCGTTCAGCGACGGAGCGAAACGGCGATAGCTGATTATGGCGTCGCTCAGCGGTGCGCCGCCATAAACCGCATCATAGCTCGAGCCGGCGGTCGCATATCCCGCCGGTTCGAGATAGCCGCCATCGCCGCTCGATGCGGCGCGAAACAGGGGCGACCGGGTCACCGCGACATTGACCATCTGCGAGCCGCGGCTGTAGCCGGCGATGCCCACCCGATCCCGATCGACGAGACCCTCGATGGCCATTTCGTCGACGGCATCCTCGAAGATGTGGACGCCTTCGATCCACAGCAACCGCTGCAGAGTCTCTGAATCCGGCGGCCCGCTGCCGCGAACCCATGCCTTGCTGGCCGCCATCAGCTCCTCCGATTGCAGGGGGGAGGGGTCATTGATCAGCAGCACCACATAACCTCTCTCGGCGAGCAGCTGGACCGGGTAGTTCCATTGGAAACCGGGCGCGGCGAACCGGTCGTCGGCATCGGACCCATGGGTAACGATGACGGCCGGGTAGGGCTTTCCCTTTTGGTAGCCGCGGGGGAGGACGACAAAGCCGCGGGCTTCATACCCATCGCGGTTGGTCCAGACCCGGGGAAGGATGGTGAGGGGAGCGATCGCGTCATGCTCCGCCGAGACCGACAGGAGCCGGAAGATGCGGCCATCCCTCAGGTCGATTTTCACAAGCCTCGGCGGTGTGGCGATTCCCTCTTCGACGCAGACCGCGAAAAGAAGCGCGTTATCATAGGCGCAGCGAGTGAGGCTGTGTTCGCTCTCCACCCTTCGCACGTCATCGATCGAGACGACGGCCAGCCCGTAGCGGGCCGCATCGAGATCGCGGGTTCCGAGAACCAGCTTTTTTCCGTCGCGGCTCGCCTGGGGCGCAGCCGCGCGGGGATCGCCTATGGTGAATGCGACCGCACCGTAGCTGTGCCGTTCCCCGTCCGGGCCCGTTTCCACGAGGTCCAGCGTTTTCGCCAGGCCGCTCGTCGCGAGTTCGCCGCCGCGCGGTCCCCTGAGGAGCGCGATTGTCTCCAGATTATGCTCGACACCCAGCGTGCGTATCGTTCCGCTCAGCCGATTCCAGGCGCGCATCTCGAACCGACCGCCTTCCGAGCCATCGGGTGTCTCCACCCGGAATTGAACCTCATCGCCGCGCCAGAGAATCTGCCCCCCGCCACGCGTCGCCATCCGGTCCTTCGATGGCCTGCTCAGCATCAGGGTGGTTTTCCCGTCGGGTCCGCGCAGGAAATAGTCGATCTCGACGTCTATCGTAGACCGGCGCCGGCTTTTCAGAGCGCTGACCTCCGCGTCGAATCGGACGCGAGGCGCGTTCGGCAATGCTCTGAGCTGCGAATACCAGAGCCAGGCGCCGCCGGGGGACCAGTCATAGTCTAGAACGCCTACCGATGACGGGCGCACACCGCCGCCGATCGGAAAAGACATGTCCGCTTTCCCGACAGGAACGGTCGCCGGGTTCACGATCAGCGGCTGCACCATGCCGCCGGGCGTAATCCGATAGAGCTGCAGGCCCGCCCCGAGGTCGAGGAGGGCGCTCCAGTCCGCTGTGCCGGGGATGCGCCGCAGCGACTTGGCGCTGTCGACGGTCACTATGGTTCTTTGCCGGGTGGCAGCGATGTCGAGGATGCGGATATGGGATCGCGGCTTGTCGGCAGCGAGGTCGGCAATCTCGACCGCGTAGATGGCAAGCTTGCCATCTTCCGACAGGGCGATGTCCTTCACCTCCGGGACGGTGAGGATGTCCTCGAGAGTCCAGGGCCTGCCCTTGCTCTCCCCTGCCGGGGCGACAGGGGAGAGCACCGCGACGGCAAGGATCGCCGCGGCCGGGAGGCCGGCTCGGAGGCTATTCCGCATGGACATCCTCCTCACCAGTCGCGGCTGATCGTGATGCCGAGGAAACGCCCCACCGCCGAATAATTTGTCGAATCGAAGGGGGTGTCGCTCGGCGATGCCACTGCCGTCATCTCGGGTTTTGCATTGAAGATATTGAGGGCGTTGACGCTGATCTCGCCCAATGCGCCGATTTTGACACGCGCCGAAAGGTCAAGCGTCGCGACCGACGCCACCTTGACGGGAATTGTGCGGCGCCGATCGGTGACGCCGCCGGTGAAGCTGACGAAGGAGGCGAGAGTGAAGTCCTCATTTCCGAAGGTTGCGCCACCCCGCGCGCGAAAGTGCGGCGAATTGAAGATGGTGCCGGCCAGATCGGTCACCGGAAGGCCCGGCAACAATTGCTGCCGACTGTCGAGCCAGGTGCCGCTTGCGATCAGTGTCAGCATCTGCGCACCGATCGGTGCGCGGTAGCGCAGCGACAGGTCCGCGCCCTGATAGCGCTGCGAGGCGATATTGAGGTCGCGCCCGTCGATCAGCGCGATGACATTGGCCGGGTCATAGGGTCCGGTGGTGGCATTGCCGAGCGGGTCCGAGGCCCCCGCGATCGCGGCGGCCAGCAACGTCGGCGACGGATTGAAGGTGACGAGATCGGCAAACAGCGGATTGGTGAGAACCCCGAGTGGCGATCCGAATGGCGGCGCGACCCGGTCGCGATAGTCGATCCGGAAGAGGCTTGTCACGATCTGCAACCGGCTCGACGGGCGGAAGGTCGCGCTCAATGTCACATTCTCGGATCGCTCGGGGCCGACATCCGGATTGGGACCGCCGAGATAGACATAGGTCGATCCGGCCGGAAACATCGATCCATAGCCGGTCACGGACAGGAGGACCGGCGTATATCCGCTATACTGCTGGTTGAGCGTCGGCATCTTGAACGACTTGCCCCACGAAATGCCGAGGCTGAGCTCCGGGACCGGCGCATAGACGAAGCCGAGCTTGGGCACGACGATGCTCCCGGAATCGGAATAATCCTCGAAGCGCATTGCTGCCGTGATCGAGGCGCGGTGCGCGAAGGGCAGCTTTTGATCGGGACTGGCGAGCGGGACGAAGAGCTCGCCATAGGCATAGCGGTTCTCGCGCGTGGGTGCGAAGGCCCGGCCCGCGATCAGGGCGTTAAGGTGATTGCTGCGCCAGCCGCCGCCTGCCGCGAGGCGGACATCGCCCGCCGGCAGCGCGAAAAGCGGGCCTTCGACCCCCGCCTCGATACTCAGACTGCGATTGTTGAAGATCCGGATCGAAGGGGGCGCAACGCCATTGGTGAAATTCTGCGTGACCCCATAGGTCTTGTCCGTGCCGTAGAAGCCCGAAACGCGCGTGCTCCAGCCGCCGCCAAGATAAGCTTCGAGCGTCGGCGCGACGCCGAAGGTCTCGAACTCATTATGCACCACGATCCCGCGCGTCGTGATCGGCCGGTCGGCGAACAGTCCGCGCACCGAGGTCATGTCGCCGCGCTTGTAGATCAGGTCGGCCTTGATGCCGAGGCCGGGTGCGAGGTCCTGATGGCCGCTGAACAAGGCGCTATGGCGCCGCAGTTCGGGATAGAAAGTAGAGAGCGGATTGCTGGTCACGGCATAGCTGCGGTCCCGCGCCAGGATCGCGCTGTTGTCGAAAAAATCATAGGTGGCGAGAAAGCCCCCGCCCGACCATTTGGCCCCGCCGACGATATTATATTGTTGCTGGAAATTGCCGCCGTCGGTCGACCCGCCGATCCGCGCGCTCGTTGTGATGCCCTCATAATCCTTGCGGAGGAGGATGTTGACGACGCCGGCGACCGCGTCGGCGCCATAAATGGCCGACGCGCCGTCGGTGACGACCTCGATCCGCTCGACCGCTGCCGTCGGGATCGCGCTGATGTCGATCACGCTCTGTGTACCGCTATAGGCAAAACGGTTTCCGTTCAGCAAAGTCAGCGTGGCGCTGGGACCGATACCCCGAAGGTTGAAGGTCGACGCGCCGTTGACGTTGACATTCTGGTTCTGGACTCCTTGCCCCGACCCGATCCCTGGGTTCTGGCCGCCCCCGAAATTCTGCGGCAGGCTGCGCGCAACCTCGCCGAGATCGGCATGGCCGGCGTTGCGGATATCCTCCGCCGTCACTTCGATAACGGGCGCCGGCGCAGGCGCGCCTGCGATGCGCGAGCCGGTGACGATGATGGTTTCCGGCTCGGCCGAAGACGGGATTTCAGCCGAAAAGCCATTGCGGATGATGACCGCGCGGTCGTCGAAGCGTGCGATGAGCCCGCTTCCCGCAAGGAGGGTCTCGACGGCTTCGCGCGGCGTGAACTGGCCCTTCAAGGCAGGAGCGGTCTTCCCTTCAAGGTCGCGCGAAGAGGCATAGAGTTCGATGTCGGCGAGATCGGCGGCTCGGCGCAGAGCCTCGCCCAGATCCTGCGCGGGCATATCGTAAGACTGGCGCTCTTGCTCTGTCGCCATCGCGGCGATTGGCGAACAACAGGCAGCAACACCGGCGAGTAGCGCGGCCAGCGAACGAGACTTGATCAACATAGTCACTCCCCCAAAAATTCCGCCGTGCATCGGGCAAGGCGGTCAGTTGGGGGTGAGTTGACGGGACGAAGGAGGTGCCCTTAGCCAGTCGGTGAAAAAATTATCGGCGGCGGAGGAAGAGTGCGTCCGCTCGGCGCTCGACCCGCAGATCTAAGAGGGTCGCTATGCGCTCCGCGAATGGCTCGGTCTTGCTGATCTGGAAGCGCCCCGATACCTCGCGCGCCGCGATCGCGCTGTCTTCGATCATGATCGGAACCGCGGCGTAGCGATTGGCTTCGGCGACAAGCCGGTCGAGCCGGATCGAGCGATATTCGGCCCAGCCATCGGGCCAGTGTGCCGGAAGGGCCGGCGGAGGTCCGGCTTTTGGCGCCAATGTTCCGTCGGACCGATAGGCCAGCGCCGCGCCTTCGCGAAGCGGCGTGACCTGGTCCGCCACCGCATCGGTGCGGACCTCGGCCGCACCGCGCCGCAGCATTGCGGTGACCGTGCCGGCCTCGTCGAGACTGAGGTCGATCTCGGCATCATTCGCGCTTGCGGTGCCGCGTCCGGCGTCAATGCGCAGGGGGACGTCCTGCCCGGCCACCGAGAGACGAACCCGGCCCCTGACCAGACGCACTCTTCGCGCGTCTGTCCCCACGGCGACGTCGAGCCGGCTGTCGGTGTCGAGCGTCGCGCTCGACCCGTCGGCAAGCCGGAAGGTCCGTATTTCGCCGCGCCGTGTCTCCAGCGGCTCGGCGGCAAAGGCGGCCGAGCTGCCGCCCCGCTGACCGGGAAGCGGAGCGCCCCCGGCACCGATCGCGACGATCAGGAGCGCGAGCGCCGTCGCTGCTGCGCCCCACGGCAGCCACTTTTTGATCCGGCCGCGCCGCGCCTCGGCATGCGCGCTCCCGTGACGCTCCGATGTCTTGAGAATGGCGAGCGCCGCCATGCGCTGCTCGGCGCGCCGATAGGCCTCGCGGTTTTCGGCCGACCCGTTCAGCCAGGCATCGAACTCGCCGCGGAGCGCGGCTGCATCTTCGCCGCGCATCTTGATCAGCCATGCGCGCGCGATCTCGTCGAGCGAATAGTCGCCGTCACCTGCTTTGGTCATTGACCCTCGTCCACCACCTTCGAGATCTGAGCGAGCGCTCTCATCATATGATATTCCACCGTCGCGATGCTGATGCCGAGCGCCTCATGTATCTCGCGATAAGAGAGCTCGTCCACCCGGTGCATGAGGAAGACGCGGCGGGTCTTTGGCGGCAGGGCATCAACGGCCGCTTCATAGAGCCGAAGCAGATCGGCGGCTTCGAGATCCCACTCCTGCGCGGCGGGCGTGGCGCCTTCACTCTCATCGCGCAGCGGAAAGAAGGTCGCGCGCGACGATTTCTGGCGCCTGGCGCGATCGATAAGCAGGTTCTGGGCGATACGACGCAGGAAACCGCCCGGATTGGCGAGCTGGTACCGCTGCTCGCTGCCCGCCGCGCGCGCAAAGACTTCCTGAACAAGATCGGGCGCTTCCTCGGCGCCCGCCTTGCGGCGCAGGAAATGAAAGAGCGACATGCGGTGCGCACGATAGGCCGCCTCGAGATCCTGGCCGGCCTCTGGCCGCTGTCTGCACTGCGGCGGCCGGTCGGCCGGATGCACATGGCAGGCCGAGGACGGTGAAAAGGGGTGACGCGGCGGCGCACGGTCGCGGCAGGTACAGGAAGACAAGGCGGTAGTCCCGGCCGGCACGAGCGAAAGCGTCCGGCCGCGGCCGGGCTTGCTCTTCCAGTGCTGTGCCGCCGTCTGGCCGCTCGCGCGGGCCATGGTCCGGTTGGGCCGCCGGTCCGGTCAGGGACTGGCGTGATTGATGACTGGCGAAATATTCCGCGAAGGAGCTGCCAGACATGCTCCTCCGCTCTGGAATCATGTCAATTTCGGGCGGTGCTGACAAGCAAAAGGATCGGGCGATGGCTCCGACTGCTCAAACATCGCGCCCCGGATGGTTGCCGAGCGCGCGAGCATAGCGTGCCGATTCGTGCGCTCGCCTTTCATGATAGCCGAGCAGCAGGCCCCGAAGCTCGGCTTGCGGTGCGGCTTCGGCGACCGCGGTCTCGATCCGCTGATATTCGGCTTCGACTTCCGAAAGGATCGCCGCGTCGAATTGCCTCGAAAACTGCAACCGGTCGCCGATCGCCGCGATACTCGCGACGATTTCGCCGTTCGACGATCGTTCGGCGATGGCGAGGAACAGGTCAGCGAACCGGTCGGGATAGGGCTGGTCGGCCGACACCGAGGCTGCAAAGCCTTTGGGCGTGGTCGCGACGGCGGCGAGCAGCAGGATCAGGTGAAGCTCGAGCAGGTCGCGAAACTCTGTCTCGGCAAGATAATGGACGTGAAATCCCTCTCCCGGCCTGAAATCGACCATGCGTTCGCCATCCAGCCGAAAGAGGCTGTCGCGCACCGGTGTGAGGCTGACGCCAAGCTCGTCGGCCACCCGCGCGGCTTCGATCCGCGCGCCTGTGGGCCATATACCCCCCATCAGGCGCCGCTTGATTGCTTCATAGGTCGGCTCGAATACGTGCGCGGGACTCATCGGCCGCTCCTTTCGGTCGCAGCGAAATCGGCGACGGCATCGGCCTGGTCGGGACGCAGCGCGTCGACCGCGCCTATCGGGCCGGACGGTTCGCCTTGCAGGAGGATCGAGGGGCACTGGCCTTCATAGTTGCCGAGGTTGGGGCGGTGCTGCGCATAGCCTGCGAGCGCCGCGAGCTCCGGCGGGAAGTGCCGCGCGACGTCGGGCGGGTAGGCCAGCCACAGATTTTCATAGGGTTTGAGCCAGCCAAGGCTGTAGCTGACGAGCACGCCGCGCCGGACATTCTTGCTACGGTTCGCGCCGGCGCCGTGCGCGGTCGATCCGAGAAAGCAGATCGCCGCGCCGGGTTCGCATTCGGCATATATAGGAGGGCCGGGATCCTCTTTCGCCATGCCGGTGACGCCTTGGCTTTCGGGGAAAATCTGTGTCGCGCCATTCTCCTTCGTGAAGGAGGTCAGCGGCCAGAGGATGTTGACGAGATATTCCTGGGTTCCGTCTGCGCCGCGCCACATGTCCTGGTCGCGGTGCGGGAACTGCCGCACTTCGCCGGGGTGAATCTCGATCGCCTGGGCGAGGTTCAGCTGCATGCGCTCGCATCCCGGCCCGAGGATTGCTTCGACGGCGGAAAGGATGACGGGGTCGAGCACCAGATCGGCCACGTGCCGCGAGCGCCGCAGCAGGCTGCCGAACCGCTTCGTTCGCCGGCCGTAGAAGTCGCCCTCGCAAAAGGGCGTCTCGGCAAAGACCGGATCGAGATCGCTGGCGAGGGCGTGTACGGTCGCGCTCGCCCGCTCATGCAGGATGCAAAAGCCGTTGCCGCGAAGTTCGCCGACGAGGCGGGTGGAAAGGTCGGCCTGGGTGAGATCCGCCGTCATGGTGCAAGTTCCCCACCTTCGAGCTTGAGCCCGAGCGGCGTCCATGTCCCCGTTCGTTGCAGGCCGGGAAGCGTGTCGGCGTCGATCCGGATGCCGAACGCGAGGATCGGGCCGGCGCTGCCCGGGAGAGCGGGACCGAGCGCGCGGCAGGACCAGCCGAAACCGCTGATCTTCGCGAACCAGCGCGCCTCCGCGATCCCGACATATTCGCGGATGCCATTGTGGAGGGCATGGTCCGCAAGCGCGCTGACGAGCTGGTTGCGGGCGTCGAGACGCTCGGCGGCCGATTGCGCGGGGTCGAGGCAGAAGCGGCTGATTTCCCAGACCGCCTCGCCGGATGGCGCGCCGTCGGGGCAGAGATGGGGATAGAGATCGCCGAGGAGATGCGGTGCGGTCGTCGGCAGCAACCGCGCCGATGCCCGGTGGCGCAGATCGTCCGGATCAAGCAGAATCAGATATCGAGCATGCGGATTATCGAACTGGTCGAGCTCGAAACGCCCATCGAGAGCGGGAAGATCCCACTTCAGAAGATCGATGAAAACCTGCTTTCGGGCTGCGAACATGGCGCGCAGCGCCGCGTCGCCGGGCGCAGCCTGCGCCCGCGTGGATTGATCGGTCATAGGTCATCCTTGGTTGCTGGATGCCCGAGTCAGACCATCAATCTCGCGGGTCGGCTATGCCCATTTCTGGGCAAGCCTTTCGCCTTTTGGCGCTCGCCTCAGTCGGGACGCCACCAGTCATAGACGTCTGAAAAGCCGATCAGGCCGTCGTACAGAGCGCAGAGGATCAGCATCGAGCGGCAGTGGACCGAATAGCGGTCGCGGGCCATCTTGAGGTGGCGGACCACCGTTTCCTGGCTGATCCCGAGAATGTCGGCGATTTCGCCCGCCGTCTTGCCGCGCGCCGACCAGAGCACACATTCGCGCTGGCGCTCGGTGAGGACCGATCGCGGCCGCGGGGCTGCCGCACCCATGAAGTCGCGCGCTCTCGCGATCGCAATCGCGCCGATGATTTCGGCGACGTTGAGCATATGGCACGGCAGATCGGTGTGCGGGCCGACCGCGAAGGAGCAGGAGCCCATGGCTTCGCCCGGCAGGTGTCGCGGAACGGTGAAGCCGTCGCCGACACCGCTCGCTCGCGCGACGTTCATCAACTGCCGGTCGCTGCGCGAGAGGGGGATATAGTGCTCGACGTTGCGCCACGCGAACCCGGTGACCGCACGTTCACCGGCCCGGCGGATCGGGTCTGTCGCACTGAGGTCGAGGCCGATGTAGATCTTGGCCCAGGCTTCGGGATAATTATGGACGAGCATCGATGCGGCCTCGCCGCCGCGCCGGTCGAAGGCGAGAGCGAAATGGTCGAAACCCATGCGCTCGGCCGCGTTCGCCAGCGCTGCAAAAAGTTGTTCCTGCTGTCCCGCGCCTGAAATTTCGTGGGCGAGCTCCTCCGTCAGATGAAAATGCTTCACATCGATCATCGGCCGCTGACGCGTTCCCGACCCGGCTGTCCGCGGTCCGCTCCCTTGGGTCGCGCGCCAGCGGTTCCTCTCCGCGGCGCACGAGGTTCGACAATGGTCCGACGGGTCCTGACATTGCGCGGCGGGTCGCTGTTTTCGCGGCCTCGGCGCTACAATCGATCGGCGTAGATGGTCTAACATCCAGATAAGCCGCGTAAAGCTTCGAGGCCCGAGAGATGGATCCAGTCTGACACTTCATGTGCCATACTGCCGACCGGGGCGCGCTAGTGAACCGGGTTCAAATACGGGCGACTGCCCGGATCGCGCCGACGATCCCGGCGACGAACGATCCCGCGACGAGCGTCGTCAGCAGCCAGAACTCGATCGCGATGGCGCGGTGCTTCCATTTGGGTTCGCGAGGCATCGGGACGGCATGGCAGGGATGCGCATTGTAGGACAGACGAAAAAGGCCTCGCCTTTCGGCGAGGCCCTCCCGGCTTTCGATGGCAAGGAGCCGCATCGAAAATCGTCCCCCCCTCGAATCGTCTTGGGTCGCAGTCAACGATTCGAAAGTTGGTGGGTGCTAGCCGGTAATCCGGAAGAGTCAACATGCGGTTTACGCTACGCCTTCCATGATAAAATAGCCTATTCTTAGCCCGCTAGAAGAGCGTGGGTGAGCCGGTCGGCGGCTTCCGGCTGAACCAGGGAATGTCGGTGCGTTCTACGGCAAGCCGCTCTGCGGGATATTGGGTGACGAGCATCATGGCGTCTGCGGGTTCCGCGCGCAGCCATCGGTCATGATCGGCGGCCTGCAGGATGACCGGCATCCGGTCGTGGACATCGAAAAGCTCCTTCGTCGCATCGACCATCACCATCGTGTAGCAATCGCCCCATTCGTCGCTCGGGCGCCAGAGACCGGCGCAGGCAGCGAGTGGCTGGTCGGTGGGGCTGATCCATGTCTGCGTCATCCGGCCCTTTTCGCCTTCGGCCTCGGCGAAGGCGGTGAAGGGGATGAGGCAGCGCTGCGCCGGGTTGGTGAACCAGGTACGCCAGAAGCTCATCAGTTTGTCGTCGCGCGCATTGTTTACGGGCTTCGGCTTGCTGGTCGCCTTCATATGCTTGAGCCGGACCGGAAACCCCCAGGTCATCGCCTCGAGCGCGCGCGCGCCGCCATCCTCGCGCACGACGAACCCCTGCCCGCCGGGATAGACGTCGCCGGGCTGCGCGTTGGTGAGCGGGCGGCGCGCACCGAAGGCCGACGCGACCTCGTCGACCGAGGCCTTGAGCGTCACCAGATTGCACATGATCGCGCCTCCTTGCCGTGTTTCCGGTCAGGCCGCTCCTAAGAGCTCGTCGAAATTCTGCTGAATCGGCGGCATGATGCTGAAGCTGTTCTTGGGGAAGGGCTGCAATATGTCCAGCGGCGGCCGCGTCCCCATCAGCCAATCGAACCAGTCCTCGGGGCGCACCACGGCAACATGCCGGTCCTTGTGCGGCGCCAGATCGTCATAGGCCGGAACGGTGAGCGCGGCGAAACTTTCTGGCCAAAGGCGGTGCGCTGGCCGCCAGACCGCCGCGATGCAGAAGAAGGGCTCGTCGGTGATCAGGCTGGCCGCATATATCGTCTTGCCACGCTTCACGAGGCCGAACGCATTGGCGAGCAGCAGGCAGGGCCGGTCGATGATCGCGGTCTCGGACTTGAGCAGCGGAATCTGGAAGATGTCGGCGTCGCGCGAGTGCAGGCCCCAGAGCATTTCCTTCTCGCGCTCGCGCTGGCCGTCCCACACCATCACCCGGTGTATCTTGCCGATGCCGACGAGTGCGTCATCGCTTTCGATATCCATGGGTTTTAATCCTCATGCACGGAAGCGGCTGAGCGCCCGCTTCCATTCGCGTTCGTCGGGCATGGGCAAGGCGATATCGTCGGGACCGGGATCGACCAGCTCGATCCGCACCGGGCGAACGCGCTTGCCGGTCCGGGCGCCGCAGCGAACGCACCAGAATTTCTCACGTGCCTTGCCGAGATCATCGTCCCACATCTTGCACTGGAAGCGCCACCAGATTCCATAGGGGTTGAAGGTCGCGCTGTGTCCGCAGCGGCAGACGGGCTTGATCGCCCGAAACCAGGCGGCCGCCTCGAAGATGTGCGTTGCTCGGGGCTGCCCCTCTTTGGTCCAGCCGCCCACGTCACAGCGAAAGCCCGAGCTGGTCGGGACTCGCGGGCTCCGCGCCCGCGCGAACGCTCTCGACGATTGCGCGGGCAAGTTCGAACGCCGCCTCGACCCGGATATGGCTCGTCGGTGCGGTAATCCCGACGCGCGCCCAGCCGGGGGCGGCAAGAATGGTTTCGGCGACTCGGGCGGTATCGATTTTATCCATGCCGCAAAGAGAACATAGGAAGAACATTTTGGCAAGGCTGCGAGCGATGCACGGTCGGGCAGCGTCGGCGTGCGTCGGCCGTGCGGCGGCGATGCCGCCGCACGCGAGCCCGAGGGGAGCCCGGACGCCGGGACGGATCGGGCGCGGCGAGAGAGGCTCGCCGCCGGTCCGCCGCGGAGAACCGATATGTCTTGTTCTGTCAAACCATCGCGCCAGCGCGGCGCGCGCGCGACCCTCTACGAAGAGATCACCAGCCGGATCATCGCCGAGCTCGAAGCCGGGCGGTTGCCCTGGGTTCAGCCTTGGGATGCGGGCCGGGCCGCGGCCGGTCTCCCCTATAATGTGGTGAGCGACCGGCGCTACAGCGGCATCAACATCCTCACCCTCTGGCATGCGGTTATGAGCCGGGGCTTTCGGGGCCATGGTTTCCTGACTTTTCGTCAAGCGCTCGCGCTGGGGGGCAGTGTCCGCCGCGGCGAGCGCGGGATCGGGGTCATCTATACCCGGCGCGCGGCAGCCGACGCGTCCGAGCCCGGCGGCGGCGGGGCGGGCGAATGCAAGGGCGGCTTTTCTTTCCTGAAGCAGTTCACTGTTTTTTCGGTCGACCAGTGCGATGGCCTGCCCGACAAATATCATGTTGCCGCGCCGCCCGTGCCCGAAGGCTTGATCCTTCCGCAGGCAGCCGAGCTGATTGCAGCCACCGGGGCCGAAGTCCGCATCGGCGGCGCATCGGCCTATTACAGCCCGCGCCACGATTTCGTCGCGGTGCCGCATCCGCAGGATTTCTACGCGCCGGTTGATTGGCACCGGACCGCCTTTCACGAACTCGGTCACTGGACGGGCCATGAGAGCCGCCTGGGCCGCGATCAGAGCGGCAGTTTCGGCTCGAAGCCTTATGGTCATGAAGAACTCATCGCCGAAATGGCGGGCGCGTTCGTCTGCGCCGCGCTCGGTATCAGCCCGAGCGTGCGCCACGCCGACTATATCGGCTCCTGGCTTGCGATCATCCGCGAGGATCATCGCGCAATCCTGCGTACCGCCAGTGCTGCGTCGAAGGCCGCCGACTATCTGCTCGCCTTCCGCGCTGGCCCGCCGGCTCATCGCGCTGCCGCGTCGACAGCCACACCGTCCGTCCTTCCAGACGGGGTCGAGAGCCGCATGGTCAGCGGAAGGATCGCGGCATGAGCCTCCTCACGCCCGACATCGCCGCCCGGCTCACCGCCAACGCCCGCACCCGCATCGACGCGGTCCGGCGCGGCCTGCGCGAGCCCGACCCGAGGCCCGTGGTCCGCTTCTTCAATCCGGTCGGCGCCGCGACCTGGCTGGCCACCGAGTTGGACCCCGACGGCATATTGTTCGGCCTTGCCGATCTCGGCTTCGGTTGCCCCGAACTCGGAAGTTTCTCGCTCGCCGAACTCGAGGCGGTCCGGCTCCCGTTCGGGCTCGGCATCGAGCGCGATCTCCTGTTCGAGGCCCAGCATCCGCTGTCGGCCTACGCCGCGGCGGCCCGCGCCGCGGGTTCGGTCGTGCTGGGCGAGCGGCGCCTCGCTGCCGCGGAGCGCCGCCTCTCGGGGCGCGCGTGACGCGGATGATCTTCGGGTCCGCCGGTGGCGGACCCGCGAGGAAGAGGAAGGCCGGGGCCTCGTGACGGGCTTGACAGCCGAGGGAGTGTCCCGCGGCGGCCCGTCATGGAGAATGGCCATGGCCAGTGCAAAACGAAAGATCACCCTCAGCCCGTCGCGCGATATCCCGTTCGACCGGCTTGTCCTCAGCCAGGCGAACGTCCGGCGCGTAAAGGCGGGCGTGTCGATCGGCGAACTTGCCGACGACATCGCGCGCCGCACCCTGCTGCAGAGCCTCAATGTGCGCCCGCAGCGGACCGATGAAGGCGCGGAGACCGGCTTCTTCGAAATCCCGGCGGGCGGCCGCCGCTATCGCGCGCTCGAACTGCTCGTGAAGCAGAAGCGGCTCGCGAAGGATGCGCCGGTCCCCTGCATCGTCCAGCAGACCGCCGGCATTCTCGCCGAGGAGGACAGCTATGCCGAAAACGCCGTTCGCGAGGCGCTGCATCCGCTCGACCAGTTCCGCGCGATGCAGGCGATGGTGGACAAGGGCGCCGAAGTCGAGGCGATCGCGGCGTATTTTATGACGACGCCCGCCGTCGTTCGCCAGCGTCTCAAGCTCGCCTCGGTCGCCCCGGCGCTGCACGAGCTCTATGCCGAGGATGAAATGACCCTGGATCAGTTGATGGCCTTCACGGTATCGGACGACCATGAGCGGCAGGTCCAGACCTGGGAACTGCTCGCGCACAGCTTCAACAAGTCCCCGGCCTTCATTCGCAGCAAGCTGACCGAGAACAGCGTGCGCGCCGCCGACAAACGCGTTCGCTTCGTGTCCGCCGACGCCTATGTTGCGGCAGGCGGCAGTATCGTGCGCGATCTCTTCGAGGCGGACGATGGCGGCTGGCTGACCGACCCCGCGCTGCTCGACCGGCTCGTGTCCGAAAAGCTCGCGGCCATCGCCGAGCGCATCGGCGGCGAAGGCTGGAAGTGGGTCGAGGCTCTCGTCGATTTTCCCTATGGCGCGACCCGGGGCCTGCGCGCTCTGGGCAGCAGCGAGGTGCCGATGACGGAGGAGGAAGCGGCGCAGGTCGTCGCGCTCGAAGCGGAGGCGGACGCGCTGTCGCACAAATGGGCCGACGAGCCCGACGTTCCCGAGGAGGTGCATGCGCGCCTCGAGGCGATCGAATGCGAGATCGGTGCGCTCGCCGATCGGCCGCAGATCTTCGACGACGCCGAGGTGGCGCTCGCCGGCGCATTCGTCTCGATCGACTATGACGGGACGATCCGGGTCGACCGCGGCTTCGTGCGGGCCGAAGATGAGCCTGCCGCCGAGGAGGAAGAGGTTGCGGATGCGGCCGAGCCGAGCAACGATAACGAGCCCGATCGCGAAGCCGGCGCCGATGCAGGCGGCGAGGAGTGCGATGGGTCGGGCGCGGATGCGGAAGAAGACACGCTGAAACCGCTGCCCGAGCGGATCGTGTCGGGCCTGACGGCCTGGCGGACGCTCGCGCTGCAGGATGCCTTTGCGGCCAGCCCGCAGGCCGCCTTCGCCGCGGTGCTCCACGCGCTCGTCCTGTCGATCTTCTACCGGACCAGCCACGAGACCTGCCTCAAGCTGTCGGTATCGACGGTCTATTTCACCAACGAGCCCGCCGGGCTGCGCGACTGCGCCCCCGCCCGGTCGATCGAGGCCCGGCACGCCGCCTGGCGCGAGAAGCTGCCGACCGGGGACGCCGACCTCTGGGACGCCTTGCTTGCCCTCGATGCCAATGAGCAGGCGATGCTGTTCGCGCATTGCGCTTCGCTCGGCGTCAATGCGCAGGCCGAGATCCTGCCCAAATATCCGAACGGGCGCATCTCGGCGCACGGCGTCGAGCGCCGGATCGTCCACAGCCATGTGCTCGCGCGCGTGGTGAACCTCGATGTCGTCGCGGCCGGCTGGCGCCCGACCGCCGACGGTTACTTCCGGGGTGTGACGAAGGCGCGGCTTCTCGCCGACGTCGCCGAAGCGCGCGGGCCCGAGTTCGCCGGCATGATCGACCATCTCAAGAAGCCGGACATGGCCCGCGAAGCCGAAAAGCTGCTCGAGGACTCGGGCTGGGTCCCCGAGCCGATGCGGACCCCCGCCCTCGAAGCGGTTGGCGGTGACGCGGATGCGGGCCACGCCGATGCCGTTCCTGGAACGGACGAGGCGGTGACCGGGACCGAAGCCCTGGGTGGGGAAGGCGACGGTGACGGCGACTGGGATGAGATGCCCGTGGCCGCCGAATGAGCGTTGGGCGGGGCGGCTTCGGTCGTCCCGCCCTTTTTTCGTTCGCGGCGATCGGCGCGTGCCGCGCGTCGCGGCATATTGTTGAAACGGGCGGGCGCTCTGTGCCATCCTCCGCTCTGCCGGCAGGGGCTGCCGGCGCCGTTTGCGAGGATCGGTCGTTGCTGGCGACCGCCGTCCCGCGCTCGTCGCCGGAGAGCCTTATGGACAGCATTTCCGATATCGTCGTCCGCCTTGCCGACAATGCCGAGGCCGTCTGCCGCCGCTATCTTCCGAACGGCCGCCGCGAAGGCCGCTACTGGCTCGTCGGCGATATCCGCGGCACGCCGGGTCGCAGCCTCTATGTGCTCCTGTCCGGTGAGAGCGGTGCGCGCGGTCGGGCCGGCAAATGGACCGATGCCGCGAGCGGCGAGCATGGCGATCTCCTCGACATCATCGCCGCGAGCTGCGACCACGCTTCGATGCGTGATACGCTTACCGAGGCGCGGCGCTTTCTGAGCCTGCCCATGCCGCTGCCGGATAGCGCTGCGCTGCGCGCTCGCAAGGTCCGGCAGGGAACGGAAGCGGCGGCGCGGCGGCTCTGGGCGGCATCGAAAACGGCCGAGGGCACGCTGGCCTCGGCCTATCTGGCGTCGCGCGGCCTTGGCATTGAATCCGCGGCGGGATCGCTGCGCTATCATCCGCGCTGCTATTATCGCGCCTCGCGCGACGATGCTGCCAACGTGCCGTCGGCCTGGCCGGCGATGATCGCCGCGGTGACCGATGATCTGGGCGTCGTCGTCGGTGTCCATCGCACCTGGCTGGCGCCTTCGGGCGGCAAGGCGCCCGTCGCCGATCCGCGCCGCGCCTTGGGCCATCTTCTCGGGCACGGCGTTCGCTTCGGCGCTGCCGGCGAGGTCATGGCTGCCGGCGAGGGTATCGAAACCATCCTGTCGCTGCGCGAAGCGCTGCCCGAAATGCCGATGATCGCGGGGCTGTCGGCGGCACATCTCGCTGCCATCGAATTTCCGGAATCGCTGCGCCGCCTCTATGTCGCCCGCGACAGGGACCCGGCTGGGGCGGCTGCGTTGGCAACGCTCGGCGCACGCGCGGCCTCGGCAGGCGTCGCGGTCCTGCCGCTCGATCCGCGCCACGGCGATTTCAACGAGGACCTCATGGCGGTTGGTATCATGGGCCTTGTTGTCGGCGTGAGGGAGCAACTCGCGCCCGAGGATAGGGGGCTTCTGACATGATCCCGTCCTTGCGGCCGTCTGCCTCGGGGTGGCAACGCCTCTAGGTAGCAACCTTCCTGTGTGTCGTGCGATCGATCGGCCTGCCGGGCGTGAGCCGTCAGCTCGAAGCCGGCTCGCGGAGATGGGGCGGTGCGATATTCCCGATCGGGAATTATATAGGCCCCATTCGCTTTCAAAGTCATAATATTCCCGATCGGTAAAATTACTTGAAGAGACGGTCCTCCTCTGCTACAAAATTCCCGAACGGGAAGATTTATGGATATCGGTAGCATAGGGCAGATGGTGCGCCGCGTGCGCAAGCGGGCAGGGCTCCGCCAAGACGAACTCGCGGGCGCGGCGGGCGTCGGCATCCGCTTCATCGTCGATCTCGAAGCCGGCAAGCCGACTCTCCAGGTCGGCAAGGTGCTGCATGTCCTCGACGCGCTCGGCATCGTCGTTGCGCTGACCACGCGTAGCGAAGGCCTGACGGGATGAGTGTCCTCATCATTTATTGGGATGGCGTGCGGGTCGGCAATCTGGCCCGCAATGGCGAGGGCACCATGTTGTTCCGCTATGACGACGAATGGCTCGCCGATCCGGCGTTTCGCTCCATTTCGGCATCGCTTCCCCGGCAAGAGGGGGCCTTTACCCGCGCCCAAACCCGGCCCTTTTTCGCTGGCCTTCTCCCCGACGAGGGGCAGCGCGAGGCCGCCGCCCGGGCCGCGGGCGTCTCGCGGCAGAATGACTATGCGCTGCTCGACGCCCTTGGCGGCGATGTCGCCGGTGCGCTCGTCATTCTGCCGGAAGCGGAGGCGGTGCCCGCGCCGTCGGCCGCGGCACCCGAAGCTCTCGATCAGGACGCGCTGGCGGCGCTTCTGGAAGAGCTTCCGCGCCGTCCCTTTCTCGTCGGCGACGAGGGCATCCGCATGTCGCTCGCCGGCGCGCAGCCGAAGCTTCCCGTCATATTGGTCGATGGCGCGCCGGCCTTGCCGCCGCCGGGGCAGCCGACGACACATATCGTCAAGCCCGCGATCGCCCGCTTCGAGAATAGCGTCGAAACCGAGGCCTTCGCGATGCGTCTCGCGGCGGCGGTCGATCTTGACGTTGCCCGGGTCGAGCCGCGGCGGGCGGGCGCGATCGCCTACCTCCTCGTCGAACGCTTCGACCGGCGCCTTGAGGGCGGCATCATTCGCCGTATCCACCAGGAAGACTTCTGCCAGGCGCTCGGTATCGCGCCCGAGAATAAATATGCGATCGAGGGCGGGCCGGGCTTTGCCGCCTGCTTCGACCTCGTCCGCCGGACCTGCACGACGCCCGCGCGCGACCTGCTGCGTCTGCTCGACGCCGCCATCTTCAATGCGGTCATCGGCAACGCCGACGCGCATGGCAAGAATTTCAGCCTTCTCTACGCAGATGATGAAGGCGACGCGGCGACGCATCTGGCACCGCTCTACGACCTGATGGTCACCGCTTATTATCCCGAAGTGGCGACCCGCTTCGCCATGCCCATCGGACGCGCGAACCAGCTCGAAAATCTCGATGCGGACGCATGGGCGCGCTTCGCTGCCGACATGCAGCTTGGCGTCCCCTTCGTCCGCCGCCGCGTATACACACTCGCAGGCCGTATACGCGACGCTGCGCCCGCTGTTGCCGCGACCCTTGCCGCAGAGGGCTGCGAAGCGTCGGTGCTGGACAACCTCGCCGCACTCGTCGCCGCGCGCGCCGACAGGATCGGCGGCGCGCTCTAGCCGGGCGCGCGCAGCGAGCTCTTGAAGACGACTTCCGGCTGTCCGGACGATCCACTCCATAGCAGCGAATGCTCGCGCTCATGAGGGTCGACGTCGCTTTGATCATCGGCATCATCGCGCGATCACGGCATCGCCATATAATCGCGATCACCGCGATCACCGCGATCATCGCAATCATCGTCCCGCCATCATGGCCCCTTTTCCGCCGATCACCCGAAGCCTGCCGATCGCCGGGAACGGTGACGGCGCCGCGATCGGGGACATCATGGTAGCGGCATGATCGCCCTGTGCCGGACCGCGCCTTCGGCCTTCGCTGGAGGGCGACTGCGGCACGCGGGGGCGGGCGCCGCAATGTCTTGCCGGGCGGCTATTTTCCGCCGGGGCTCGCGCCCCTTTGCATCGCGAAACAAAATAGCCTTCGGCCGCCATCCTCCGCTGGCGCTTCGGCCGCGCGGGGGCTCGCCCCCTTGCGGTGCGGGCCCGCCCCGCGTGCCGCGAGGCGTCGCCGCGAAGGCCGCGAAAGGCGCGGCCGCAACCGGAGACCAAGCGCCATGACCGACGATGCCGACCATCCCTATCCCGACACGTCCTTCGAACCCGGCGCGAGCGCGCATCTTCTCGAGGAAATGCAGCTCCATGGTTATCGCCCCTTCGAGGACGAACCCGACGGTCGCCCCCTTCCCGACGATCGGCTCGCGAGCGGTGCCGTCGCCGACATCTTCGATGCGCTCGCGGGCTGTCTTGTTGATACACGGATCGAACCCGATCTCGAGGATCTGCTCTGGGGCGTCGTCAATCTCTTCCATGGCGCAGGCACCCGCATCGAACGCGACCTCGACCGCAACGAGGCGGCGCAGCGCGAACTCCAGCGCGGCCAGGACGGCAGCGAAATCCGCTCGGTCGAACTCGAGCGTGCGATCGCCGAAGGCATCACCCTCATCGAGCGGCGCGACGCGATGGAATTTTTCCGCGAATGCGCCGCCGAGCAATATCGCATCCATGCCCGCAAAGCCTGGGTCCCGCGCACCGGTTCGCGCATCCGTCACCAGACGATGACCGCGGCGGTGATCGACAGCCGCGACTTCATGGACAAGAGGCTCCGCGAAAAGGCCAGGGCTTTGATCCCCGAGGGCACGCGCATCGCTTTTTCGGGCGGTCCTTCCTGCAACGATCATCAGCATATCTGGTCGGCGCTCGACCGGGTGCATGCCCGCCATGCCGACATGGTCCTTCTCCACGGCGCGACCCCGACCGGCGCCGAGCGCGCCGCCGCCTGCTGGGCCGACGCGCGCAAGGTTCCGCAGGTCGCGTTCCGCCCCGACTGGAACCGCGACAAAAAGGCCGCGCCCTTCAAGCGCAACGAGCGGCTGATCGACGCCATGCCCGCCGGGCTCATCGTTTTCTCGGGCACCGGCATCCAGGACAATCTCGTCGACAAGGCGCGCGCGTTCGGCATCCCGGTCTGGGATTTCCGTATCCGCGAGGCACCATGAGGTGCCGAATTGGACCTGACCGCGCTTGCCATCGGGCGAGCATGTGACCACAGAAGGAACGAGCGATGCGTACCGATCTCGATCATCTCCCGGCCAACAAGCAGCGCGAGCTCGAGCGCGTGAAGGCGATCATCTTCGAAGAATTCGAGGATGCCTTGGCGCTCGGGACCATGAGCTGGAAGAAGAAGGGGCGGATCGACAAGATCATCCTCTACGGCAGCTATGCGCGCGGCGGCTGGGTCGACGAGCCGCACACCGCCAAGGGCTATCGCTCGGACTTCGATCTCCTTATCATCGTCAACGACAAGAGGCTGACCGACAAGGTCGACTTCTGGGCGAAGCTCGACGACCGGCTGACCCGCGAGCTCGCGATCGACAAGACGCTGCACACGCCGGTGAACTTCATCGTCCACACGCTACAGGAGGTGAACGACGGGCTCGCGCACGGGCGCTATTTCTTCATGGACGTCGCGCGCGACGGGATCGCGCTCTACGAATATGACGACAAGGAATTGCACCAGCCGAAGCCGAAGACGCCCGAGCAGGCGCTGGCGATGGCGCGGGAGTATTTCGACGAGTGGTATCCGGCAGCGGCTGGAAGATTAGACACCGCGAATTATACCCGCGGCCAAGGCCGTTATCGGGAGTCCGCCTTCGATACCCACCAAGCTGCGGAATTTCTCTACCACTGCGCGTTGTTGGTTTGCACTTTCTACACACCGCACGTGCACAACCTCGGATTTCTCCGGACGCAGGCAGAGCGGATCGACATGCGTCTCGTCGATGCATGGCCACGTGACTTGAAGGCCGATCGGGCCCGCTTTGAAAAGCTGAAAGAGGCCTATGTGAAGGCGCGCTATTCGAAGCATTATAGGATCAGCGGTGAAGACCTGCTCTGGCTGTCGGACCGTGTCGTGGAACTTGGCCGCGCAGTGCTTGCTATCTGCTCGGAGCGGATCGCGGCATTGGAGGAGGCGCTACGCCGATGACCGATACGCCTGATGGATCTGATCGCGCTCGCGTAGTCGCGGATCGCAAGATCGCATTGCTGATCGACGCCGACAATGTCTCCCACAATAAGATCGCAGCCATGCTGGCTGAACTATCAAAATATGGAACCGCGAATATTCGGCGCGCCTATGGCAACTGGGCAAGCGACAGCCTCAAGGGCTGGAAGGACAAGCTTCACGAATTTGCGATCCGGCCGATCCAGCAGTTCAACTATTCCACCGGAAAGAATGCCACCGACATCGCCTTGGTGATAGACGCGATGGAACTTCTGTACACGCAAAAGCTCGACGCCTTCTGCCTCGCGTCGAGCGATGCCGACTTCACACCTCTCGTCATGCAGCTCCGGGCCAACGGCCATGAAGTCTACGGTTTCGGCGAACGCAAAACCCCAAGCCCTTTTGTCAACGCCTGCACGACTTTCCTCTATCTCGACAACCTCGAAGGCATCGACGCGCCGACCACACCAGCCGAGCCAGCCGTAGCGAAGGCGCCAAAAGCGAAAGAGCCGGCCAAGGCTGGTACGCCGCCCGCTAAGGCGACCAACAAGAAACTCGCGCAGGACACCAAACTGGTGACGATTCTCCGCGGAGCGGTCGAGGCGTCGGCGCGCGACGACGGATGGGCGTCGATGTCCTCGGCCGGTAGCGCAGTTAAGCGGCAGGCGCCGATCGACCCAAGAAATTATGGGGCCAAGAACTTTCCAGCGCTCTTCGAGGCGACTGGGCTGTTCGAGATCGTCAAGGGTGAGGGCGGCCAGAGCTTTGTCGCCGACAAGAGAAACAGAGACCGAGCGGCGAGACCGGCATCCCAATAGTCTCGATCTTGCAGCTGCTTGGCGACATGGCCGCTTCGCGCCTCATGTCGGCCGTTGCGGCCGTTTGCGACCAGTACTCGAAAGCGGACGTTCGGTTTCTCGGCGATCAAAGGCAACCGCGCGCCTGAAGCTAGTAATTCTGGTCTTGATCGACTTACGCTAGAAAGCGGTCATTGGCCTCGACTGGCGGAGATATGGGCCCTGTCCAAAAACCGCTCTCGCACCGTTAGGTCGCGACTAATTCGGCGATCTTCGTCGCGACTTCCTCCAATGACTCTTCAGCCGTGTTCAGTCCGGCTCGCGAAGCGAGCAGGAGGCTGACTTTTTCAAGATCTTCGTAAGTCGTCCCGTGAACGACGGGGACAAGCCGTTCGCGCCGGAGTAGCGCCGAAAGTTCTTTGTCAGCGACTCCTTCTGCCGGGAGACGCAGCAACATAGCCGGCGTCACCAAGACAATGCCAACCCTCGAATTGACCAGCCCTTTGTCAATTGCCCGCATCATCGGCACCCCAAGGCCAAGGTCCTTTTCGCTAAACCAAACACGAACACCGCGCGCTTCGAGAAGGTCGTGCAGTTCTTTGGCGGAACCTTGTCGATCATCCCAAGCATGACAGAGAAATACGTCTCGTAGATCGGGTTGTGAGGAAGCTAGGCTTTCTACGTTCTCACGGACGGGGGTCAGCGCTTGGACTTGTTCGGGAGTATACCAGACGGTCGACCCGGCACCCGACCAGCGCGGCTTTCTGGTTCGGGTTCCTGAACCACCGCCACCGCTGGTTCGACCACTGCTACCCCCAGATGAGTATGAAGGAGAAGAATGTGACGGGGTCGAATAGGATCTAAAACTGTCGTAGCCGCTATATCCGCCGTAGCCGCCAAACCCGCGAGAGCGGCCGTAGCGTCCTCCACAGGCTGGACAATCGGCTGCTGCTGCAGAGGAGCGATGGCCTCTTACTGGTGCGGTGCATCTTCCCATGTCACTTCACTCCTCCATCTTCGGCCTGGTTTGTTGCCAAATTTGTGATCCGACGGGCGATCAATGTTCTTTGTCACGTGGCGGAAACGGATCGTCACGGCCGATTGTATCCTTGCTGCGAACGAGTCCATTTCGGCCCTTCATCGTCAGGTCGCCTCCGCCGGAGTTGATAAGATGAGCCTTGGAAGAAGCGGCCGCAGCCGCTTGTGTGTCGTGAACGAACCCGCGCGTTGCGCCATTGCGCTTGTCGATCCACTTACGATCGCTCGCCCTGCGATAGACCATACGGTCGTTGTCAGCCATTTCAGTCTCCTTGGTGGTCGATATCAATGTCGGTGTCGACGATCGCAGTTTCGACGAATGAACCGAGCTGTTCCCGCAGCTGACTGTAAATATCGTCGCGTTCGTCAATGCCGCTCAATGACAGCACGAATACGGCATCCAGGGGAACATGGTCGGCGCTGTTGAGGCCATAGACATAATGATCGCGCGTATAAGTCCGCGCATAAATGCGAAGGTTGGAACCATCTACATCCCGGCCACGCGTGAAATCCTTGCTATGTTGGCGGACCGGACACCATTTGTGATCGACTGCCCGCGCCGTGAGCTCGGGGACCTTGTCGGTGTCCATCGATCCGAGCAGATTCTTGAACTTCTCGCCCCGGGGGTACTGCACCGCAGTGTTCAGCCGGGCGCTGAAATAGTTGGGTCCGGCGAATTCGTCGACCATCGGGTGCGGGTTCAGGATGGCGGTCAGACGGCCTTTGCCCTTGAGCTTGCCATCCTTCATCAGCGCTGGCGGGATCGGAAGCTCCCAATAATAGGAAGCGCGGTCGCGAAGGGTCGCTTTCCACTGGAGCGTCACCGTGCCATCGCGGCACTCCCAAGGAAGCTGAGCGAGATTGGGAGTTCCGAAACCCCGCCCGAGGTCATGACCCTGGCCGTCGGCGCTATGGATCAGGAGCGCACGCACGAGATCGGGATCAGGCTCGCGAAGCCGGTCCATCGTATGTGCCGCCAGTGGTGACGCCAGCGCCGTGGCAAAGCTCGAACCTGCGATTACCGCGCCTCCAAGTGCCCGCACATGCGAAAAATGCGAGACATCGGGCTTGAGCATTCCGCAGGGTCCGGGCCCCGAAAGGCTGACGGCGCAAGCACCGCCGGGCAGGCCTGCAGCCGTGTGCAGGCGCCCACCAACCGTAAGGGCCGCCTCGCAATCCGCGGGCGCCTTGGCATGAGGTGCCGGGTTATTTCCGATCGAGTTGACGAAGAGCACCTCGTGCTTGCGCGCCAGCATCGCCAGCGCGTGCCCGAGATGGCTCACCGCGTCGTGTTCACATGGATTGTCCTCGTTGAACGAGAGGTTCCACACGCGGGTTTCAGGATGCGCGGTGATGACAGCGTCGAGATAGTCGACAAGATCCTCGCGATCTGGGCCACGGTGCCCGCGCTTCGCAATCGCGGGCACCGTTCCGACGCGGCAGTGCAGCGGGGGAAGCGCGAGATTATTGTTCCATTCATGACCTTGGACCACGAGCGAGGTAACGCGATTACCGTGCATCACCTCGGCGGCTGGTTCATCGACCAAGGCCGGCGCACGCCAAGCCTCAGCGGGCAAATAGGATGACGCATTGAGACCGCCGTCGACGATGCCGACGACAGGCATGCCGGACAAGTTGGCGGGGAGGGGGCGGTCCGGCTCGCGCCCCTCCCCGGGGTCGGTCGCCTGGACCGGCAGAGCGGCATCGAAACGGAGAACGACGCCGGAGGCGGCGAGTTGACCAAGGGCCTGGATATTCGGAACGACGACGGTCGCGTGCGCCCGGCGACGCTGGCGATAATCGCGCAGCGCCCGGGAAATCCGGTCGGTCTGGCTGATGGCGCGCACGGTGCGAGCAAGAGCAGTGTCGTGGGTCAGATCCGCCGCGCCCGCAAGATCGAGCAAAAGCTGGCGTGGCAGAGCCAGTATGACACCGTCGCGAAGGCTGGCGAGGACCTGCAATAGATGTTCGGCGGCATTGACGTCGCGAAGCGGCATCAGCGAGATGAAAAAGGCCCGCCCGCCCGCCCGCTCGGGTGCCTTCTCCCAAAGCGCCGCGAGCGTCTGACCGCCAAGGGCGTCTTCGGGTTCGAAGAAACGGATGTCTTCGATACCTGCAATATCGACCTGATCACGCGGCGTCCCGAAGTCGCGGACGAAGGAGGCGAGGCGTTCGATCGCGGCCGACTGGATTTCTACGAGATAACCTTGTCGATAAGGGGCAACCAGCGATGCACCATGATCGGACCGGAAGAGGTCAGTTGGCGTCCAAGTCGGTGCGAGAGAATCCTCGAACATCGAGGCATAAACTATGGTTTGGCCGCCGAAGCGGGGTTGCTGCGCCGTGATCCGGGCCATGGCCAAAAGCGCCGCAGAAAGCTTCCGGCGCTGCTCGGGAAGACGTGCCGCCCGTACCGGTGAGAGCGCCTTGCCGCGGCCCGTGATGCCCTCGGGACGAGGGTCCTTGTTGAACTTCAGGACAGGATTGAGCAGTGGGCGGCGTTCGTCAGCCATCGTCGCCTCCTCTCAGATAGCGGTGAATCATCTGCCGACTCACGCCGAGTGTCTTCGCGATGTCGGTTTGAGCCATATCCCCGGAGGTCGCGAGGAGATGAGCGAGCCGTTTGCGTTCGTCAGCCGAGAGCGGGCGATTATCGGGCAACATCGGGATGCCTTCGGCGCTGGAAGCGATCGCGAGGAGGATATGGGGGAGACTGGGCTTGACCCCGGCAATGATTGCACGTCGCCGGGCGGCATGCGCGAAATTCTCGATTTCCGCCCCGGTCATTTTTACGGACAGCCGCGCCAGCAGCGAGCTCGCACCATCGTCCTCCCCATCCTGGAAGAGGAAATGGTGCCACATGGCTGTCCGCACATCGACGTCTGGAGCACCAAGTTCTGCCTTATAGGGAAAGCGTCGCCAGATTGCCGGATCCAAGAGGTGCGGATGATTGGTAGCGCCAATGACGATCACGTCATCTGTAAGAGAATCAAGTCCTTGAAGAACGGTATTGACTACTCGCTTGAGCTCGCCAAGCTCGTGCTTGTCATCGCGCAGCTTGGCTATGGCGTCCATCTCGTCGAGGAAGAGCACTGCCTGCTTCGTCGGGATGAAATCGAACATGCCGCGAATATTCTTAGAGGTTTCACCGAGGCGCGAAGAAATCACGGAATCGAGACGCAAGACATAAAAGGGTCGCTGAAGTCTGGCGGCGATATGTCCTGCGAGCAGGGATTTCCCAGTTCCCGGCGGGCCGAAGAGCAATATGCCCAGACGTGACGAAATCCCATTTTCGGCGAGGAGCGCGATGTTGGCGGCGTCTTCGATGAATTGCTCGATCGCCTGGACGGCACTCCCGCCGATAAAAAGGGGAGAAGTCGGCCACGGCACTTCCTCGACGAGAGGTAAGCGGGAGCCTGCATCCCGTGGAATTGCCTCGACATATCCCGACGCTTGGAGCGGTACACCGCGCTTGCGTAGCAGAGCCTGGAGGGATTTCGCCGACTCGGCATCCCCCACTTCGGCAAGTTGCCGGGCAACCATGCCTCCGATACGCCGGACTGCGGTATAATCAGCCGCGAGCGCGCCCTCGAAAAGCTTCAGTAAGATAGATTTGTCAACTTCCATGCCCGAATACGTATATCGGATATGCGGGTTTGTCAACCAATATCAAAAAAATGTAAACCTATGCTCGTTGGCCTCTCTCCGGAATGCTGTAGCGGCATCTCCGCTCAAGCGGAAGAGCCCGATTTGGTCTCCGGCATCTAGGCGATCTTAAAAAACGGGGGCGGGCAAGTTACAGCAGATTCAGGCCGCTTTTAGCTGTTCACGACCGGAAGCTGTAAGTCCGCTTTCGGCCAGCCGCTGCCTCGATGCCTCAGCGCAGAAACTCGACGAAGAACCGCACCCGCCCGATGATCTCCACCTTGTGTATTATCGTCGGTTCCACAATGCCTGGACCACAATCGGATGTCAGGATTTGTTGGGAGGACTGGCGCTGGCTATCGGTCACCAGATAGTACAAGCTGCCCTCTTCGACGTGAATCAAGCCCCAGACGCCCTCTTTCGTCGAATGATCGTTCATCAAGGCGGCGGGTGTCGTAGCTTCGGTGAATGTGGCGGTCCGCTTGTAGGATTGCAGACCGGCGGGCAAGGCTTTCGTCACGATCTCGCCAATCGTTCGCTCTGAAACTGGACGCCAAGCTGCAAGCTCTCGGCGATCCGCGCCGCCTTCGCCTGAAGTGCGGCTGCATTGTCCGGGTCGAGAATATCCCCCGTCGTCTTTTGCCACAAGGCGAGCCAGCGGTCGAAATTGGCCGCACTCATGGCGCCTTCGTGGCGCAGATGGGCGACCATCGGTTGCCCCTTATACCGCCCGCTCGTGAGCATGACGGACGACCAGAAGGCCTGCAACTTTTCAATATGCTCGTCCCAGTCGTCGATTGCGCCATCGAAAATTGGACCCAGAACCGGATCGGCCCTGACGCGCGCGTAAAATTCCGGAACGAGTTTCGTGAGGTCCTGCTCCGAGAGCTCAAGTCTCATCCTGTCTTCCATATCAGGCCGCCACGGCGTCTTCATAGGCTTGCGCCTCTGCGGCGATGAGAATGTCGGCGAGCATCCAATAGGCTTCGCCCCAGGCCGCCAGCACCTCGTCGGTCGCGACATCGGGGCCGAGTACATCGCGGATCGCAGGAAGCAAGGCTTCGGCGACATAGGGATAATGCTCGGCCTTGACGCCGGTTTCGACATGGCGCGCGACCATTCGCGAGACGGCCGGGCCAAGGTTCGCGAGCTTGTCGATGTTGCGGGCGTAGGCAAGGATCGCACCGGCAAGCCGTCGCGGCTGCTCGCCGCTGCTCTGCGCGGCCTTGTCGAACAGGGCCTCGATGGCGGGATCCCGAAAGAGCCGCGCGTACATGGCGGTAGTGATCTCGACGCCATGCTTCTCAAGTGCCGGCGCGGTCGATTTGACGATGGTCATGGCATGGGGAGAGGCGGTGCGCATGCTGTGTTCCTTTGTCTCGATTGGTGCCGCGGCTGTCAGGCGGCGGGATGATAGGTCAGGATATCGGTCAGGGCGTCCGTCAGTTCGTCGCCCGTCAGCGGCTTTTCGATCAGCCGGGCGCCGAGCGCCGCGGCGGAGGCGCGGAGGGTGCGGTCAGGGTGCGTCACAAGCAGAATGGCCGGCGACGCGTTCCCCTCCGCGCGGAGGCTGGCGAGCCATGCCAGTCCGTCGCCGCGAAAACCCTGGTCGATGACCAGGCACATTCGGCTTGTGGGGCGTTCGGCGTCGCCGCGAACGTCGAACCCTTCGAGCGTCAGCGAAAACCGGAGTGCGGAAAGAAGGGCAGGATCGCTCGCGAAGAGTATCACAGGGTGGTCCATGTCCTTCCTCCGTTGCCCGGAGCCGCGGTCAGGCAGCCTTCTTCCAGTTGGGTTCCAGCGTCACGTGCGGCGGGCACTCGGCCACCGGGCCGACGGGCAGGCCGGCAAGCTCGTTGGCGAAGCCGTGGTTGACGTCGCGGTGGTGCGCTTCGTCGGCGCGAACCACCAGGACGACATCGCGTAGCGTCGCATCGGCGGGGAGGCCCCAATAGTCCTTCGCGATTTTCGGTGCCGGCACATTGGCGCTGCGGCCTTCGTCGATCTCGGCGAGATAATGCGTGTAGCTGATCACCGCCTCTTCCTCGAAATAGCCCACGACGCGGTGCGCAGTCTTGGAACTGATCAGGTAGAGCGCGAAGAAGCAGACATAGAACACCCACTGCACCCCGATGATCACGGCCCGCTCGAAGAGCGTCGGCTTCGAGATCTCGATGAAGGTCATCAGGTGCATGCGCTCATTCTCGGCCTCGTCCATGAGCGTCTTGATCCAGCCCTTGTCGTCGCACATGCGGCGCAGGCATGCGAGATGGTTGATCGTTGCGCCGACCATCCCCGGAACCGCGGCAACCGTTTCGAGAACGACAGCGCGGTGGCCGTAACGCTCGGCGAAAAAGGTGTCGGCGCACCAGCGCAGGACCTTGGTGAAGCCATAAGCGACGCGATCGGACATGCCCTTGGGGTTGTGATGGACGCTGAGATCGATGAAAGGTGCAGTCATTGGAACATCTCCGTTCCGGCGGCAGGGGTTCATAGATGCCGTCGATGGAGACGAAATAGGCCTGAACGAGGAGCACGGAAATTTGGATGATGTCCCTACCGTATCTCCCCTAAGGGATTTACCGGAGGTCCGCCGTGCCCGCCTGACGAGCCGCTTTCTTCCGCGCCTTCCGGTATTGGCCGCCTTTGGCATCGCCCTGCTTTTCGTCGCGGCCGGCATGGCGGTTCGCCTCCTATTCGCGGCCGAGCTTGGTCAGCGCGCGACCTTCATCTTTTTCGTGCCGGGGGTCGTGGTCGCGGGCGCGCTTTCCGGGCTGCGCGCGGGCACGCTCGCCGCGCTTGCTGGGGCGGCCGCCGGCCTATGGTGCGACAGCCGCATCGGACCCGTCGAGGGCGGCAGCCTGATCGCCGCCGGATCCTTCTTTGTGATCTCGCTCGCGATCTCGCTGGGCGGCGAGTGGTTCCAACACGCCCGCGTCGAAACCGAGGAGGGAGCCGCGGCGCTGGCGGGACGCGAGGCTCATTTGCGTTCGATCCTCGAAACCGTCCCCGACGCCATGGTTGTGATCGACGAGGCGGGAGCGATCCGCGATTTCAGTCCGGCGGCGACACGCATGTTCGGCTGGCGGGCAGAAGAGGCGGTGGGCAAGAATGTCCGGATGCTGATGCCCGAGCCCTATCGCGCCGCGCATGACGATTATCTCGATCGTTATTACCGGACCGGCGAGAAGCGGATCATCGGAACCGGTCGGGTGGTCGTCGGCGAACGGCGCGACGGATCGACCTTCCCGATCGAATTATCGGTCGGGGAGATGCGAGCCGGCGGCGAGCGCTTCTTCACCGGTTTCATTCGCGACCTCACCGAACGTCAGGAGGCCGAGGTGCGATTGCAGGAACTGCAGAACGAACTGGTCCACGTCTCCCGCCTTACCAGTCTGGGCGAGATGGCATCGGCGCTGGCGCACGAGATCAACCAGCCGCTGTCGGCGGTCGCCAACTATCTCAGGGGCAGCAGGATGCTGCTTGCGCGCGACGATGTCCCGCACGATCGCTTGGCCGACGCCGTCGAAAAAGCGGCCGCGGAAGCGCTACGCGCGGGCGACATCATCCGGCGGCTGCGCGATTTCGTCGCGCGCGGCGAAACCGAGCGCGCCGTCGAAAGCCTGCCCAAGCTGGTCGAAGAAGCGAGCGCGCTTGCGCTGGTCGGCGCGCGCGAACATGATATTCGCATTCGCTTCGCCTTCGATACCGCCGTCGATCTGGTGCTCGTGGACAAGGTACAGATACAGCAGGTGGTGCTGAACCTCGTCCGCAACGCGGTCGACGCCTTTGCCGAAACGGCTGCCGGGGACCGCAAGCTGACGATAGCGATCGAGGCCGATGGTGACATGGCCCGGGTCACCGTGACCGACAATGGCCCCGGCATTGCCCCGGCCGTCGCGGCGCAATTGTTTCAGCCCTTCATAACCACGAAGCGGACCGGTATGGGCGTGGGCTTGTCGATCTCGCGCACGATCATCGAAGCGCATGGCGGAAAGATTTGGGTCGATCCGGCACCTGGCGGCGGGGCACAGTTCAGCTTCACCTTGCCGAGGATGGGTCAAGAGGAGTTATATGATGGCGAGTGATCCGATCGTCTATGTGATCGACGATGACGACGGCGCTCGAGGCTCGCTCGAGTTTCTTCTCGATTGTGCCGAAATTCGCGTCCGGGGTTTCGCGTCCGCCGATGCGTTCCTGAAAGCCTCGCCGCCGCTCGAAGGCGCGTGCGTGGTGACCGATGTGCGGATGCCGGGCACGAGCGGTATCGAGCTGGTCGAGGCGCTGAAGGCGCGAGGCGCGGCAGTCCCGGTCATCATGATCACCGGCCATGCCGATGTTCCGCTCGCCATTCAGGCCATGAAGGCGGGTGTCGCCGATTTCATCGAGAAGCCGTTCGATGACGAGGTCATGCTCGGCGCCATCCGGCGCGCGCTGACGGTGCAGGCCGGGAGCGAAAGTGCGCGGGCCGAACGGCAGGCAATCCTCGAACGGATGGCCGCGCTTTCGGCGCGTGAGCGGGAAGTCGTCGACGGTCTTGTTGCCGGCAAGGCGAACAAGGCCATCGCTTTCGATCTTTCAATTAGCGCGCGGACGGTCGAGGTTTACCGCGCGAATGCGATGATGAAGATGCAGGCGAAGACATTGTCCGATCTGGTGCGGATGGCGACGATCATCCAGCTCGACGCGCCGCGATAGCGAGCGCTTATGGGCCGCTTTTGCCGTCGCCTCATCGCTTAGCGGAAAGTCTGGTTTCGGCCATCTGTGTTTTCAGCCGGGAGCGGATTCCCGGAGGATGAGGCTCACCGGCAGCGTCGACGAATAGGTGCCTTCCCCTTCCAGCCGTCGAAACAGATGATCGACGATCGTCGCCGCGATACCGGGGACATCTTGCCGAATGGTGGTTAGCGCCGGATGGGATTGCGAGGCGAGATCGCTGTCGTCGAAACCCACGACGGAGATGTCGTCAGGGCAGCGCATGCCTGCACTCTCAAGCGCGCGGATCGCGGACAGCGCGATGCCGTCAGAGGCCGCAAAGATGCCGTCGAATTCCACCCCCCGCGCGAGAAGATCGCGCACCGCGTCATGGGCCGAGGGTCCCGTAAAATGCGCGGGCAGGACGAAGCTCTCGTCGACCGACAGGCCATGATCGCCGATCGCCTGCCGGTAACCGTCCAGCCGGAGGTCGATCTGCGGCAGTTCGGCGGGACCGAGGAACAGGATGCGCCTGCGGCCGGATCGGAGCAAATGGTCCGTGGCAAGCCGGCCGCCCTCGAAATTGTCGGAGCCGACGGAGCAATAGATTTGATCTGGCAGTTCTGAACCGAAGACGACCAGCGGGCGGTAGTCGCGGGCCGCAAGGTTAAGGGCCTGATGCTGGTCGCTCTGCCCGACGATGATGAAGCCGTCGGCGCGCTGCGACTGAACGAGGCGCCCTAGCCAATGCGCGTCGGGCGAGGGCTCGCGCACGAGCAGGATGTCGTAGCGCCGCTGCGAAATCTCGTCGGCGAGATGTCCGAACAGGCGCAGGAAGAAGGGGTCTGAAATCAGCTGCTCGCGCTCGTGGCCAAGCGGGACCGCGACGGCGATCGTCTGCGTCTGGCTCTGGCGCAGGTTCCGCGCGGCGCGGTTCACGACATAGCCATGCTCTCTCGCCAGCGCCTGGATCGTATTTCGCGTCGCCTCGGGAATGGTGGGATGATCGGCAAGCGCCCGCGACACGGTCGACGAGGATACCCCCGCGATCCGCGCAATGTCCGTCATCTTGACTGCCCGGCCCGACTTTGGGCGCACCTTTTCCAGTTCCATTCCACTCGCCCGTCTGCGTTACGCCATCGATTGCACCGCCGATCAGGCCTGCGCAAGGTCCGGCGTCAAATTCGGTGCCGTGTTGTGATCGGCGTTGCGCGCCGCAAGGCTTTCGAGGACCGCCGCATGATGCGACCGATCGATCCTGTATCGCCGAAGAAAGGGGATGGCCGCGAGCACGACCAGCGCGCCGCCGAGGCCCCATAGGAGACCCACCGACGTGGCGATATCCGGCGGGACGATCCCGCTCGCTTTCGCCGGCGCCACGAACCCGATGAGTTGGAGACCGAGTCCGGAAAGGAAGGCACCGAGACCGGTGGCAGCCTTGGCTCCGACCATCAGCGCCGCGGCATAGAGGGCCTCGCGGCGCACGCCGAAGAGGTGATCATGCTCATCGACCGCGTCGGCGATCATCGAGTAGAAGCAGACGAAGCAGAGCGCGCCGCAGCCGCCGAAGAGCAAGCCGCTGATCGCGACGAGAACGACCGCGATCATCGACCCCGCGGGAATGACGCCGGTGACGGCGAGCAGGGTGATGACGATCTGGTAGACGCCGAGCAGCGTGATCGCGCCGACGACGCCGTCGCGCTTTTCGATGCGCCGCAGCAAGAGGCGAGGGTTCCGAGCAGCATGCCGAGCGGCAGAACGAGCAGCGGCAGCTGCATATAGGCGGTCGGCAGCTCCCAGAAATAGCGGTACGCGTGAAGGTTGAGCGCCGTCGTCGCGCCCTGGCCGACCAGCACCAGCACCGCGCCGCCGAACATCGGCACGAAGGACGGATTGCGAAACAGCTGTGCCATGTCCGACAGGAAGCCGGTGCCCGTCGCCTCGCCGGGCGGCATCGGCAGCCTGCGCACGGTCTTGAAGATCCCCCCCACGCAGACCGACCCGAACCCGCCGATCAGGCAGGCGGTCATGAGCCCGAGCCACTGGTAGGGCGGCCGGGTCTGGAGCGCGCCGTCTTCGGCGAACAGGAAGCCGAAGGCGGGGAGAAGCGCGGCCGCGGTGCCCAGCACGATGAACAGGGCCCGGTAGGTGCTGATAATCGAGCGCTCGCCATAATCGTCGCTGAGTTCGGCGGTCAGCGCCGAATGAGGGAGCGCGAAAACCGACAGGCCGACACGCAGGACGATGTTGAGCGCCAGCACATAAGCGAAGAGGGCGCCGCCGGCGAGATTGGCGGGGAGCGTGAACAGCAGCGCCGAGGCGATCATCATGGGCGGAAGCGCGATCGTCATGAAGGGGAGGCGGCGGCCCCAGCGCGACCGCCAATTGTCCGAGAGCCGCCCGATGAACGGATCGAGCAACCCGTCGACGCCAAGCGAGATCAGGAAAATGCTGCCGGCGGCAGCCCCCGACATCCCGCATACGGCGGTGAGATAGAAGAGGAGGAAGGTGTTGACGATCGCCTGGACGATGGCGTCGACGGCTTGACCGCTCCCGTAATAAAGCTTCGTCGAAGTGCCGACTTTGGCGCCTTTCGGAAGGTCGGTCGGTCCTGTCATGCGTGCTCTCCACCTACATTCGTTGCCGCCGGGTAACAGAGAGTTGACAACTGCGCAATCGATTGCGTAAACCGCACGCAATCGATTGCGTATTCCATCGCGGATTCGCAGCTTATGGGGAGAGGACCTATGACACGCCGCCTGACCGCCGCCGCCTTTACCGGCATTGCACATATCGCATTGATCACTCCGGTGATGGCGCAAGATGCAGCTTCCACGACGGAAAGCAGTGACAGCGACATCGTCGTGACGGCGTCGCGCCAGGGCTCGCAGTCGCTGATCGACACGCCGCTCGCGATCCAGGCCTTCAGCGGCGAGCAGCTCGAAGAGCGCGGAATCCGCGAGACGACCGATCTTGTGAACTCGATCCCGGGTGCTTCGCCGGGCGAACAGGTCGGCTCGGTGATCAAGACCTTCTCGCTGCGCGGCGTGGGAGCCGCGGGCGGCATCGGCGACTCGCCGATCGGCTACTATATCGACGACGTTCCCTTCGCGATTCCCAATTCGCCGATCGCGCCGCCGCTCCGCTTCATCGATATCGACCGCATCGAGGTCCTGCGCGGGCCGCAGGGTACACTCTATGGGCAGGGTTCGGCAGGGGGCACGATCATCTACCATACGCGCGAGCCCGATCTCGACAATTTCGAGATGCGCGGCGAGGCGACGATCGCGAAGATGGATGATGCGAGCGCGCTGAACTACGGGGTGTCGGCAGCGATCTCGGTGCCGCTGATCAAGGATCGGCTCGCGATCCGCATCAGCGGCGGCTATGACAAGCGTGCCGGCTATGTCGATATCTTCAGCGAGACGCCGGCGACCGGTGGGCCGTCGTTCAAGAATGCCAACGACGTCACCAACCGCGACGTGCGGGCGGTCCTGCTCTGGCAGCCGACCGACGCGCTGCGCATCCGGGCGCAGGCCGCGCACTGGGAACCGCGCCAGAATTATACGCAGAGCATCAACCAGCTTGAGCCTGCCCAGCAGTGGTTCAGCGGAACCACGCGCGGATATGAGAACGGGAATTTCGATCTCTACAGCGTGTCGGTCGAATATGACGCCGGCGCCGCGATCCTCAGCAGTTCGACCAGCTATCTCGATGCCGAATATGGCTATCTGACCGGACAGACCTTCGGACCGCTCGGCACCGGCGCGCTCTTCAACGGTTATGATGCGCGCAGCTTCGCGCAGGAAATCCAGCTTCGCTCGAACGGCGATGGTCCGTTCCACTGGCTGGTCGGCGGTTTCTACCAGAATGCTAAGGCGCTCTTCAGCTTCGATGCCAACTTGACCGCGCTCACCATCAGTGGGTTCAACGATACGCGGACCCGCAACTATTCCGCTTTCGGCGAAATCAGCTACGATCTGTTCGGCGGCAAGCTCGTGCCGCTGGTCGGCATCCGCTATTACAAGGACAATCGACGCTTCGATGCGGACTCGATCCTGACCGGAACGGGCTCGGGGCAAACCAAACCCGACAAGGTGACGTGGCGCGCGAACCTTTCCTGGTTCCCGACCGACGATCTGACCGCCTTCGTGACGGTCAGCACGGGATTCCGGAGCGGCATTACCCAGACGCCGTTCCAGGCCTCGCTGGTCGAGGCCTCGGGAATTCCGTCCTCGATCGCGCTCGCTCCCGATACGCTCACCAACTATGAGGCGGGCATCAAGGCGAAGCTCGCCGACGGCCGCGTCCAGCTCGGGCTCAACGTCTACCGCATCGACTTCAAGGATCTGCAATTCGGTCTCACGCCGTTCGGCGTTTCCGCGTTCGCGAACGTCGGCAAAGCCCGCACGACGGGGGTCGATCTCGAAGCGCGGTGGCGCACCCCGATCGATGGCCTCAATCTCGGCGCGGTCGCCAACTGGAACGACAGCGAATTCCGCGACATCTATCCCGCCGTCACCGCCTCGCTTCCCAACGTCGCCAATGGCGAGCGCCTCTCGAGCACAGCGAAGTATAATTATCGTCTCGATGCCGATTTCGAGCGGCCGCTCGGCAGCGGCGACCTGCGCTTCTTCCTCAACGGTGCGGCCAGCCGCACCAGCAGCCGGGTCATGTACGACGGCTATGTCGTCCGGCCCTACTCGCTCTACAATGCCAGTGCGGGAATCCGCACGGACCGCTGGGAACTTTCGATCTTCGGCGAGAATCTCGCCGACGAACGCGGTCCGTCTTTCGTTCGCAACAGTCTGCTGCTCGCCGGACCTTATCCGCGCACCATCGGCCTGCGCTTGCGCACCACCATCGATTGATCAGGAGGGGCGAGCGCAGCGGCGCTCGCCCCCTCATTTGATTCCGATGTTCGACGGCGCGTCCGTCCGGTTTTCGAATATTTGAGAGTGAAATTATCATGATGGTTCCGGCTCGCTGGACGGGTGATCATATCGAGGCGATCGACGCAGCGCCCGTTCTGCGGGCGCCGCTGCTCAGCGAGGAAGATTTCGCACCGATCGCTCCCGATCTCGGCGTCTGGGACGCCTGGCCTGTGCAGGACGAGGCCGGAAAGCCGATCATCCTGGCCGGTGGCAGGCAGCTGTGGATGGCACTCGGCGCGCCGCGCTTCGCCGACCCGGACGAGCGCCACGGGCATGCACGCATCCACCTGCTGCTGCACAGCGCGGAAGGATGGCGGCACCTCGGGCCGGCCATGCCAGACGGCTTTTCACCCGGTAGCCGCGAATGGTCGGGGTCGGCCGTCGCTTCCGCGGACCTTGCGACCGTCGCCCTATATTTTACCGCTACCGGGCGTCGCGGCGAGCAGATTTTGACCTTCGAGCAGCGTTTATTTTCAGCGTTGGCGACGCTCGACCTGTCGGGCGAGGCACCCAGGCTTGGCGATTGGCGCGAGCTGGAAGAAATCGTCCCGATCGACCTCGAGCATTATATGTCCACCTGCGGCGGCCCGAGCGAGGTTGGGAAGATCAAGGCGTTCCGCGATCCGGCCTTCTTCCGTGATCCGGCGGGAGGCGATGATTATCTGCTGTTCGCGGGATCGCAGGCGCGCTCGCGGTCCGAATATAACGGCGTCATCGGAATTGTTCGCCGACAATGCGGCGAGCAGGGCTGGACCCTCCTTCCGCCGATCGTCAGCGCAGACACGCTCAACAACGAACTCGAGCGACCGCACATCATTTTCCACGCCGGCCTTTATTATCTCTTCTGGTCGACGCAGCGTCATGTTTTTGCGCCGTCGGGGCCTGCCGGCCCGACCGGGCTCTACGCAATGGTATCCCCCGCGCTCTTCGAGGGCTGGCGCCCGGTCAATGGTAGCGGGCTGGTGTTCGCCAATCCCGAAGCCGCGCCGGCGCAGGCCTATAGCTGGTTCGTACTGCCCGACTTGTCCGTCACGAGCTTTGTCGATGACTGGAGCGGCGGCGATGACCGGAACTTCGGCGGCGCGTTTGCGCCGTTCGTTCATCTGTGGCTGGCAGGCGACAAGGCAGGGATCGCGCGATAGCTATGGTCCCTATGAAGACAATCGCCGGCATCGAACTGGGGGGGACGAAAGCGCTGGCTGTCCTTGCCCGCGGGAGCGAAATTCTGGCGAGCGCGCGATTTGCGACGACGACGCCAAATGAAACGCTCGGCGCCCTCGTCGACACGCTCGAAGGGTGGAAGCGGCGCGAAGGATTTGCCGCGCTCGGAATAGCTTCTTTCGGTCCGCTGCGGCTTGATCCGGGTGCAACGGATTTTGGCACAATGCTCGCCACGCCCAAGGCAGGCTGGAGCGGAGCCGATATCGCGGGTGCGCTGGGCGCGGTCGCGGATTGCCCGTGGCGTATCGATACCGACGTCAATGCCGCGGCCCTTGCCGAATGGCGCTGGGGCGCTGGACAGGGCCTCGACAGCCTCTGCTATCTGACGCTCGGCACCGGCGTCGGCGGGGGCTTGCTGCTCGGAGGGCGCCCCGTGCACGGGGCGCTCCATCCCGAGATCGGGCATCTCCGATTGCGGCGCGCAAACGGCGACGAGTTTTCGGGTAGCTGCCCGTTTCATGGCGACTGCATCGAGGGCCTGTTGTCGGGTCCTGCGCTGCAGGCGCGGTTCGGCAGGGCGGGCGAGGAAATACGGGCAGATGATCCGCGCTGGTCGTTTGTCGCGCACGACCTGGCCCAGCTGATCGGTGCTCTTCTGCTGGTAACGAGCCCGCAGAAAATCCTGATAGGCGGCGGGATCGGCATGGGCCGCTCCTTTCTGCTCGAACGCGCCTGGCAGCATGTCGTCGCGGACCTGGCTGGCTATCTTCCCTTCGTCCCGGGCGACGCGGCCGAAGATCTGGTCACGCTTCCGGCGCTCGGAGACCGGGCCGGGCCGCTTGGCGCCGTCGCGCTCGGCGAAGCCGTGTTGATCGATGCCCGAACCAAGGAGGGAAAATTTTGACCAACCGTTCCCAAATTCAGGGCACCGTCGATCCGCAATTCGCGGCGTGCCGCGACGCATTCGAAGCGAACTTCCAGGAGGGCGGCGAACGCGGGGCCGCCTGCGCCATCTATCGTGACGGCCAGCCGGTGCTCGATCTCTGGGGCGGCTCGGCAGATGCCAGCGATCAAACCCCCTGGTATCGCAATACCGCCGTCCCCGTTTTCTCGGTCACCAAGGGAATATCGGCACTGTGCGTCCTGTCGCAGGTCTCGAACGGCAGGATCGATCTCGATCTGCCGCTCGCGCACTACTGGCCCGAGTTCGCGGCGCACGGCAAGGGCGATATCAGTGTCCGCAAGGCGCTCGCACATCAGGCTGGCGTTCCCCTGATAAGCGGACCGATCACGATCGCAGGCCTGGCCGATATAGCCGCGATGGCAGCAAGGCTTGCGGCGGAAGCTCCGCTGTTCGAACCGGGCACGGCACACGCCTATCATGCGATCACCGTGGGCTGGATCACGTCGGAACTGATGCGGCGGGTGCCCACCCATCCTCGGGTGTCAGCTTTGCCTATGTCCGCAACCGCACCGGCCAACCCGGCGTCAGGGACCCACAAGTGTACCGCGTCGTCGATGCGCTGGCGCGCATCCTCGGCCTTTCCATTCCAACTTATTGACGGAGTTTATCGTGGCGCTCGACCCAGTATTGCAGCAACTTGTCGACCAACTGCCTTCCGTGCCGCCGGGGCCCGTCGACTATCCGACGCTTCGGGCGCAGGCTGCCGCGATGATCCCGATGATCGTTGGGCCGGGCGGCCGCATAGACGTTGCTTCGATCGAAGACCGGCAGATCGAAACGCGCGACGCCAAGGTCCCACTCCGGATTTACCGTCCATCGACCGAGCCGACGGGGACGCTGCACTATATTCACGGCGGCGGCTGGGCCATCGGCGACCTCGACACCGTCGATCATACCATCCGCCGGCTATGCCGGGATCTCTCGATGGTGGTGGTGGCCAGCAGCTATCGTCTCGCCCCCGAGCATCCCTTCCCGGCGGGATTTGACGACAGCCTCGCGGCCGCGCGCTGGATTGCCGCCAATCGGTCGTCCCTCGGCGGTGATAGTTTGCCAGCGATCATCGGCGGCGATAGCGCCGGCGGCAATCTAGCGGCCGCAATCTGCATCGCTATGCGCGACGAGCCCCAAGAGGGACGGCCCTTTGATGCACAGCTCCTGCTCTACCCGGCCGTCGACCTCGACGCCGGCGAGAATGACTATCCGTCCCGCGTTCGCGACGCTGATCCGACGCTCCGCCGCGCGAGTCTGACGGTGTGTGTCGCCGATTATGCGCAGGGCGCCGACACCGCCGATCCGCGCCTTTCGCCTCTCAAGGCAGACGATCTCTCGCGCTTGCCGCGTGCGTTGACGGTCGTCCTATCGGTCGATCCGCTGCGCGACGAGGCCGTTGCCTACGCCGGACGCCTGCGAGATGCGGGGGTTCGCTCCGAACTCCTGGAGTTCGATCATCTGACGCATGGTTTCGTGCATTTTGCCGGGATCATACCGGCTGCCGCCGAGGCGACCGATGAGGTCGTCGCGCGGCTGCAAGCTTTGCTGGCGAATGGGTAGACTGCGGCTGGCCGCGATCAGGTTGAGGACATGCTAGATGACAATCCCGGGTTTGATGCAGAACCTGCCGCTCAACATTTCGCAGATATTGCGCTTTGCAGCGACAGCGCACGGCGATCGCGAGATCGTATCGAAGGACTGCGACGGCAAGCTCTTTCGTTACGATTATGCGGGTGCGCTCTCGCGAGCGGCGGCGGGGGCCGAGTGGCTCATGAGCCTCGGGCTCGAACCGGGGGACCGGATCAGCTCGCTCGCTTGGAATACGCACCGGCATTTCGAACTGTTTTTTGCTGCGCCCGGGAAGGGGCTTGTTCTCCACACCGCCAATCCGAGGCTCCCGGACGAACATATCGCATTTACGATCAACCATGCCGAAAGCCGGGTGCTTCTCTATGACGCCAATCTGCACGAGATCGTCGAGCGGCTGAAACCCGCGCTCCATACGATCGAGCATTTCGTGATGCTGACCGGGGATGACTATGATCGGCGCATCGCTGAATTTTCCGGGACAACCCTTTGGCCCGACCTCGAGGAGAACAGCGGGGCCTTTCTCTGCTACACATCGGGCACCACCGGCGATCCGAAGGGCGTGCTCTACTCGCACCGCTCGGTGGTGCTGCACGCGCTTGTCGCCGGTCTGTCGGGCGCGCTCGGTTTCTCTGCCTTCGACGTGATCTTGCCGTGCCAGTCGCTCTATCACGCGACGGCCTGGGGCCTCCCATTCGCGGGAGCGATTAACGGAGCGAAGTTCGTATTTCCGTGCGACAAATTCGACGGAGCGAGCCTGCAAGAGCTGATCAAGTCCGAGGGCGTCACCTTCTCGGGCGGCGTGCCGACAATCTGGACCATGTATCTCGATCACCTCGCCCGCACGGGCGAGGACACGGGGACGCTCGAGCGTGTCGTGATTGGCGGGTCGGCCGTGCCGCGCGCGATGGCGGAGACGTTCGAGACCCAATATGGCGTCAAGGTTCGCCAGATCTGGGGCATGACCGAGATGTCGCCGCTCGGCGTGCTCGCAACGCCGACGCCCAAGGTTGCAGCGCTAGGCCATGATGAAATGAACGACATCATCTGGACGCGGCAAGGCCGGCTCCAGTTCGGCGTCGAGCTCAAGATTGTCGACGATGATGGTCAGGACTTGCCGCACGACGGTGTCGCGGCAGGCAACGTGCTCGTCCGTGGGCCTTGGGTTCTGGAACGGTATTACCGGCAGTCGGTCAGTGCGCTCGACGCCGACGGATGGTTCGATACCGGCGACATCGCCACTGTAGATGCGAATGGCTTTATGCGCATCACCGACCGGAAGAAGGACGTCATCAAATCGGGCGGCGAATGGATCAGTTCGATTGACATCGAAAATGTCGCCGTCGCTTGCCCCGGCGTCAAAATCGCGGCCGTTGTCGGCGTGTTTCATCCCAAGTGGGAGGAACGGCCGCTCCTCGTCATCGAGCGCATGCCCGAATCCGTCTTGGATGAGGAGGCTGTTCGGGCCTGGCTCGAGCCCAGGCTTGTGCGCTGGTGGCTGCCCGACCGGGTCATTTTCGACTACATTCCGCTCACCGCTACGGGCAAAATCGACAAGAAGGCTTTGCGCGGACGTTACGCGGATTGTCTTTCGGTCGCTCCGCTATCAGCAGCCTAGGCGCGTCCGAGGTCGCCGTCGCACGTGTCGCGCCGCCCTATGACGAACGAACATCCGGTATTGGCGAAAGAACCGAGCATGCCCCGCGGTCTGAAACGATCGATTGTTGGAGCGGCGTTGTTACTCGCGCTGGGCGCGACGGCGGTCCTTGGGATCATGATGTATCAAGGCCATCGCAAGCCGGTCGGAAACCCTGAATATGTCGCCTTGGGAAGTTCGTTCGCCGCGGAACTCGGTCTGGGCGAGTTGGCGCCGGGCGCTCCGTTAGCATGCCAGCGGAGTGTCAACGGCTATCTATCGCTATGCGGCGCTGGCCGGTCTGATCGCGGCCGCGATGCTGCCTGCGGGTTCGATGATCGCGCCCGCCGCGGCGCAGATCGGCGGGATCGTCCATGATCCGCGCAACTATGCCCAGAATATCCTGACCGCTGCGCGCACGCTCGAGCAGATCAACAACCAGATCAAGCAACTCCAGAACCAGGCGACCTCGCTCGTCAACGAGGCGCGCAATCTTCAGAGCCTGCCGACCTCGACGCTGCAGGAGCTGCAGGGGCAGGTCGATCGCACCCGGGGTCTTTTGGCCGAAGCGCAGCGCATCGCTTTCGACGTCGGCGATATCCAGAAGGCGTTCGATGCCCGCTACAAGGGTGCGGCGCTGTCGGGTCCGCAGGCGGCGCTCGTCGCCAATGCCGAGGCGCGCTGGACCAACAGCGTCGGCGCCTTCCAGGACGCGATGAAGGTGCAGGCCGGCGTCGTCACCAATATGGGCGCGGCCCGCCAGTCGATCTCGACGCTGGTCACCGCCAGCCAGTCGGCGACCGGCGCGCTGCAGGCGGCGCAGGCGGGCAACCAACTGCTCGCGCTCCAGTCGCAGCAACTCGGCGACCTCGCCGCCGCGATCGCGGCGCAGGGCCGCGCCGAAATGCTGGATGCCGCGCGCGCGGCGGCGGCCGAGGCCGAAGGGCGTGAGCGCTTCCGTCGCTTCCGCAAGGGCAATTGAGATGGGCCGGGCGGGGAAGCTCGTCGCCGGAGCGATCGTGGGCGGCATGGCGCTGACGCTTGCGCTTCTGGCGGCGGTCGACCCGCCCGCGCCGCGTGCGTCCGTTTCTGGTCACATTTCCAGAGCGGATGCAGGGCCCGAGCTTGGCGAGACGCTCCGCCGCTGCCGAACCGTCACGGTCGCGGACCCCGAATGCGAGGCGGCTTGGGAAACGAAGCGCCGCCACTTCTTTGGTCAAGAGAAGGACGAAAAATGAACGACACCGGGGTAATCGATCAATTCCTGTCGGTCTTCTCGACCTATATCGACAGCGGCTTCGGGCTGCTCGGAGGTGAAGTCGGCTTCTTGTCCTCGACGCTGATCGTCATCGACGTAACGATCGCGGCGCTCTTCTGGGCGTGGGGCGCCGACGAGGATGTCCTCCAGCGTCTCGTCAAGAAGACGCTCTATATCGGCGTCTTTGCCTTCATCATCGGCAATTTCCAGAGCCTGGCGACGATCATGCTCGAAAGTTTCGCTGGGCTGGGCCTGAAAGCGAGCGGCGGCGCCATGGCGATCGGCGACTTCATGCGTCCGGGGTTCGTCGCGGCGACCGGGCTCGAAGCCGCCGAGCCGCTGCTCGATGCATCGGCCGATTTGTTGGGGCCGATCGGCCTGTTCGTCAATTTTATGCAGATACTGATCTTGCTTGTCGCCTGGATCATCGTCGTGCTCGCCTTCTTCATCCTCGCGGTGCAGGTGTTCGTGACGATCCTCGAGTTCAAGCTCGTGACGCTCGCGGGCTTCGTCCTCATCCCCTTCGCCTTCTTCGGGCGGACGGCCTTCATGGCCGAGCGCGTGCTCGGTCATATCATTTCCTCGGGCATCAAGCTGCTCGTGCTCGCGGTCATCACCGGCATCGGAACGACCTTGTTCGACCGCTTCCTCGACGCCAGCGTCGGCCCTGAACCCGATATCGAACAGGCAATGGCGATCGCGCTCGGCGCGCTGACGCTTCTCGGCCTTGGTATCTTCGGCCCCAGCGTCGCCAACGGCATCGTCGCGGGCGGGCCGCAGCTCGGCGCCGGTGCGGCTGGGGGGACCGCCGTCGCGGCGGGCGCCACGCTCGCCGCCGGTGCGGCCGGCGCGACGCTCGCCGGCGGCGCGGTGGCCACCGCGGCACGCGGCGCCGCTTCAGCCAGCGCGCGCGGGGCCGGCAGCGCCTCGGCGGCCTATTCCGCGGGAGAGGCCGGGAAGAGCGGGGCAGGGGCGGTCGGTTCCGGCTTGGCCAATGTCGCGCGCAGTGCCGCCAGCGGCGCCGCATCGCCGCTCCGCCGCGCCGCAGAGAAGCTGCGGGCCGACTTCGAGGCCGGGCGCAGCGGGTCCGCCGAGAGCGCTGCGCCTTCCCGGCCTGCCGACGGCCCTCCCGCATGGGCGGCCACAATGCGCCGCCGCCAGGTGATGACGCAGGGTGCGACCATCGGTGCCCATACTCTCAAGGGCGGCGACAGCCACGGCGGCGCCTCGGCTCCCGACATCAGCGAAAAGGACTGATCGAACATGTTCAGAAGACCCAGCAATCATTATGGCCGCACGCCGGAGCCCGTCACGCCCTATCAGCGCGCCGCGCAGGTCTGGGACGATCGCATCGGTTCGGCGCGGGTGCAGGCGAAGAACTGGCGCCTCGCCTTTTTCGGTTCGCTCCTCCTCTCGGGCGGTCTCGCCTGCGGCCTCGTCTGGCATTCGGCGCGCGGTACGATCACGCCCTGGGTGGTCGAAGTCGACAAACTCGGCGAGGCTCGCGCGGTCGCCCCGGCGGACGGGGATTATAAGCCGACTGACCCGCAGACCGCCTTTCACCTCGCGCGTTTCATCGAGCATGTCCGCTCGATCCCCGCCGATCCGGTCGTGCTGCGCAAGGACTGGCTTTCGGCCTATGATTTCACCACGGCGACGGGCGCCCAGGCGCTCAACGACCATGCGCGCAATAACGACCCCTTCGCCGAGGTCGGCAAGGTCCAGGTCGCGGTCGATGTGTCGAGCGTGATCCGCGCCTCGAAGAACAGCTTTCGGATCGCTTGGACCGAGCGCCGCTATCAGGACGGCAGCCTGATCGAGACATCGCGCTGGTCCGCCATCCTCACCGTCACCCATGTACCGCCGCGCACCCCGGACGCGCTGCGCCGCAATCCGCTTGGCGTTTTTGTGTCCGCTATTTCATGGTCCAAGGAGCTCAATCAATGAAGCCAGTTTCCTCCGAATTTCTTCTCGCCGGCGCCGCCTTGCTTGGTCTCGCGTCGCCTTCGCTTGCCGCTGAAAGCCGCGATCCGCGCCAGAATGTCGGGCGCGCGAATGATGCCGCCCGTGTCCAGCCCGAGCGGGCCACCTTCCTCAATGCTATCCAGAAATATGCCTGGGCCGAAGGGGCACTCTACCAGGTTTACGCATCGCCGGGGCAGGTCACCGATATCGTGCTGCAGGAGGGTGAGGAGCTCGTCGGGCCGGGGCCCGTTGCCGCCGGCGATACGGTGCGCTGGATCATCGGCGACACGGTGAGCGGCAGCGGCTCCGCGCGCCGCGTGCATATCCTCGTGAAACCAACGCGGCCCGACATCGTGACGAATATCGTCATCAACACGAGCAGGCGGACCTATCATATCGAGCTGCGCGCAACGCCCGCAACTTATATGGCATCGGTGTCCTGGTCCTATCCGGAAGCCGAGCTCATCGCGCTGCGCATGGCCGAAGCAGAGCGCGAGCGGACCGCCCCGGTCGCGGCGGGGCTCGACCTCGGCGCCCTCAACTTTCGCTATCGGCTCTCTGGCGACAAGCCCGGGTGGCGCCCGGTAAGGGTCTTCGACGACGGACGGCAGACCTTCGTGGAATTCGGCGACGATATCGCGACAGGTGAGATGCCGCCGCTGTTCGCCACCGGTGCGAAAGGAGAGGCGGAGCTTCTCAACTACCGTGTCCAGGGACGCTACATGATCGTCGACCGGCTGTTCGAGCGCGGCGAACTGCGGATGGGTGCCGGCCGCGCGGCGCGCAAGGTGATCATCGAACGCGCCTCGCGCGGCGGGGGCCGCTCATGAGCGCGCCGGAACGAGACGATGCGATTGTGACGGGGCCCGCAGCAGCCCCCCCCTCCGGTGCCGAACCTTTCCGGCTCGGCGCTGAACCTCCGAAGGTCGTGCGTCTTTCTCGCAAGGCGCTTGCCATCATGGGCGGTACCGCGGGCATCGCGATTGGCGGCGCGCTGCTCTACGCGCTGCAGTCGACGGAACCGAAGGTAGCAGAAAACCTCCATAACAGCGATCGCGCAAACCGGTCCGAACTCGTGACCGGTGCGCCGGGTGCTTATGACAAGATTCCAAAGCTCGGCGACCCGCTCCCCGGCGACCTCGGGAGACCGATTCTCTCGGCGCGCGAGAAAGGCGAGGCGGTACCCATGCCCCCGATAGGCGCGCCGCATACTGACTCCCGGACAGCTGCCGCCGAACAGGCACGCGCGAGGGTAGCACAGGAGCGCGACAGTGCTCGGGCCAGCCAGATATTTCTTGGTGGCGGGGCATCTCTTCCATCGCCTGTGCCGGTCTTGGGCGATACGGCACTGCCACCTGCGCCCGGCAATCCCCAAGCCGTTCAAACGTTGGCCGGAAAGCGGAGGGATTTCCTCGGTGGCGACAGTGCGCGGCCGACGGAAAGCGCGGCGCGGATCGTCGCGCCCTCGTCGCCCAATGTGGTTCAGGCGGGCAGTGTGATTCCGGCCGCGCTCATCACCGGCATCCGCTCCGACCTCCCGGGGCAGGTCACGGCGCAGGTGACGCAGAATGTCTATGACAGCCCCACCGGGCGCATCCTGCTGATCCCGCAGGGTGCTCGGCTGATCGGCGAATATGACAGCGAGATCGCTGACGGGCAGAACCGGGTGCTGCTCGTCTGGGAGAGGCTCATCCTTCCGGGCGGCCGTTCGCTCGCGCTCGATCGCCAGCCAGGGGCCGACGCGTCGGGCCGGGCAGGCCTCGCCGATCGCACCGACCATCATTGGGGTCGGGTCTTGCGCGCCGCGCTGATATCGACCTTGCTCGGCATCGGTGTCGAAACGGGATCGGGCGGCGATGACGCCCTCCTTCGGGCGCTCCGGGACGGGGCGCAGGACAGCGTGAACCAGGCGGGTCAGCGGATCGTGGAGCGCGAGATGAAGGTGCCGCCTACGCTCACGATCCGCCCCGGCCACACGCTGCGCGTCATCGTGACGCGCGACCTCGTCTTCGAGAACAAGGGCAGCGAAGGATGAGCGCGCTTCGCCTTGGACCGATCGCCGATGACAAGCCGGTCAAATTGACGATCGAGGTTCCGGGACGGCTGCACCGCGATCTGCTTGTCTATGCCGAGATCCACGCGAAGGCCACGGGCCTCGCCGAGCCGCTGGCGCCCGAGAAGATTGCGGTCCCAATGATCGAGCGCTTCATTTCCGCTGACCGCGGGTTCGCGAGTGCGCGGCGGCAGCGCTGAGGGCTGCATTCCGCATCATGCGCGTCGCTTTTGGCGTTTTCATACAATCGGCAGGCAAGGGCGGCGCCTAAGGGCGCTGGGCGACCCAGAAGAGCTCGCCTTTCTTGCAAGGGCTAGACCTTCATTCCTGCCCGCCCGCGTCCTCGTCGGGCGGGCACTTTTTCAACCTTCCTGGTGTTAGAGACCATTCGGCGTTGTATTTCGCCATTGCGCGATGCGTCGTTGGCGCGAGCATCTTGACGGTCCGTCGGGTCCGAAGCTGGAGCAGGCTGCGGAAAAGCTCGCAAGGCATTCGTTGCTGCCTGGATGGCCGAGGAAACATGATCATTCCAAAGTTTTAGCGCTTCCTGCTTTTCTTCCTTCCAATCATGGCGCTGATATATTCCGGCTACACCCGCACGCGAACCTCCCACATGGTTCAGCACAGCCTCGGTAACCTCGAAGCGAATCCCGAGCCTCTGAAACCCTGTTGCGAGCGTGCGCCTCAGGTCATGCAGACGCCAGTCGGGCACAGGCTCGCCGCCGTCCTGCGATAAGAGCAAAACCAGCTTGTCTTTGCCCTTGCTGTAGCCCGTGAAAGCGCCTCCGCGCGCCGTCGCGAACAGCTTCCCGGCACGCGGCCATTTTGCTGCGCCAGCCACCTGATCCAGAACGGCTACGGCCAGATCGTTCAGTGGTATCTGGTTCGACTTGCCATTCTTTGCCCGTTCCTTTGGCAAGGTCCACATACGTTCGACTTGGTCGACTTCCTCCCAGCGGAGCGACGAAACTTCCTCTCGTCGCTGTCCAGTGACGATCAGCAGCCGAATGATTGGGCCGAAGCAATGGTGCGTGTGCGGCGCCGCGAGCCAAACGCGGGCGAGCTCTTGGTCCGACAGCCAGCGGTCGCGCGGGGTAACGGCAGGCGGAGTCTCCATCCCTTCCATCGGGCTGCGGTCGATGTCCCCACGGCCCACCGCCCAGCGAAAGAGCCGGCGCATCACTGCAAAGACGTTTCGGATATTGCCGATCTGCTCCCTCGGCATTCGGTCCATCACCGCAATAATATCGGACCGAACAAGCCGCGGCAGGGGCTTTGCGCCCAACACCGGCTTCACATGGAGTCTCAGGCCTTGCTCCGCGAGCCGCTTCCAACCTTTGCCAACGCAAGAGTCGACAAATCGATCGGCATAATTGTCGAATGCCAGATCGACCGCCTCACGCCGGCGCTGCCGCTCCGCCTCTCCTGGATCCGTGCCTTGGGCGACTAGAATGAACAGCCGTTCCGCTTCGGCTCTCGCCGTGCTTGGGCTCCAAGGCGAGCCGTGACTGCCGATCGTATATCGGCGGGTCTTTGATTCTCGTCCGCCCATTCGAAATTGCAGGACGTATGAAACGGCCCCCGATTTTGTTCGCTTGGCGCCGAAGCCTCTTATGCTATCATCCCAGAGGATGTCATTTTCGCTACTTGCGATGAGAACATCGATAGAGCGTTTTGTGATCTTTCCGCGTGCCATAAATGGGTCTCCCAATACGGCGTTTCCAGCAATCACCGGGCAATCACCGTGACGGAAATTGCCGCGTAATTGGAGAAAAGATAGCATAGGGAAGGCCTAGAAAAAACTAGCCTTTTCAACTCTATAGCACTCTTATCTACGCCTCCAGCGCATATACCAGACCTCATGTCCCTGCGCGCGCGCCTTGGCTTCGTAGCGGGTCTCGGGCCAGCCGCCGGGGCGCGTCAGGAAATCCTTCGCGTCGTTCGCCAGCCATTCGAACTGGTGGCGATGGCGGCGCATCACCATCAGCGCGTGGGCGAGATAGATCGGGTGATCGGTGCCGAAGCGAAATTCGCCGCCCGGCTTCAGCTTGGCGGCGATCAGGTCGACGGGGCCGTCGTTCATCATCCGCCGCTTGGCATGGCGTGCCTTCGGCCACGGATCGGGGTGGAGCAGATAGGCGAAGCTCAGCGCGCCGTCGGGTATCCGGCGCAGCACCTCCAGCGCGTCGCCGTGATGGATGCGCACATTGCCGAGCGGCGGGTGCGCGCCATGGTCGCCGGAGACATGGACCAGCGCCTGCGCGACGCCGTTGACGAAGGGTTCGGCGCCGATGAAGCCGTGGTCGGGCAGCATGTCGGCGCGGCCGGCCATATGCTCGCCGCCGCCGAAGCCGATTTCGAAATGCAGCGGGCGGTCATCGCCGAACAGGCGCTGGGCCGTGACCTCGCCCTCGTCGGGAACGGCGATCTGGGGCAGCAGATTGTCGACCAGATCCTGTTGACCCGCACGCAGGGGCTTGCCCTTCGCGCGGCCATAGAGCCGGTTGAGCGTTGTCGGATCGCCGGGTTTGTAAGCAGTCATGCCGCGCCCGTTAGCGCGGCGCGGCGGCGGGCGGAAGGCCTATCTATTTCACCGCGGAGTTGATCTGGACCTCGCGCTTCGTTCCCCAGGTGCCGATGGTGCTTGCGCGGCGGCCGGCATTGATGATCTCGATCGTCCGTTCGGGCGAGGGCAACCGGTCCTGCGCGAAAAAGAGGATGTCCTGCGCCGCGGTGTGGAGCGTGACGCCATAGCGGGGCGGCGCCGTCTTCGTCTTCTCGATCTCCGCGAACACGCGGTTCATGGACGACGGGCCGGCCCAGATGCCATTGCCGTTGTCGCCATAGGCCAGAAGATAGGAATCGGGCGATTCCGCGGGGCGATAGGCGGCGATATTGCCGCCAAGCTGTTTGTCGCGGCACCATTGGATGGCGGGCGTCGGCTGTTTTTTCGCATCATTGACCGCCACCGACATCAGCGACGCGCCCAATATGTCGGACATTCCGCCGGATGTGGCATCCTTCGACTTTTTGGGGAAGGACAGCGGGACGGGGCAGGGGATCACCGGCTGCGCCGCGGGTGCGGCGGCGATTTCGGCCGGCCAGCGGATTTCGGCAAGCACCTGGTCGATCAGGCGCGACAGCTCTTCGGGCGAGCGGTGCCGCGACGTCGCGCGGATCTTCACATACCAGTCGCCGACGGGCAGCAGCGCGACCCCGGTGCTGGTGTAGGGGCCGCTCGATTCCGCGGAATAGATGGCCTTGAGCCCGCTTGGCGTTGCCTGCCCCGGCGGGGTGAAGGCTTCGACCGCGCCGGCGAGCGTCGGCTTGCCGAAGGCGGCGCGATTCTCGATCGCCCATTGCGCCTGCGCGGTCCACACGGGGACGTCGCCATTGGTGTTGCGAAAGACATAGAAGGATATGAAATCCTTCGCACCCTCGGGCTCGAACGACAGGCCGACGTCCAGCTCGTCCTCGGCATAGGCCTTCGCCACGGTCAGTGCGTTGCCGCCGAGCGTCGGGGGAACCGAAATGCCGCTATGCTGGTGGGTCCAGGGCTGTCCGGCGGTGATCGCCAGATCCTGCTGCGCGGCGGCAGGTGTGGCGCAGGCCGCGCCTGCTATGGCGACCGCCAAAGCGGCTTTTACCCAATGACTTGGCATCCATCCTCCCCGATCAGCAGCGCGAAAGCTGTCAGATCGGGGTGCTGATGGCAAGCGCCGTCAGCCGGCGATGGCGGCCTTCAGCTTGTCGGTGAGGTCGGTGCGTTCCCACGGGAAGGCATCGCCGGTCGCGTTCCGGCCGAAATGGCCATAGGCCGCGGTCTGCTTGTAGATCGGCTTGTTGAGGCCGAGGTGGGTGCGGATGCCCTTCGGCGTCAGGCGGACGAGCTGCGGCAGCGCCGCCTCGATCGCCGCTTCGGTCACGCCCTCGGCCGCGGTGCCGTGCAGGTCGACATAGACCGACAGCGGCTCGGCGACGCCGATCGCATAGCTGAGCTGGATCGTGCAGCGACGGGCAAGGCCGGCGGCGACGATATTCTTGGCCAGATAGCGCGTGATATAGGCGGCCGAACGGTCGACCTTGGTCGGGTCCTTGCCGCTGAACGCGCCGCCGCCGTGCGGGCTCGCGCCGCCATAGGTGTCGACGATGATCTTGCGGCCGGTCAGGCCGGCGTCGCCGTCGGGCCCGCCGATTTCGAAGCGGCCGGTCGGGTTGATGTGATAGACGGTGTTCGCGGTCAGCAGTTCGGCGGGCAGGACGTCGGCGATCACGCCCAGCACATATTTGCGCAGTTCCTGATAGCGCGCCTCGTCGCCTTCGCCGTTGTGGAAGAAGTAACCCGGCGCGTGCTGCGTCGACACGACGATCGCGGTCGCCTCGACCGGCCGTTCGTTGGCATAGCGCAGCGTGACCTGGCTCTTCGCATCGGGTTCGAGGAAGGGCGCGATACCCGCCTTGCGGTCGGCGGCCATGCGCTCGAGAATCTTGTGGCTGTAATCCAGCGTCGCCGGCATCAGGTCGGGAGTCTCGTTCGATGCATAGCCGAACATGATGCCCTGGTCGCCCGCGCCTTCGTCCTTGTTCTCGCCCTCGTCGACGCCCTGCGCGATGTGTTCCGACTGGCCGTGAAGATTGTTTTCGAAGCGGAACTCGTTCCAGTGGAATCCCGACTGTTCATAGCCGATTTCCTTGACCGTCGCGCGGACCGTCGCCTCGATCTCGTCGAGCGCGCCCGGCGCCCACTCGCCATTTTCGAACACGCCCTTGCAGCGGATTTCGCCGGCCAGCACGACAAGCTGCGTCGTGGTCAGCGTTTCGCAGGCCACGCGCGCTTCGGAATCCTTCGACAGGAACAGGTCGACGATCGAGTCCGAAATCTGGTCGGCGACCTTGTCCGGGTGACCTTCGGAAACGCTTTCGGACGTGAAGAGGAAGCTGTTGCGCATGGGGGCCTTCTTTTGGAATCGAATATAAAGGAAACTTTATGTGATGTCGCTGTTAACGCCCGCGCCGCCGAAAGGCAATGGCGACCGCGAGCAGAAGCAGCGCGAATGCGACGGGCAGCAGGTTGCCGTACCGCGCGAACGGCGTCGGGCGGTGAGCGCGCGGGATGACGGTATCGATCCGCCCCGCCTGGTGCATCGGCAGCGATTCGAGGATGGTGCCGTCGGCGTCGATCACCGCGCTGATGCCGGTCGGCGTTGCGCGAACGACGGGCAGGCCCTCCTCGATCGCGCGAAGCCGCGCCTGCGCCAGATGCTGCGGCGGACCCCAGCCGCCGAACCAGGCGTCGTTCGACGGGTTGAAGATGAAATCGGGGCGATGCGCGCGGTCGACGACCTGGCCCGAAAAGATGATCTCGTAACAGATCTGCAGCCCCGCCTTGCCGAAACGGCCGAGGTCGAGCGTGTGTGGGCCGGGGCCGGGCCAGAAATCGATGTCGCCGGGCGCGAGGCGCGACAGGCCGATCGCCGACAGGACGGGCCGCATCGGCAGATATTCGCCATAGGGCACCAGGTGCGACTTGTCGTAGCGGGGGCCGAGCGACCCGTCGGCATGGACGGTCATCACCGCGTTGCGCGCACCGACGGCTTCGCCGCTTTTGTCCAGTTCCAGCTTGAGCGCGCCGAGCAGCATGACGTCGTTGGGGTTCATCAGGTCGGTCAGACGGCCGCGCGCCGCGGCGGGCGAACGGTCGTAATAGACGGCGGGATAGCCGGTCTCCAGATAGTCGGGCACCGCCGCCTCGGGCCACAGGATCAGACGCGGCGTATCGTCCTTCGGAAAGGTCAGGCGCGCCAGCTTGGCGAAATTCGCGTCGGCCTTGCTGCCCTCCCACTTGTCCTGCTGTCCGACATTGGGCTGGACGACGGTGATGGGGACGCCCTGCTTCGCAGTCGCCGATTGGGAGCCGGTGCGGTTCGGAAGCAGAAATGTCAGGCCCAGGAAACAGGCGATCACGGCGCCGGCGGCCAATTGCTGCATAAGCTGGGATCGCGGGCTCGGGTCGGGCCGAAGCCCTTCTTTTCCGCGATTATACGACTTCGGTTGGAGCAGCCACAGCACATAGCCGGACGCCAGGATGACCGTTGCCGACGCACCATAGGTGCCGACCAGTCGCAGCATGCCGAAATAATCACCGATGGTGGCGACCAGCGGATTCCAGGCAAAGCCCGTGAAAATCCAGCTGCGCAGCCATTCGGTCAGGGTCCAGAACGCCGCGAAGGCGAGGACGTAAGAGAGTGTCGGGCCGGCCTGCGGCGGCCCGAACCGCCGGATCAGCCAAGCGCTCAAGGCCGCCAGCGCGGGATAAACCGCCAAATAGAGCGACAGCAGCACGACCGCGACCCAGCCCAGCCACGCGGGCATCGCCGCCTGATAGGTAAAGGCGGTCGCGATCCAGTTGAGGCCTATCGTGAAATGGCCGACGCCAAAGGCCCAGCCGACGCCGAACGATCCCCGCCCGCGCGGACTGCGCGCGACCAGCATCATCCAGCCTGCAAAGGCGAGCAGGGTCAGCGGCCACAGGTTCAGCGGTGCAAAGCCCGTCGCGGACACGGCGCCGAGCAACAGGGCCAGAAGCTTCGGCCAGCGATCGGCGAAAGCGGCGATGCGGTGAGATATCGCGGTCACGGGCGCTCTATTAGCTGCGCACCCGCGCGCCCACTAGAGCATATATTTCATCTTGATCGTCTGATGCATGTCGCCGGTGACGACGAAGCTGGCCGATTTGAAGCTCGGCGGGCCGACGGTGATCGTCGGGTTGCGCGAAAAACCGAAGCCTTCCTTGGGCAGGAAAAGCGCCAGATCCATCTTGTTGTTGCTGTTCTCGTCATGGACGACCGCGATGGCATAGGTGCCGACGCCGGGTGCGTGGACGGCAAAATCGGCGGCATCGGTGGCCTTCACCGCCATGCGAACCGACGCCTTGTCCTTGCTGCAGTCGGGAAAGGCCTTGGGGTTCGTCGTCAGGCAGACGAGTATCTGGCCCTTCGTGTTGCGCAGTCCGGTGATGCTGACGTCAACCGTCGGCGGCGGCGCGCTCGCCCCGGTCAGAAGCGCGGCCAAAGCTGCCAAGCCCGATATCCGTGCCGCACGCCTTGTCCCAGAAGCGGAAATACAGGCCATAATTCCCCCGATAGGCGGCGTGATGCGCCTCGTGATGCGTTGCGGTTATCAGCCATCGTCCCGCGGGTCCATGCACCAGCGCGCGCGGGAACATCTCCCACCCCATATGATTGCCGACGCCCATCACGGTCATGATCGTCAGCACCAGCCCCAGCACCGCGACATGGATCGGGATCAGGAACACCAGCGCCGGAATGACGACCGCGCCGGTAATGGCCTCGACCGGATGAAAGCTCATCGCCGCCCAGGCGGTCGGCGGGCGGCTCTGGTGATGCACGGCGTGCGCGATCCGGAACCAGCGCGGCCGGTGCATCCACCGGTGCGTCCAATAGAACCAGCAATCGTGGATCAGCAGATAGGCAAGCAGGCTGACCGGCAGATACCACAGCGGAAAGGCGTGCAGGTCGGTATAGATGCGCGTCCAGCCGCGCTCCTGCCATCCCCAGGCGGCGACGCCGGCGGGAATGCCATAGATGGCGGCGCTCGCCAGGCTCCAACCGATCTCGCGCCGCATCTGCGGCTCCAGGCCGCGATAGAGGCCGGGATGCTTCAGCCGCGTCGCCAGCGCAAAGCCGCCGCTGCTCAGCAGATAGCGGACGCCGACGATCAGCGTCATCGCGAGGGCGGAGAAAATCACGGCGGCCATGCACGAAGCGATAGCGGCAGCGCGCGTCGCTCGCTAGGGCTGGCATATGCCAGCGTCCGACAGCGATTCCTGCGACATTGCCATCGTCGGCGGAGGGCTGGCCGGGGGGCTCGCCGCGCTGGCGCTTGCGCGGCGGCGGCCCGACCTCGACGTTCGGCTGATCGAGCCGGGCGCGATCGGCGGCAATCACATCTGGTCTTTCTTTGACGAGGATGTCGCGCCCGGCGACCGGTGGCTGGTCGATCCGCTGATCCAATATCGCTGGAACGATTATGACGTGGCGTTCCCGGCGTATCGCCGCACGGTGCCGATGGCGTACAACAGCATCACCGGCGAGGCGCTGGCGGAGGCGGTGGCTGCGGTCCTGCCCGCGACTCGGCGGATCGAAAAATCGGCGATACTGCTGGCGCCGCGATCGGTCGCCTTCGACGACGGCAGCCGGATCGAGGCGGGGCATGTCATCGATGCGCGCGGGGTCGGCGACCTGGCGGGTATCGATTGCGGATGGCAGAAATTCGTCGGACAGGCGCTGCGGATCGACGGCGGCCACGGGCTCGACCGGCCGGTCGTCATGGATGCGACCGTCGATCAGGTCGGCGGCTATCGCTTCGTCTATTGCCTGCCGTTCGACGCCGAGACGGTCTTTGTCGAGGATACATATTACAGCGACGATGCGGCGCTCGACGTGGCGGCGGTGCGCGAGAGGATCGCGGACTATGCGGCGTCGCGCGGATGGACGGTCGCTGACATCGCGCGCGAGGAGACGGGATGGCTGCCGGTCGTGATGGCCGGCGACTTCGGGAATCTGTGGGCCGCCTCGGACGGCGTGGCGCGGATCGGCGTGCGCGCGGGGCGCTTTCACGCGACGACGGGCTATTCGCTGCCCGACGCGGTTCGCGCCGCGACCGCGCTGCCGGCGCTGGTCGACCGACCCGACCTCGCGGCGGTGCTGCGCGACCGGGCGGCCGCGTCATGGCGCCGCCAGCGCTTTTATCGCATGCTCGGCGCGATGCTGTTCCGCGCGGCCGATCCCGAGCGGCGATACCGGATATTCCAGCGCTTCTATCGCCTGTCGCCGTCGCTGATCGCGCGCTTCTATGCCGGGGCGTCGACCGCGAAGGACAAGCTGCGCATCCTGTCGGGCAAGCCGCCCGTGCCGGTCGTGCGCGCGGTCGCGGCGCTTGCCAGGCTGGACTGGCGATGACGCGGCGCGCGATCGTCATCGGCGCGGGGTTCGGCGGCCTCGCGCTCGCGATCCGGCTGCAGTCGGCGGGCGTTGCCACGACGGTCGTCGAGGCGCGCGACAAGCCCGGCGGGCGGGCGTATCACTGGACGCGCGATGGCTTCACCTTCGACGCCGGCCCGACGGTGATCACCGATCCGCCGTGCCTGCAGCAATTATGGGAACTGAGCGGGCAGGATATGGCCGCCGACGTCGACCTTGTTCCCGTCGCGCCCTTCTACCGCCTTGACTGGCCCGACGGGTCGCGCTTCGACTATTCGAACGACGAGGCCGCGCTGCGGGCCGAAATCGCGAAGCTCAATCCCGCCGATGTCGAGGGTTACGACCGGTTCCTGACCTATTCGAAGGGGGTGTACGAACAGGGCTATGTCAAGCTCGGGTCGGTCGCCTTCCTCGACTTCGCGTCGATGATCAAGGCGGCACCGGCGCTGATGAAATATCAGGCATGGCGCAGCGTCTATTCGGTCGTGTCGACCTATGTCGCCGACGAACGGCTGCGGCAGGCGCTGTCGTTCCATACGCTGCTCGTCGGAGGGAATCCGATGACCACCAGCGCCATCTATGCGTTGATCCATACGATCGAAAAGGACGGCGGCGTCTGGTTCGCGCGCGGCGGCACCAATGCGCTGGTGTCGGGGATGGTGCGGCTGTTCGAACGGCTGGGCGGTACGATCCGACTGGGCGATCCGGTGGCGGCGATCGCGACCGCGGGCGACCGGGCGACGGGGGTGACGACCGCGGGCGGATGGCATGGCGATGCCGACATGGTCGCGTGCAACGGCGACCTGATGCACAGCTATCGCGACCTGCTCGCCGGGCATCCGCGCGGGCCGAAGGCGGCGCGCAGCCTGTCGCGCAAGCGCTGGTCGCCATCGCTGTTCGTCGTCCATTTCGGGGTGAAGGGCGATTATCCCGACATCGCGCACCACAGCATCCTGTTCGGACCGCGCTACAAGGGGCTGCTCGACGACATTTACGGCGGCGTCGTCCCCGATGATTTCTCGCTCTATCTGCACCACCCCAGCGCGACCGATCCAGGGATGGCGCCCCCGGGACATGCGGCTTTCTATGCGCTTGCGCCCGTCGCGCATCTGGGCAAGTCGCGCGCCGATTGGGACGGCGAGTTCGGGCAGCGCTTTGCCGATGCGATCCTCGCGGAGGTCGAACGGCGCGTCCTGCCCGGCTTACGCGGCAATCTGGTCACGCGTTTTCATTATACGCCCGCCGATTTCGGGCGCGACCTGTCGGCGCATCTCGGCAGCGCGTTCAGCCTGGAGCCCGTGCTGTGGCAGAGTGCATGGTTCCGGGCGCACAATCGCGACGACGCGATCCCGAACCTCTATTTCGTCGGCGCGGGGACGCATCCCGGCGCGGGGATTCCGGGCGTCGTGGGCAGCGCGAAGGCGACGGCCGCGCTGATGCTGGGGGACATGCAATGACCGACGACCTGCTCGCCGCGGTCGAGGACGGGTGGGGATGGACCGGGTTGCGTGCGGCGGCAGTGACGGCGGTCAGCCCCTTCGGTCATCTGATCATACGCGATACGACCGGGCTCTTCTGGTATCTCGATCCCGAACTGCGGCTGGTCGAAGCGATCGCCGACAGCGACGAAGCGCTGTTTTCGCATATGAACCAAGCCGAGGCCAAGGAAGTCTGGTTCGCAGAAAATCTTGTTGCAGAGGCGCAAGATCGACTAGGAACACCGCCGGCGGGCTCCTGTTATTCGCTCACGCCGCATGCGCTGTTGGCGGGCGACTACAGCCCGGAAAATCTCTGGATCGTGCCGATCGCCGAATTGGTCCGCTTTACGGGAGATGTCGAACGGCAGATGCGCGACCTTCCGCCGGGCACGAAGTTTGAATTGAAAGTTATCGAATGAAACGCCTTGCCGTCTATTGCGGGTCCGCGACCCCCGAAGATCCGATCTATATCGAAACCGCGCGTCATGTCGGGCGCACGCTTGCGGGCCGCGGGATCGGCGTCGTCTATGGCGGTGGCCGCCTTGGCCTGATGGGCGCCGTCGCGGATGCCGCGCTGGAAGCGGGCGGCGAGGTGATCGGGATCATTCCGGAGGCGCTCGTCGGTGCCGAGGTGGCGCATCGCGGCTGCACCGAACTGCACGTCGTTTCCGGCATGCACGAACGCAAGAAGATGTTCACCGACCTGTCCGACGGCTTCCTGACGATTCCGGGCGGTGTCGGCACGATGGACGAATTGTGGGAGGCGATAAGCTGGGCGCAGCTCGGCTATCACACCAAGCCGGTCGGGCTGCTCAACGCCGCGGGCTTCTATAACGAACTGATCGCCTTCAACCGCCGGATGATCGAGGTCGGCTTCATCCGCCCGGCGCATGCGGGGATCATGATCGTCGACGCCGGGCTCGACGATCTGCTCGACAAGATGGCGACCTATGAACCGCACAAGACGATCTTCGCGATGAAGGCCGAAAATCTTTAATGATCGAGGCGGGGGCCTATGACGCGCATGCCCTCCACGGTTTCGCGCACGACAGCATCGCGCGCGGGTCGAAAAGCTTTGCGCTCGCCAGCCGGCTCTTCGACCGGATCACGCGCGAGCGCGTCTGGCTGCTCTATGCCTGGTGCCGCGCCGCCGACGATCTGACCGATGGGCAGGATCATGGCGGGGCGATGAAGCAGGTCCATGATCCGGCCGCCGCCGTCGCGCATATCCGCGCGCAGACCGACCGGGCCTTTGCCGGCGAGCCGACGGGCGAGCCCGCCTTCGACGCGCTGGGCCTGCTGCTGACCGAGATCGACATTCCGCGCGGCGTGATCGACGATATCGTCGCGGGGTTCGAGCTGGACGCGAAGGACTGGCGGCCGCGCAGCGAGGCCGACCTGCTGCGCTATTCCTATCATGTCGCGGGCGCGGTCGGCGTCGCGATGGCGCTGGTGATGGGGATCGATCCGCGCGACACGACGACGCTGGACCGCGCGTCCGATCTGGGCATCGCGTTCCAGCTTTCGAACATCGCGCGCGACGTGGCCGAGGATGCGGCCGCCGACCGCTGCTACCTGCCGGTCGAGTGGATGGTCGAACTCGACATTCCGCCCGGGCAGCATATGCACCCCGCCTATCGCGCGCGGCTGGCGGTGATGGCGAAGTGGCTGGCCGAGATGGCGGAGGAATATGAGGCGTCGGCCCGGTGGGGGGCACGCAAGCTGCCGCCGCGCAGCCGCTGGGCCGTGCTGGCCGCCGCCGGCATCTATGGCGACATCGCGCGCGAGGTTCGCGCCCGCGGCAATCATGCGTGGGACCACCGCGCCGCGTCGAGCGGGTTCGCAAAGCTCGGCTGGGTCGCGCGCGCGGGCTGGTCGGTGCTTCGCCGCCCGCCGCAGCGGCGGATCAGCCGCGACGGTCTGTGGACGCGCCCTCGCCCCGATCCCGCACGCGCGGAGGCGCCGGCATGAGCCAGCTCGAATGGCTGGCCGCCGGGCTGGTCCTGCTCAACGTCGCGCTCGTCGCGCTGCGCAGCGTCTGGAACTATCCCTTCGCGCTCGCCGGCGTGTCGCTCTATGCCTTCGTCTTCTTCGAGGCGCGGCTGTACAGCGACATGCTGCTCCAGGGCTTTTTCTTCGCGCTCAACCTGTACGGCTGGGCTGCCTGGATAAGGGCGCGCGACGACAGCGGCGTGCCGGTCGGGTGGATGACCATGCGCGCGCGGCGCCTGTGGGGCGCGGCGACCCTTGTCGCCTGGGTCGTCTGGAGCTCGGCGATGTACCGCTTCACCGATGCCGTGGCGCCGTGGATCGACGGCGCGATCGCAATGCTCAGCATCACCGCGCAATGGCTGCTGGCGCGCCGCCGCGTCGAAAGCTGGTGGCTCTGGATCCTCGTCGACCTGATCGCCGTGCCGCTCTTCGCCTCGCGCGGGCTTTATGCGACCAGCGCGGTCTATGTCCTGCTGCTGGGCCTGTCGATCGACGGGCTGATCCAGTGGCGCCGCGCCGCCGCGACCGCGGGGGGCGTGCCGGCATGACGCGGCACATCTGTCTTCACGGGGCCGAAAGCACCGGCAAGTCGACGCTCGCGCCGCGGCTCGCGTTCAAGCTCGGCGCGCTCGTCGTCCCCGAATATGGCCGCACCTATTGCGAGGCGAACGGCACCGATCTCGACGAGGTCGACCTGCTCGCCATCTTCGACGGGCACCTCGCCGCGACGAAAGCGGCGCTGGCGCAGAACCCCGACTGGCTGGTGTCGGACACCGATCCGCTGATGACGCAGGCGTGGGCGATCATGCTGCTCGGTCGCCGCCTGCCCGAAATCGACCAGTGGACCGAAACCGCCGACCTCTATCTCGTCCCCGCGATGGATCTGCCATGGCAGGAGGATGGCACGCGGCTGTTCGGCAGCGACCTCGCGCGCCGCCAGTTCATGGACCTCGCGATCGGCGAGCTGGAGCGCCGCCATCTTCGCTGGGCGTGGGTAGAGGGCGACGGGAACGAACGGCTCGACAGCGCGCTCGCCGCGATTCAGGCGGCGGGGCTCGCCGAATAGGCGTCGCGCAGCTCGCGCTTCAACACCTTGCCGATCGCGCTGCGCGGCAGTTCGTCGACCACGGTGATCGCGCTCAGCCGCTGCGTCTTGCCGACCTTGGCGTTGCAGTCGGCACGGACGCTTTCGGCATCGGCGCCGGGCTTCAGCACGACGAAGGCGACGGGGGTCTCGCCCCATTCCTCGCTCGGCATCCCGACCACGGCCGCCTCGACGACGCGCTCGTCGGCCAGCAATATGCCCTCCAGGTCGCTGGGGTAGATGTTGAACCCGCCGGAGATGATCATGTCCTTCGCGCGGTCCATCAGCGTCAGGAAACCATCCTCGTCGATGCGGCCGATGTCGCCGTGGCGATAGAAGAGCGTGCCGTCGGTATCGTACCAGTGCATCGCCTGGGTCGCGTCGGGGCGGTTATTGTATCCCGTCATCATCGCGGGGCTGCGGCCGACGACCTCGCCGACCGATCCCTGCGGCAACTCGTTGCCGTCCTCGTCGATGACCTTGGCGACATGGTCGGGTGCCGGCCTGCCGACCGTGTGCAGCTTGTCGGGAAAATGATGCGCCTCCAGGACAAAGGTCGCGCCGCCCTCGGTCATGCCATAGATTTCGACCAGCCCGCCGGGCCAGCGCTTCAGCACATCGGCCTTCAGCGTGGCGGCGAAGGGGGCGGAGGTGCAATATTTCACGACGAAGCTCGACAGGTCGAAACTGTCGAAATCCTCGATCGCCATGATGCGGCGATATTGCACCGGCACCAGCATCGTGTTGGTCGCGCGCTCGCGCGACGCCAGCTCCAGAAAGCCGCGCGCGTCGAACTTCTTCATCAGCACGACCTGTCCGCCCGACCCCACGGTCGGCAGAAAGCTTGCCATGGTGGTGTTCGAATAGAGCGGGGTCGACAGGATGGTGACCGCCGCCGGGCCATAAGCGGGCTTGCCGCGCTGGATATGCTGCCACCGCATCGCATGGCTGTGGACGATGCCTTTCGGGGTGCCGGTGGTGCCCGACGAATAGATGATGTTGAACCCGTCGAGCGGGTCGATCGCGACCGGTTCGGGCTTCGTCCCCTCGGGCGCGATCCACGCCTCCAGCGGCGTGCCGACGTCGCTGCCGTCCATCGCGATGCGGTCGGTCGCGGTGACCGTCTGTCCCTCCAGGCTGGCCGATGCGGCGGCATCCAGGAACAGGTGACGGGCGCCGGTGTCGGCGATCATCGCCGCCATCTGCTCGCCGGTCGCGCTGTTGGTGATCAGGCCCGCGACGCCGCCGGCGCGCAGCGTGGCCAGGATCACCGCCATCTGTTCGACGCTGTTCAGCCCGGCGATCGCCGTCCGGTCGCCCTTGGCAAAGCCGTCGGCCTGCAGCCGCGCCGCGATCCGGTCCATGAATGTGTCCAGTTCGGACCAGCTCAGTCGCCGCGCGGGATCGGCCGCGGCTATGGCATTCGGGCGCTCGGTCGCATGCGCGTGGACGAGGTCGGGCAGGGTGGCGAAGTCGCTTTCGAGCATCAGGTCACTGGTCATGAACAGCGGGTTAGCACAGCGGCGACGGCGCGCAATGCCATTGGAACGGCGGGGTGCGGGTTGTGGCGGGTGAACAAAGGAGTGACGAAGGCGATGTGCGGCATGACGACCAATCGGGCGAAAGCGGTCGGCGCCCGACCGTTGCCATCTATCATCCGACTCGCGCCGCGCCGCTCGCCCGCGCGCTGGCGGCGGCGGGATATCGGGCCGCGCCGCTTCCCGCGCCGACCGGCGGGCTGGCGTCCTGGCTCGACTGCTGTTTCGACCTGCTCGCCGTCAATCCGTTCGGCGCAACACCCTTCGGCGTTGTACCCTTCGGCCCCGCACCCTTCGGCGGTGGTCAGGAAGCGGGCGAGCTTGTCCGGCTTGCGCGGACGATCGCGGGGCGCCGGCCGCTGCTCGTCCTGTCCGACCGCGAATCGGCCGACGACCGGATGGCCGCCCTCCGCGCCGGTGCCGACGACGCGGTCGGCTGGACCGACGGGCTGGCCGAAATCCTCGCGCGCATCGGCGGCCTGCTGCGGCGCAGCCGCGTCGCGGCGGGACAGCTCGGCGAGGGCGAATTGCACATCGACCTGATCGATCGGCGGGTCGAGCGGGCGGGGCGCCTGATTCGCCTGCCGCTGCGCGAATTCGACCTTCTCGCCAATCTGGCGCGTGTCCCCGACCGGCCGGTGTCGCGCGCCGCCTTGCTGAAGGCGGTGTGGCGGATCGACTTCGACCCGGGCACGAACCGGGTGGAGGTGCATATGTCGCGGCTGCGCGCAAAGGTCGATCGCGGCTTCGCCTGGCCGATGCTGCGCACGGTCAAGGGGCGCGGATATATGCTCAGCTCGCGCCCCGATCGGGGGCTCGATCTTCCGCCTCCCTTCCAAATTTGCTCTGCGATTTGACGCTTCTTGATGGGTGCCCTGCCGTTCATGCCAGTTGGCTTGACCGAAAGTTTCAGTTTGCTACGGGTCTGGGACATAAAGAAAGCAATGAGCCCTTGGAGAGATCGCCCGATGCACCCCTCAACCTATGCCAGCACGACGCCCGACAAACCCGCGATCATCGTCGCGGAGACGGGCGAGACGATAAGCTATGCCGAACTTGATGCCGCGTCGAACCGCGCGGCGCAGCTTTTCCGGGCGCATGGGCTGCAGCATGAGGATGTCGTCGCCTTCATGCTCGAAAATACGCCGCACTATTACGGGCTCACGTGGGGCGCTCAGCGCGCGGGGCTGCGCTATGTCTGCATCTCGTCACGCCTGACGCAGGACGAGACCGACTATATTCTGGAAAATTCGGGCGCGAAGATCCTGATCGTCTCGGCCAGCCTTGCCCCCGCCGCCTTGCAATTGACGACGCAGATCGAACGCTTTTCGATGGGCGGCGACATCAGCGGCTGGCCAAAGATCGAGGATGAGCTGGACAGGATGCCGGCCACCCGCATCGCCGACGAGCGCGCGGGCGTCGACATGCTCTATTCGTCGGGAACGACCGGCCGGCCCAAGGGGGTGAAGGTTCCGCTGCCGGAGGATCCGGCGATCGATGCGGCGAACAGCCTGGTGATGCTGGCGAACGCCGCGTTCGGGATCAATGCCGACAGCGTCTATCTGTCGCCCGCGCCGCTCTATCACGCCGCGCCGCTGCGCTGGTCGATGACGATCCATCGCCTTGGCGGCACCGTCGTGCTGATGAAGAAATTCGATCCCGAGGGCGCGCTGGCCGCGATCCAGCATTATCGCTGCAACAGCGCGCAGTTCGTGCCGACCCACTTCGTGCGGATGCTCAAGCTGGGCGACGATGTGCGCGCACAATATGACGTGACCTCGATGAAGGGGGCGATCCATGCGGCCGCGCCCTGTCCGGTGCCGGTCAAGCAGGCGATGATCGACTGGTGGGGTCCGGTGCTGCTCGAATATTATGCGGGGTCGGAAGGCAACGGCATGACCTTCGCGACCAGCCAGGACTGGCTCGCGCACAAGGGCACCGTCGGGCGGCCGATCCTCGGCACGCTGCATATCGTGGGCGAGGATAACGAGACCGAACTGCCGGTGGGCGAAGAGGGCGCGGTCTTCTTCGAAAGCGACAATGTCTTCGAATATCACGACGATCCCGAAAAGACGGCGTCCAGCCGCAATGCAAAGGGCTGGTCGACGCTGGGCGACGTGGGCAAGGTCGATGCCGAAGGCTTCCTGTACCTGACCGATCGCAAGAGCTTCATGATCATTTCGGGCGGCGTGAACATCTATCCGCAGGAGATCGAGAATCATCTCGTCACCCATCCTCGGGTGGCCGATGTCGCGGTCGTCGGCGGCCCGCACGAGGAGATGGGTGAAGAGGTGATCGCGGTGATCCAGCCGGTCGACATGGCCGACGCGACCGATGCCTTCCGCGACGAACTCACTGCCTATGCGCGCCAGAAACTGTCGGGGGTAAAGGTGCCGCGCCGCATCGATTTCCTCGACGCGCTGCCGCGCCACGACACCGGCAAGCTCTACAAGCGCCTGCTGCGCGACCAATATTGGGACAAGGCGAAGGCGGGGACCTGACGCATGGCCAGCCGCGTCGAATTCTTTTTCGATCTGTCGAGCCCCTGGACCTGTCTTGCGTTCCACAACCTGCCGGGCGTGCTCGATCGGACCGCGGCGACCGCCGTCTATCGGCCGATCCTCGTCGGCGGCGTGTTCAACGCGGTGAACCCCGCCGTCTATGCCGCGCGCGAACAGGTCGACAACCGGCGGATGCAGCATGGGTGGAAAGTGCTGAAGGATTGGGCGCGGCTTGCCGGCGTGCCGATGAACTTCCCCTCGCAATGGCATCCGGCGAAGAGCGTGCAGGCGATGCGCTTTGCCGCGGCGCTGGAGGATGATCAGGCCGCGCTGCTTCGATTTGCGCGCGCCGCCTTCGCCGGCTATTTCGATCGCCAGGAAAATCTCGACGATCCCGACGTGCTTCAGGCGACCGCCGATGCGGAGGGGCTCGACGGCGCCGCGATCCGCGCCGCCGCGGGAACCGACGCGATAAAGGCACGCCTGCGCGCCAACACGGAGGAAGTCGTCGCGCGCGGCGGCTATGGTTCGCCGACGATTTTCGTCGACGGGACCGACATGTATTTCGGCAACGACCAACTGCCGCTCGTCGAAGCGGCCCTGAAACGTCAGCTATCAAGGACCCCCTCATGAAAGACCGCATCTCGATCACCATGCTGGAGGACGGCATCGCCGACGTCCGGCTGATCCGCGCCGACAAGATGAACGCGCTCGACGCGGCGATGTGGTCGGCGCTTTCGGAGGCGATCGACACGCTGAAGGCGATGCCGGGGCTGCGCGTCGTGGTGCTGTCGGGCGAGGGGCGCGCCTTCTGCGCCGGGCTCGATCTGTCGAGCCTCAGCGCCGAGCGCGATCCCGGCGCCAGCAGCGCGGGCGGCACCTTGTCCGATCGCACGCGCGGCCTGTCGAACAACGCCCAATATGCCGCCTGGGGCTGGCGCGAGCTTCCCGTGCCGGTCATCGCCGCGGTGCATGGCGTCGCCTTTGGCGCGGGCAGCCAAATCATGGCGGCGGCCGATATCCGCATCGTCCATCCCGACACGCGGCTGGCGATCATGGAAATGCGCTGGGGGCTGGTCCCCGACGTCGCGGGCATGGCGCTGTGGCGTACGCAGGTCGCGGACGACGTGCTGCGCGAGATGATCTATACCAACCGTGAGTTTACGGGGTCGGAGGCAAAGATCCTCGGCTTCGCGACGCATGTATCGGACGATCCGCTGACCAGGGCGCTGGAACTGGCGCGGGTGATCGCGAACAAGAATCCCCATGCGATCCGCGGCGCCAAGCGGCTCTGCAACATGCTCGCCGATGCGAATGACGCCGAAATTCTGCAGGCCGAAAGCGACGAGCAGGTAAAGGTCATCCGCACCCCCAACCAGATGGAGGCGGTGATGGCCCATATGCAGAAGCGCAAGCCGAGCTTCGCCGACTAGGCCGCGTTCGTCGTCAGCGTCGCGGTGGTCGCCGGTGCGATCGTCGGCGCGCGCCACGTGCCCCGTCAGAGCAGGCGCAGGAAGCGTGCGGCATTGTGCCAGTCGGCCTCGCGCACCGCGCGCGCCTTTTGCGCCTCGCTGTCGGCGCCCCAGCGGCGTTCCTGGTAAAGCTCGTCCAGGCTGACCGCGTCCCACAATTGGTCAGCGGGAAAGGCGTCCTCGACAAGCGCGAGCCCGGCGACGAGCGAACCGCCGATCGTTACCAGAGGCGTCAGTGGGGCCAGCCGGAACGGATGCTGCGCGAACACCGCATCGCGCAGCGCGGCGATCGTCGCGTCGGGCTGGTCGATCGGCAGCACGCCCTGGGTCAGCGTGAATTCGATGCCGTGGCGCTCTTCGGCCCAGGCGAGCAGCGGGTTCCACACGGCGGCCTGTTCGGCCTGCAGCACGGCGTCGCGGTCGTCGCGATAGCAGAACAGGTCGGTGGCGGCATAGGCCGCGACCGGTTCGGCAAAGGCGGCGGGATCGGGGGTCGCAAGGTCGATCGCGGCGTTGGCGATGCCGGTCAGCGGCATCGACGCGGGATCGATCGTCTCGCCCTGCGCGTCCCATTCGGCGGCGATCGCTTCGGCCAGCGCCGCGCTCTCGACCGTCAGCGGCGCGCGCTTGGGAGTCCGCACCGGCCGCCCGTCGAGCGCGAAGCCCCAGCTGCCATCCGCTTCACGGATGGTCTCTGTCGTTTTCCAGAAGCGCTTCATGGCTGTTTGGGCGACCGCCAGCGACGTGCGAGGATCTTCGGCATCACCGCGAAATCGAACACGCCGATCAGCACGACCGCGACGCCGATCCAGCGGTCGGTCGGCTGGCCCGCGACGACAAAGCCGCCGCGGATCAGGGCAAAGCCCGCGAGCACGAAGATCGCGCCCATCAGCCGCATCGAGGCGAGGGCGAAAAAGCGCTTCTTCGCAAGGGCGTCCGCCGCCGTGGTCATCCGATCATCCGTCCTATCCGTTACCAAGCTGGCGCATCAGGTGCGCCAGGGCGCCATGCCCGCCTGCCTCGATCCCCGCCGCGACGCGCTCGCGCTCGTCGGGCGTCTTGTTCTGCGACAGTTTCAGCGTCGACCGCCACGCGACGATCCGCATCTCGAACCCGATGATCGCACCCGTCATCTTACTGAACAGCGCCGGGCTCATCTTGTCGCGCGTCCACGGCGGATTTGCGCCGATTCTGGCCTCATGCTGCGCCGATAGCGTGTCGAGCTGCGCGACAACTTCGCGACCTTCCAGCCGCCGCGCGACCCCCTCCATCTCGATCGCGACATAGTTCCAGGTCGGCACCTGACCGGGCGCCGCATACCAACTTGCGCTGACATAGGCATCGGGGCCCTGCACGACCGCGAGCGCGTTCGCGCCATCGAGATGCTTCGCCAGTCCGTTGCCGCGTGCCAGATGAAACTGCAGCGTCGTCGCATCCTCGCTCAGCACCACCGGCGCGTGCGCGACGCGCGGGCCGTCGGGCGTGTTCGCGAAAATGCCGGCAAAGGCGATCTCGCGCACGAACAGCGCAGGCAGATCCTCTTGCCGCGGCCGGAATTTGGGATCCGGATGCATCAGCGTGGTTTCCGGGGCGCGGGTTTCTGGGGCGCGGGTTTCTGGGGCGCGGGTTTCTGGGGCTTGCGTCCGCCGGTCTTCGCGGGACCGCGCGTCGTCTTCGCCGTCTTGGGCTTGCCCACATGATCGGTCGGTTTGCTCGTCGCGGTACGACCGCGCCGTTCGCCGCGGCGCGCCTTGCGGATCTGCTTGCTGTGCGCCTTTGCAGCGGCCTTCGCCGCCGCCTTCGGAGCCGGTCCCTTGGGGGCATCGTCGATACCGACCTCGCCAAGCAACGGGTCGAAGCCAAGCGCGTCGATGCTCGCCGCAAAATGGTCGGGAACCTCCGCGCTGACGTCGATGCTGCCGCCATCGGGATGATCGATGCGCAGGCGGCGGCTGTGAAGGTGCAGCTTGCGGCTGATCGTGCCCGTCAGAAACGCGCCCTTGCCGCCATATTTGCCGTCGCCGACGATCGGGTGGCCGATCGCCGCCATATGGACGCGAAGCTGATGGGTGCGGCCGGTCAGCGGCTGCAGCTCGACCCATGCCGCGCTGTTCCCCGCGCGCTCGATGATCCGATAGCGGGTCTTCGAGGCCAGACCCTTTTCGTCGACATGCATCTTTTCGCCGCCCGATCCCGGCTGCTTGGCGAGCGGCAGGTCGATCTCGCCCTGCGCGATGTCGGGGACGCCGACGATGATCGCCCAATAGGTCTTGCGCGCACTGCGGTTCGAAAAGGATTTGGCGAAATAGGCCGCGGCGCGCGGCGTGCGGGCGATCAGGAGCGCACCCGACGTATCCTTGTCGAGGCGGTGGACCAGCTTCGGCCGCGTGGGGCCGTCAAACTTCAGCGCGTCGAGCAGGCCGTCGACATGGCTTTCGGTCTTGGTGCCGCCCTGCGTTGCCAGCCCGGGCAGCTTGTTCAACACCAACGCGCTTGCGTCGCGGTGGATCAGCATCGATTCGGCCAATTCGATGTCGGCATCGGTCAGCGGCCGTCCCTTGCGTGCGGGGCGTGCGACCGCCTCGACCGGCGGGGTCGGCATCACCAGCTTCTGACCCGCTTCGATGCGGTCGGAGACGTCGGCCTTCTTTCCGTCGAGCGTCAGCTGTCCCGATCGGGCCCAGCGCGCGAGCAGCGCGTGCGGCGTTCCCGGCCGATGGCGCTTGAACCAGCGGTCGAGGCGGATGCCGTCGTCCTCGCGGTCGATCGTCGCACTATCCATGCTCATGCCGGCACCTGTCGGATGAAGAGCAGCCCGGCGCCGCAGGCGACAATCGCGCCGATGACCGAGGCCAGGACATAAGCCATGGCCTGCCCGGTCTGTCCGCGCTCGAACAGCAGCCAGAATTCCATGCTGAACGAAGAAAATGTGGTGAAGCCGCCGAGCACGCCGACGCCCAGGAACAGGCGCGCGCTGTCGCCGCTGTCGCTGCCCCGCGCGAGCGTGCCGATCAGCAGCCCCATAAGCAGGCTGCCGGCGATGTTGATCGACAGCGTCCACCACGGAAAGCCGGGGCCAAGGCGTGCGAGCATCGCCTGCCCGACAAGATGTCGCGCGCCGGCGCCGATAGCGCCGCCGATCATCACAGGAAAAAGGCCGTTCATAGCCGTCGCCCTAGCCGCAAAAGCCCGCAAGGCAAAGCGGCGTCGTCGATCAGCGGTCGGGCGGAGGCGCTTGTTCCCTCGATCGCCCGTTCGCCGCGCGCCACTCGGCTGGCCGGACGAAGCTGCCTGCCCAGATGCCGCGTCGCTTCGCCTGCGCTTCGCTTTCCTCGACAAGATAGGCATCGCTCGTCGCGACGGCCCAGCCCTGCCGCACCATTTCGGCGCCAAGATCGATGCCGTCCGGAAACGGTCGCGTCCGGCAGGCCGCGAGGGTGCGGCCATAGGCATCCTTCGCCGAAAGCTCGCAATGAAGCGGCCCGTGCCCGGCGATCGTCTCGAGTGCGGCGCGTGCCTCGTGCCCGCATGGCCAGCGCGATCCGTCGCGTCGCGCGCAGTCCTGACGATATTCGACCGCGTCGAACCCCATGAGCCGGATCGGGATCGGGACGTCGCCTTCGCGCACGATCAAGCTGTCGCCGTCCGTGACTCGCACCAGCGGTACCGTCGTGATCGCGGGCGGCATCCACACCCAGGCACTCCAGGCGAGCCCCGCCAGCAGCAGCAACGCGGCCAAGGATCGAAAACGCCGACGCCAGCGCATGCGGGTCAAGGGGGCAAGCGGCATGATGTCCGACTGACGGTTCGCCCGTCACTTGGCAAGCGGCAACGGGGGGTTGACGACAGGAACAAACAGTGTCCACAATGGACGCACTTCCCTTCAGCCTGTCCGTGTCGACGCATGCATTTCATCTGCTTGGGTCCGATTTGGCGGCAAATGGGAGCGAACAAAAGGCGAATGTCCCCGTAACGGCAGCATATGGACGCCGCGACGGAGCGAAGGGAGCAGGGGACGCAATATGGAACAGGCGATTCAGGGCAGGTCGACGACGCCCGCTTTTTCCGCGGGTGATGTCGCTGGTCGCGACGGAGCGGATGAAACGGCGCCGTGGGTCGCCTACACGGTTCGATCCTCGGTGCTGTTCGCCGGTTCGCAGGTCGTTCGCGAAGAATTGATCGGCATAGAAGGCGTCCGCTTGTCGGAAGCGCCGCTGGCGGAAGTAGCCGACTTTATGCGCGTGAAGTCGGTGATCGACATTCTGTGGCTTGCGGCTGCCGACGCGATGGAGCCCGATGCGTTAGCCGAACTTTGCGACCTGGCTGCTGCGAAGGGTTGCAGTTTGGTCTGCGAATCGTCGATCGAGGCGATCGACCGGGTTGCGGCGGCGATCCCGGATAACATCTCGGCCCAATTGCTCGTCGATGCGGACACGGTCGATCGGCGCATCGCGTTGGCGGCGGCGCGCAACGAGGTGCGGCAGGTCTATCATGAGGTTACGCGCGATGCGGCCATGGAGCGCATCGATCGGTTGCAGGAAGAGGTCGCGCGGATATCGCGACTCCTCGGCGAACTCGTCGGACAGCGGAGCGGCCTGCCCGGTACGCCGATAGGCTATGCGGTTGTTGTTGAGGGTCGTGACGATTCTGGCGGTCAGGTCCGCGCGCCGGAGCGCGATTTTATCGCGATGCCGCGCAGCTTCGCGCCAGAGGAGAATGGGACCGACCGCCAGCGGGCGAAGGCGGTTCGGCGTTTGTTGCGGCGACGGCGCATCCGTGAGCAATATTTCCCCTCCGACCTGTTTGCCGATCCGGCGTGGGACATGCTGCTCGATCTCTATGCCGCGCGGCTGGAGAACCGGCCGGTGTCGGTATCGAGCCTGTGCATCGCGGCGGCGGTGCCGGCGACGACGGCACTGCGCTGGATCCGGACAATGGCCGACGCCGGCTTCTTCGTCAGAGAGGCCGATCCGCAGGACGGCCGTCGTATCTTCATCGCGCTGGCGGAAAGCGCGTTCGACGCGATGTCGCGCTATTTCGAGGCCGCGGAGGAATAGGGCAAAGCTTGCCAGTCCAGGTCGCTTGTGGCAGGGGCGCGCTTCCCGCCCGTGGTTGCGGGGGCGCTTAGCTCAGTTGGTAGAGCATCTCGTTTACACCGAGAGGGTCGGCGGTTCGAGCCCGTCAGCGCCCACCACGGACCATCGAAGCCGCTGATCATTCCGCTGTGGCGATCAACGCATCGGATGACCGGGCGTCTCGCTCCGCGTCCGAACCGCGCCATATGGGCACGCCGATTTTTTCCAAGCTGCATATCGACATGACGGGACGGGCAGGTCGCATCACCGGGGATGCCGCGATGATGAGCGGCCGGACGCGCCGTCCCGGCGAAGCAGCCCCCGCGAGGAGTGAGAGTTGAGCGGGGGCCGCCTCGATCCGTCGGCCGTCGAAAGCGATTGCGGCCGGAAAGTGGAGAGGTTGGTTCCGACGCTAAGATGGGGGTCAAGCAATCGGAACCGCCGCCCCAATAGCGGCCAGCCGCAAGGGTTCGTCCCCATAAACGATGCATTTGTCGAAAAGCTCGCCGCGGCTTCGCCAAAATCTCGTGCGCGCCTGCTCGAGAAAGGTTCGCGCCTATAGGAGCGGTCGCGCGGACGCGGGCGTGCGCGCAGACCAACCTTCACCTGGCCGGACGTCGACGACCCGTCGATTGCCCGGCGATCGAAGGATGGTCCCGCCAATGAACTGTCGATATCTCTTGCGCGGCGCGGCGCTTTTCGGCGCGTTGCTTTCGCTCGGCCTGCTGGCGCCGCAGCCGGTGTCGGCCAAGGCGCGGCTGAGCGCGACGGTCGAGGGAAAGGGCGCGCCGCTCGTGGTCTTCGAGGCGGGGCATGGCGACACGCAGGCGGTCTGGCGCCCGATCGCGCGCATCATCGCGCGATCGACGCGCACCTTTCGCTACGATCGCCCGGGCTATGGCGGCAGCGCCGACAGCCCCGAACCGCGCGATCCGTGTTCGGCCGCGCGCCGGCTGCATGCCGAACTGGCGGCGCGCGACCTGAAGCCGCCCTATGTGCTGGTCGGCCATTCGCTCGGCGGCCTCTATCAATATGTCTTCGCGAAACTCTATCCCGGCGAGGTCGCGGCGCTGGTGCTCGTCGACGGCACCCATCCCGACCATTGGCGGACGATGCACGCCGAGGCGCCCGATACGGCCCGCGCGGTCGAGGCGGTGCTGCCCACCTTCACGGCGGCGATGCAGCGCGAGCTGCGCGAGATGGGGCAATGCACCGCGGGCTTTCTGGACGAGCCCCTCGACATTCCCGTACGCCTGCTGTTCCGGACGCGCTATGATCGCGACGAGCGCGGAGCGTTTCAACAGATGACCGAGCGGCTGCAGAAGGACTGGCAGCGCGTCTCGACCGATGTCGCCGCCGACCGTGTCGAGCGCGCCGGCCACTATATTCAGCGCGATCGGTCCGATGTGGTGATTGCGGCGATCCGCCAGTTCGTGGCGCGCTAGCAGGATGCCGACCGGCCATCGGAGGTTTTCGCCGCAATAGTGAAAATCACTATCGGCGGGCCGCTGGCGGGTCGGGATCGCCTGCCGATTGCGGCCACTTTGGATGCTTTTCCTTGGTTCTCCGGCCTATGTTTGGCCCCGAACAACGCAAAATATTTTGGGATAGGGGATTGTAGAAAATTGCAGCCTTCCAGCAGATTGATCGCCTGCGATATCTGGTTCGTGGAGGTGCCCACGGCGGCTGCCAGGCGTGGCAGCGAAAGCAGGGGATCGAGCAGCAGATCGTCGTCGCGAAGTGCGTCGGTCGCTTTGGCGATCAGCCGTTCGCAATCGTCGCGGGCAAGCGCGGAGCGTGCATATTTGGCAGTGCCTCCGGCCTCCGCCTCCATATCCTCACCCTCGTCCTGATCAGGCAGGATTTGTGGGCGAGTGAAAAGCGTGTCGGGCCGCGTAAGCCCAAGGTAGCCGAGGGCATAGAGCCCCGCGACCTGGACCAGGCCGGCCCAGCTATCGATCTTGGCCAAGGCGTCGGGCATCAGCGTCGCGAGCAATATGGCGATGACATATGCGGCCCAGCAGCAAAGCGCGATCCAGAGCAGGCCCCGGATCCAGCCGACCCGGCTGGCGCGTGCGGGGTCGAGCTTTGCTTCGCGTTCGTGAAGCAACCGGAAGGCGGAGGCGATCGACGTGAAAATCTGTACCGAGGTGATGACATAGATCAGGATCAACGCAAATCCGCCCCCAAGCGGCGGCGCGGGCAGGCTGTCGGTCATCAGGCCGAAGCGTATATCGCCGGGCAACGCGAAAAATGGGATCAGCATCAGCCAGCATAGCAGCGGGACGATGAGCCGCTTGGCGCTCTGTCGCATCCGAAAGCTGTCGGTGTCGGTCAGGGCGTCGACGTGGAGGTAGAGGAGCGGGCCGATCAGCGGCAGCAAGGGCAGGGAAAAGCCCGCAAAGGCAGGAAAGCTTTTGTACAGATCGGTCTGGAGCGCGAAATCTTCCAAATTGGTCAGGGCGCAAATGGCCACCAGCGCGGCGAGAAACCGGTTGGCGGTCGACCGCAAGGCGCTGCGCGACAAAAGCAGGGCCGCCACGAACGCGCCGTGCATGGATCCGGCAAGGAGTGCAGCCGAAAAAGCGGTCATCGTCGCCCCTTAGCAAAGCTCAAATTCGGTCACCACCCATTGCAGGCGGCGAACTTTCCCGAAGGAGCCCGCGTCCCCTCGCCATCGGCGACAATTCTGCCGAATACGCTTAATGGAGCTTGAATGGTGGTCGCCGGGATGCGTCCATCGGCGCCTTGCCGACGAAGGACCGATCAGGTCGGCGACGGATACGGCGGATATGACTGTGCCGGCGACTCAAGGGGGAGAAAGCCGCCGGCACGCATCTGGGATTGCGAGGGGAGTGTCCCGCGGTCCCGGTAATTGACTGCCTCGAGACTAAGGCAGGGTGCGGCGTCCGCCGCGACCGAAAACGAAGGCGACGACAAAGAGAACGACGCCGACGATCAAGAGAATTTTCGCGAAATCGGCTGAAAGACCAGCGATCCCGCCAAAGCCGAGCAGCGCGGCGACGAGCGCGATGACTGCAAAGATGATGGCATATCTGAACATCCTCAATCTCCTTCCTGGACGCGCGACTTCGATCGCTCCGGCGCGTGCGCCGGGCGACGGTTTTCGCCGTCGTGTTCATCCTGCGTGGATAGGGTGTTAACGCTCTTTGCCTGCCAAGGTTCCTGCCGGTTCCGTCGGGGGCAATCGCACCAATCGGCAGCACGCGCTTGATCCGCCTTCGGTTCGGCGTAAGAGATTTTTCACGGAAAGGTCGTCCCCCCATGAAATATCCGCTCGCCGCTTTCGCCGTCGCCCTTTTGGCCTTCGCTTCGCCGGTGTCGGCCGCGCCCCAGCAGGGCGATGTCATCATCCGCCATGTGACGGTCGTTGACGTGGAGCGCGCGCGGACCGTGCCGGCGCAGGCGGTGGTGCTGAAGGGCGGCGATATCGTCGCGGTCGGCGCCGACGCGGCGGTCGCGAAGCAATGGCGCACGGCCCGCGCGGTCGAGGGTCGCGGCCGCTATCTGATCCCCGGCTTGTGGGACATGCACGTTCATTTCGGCGGCGGTCCCGACCTGATCGATGAGAATAAGGCGTTGCTGCCGCTCTATGTCGCGAACGGCATCACGACGATCCGCGACTGTTCGGGCGACCTGCCCGATCAGGTGCTGGCATGGCGCGGCGAGATCGCGAACGGCAGCCTGTTCGGGCCGCGCCTGCTGACGTCGGGCGCAAAGATCGAGGGGATCGCGCCGGTCTGGAAGGGGACGATCGAGGTCGGCAGCGAAGCCGATGTCGATGCCGCGCTGACGCGCCTGCAACAGCGCGACAAGGTCGATTTCGTGAAGATCACCGACAGCACGCTGAAGCCCGACCTGTTCCTTTACGCACTGCGGCAGGCAAAGGCGCGCGGGATCCGGACGTCGGGGCATATTCCGATGGCGCTGACCGTCGACCTGGCGGTCGATGCCGGGATCAGCTCGATCGAGCATCTCGACTATGCCTATAACGCGGGTGCGAAGGATGAAGCGGCGATCGCCGCCGATTTCGCGGCGGGGCGCATCGACCGGGCCGAGGCGAACCGGCGTCTCCACGCCGACTTCGACCGCGATACCGCAATGGCGGCCTATCGCCGCTTTGCGGCGAAGGGCGTGTCCGTCACGCCGACGCTGAATGGCAGCCGGATCATCTCCTATCTGGATCGCGACGATCACAGCAAGGACGAAGGTCTTGCCTATATCGGGCCGAAGCTGCGCAAGACCTATGACTGGCGCATCGAGCGCGCCGCCAAGGCCGATGCGGCGGCGATCGCGGCGCGGCACAAGCAGATCGAGGATATCGCGACGATCCTGCCGATGCTGGTCGAGGCAGGGGTGCCGATCATCGCGGGGACTGACGCGGGGTTCCTGAACAGCTTCAACTACCCGGGTTTCGGGCTGCACGACGAGATCGAGCTGTTCGCCGAAAAGGGCCTGACCCCGGCGCAGGCGCTTGCTTCGGCGACGCGGGCCGGACCGGCGTGGTTCGGCTGGCTCGACCGCTATGGCGCGATCAAGCCCGGCATGGCGGCCGACCTGGTGCTTTTGCGCGAGAATCCGCTGAAGGATATCGCAGCGACACGGGCGATCGATGCGGTGGTGATGCGGGGGCAGGTGCACGATCGCGCGGCGCTGGACAAGATGCTCGCCGATACGCGCGCTCAGGTCGCGGCTTGGAATGTCGAGGCTGCGAAGGCTCAGTGAGCGAGGGGCGTCCGCCGTGCGCGCCACACGATCCCGATCGTGAAGAGGCCGATCCCGGCCCAGATGACGTTGAGCACCGCCGACGGGATGGCGCCGTTATAGCCTGAATTGACGACGAAGCCGGCGGCGCCGATCACGTTCATGCTCTGATAGAGATAGCCCCGCGCCTCGAGCCTGCCGAGCGAGAGGAGGATGTAGGCGGTGAGGATAAGCACGGCGGCGGCCCAGCCGATGACCTCGATCGCGATCCGCAGCGCGTCCATAGTCCGTCCTTTTCGGTAGAGCGCGCGTTCAGCGCATCGTGCGTTCGAGTGCGTCGACCGCGTCCTTGGCCTCCTTAAGGCCCAGGCCGGTGCGATCGCGCAGCCGCTTGATCGCCTCGATCTTGCGGTTCTGGCGGATCAGCTCGCGGATTTCGTCGTCGTCGATCGTTTCGGTGCGCACCGTGACGATCGTCTTTGCAGCTCTGGGCTGCGAAAGCGTGCGCGGCGGGCCGGTCAGATCGCGCCCGCCGCCACGGCGCAGCGCGAGGACCAGCCCCGCGCCGCAAAGGAAGCCGAGGGCGAAGAGGAGAAACCCGCTCATCGCCCTCGATCGTACATCAGGCCGCGAGCTTGCGCAGCACGTAATGCAGGATGCCGCCGTTCATATAATATTCGACCTCGTTCGCCGTATCGATGCGGCAGAGCGTGTCGAAGCTGAAGGTCGAGCCGTCGGGGCGGGTGACGTTCACGGTGACCGTCTGGCGCGGCTTCAGGTCCGCGACGCCGGTGATCGTGAAGGTGTCGTCGCCGGTCAGGCCCAGCGTCTCGCGGCTTTCGCCTTCGAGGAACTGCAGCGGCAGAACGCCCATGCCGACGAGGTTCGAACGGTGGATACGCTCGAAGCTTTCGACGATGACCGTGCGGACGCCGAGCAGGTTGGTGCCCTTCGCCGCCCAGTCGCGTGACGAGCCGGTGCCATATTCCTTGCCCGCGATGACGACGAGCGGGGTGCCGTCGGCCTTGTGGCGCATCGCGGCGTCGTAGATCGGCATGACTTCGGCGCCGTAGCGCGACATGCCGCCTTCGATGCCGGGGACCATTTCGTTCTTGATGCGGATGTTGGCGAAAGTGCCGCGCATCATGACATCGTGGTGGCCGCGGCGGGCGCCGTAGCTGTTGAAGTCGGCCTTGCTAACCTGATGTTCCATAAGCCATTTTCCGGCCGGCGAGTCCGCCTTGATGCTGCCGGCGGGGCTGATGTGGTCGGTCGTGATGCTGTCGCCGAGGATCGCGAGCGGCTTGGCGCCCACGATGTCGCTGACTGGCGCCGGCGTCATCGTCATCCCCTCGAAATAGGGCGGGTTCGCGACATAGGTCGAGCCCGCGCGCCACTGATAGGTGTCCGACCCCTCGACCTCGATCTTTTGCCAATGCTCGTCGCCCTTGTAGACATGGGCATAGCGCGCCTCGAACATCTCGCGGTCGACCGCACCCGCCACCGCGTCGGCGACTTCCTGGTTCGTCGGCCAGATGTCGGCGAGGAAGACGTCGCTGCCGTCCTGCGCCTGTCCGATCGGGGTGGTGGTGAAATCTTCGATCACCGTGCCCTTCAGCGCATAGGCGACGACGAGCGGCGGCGAGGCGAGGAAGTTCGCGCGCACGTCGGGCGACACGCGGCCTTCGAAGTTGCGGTTGCCCGAAATGACGGCCGCGGCGACCAGGCCATTCTCGTTGATCGCCTTCGAAATCGGTTCGGCGAGCGGACCCGAGTTGCCGATACAGGTGGTGCAGCCATAGCCGACCAGGTTGAAGCCGATATTGTCGAGATGCTTCTGCAGCCCGGCCTTTTCCAGATAGTCGGTCACGACCTGCGACCCCGGCGCCAGCGAGGTCTTCACCCAAGGCTTCGGCTTCAGGCCGAACGCGTCGGCCTTTTTCGCGACCAGGCCCGCGGCGACGAGCACGCCGGGGTTCGAGGTGTTGGTGCAGCTGGTGATCGCGGCGATGGTGACGTCGCCGTCGCCGATGTCGAAATCCTTGCCCTCGACCGGCACGCGCGTCTGCGTCTTTTTATAGGTGTTCGCCATGTCGGCGTTGAACACGTCGTCGACATCGGGAAGCGAGACGCGGTCCTGCGGACGCTTCGGTCCGGCAAGCGACGCGACGACGGTGCCGAGGTCGAGTTCCAGCGTGTCGGTGAACACGGGGTCCGCCGCCCCCTCGACGATCCACAGGCCCTGCGCCTTCGCATAGGCTTCGACCAGCGCGATATTCTCTTCCGAGCGGCCGGTCAGGCGCATGTAATCGAGCGTCTTGTCATCGACGCCGAAGAAGCCGCAGGTCGCGCCATATTCGGGCGCCATGTTGGCGAGCGTCGCACGATCGGCGAGCGACAGGGTGGCGAGGCCGGGACCGAAATATTCGACGAAGCGGCCGACGACGCCCTTGGCGCGCAGCATCTGGGTGCAGGTCAGCACCAGGTCGGTCGCGGTCACGCCTTCCTTCAGCTTGCCGGTGAATTTGAAGCCGACGACCTCGGGGATCAGCATCGACACGGGCTGGCCCAGCATCGCGGCCTCGGCCTCGATCCCGCCGACGCCCCAGCCCAGCACGCCCAGGCCGTTGATCATCGTCGTGTGGCTGTCGGTGCCGACGCAGGTGTCGGGATAGGCGACGGTCGCGCCGTCGGCATCGACGCTGGACCACACCGCCTGCGCGATATGTTCCAGGTTGACCTGGTGACAGATGCCGGTGCCCGGGGGAACCGCCTTGAAATTGTCGAGGCTCTTCGACCCCCATTTCAGGAAGTCATAGCGTTCGCCGTTGCGATAATATTCGATCTCGACATTCTGTTCGAACGCCTTGGGGTGGCCGAATTCGTCGACCATGACCGAGTGGTCGATGACGAGGTGGACGGGGACCAGCGGATTGATCTTGGTCGTGTCGCCGCCCAGCGTCGCGATCGCGTCGCGCATCGCGGCCAGATCGACGACGCAGGGAACGCCGGTGAAATCCTGCAGCAGCACGCGCGCGGGGCGATACTGGATCTCGCGGTTCGAATGGGGATCCTTCTGCCAATCGACCAGCGCCTGGACGTCGTCGGTCGACACGGTGAAGCCGCCGTCTTCGAAGCGCAGCAGATTTTCGAGCAGCACCTTCATCGAGAAGGGCAGGCGCGACACGTCGCCCAGCTTCGCTGCGGCCTTGTCGAGCGAATAATAAGCATAATCTTTGCCGCCGACGCTCAGCGTCGAACGGGTACCCAGCGTGTCGTTGCCCGTGGTGGTCATAGGATTGCAGTCCCCATATTGGCGCGGCGGGGAATGACGGCCGGATGCCCGATCGGGAGAGCGGGGCAAGCGGAGTCGCACGCGCAGGTTTATGTTGGCGCCGCCTTACGCCGAGGGGTGGGAAATGCAAGGGGGTGGGGCGTGCGACAGACGCGCACGCCCCGATTATAGCCGATTTGTTCAGGCTTTCAGCGGTCTGACCGCACGCGGTCGCCGGTCGGGACCCACCGCGACGAAGATGAAGACCGCTTGCGTCACCTTGTGTGCTTCATCGGCATGGCGGTCGCGCGCCCATGTTTCGACCTCGACGTGCATCGAGGTGCGACCGACCTTTACGAGGCGCCCGAAGACCGAAACCTCGTCCCCGACGAAGACGGGGCGGTGGAACGACATCCCCTCCACCGATATCGTCACGGCGCGGCCGCGCGCGTGGAGCGACGCGACCGATGAGGCGGCAAGGTCCATCTGCGCCATCAGCCAGCCGCCGAAAATGTCGCCATAGACGTTGGCGTTGGCGGGCATGGCGGTGACGCGGACGGCGGGCTGGCCTGCCGGCATGACCTCGTGCGCGGCATCATTTGGCAAGATAGGCCTCCTTCACCGCCGCGCGAGCGCGCATCGATCGGGCCGCGGCGACCATCGCGACGAGAGCAGGGCGCACCTCGTCCCACTTTCGCGTCTTCAGCCCGCAGTCGGGGTTCACCCAAATCTGCCCCGCCGGGACATGCTTGCCAGCCAGCGTCAGGAGGTCGGTCATTTCCCGCTCCGCGGGGATACGGGGGCTGTGGATGTCATAGACGCCGGGGCCGACCTCGTTCGGGTAGGCATAGGTTTCGAAGGCGCCCAGCAATTCCATCTGCGAGCGCGCGGTCTCGATCGAGATGACATCGGCGTCCATCTTGCCGATCGCCCGGATGATGTCGTTGAATTCCGAATAGCACATATGGGTGTGTATCTGCGTGTCGTCGCGAACGCTCGACGAGGCGATTCGGAAGCTTTCGACTGCCCAGTCCAGATAATGCTGCCATTCGGCGCGGCGCAGCGGGAGGCCTTCGCGCAGTGCGGCCTCGTCGATCTGGATGATCGCGGCGCCGGCGGCTTCGAGGTCCTGCACCTCGTCGCGAATCGCAAGCGCGACCTGGCGGCAGCTTGCCTCGCGCGGCTGGTCGTCGCGGACAAAGGACCAGTTGAGAATGGTGACGGGGCCGGTGAGCATCCCCTTCATGGGCCTGGTGGTCTGGTCCTGCGCATAGCGCCACCAGTCGACAGTCATCGGCGCCGGGCGCGAGACGTCGCCATAGAGGATCGGCGGGCGGACGCATCGCGAGCCGTAGCTTTGCACCCATCCGGCGCGAGTGAAGGCGAAGCCGGCGAGCTGCTCGCCGAAATATTGCACCATGTCGTTTCGCTCAAACTCGCCGTGGACGAGGACGTCGAGGCCAATCTCTTCCTGCCATTTGATGGCGGCCCGTGTCTCGACGCGAAGATATTGGGCATAGGCCGCGTCGTCGATTTCGCCCTTGATATGGGCTGCTCGCGCTTTGCGAACCTCCGGAGTCTGCGGAAAGCTGCCGATCGTGGTCGTCGGATATGTGGGCAGGGCGAGGCGCGCCTGTTGCGCATCGCGGCGGACGGCGAAGGGGGACGCCCGACAGGTTGCCCCTTCGTCGAGGGCGGCGATGCGCTGTGCGACCGCAGGATCATGGATCTTGGGCGAGGTCGTCCGCGCGACCGCGGCGATGCGCGAGGCGGAGAAGGCCGCGAAGCTCGCGTCCTCCCCTTCGTTCAAGGCCTTGGCGAGTGCGGCGAGTTCCTCGACCTTTTGTGCGGCGAAGCTCAGCCATTGGGCGATTTCGGGGTCCAGGTCAGTTTCGAGCGCCAGGTCGACGGGGATGTGGAGGAGCGAGCAACTCGGCGCGAGGATGAGATCGCGCTTTGCGGCGAGACCCTTGAGGCGCCAGTAGAGGTCGGGGAGGTTGGTGCGCCAGACGTTGCGGCCATCAATGACGCCCAGCGACAGCAGGACGTGCGGCTGGAGCTTGGCAAGGGCCGGTTCGAGTTGGTCCGGCGCGCGGACGAGGTCGAGATGGAGGCCATGGACGGGGAGGTCGGCGACCAGGTCGAGATTGTCGCCGAGGCCGCCGAAATATGTCGTGAGCATCAGCTTTGGTCCGCGCGTTGCGAGGCGGGCATAGGCACGCTCGAAAGCGGTGCGCTGGTCATCGTTCAGGTCGAGGACGAGGCAGGGCTCGTCGATCTGCACCCAGTCGGCGCCGAGGGTCGATAGCCGCGCAAGGATTTCCGCATAGATGTCGAGCAGCGCCGGCAGCAGCGCGAGCGGTTCGACCGCCTTCCCCTTTGCCAGCATCAGATAGGACACTGGTCCGAGGAGGACGGGGCGCGACGGGTAGCCGAGCGCTTTGGCTTCAGAAAATTCGTCGAAAATCTTGGTCGAGGCGATACGGAAGCGTTGACCGGCAGTGAGTTCGGGGACGAGGAAATGATAGTTGGTGTCGAACCATTTGGTCATTTCCATCGCGGTCTTGTCGTGGGCGTGCGCACAGCCGGCGTGCGCCGGGTCGGCCTGTGTCCCGCGCGCCATCGCGAAATAGAGATCGGGATCGACGCTTTCCCCCGCCCAGTCATAGCGGGGGGGGATCGCGCCGATCAGCGCCGACGTGTCGAGGACATGGTCGTACAATGAAAAGTCGTTCGAGGGCAGGATGTCGGCGCCGAGCGCCTTTTGCCGTCCCCAGTTCAGCGCGCGCAGACCGGCCGCGGCGGATTGCAGTTCGGTGAGCGGGGACTTGCCCGCCCAATAGCGTTCGAGCGCGAATTTGAGTTCGCGGCGAAGACCAATACGGGGAAAGCCAAGGGTGGCGACACTGACAGTCATATAAAGCACCTTGCAAGGAGCAAGGCGCCGGACAGACGCACGGGCACGGATCCCCGCGCCCGCGAAGCAAGGTCGGACGCAGCCATGCATGCGGCCTGACCGGACACCCCGCCGGAGGACGTTATCTGACGAGGCAGGTCTCCTGGCTCGCGGGTCAGTGCAGCGGTCTGGCCTTCCCGGTTCCTTGCCGAACCAGTGACACGTGATGACCGCCGCTCGCCGCTTACAGTTGCGGGGGCAGCGCCGGATTTGCACCGGCTTCCCGTCTTAGCTTCCCGCCGCCGGAGCGACGCGAAGAACCTCGACAGCATTCAGGATAGGCGTATCGGTCGGCTTGTCAAGAGACATATAAAGAAATCTTTATATGTCTAATTCTCAAATTGACCCTTTCCCTGAATTATCCAAATGGGTTCAAATATTCTCCGATGATATCCAAATGATTCGAAGGGTGGATCTATGGCGGATGAGGTGGTGCGGGTTCGCGGGCGCGCGCCTATGAGTTGCCCGAGGCGGTGCGGTACCGCCTGTCGCGCGAGGAATATTTCGACGGCATCGTCTTCGAAAATACACGCAACGATTGGGATGCGGGCAAGGTGCAGGAGCCGACCTCCGAAGAAACCAACAATGCGATCTTCGAGCGGCTGAAAAAGCTGCGCAAGCAGCGCGGATGGGACGAACCGATGAGCGACAAATGCGGAGAGTCGATCTGGAACTCGTAGCGCCGCGTTCAGAGCGCGCCGCTGAACGCGTCGCTAGTCCGCGTCCCTGGCCCGCACCCCTAGCCCGCGATGGCGGCGGGCGGGACGACCGTCGGGGTGAAGGTGCGCACGCGGTTGCGGCCGGTGCGCTTGGCTTCGTAGAGCGCCTGGTCGGCGTCGCGCATCAGCTTCGACAGCCCCTCGCCGGGGATGCCGACCGCAAGGCCGATGCTGGCGGTGGGGCAGAGTTTGGCGGGGATGCGATCGCCGCAGGCCGCCTGCAGCCCGGTGCGGACCGCCTCGGCGAGCAGGCGTCCGGCCTCGACCCCCGCGCCGGGATAGAGGATGGCGAACTCCTCGCCGCCGATACGCCCCGCGACCGCTTCGGCGGGGCTGCAGCTCAGGACATGCGCGCCGAAGGCGGCGATGATCGCGTCGCCCACCGCATGGCCGTGGGTGTCGTTGATCCGCTTGAAATGATCGAGGTCAGCGATCAGCAGCGCGGCCGGGCGCCCCTCGTCGATGCAGCGGCGCAGCGCCGCACCCGCCGCCCCCTCGAACCCCCGGCGGTTGAGCAGGCCCGAAAGCTGGTCGTCGTCGGCCTCGCGCCGCAGCTCCGCGATCATGTCGATCGCGACCGCGACCATCAGGCTGATCGCCGCGACGATCGACACCATCGCCTGGCTGAATTGTACGGTCGTCCAATAGATCGACTGTTGAAAGCCGACATAATTGTCGAAGCCTCCCGAAAAGGTCAGGATGACGACCGGGCGGATGATAAGGTTCGCGGCCGACAGCGCGGCGACCCAGAAGAGCAGCTTGTCGATCAGATGCGGCTTGTCGATCGGCGCGAGCGCATAGACGACCATCAGCGCGATCGCGCCCGCGCCGACGCTGATCGCATAGATGCGCGCGGGGATGCTGGGATTGCCGAGCAGGAACCAGGTGAAGATGGTCAGCGATATCGCGGCGACGACCCCCATCGCGCGCCACGGGACGGGCAGGCGATAACGGTCGATGATCGCCGCGGCGAACAGCGCGCCGGTCGCGATGAAGCCCATGTTCGCGGGCAGGCGCTGCAGCTCCATCGGCATGACGGGCGCGACGTCCTGAATCAGAAAGGCGATCGCGGTCGCGAGATAGGCCCCCGCGGCATAGGCGACATAGCGTTCCCGGCGATTGAGCCACAGCAAGAAGAAAGCGGTGGCGAACAGCAGGCCGATGCCCGGATTGAGCAACGAGATGAAAAGCTGTCCCGACAAATGCTCCCTACCTCTCTCCCCCACCCCTGGGTAGCCGAGCGTCCATAATGATTTGTTACTTTTCTGGAAGTTAAGTCACGGTGACGAATGCGACGAGCCGTTAAGTTTCAGGCGGTGCCGCGCGTCGCCAGATGCACGGGTATGCGCGTGCCGCTGCGCGTGAAGTCGTCATCCTCCAGCGCCATCGCCACCAGCGCCTCGCCCGCCGCGTCGAGATCGGGCTCCAGCGAGGTGAGCGCGGGGTCGGCGAGGGTGCCGGCGCGGATGCCGTCGAAACCGATCAGCGCCACATCCTGCGGCACGCGGCGGCCCGCGTCCTTCAGCCCCTGCAGCACGCCGAGCGCGAGCATGTCGCTGGCGGCGAAGATGGCGTCGACGTCGGGATACGCGGCGAGCAGTTCGACCGCGGCGGCGACGCCCTGCGCATGGCGGTCGGCGGCGGGCGGCGGCTCGGCGATGATCGGGGTGATGCCGTGCGCGGCGAGCGCCTGGGCAAAGCCGTCGCGGCGTTCGTCGAACTGGCGCTGCGGCGATCGCTGCGGCCCGACGAAGGCGATGCGCCGGCGCCCGCTGGCCACCAGATGTTCGGCCGCGAGCCGTCCGCCGGTGTCGTTGTCGCTGCGCATCCAGTGAAAGGGTTCGCCCGGACTGCCCCAGCAGACGAAGTCGAGGCCCGACCGCTGCGCGTCGGCGAAATAGTCCCACGCCGCGCGGTTGCTGGTGGTGCCGATGACGATCATCGCGTCGGCCAGGCCGCTGGCGACGAAATCGGCGCGAAAATTGTCGGCGCTCTCCTGAAAGGAGACGAGCAGGTTGAAACCGCGCGCCGAGGTCGCGGCCGCGATGCTGCCGAGCAGCGCGAAATAGAAGGGGTTGATCGCGCTGCGATCCTCGCCCGGGCGGCAGATGGTGACCAGCGCCAGCGTCTCGCTGCTTTTCAGGCGCAGCGACGAGGCGTGGCGATCGACGACATAGCCAAGCTCGCGCGCGGCGGCCGAGACGCGGGCGCGGGTTTCGGTGTTGACGCCGGGGCTGCCGCGCAGCGCGCGCGACACGGTGGATTGCGACACGCCCGCGCGCTCGGCGACGTCGAACGATGTCGGGCGCAGCGTTTTCATGTGCAGTCCTTCTCCCCCTCTGCGCCGTCTGTCGCCGCGCCGGCGGGGCTTGTCAATCGGCGAGGCCGTCGAGCGCGAGCAGCGCGAAGCTGGCGAGCCAATGCTCGCCCATATAGTCGCCGGTGACGTGCGGAAGCGCGGCGGCGAGGTGGCGCGTAGCGGCGGCTTCGGCGACCGGCGCGACCGGGTGCGCGGGGCCGAGCGCGGCGGCGATCGCGCGCCAGCACCACGCGCGGCTGAGGTTGAGGCCGTCGAGATGCGCGATCTTGCCGTCGCTGCGGTCGGAGACGGTCGCGGGTGCGAACAGCGTGGCGGGATGCTCCGCGACGGCGCGGGGCAGGAAGGCGTCGAACCAGGCGGTGAAATCGTCGCCCAGAACGACGGCCATCAGATGCGCCTCGGTCAGCGCGGAGGAGAGGAATTCGTCGCCGCCGGGCTCCCACGCCTGGCAGTCGCGGTCGGCGCCGAACCAGTCGCGTGCGCGGGTATCGATGAGCGCGACGAGCGCGGGATCGCGCTCCGCCGCCCAGTGACGCGCGAGCAGCAGCGCGAAGCTGATGTTGAAATGGGTGCCGACGCGCAGCGGATAGGTAAGCTTGGGCAGAAAGGCATGGAAACGCGCGGCGAAGGCGGCGGCGAGCGGTTCGAGTGCGGCGGCCCAGGGCGCGTCGTGGCGTTCGGCCTCGGCATGCAGCGCGAGCAGCCACGCCCAACCATACGGCCGCTCGAACGCCGTGGCATAGGGCCGCGAGAGGAAGGCGAGTTCGCCCGCGATCTTGTCCGGCACCAGCATCGCGTCGGCGCGCGCGCGGATGTCGGCGGCGACGGGCAGGCCCGGGAAACGGCGCGCGAGGCGAAGGATCTGCCACCAGCCGTGGACGCAGCTATGCCAGTCGAAGCTGCCATGAAAGATCGGGTGATGCTCGCGCGGGGGGCGGGCATCCTCGGGACCGTTCAGGACCAGGTCCATCTTGTACGGATATTCGCGGCCGAGATGCGACAGCGTTGCGGCCGCGAAGCGCGCGGCGTGATCGGGGGTCAATTCCATGCCGCCCTCATATCCGGTGGTGCCGCGTGAAGTCGAGATGCCGTGCCGGGGCGCGGGCGGGGTTCAAGCGGGGCCCCCGATCGAGTCCGGGGTGACGATGGAGCGTGGAGCGCCGCGAGCGGCCCGGCTTTCGCGGCCTAGAAGGCGAAGAGGTAGATGAAGAGGATGTTCACCGCGAGCAGGGGAAGCGCGGTGCCGATCTGGACGCGGATCACGCCATAGGGGTTGCGCAGTTCGAGCAGGGCGGCGGGGACGAGGTTGAAGTTCGCGGCCATCGGGGTCATCAGCGTGCCGCAAAAGCCCGCGAGCATGCCGATCGCCGCGACGACGGCCGGGTCGCCGTCATATTGCTTGATGAGCAGCGGCATGCCGACCGCGGCGAGCATCACGGGGAAGGCCGCGAAGGCGTTGCCCATCACCATGGTGAAGAGCGCCATGCCGAGGCCGAAGGCGAGCGTTGCGCCGAACAGGCTGCCCTGCGGGATCGCGGTGCCGATCAGGCCGCCGACGACTTCGCCGACCCCCGCAAGCGCGAAGACCGCGCCGAGGCTGGCGAGCATCTGCGGCAGGATCGCGGCCCAGCCGACCGCGTCGAGCAGCCGGCGCCCCTGCTGGAGCGGGAGCAGCGGTGGAGGCTTCAGGCGCGCCATGCCGACCGCGAGCGCGATGAGGACGCCGATGGCGAGCGAGATGAGCGTCGCCTGTTTCGGGTCGGCAAGGCCGGGAACCCATTTGAAGAGAAAGGTGCCCGCCAGCGCGACCGCCGGGATGATCAACGCGACGAGCAGCAGGAAATTGCCATGGCTGGCGGCGCGCGCGGCCTGTTCGGCGGCGGGTGCCTCGCCGCCGGGCGCGCGGCCGATCTGGCCGGTGCCGGCGATCGCGACGAGCGCGAGGACGAGCAGGCCGTTGCCGAAATCGCCGAGCCGGTCGCCCGCGAGCATCGAGAGCGCGAGCAGGCCCCAGAAGGCGGCGTTGCCGAAGCGCTTGGGATTGGTGCGGTCGCGCGCGCCCAGCACCGCGAAGGCCGCGAAGCAGAGGCCGGCGAGGACATAGACGAAGCCGAGCGTGATCATGCCGCGTCCCCCCGCTTCGCCATGCGCCGTTCGAGGCGGCGGAGGCGGAAACCGTGGATCAGGAAGGCGGCGATCGCGGTCGGGATCGCCCACAGCGAGAAGTGTAGCGGCTCGATATTATAGCCATAGCCTTCGAGCAGGCCCTTCATCAGCAGGATCGAACCGATCGCGAGGAAGATATCCTCGCCGAAGAAGAGGCCGACATTGTCGGTTGCGGCGGAAAAGGCCTTTACCTCCTCGCGCTGGTCGTCGGTTAGCGTGTCGTTCGCCGCTTCCGCCGCCGCCTCCGCCATCGGCGCGACGAGCGGGCGGACGGTCTGCGGATGGCCCGCGACCGAGGTAAGGCCGACCGCCGACATCGCCTGGCGAAGGAGCAGGTAGGAGGTCAGCAGGCGGCCGAGCGTCGCGCCCTTCATCCGCCCGATCAGGCTGCGCGCATGCTGCTGAAGCCCATAGGCCTCGAGCAGGCCGATGACGGGCAGGACGATCCAGACGATCGAGACATAGCGCGTGTCGTTGAACGCCTTGCCGAAGGCGGCGATGATCGCGGTAATGTCGAGCCCTGCGGCAAGGCCGGTGGCGAGCGCCGACGCCATGATCACGAGCAGCGGATTGAAGCGGAGCAGGAAGCCCGCGATGATGATCAGGATTCCGATCAGGACGAGCATTCAACCTCCGACATAACCAGCTTCGCTCCTCGCAATGACGAAGTTTTCGGGTTCGGGGGTAGAGCGCTCGACGATTGGCAAATCTATTCCCCCTCGGCTTTTCCATAGCCGCCGCCGCCCGGCGTTTCGATCACGAAGGCATCGCCCGCGGCGAGGTTCGCGCTGCCGGTGGCGGGCAGCGTCTCGATCGATCCGTCGGCGCGTTCGACCCAGTTGCGGCCCGGCGCGCCGTCGCCGCCGCCCGCGAGTCCGGCGGGCGCGATCCGGCGGCGGTTCGCGAGAATGTTCGACGCCATGGGTTCGCGAAAGCGGATGCGCCGGGTGGCGCCATCGCCGCCACGCCATTCGCCCGCGCCGCCCGAACCGCGACGGATCGAAAATTCCTCGACCACGACGGGGAAGCGCGTCTCCATCACTTCCGGATCGGTCATGCGGCTGTTGGTCATGTGCGTCTGGATCACGCTGGTCCCGTCGAAGCCCGGACCCGCGCCCGAGCCGCCGGCAATCGTTTCATAATATTGGTAGGCGTCGTTCCCGAAGGTGAAATTGTTCATCGTCCCCTGCGCCGGGGCCATCGCGCCGAAGGCCGCGAACAGCGCGTCGGTGATGACCTGGCTGGTTTCGACATTCCCCGCGACGACCGCGGCGGGATAGCGCGGCGACAGCATCGAATCGGGCGGCACGATCAGCGTGACGGGCGCGAGGCAGCCCTCGTTCATCGGGATCGGGTCGTCGAGCATGGTGCGCAGGACATAGAGCACGGCGGCGCGGACGACGGGCAGCGGCGCGTTGAAATTGTCGGGAAGGGTCGCCGACGAACCGGTGAAGTCGATGGTGACGTGCTGTGCGGCGCGATCGACCATCACGGCGACGGCGACCTGTGCGCCATTGTCCATCGCATAGCGGAAGGCGCCATCGTCGAGCCGGGCGATGAGCTGGCGGACGGCGGCCTCGGCCTGGGCCTGGCCGTGCGCCATATAGGCGACGACGGTGCGCACGCCGTGCGCGGCGGACAGATCGACGAGCGCCGCGGCGCCGCGCTGGCAGGCGGCGACCTGTGCCTTCAGATCGGCGATGTTGAGCGCGGGGTTGCGCGCGGGCCAGTCGCCACTGGTCAGATGCTCGGCGACCGCTTGGTCCAGGAAGGCGCCGTCGTCGACGATCAGCCGGTTGTCGAACAGGATGCCCTCGTCCGCGATGCTGCGGCTGTCGGGCGGCATCGATCCGGGCGCGATGCCGCCAAGGTCGGCATGGTGGCCGCGCGCGGCGACGAAGAAGCTGGGCACGTCGCCCCCTATGGCCTCCGGGTCCTCCGCGAACACCGGCATGATCACGGTGATGTCGGGAAGGTGGGTGCCGCCGTCATAGGGGGCGTTCAGCGCATAGGCGTCGCCGCGCCGGATGCCGCGCCCGTCGGACCGGCGCTGGCGCAGGATGGTGCGCACGCTTTCGCCCATCGAACCCAGATGGACGGGCATGTGCGGCGCGTTCGCGACGAGGCGCCCCTCGCCGTCGAAGATCGCGCACGAGAAATCCAGCCGTTCGCGGATGTTGATCGACGAGGCGCTGTGCTGAAGCGCGCCGCCCATTTCTTCGGCGATCGCCATGAACAGGCCGTTGAAGATCTCAAGGCGGACGGGGTCGGGCGCGGCAAGGTCGACCGCCGTCGCCGCCCCTTCCTCCGCTTGCGTCGCCGCGGCGCGGTCGCGTGACAGAAGGAGGGTGCCTTCGGATTGGACCTCGGCGCGCCAGCCGGGTTCGACGACGGTGGTCGAAAGCGGGTCGACGATGATCGCGGGTCCGGTGATCGTGCGGCCGGGGGCCAGCGCCTCGCGCTGATGGAGCGGGACGTCGTGCCGCGCGCCGGCCAGCCATGCGGAGACGATTTCGGGTGCGACCTCCGCCGCCGGCGCGGGCAGCGGTAGCGCGGGCGGCGCGTCGCCCGCCTCGGTCAGTTCGACGCGGATGCGGTCGACGACGAGGTCCGCGTGCGGGGCGTAGCCGAAACGCTGGCGGAAGGCCGCGGCAAAGGCCTGCGCGACCTGCTGCGGCGGGGCTAGTGGCAGTTCGATCGCATTGTCGCTGTCGGCGAGCCGGACGAAGAGCAATGTCTCGCGGTCGGTCTTTGCTTCCGGCGCCAGCGCGGCGCGGGCCTGTTGCGACAGCTCGGCCTCCACCGCGGCGAGGATGGCGGCGCACCCGTCGTCGAGCCGGAGCGCCAACGTGCGCTCGCGGATCGCCGACGGGCGGGCAAGGCCCATGCCATAGGCCGACAGGACGCCGGCGAGCGGGTGGAGCAGGATCCGGTCGACGCCGAGCGCATCGGCGACGAGACAGACATGCTGGCCGCCCGCGCCGCCGAAGCCGACGAGGCTGTAACCCTGCGTCAGGTCGTGGCCGCGTGCGATGGTGATGCGCTTGATCGCGTTCGCCATCTGTTGCACCGCGATCGACAGCAGCCCCTCAGCCAGCGCCTCCGGCGTGATGTCGGGGAGGGTGGTGGCCATTTGGGCGAATTGTTCGCCAACGACCTGTCGATCGAGCGGCTGGTCGCCGTTCGGGCCGAAGAGCCGGGGGAAGTGCGCGGGCTGAATCTTGCCGAGCAGGACGTTGCAGTCGGTCACGGTCAGCGGGCCGCCGCGGCCATAGGCGGCGGGGCCGGGGTTGGCGCCCGCGCTTTCGGGGCCGACGAGCAGGCGCGCGCCGTCCCAGCGACAGATCGACCCGCCGCCCGCCGCGACGGTGTGGATGCGCAGCATCGGCGCGCGGATGCGCGTGCCCGCGACGATCGTTTCATTGTCGCGCTCGAGCCGGCCGGCATAATGGCTGACGTCGGTCGAGGTGCCGCCCATGTCGAACCCGATCAGCCGGTCCATGCCCAGCGGAGCGGCGCTGCCGACCATGCCGACGATCCCGCCCGCCGGACCCGACAGGATCGCGTCGCGGCCGTGGAAAGCCCGGGCCGAGGCGAGCCCGCCCGAGCTTTTCATGAACTGCGGCTGCGGCCCCTCGCCAAGCTGTGCGACGAACTGGCGGACATAATGGTGCAGGACGGGCGAGAGATAGGCGTCGGCCAGCGTGGTGTCGCCGCGGCCGATCAGCTTGACGAGCGCGCTGACGTCATGGCTGGTCGAAATCTGCGTAAAGCCGACCTCGGCGGCGATCGCGGCCAGCCGGCGTTCGTGATCGGGATAGCGATAGCCGTGCATCAGCACGATCGCGATGCTGGTGAGGCCCCGATCGTGCGCGGCGGCGAGCGCGGCGCGCGCGGCAGTTTCGTCGAGCGGCGTCAGCACCATGCCGTCGGCGCCGACGCGCTCGACGATCTCCGCCACCGCCGCGTGCGGGGGCGGGACGCGGCGGTGCGCGCGCGCGAAGAGGTCGGGGCGATCCTGATAGCCGATGGTGAGCGCGTCGCCGAACCCGCGCGTGATCGCGAGCAGCGTCGGCGTGCCCTTGCGTTCGAGAAGCGCGTTGGTCGCGACGGTCGAGCCCATGCGGATCGCCAGCGGCGGCAGCGGACCCGATCCCGCGCCGGTCAGGTCGCGGATGGCGTTGACCGCGGCGTCGCCGGGACGCGCGGGGTCTTCGCTCAGATATTTGGTGGTGACGGTCGAGCCGTCGGGGCGGCGCGCGACGACGTCGGTGAACGTTCCGCCGCGGTCGATCCAGATATGCCAGCCGTCGTCAGTTTTGGGCGCCATTATCCGGCCAGCGAATGACGATCATGAGGCCGTTGTCAACGGCGGTGCGTTGCCAGCTGCCCTTGAGCTGCCGCTCGATCAGCGAGCGGATGAACTGGGTGCCGAAGCTTTCGCTGTCGATGTGCGGCGTTTCGGCGAGGCCGCTTTCGATCCAGCGCAGCTCGATCTCGCCCTGTTCGCGGTGCCAGTCGATCGCGAGATCGCCGGCGCCGGACAGCACGCCATATTTGATGCTGTTGGTCACGAATTCATGGACCGCGAGCGACACCGCCTGCGCCGCCTCGTCGCACAGCCGGACCGACGGGCCGTCGAGCGCGGCGCGCTTTTCCTCCGGCCAACCGGCGATTTCGAGCTCGCGGCGGACGATCTGGCCCAGCTCGACGCTGTCGACCGCGCCGGTGACGAGCATCTGCTTGGCGTCGGACAGCGCGCGCATGCGGCCGTCGAACTTCGCCTCGAACTCCTGAAGACTGCTCGATTCGCGCAGCGTGATCCGCGCGAGCGCGCCGATGCGGGCAAAGGCGTTCTTCATGCGGTGCGCCATCTCGCCGATCATCAGCTCGCGATCCTCGGCATGGCGGGCCTTTTCCTCGGCCAGCGCCTGCGCCTCGCCCACGCGGCGCTGCTGGACGCGGTGGAGCTGGGTGGCGAGGAGAGCGAGCGCGACGCCGAAGAGGAAGATGCCGAGCGGGCGGCCCAGCCGATCCATGAAGCGGCCATAGGAAATGCGCATCGTCCACACGCGGTCGGCGACGCGCAGCTTTTGCACGTGCGCGTCCCAGCCGACCTGGCCGTGGCGATAGAGGAGCGGGGCGGAGGGACCGTCGCCCGCGAACACCTCGATCCCCCGGATCCCCTCGATCTGTTCGCCGAGAACCGCCTTCATCATGTCCTGGCTGCGAAAGGGGGCATAGATGAAGGCCTCGACCGGCCGCGTCCCCGGCCGCGTCGCGATGTTCGCCAGCGGCGAGGTGGGCTGGCGGGTGTAGACGGGGATATAGATGAGGAAGCCGTTCTGCTTGTGCTTGGCGGCGCGTTCCTGCGCGAGCTGGACGACGCCGCTGGCCGCGGGCATGCCGGTCTGCCACGCCCGGCGCATCGCCGCGCGCCGCTGCGGCTCGCTATACATGTCAAAACCGAGCGCGACGTGGCGGCGCGGCGTATAGGGTTCGACCAGCACGACCGCGAAGCCGATCTTCTGGTCGGTGGTGGTCGGCCAGACCTTGATATCCTGGCCGTAATTCTGGCGCAGCTGCGCCTCGGCAAGCTCCGGCGCGCCGGCGGGGAAGGCGGCGGCGATGCCGATCCCCTCCATACCGGGCGTGCGCACCTGCGGCTGGAGCGACGACAGATAGGCGCGGATGCCGGGGCCGCTGGAGCTGGGGTCGGACTGATAGAGTGCGCGGACCCCCTCGAGCACCGCGACATGATCGCGCAGGCGCATGTTGACCTGCATCGCGACGCGCGCGGCCTGATCGCCCTCCTGCGACTGGTTGTAGAGAAAGCTCGCCGCGGCGGCGACGAGCGTGGCGAGCAGGATTACAAGCCCGACGAAGCGGACGAGCAGGCCCATCAGCCGATCTGCCCAGGTCGAAGGGCGCATTGCATGAATCCTGCTGATGGCTGCCGTGGCAGCGCCCCCCTCCAGCCGCAGATGTTTCATGCCGGGCGGGTGAAAGCAAGATTATTTCGCAGCCCCGTGCGGGGCGCCACGCAGGTTGCAACTCGCAACCCGACGCCTATGCTGACGGCATCGAAAAAGGGAGAGAATGGGATGATCGTCTATGGCTCGGTGGTGTCGCCTTTCGTACGGAAATTGCTGGGTTATCTTGGCGAGAAGGGCCTTGATTTCGAGCTGAAGGGCGTGGGGATCGGCGATCCCGATCCGGGCTTTCGCGCCGCCTCGCCGCTGGGCAAGATGCCCGCGATGGACGACGACGGCTATCTGCTCGCCGATTCCAGCGCGATCATCCATTATCTGGAGGCAAAACATCCCGAACCCGCGCTGATCCCCGCCGACCCGCGCGAGCGCGGCAAGGTGATCTGGTGGGACGAATTCGGCGACACGGTGTTCGCCGCGTGCAGCGGCAAGATGTTCTTCAACCGCATCGTATCGCCGAAATTCCTGGGCCGCGAAGGCGACCTGGCGGCGGCGGCGCAGGCCGAGGCGGAGGAGCTGCCGAAGCTGCTCGACTATCTGGAAAGCGCGATCCCCGCGTCGGGCTATCTGGTCGGCGACCGCTTCACGCTCGCCGACCTGGCGGTCGCCTCTCCGCTGATGAACTTCCGGCATTGCGGGGCGTGCGTCGACGCCGCGAAACACCCGAAGGTCGCGGCATGGAGCGACGCAATCCTCGCACGCCCCAGCCTGGCCCCCTGGGTCGAGAAGGAAGAGCGGATGATGGCGAAGGTGCTCGCGGCCTGAGGGCGGCGGCGGTCGGCCGCGAAGGGGCGGGCGACCTTGCGTTCTTTTCGCCGTCCCGGGCTCGACCCGGAATCCCGCTTCTTACCGTCGTCGAGCGGGACCCCGGATCAAGTCCGGGGTGACGATGGTGCGGACCGTGGCTGGGGCGCGCCCATCGGCTGGGGGGCGCCCATCGGTTGGGGCACTGCCGCCGTCGCCGCCGGTCAATAGTGCAATTGGCGTTCGCGGCCGCCGCCGGGGCGTGGGCGCCATGTGTAGCGGCTGGTCCAGGCGGGCTTGTCTCCGTCGACGGGGGCGTCGGTGGGCGCGGCGCCGGGGATGCGGTCGATCGCGATCGGCGCACCCCAGCGCTTGCCCTGCGCGGCCAGAAGCGCCGTCTCCTCTCGCTGGTTCAGCATGATTTCGTCCGCCACCTCGTCGGCGATCGAGACGATGTTGTTGAGTTGGCACAAGATCAGCAGCCGATCGATGAAGTCCGTCGGCGCGCCGGGTTCGGCCAACAGGTCGAGCAGATAGCGGTCGACGATGATCTCGCTGAACCCCATCGCCATCACGCGGTTGGGATCGATCACGCCATTGAAGTCGTAATGCAGGCCGAACCGCATGCCCGCGCGGCACAGATTGGCGAGCTTTTCCCGAGTCGTCGCCTCCAGGAAATCGCCATTGTCGGCGACCAGGTCGATCGCCACCGCGCCGACGGGCACGCCGCTGCGATCCGCCATCATCGTCGCCAGGTCGGCGAAGCCCGGTTGCAGCGCCGACGAGGCGTGCAGGGTGATCGCGACCCCCTGCGCCGGGCCGCTTTCGCTGAGTGCGCGCCACAGGGCATAGCCCTCCTCCAGCGCCTTTGCCGCGTGGCTGCGTTCGAGCTGCGCGCGGCGCAGCGCGCTCAATATGGCGCGCGGGGCGAGCGGGCGGCAGCCGCGGATGCTCGCGAGCAGTTCATAGCCCATGATATGGCCCGATCGCAGCACGACGCGCGGGCGGGCCAGCAGCTCCAGCCGGGGCAGCAGGCGCCCGGTCATCGTCAGCCATTCCATCGTGGCGGCCGCCAGATGGCCCTCCTTCGCCCCGGCCAGCGGCAGCGTCAGCCGGTTGATGACCGCGCCCAGCCCCTGCGCCAGATCGACGTGCGGCGCGGCGGCCAGATGCTTGTTCCGCCGCCGCGCGGGGGCGGGTGCCTCCTGCAGCAATAGCTGGCATTCGCGGTCCGTCGTCAGCATCCGCGCCGCGACCTCCAGCCGGTCGGCCGGCGCTTCGCCGTTCAGGACCGCGACATTGGGCTGAAACACCGTGATGCAGTCGAGGTCGCTGGCGTCGTCGCACAGCAAGGCCATGCCGCCGCTGCTGCCGATCTCGTCCTGCAGCGCGTGGAGGTGATCGTCCTCGGCAAAGCCGAAGAACAGGATCCGCAGCGCCCCCTCGACCCCGGTCATTTCGTACATCATATCATCCTTTGCCGATCCGCCGCCTCGCGATCTGGCGGCCCTGATTATGCGCCTGTTCGCGTCCTTTTTTGCGTTTCTGTCGTGGTGGCAGCGGACGGATACCCCGCGCATCCGTCCGCTGCGCCGCGCGGGTATAATACGATTCGTTCTAATTGGCCATAATTTTGCGCGGCGGGGTGATGCGGGGGCGGCGGCGGGGAAGGTCGAAAATGGCCGGGGTTTTTCGATGTTTGCCGCGGCGGGCCCGATTTTTTGCCGACGCTTGCCGCCCGCAAAACACACCACATTGGCACCAGCGTCACGTTGACAGCGCGGGGCGATGCTGCAACGAAGGCGCCGCTTCGTGGATTTGCCGCGCGCCCTTGCATCGGATCGACCCAAATCGTGTCCTCGCGAAAAGACCAGTCCGATCTCACCGAATATGAATGCCATCTGCTAGCGATGATCGGCGACGAGCAGCCGACGACGGCGTATCGGCTGCGCAAGCGGATTGCCGAGTTGCCCTCGGCCGGCATGTCGAGCAGTCCGGGCGCCATCTATCCCATCGTTACGCGGCTGAAGGCCAAAGGCTATGTCACCGCCGCACCGATCGAGGCCGACGGCCGGAACACCGAATTGCTGCTGGTGACCAAGGATGGTCGCGGCGCGATTCGCCGCTGGATCAAGGCGATCACGCCCGAACAGCTGTTGCCCGACGACCCGCTGCGCACGCGGGCGTCCTTTGCGCAATTCCTGGGCGCGGGCGAACGCGGCGCCTGGCTGCACCGGGTCAAGGCGGCGCTGGAGGACAAGCTCGCCGAACTGGAAGAGGCCGGCGAGCAGGATGATGCCGACCGGCCGCTCCCCACGCTGCAGCAGGCGGTAATGGTGACGCGCGCGCGGCTTGCCTGGGTCACGGGGCTGATCGCCGAGGAGGGAGCGGAACCGCTCCGCGAGGTCGAGCGCGACACGGCCGATTGATACGGATCATATGATCGGGCGACAGGTTAAATCTGTGCCCATCGGTTGCCGGCGAGCGATTGCGGCTGGAACATGGTTAATATTCAGGGCCAAATCCTGCCCCATGGTCTCTATGGTCGGCGGCGACATCCGCAGGGGGCGCGGAATGTTTGCGCCGCCTGCCATTCGAGATGCCCTCCTTGCGCTTGATCGACCCGCAAGCCGGAGGCGCGCTCTCGACCGGTTGCGGACGCATCCATCGGTATAGGGCGCTCTGCTGCTCCGCCGGTCCTTGCCGTCCGCCATCGTCCGATCCCGGCGATAGAGGGGGCGATCGCGACCTGCGGACATCGGTGCCCGGATTCTTTTTTCGGGTTGTCTCTTCATGTCCATCTTTCTCAATAGCTGTATCTGTTCGTGGGGATTGCGCGATGCGATGACCGCGCACCCCGCCGCGCGGACGCGGATCGACAGCATGCTGGTCACCTTATCGTTTCACGGCCGCTCCGCGGTGGGGGAGGCGGTCGGCCTGCCGGGCGAAACGGTCCACACGATGCGCGCCGCCGTCGAAAGAATCCGGGCACAGGTCGAGGGTGGGCTGAACCGGCGATCGTTGCTGGCGCTGTTGCCGCCCGGCGGCGCGCGCAACGCGCTCGACGCGGCGCTGTGGGATCTGGAGGCGAAATTGTCGGGGGTGCCCGCGTGGCAGATCGCCGGGCTTCCGGAGCCGACAAGCGCGTGCGCCAGCGCGGCGACGATCTGGGCGCCCGAAAGCGCCGCTTATGAAGATATTGCGCGGGAATATGCCCACCATCCAATATTGAAAATCTGCCTGCGCGATGTCGATCCGATCGAGGCGCTGCGATCGGTGCGCCGCGCCGCGCCGCAGGCGAAGCTGATCGTTGACCCGGGGCAGGGCTGGTATCTGTCGGACATGCAGCGTCTACGCGATCCGATGATCGCGCTGGGGGTCAGCCTGATCGAACAGCCGGTCCCGCCAGCCGAGGATGAAAGGCTGGTCGGGCTCGACTATCCGATCCCGATCTGCGCCGATCCGACGACCGCCGACGTTTCGCGGCTGCGCCTGCTCGCTCGCCGCTATCAATATGTGCGGGTCGAGCTCAATCGCATGGGCGGGCTGACCGCCGCGATCGCCTATGTCCGCGCGGCGCGGCGCAACGGGCTCAAGATCGTGGTGGCGTCCAGGCCGGGCAGTTCGCTCGCCACCGCGCCGGCGCGGTTGCTCGCCGACAGCGCGACCTTCGCCAAACTGTCGGGGCCGCCGCTCCTGACCTCCGACTGGCCCAACCCCATCACCTACCGCGATGGCATGGCGTCGGCGGTTCCGGCCGCGCTGTGGGGATAATGATCGCGCAGGCCGGCGCGCGCCTAACGCGCCGCGTCAACGCTGATTTCCGTCGCGATTCCGCCGACGATTTGCCAGCTTTGGCCGCTCTTGCGGTAAATGTGGAGGAAGGCCGTGCGATGGTCGGGGAAGGGCAGTTCGCCGCGCACCCATGCGATCGCTCCGTCGCGCCGGACCGACTGGACGTCGGGACATATCGGCGGCGCGGTGGTTCCGCGCGATGCGGCGCGCGCGAAGATTGCCATCAAACCGGCCTTGTCGACCAGCGCGCCGCGGGAGGTGACGCCCTCGAAATCGGGGGCGTAGATCGAATCGAGCGTCGCCGCATCGCCGGCGGCGATCGCCTGCGACCGCATGGTTTCGCGTGCCTGGAAAGCAGCGAGGAGGGCATCCGCCGGTGCGGTGGGGGCGGATGCCGTGACGAGGCAGATCGGCGGTGGAAGGGCAACGAACATGCTAGTCCTCCTGATAAAGCGGCAACCGCCGACGGGGCGGGTTACAACTCGACGATGATCCGCACCTTGTCGATGCTGGTGCCGAGCAGGCGGGCGATCTCGTCGCGGCTGCGGTCGACGGCATTTTCAATCCCGACATAGGGCATCCGATCGTCGTCGATGAGGTCCGTCGGCGTAACGCCGAGCAGGCTGGCAAGCGTCGTCAGCCGACAGCTTTTCGGATTGGTGCGGCCCTTTTCCCATCCCGAGATCGAGGGCGCGCTGACGCCAAGTCCGGCGGCCAGATCCTGCTGGCTCAACCCCTTCTCCCGCCGTATACGCTGAAGCCGCTTGCCGAAATTCGTCGGCAGTTTTTCGGGCGTGCGCTTGGTCAGCGGCGCCGAATATTGCGGACGCTGCAACCGGATCGCGCTCAGCAGCGACGATGCGATCGGCGCGTCGAATTGACAGCCGCTGAACTGTCCGCTGGCCCAGATGATCTGCACCGACACGGTGCCGACATGCGGAAGGTCGATGTCGAGATATTCGGCCGCGGCGATCGGCGCGGCGCTTTCGACCAGCAGCCCGGTCTCGGAAATATTGCAGATCAACAGGTCGATGCGGTCGCCGGTCGAAAGCGTGGCGCTCACCGTCATGGGGGCCTCGCGGCGGTCGCCGTGACGGCTTTCGATCGCGCGAAGCGGGGCGGAGTGCTGGGTTTCGATCATCGGAGAGACCTTGGCGGAAGGGGAATGGAAAGGGGGCGCGGCTGCGGCGGATCGGGGCATGGCGTCTAGTCGACGTTGCCGGCGGTGATCCGGACGGGGTTGCGCTGATCGAGCGCGATCTTCCAGCGGCTCCCCTCCTTCCGCCAGATTTGCAGATAGAGGTAATGATCCTCTCCGCCGGTCTTGCGCACCGCGACCTTGCCATAGGAATAGGCGAGGTCGCCCGACGTCGAGACAAGCTGGCCTATCGTCTCGAAGCGTTGCGGGCCGTCGGCCGCTCCCGCCGCAACGCCGACGTCATGGCCGATATAGGGCGGATGGCCCGGGCGATGGACCCGCGATTCCCGGGCGAGCCAGCGTCGATAGGCCGCGCCGTTGTCGGCGAGCGCCAGCGCCCTGAATTCTTCGACAGCGGCCAGGAAGTCGCGCTTCTGCAGTGCAGCGTCGCCGTGCCGCGCCGGCGGGCACAGGTGATGCGGCATGAACTGCGGAGGCGTGCCGGCCGGCGTGGCATCGGGTTCGTCATGCCGCACGCCGCGATCGAAGAGCCATAGCCAGCGCCCATCCTCCGCCCGGCGCCAGATCGTTACATAATGGCTATATTGCGGGTCGGTCGCGGTTTGCCGAATGACGGGCCCCGTCGACCAGCCGAGCTGGCCCGCGCAGTCCGTCTCGACAAAGCTCGGCTGCCATTTGAGGCTCCGCCGCGGCGGCCCCCCCGCCTTGTGTGCAAGCTCGCCATAATAGGCGCGCGCCGAAACGAATTCGCCTTCTTCGGTGGCGACCAGGGCATCGGCGGCGGCGAAATCGGCAAAGGACTTCCAACCCTCCCGCGCGAAAGCCTGGGCAAAATCGGTTTCGGTCCGCTGGACTTCGCGCGGCGCGTCGGCCGCCTGCTCGGCGAGCACCGAAGAGCAAGGCACCAGCACCGCCATCCCGGACAAGGCAAGGCGCCACGCCGCATTTCGCATGCCAGCCTTCATCCGCAAATCTCCGTTCATGAAATCGGCAAGCCTTCCTTACCGCGCGGGTGTGCCCCGAGGTTTTGGCCGGACATCGGCGACTGCACCGCCGTTGCGGCCCTGCCGGGCATTGATGCGTCGCACATTCCGTTGACCCCACCATCCTTACTGGGGGAAGGACGATGGGGCCGCATTCGGTCTAGATCGCGCATGCCATGTTTCGTCGATGCAAAAGCCTGTCCGGTCGATCCCGCGACACCGGCATCGCCGATCAGCCGTCCGAGGTGCGCCAGCGCGGCGCGCCGAACCGTTCCAGCACCGCGGCGATATACGACGGACCGACGTCGAGCAGCGCGCCATTGGTGAGCAGCAGCACATAGGTCCGACGATTGCGCCGCCTGATACTGCGAATGCGGCCGATGTGGACGATGCTCGACCGGTGGATCCGCATCATCTTGGCCGGATTGAGGCGTTGTTCCAGGCCGCCGATCGACCCCTTGATGATGTGCGTGGTGTCGGGGCAGTGCACGATGACATAGTCGCCGGCCGCTTCCAGACGGTCGATATGATCGATGTCGAGCCGCGTCAGGCCGCGCCCCTCGCGAATCCAGATGGCGTTGCTTTGATCGCGCGCATCGGGGTCGGCCGCCGTGTCTTCCGCCGCACCCAGCCGCTGATCGCTCGCCCGTGCGCGCAGGCGGGCATCGGCGCGGCGCAGCGCGCGTTCCAGCCGTTCGAAGGACACGGGCTTCAACAGATAATCGGCGGCGTGGAGGTCGAATGCGCGGACCGCATGCCGGTCATAGGCGGTCACGAAGATCAGCTCGGGCCCATTGCCGGAATCCGACACGCTCGCGGCGACGCTGATCCCGCTGCAACCGGGCATCTGGATGTCGAGCAGCGCGACGTCGGGCTTCAGCGTCCGGATCATCTCGATCGCCTGTCCGCCGTTGATGGCTTGGCCGACGATCTCCGCCTGCGGGATGGATTGCAGCGCATGTTCGAGCCGCTTGCGCGCGACCGGTTCATCGTCGGCGAGGAGGATTCTCATAGCTTGGCCGCCTGTGTCCAGGGCAGGGTGATCAGGCTGCGCCAGCCCGCGTCCGCACTGTCCGACGTCTCGAACGAGGCGTTGCGGCCGTACATCGCGGCGAGGCGGCGGCGGACGTTGGACAGGCCGATGCCCAGTCCCTTGATCGGCGCGGTGTCGGTCGCGGTGGTCGGCGTATGCGCGACCCAGAGATGCAGTTGCTCGTCCTGTCGGCGCGCGCCGATCGAAATGCACACCGGGCTGTCCGAAGGCGCGACGCCATGCTTGACCGCATTTTCGACGAGCGGCTGCAGGATGAGGGGCGGGACGAGCGCTTCGATACAGGCGTCGTCGAGCTTGAGCTTGACGTCCAGCCGATCGCCGAGGCGGCTCTGTTCGATGTTCAGATATTGCCGCTGGACCAGCAGCTCCTGCTCCAGCGAGACCAATTTGGTCTCGGTGCACGACAGCGTGTAGCGCAGAAACGCCGATAACCCGAGAATCAGTTCTTCCGCTTCGCGCTTCTGGTTGAGCACGACCAGGCCCGACAGGGTGTTGAGCGTATTGAACAGGAAATGGGGGTTGATCTGATGCTGCAGCGCCTGGAGGCGCGCGGTGTTGATGGCATTTTCGATCCGCGCGAGGCGCTTGTCGCGCTCGCGCTCCATCGCGGTGCTGAACAGCGTCGCATAGATGCCGCACCACGCGATGAAGATCCACACGAACAGGCTGACATCGAACCAGTACATGCGCGATTCCACGGGAACGGGCTGAATCTGGCGATAGCTTTCGGAGAGGAACCAATAGACGATCTGGGTTATCAGGCCGACCGCGAGGCAGGCCGGAACCACGAGCAGCAGCGCCAGAGCGAGCTGCTTCCACGCGTTTCTTTCGCCGAACCGATACAGGAGCTGATAGATGCCGACGACGGCGACGACGCCGCAGAGCGACGTCGCGGCGCGCGTCCCAATCGTGCTGCAATCTTCGGCCTCGCCGGTCAGGGCGGAGCGGGTGATGCCGATCAGAAAGAACAGCGACCAGACGATCGTGCCCGAGATCAGCACATGGCGTCCAAGCAAGGGAGGCTCGCCGCCGTCCGCGATCAGATCGTCATCGAGGTCGAGCTCGCCAGGCGAATGCTCGATGCCCGCCATGCTGCCCATCATCCTTCGCCCGGCCGTTGCGCCCGCCGCATCTGACGTCCCCCGAACTCTAGCAATGCGGCCTTGCGACGGCCTTGCGAATGGTGTCGATCACGACGCCGGGCTGGTCGCGGTGGATATAATGGCCCGCCATCAGGACGGCCTTTTCGGTCGGGCAGGGGCTGAGCGCCGCCACCTCCTTCTGCATTTCGACCACCCTGCGACGGAATTGCAGCGTATCCAGACGCTCCCATTTCGTGCGCCGGAGGAGATAGATGGGAACGTCGGGGAAGGGCGGCAGCCTGGCGAACTTCGTTCCGCCGTCCTCGGCCGCCTTGATCTCGGCCTTGATATTGCCGCCCGCCAGCCCGACCAGGGCTTTGAGGAGATTATAGGTTCCCGGTATTTCGGCTTTCAGCATCTGGATGTGGCCGGGCGGGGTGCCGTCGATCAGGACCAGCGCGCCGACGTCGCGCGGGTAAAGCCGGGCGAAGGTGACGGCGTAGGCGCCCCCCATCGAATGACCGACGAGAGTCCAGGGGCGCGGTGCGCCGCTCTGCTCCAGAACCGCGTGAAGATGGCGGGCGACGCTTTCTGCATCGGGGTTGGCGGGACGCGGCCCACTCTTTCCATAGCCGAGGCGATTATAGGCGAAGGTGCGATTGAAGCGGCTGACCTTGCCCAATATCGGCGCCCAGGTCCGCATGTCGTCGCCGGCCCCGGTTTCGAAGACGACCGTTCCCGTTCCCAGGCCGTCGCCCGCCGTCGCGACATCGGTTTGCGTCGCGCCGATCACGATCGGCTGCGCGTGGATAGGCGATGCGCGCCCCAGCAAAAGAGCAACCGCAATGGCGCACGTCATCGGGAACGTCGACCGGGTTCCGCCACGGAATATCGGCAATGCTTCAACCTCTTGAACCGCAGCGCTGTGCCGCTGCCCGGCTGCGCAATCCAGGGCAGAAAGCGCGTCGGTCCGAGGGTAGAGTGTATCTATCAGTAAATCTAACCGATATTCCGGACATAAATAGTGATTATCACTAAAATTATCCAAAACTTTAGTGATAATTTCTGTTTCAAAAACAGATCGATATTTCTTTATAACAAGAAATTAAATGCTATCATATGGTCCATAAGGTAATGAAGACTATCCGGCGTTGTTTTTGATGGAGTGCCGACATGCCCAACAAGCTGCAGGTCGACAGACTGGACCTGAAAATCATGTCTGCACTCCAGCGCGACGGTCGAACGACCAAGGCGGAGTTGTCGAAGACCGTCGGGCTTTCGGCGACTCCCTGCTGCATGCGCATTGCGAAGCTTGAGGCGGCCGGCCTGATCAAGGGCTATCACGCCGACATCGACATGGAGCGCCTGGGCGGCCTCTGCGAATTCCTGGTGACGGTGGGTTTCAAGGAATGGACGCCCGACAGAGCGAAGCAGTTCGAACAATTGGTCGCCGACATTCCCCATATCGTCGAATGCAATGCCGTTTTCGGGTCGATCGACTATGTGATGCGCGTGATGGCGGCGGATGCGCGCCATTATCAGGAGGTCATGGAGCCCCTGCTGGTCATCGAACTCGACTATACGACATATCCCGTTTCGCGGACCGTTCGCGACATTCATGCGGTTGCGACGGCCGGGCTTCTGTCGCCGCCCCTCCGCTAGATTCGGCAGAGGCGTTCGCCCGCCATCGAATCCGTTGTCTGGGGCGAGATTTGAAGGCGAAGTCGCTCTTCGGCTTCGCCAATTCAGACACAATTGCTGCCCGCTCTATTCTAGTTTTCCCTGAACAGGCGGGGTCGGTTTTGGTCCGACGGAGCCGCCGATTATCAGGAGGCAGGGATGCGTGCTGGCGCTCTCGCGATTTGGGGAGCAGGCCTGCTGGCCGTCGTGGCGGCCGGTGCGGTTCAGCCGGTTGCGGCGAAGCCGGCAGCGCAGGCCGAGGCGGGGCTGGCGCCCGATCGACTGGATGCGGTCCGCACCGCGATGGCAAAGGCCGTGGAGCGCGAGCGCGCGCTGCGGGGCGTTCCGTCGCTCGGCTGGGCAATCATCGGGTCGGGCGGCATCTTGCTCTCGGGGGCCTCGGGCGTTGCCGACAAGGCGACCGGCGCGTCGGCCGATACCGCCACCGTTTATCGGGCCGCGTCGATCACCAAGCTCTTTACCGACATGCTGGTCATGCAGCTCGTGCAGGAGGGGCGCCTGTCGCTCGATGCGCCGGTGCGTCAATATCTGCCGGACTTCCATCCCGACCGCGGCCCCATCAAGGGGGAGGTCACGTTGCGCCAGCTCATGGCGCATCGGTCCGGCCTTGTCCGCGAAGCGCCGGTCGGCAGCTATTTCGACGACAGTGAGCCTTCTCTTCGGAGGACCGTGGCGAGCCTCAATTCGACCGGGCTGGTCGCTGCCCCAGGTACCTACACCAAATATTCCAACGCCGGTGTCGCGGTCGTCGGCCGCGTCCTGGAGGAGGTGACGGGGAAGGATTATCGCACGCTCGTGCGTGAGCGCCTGCTTTCGCCGCTCCGGATGACGCGTAGCGGATTCGCGAAATCGGAGGTGGCAAGGCCCGCATACGCGGAGATGGCGTCCTTCGACGGCCAGCGTTTCGAGGCGCCGCTGTTCGACCTCGGCACGGTGTCGGCGGGCGGGCTGTACACCTCGGTCGCCGATCTATCGCAATTCGCGCGCATGCTGCTGAACGGCGGCACCGTCGATGGCCGGAAGATCCTGCCGCGCGATCGTCTCGAGGAAATGTGGGTGCCGCACTATGGCCGGACCACGCCCTATACCTTCGGCATCGGCTTCATTCTCGACGAGTTCGAGGGGCACCGCATGGTGCATCATACGGGCGGAATCTATGGCTATACTTCCGCCCTTCGCGTGTTTCCCGACGATGGTTTCGCGGTCGTTGCGCTCAGCGCGCAGGATGATTCCCCTGCCACCAAGCGCCTGAGCAATTATGCGGCAAGCCTGGTTCTCGCGGCGCGGGCCGGGCGTCCGCTTCCCGTGTACGAAGCATCGCAGCGCCTCGGCCGGGCCGAGGCGCTGCGCCTGGCCGGACGTTTCGAAGCCGGAGGCGAGAGCCTGTTCCTTCGCGCGGTGGGCGACCGTCTGCTCCTGGAGGCGCCGCGGGCTGCGGGCGAGGTGCGGCGCGAAGGCACCCGTTATTACATCAACGACGAAAACAGCTTCAACGATGCGCTTTCGATCGATGCCGGCGGGGCTTCGGTCACGTTCGGCGGGACGCTTTTCCGCCGGACATCCGAGGCGAAGGCGCCTCCGCTCCCCGACAGGAATCTGCAGAGCCTCATCGGCGACTATGGCTGGGGTCACAATTATATCCGCGTGTACGAACGCGACGGAAAGCCGTTCGTGCGCATCGAATGGACGTCGTTCGAGGCCATGCGTTTCGTCGGTCGTGACGCGCTCGCCTTTCCCGAGGACGGCATGTATCCGCTCGAGCGGCTGGTGTTCAAACGCGGGCCGGATGGTCGCGCTGTTTCGGTGGACCTGAACGGCATCAGCTTTCCGCGCCGCGCGTTCGGCAAGGAAGCCGATGCGCAGGTGCGCGCGCTGATCAACGGCGATCGGGAAGGGTTGCGGCGAAGCGCGCTCGCGGCGCACCCTCCGGCCGAGCAGGGCGAATTTGTGGCGCCGGATCTGGTGCCGCTGGCGCGTGTCGGCGGCGGGTTGCGCTTCGATGTCCGTTACGCATCGAGCAATAATTTCATGGGGTTCCCGGTATATGATGCGGCGTGTCCGTCGTTGCAGCGGCCAGCCGCGGCGGCGCTCGGGCGCGTGGCGAAAGCGCTCAAACCCTATGGCTTCGGGCTGACGATACACGATGCCTACCGCCCTTGGTACGTCACCAAGATGTTCTGGGATGCGACCCCGGACTCGGGCAAGCTTTTCGTCGCCGATCCCGCGCAGGGCTCGCGCCACAATCGCGGCGCGGCGGTCGACCTGACCCTCCACGACCTGGCGTCGGGACGCATCGCAGAGATGCCGGGCGACTATGACGAAATGTCGAGCCGCAGCTTCCCGCAATATGTCGGCGGCACGTCGCGGCAGCGGTGGCGCCGCGACCTGTTGCGCAAGGCGATGGAGGCCGAGGGCTACCAGGTCTTCGAAGCGGAATGGTGGCATTTCGACCTCGATGGCTGGGAGCGGTTTCCGCTTCAGAACAGTCCGATGACGTGCCGCTGACGGCGCGCTGCAAAATCTTCTTTGGAAATGAGGAATTATGATCAACCTGCGTAAGCCATATCTTCTGTTCGTCGGTGATGTCCGCGAGGGGCCGAGCGCCAAGACCGCGTACGGGATCCGCGACTGGGCGCGCGAAGCCTGCCTGGGGCAGATGCGGCTTTCGCCGCATGCCGTCGATCTTGGCCTGCCCGATCTCGACGTGGCGACTGCGGGTGCCAAGGGCTGCGGCTCGCTCGTGATCGGCGTCGCACCGGTGGGCGGACAGATTCCCGCCGACTGGAACAATGCTCTCGTCGAGGCGGCGGCTGCGGGCATCGACATCGTGAGCGGCATGCACATGCCGCTGCGCGATATCGCCGGACTTCAGGAGGCGGCGGCGGCTTCGGGCGCGCGCCTTATCGACATTCGCGTTCCGCCCTCCGGTCTTGCGCCGGCGTCGGGGCGGTGGCGTTCGGGCAAGCGGCTGCTGACCGTCGGCACCGATTGCGCGCTCGGCAAGAAATATACGGCGCTCGCGCTGGCGAAGGCGATGCGGGACATGGGCGCAAAGGCCGATTTCCGGCCGACCGGACAGACGGGCATCATCATCGCCGGGTCGGGAATTCCGATGGATGCGGTCATCTCCGACTTCATTTCGGGCGCCGCCGAATGCCTTACGCCCGATGCCGCCGAAGATCATTGGGACGTGATCGAGGGACAGGGCGCGATCCATCATCCGGCCTATGCCGGCGTGACGCTTGGGCTGTTGCACGGGTCGCAGCCCGACATACTCGTGCTGTGCCACGAGCCGGGACGCCGCCATCACTACGCCTTTCCGGACTATCCGCTGCGTTCGATGCGCGAGGTCGCGCGGGCCTGCCTCGAGGCGGCCCGCGTCACCAACCCGATCGTGCGGCTGGGTGCGGTCAGCCTGAACACGTCGAAGCTCAACGACGAGGAATGCCGGGTCGCGCTCGAAGAGGCTGAGGCCGAGCTTGGCGTGCCGGCGTTCGATCCGATGCGCACGTCACTCGACCGGGCGGTCATGGCCATTCTGGGCTGATGGAAACGTCGGGAGGCCTCGATGCTGTCCGCCGCATCGCGAGAAGGGGAGAATGCATATGCTGGCTCTGATCACGCGTGTCGCGCTGCTGTTCACGCTGTTGCTGGGCACAGGGGCCGCCGACGCGGCGGACTCTCCGTTGCCAAGCGGCGCGCCTGCGGCGTCGCTGACCAAGTCTGACGTCGATACCTGGCTCGACGGCTTTTTGCCCTATGCGATGCGCAAGAGCGATATCGCGGGGGGCGTCGTCGTCGTCGTGAAGGACGGAGCCGTTCTGACCGAGCGTGGCTTCGGCCTGGCCGATGTCGCGAGGAAGCAGGCGGCGGATCCGCAGACGACGCTGTTTCGCCTGGGATCGGTGTCGAAGCTGTTCGTCTGGACGGCGGTGATGCAGCTCGTCGAACAGGGCAAGCTCGACCTCGACAAGGATGTGAACGCCTATCTCGATTTCCGCATTCCGGCGCGCGCGGACGGCCCGATTACGCTGCGGCACCTGATGACGCATACGCCGGGGTTCGAAGAGCAGGGGAAATATGTGCTGCTGGCCAGCGCAAAGGGAATGCCCCGGTACGACCAACTCCTGAAAACCCAGATACCGCGCCGCATCTTCAAGGCAGGCACAACGCCGGCCTATTCGAATTATGGCGCCACGCTGGCGGCCTATATCGTCGAGCGAGCGGCCAAAGAGCCATTTGAAACCTATGTCGAGCGGCATATTTTTCAGCCGCTCGGAATGCGGGCATCGACCTTTCGCCAGCCCGTACCCACGGCGCTGGCGGGACGGTTGTCGAAGGGCTATTGGCGCGCGGCGACGCCTCCCGGCGCATTCGAGGTGGTAGGGGCGGCGCCCGCCGGATCGGCGTCGATGACGGGCGCCGACATGGCGCGGTTCATGATCGCTCACCTGAATGGCGGTGCTTTCAATGGCCGAAGCATCCTGCGTCCCGAAACGGTGGCGCAGATGCAGGATACCCCCCTGACGCTGATGCCGCGGCTGAACCGCATGGAGCTTGGCTTTACCGAATATGACATCAACGGCCGCGACGTGGTCGGGCATGAGGGGGATACGCAGTTCTTTCACGCCGGCGTCTATCTTTTTCGCAAGGAAAAGGTCGGCCTCTATTTCGTGTTCAACAGCCTCGGCGCCGAAGTCGGGGTTGCGGGATTGCGCAACGCGTTGTTCACGGATTTCGCGGACCGCTATTTCCCTGCACTATCGCCTATCCGTCGTGCTTCCAGGATCGAGCCGGGCCACGCCGCAGCGATGGCGGGCAATTGGATCGACTCGCGGCGCTCCGAAAGCAATTTCCTGAAGTTCGGCCAGCTCTTCGGGCAAGTCTCGCTGACCGCGGATCCCGACGGTGCGTTGGTGTCGCCTTTTCCGCCGGGGCCGAGCGGCCTGCCTTTGAAATGGACCGAGGTCGAGCCTTATGTCTGGCTTGCGGACGATGGTCACACGATGCTGGCGGCCAAGCTTGAAAACGGCCATCCGGTGCGCTTCGCCGCGGGTGGGACGGCGCCGTTCAAGGTTTTCGACCGCGTGCCGGCCAGCGAGAATGCGGCGATCCTTGTCCCGTTATTCTTCCTCTCGCTCGCTTTGCTGGCGCTGACCGCGATTGCATGGCCGATCCGCGCGATCGTCCGGAAGCGGACGGGCGCGCCGTGGCTGCTGGATGCTCGTCAGACCCGCGCATACCGCCTGAGCCGGATTGCCGCATTGGCAATCCTTCTCGCGATGATGCTGTGGATCGGATTGTTCCTGATCATGGTATCCGACGCGACCAACCTGGGCCCCGCGTTCGACGCGCCACTTCATGTCGCGCAAAGCTTCGGCTGCGTCGCCTTCATCGGCGGGCTGCTGGTGCTGATCTGGAACCTGTGGGTGAACTTTCGGCACAAGGCGGGCTGGAAGGCCCGGAGCTGGGCGATCCTTCTCGTGCTGTCCGCCTTTGTCGTCCTCTGGGTGGCTGCGGTGCACCAACTTCTCAGTTTTGGAGTGATTTACTGATGACCGGCCTACGCCTCGACGTGCGCGTCGAAAAATTCCGTCTTGCCGCGCCGTTTCGTATCTCGGGCTATGTCTTCGAAGAACAGAATCTCGTTGTCGTCGAAATTGGCGATGGCGAACATGTCGGTCGCGGCGAGGCGTCGGGGGTCTATTATCTGGGCGACGATGCCGATCATATGGTCGCCGAAATCGAGCGCGTTCGAGCAGAAATCGAAGCCGGGATAACGCGGGCAGCGTTGCAGCACATCATGCCTGTCGGCGGTGGGCGCAACGCCGTCGATGCCGCGCTCTGGGACCTCGAGGCAAAACGGTCCGGCATGCATGTTTGGGAACTGCTCAACATGGCGCCGCTCAAGCCGCTGGTGACAACCTTCACGCTCGGGGCGGAAAGCCCGACACAAATGGCCGCGCAGGCGGTGAAGTTCGACCATGCGGTCAAGATCAAGGTCAAGCTGACCGGCGAGCTCGACCTCGATATCGAACGGGTCAGGGCGATCCGCGCGGCGCGGCCCGAGGTGTGGTTGGGCGTCGACGGCAATCAGGGATTCGATGCCGCGGATTTGCCGGAGCTGGTTCAGGAGCTTGTATACAACCGCGTATCGTTGCTCGAGCAGCCCCTCAAGCGGGGCGCCGAGGCCGATCTGGACGGCTTCAAGTCGATCATCCCGATCGCCGCGGATGAAAGCATATTGTCGCTCGCCGAAGTGCCGTCGCTCGTCGGCCGCTTCGATGTCGTGAACATCAAGCTCGACAAATGCGGGGGCCTGACCGAGGCGCTGGCGATCGCCAAGGCTGCGCGCGATCTCGGTCTGGGCGTGATGGTCGGCAATATGGTCGGCACCAGCCTGGGCATGGCCCCCGCCTTTCTGCTCGGCCAGCTTTGCGACCTGGTGGACCTCGATGGGCCGATCTTCCTTGCCGAGGACCGCGAGCCCGGCCTGGTGTACGCCGAAGGAAAGGTCTGGTGTCCGGAGGCGGTGTGGGGCGCCCCCGCCGCAATGGCCGCGGCATGACCCCCAAAGCCAGCGCCCACGGCGTACGGGCGGCGAAGACGGAACGTGGGCGGCGAAGATGGGGTGCGGCTTCCCGGGGTAGCCGAATGGGCCGGCGGTTAGCGGCATGACCGCCATAGCGAGCGCCGACGGCGGGCAGGAGGTGAAGACCGGGCGCAATTTCCTGGGACAGCCGGTGGGGCTGGCGGTGATCTGCCTGACCGAGATGTGGGAGCAATTCTCCTACTACGGGATGAGGGCCTTGCTCATCTATTATATGACGAAGCAGCTCCTGCTGGGCGAGGAGCAGGCGTCGAGCATCTATGGCTTCTATACCGCCTTTGCCTATTTCACCCCGATCGTGGGCGGAATAGCCGCGGACCGCTGGTTGGGACGCCGGCGGGCGGTGATCATCGGTGGCAGCATCATGGCCGCCGGCCATTTCATGATGGCAAGCGAGCTACTCTTCCTGCCCGCCCTCGCGACCATTGCCCTTGGCAACGGGCTGTTCCTCCCGAGCCTGCCGAGCCAGGTCAACGATCTCTACGAGGCGGATGATCCCCGCCGCTCATCGGCGTTCGGCGTCTTTTATGTCGGGATCAACGTGGGCGGCTTCCTCGCGCCGCTGATATGCGGCTCGCTCGGCGAGCTCTACGGCTGGCATTGGGGGTTCGGCGCCGCGGGTGTCGGCATGTGCCTCGGCTTGCTCTTCTATACGCTCGGCGCACGCCATCTGCCGTCTGACCGACGCAACAGGGCCGCCGAGAGCGAACCCGATGGAGATCGGGGACACGCGAGATCCCGATTGCTCGCGCTGGCCATCGTGATCCTGGCGATCACCATTCTTCGCAGCGCCTACGAGCAGGTCGGGAACACGGTGGCGCTCTGGATCGACACGGGCGTCGACCGCACGGCCGGGTCGTTCAGCATCCCCATGACATGGTTCCAGTCGCTCAATCCGCTGCTGGTTTTCGTGCTGACGCCGCTGTTGCTGCGCCGCTGGCGGCGGATCGAGACCGATGGGAAGATGGAGATGACGGCCGTGCGCATGGCGTGGGGCGCCGTGATCATCGGGCTTTCCTATTCCCTCCTGGCAGCCGTCACATGGGTTGTCGGGGGAGAGGCGCACTGGCTGTGGCTTGTGCTGTTCTTCCTGGTGCTGACCCTGGGCGAGCTTTTCGTGTTGCCGACCGGCCTTGGGCTTTTTGCAAGGCTCGCGCCGCCGCGGCTTGGCGCGACGACGGTGGCCGCATGGTTCCTGGCGACCTTCGCGGGCAGCCTCGCCGCGGGGCAAGTGGGACGGCTCTGGTCGAGGCTCGATCAGCCGGCCCTGTTCTTCGCGCTGCTGGCGCTTCTGGCATTCGTGGCCGGCCTCGTCCTGCTCGCGTCGGCGCGGCTGGTGGCGCGGGCCGAGGCCGCGCCTACAGGCCCGGTCGTCAGGCCGCAGGATCATTGGTCGAATAGAGAATGACATGTCGAGGGAGACGTTGATGTCGAAAGGGAATGCGACAACGCGGTGGGGCAGGCATCTGACGTGCCTGCTGACTGGCGCCGCTCTGGCGCTGGTGCCGGCAGCCGGACCTGTTGGTGCGAGGGAGGCGGTCGCGCGTGCGACGGGTGCACGTACGACAGGTGCGCGCGCGGCGGATGCGCGCAAGATCGGCGCCGAGATGCGCGCAAGGAAAGCGCGCGCACCGGCGGCCGGCGCGCAGGAATATGACATCGTCATCCGTGGCGGCCGCGTACTCGATGGCGCCGGAAACCCCTGGGTAAGCGCGGACGTCGCAATCCGCGATGGCCGGATCGCACGGATCGGCCAGGTCACCGGCAAGGGAAAGCGCGAGATCGACGCGCGCGGCAAATATGTCTCGCCGGGCTTCATCGACATGATGGATCAATCGGGCGAGGTGCTGCTGCGCAGTGGCGCCGCGGAAAACAAGCTGCGGATGGGTGTGACGACGCTGATCGGGGGCGAGGGCGGCACGCCCGTGAAGGCCTCCGAAATCTCGGGCTATTTCGCCAAGCTTCAGAAACAGGGCATCGCGGTAAATTTCGGCACCTATTACAACGCGGCGCAGGCGCGCGTCGAAGTGATGGGCGACGCCGCCGGCACTCCGAGTGACGCGCAGCTCGACAAGATGCGCGGCGTGGTCGCGACGGCGATGAATTCGGGTGTCTTCGGTATCACGAGCGCGCTGATCTATGCGCCCGATTCCTTTCAGTCGACGAGCGACCTCATCACGCTTGCGAAGGTCGCGGCGCAGTGCGACGGATTTTATGCCACGCACATGCGCGACGAAAGCGCGAAGCTGCTGTCCGGCATCGACGAGGCGATCCGCATCGGCGAGGAGAGTGGCGCAAAGGTCGAGATCTTCCATCTGAAGGCCGCGTACGCGCCGGGTTGGGGAGCGCTGATGTCCAGCGCGCTCAAGAAGATCGGCGACGCGCGATCGCGCGGCGTCGATGTCGCGGCCGACATCTATCCCTACACGGCCTCCGGAACCGGGTTGGAGGTGACGGTGCCGGCCCATGTCTTCGAGAAGGGAACCGATGCTGCGATCGCGACGATGAGCGATCCTGCGCAACGCGCCGCCCTGAAGCAGGAAGTGGCAGCCGGATCGCAGCCGGGCTGGTCGAATATGGTCGAAGCCGCGGGCGGCTGGCAGAATGTCGTACTCGCCAACGCGTATAACAGCGGGAACGCGCGCTTTCAGGGCAAGAATTTCGTCGAGATCGGCAAGATACTGGGCAAGGATCCCGCCGACGCTGCGTGGGACATCATGCTGGAGGCGCTGCCCGAGCGCGCGGTCGCGCTCTATTTCATGATGCAGGAAAAGGATGTCGAGGAGGCGATCCGGCAGCCCTGGGTCAGCATCGGTTCCGATGCCGCGTCGACCGAAAAGCTGGGCGGACTCGACGGCATCGGCCTTCCGCATCCGCGCTCCTATGGCAGTTTTGCACGCGTTCTAGCCCATTATGCGCGAGAGCGGGGCGTGTTGTCGCTAGAGGATGCGGTGCGCAAGATGACATCCTGGCCGGCGCAGCGCATGGGTCTGACCGACCGGGGCGTGCTGCGCGAAGGGCTTCGCGCGGATGTTACCGTCTTTGATTTCGACCGCATCGCCGACAAGGCGACCTGGCAAAACCCGACGGAAGCGGCGGTGGGTGTTGACCAGGTTATCGTCAATGGCGTGCTGACGCTCGACGGCGGTCATCATACAGGCGCCCGATCGGGGATGGTTCTTCGCCATGCGTGCAACGCCAAAATCTGATCGACCCCACCTGTTGGCGGCCCCGCGTTCGCCGCAGTCGGATAGCGAAGCCCGCTTCCGCTCGCTCCTGGACAAGGGCGGGGCGGGCCGATGACGGGCAAGCAACTGGTTCTCGACCGGATCGACATGCAGATACTGGTCGCGTTGAAAGCCGATGGCCGGATGAGCAAGGTCGATCTTGCAAAGCTGGTGGGCCTGTCGCCGACGCCGTGCTGCATGCGCGTCGATAAGCTGGAGGCGGCAGGCTATATCAAGGGGTATCACGCCGATATCGACGTGGAGGGGCTGGGCGACCTCAGCCAATATATCGTCACGGTCAGCATCAAGGATTATACGCCCGACAAGGCGCGGCAATTCGAACAGCTGGTGAAGAATTCAAGGCATATCGCCGAATGCGAAGCGGTCTTCGGGTCGATCGACTATATCATGCGGATCTACGCCCAGAGCGTCCGGCATTACCAGGAGATCGTCGAACCGTTTCTGGTCATGGAGATCGACTACACAACCTATCCGGTGTCGAGAAATGTACACGCGCGCGAGCAGATGAACCTGTTCGGCATATTGTCGGGTGGGTCCGCATCGAAAATCGGGTCGGCGTAGCCATATCCGCTGGATCGGGCGCCTGATTCGGCGGCAAAGGCTGGCGCACGCACGCTATAGCCCGGCGGCACAGTGCAGCGCAGCGATGAGGGTCGCCGTCTGACGGCTCCGACGAAACGGCCCGCCTCCTCATTGCCACCCTGCGATATGCCGAGGATCGGAACAGCTATGGCAAGCGTCGCGGACCTGCCCATGACCTATATCAGCACGCGCGGCGGCGCCGCGCCGGTGGGTTTCGAGGAAGTCCTGCTTTCGGGGCTTGCCCCCGACGGCGGGCTGTATCTTCCGGCCGCCTGGCCCGTTCTGACGCGTGAGGATATCGAGGGCCTTGCCGGGCTCGGCTATGTCGAAACGGCAGTGCGGATCATGCCGCCATTCGTCGGCAACGCGCTGTCCGAGGACGATCTCGGGTGGCTTTGCGCCTCTGCCTACGGCAATTTCGCGCATGATGCGGTGGCGCCGCTGGTGCAACTCGACGAGCGCCATTGGATGCTCGAGCTTTTCCATGGGCCGACGCTCGCCTTCAAGGACGTCGCGCTGCAGATGCTCGGCCTTCTCTTCGCGCGCTTTTTGTCGCGCCGCGACCGGCGCATCACCATCGTCGGAGCGACATCGGGGGACACCGGATCGGCGGCGATCGAGGCGCTGGCCGGAAACAGCCGGATCGACCTGTTCATGCTGCACCCGCTGGGGCGCGTATCCGACATTCAGCGCCGGCAGATGACCACCGTTCGCGCGCCCAATATCCATAATATCGCGATCGAGGGCAGCTTCGACGATGCGCAGGCGCTTGTGAAGGCGATGTTCGCCGATCGCGACTTTGCCCGGCGACACGCGCTTTCCGCGGTCAATTCGATCAACTGGGCGCGCATCATGGCGCAGGTCGTCTATTATTTCTATGCCGCCGTCCGGCTGGGAGCGCCGCGACGCAAGCTTGCCTTTTCGGTCCCCACCGGCAATTTCGGCGACGTGTTCGCGGGCTATGTCGCCGCGCGTATGGGGTTGCCCGTCGAACGGCTGATCGTCGCGACCAATGTGAACGATATCCTGCATCGCGCTCTGTCGGACGGCGACTATTCGGCGGGGCCGGTGATCGCGACCGCCACGCCGTCGATGGACATACAGGTCAGTTCGAATTTCGAACGGTTGCTCTTCGATCTTCACGGCCGCGACGGTGGCGCGCTCGCGGCGTCGATGCGCGCATTCGATACGACGCGCAGGTTGCATCTCGACGCGGCGCAGCGCGCCGAGGCGGCAAGACTGTTCTCGAGCGAGCGGATCGACGGCGACGCCATGGCGCGGACGATGCGGTGGGCGCTTGGGCAGGGGAATATGCTGATCGACCCGCACAGCGCGATCGGACTCGCCGCCGCACGGCGCACCACCACGATCGCGCCCGAAACCCCGATCGTGTCGCTGGCGACGGCGCATCCCGCCAAATTTCCGGATACGGTCGAGCGCATCACGGGCGTCCGACCTACGCTGCCCGCCCGCGTCGGCGCGCTGTTCGAGCGCGGGGAATATTTCGACGTGCTGCCGGCATCGTTCGCCGATGTGACCAGCTATATCGCGTCGCGCGCGTTGCCGGTCTGACCGGAGGGGCGCCGCCAAGCGACGAGCGATGGGAGCCGGCCGGGTCGCGTTGACGGATATCGAGCGGCGATTAAGACGGTCTTCGTGCTGCGACTGTTCCTCATCCTGTTGCCCGCCGCTTTGGTGGCCGGCTGCTCCGACGGCTGCTCGAATAGCGTGATCGACGAGAGCATCGACCCATCGGGCAAGGTCAAGGCGGTGATGTTTCAGCGGGATTGCGGCGCGAGTACCGGGTTTTCTACGCAGATCAGCGTGATCGGAAACGACCGCCAGCCGACCGGTGCTGGAAATGCTTTCATTGCCGACGACGATCACGGTGCTGCCGCAGCAGGCGAATGGGGCGGTCCTTGGGCGGAAATGACATGGGCAGGGCCCGACCACCTCCATATTCGCTATGCCACGAAGTCCCGCATATTCGAGCGACAGGGCAAAGTGTCCGGAATCCGGATTACCTATGAGACGGTTCTTCGTCAGACCCTGTGAAGGGGGAGAGGACAAGGAGAGACGGCTCGGCGGCTCGGCGGCGGGGTTGTCAGTTCGTCAGCTTGTCAGTTCGATCGTTCGCCCGATGCCGATCGCGTCGAGGAATGCCGGGTCGTGGCTGACCACCAGAAGCGCGCCGTCATAGGCGGCGAGGCCGGTTTCGATTGCGGTCAGCGAGTCGATGTCGAGGTGGTTCCCGGGCTCGTCGAGGATCAGCAGGGCCGGGGGCTGCGGCGCGCCGAGGATGCAGGCGAGGCCGGCGCGAAGGGTCTGCCCGCCGCTGAGCGTGCCGACGATGCGATCGGCGGCGTCGGCGCGAAAGCGGAAACGGGCGAGCGCGGCGCGGCACTGGTTGTTCGTCGTTCCCGGATTGAGCGCGAGAAAATTATCGGCGATCGACAGCGCGGGATCGAGCATCGAGACGCGCTGGTCGAACAGCGCGAAGGGCACGGGCGTGCGGACATGACCCGACCACGGGGCGAGCGTCCCCGCGACCAGGGCGAGCAGGGTCGATTTCCCGGAGCCATTGGGGCCGGTGATCGCGATCCGCTCCGGTCCGGTCACCGTCAGCGAAAAATCGGCGATCACCGGATGACCCGGCACATAGCCCGCGGTGACATGGTCGAGTTCGAGCACGGTGCGCGAGGACGAAAGGCCGGTCGAGGGTAGGCCGGCCGACAGCGGATCGACTATTTCGATCTTGCCGCGCGCAGCCTCCAGAGCGGCTTCGGCGCCTTCGCGTTGACGATCGGCGAGGCGGCTGTCGGCGGCGCGCGTCTCTTCCGCGTTGCGCTTCATCGCGCCGAGCAGGATGCGGGGCAGGTCGCCGCGTCCGGCCTTGCGCCGACCGCCGGCGTCGCGCCGATCCTGCTTTTCGGTCGCCGCCTGTGCATGCCGCTGGACCATGTCCAGACGCTTTTCGGCGCCCGCCAGCTCGGCCTCGGCCGCCGCGAGTTCGACGTCCTTGAGCGCGCGATAGGCGGACCATCCGCCGCCGTAGCGGTTTGCGCGATCAGGGGTCATCTCCACGATCGCGTCCATTTCCTCGAGGAGTTCGCGGTCGTGGCTGACGATGATCGCGCCGCCGCGCCAGCCGCGCAGGAGCTCGCGGACGGCCGTGCGGCCCTCGCGGTCGAGGTTGTTCGTGGGCTCGTCGAGCAGCAGGAAGTCGGGCGCGGCGAACATCGCGCCGGCCAGCGCGGCGCGGGTGCGCTGGCCACCCGACAGATGCACGAGCGGCGTGTCGGCGGACAGCGACAGGCCGACGCCGGCCAGTGCCTCTTCGATGCGCGCTTCGATCGTCCAGTCGGCCTCGCCGATTTCCTCGACGCTGGCCGTACCCGCCTCTGCCTTGCGGAGCAGCGCGAGGGCGTGGCGCGCGCCGAACAGGTCGGCGATCCGTTCGCGCGGGTCGACCTGAACCGTCTGGCGGAGCAGCGCGATGCTGCCGTCGATGGCGAGGGTGCCGGTGGTGGGGGTCAGCTCGCCGGTCAGCAGACGCAGCAGCGTCGACTTGCCGACGCCGTTGCGCCCGACGACGCCGGTGCGTTCGCGGGCGAACTGGAGGTCGAGCCCCGACAGGACGGCGCGGCCGTCGGGCGTGGACCAGCAAAGCTTGGAGAGGATGATCGAGGGCATGGATATGGCTTTCCTGAAGGCAAGGCTTGGGGCGATGCGGTCAGATGCGATCCATGATCCTGTCAGCTCCTGAAAAAACGGTGTGGCAGCCTATAACCGACGACGGGGCGTCGGCGCAAGGCGCAGCCTTACAGTTCGACCGTGATGCGAACCTTGTCGGCGGTGGTGCCCATCGCGCGGGCGATCTGTTCGCGGCTGCGATCGATCAGTTCGCGGATGTCCTCGGGCTCGGGCTCGTCGAGCAGTTCGGACAGCGAGACGCCGAGCAGTTCGGCGAGCGCGTCGAGGCGGGCGTTCTTGGGCCGCGTGCGTCCCTTTTCCCAACCCGAGATCGACGGCGCGCTGACGCCGAGGTGGAGCGCGATGTCGCTCTGGCTGAGTCCCTTGCGGACGCGCATGCGCTGCAACCGCGCGCCGAAATGGTCGGACGAAAGCTCGGCGGCGCCAAGGTCGAAATGCGGACCGACCGCGCTCTGAAGCTGCGCCGCGCTGAGCGTTGCCGGCGAAATCGGCACGTCGAACTGGCAACCGAACAGCAGGCCGCTGGTCCAGACGACACGCGCGCCGATCAGGCCGGCGTGCGGCAGGTCGAGCTGGATACGGTCGCCGTCCGCGATCGCGACGCTGCTTTCGATCAGCACGCCGCTTTCGGAAATATTGTAGATTTGCAGGTTCGCATGCTCGCCAAGGGCGGTTCTGCCCTGCACGAACAGGGGGAGATTGCGGCGCTGGGCGCGGCGTTTGCCCTGAGGGGCGCTATCGGTAAATGCGGGATTGGCCATGGTAGCCATATGTCGGCGATACTCGGTTAAAAATCTGTTAGCGGGAGGGGTGAAGAAAAGCATATCGGGATGCGCGAACGCATGCGCCAGAGGGACGCGCGCCTGTTCGGTCCGGACGCCCCGGACGGCGGCGGTCAAAGCCAGCCGATACTCTTGAATCGCCAGTAGAGCAGGCTGCATATGCCGCCCATCAGCCCGACGGCGAAGGGATAGCCGAAAGTCCAGCTAAGTTCAGGCATATGCTCGAAATTCATGCCGTAGATGCCGGCGATCGCGGTGGGCACGGCGAGGATCGCGGCCCAGGCGGCGAGTTGGCGGGTGATAACGCCTTGGCGCTGTTGTTCGAGCAGCGAATTCGTATCCACGACCGACGCGGCGATCTCTCGCAAGCCCTGGAGGCGGAATTCGGCGCGCTGCACATGGTCCCATATGTCGCGGAAATAGGGGCGCACGGCATCGTCGATCCACGGCAGGTCGTCGGCGCCGACGAGGCGGTTCGCGACATCCTTCATCAGCCCGACGATGCGCTGGAACCGGATGATCTCGTGCCGCTGACCGTAGAGGTGGCGGATCTCCTCCGCATCGAGCGGGGTGTCCATCACGCTCTCCTCGACCAGGAGCAGCCGATCCTCGATCCCGTCGATCACCGGGAAATAGCCATCGACGATGAAATCGAGGATCGCATAGAGGACATAGTCGGGCCCGTGCGCGAGCTTTGCCGGCAGGGTTTCGAGCCGGGCGCGCACCTCGGTATGCGCGCGCGCCGAGCCGTGGCGGACGGTGACCGCGAAATGGCGGCCGAGAAAGATCGCGGTCTCGCCCGACTGGATCGTGTCGCCGTCGAGATTGCCGGTCGAGGCGATGACGAAAAGCTGGTCGCCGTAAACCTCGACCTTCGGCAGTTGCCGGGCCTTCAGCGCATCTTCGACCGCGAGCGGGTGGAGACCGAAGCGCCGCGCGATCCCGCCAAGCTCTTCGGGGGTGGGTTCGAACAGCCCGAGCCAGAAGAAGTCGCTGTCCTCGCAATCCTCCGGGATGACGTCGTTGGGGCCGAGATCGCGGACGAGTTTGCCGTGGTGGTAATGGCGGGCGGCGACGATCGGCATCGTTTGACTATCCTTGGTATCGGGCCTGGTATTGGGCCGCTCTTTTGCCGCGAACCGGCGAACCTGCCAATCTGGAAATCGGGCATTGCCGGCCCGATGTGTATTATTCGAATAAAACCCCTTGCCAAGCATGCGCTACAAATGTAGCACGCTACAAATGTAGCGCATGAGGTGATTCGGAATGCTGTCGAGCCTGCCCCCCCGAGAACGCGAAATCGTCGACGTCCTGTACGAGCGCGGGGCGTCCACGGTGACCGAAATCGGCGATGCCCTGTCCGACGAATTGTCGGGATCGGCGATCCGCGCGATGTTGAAGCGGCTGGAAGCCAAGGGCTTCGTGGCGCGCGAGCAGTCGGACCGCGGTTTCGTCTATGCGCCCAGCGTGTCGGACAAAGCGGCGCGCAAGTCGGCGCTGTCGCAGGTCGTGCGCGTCTTTTTCAACGGATCGGCGACGAGCGCCGCGGCGGCGCTGCTTGGCATGCAGGATGCGATGAGCAGCGACGAACTCGACGAGCTTGAAAAAATGATCGCGAAAGCCCGCGACGGGAGGATGCAATGATGACGACCGCCATGCTGCTGGGCATTGCCTGGAAATCCCTGGTCATCGCCGGGCTGACGCTCGCGCTGCTGCGCCTTGCGCGCTCGCGCTCGGCGGGTGAGCGATCGATGATCGCGCATGCGGGGCTTGCCGCGCTGCTGGCGCTGCCCGCCGCGATCCTGTTCCTGCCGCAATGGGCACCGCTGCCCGCGCACTGGTTCGCAGAGCAGGCGCCGGCCATCACAATGTCCGCAGGTTCAATCTCTACAGGGGTGCCGGTCGCCGATCCGGGCGCCGTCGCGGCTTCAGTCCCTGCCGCGACGGAGGCTGCGGGATCGGCGCCGGCTATGTTTCCGGCGATCACCGACCTTGCCCCCTTTCTCTATGTCATTCCGCTGGCACTGCTGTGTGGAGTGATGCTGCTGGCCGTGGTGCGGCTTTTCGCGATGCGGGGCCGCGCCGAAATCCTGGTCGAGGGATCGTGGCTGTCGGCGCTGGCCGAGGCGCAGCGGCGCATGGGTTTCAAGCATGGCACCGCGCTGCTGGTGAGCGAGGAATTGCGTTCGCCGATCAGCTGGGGCGTGCTGCGCCCGACGATCGTGTTGAGCCCGAAGGCGGTCAGCGCGACCGGCGAGGCCGAGGCGATCATCGCCCACGAACTGGCGCATGTCGCGCGGCTCGACTGGGCGAAGCTGCTGGGCGCGCGCGTCGCCTGCGCGGTCTTCTGGTTCAATCCGCTGGTGTGGATGCTGGCGCGCGAAAGCCATCAACTGCGCGAGGAAGCCGCCGATGACGCGGTGCTGCTCGCCGACATCGACGGACCCGATTATGCGACCCTGCTGGTCGGCGCGGCGCGCCACGACAATCAGGGCGCGCTGCTGGCGGCGCATGGCGTCGCACCGGGTAAGGACAGCCTGAAGCGCCGCATCACCCGCGTCCTCGACGGCAGCTTGAAGCGCGGCCCGGCGAGCGTGAGCTGGATGTTGATGAGCCTGGTGCTGCTGGCCGGCGTGACCGCGCCGCTCGCCGCCTTTTCGGCCACGGCCGACAAGAAGGTGGCGGAGGATGCCCGCGCCTCTGCCGTCGCCTCGCGCCAGTCGGCGATCGTTGCGGCGCAGTCCGCGATGGAAGCCCGCAACGATGCCGAGAAGGATGCGCGTGCCGCCGCCGCCGAAGCTTCGCGGCCGCTGTCCGCCGACGAACTGGTCGGAATGCGCGCCGTCGGCGTGACCCCCGAATATGTGGAAAAGATGCGCCAGAACGGCGGGTCGATGGACCCCGACGATATCATCGCCGCCAAGGCGACGGGAGTAGACCCCTCCTATATCGGGGCGATGCGTTCGGTGATCCCCGGCGCCGACCTGGACGAACTGGTGGGCGCGAAGCAGATGGGCGTCGATGTCGCCTTTGCCCGCGACATGAAGGAACATTTCCCCGGCGTCGGGATCGACGACCTGATCGCGCTGAAGGCGATGGGCATCGACTGCGACTTCGTTACCGACATGCGCAAGGCCGGTGTCCGGCTGCGCGATCCCGACGACGCGATCGAGTTGCGCGCGACGGGGATGCATGCCGCCGTCAGGGGGCAGAAGAAGACCGTGGTGTCGAAAGACGGCGCGACGGTCCGCGTCGGCCCAGGCCCGGTGATCGAAGCGCGCAGCGCCGACGGCCGCGTCGCGCGGATCGAGGTTCCCGAGCCGCCCGCACCCGCGCGGCCGCCCGTGCCGCCCGGCACCTGACGTTCGGACATTCGTCCAACCCCGTTACCCGTTAATCGAACCCCTGTTTTGAAATGCCGCTGCGGCGGCGAGCGATGACGCTCGCGCGGCGCACGGAGGGAGGAGTGCACCCATGAAAGCCATCAATCTTGCCGTCGCGGCCACGCTGCTGTCGGTCATCGCCTGCGCCGCGCCAAGCACCGCCGCCGACCAGCTCGTCCTCGGCGACATCAACTGGAAGGCGACCGCCGACGGCCGAAAGGGCGAGCCGCGGCTGCGCGTCAGTCACAGGAAATCCACGAGCGACGTCGACCTGAACGGCACGCGCCGCGAACTGGCCGGGACCACCGCCGTGCTGGCCGGCCGGCCGGGGCAGGTGTCCTTCACCATCGTCCATGCGGCGGGCACGCTTGCCTGTACCGGTGTGCTGAAACAGGCGAATGACGGCGAGGGAAGCTGCCGCTTCACATCCGATCCTGCATTCGAGACCGCGCTTGCGAAGCGCGGGCTGGCGCCCGACCAGCGCAGCGACCTGCTCGCGATGCTGCTGGTCGACGCGACGATCGAACTGGCCGACGGACTGACGCAGGAAGGCGTGAAGCCGAAGGACAATGGCGACCTGATCGCCGCCGCCGCGCTGGAGGTCACGCCCGCCTATGTCCGCGACCTGAAGTCCGAAGGGTTGGTGCTGGCCGACATCGGCGACGCGGTCGCCTGCAAGGCGCTGAGCGTCGATGGCGCCTATTTGCGTGGGCTGGCCAGCGCCGGATATCGCGGCCTCAGCGCCCAGGATGTCGTCGGCATGAAGGCGATGGGCGTTTCCGGCGAATATGCGCTGGCGATCAATCGTGCACGGGGAAGCGGCCAGTGAAATTCGCGATAAGCCTCGCGGCGGTAGCCGCCGCGCTCTCCACCATGCCGGCAGCGGCGCAGGACGCCGCCGCGCCGACCGGCGACACGCCGCCGCCCGCGCCGACCCCGGTTCCCGCGACCGCGAACACGACGGCGCGGCAGGTCTATACTCCCGCCGATTTCGCGCGCTATGCGCCGAAGAACGCCTTCGACATGCTGAACCAGGTTCCGAGCTTCCAGATCCGCGACAACGAGAATTTGCGCGGGCTGGGGCAGGCGACGGGCAACGTCCTGTTCAATGGCGAGCGGCCGTCGAACAAGGCCGACGACATGTACACCCAGCTTTCGCGCATCCCGGCGGGGAATGTCGAACGGATCGAGATCGTCGACGGCGCGACGCTGGATATCCCCGGCCTGTCGGGGCAGGTGGCGAATATCGTCTATCGCGCCGACAGTTTTTCGGGACAATTTTCGTGGAAGCCGCAGTTCCGGCCGCATTACACCGACCCGCTGTTCACGCGCGGCGACGTATCCATGCGCGGGCGCACGGGGCAGGTCGAATATGAGGTCGCGCTGAACAACGACGATTCGGCGCGCAGCGGCGCGGGTGGTCCGACGCTGATCTATGACGGCGCGGGCACCGTGATCGAACGGCGCAAGGACATATGGAACACCCATTACGACACGCCGAAGCTGTCGGGGCGTATCACCTGGGATCCGCCGGGCGATACGGTCGCCAATCTGGGCGGTCATTATCAGCGCAAATATGACCGCTATTACGAAGACGGCGTGCGGATGAACCAGGGCGCGCCCGACCGGACGCGCACGGTGTACGAGAATGCCGATAGCTGGAATTACGAGATATCGGGCGACTATCAGTTCGGGCTTGGCCCCGGAAAGCTGAAGATGATCGGGCTGCGGCGCTTCAGTCACGAACCCTATAAGCAGGAGATCGTGACGACGCCGGCGGGGGGCATCGCGACCGGCGACCGCTTCGCGCAGGTCGGCGACCTGGGCGAGACGATCGGGCGCGGCGAATATCAGTGGAAGATGCTGGGCGGCGACTGGCAATTGTCGGGCGAGGCGGCGTTCAACACGCTGGACAATGTCGCGTCGATCGCGGTGCTCGACCCGTCGGGGAAGTTCGTCGACGTGCCGTTCGAGGGCGGCACCGGCGGGGTGAGCGAGGATCGGTACGAGGGACTGCTCAGTTTCGGGCGCAAGCTGACCGACAAGCTGAATTTCCAGATCATCGCGGGCGCCGAACATTCGACGATCACGCAAACGGGTCCGAACGGCCTGACGCGCAGCTTTTTCCGCCCGAAGGGATCGGTCTCGCTCGCATGGACGCCGTCGGCCGATTTCGACGTGTCGGTGAAGCTGCGTCGGCGCGTGCTGCAGCTCAGCTTCTATGACTTTCTGGCGCGGGCCTTTCTGAACGACGGCAACCAGAATGAGAGCAACAATGATCTGCGGCCGCAGCAGGACTGGACCTTTGAGGCGGAGATCAACAAGAAGCTGGGCGTCTGGGGATCGACCAAGATCAACCTGACCTATCGCGACGTCGAGGACCGCGTCGACATCATCCCGATCGGGACCAATGGTGAGGCGGTCGGCAATATCGCGAAGGCGCGGGCGGGCGCGATCGACTGGACCTCCACCATCAACCTCGACCCCGCGGGGATCAAGGGGATGAAGGTCGACACGCGCGTCCTGCTCCAGAAATCGACGCTGCGCGATCCCTTTACCGGCGAAAAGCGCCAGTGGAGCGGCTTTACCGACACGGTGATCGAGGTGAATTTGCGGCACGATATTCCCGGCAGCAACTGGGCGTGGGGCGGCGGCGGCGAATATGGCCATTACCAGCCGAACTATCGCCGGAACCAGGTCGACAAGGTGTGGGAGGGGCCAGTCTTTGCGAATGTCTTCGTCGAGAACAAGGATGTGATGGGCCTGACCGTTCGCGCGCAGATTTCGAACATCGTCAACGCGCGGTCAAAGCGCGATCGCACCGTCTATACCGACGTGCGCGGCGAAAGCCCGGTCGCCTTCGTCGAAAAGCGCAACCGGCTGATCGGGCCGATCTTCGTGTTTTCGGTGCGCGGAAAATTCTAGGATCGGCTATGGCGGCGCGATGAGGGCGCGGCGCACCAAAATCTATTTCGACGGCGGGTGCCGGCCCAATCCGGGGCCGATGGAGATTGCGGTCGTGACCGGCGGCGTCGCGGCGATCGACCGCGATATCGGCACCGGCAGCAGCCTCGACGCCGAATGGCTGGCGCTGATCGCGGCGCTGCGGCTGGCGCGGACGCGCGGGCTTACCGACGTCGTCCTGCTGGGCGACGCGGCGGCGGTCGTTGCGCAGGCGACGGGTGCGGTCCCGGCACGCGGGCAGGCCGCGCGGCATCTGGCGGCGTTTCGCGATCTGGCGGGCGACGAGCCGGCTCCGCGCATCCGCCATATCGGGCGCGCGCAGAATCTGGCGGGGATCGCGCTGGCGCGGGGGCACCCGCGCTAAGCGAGCGCGTCAGGCGTAGGCGTCGATCGCGGCAAGATGCCGGGCCTTGTCGCCCGCGTCGAGGAACGACCCGGTAAAGCTGTTGCGCGCCAGGGTCAGCAGATCGGCCTTCGACAGGTCGAGCGCGTCGGCAACGGCGAGGTAATTGGCATTTACATAGCCGCCGAAATAGCTTGGATCGTCGCTGTTCACCGTCGCGTGCAGTCCGGCGTCGAGCATCGTCTTCAGCGGGTGCGCGGCCATGTCGTCGACGACGCAGAGTTTGAGGTTCGAGAGCGGGCAGACGGTCAGGCACATGCCCTGATCGGCGAGGCGCGCGACGAGGGCGGCGTCTTCGAGGCTGCGGTTGCCGTGATCGATCCGGTCGACCTTCAGCAGGTCGAGCGCCTGGTGGACATAGTCGGGGGGCCCCTCTTCGCCGGCGTGGGCGACGATCCGCAGTCCGAGGCCGCGCGCGCGGGCGAAGACGCGTTCGAATTTCGACGGGGGATGGCCGACCTCCGAAGAATCGAGGCCGACGCCGTCGATGCGGTCCAGATGGGGTAGCGCCTGATCGAGCGTCGCCTCTGCGTCGGCCTCGCTCAGGTGGCGGAGGAAGCACATGATGAGCCGCGAGCTGATGCCGTGCTGCGTCTTCGCCGCGTCGAGCGCGCGGGTGATGCCGCCGATCGCGGTCGCGAACGCCACGCCCCGCTCGGTATGACCCTGTGGGTCGAAGAAGATTTCGACGTGGCGCACATTGTCGGCATGCGCGCGCGCCAGATAGGCGGCGGACAGGTCGTGGAAATCCTGTTCGGTCCGGAGGACGCCCATCCCCTGATAATAGATGTCGAGGAAATCCTGGAGGTTCGAGAAAGCGTAGGCGGCGCGCACATCCTCGACGGTCGCGAAGGGTATGGCAACGTTGTTGCGCTGCGCCAACTCGAACATCAGTTCGGGTTCGAGCGACCCCTCGATATGCAGGTGCAGCTCGGCCTTCGGCAGGCCGGCGATGAAGGTGGCGCGATCCTGCGCCGAAGCGAAACCGTCAGCCATTGGATGCGTCCTCTTCGCGCAGGATGATTGCCGCCTCGGGCTTGTGGCGGCGGATTTCGTCGACCGTGAGCCCGTCGATCTCGTGCGGGAAGATCAGCCATTGGTCGGTTTCGTGAACGAAATAGTCGGGACGCAGATCGGTGACGTTGCGGCGCGGCTTGAACCAGACGGTCGCGATACGGATGTCGCGCGGCATATTGTGGCGACAGCGTGCCTTCAGCTCCGCGATGAAGGCACGAATGCTGCGCCCGCTGTCGAACACGTCGTCGATGATCAAGAGTCGATCCTCCGGATCGAGCGTGTCGATCAGATAGCCGAGCGCGAAGACCCTTACCTCCGGGTCCTGCCGGTCGATGCCTTTGTAGGAGGAGGTCCGGATCGCGATATGGTCGCAGTGGTGGCCGTGATAGTCGAGCAGCTCCTGCACCGCGATGCCGACCGGCGCGCCGCCGCGCCAGATGCCGACCAGATGCGTCGGTTTGAAGCCGCTGTCGATCACCTGCATGCCGAGCCGCAGCGAGTCGGCGAGAAGGTCGTTCGCGCTGATATAGATTTTGTCGTCGCTGCTTTTCTGTTCGCTCATGGACGGGAATTAATCCGCCCCTCGACATTTGTCATGTCCGACATTATGTATGGTATTGTGTATGGATATAGGTGTGACGATGACGAGCGAACTCGACGGCCGCGACAAATGGCTCTGGATCTATCGGACGGGATTGCATGGCCTCTGCCCGCATTGCGGCGAAGGCAAGATGTTCCGGCGCTGGCTGAAGGTTCAGGACCGGTGTCCGCATTGCGGGCTGGACTATGATTTCGCCGCGCCCGACGATGGACCGGCCTTTTTCTCGCTCTGCTTCATCGCCTTTCCGCTGCTGTTCCTGGTGGTGTGGTTCGAGGTTGCGCTCAATCCGCCGTGGTGGATGCACCTGATCGTCTCCGCCCCGCTGATGCTGATCCCGTGCCTGGCGGCGCTGCACCCGATCAAGGGCTGGCTCGTCGCCTCGCAATATGTGAACAGGGCGCAGGAAGCGGGCACCGACGCACTGTGGGCCAAGCTGAACGCGCGGGCAAAGGGGGAGACGGTCGAGGGCGATGTCTGACAGCTGGGTTCCCGACCTGACGCGCGGCGGCGGCGCCAAATATGTCGCGATTGCCGAGGCGATCGCGAGCGCGGTCGAGACGGGCAAGCTGCGCGCGGGCGACCGATTGCCGCCGCAGCGCGACCTGGCCGCCCGGCTGGGCATCGACCTGACCACCGTCACCAAGGCCTATGAACAGGCGCGCGCGCGCGGGCTGATCGGCGCGCGGGGACGGGCGGGGAGTTTCATCCTGCCGCAGGATGCCATCGCCGCGGGACCGCCGCCGCGGGACACGGGAATGAACATGCCGCCCGAGCCCGAGGGCGGGACGTTGCTGGCGACATGGGAGCGTACGGCCAGCGCGCTGCTCCGTGCGCCGGGCGCGAGCGGACGGCTGCATTACGCCCCCGCCGGCGGACGCGAGAGCGACCGCGTGGCAGGCGCGGAGATCTGTGGGCGAATGGGGCTGGCAAGCGAGGCCGGCCAGATCGTCGTGACCGCGGGGGCGCAGAACGCGCTGCATGCGATCGTCGACGCGACGCTGGCGCCCGGCGAAGTGGTCGCGTGCGGTACGCACATCTATTCGGGGTTTCTGGCTCTGGCGAAGAAGGCGGGGCTGCGGCTGGCGTCGATGGCGCGGGTCGGGGCCGAGGAATTCGACGCGCTGTGCCGGTCGACCAAGGTCGCCGCGCTCTATGTGGTGCCGACCAACGACAATCCGACGACGGTGACGCTGGCGGCCGACGAGCGCGCGGCGCTGGCCGAGGTCGCACGGCGTCACGGGGTGCGGATCATCGAGGATGATGCCTATGGCCAGATTGCCGAGCGCATCATCGCGCCGCTGTCTAGTTTCGCGCCCGAGCTGGGTTGGTATGTCGCGGCGACGTCGAAGAGCCTGTCGCCCGCGCTGCGCGTCGCGCATGTCCGGGCGCCGTCGGTGGCCGACGCGCTCGCCCTCGCCGCGGCGGTGCATGAAAGCAATGTGATGGCGCCGCCGCTGAACGTCGCGCTGGTGACGCGGTGGCTGGAGGACGGCAGCTATGACCGGCTGATCGGCGAGACGCGAGCCGAAGCGGTGGCGCGGCAGGCGATCGCGGCGGAAATCCTAGCCGCGGGCCGCTATGCCGCCGATCCCTGCGGATATCATCTGTGGGTACCATTGCCCGCTGAATCCGATCTGCGAGCGCTTGCGGATGCGTTGCGCGCGGCGGGCATGACCGCCATTCCCGGCGACCGTTTTGCGGTGGCGACGGCGAGCACGCCGGCGCTGCGCGTGTCGCTGGGCGGCGCGATCGACCGTGCCGCGCTACGGAGCGGCCTGGCGACGCTTGCGGGGCTGATGACCTAAACAAAAAGGACCGGAAGCGCGGGCTTCCGGTCCTTTTTGTTTTTTCCGCATCAGGCGGGAAGGGCTTAGGCCTCTTCCAGTTCCTCGTCGGTCAGCACCGGACCCGAATCCTGGCCCTTCGCATCAACGTCGCGGTCGACGAATTCGATGATCGCGATCGGCGCAGCGTCCGAAGCGCGGATGCCGGCCTTGATGATGCGGGTGTAGCCGCCGTTGCGATCCTTGTAGCGCTCGGCAAGGACGTCGAACAGCTTCACGAGCTGCGCATCGTCCATCAGGCGGCTCATCGCGAGACGACGGTTGGCGAGGCCGCCACGCTTTGCAAGCGTGATCAGCTTTTCGATATAGGGACGCAGTTCCTTCGCCTTGGCGACGGTCGTCGTGATCTGCTCATGCTTGATGAGCGAGGCCGACATGTTGCGGAACATCGCGATGCGATGCGCGCTGGTGCGCTGAAGCTTCCGGCCACCCGATTTATGACGCATAATCCATTCCTTCGTTTGTCAGAGGGGCCGTTCAAGGTACCCCAAGCCAGGTTGCTTTACGGGGCAACCCATTCCCGTTTCTGCTGAACCCCGGCGTTGGCGCTGCGCGCCGTCTTGCGACTCCGCCGGGGCACAGATGCGGAATTAACCCAGAAGTTCCTGTTCGAGCTTCTTGGCCATTTCCTCGATGTTTTCCGGCGGCCATCCGGGGATGTCCATGCCGAGGCGAAGACCCATCGACGACAGCACTTCCTTGATTTCGTTCAAGGACTTGCGGCCGAAGTTCGGCGTGCGAAGCATTTCGGCTTCGGTCTTCTGAACAAGATCACCGATATAGATGATATTGTCGTTCTTGAGGCAGTTCGCGCTGCGGACCGACAGTTCGAGCTCGTCGACCTTCTTGAGAAGGAAGCGGTTGAGCTGGTTGACGTCCGATTCGTCGGCGGTGGTCGACGGAGCCGCCATGCCGATGAGGCCGCTGTCGTTCATCGCTTCTTCGAAGTGGACGAAGACCTGCAGCTGGTCCTGGAGGATGCGCGCGGCATAGGCGACGGCGTCTTCCGGGGTGACCGTGCCGTCGGTTTCGACGGTCAGGCTCAGCTTGTCGAAGTCCAGTTCCTGGCCGATACGCGCATTGTCGACCTTGTAGGCGACCTGGCGGACAGGCGAGTAGAGCGAGTCGACGGGGATCAGACCGATCGGCGCATCGGCCGGGCGGTTGGCGGTCGCGGGGACGTAACCCTTGCCGGTGTCGGCTACGAGTTCCATGTTCAGCGTTGCGCCCTCGTCGAGGTGGCAGATGACATGGTTCGGGTTCATCACCTTGATGTCACCCGACACCATGATGTCGCCCGCCTTGACGGTCGCCGGGCCCGTGGCGGAAAGCTGAAGCCGCTTCGGGCCTTCGCCTTCCATCTTGAGCGCGATCTGCTTCACGTTGAGGACGATGTCGGTGACATCTTCACGCACGCCGGCAAGGCTCGAGAATTCGTGCAGGACGTTCTCGATCTTGATCGACGTGATCGCAGCACCCTGAAGCGACGAAAGCAGAACGCGACGCAGCGCGTTGCCGAGCGTCAAGCCGAAACCGCGCTCAAGCGGCTCGGCGACGAAGGTCGCCTTGCGCTTGCCGTCGCCGCCGGCCTTGATTTCCAGGTTGCTGGGCTTCTTCAATTCCTGCCAGTTCCGGATATTGACAGTCATAGACTTCCCTTTGCTAGTGGCGGGACGGCTGAGGTCGGCAGCGGTCCTGCGGAGGTGTTTCGGCGGCACGGCGGCCGCAGCCGCCGTTCCGGAAAGAGGTGTCAGACGCGGCGGCGCTTGGCCGGGCGGACACCATTGTGCGGGATCGGGGTCACGTCGCGGATCGACGTGATGTGGAAGCCGACCGCCTGCAGGGCGCGCAGAGCCGATTCACGACCGGCGCCGGGGCCCTTGACCTCGACCTCGAGCGTGCGGACGCCGTGTTCGGCGGCCTTCTTGCCCGCGTCTTCGGCGCAAACCTGCGCGGCATACGGGGTCGACTTGCGGCTGCCCTTGAAGCCCATCATGCCGGCGCTGGACCAGGCAATCGCGTTGCCCTGTGCGTCGGTGATGGTGATCATGGTGTTGTTGAAGGTCGCGTTGACGTGGGCCACACCCGACGAGATGTTTTTGCGTTCGCGCCGACGAAGACGCTGCGGTTCACGAGCCATTGTGCTGTATCCTACCTAAATCCAAAGCATGCCGGGGCGCAGCCGGTGAGGGCGGCCGCCGGCACGAAAAACCGGCTTACTTCTTCTTACCGGCGATCGGCTTTGCCTTGCCCTTGCGGGTGCGCGCATTGGTGTGCGTGCGCTGGCCGCGGACGGGAAGGCCCTTGCGATGACGCAGGCCGCGATAGCAGGCGAGGTCCATCAGGCGCTTGATGTTCATCGCCGTGTTGCGGCGAAGGTCACCCTCGACCGTGTGGTCGGCGTCGATGGCTTCGCGGATCTGCAGGACTTCGGCGTCCGAAAGATCCTGAACGCGGCGGCTGTGGTCGAGGCCCAGCTTGTCGGCGATGTCGACAGCCGTCTTGCGACCGATGCCGTGGATGTAGGTGAGCGCAATGATAACGCGCTTGTTGGTGGGCAGGTTGACGCCCGCAATACGTGCCATGCTATTCTTTCTCCTGCTCCACAGGACTCGCTGGCATACGTGTCCTATCTCAAAGCGTCTGATTTCCAACGCAAAAAACGGACCACGAATGCGCAGCTGCGCTTCGCCGTCCGGTCAGGCTGTCGGAATGCAGGCGCAAGTAAGGTGAGTCGGCCGGAAAGTCAAGCGGACTGCGGCGGATTGCGCGGTTGGATCGGCGATCAGGAATGCGTCGTAAGCGCGACCGCGCGGTCGTGCAAGCGGCTGACGACGGCCCGGTGGATTCCAGGGGCGCACGCAATGACGCCGAAGGCCTGCGCGCGCGGGGTGTTGAAGACGAGCGGTTCGCCGAAGGCATCGGTAACGATCGCCCCCGCCTCGGTCGCGATCAGCGCCGCAGCGGCGACGTCCCATTCGAAGCCCCAGCGCAGCGTCGCGACCAGGTCGGCGCGATCGTCGGCAACCAGTGCCATGCGCAGCGCGATGCTGTTCGGCTTGGTCACCATGATCAGGTCGCGGTCGATCTTGGGCAGGCTGTCGGCGGGAACACGCGAGCCGTCGAAGATCATCCGGCGGCTGGCACGCAGCGTCTCGCCATTCAGGAGCGCACCCTTGCCGCGCTGCGCGACCCAAAGCTCGTCGAGCGCGGGGGCATAGAGGACCCCCAGCTCGGGCTGGCCGTCGACGACGAGGGCGACCGACACGCACCATCCAGGGCGGCCGCGGATGAAGTCGCGCGTGCCGTCGATCGGATCGACGCACCACATCGCGCGGCACGACAGGCGATCCGCATTGTCGGCGGTTTCCTCGGACAACCATCCCGCCTCGGGCACCATTGCGCCCAGCACGGCCTTCAGCCGCGCATCGACCGCCAGGTCGACATCGCTGACCGGATTGTCGTGCGACTTGTGCCAGACGTCGACCGGGCGGCCTTCGCCGCGCCATCGCGCCATCGCCATATCGCCGACCTCGCGGGTTGCGGCGATCACGGCTTCGAGGTTGCGACCCGGCATGGCGGCTTACCCGCTCGCGACGGTCATGCCGTCGATGCGCAAGGTCGGTACGTTGGTGCCGTGGCGGAACTCCAGGTCGTTCGCGGGGATCAGCGCGGCGAACATGTCGACGAGATTGCTCGCGACGGTGAATTCGGCGATCGGACCCGCGATCCGGCCGTCGCGAATGACGAAGCCCGAGGCGCCCCGGCTGTAATCGCCGGTCACCGGGTTGACGCCCTGGCCGATGAGTTCGGTGACGTAGATGCCTTCGCCGATGTCGGCCATCAGGGCCTCCGGCGTCGCGCTGCCCGCGGCGAGGTGCAGGTTGCTCGCGCTCACCCCCGATGCGCCGCCGCCGCGGCTGGCATGGCCGGTGGGCGCAAGGCCGAGTTGCTTTGCCGATGCCGTGTCGAGCAACCAGCCGGTGATCCGGCCGTTCGCGACGATGTCGCGCGCGGCGGTGGGCAGGCCTTCTCCGTCGAAGGCGCGGCTGCGCAGGCCGCGCGGGCGGTGGGGGTCGTCGCGGACGATGATGCTGCTGTCGAACAGCGCCTGATCTTCCTTGCCGAGCAGGAAACTGGTGCCGCGCGCGATGGCGGGACCGGCGATCGCGCTGAGCAGGTGGCCGACGATGCTGCTGCCGACGCGCGGATCGAGGATGACGGGAAGCTTGCCGGTCGGCGCCTTTCCAGGGTTGAGGCGGGCGACCGCGCGGGTGCCGGCGCGCGCGCCGATCTGTTCGGCGCTTTCCAGGTCGGACAGGTAATGCGCGCTGTGCCAGCCATAGTCGCGCTGCATCGACGCGCCTTCGCCCGCGATGACGCTGGCCGACAGGCTGTGGCCGCTCGACCCGTAGCCGCCGGCGAAGCCGTGGCTGGTGGCAAGTGCGAAGCGCGTGCGGCTGTGGCTTGCGCTGCCGCCCTCGCTGTTGGTGACGCCGGCGATCGCGCGCGCGGCTTTCTCGACCGCGAGCGCCGCGGCGCGCAGCGCCTGCGGGTCGGCCTCGCTTCCGTCGTCGAGGTCGAAATCGGGCGCGGTGCCCCGGAACAGCAAGTCTTCGGGCGCGAGGCCGGAATAGGGATCCTCGGGCGCCTCGCGCGCCATCGCGACGCAGCGTTCGACCAGCTTGGCGAGCTCGCCCGCGTCCATGTCGGCGGTCGATACGCTGGCGCTGCGCCGACCGACGAAGACGCGGAGCGAGATGTCCTGTCCTTCGGAGCGCTCGACATCTTCCAGCGCGCCGAGCCGCATCGAAACCGACGTCGCGGCATTGCAGTAGTAAAGCGCGTCGGCGGCGTCGGCGCCGGCTTTGGTCGCGGCGTCGCACAGCAATTGTGCGCGGTCGAGGGCTTCGGCAACGGTCAGCATGGCCGCGCCCTATACGGCGCGCGGGCCAGCGTCAAAATCTAAAGTCCGGATCAGCGGGTGATTGCGGCGATCGCGTCGGTTGCGGCCATCGCGCCGCTGACCCACAGGAACGGCAACGTCAGCGCGGCGATCCACAGGCGACGAAGGTCGCGGCGGAAGCGCGCGTGCAGGCCGCGGCTGGCAAGCGCCTGGCGGCTGAGATGATACCAATGGCGTTCGGTCATCCGTGCGATGGGCAGCGCGAGCGCCAGAAGCATGATCAGCGCGATGAAGATCAGCACCGAAGGCGCCCCGGCGGCGACGGCGCTGAGCACCAGCCAGACCTGAAGCGCGGCAAAGGCGAGCAGGGCCGCGGCGGCGTGCCACGTCATGCGGCGGCCGAGGCTGCGTGCCGCGGGCACGCTTGCAGTCGATCGGCGCCATAGGCGCGGTCCGAATGTCGATGCCATGTTTTCAGCCTCCCCGGCCGGCGATTCCCAGAAACCGCACGATTTGCCCCAAAAATTCCCAAGTCAAGACAGTCTGAACGCGATTCGTTAATTTTTGCATTCGATTCATCGCGGATTCGCAACAAAATCGCGTCGGAGTGCCAAAAATGCTGCAAAATCGGCACTATTTGTCGCTTTGATGCCCCAAAAACGCGGTCGATGGTCGAGCGCGACGGACCGTTGGTCGACTTGCATCCAAAGGGATGTTCGGTAGCGTCTAGCCCCTGTTCATTCGCTCTCATGCAATCTGGGGAAATCATCGATGCGTTATCTTGCCGTTCTGGCCGCCCTGACTCTTCCGCTCGCGCCAGCGCTCGCCCAGGAGGCGACGACGCCCGCGGTGGAGCCCAAGCCGGCTGCCCTTATCGCCGACGGCGTGCCCGAAGTGCCTGCCGCGCTGACCGCTGCGACGCGTCCCTATATGGAAAATCGCGGCGCGGGCTTCGTCGGCTGGAATCCCGTCGACCGGTCGATGTTGATCGCGACGCGTTTCGCCAACACGACGCAGATCCACCGCGTCGCGATGCCGATGGGCGCCCGCCAGCAGCTTACCTTCGAGGCCGAACCGGTCGGATCGGGCGCCTGGTCGCCGAAAAGCGCCGACATCATGCTGGTCCAGAAGGACGTCGGCGGCAATGAATTCTATCAAATCTATGCCCTGAAGGACGGCCGGCTCAATCTTCTGACCGATGGCAAGAGCCGCAACGGTTATAATTCATGGAGCAAGGACGGCGCGCTGGTCGCCTATACCTCGACGCGTCGCAACGGCCGCGACAGCGACATCTATGTCATGGACCCGCGCGATCCCGCGACGAACCGGATGCTCTCGCAGGTCGAAGGCGGCGGTTGGGCGGTCAACGACTTCGCGCCCGACAAGAGCTGGGCGATCGTGTCGCAATATGAGTCGGTGCAGAAATCAGACCTGTTCCGCCTCGACATGGCGACTGGCGCGCTGACCCCGATCGGCGACCATAACAAGGTGGTGGCGCAGAGCGGAGCCGAATTCGCGCCCGACGGGACGATCTGGCTGACGAGTGACGAGGGGTCGGATTTCCAGCGGCTCGGCACGCTGGACCCCGCGACCGGCAAGTTCACGCCGCGCGGCCCGGCCGAGAAATGGGACGTCGACAATTTCAACATCGCCGAAGACGGCAGCTTCATCGCCTATGTCGTCAACGAGGCGGGCATGTCGAAGCTTCGCCTGCTCGACCCCAAGAACGGCGCGGTGCGGACGGTCGACCTGCCCGCGGGCGTCATCGGCGGCGTGCGCATCGCGCCGTGGGGCGAGATCGGGTTCAGCTTTACCTCCGCACGCAGCGCCGCCGACGTTTATAGCGTCGATCCGGTAACGCTGAAGGTCACGCGCTGGACGCAGAGCGAGACGGGCGGGCTGGACCCGCAGAAGAATGTCGAGCCCGAGCTGATCAAGGTGAAGAGCTTTGACGGGCTGGAGGTCTCGGGTTTCCTCTATCGCCCCGATCCCGCCAAATTCCCGGGCAAGCGTCCGATGATCATGAGCGTCCACGGCGGGCCGGAGGGCCAGTCGCGACCGGGTTTCCTCGGCCGCACCAACTATCTGATCAACGAGCTGGGGCTTGCCGTCTTCTATCCCAATGTTCGCGGATCGACCGGTTATGGCAAGCGGTTCGTCAGCCTCGACAACGGGCCGTTCAAGCGCGAGGACAGCGTCAAGGACATGGGCGCGTTCCTCGACACGCTGGCGAAGGACAAGGGGCTGGACGCTTCGCGATTTGGCCTGACCGGCGGCAGCTATGGCGGCTATATGTGCTATGCCGCCGCGACGCTCTATGCCGACAAGCTGCGCGCCAATCTGTGCATCGTCGCGATTTCGAACTTCGTGACCTTCCTCGAGAATACGCAGGAATATCGCCGCGACCTGCGCCGCGTCGAATATGGTGACGAGCGCGATCCGGTGCAGCGCAAGAAGCTGATGGAAATCTCTCCGCTTACGCGCGTCGCCGCCATCAAGAAGCCGCTGTTCGTCGTCACCGGCGCAAACGACCCGCGCGTGCCGGCGTCGGAGGCGGACCAGATCGTCGCCGCGGTGCGCAAGAATGGCGGGACGGCTTGGCACCTCGTCGGCACCAATGAGGGGCATGGCTTCGCGAAGAAGGAAAATGCCGACTATAATTTCTGGGCGTCGCTGCTCTTCTGGAAGCAGTATCTGCTGAACTGACGATCATGCGCCGCCCCCTCGGTTGCCTTGCGGGTGCCGGGGACGGGCGGACATAATCCGGGGCGGCCTGCGCCGCTCCGGATTTCAACGATCAACACATATATCGTGCGCGTCAGTTATCGTGCGCGTCAGTTCTTGGGCGGGACGGGCAGTTCGCCGGCCTGCACATCGGGCGTTGCCGGGGCAGGGGCTTGGCCACTTGCCTGACGTTCGAGCTCTTCGGCCGCCTTCTGGCGCTCGGCGAGCGCCTTTTCCTCTGCTACCACTGCAGCCTCGACGGTGTCCGCCGCCGCATCGATGCCGGCGACACGCTTGGCGCGCTCGTCGGCGATCATCGTCTGCCAGTCGGTCTTGTCTGCCGCCTTCCGCTCCGCCTTTGCGCCCGCGACGAGCGCCTGCGTGCAGCCGGTGAAGCCACCGAGCCCGACGGGCGAGCAGCTGTCGGTGCCGAAGCGGCCGACGCGCTCCATCGCGGTGACGCGGTTCAGCCAGGCCTGGTTGCGCGGATCGAGCGGATCGCCGCCGCGAAAGATGTGCGGCACGCGATAGCGGTCCTGTTCGGGTAGGCGGTTACAAACGACGATCTCGTCCGCGCTCGACGGTTCGCACTTGTCGTTGCCGTAAACGATGACCTGATTGATCTTCTCGGCATTCGACGTGTCGGCGTCCTGCGCGGCGGCAGGAAGCGCCGCGAAGCTGCTGGCGAGGAAGAGCGCGGCGAGCGGCAGGCGGGTCATCATTCTATCCTTCATCCTGTGTGTCGGGCGGCATGACAGCCCTTGTCTGCATCCGTGCTGAACGGAACGCGTCCTGTCGAACCTTATCAGATACGTTTCGACAGGGCGATGGCTGCACGGCAGCCCGCGCGGATCGCAAAGCTCAAAAGCGGATAGCCGGGCGCGCTTTCGGCGCCGGCGGCGAGCGCGGCTTCCTTATGCTCCAGCTCTTCGGCGCGGAATTCGGCGACGGCGGCGCTGAGTTCGGGGTCGCTGTCGCCGAGTTCGTCGAGCTGGTGCCGGTAATGCCGATCGATTTCGGTTTCGACCGCGGCGGTGCAGGCCATGGCGGCGCGCGGTCCCATCGCGGCGGTCGCGGCGCCGAGCGCAAAGCCCGCGACGTTCCAGAGCGGCTGCAGCGCGGTCGGGCGCACGCCGCGACGCGCGACCATCGCGTCGAAGAATTTGCGGTGCCGCTCTTCCTGTTCGGCCATATGCGCGATCTCGCGCGCCATCGGGTGACGGTCGCCCATCACGGCAAGCTGGCCGGCATAGATGCGCGTTGCGCCATATTCGCCGGCCTGGTCGACGCGGATCATCGAGGCGGCGTTTTTGTCCGTCCGGTTTCGGGCTTCGCTCATGCCGCCGATGTGGGCCGACGGCGCAGCAAGGTCAAGACGAGCGCGGCCGCCGCGAGCGAGAATATCGCGTTGAAGCCCGCGAGCGAAATGCCGAACAATTTCCATTGTGCGACGTCGCAGCGGATCAGCGGCGTCGCCATGATCTGGTCTAGCGTGATCGGGCCGCTGTGCGTCGTGCTGCACGTGGTCAGCCCCTCCCACCAGCCATATTCGACCCCGGCGTGAAAGACGCCGATCAGGCCGCTGACCGCGATCGCGATCGCGGCGAGCAACGTGAACGCACGCAGAGCCCGATCATTGGCGCGGAGGATCAAGGCGAGCAGGGCGAGCACGATCGCCGCCTGGTGCGGCCAGCGCTGCCAATAGCACATCTCGCACGGGTGCAGGCCGAAGCCGAACTGCGAGACGAGCGCGCCGCCGTAAAGGAGCAGCGGGGCGGCGAGCGCGACGAACGGCGCGGCGAGACGCGATTTCAGCATGACGACTCCGTGCGATCAGTTGGGGCGATCAGTTGGCGCGATCAGTTGCGGGCGGAAGGCTTGGCCGCGGGCTTGCTGCCCTGCGCCATGCGCGGTGCCGTGCTGATCCGTCCGATCGTCTGCAATGCATAATAGAGCTGATAATCGTCGATGCCCTTTGCCTTCAGGTCGGCAGGGGTCGCGGTGAAGCGCGGATCCTCCTTTTCGTCCTTTTCGAGCAGGCTATTGTCCACCTTCTTCTCGTTGATCAGGTGGCGGCGCAGGTCGCTTTCGCGAAAACGCGGCCGATTCTTGTGGTCGGGGTCCGAAAGCTGCGGCACGCGGATGTCGGGTTCGATCCCGCCTTCCTGCACGCTGCGGCCTGACGGCGTGTAATAACGCGCCGTCGTGAGGCGCAACGCGGTGGTGTCGGTCAGCGGCAGCACCGTCTGCACCGATCCCTTGCCGAAGCTGCGTTCGCCCATGATCACGGCGCGGTGCTGATCCTGCAGCGCGCCTGCGACGATTTCGGAGGCAGAGGCCGATCCTGCGTCGATCAGCACGATCACCGGTGCGCCGCCCGCCAGGTCGCCGGGTTCGGCGAAATAGCGTTCGATGTCGCCCTTCTTGCGGCCGCGCTGCGACACGATCTCGCCGCGGTCGAGGAAGATGTCGCTGACGTTCACCGCCTCGTCCAGCAGGCCGCCGGGGTTCGAGCGCAGGTCGAGCACCCAGCCGCGCGGCTTGTGCCCCAGCGACTTTTCGACCGACACCATCGCCGCCTTGAGATCGCGACCGGCATCGGCGGAGAAGCTCGCGATGGTCAGCACGCCGACGTCGCCCTTCACCTCCCACTTGACCGGCTTCACGTCGATGATCTCACGCGTCAGGCTCATTTCGAGTGGCTTGTCCTGACCCTCGCGCACGACGGTGATATCGACCTTGGTGCCCGGGCGGCCGCGCATCTGGTCGACCGCCTCGTCCAGCGTCATGCCGAAGATCAGTTCCTTGTTGATGTGGGTGATATAATCCCCCGCCTTGATCCCCGCGCGGTCGGCGGGCGTATCGGCGGTCGGCGCGATGACCTTTACCACGCCGTCCTCCATCGTGACCGACAGGCCGAGGCCGCCATATTCGCCGTCGGTCTGGGTGCGGAGGTTCGAATAGTCGCGGGCGTCGAGATAGCCCGAGTGCGGATCGAGGCTGGCAAGCATGCCGTTGATCGCGCCCTCGATCAGCTTGTCGTCGCTGACGGGTTCGACATAGTTGGATTTGACCTCGAGGAAGACGTCCATGAAGCGCGAGATTTCTTCCTGCGTCGATGCATCGACGGTGGCCATCGCGCCGGTCGCCAGGGGGACGAGCGCGAGCGTCGAGAGAGCGGCGGCCCCCTGCCACAGCGCAAAGCGACGCTTGGGTGAGGGGAGGGTCTTGGTCGATTCGGTCATGGTCGTCTTTCAATCCGCGAGGACAAGCCTCGCCTTATAGTCCCCGTCGCGCCATCGTCCTACGGATTTATAAGAGCGTCAAGCGGTACATCCCGATACGAAACAGACGCCGAAAGCGGGATTAACGCGTCCCTCAACCCAGCATCGCGACGATGTCGACGGGCCGGCCGGCGCGGCGCAATTCGACGGTGATGCGGCTGTCGTCGGAGCCGGCGCGGCCGATCGGCGTTCCGGGGTCGAGCGTGTCTCCCACCCCGACCGACAGGCCGATCAGGCCGGTGATCAGCGAGGTCCAGCCGCCGCCATGATCGATGATGACGATCTTGCCATAGCCGCGATAGTCGCCCGCGAAACTGACGCGGCCGGGCGCAGGGGCGACCACCTGTCCACCGGGACGCGCCGCGATGGTGATGCCGCGCGAGCGCACGCCGCTGTCGTTGACCTCGCCCAGTCCGGCGACGATGCGCCCGACGACGGGCAGGCGATAGGCGCCCTGCACCGGATCGGCCTCCGCCGCCGGGGGCGGGGCAGGGCGCATGATCGCGCTGGTCGGATCGCGTGGGCGCGCGATCGGGCCGCCCAGTTCGGCAAGTTCGCCGCGCGTGGTGCTGTCGGCGTCCAGCGTGTCCATCAACTCGACGATGTCGCGCGCCTTTTCGCCAAGCCCCAGCGCGCGTTCGGATTCGAGCTGCGCGCTGCTCATCAGTTCGCGCGAACGCAGGCGCCCCTCGTTTTCGAGGCGGGTAAGCGCATCGCGGCGTTCGGCGAGCTGCACCTTGCTCGACGCGAGCGCCTTCAGCGCGATCGCCTGTTGCTGGCGCGTTGCGCGAAGCTGAACCAGTTCGCGGCGAACGCCCGCGGTGCGCTTTCTGATCACAGGCATCGCGGCGTCGATCACCGCGCGGGCGTGCACCATGTCGCGGAGCGAGCCCGGCTGCGCGAGGACGCTGACCGGCGGCTGGCGCGAAAGCTGTTGAAGCGCGGCGGTGAGTTCGAGCAGCGGCTGTTCCTGTTCGGCAAGCCGCGCCTCCTGCTCCTTCAGTCGCCGCGTGACGAGCGCGACCCGTGCCTCGCCGGCGTTGATATCCGCCTCCGCCGACTGGATGCGCGCGGCGAGCGCCGCGCTGCGTTTCTTCAGCCGGTCGGCTTCGTCGCGCGCGGCGGTCGCCTGCGCCTCCAGCGACGCGCTGCGCGCCATGGCTTCCGCCGATTGTTTCTTGGCGGACAGAAGCTGCTGGCGTTCGCGGGCGGCGATCGCCTCGGGATCGAAGACGTCGCTCTGTGCCACGGCATAGGCGCCGCTTGCCGCCGCGAGGCCCAGGATCATCGCGGCGAGCGCGGCCCTCATTGCCGGCCCTCGCGGTGATAGGGGTGGTTCGCTATGATGCTGGTGGCGCGCCACAATTGCTCGGCGAGCATCGCGCGCGCCATCAGATGCGGCCAGGTCGCGCGGCCGAAGGCGATGACCTTGTCGGCGCCCTGCCGCTCCTCGGGCGTGAAGCCGTCGGCGGCGCCCAGGCAGAAGCGTGCCTCACGCACGCCGCCGTCGCGCCATTTTTCGAGGAGCTTGGCGAATTCGAGGGACGAAAGCTGCTCGCCGCCTTCGTCGAGCAGGATGGTGCGGCTGTTGTTCGCCGCGGCGGGAACGCGCCCGCCGGTGTCGGGAAGCTCCGACAGTTTTTGCGCCCAAGTGACGCGCTTCATGTATCGCTCGACCAGCTCGGCCTCGGGCCCTCGCCCGATGCGCCCGCGCGCGATGATGTGCAGCAACATGTCCGCCGCCTAACCGTTAGGCGGCGGTCGCGTCAATTCACTGCTGCGACCGGCGGCGCGTCGCCGAACGACCACATGCGCTCAAGGTTGTAGAAGCTACGAACCTCGGGACGGAACAGGTGGACGATGACATCGCCGGCGTCGATCAGCACCCAATCGGCGTTGGGCAGGCCTTCGACGCGGACGCTGCGGCCCGATTCCTGCTTGATTCGCTGCGCCAGCTTGTCGGCGATCGCCGAGACGTGACGCGTCGACCGGCCGCTAGCGATCACCATATGATCGGCGATGCTGCTCTTGCCGGCAAGCGGGATGGAGATGGTTTCCTGAGCCTGATCCTCATCCAGCTGGTGGAGGATCAGCGCGTGGAGTGCTTCCACGCTGTCGTCCGAAGACTTCGGGGCAGGTGCGGCGCCGGGCGCGGCACCCTTACTGGCGGCTATCAAGCGGTTTCATTCCTTTCATCCATGGCCACACGCGAATGCGTCACAGGGTCGCGCATGACACGACCTGCATAGCTTTCGAACCAGCGGGGGTTGGCCTGCCGTATTGCAGTTGCGGATCGCACATCGGGCGAAAAACGCAGGAACACGAGGGCAGGCGGTCTCCAGTCTGTCCATCGACGTTTCTGGTCCGCGGGCCGGACAAAGCGCCGCAGCCATCCCATCGCCTTCGCAGCGTGGGTCCGGCCATTATAGCCCGGACGCGCGATAACCGCAATCGGCATCAATCGCGCGATCTCCCGCCAGTCGCGCCATTGGGGCAGCTGGGCGAGGTTATCGGCGCCCATGATCCAGATAAATCGGCGATTGGGGTAGCGGCGGACGAGCTTTTTCAGCGTGTCGATCGTATAGCGCGTGCCGAGTTCGGCCTCGATCGCGGTCGCACGGATCGGCGAGCGTCGCGCCATGTCCCGCGCCGACCCGAGTCGCGCCGGAAGCGAAGCCATCCCAGCCTTTGGCTTCAGTGGATTGCCGGGCGAGACCAGCCACCATAGTTCGTCGAGATTCAGCGCCTCGATCGCATCGAGGCTGATCGCCCGATGCCCGCCATGCGCGGGATTGAAGCTGCCGCCGAGAAGGCCGGTGGTGATCATGTAAAAGTTTGCCAGTCGCTGCGGTTATGCACGAGGCGAAGTATCACAAGCTGTCCCGCGGCAATTTCGTAAAGCAGAACGAAGGGTCGTTCCTTGATCGGCAACTTGCGTATTCCGGCGGATACAGGCGATCCCACAGCGGGAAACCGTTCGAGCCCGGCGACCTGATTGCGAATCGCCCGGATCGCCTCCGCGACCTCTCTCGGTTGCCGATATTCGGTCAGCCATTCGTTCAGAGCCACCAGATCGCCAATGGCCTTTTCCGACCAGATTATTCCGGGCATCGGGCCTCATGCTCGGCAATCATGCTATCCATCATTGCCAGGGCGTCGGCGTGGGCGACCGTCCGACCGGCGGCGACATCATCGCGGCCTTCCTGAACGAAAGCGGCAAAGCGTGCTTCCTGTTCTGCGGCGTGCCGAACGGCCTGGGCCACAAACCATGCCCGGCTGCGCCCTTGGTCGGCGACGATCTTGTCGACCAATTCCAAAGTTTCGGCGTCGATCCGAGCGGAAATAACGGAATGCTTGGTCATCGCGACAATGTATCACTTGTATACAAGTGATTCAAGGACGCGTCTGCCCCGTCCCGCGTACCAGCCATTTGTAGGTGGTGAGACCCTCCAGGGCGACGGGGCCGCGGGCGTGGAGGCGGCCGGTGGCGATGCCGATTTCGGCACCCAGGCCGAATTCGCCGCCGTCGGCAAATTGAGTCGAGGCATTGTGCATGACGATCGCGCTGTCGACTTCGGCGAGGAAGCGTTCGGCGGCCGCCGCATCCTCGGTCACGATCGCGTCGGTGTGGCGGCTGGAATGCGCGTCGATGTGGGCAAGCGCGCCGGCAAGGCCGTCGACCAGCGCAATCGAAACGATCGCATCGAGATATTCGCAGTCCCAGTCGTTCGCATCGGCAGGGGTGACATGCGGGCTGAGCGCCGCGATTCCCCTGTCGCCGCGGACTTCGCAGCCCGCCGCGACCAGCGTGTCGACGATCGCGAGCGGCGCGGCATAGGCGCGGTCGATCAGGATCGTCTCGGTCGCGCCGCAGACGCCGGTACGGCGCATCTTGGCATTGACGGCAAGCGCGACCGCCTTTGCCGGATCGGCGGCGGCGTCGATATAGAGATGATTG